>OBVM01000001.1_pt1 | contig 714770 bp, 681 predicted proteins | sample 1476051 | NCBI WGS metagenome assembly OBVM01 (sample SAMEA2579986, study PRJEB22360) | human gut metagenome | biome: human gut; feature: human-associated habitat; material: faeces | place: Denmark | collected 2008/2010
ACAAAAAAACCTCCAAAAGTTAGATTTCTAGGTCTAACTTTTGGGGGTCGGCTCATATTTCGTGTGTTTTTTTTAGCTAAAAAATTGATTTTCTAAACTATATTGCTTCCCTGAAACAATGTCATATTGAATCAGTCGGTATTCCTCATATAGTTGTTCTTGCTTTTTATTCATTTCTACTGTTTTTTTCCATTCCCCACCGAGATAGTAATTCCCCTTTTCAAAAGCAGGCAATTGTTCTTGTACCTCGTTTAGCATAGCGTAAAATCCCGATTGCGGTAAGCCGCTTTGTTGGAACAGTGAGGGAGCAAAATAAAATGGACTAATAGTTGCTTGATGCTGATTTTTTTCTGTTAACTGGTTCGCCGTATCATACATTAGAAATTCTGTCTGGTGAAGGGCTGCCCCTTCATTCAACGCTTGAATGTTTTCATCATAAATACTTGGTAAGTGATCTCCCCAAAAAACGACTAATGTGCGTTTGGGCATTTTTTCGATTTCTTGTAGGAAATTTTTCAAAGCTTCGCTACTGTAGGCAATATCTTGCAAGTAATTATTGAGCGCGACTTGATTGCCGTTTCCTTGAGAAAAATAATTGGACGTTGTGTATTTATTTTCATAAGGCATATGTGTTTGCATAGTAACTAAATGAATGAATTGCGGTTGCTCTTTTTCTTTAAGCAGTGTCGTCACTTCCTGATACGCTGCTTGATCTGAAATGTAAGGATTATTTTCTAGTTTATCTGTATAGTTCATTGTTTTTTCATTGATAAATTGATCAAAACCTAAAATTTTATATACATCTTTTCGTTTATACATAGATGTATTGTACGGATGAATAGCCGTTGTTTGGTACTTTTGTTCCTTAAGTAATGAAACAATGGAAGGCAATTCCGTCATCTTAGGAATCATCATTGTATAAGGTGTAGTCATTTGGGCATTCATTAATTCCATCGAAAAACTTGTTAAGGCTTCAAATTCAATATTCGCAGTTCCGCCCCCGTAGTTTTGTGAAAGCATCTGGCCACTGTAAGTTTTATCAGCGATTTGCTGATAATCAGCTAAAGGATTACCAATAATGGACAAGCCTTTCAGATGATCTGGATTTGAAAAACTTTCACTCATGACAAACACAATATTTGGTTGCTCATTGCTCGGCACTGTTTTCGCCTCAGCCAACTTTTGATACTTCTGAGTAATTTCTGAAATAGCTTCTTTTGAATAACCCTTTGGTTGGTCCATAGCCTCTACTTTTAAATTATATAGAAAACCACCAATAAATCCTGTATTGTAGTAATTCATTTTTTGGCTGTAAGGAATCCATAACGCGGTTTTATTATAGGCTTTACGTAACAAATTTTGCGGATTGTTAAAATCACCAATATATGAAAATAGACCAATCGAAAGAACAAGACTTAACACACGAATCGTTTGTTTTTTCTTCGATAAAAAGAAACTTTTATAAAAGGCTTTTCCTAAGAAAAAAAGTGCTACACAACCTAACGCAACCACAAAAATAAACGGCCATAAACCAACCATTTCTTTTAATAAACTAACTTCTGTGATCATTTTTAAGTCGTCTGGGTAAATAGGTTCGACACGATAAAACATCTTTTGATAGTCCGCAAATCCTAAAACACCTATTATGACACTATATAAAAGAGCGCCAACTCCTAATGAGCCTGCCAAACTACATAAAAAAAGTAAAAAAACGCTTAGCACAAAACAACCTAAGAAAAACTTTTCCGTATGCCACGAAAAAGCAAACTTGAAGGCTAAATCAACAGACAAGTTATTCTGACACCATTGCAAATATAAATTACTAAAAATAATTAATAAGATGAACCCGATTCCATACAAAAGGTAGCGGTAAGGCCATCGTCTAAATTTCTCAACTCTCTTTTTCACATCGATCTCCTATTCAAAAACTAGTAATGTATTTATTTTATGCTTCTTGAAAAAGAATGTAAAGAAGTAGCTAGCAAAGAAGTCTAAGGAATGGTAAAGAAAAAATGTTATTTGTTGCAAAAATAATTTTCCAGTGGTATAGTAACAATGGAATTTCGTTATCAGTTATCGTCGCCTTTTTAGAGTACTTTATGAAAGGAGAATAACTATGACTTACAAAGTAAAAAACATTCAATACCGTATTCAATTAGACACAGACAAAAATATTTTCATTGTTTTTGATGCAAAAAATGAAAGTAAAACAGCAACTGGTCACACAATTGAAGAAGCAATTGCACACTTAAAACAATTAAACTAAGGAGTGACAAACATTTCCATGCAAGACCCTTTAGGTAGTTATTTAAGCTAAAAGCCGTTTAGTAAAGAAAAAATACTAGACGGTTTTTTTGTATCTTCTTCGCCTTTTATTTTTTACATAGTATACTGAAACAAACGGAGGTGTTTTTATATGACCATCATTGCAAACTATATTCGCCAGCAACCCCAACATCAAACACAGTTAACAGAAATCTACCAAGCAATTTTAGCGGTTGTTCCTCAGGAGACTACTGAAAAAATCGCTTATGGAATGCCGACCTTTTACTTAAATGGCAATTTAGTGCATTTTGCGGCGGCCAAGCAACATTTAGGTTTCTATCCTACGCCATCAGCCATCCAACGTTTCAGCAAAGAATTACGCCCTTTTAAAACCTCGAAAGGTGCCATTCAATTTCCCTACACGCAAGAGTTACCTCTTTCATTAATACAGGAAATAGTTAAATTCCGTGTACGAGAAAACATGAAGAGCGTGGGACAAAAATCACTTTGAATTTTTGTCCCACGCTCAAAAACTGATAAACGGCGGGAACAGAAGCAACTCCTTCGGAAATAAGCCGAAATTCTCCAAAAATTAAAGAACAATTTTCGGAAATTCCTTCTTATTTCTCGGAGTTAAACACTTCTGTCCCGACCTCTTCATGTTCTTAAAATTTTTTCCATCGCTTTTCCCTTGGCCAATTCGTCGATTAATTTATCTAGGTAACGGATTTTTTGCATTAAAGGATCTTCAATTTCTTCCACGCGATAGCCACAAATTACGCCTTTGATCAATTGGGCGTTTTCATTAAAATTGGGTGCTTCTTCAAAAAATGTTTCCATCGTTACTTTTTGAGCCAATTGTTGTTGCAAGCCTTTTTCATCATAACCAGTTAACCAATAAATAATTTCGTCAACCTCCGCTTGCGTTCGATTTTTACGTTCTGCTTTTTGGATATATAGCGGGTAAACACTGGCAAAGGTCATTGTATAGATTTTCGGTTTTGTCATTGGTTTTCCTACTTTCTGAAGTATTCTCTCTTCAGTCTACCACAGGCTTGCTGGAAAAAGAGGCTATTTTGTCTTAGTAATCAAATTGACGATAATAACGACGAATCTCTAATGGGTGACAATTCAATTTTTCTACATGCGCATCAATGCGTTGCGTTACCGCATGCATTAGGAGAAATGAAATAACTCGGCCACGATATTTTTCACTAATTCCTGGAAGTTCATACGCTTTCGAATCAATAATTGTATAATTGGCACAGATTTTCGGCAATAATTTTGCTACTCGTTCTGCCAACGGTCGCTGCTCGTCTTCTCCAATAAACAACGTTACTGGCGTAGTTTCATCTACAATTTCTAGCGTTCCATGTAAGAACTCTGCTGCATGAATTGATTTTGAGCGAAGCCAACTTTGCTCTTCCCAATAGCACATTGCATAAGAATAGACCGCTCCCCATTGGTTCCCTGCGCCAATAAAATAGTGAATGCTATCATGACGATGTTTTTCCGCAAAAGCTAAGCCAAACGCATCGGCACTTTTTTCGGCTTCAGCTAAACCTGTAGGCAAATATTCTTCCAATTCTTGGTAATAATTTTCGTAATCTGTAAATTCGTTGTTTTTTTGCATTAAACGATCAGCTACCATAAAGAACTTGATTTGCTCAGTTCCTGGAGCTGGATAAGTCACCACATAATCACATAAATCTGCTAAAAGACTGTCTTTTGCATCGATAAAACCAAATAACGTTGCGCCGACCTTTTTGATTTCTTGAACGGCTTGCACCACTTCTTGTGTTGTCCCAGTAACGGAAGACAAGATGACGAATGATTTTTCTGTTAAACGTTTATTGCCTGTTGTGTAATACTCAGCAGCATGTTGAACATAGATTGGTAAATTACTTTTTCCATTCGCATAAGTAACTGCTTGCATGGCTGAAGCATAAGTACCGCCGATTCCTAAATAATAAACCGCATCAAATCCTTTCGTCCAAACTTGATCAACAACTTTTTCAACATCTGAACGCAAGGCTAAGGCACCTCGTATGTCTTTGATTTGTTGTTCTTCATTAAATTTTAACATGGCTGATTTCCCTCTTTCTTTGCTATTTTACTTTTTAGGACACAATCAAAATCATCAAAAATCCGTTGAGATAAATCAATTCCTTTACTTGTAGCTACTTGATACGCCAAATATTGAAATGGAATAACTAATAATAAAGGACTAATTTTTTCTTCGACATCACTTGCTAACTCTAACGTATTTGATGCTCTCGTTGAACGCGTTGTAATTGTGTAACATTGACCAACATAATTGGCTAGATAGTTTTTCAAGGCTTGGCTACGTGCTTGAATAGGACTTTGATTTTCAATAAAAAACAAAAGATGTGTAGTATCCGCTTCAAGATAAGGCCCATGCATATAGGCTTCGACTTCAAATCCTTGGGAAGGTAAGCGAACTGTTTCTGTAAACTTCGTCTCAAACTCTTTTGCCGTACCAATATTGGGCCCATAACCAATTGCGATAAATCGTGTCCCCTCTATTAATTCTTTTTTCGTTTTTTGCCAAAATTGTTCGGTTTTATAAATCACCGAATCGATTTCCTGAATTGCTTTGGCAAGTTTTGCTAATTCTTCTCCAACCTCTACTTTTGTTAATTGATGCTTTTGATAGCCCAGTTTCAAACCAAATAGAAATAAATTTAAAAGTGTTGCCGTATAGCCTTTTGTAACAAAACCAACTGTTTCAAGCCCCATTTTTAAATCCAGGACTTCATCCACAACCTCCGTAATCGGGCTGGTGACATCACTTGTCAAGGCCACTGTTTTTACAGACGTTTGGTTTTTAATTTTTGCAATGGCATCAATTGTTGAAGCACTTTTACCACTTTGTGAAACCGCTACGACCAGATCAAACCGATCATCCACTTTGCCATAATGAGCAAAATTGAACGGCTCTTTGATTTCCACATAAATAGGCGCCACTTCTTCAAGGTAAACTTTAGCCGCCTGACAAGCGTTATGTGACGAGCCAGTTGCTAAAATTAGACAGTGCGTGACTTTTGAAACGTCTGTATCAGTTAATTGAAATTGGTTAAGAATCTGAGTTAGAGCTGCTTGCTCCTCATTTATATAATCCAGCATCGTTTTCATATTTTGCCTCCTAAAATAGACCAATTAATGAGCCAAGAATTCCGACAATTGCCATGCCACCTAAAATCGCTAAAGGTTTTACTTCTTTTTTCAATAAATAAAAAACAAAACCAAAAGATGCAAGCGGTAATAATTTAGGCATGATATCGTCAAAGATACTTTGAACTGTGACTGCATTTTTGCCACTTCCGCTGATTGTAATCGGGATAGTTAAATCAATCATGGAGGAGGTCATAGCACCTACCACCATCAAGCCAATTATTGAAGCGCCTAATGTGAGACTTTCCATCATGCCATTTGCTTGAATCTTTTTGAGAAAACCAGTTCCTAATTTATAGCCCCAACGATTCAGTAAATAACGAACAATCACATGGGGGACGTTAAAAATGAGTAAAAATAGAATTGGCCCTAACACATTCCCTTGTAAAGCTAACGAAGTTCCAACACCTGTTGCAATCAAGCGTAAGGTTCCCCAGAAAAAGGAATCACCTAAACCAGCTAAAGGTCCCATTAACGAGGTTTTAATACTATCGATTGTTCCAACTTCAAAATTTTCGTCCAGAACATTTTCTTCTTCCATTGCAGCATTAATTCCTAAAATAAACGTCACGATATGCGGCGTAGTATTAAAGAAAGCAAGATGCCGTTTTAAAGCTGCCGCCATCTCTTCTTTTTGAGGATATAATTTCTTTAAAATAGGGATCATGGCATAGACATAAGCCATATTCATCTGACGTTCATAATTCCATGAAAATTCCATTTGAAATGAACGCCAAAAGACTTGATTAAGTTCTTTTTTTGTAATTAAGTTTTCTGTCTTAGTTTTAGAAGTCTTCGTCATCATCAATTACCTCCCCACTTGTTGTTTGTATTGTTTCATTCTTTCCTTTGGCATAATTCATGATATTCACAACAATTACTGCTGTAATGGCACCCAAAATTGCTACTCCTGTTACAGGTAACTTAAAGTAGGCCATTAAGACAAAGCCTAAAAAGAAATATGGCGCTACTTGTTTGTTAATCAGTAAGCGTGCAAGCATCGCAAATCCTAGCGCTGGAATAATTCCCGTTGCAACAGACAACCCATGTTGAATAAATTCAGGGATCAGATCAAGTAAGCCTTTAATGGTGTTGCTACCCACGGCAAATGAAATAGTTACAATGAGCGCTAGCATGAACGATAAGCCAAAGCCTGCAAGTAAATGCATGCGCTCCACCCCTTTATATGCTCCTTCTTCAGCATACTGATCAGCTTTTTGACTCATGATTGGGATGAGCAAACCCAAATAAATATTTTTAAGAATCAACGTTAACGTTGCGATTGGCAAGCCTAAGACTAAGGCTGTTTCTGTTCCTGCGCCAGCAGTAATAGCAAACGCTGTACCAAGAATCCCACCAGTCACTACATCAGGTGGGATTGATGCGCCCACTGAAAAAGAACCGATGAAAGCTAACTCTAAGGTCGCGCCCATGATTACGCCCGTTTTAACATCACCTAATACAATTCCGACAAATAAACCGGTTACAATTGGTCTTGAAAGCAACGAGGTACCTAAAGCATATTCCGACTGCGCAATAAAAGCGATGCAACCTAAAAGAATCGCTTGTCCTATCATTTGTATTTCTCCTTTCTACAAGACATTTAATGCTGCTACTTTTTTGTCATTTGGGACTTGTCGAATTTCAACTTCACAACCATTTGCGACCAATTCTTTAACCATTTTTTCTTCATCCGGTGTGATATTAATTGCTTTAGAAATGTTTCGAGTATTTTCCCTTACTTTCATCCCTCCTAAGTTAATTTCTTTTATTTCTGGATAAGCAGTAGCCAATCGATAAGCATCTTCCACACTCTCAACTACAATAAAAAGTTTGTATTTTTCTGTAACACCACTTTTTAGTGCGGCAATCGCATCTTCAATCGTTTTAATGACCAGTTTTACTCCTGCTGGCTTAGCTAGCTTAATGGTTGTTTTTCGAATATCATTTTTAGGTACGTCATCATTTGCGATTAAAATACAATCGGCGCCTAAGCCTTGGGTCCATGAAAAAGCCACTTGACCATGTAACAAGCGATGATCGACTCTTAACAATTTAATCATTTCATTTCCTCCTAAAATTCTTCTTCTAAAATTTCTTTACTAGATAACTCGTTACAATAACAAAGACTTTCTTGTCCGTTTTCAACGGCACGTTTTACTAAATCAACTAATGAATCAACAGTATTTATTTGGGTATATATTTCAATTAACGTTGCTAAATTTAATCCTGAAATTAAATGCATTGCTTGTTTCCCCACATAATTAAAGAATTCGTTATTCACGCTTCCGCCAAATAGGTCTGTAATCACAATTAATTCATTTTGTTGATTGTTCTTTAAAATGTCTTTGACCGTCTTGGCTAAATCATAAGGTTGTTCCATATAAGCGCAAAGACATTCCACATTCTTTGTTTCACCACAAATTAAAGCTAATGATGTCTGAATCCCTGCAGCGAAATTACCATGTGTTGCCAGAATAATTTTACGTTCCATTTTCTTCACCTCACTTACTTCTTTATATAGCAAAAAGAGTGCCAAAAAAGTGGCACTCCCTCCTTTTTATTTTAAAAATCGCTTTCTGCGTTGTTAAACTCCGTTTTTCCAAACAACACATCATAGACATAAAAAAGCTCCGATTCAGGTATATTGACACTATAAACTTTTTCAATGACACTAAACGCCTCTTTTAACTCTTGCAAGACCGTTCTTTGACACTGCTTTAATTGTTCGGCGCCATTATAATTTTCAATAGGTTCATTCCGGATTAATCGTTCAATTAAACAACTGACATGGACATATACCGCCAATTTACGATCATTTTGAATCGTTTGTTGCCACCGCTCTTCTAATTGAATTAAAAAGACTTCTACTTGTCGAATAATTTTTTCTGTATCTAAAATCGTCACTGATTGAATGACCCGATCTAATGAAAAGTTACGAATCAACTCATGATTTACATAGGACAGCATATCTTTAGTTAATTCTCTCTTTGTCCATTCTAAAAGGGTCGTAATTCCTTTTCCTGCAATCAACTCTTCTAAAGAGATATACGGGAGGTCATTTGAAGACGGGTTGTTTGTACCGATGATGCCGACAATCTCATATTCTGGGAAACTTTCTTTGATCGACTCTGCATTACGTAATTGATTATATTCACAAGGAATAATCTTTAATTGTGCTTCCGCAGGTAAACTTTTTTCAAGTAAATCTCTAATTTTAACGGCTGTGCCAATTCCGGTACTACACGTTGTTAAAATGACACGTTCCGTTTTATTTTCAGGTAATATGATTTCCCATTCATTTGGATGAACCGTTAACGCTTTTTGGGGCAATTCTTCAAAAGAAACTTCGTCTTTAATGGCTTCTCCTATAGACAGAGCCAAGCTTGTTGTCACATTATTCATTAATAAAAAAGGACCTTCTTCTTCTGCCGGAAAATACTGATAAATTTCTTTCAATGAACCCATATCAAAAAGAATTACTAAACCATTCCTCGTTTCTTGACGTTCCATATAGTGAATTAAGTGTTCGGAAATTTTTTTGGGAGTAACATCTAACGGCATGTCAAACGATTGAAAAATTGGCACATTTAACAGCCGATTTGCAACATTCGCAATACTACTTGCTGTGGCATATCCGTGGGCAACAATCACCGCTTTCGGATAGTGACTTTCCTTTACTGAACCCGAATAGTGAAGATAAATGGTGACAATAATTCGATCCATCTGGGATAGTTCAATATCTAATGAACGTTTCACTAAAGTTAACAGTTGTTCAGCGTAGCCATAACTAGTTGCTAATTTAGTTTGAACTTCTGTTAAAAGTTCGTCAATGACTGTTGTAGGTTCTTTTTCTGGAAACCAATCAATACATCTTCGTTGAAACAGATAGGTGCTTAATGCATAGACTAAACTGCCATTAAACCGAATTTGATAAGACGATTCAATCGTTTCCAATAATTGACGGATATTTTGCGTAATAAACAATAGCATTTCGTGATTTTTCTCTCGCTTCTTTTCAAATAATAAATCATCGAATAAGCGTTCAATTTCTTTCGAGATGTCGTTATTAGCAGTGGAAAGATGATGATGGTGAGAGACATAAAGACGAAGGATTCGTTCATAACTCTGGATAATTCTTCTTTGCGCAAGCTCTGTTTCCTCTAACAAACTAACCAGATTTGTTTGCTCATCTAAACGAATAGGCAATCCATTTTCATCAGGAGCTAGTTTGATTGATTGATCCAGAAATTCTTTCGGTAGATCGTGTAAAGTGATTGGAATAACACGTTTATCAAGATTGGCGGCAAAGCTGCGTGCAGTAATAATTTTTATATTATTTCTTAATTCACCCACATTGCCTACATAATGGTGGTTTTCTAAAAGTTGGATAACTTGTGGCGTGATAGTAACTGCTTTTTGAATAGCTTGCTGTTCCTCATAAAATGCTCGCATAATTAATTGTTTTCTTTCCGCTTGAGTGCGTTCAGCAAGACTTGGGATTTTAATTTGAATAGGAATACGTCTTAAAAATGTCGTTAAAAAAGTGCTAGAAATTTCTTCAGTTGTGGCAAAGCACAACCGACACGTAACAGGAATGGGCCGATTGGTTTCACCCATCCGATAAATGATACCCTGATCTAAAAATGTAAACAATTTTTCCTGCCCTTCAGGACTCAAACGATGAACTTCATCTAAAAATAAAACGCCCCCTTCTGCACTTTGAAAGGCCCCAATTTTATCGGAATCTGCTCCCGTAAAAGCGCCTTTAAGATGCCCAAATAATTGACTAGTTAAAAGCTCTGGATTGTTGGCATATTGCGCACAATTAACTGTCACAAAAGGTGCTGAATCGTCAAGTAGTTCTTTTGAAAGACAAAACTGATAATATAAGGATGCTAAAAAACTTTTACCCGTACCACTTTCACCTGTAATTAAGACAGGCAATCCACCGCCAGGATAAAGCGCTGCCATTTTTAATTGTTCGATGGTCTGGGCTAAACTACCGCGATAACCAATGACCGACTGAAAAAAATCACTTTTGCGATCAAAAACAGGCTGTTCATCGATCATTTCTTGGAAACTTTGATAAACAGTTCTTTTTAAAAGATAGTTTTGTTGTTGAAACGCTTCTTTATGAAAAAAGTAAACTGGTCGTGTATTGATCTTAACTAGAATTCCTTCTTCGTTTAACTGATTTAAATAGTGACTAGCTGTATTTCGTTTGATAGAAAATGTCGTTGCAATATTGCTTGCTGTGAAAATTTCACTGACTAAAGATGGTTCAAAAAAAGCTGTTTGATTGCGTAAATAATCAACAATTTGCGTTTTTAACATAAAATCACCTCTCATTTATCATAACGTACCTAAAAAAAACGTCAATATTCAAAATTTCTTTTGTTATTTTTCTTTATATAAGGAGCCCATTTTTTATGTTATTTAATCACAGGAACCTGATTCTATCATTGCAGAATAGGCTTTCATTCAGTATACTGTAAATAGAGGAACAAGAAACGAATTGGATAATTAGGCACTGAAAGAACGCACCACCGTTCTGAATGTTTCGAAACACACAACAGGTTATCGAAATGGCCATTGGAGAAAAATTCCTTTTTCTCCGAGGTTAGCGATTGTGACATGTTGCAATCGTTTTTTGTCCTTAAAATGTTGAGAAAAAGAAAAAAGGCACTTTGCATGTCAGCACCACCTGACAAACAAAGCCCTTCATAGACAGCACAACCTATCTATTCCAGTTGCCTTTTTTGCTAGTTACACTAGCTAATTTTAGTGTACCCGATTTTCAGTGAAATTACTAGCATCTTTAAAATTTTTACTGAAACGATCAGCCTGTGCAATGAACTAGTTTTCTTCAGCGGCGGCAACCGCTGAGAAGCTTTTTCTCAAATTTTAAGTGAATAATGTATCATAAACTTTTTTGGCATATCCATCCGTCATATTACATACAAAGTCCACCGCCATTTTCAAACGATAATAGTCTTTTTCTGCTTCTGTAGCGTTCTTTGCTTCTCTTCTATACAACGCTTTCGCGCTTTCCGAAATATTATTAAAGATTCGCTCCTCATACTTATTCATGGAAACTTTTTCGTATTTCAGTACGACTGGAACAAATTCATCTAGTAAACGATTGATGATATTGAAGCCCAATACCTCTTGATCCAAAATTGTTTTTGTTTGAAAAACATAGACTCTAGAAAAGTTTTTTAATGCCTGAAAGCATTTCACTTCATCACAATCTTCAATGATAATTTCATTATGATAGATACCTCTCATAATTAAGTCATAATGATTAGCAAAATTTTTCGATACGCTTTGACAAACAGCTCTTTGTGTCTTTCTCAAAAATTCTTGTAAGGTAGCTTCTTCTGTTTTATCTTTTTCTAACATTAAAAATTTTTTTGTTCCTGTTTGCCCATCAACAAACTGCTTTAAATCTTGATAGCTGTATAAACCATAATTATAGGCATCTTCGATATCTGAAAAAGTATAGGCGATATCATCTGAAGCTTCTAACAAAAAGACTAATGGGTGTCGCTTATTTTGTGTTCCTGTCGCAAATTTAATGGCGTTAAACACTTGTTTTTCCGAGTAAAAATAGCCAACTTTTTTAGACAAAAGCTGTTGCTTATTTAATTGATCTGAAGATGCCGTATATTTGATAACTGTGGCTAATGTCGTGGCTGTTAGTTTCATTCCTGCTTTAGAAGTCCCATTATCATGATGCAGTTTTGTTAAAAGTCGGATGGTTTGAGCGTTTCCTTCAAAGTTAAGAAAATCATTTTGTTGTTGCTCCGAAAAATCAGACCAACAAGCATACAAAGGACCATTTTTTTCAAACCAAATACGAATGGCTTCTTCCCCAAAATGTCCAAAAGGGGGATTGCCGATATCATGGATTAATGCAGCTGTTTCTAACAACCGATAGCATTCTGATAATTCCATAACCTCAATGTTTCGTTCGTTCAACTGTGAAATAACTAATCTAAGTATATCCCTGCTATGCATTGCCACTTCTAAGCTATGTGTTAAACGTGTTCTTACAAAATCATTACGTTCTAAAGGAAAAACTTGTGTTTTATCTTGTAAGCGTCTAAATGCATCACTTTTAATTACTCTACGATAGTCACTATCAAAAGATTTACGAAGTTCTGTGGCTAAATCAACTTGCTTATTTAACCAGTCATTTTGATATTGTTTGCCATTATCAGAAATGCGATATGTACCAACCAACTGACGCCAATTCATTTTCATTTATTACCTCCTCCAATTACTCTACCTTCTCTAAATAAGAGACGTAAATATTTTTACATTTACCAATATCACTGAATTCCCGATTGTTATACGCCTTATCCTTTTTCAATTTAAACCGCACTTTTTCGCCTTCTTGAAAAGTTCCCCACGTAAGAAAAAAGAATAGCCAATGGTTTTCATCCTCTGATAGCGTGTCTAACCCTAAGCTTTTAGGCTCAATTAAGCTAGGTAATTTGAAACAGTCATACACCCCTTTTGCTGTGCCATACACAGGACGATGAGTGCTAAGAATCGTTTCAAAATATCCCTTTTCATCAGGTTTTAAATAACTTGCTTGCCGAATCAGTTGTGTCAGTTTATTTTGGAATGGCTGAATATTTTTCTCAACGTTTAGTTCAAAATCTGGCTCAGCTTGTACATCTGTGTCATGAGATAACTTTTTTAATAAGCAGTTTATTTCATTAGTACTTGTCTTATCATTAAACGCAATCGCCAAACGCTCACTACTAATAACACCTTTCATATCTTTCATAGAAAAATTATTTAACGCAATTGGATAGTGTTTATCTGATAGCATCCAAGAAGCACCCATTTCGTTTAAACATGGAATACTCTGATAATAATGATCAGATAAAAAATACAGCATGACAGGTTGATTGGTTAGCTCCCTTTTAATCGTGTCAAAAATTAATTCTCCTGGCTGTACACCTGTTTCAATAGTGGAACTATAAAAAATATCCTGTGTTCGAAACCCAAACTTTTTCAATAATTGGATAAACGCATCCACATATTCTTGATCCTTTGAACTATGACTAATAAAAATCTTTTTCCCGTTGCTCACTACTCAACATCCTCCAAGTTAAATTTGTGTTTTCATTTTTTTGTGAAATTCTATACTATTTCTTTAAGCGTACAGCGTTATCTGAAACCAGTCAATACTAAAATTATAAAATAACAATTATTTTGTTTTATTAAATTTTTATATAATGTTGTTTTGTTAATGTTTTGTTATTTTTAAACAAGTGATTATAGAGCGATGTACGGTTGAAGTTATTTCTAATCTATTTTTTTCAATATTTTTATAAATATAAAAAAACACGCCTTTCTTTGCAGAAAGGCGTGTTTTTACGTCCGAGTATAAGGAGAATTGGTTCATTAACCAATTGTCCCTTTAAGCGTTATTCATTTAATGAATTATTTGTTTTTTAAGTTGTAGAAAGATTTTAAGCCTTTGTATTCAGCTACATCGCCTAATTGATCTTCAATACGTAATAATTGGTTGTATTTAGCAATACGGTCAGTACGGCTTAATGAACCAGTTTTGATTTGGCCAGCGTTTGTTGCAACAGCGATATCAGAGATTGTTGAATCTTCTGTTTCACCAGAACGGTGAGATACAACTGCAGTGTAGCCAGCTTCTTTAGCCATTTCGATTGCTTCAAATGTTTCAGTTAAAGTACCGATTTGGTTAACTTTGATTAGGATTGAGTTAGCGATACCTTTTTCGATACCTTCAGCTAATTTAGTTGTGTTTGTTACGAATAAATCGTCACCAACTAATTGAACTTTGTCGCCTAATACTTCAGTTAATTTTTTGAATCCGTCCCAGTCGTTTTCGTCTAAGCCGTCTTCGATTGAAATGATTGGGTATTTAGAAACTAATTCTTCGTAGAACGCGATCATTTCTTCAGTTGTTTTTTCGCCTTCGCCTGAGTCAGCTAAAACGTAAACGCCTTTTTCTTTGTCGTAGAATTCTGAAGAAGCAGCATCCATAGCAAGAACAACGTCTTTACCAGGAACATAGCCAGCTTTTTCGATAGCTTCGATGATTACTTCGAAACCTTCTTCGTTTGAACCTAAGTTAGGAGCGAAACCACCTTCGTCACCTACTGAAGTAGCTAAGCCGCGGCCTTTTAAGATTGAAGCTAATGCGTGGAATACTTCTGCACCCATACGTAAAGCTTCTTTGAATGTAGGCGCACCTACAGGCATAATCATGAATTCTTGGAAGTCAATACTGTTGTCAGCATGTGATCCACCATTGATGATGTTCATCATTGGAGTTGGTAATACTTTTGTATTGAATCCGCCTAAGTAATGATATAAAGGCACTTCTAGGTAATCAGCAGCAGCACGAGCTACGGCGATAGACACACCAAGAATAGCGTTAGCACCTAATTTACCTTTGTTAGGAGTTCCATCTAAATCGATCATTGCTTTATCGATAGCCATTTGATCGCGTACATCGTAACCGATGATTGCTTCAGCAATGATGTTGTTTACGTTATCTACAGCTTTAGTAACACCTTTACCTAAGTAACGAGCTTTGTCGCCATCACGTAATTCAACTGCTTCGTATTCACCAGTTGAAGCTCCTGAAGGAACCATTCCACGGCCGAAAGCTCCGCTTTCAGTGTAAACTTCTACTTCGATTGTTGGGTTACCGCGTGAGTCTAAGACTTCGCGTGCGTAAATATCAGTAATAATTGACATGTTTTGTCTCTCCTTTGAGTTTGTATTTATACTAAGGGGATTCCCTCATGTATGATTGTAGTTAATTCTCGCAAACTATGCAAACATTTTTTTGCAAAAGTCATTGAGAAAACGTTACCGTTAGTGATTTCTTATTTTACAGCATCTAATAAAGCTAGGAATGAGTCTGCTTCTAAGCTTGCGCCGCCGACTAAAGCACCGTCAACGTTTTCTTTTGCCATATATTCAGCGATGTTTTCTGGTTTAACAGAACCACCGTATTGAATACGAACAGCTTCAGAAACTTCTTTGCCGTATAATTTTTCAACTGTTGAACGAACAACACCACAGATTTCATCTGCAATATTAGCATCTGCAGATTTACCAGTTCCGATTGCCCAGATTGGTTCGTAAGCGATAACCATTGAAGCAACTTGTTCGTTTGATAAACCAACTAAGCCGTTAGTGATTTGACCTTCGATCCATTCCGCTGTTTTACCAGCTTCATACGTTTCTAAAGTTTCACCACAACAGAAGATTGGTATCATACCATTTGCAAAGATTGCTTTGGCTTTTTTATTGATATCTTCATCTGTTTCGTGGAAATATTCGCGACGTTCAGAGTGTCCGATAATCACATAGTTTACACCTAAATCTGCAATTGCAGCTGGTGAGTTTTCACCAGTGAAGGCACCAGCGTTTTCCCAGTAGCAGTTTTGTGCAGCTAATTTCACTTCAGAATCTTTTAGGTTCCAAGCTAAAGGAGCTAAGAATAATGCTGGAGATCCAATCACAGCGTCAACAACGTCGTTTGATGGAACAGCATTTTTTACTGCTTCTGCAAAGCTTTGTGCTTCGCTTAAAGTTTTGTTCATTTTCCAGTTACCAGCGATAATTGGTTTGCGCATGAAAAGCACATCCTTTTCTTTTTTTAAAAATATTGTCTTTTAAACTAATTATTTATCGTTAATAGAAGCTAAACCTGGTAAAGTTTTGCCTTCTAATAATTCTAAACTTGCTCCGCCACCTGTTGAGATGTGAGAGAATTTGTTTTCGTAGCCTAATTGAATTGCTGCAGCAGCAGAGTCCCCGCCACCGATGATTGTTGTTGCGTCTTCTAAATTAGCAATCGCTTCACAAACACCAATTGTTCCTTTGGCAAAGTTACTCATTTCAAATACGCCCATTGGTCCATTCCAAACAACTGTTTTCGCACCTTGTAATTCGTTAGCGAATAATTCAATTGTTTTTTCACCAATATCCAAGCCTTCTTCATCATCTGGGATTTCAGTTGAAGGAACCGTGTGGAAAGGAGCGTCATTGCTGAACTCTTTAGAGACAACTGTATCAACCGGTAATACTAATTTGTCGCCAGCTTTTTCCATTAAGCTTTTCGCTAAGTCCACTTTATCTTCTTCAAGTAAAGATAAACCAACACTATAGCCTTGTGCTTTCATGAATGTGTAAGCCATACCGCCACCGATTAAAATTTTGTCGGCTTTTTCAATTAGGTTTTCAATGACAGCGATTTTGTCAGAAACTTTTGCGCCACCCAAGATTGCTACGAATGGACGTTTTGGATTTTCAACAGCTTCGCCGATGAATTTAATTTCTTTTTCCATTAAGAAACCAGCAACTGTTGGGATACCAGTTGAAGCAATTCCAACGTTTGAGGCATGTGCACGGTGTGCAGTACCAAAAGCATCATTGACAAATACATCGCCTAAAGAAGCCCAGTATTTACCCAATTCAGCGTCATTGCCGCTTTCTTTTTTGCCGTCAACATCTTCAAAACGAGTGTTTTCAAATACTAAAACGTCGCCGTCTTTCATATTGTTAACAGCGTCTTCTAATTCTTTACCACGTGTTTCTGGAACAAAAGTAACTGGTTGACCTAGTAATTCGCTTAAACGTTCAGCCACTGGTTTTAATGATTTGCCAGCTTTGTCTTCTTCTGTTTTTACACGACCTAAATGAGAGAAAAGAATTGCTTTTCCGCCATTTTCAATCACGTATTTGATTGTTGGTAAAGCCGCTACGATACGATTATCGTTTGTGATCACGCCATCTTTTAACGGAACGTTAAAGTCAACACGGACAAGGACTTTTTTGTCTTTTAAATCTACATCTTTAATTGTCTTTTTAGCCATGAGTAGACCTCCTGTATTGTCAATTTTAGGATTTTTCTTTTTTAAAAAAAGAAAGCGGAGAAGCGCGTTGCTTCCCCGCTTATTATTTCACAATTGTTCAAATTTCACTAATGATAAGAATGAATCTTATAAGTTAGCGAAGTATTCTAAAGTACGAACTAATTGAGCAGTGTATGACATTTCGTTGTCATACCAAGCAACAGTTTTAACTAATTGTTTGTCGCCAACTGTCATAACTTTTGTTTGAGTTGCATCGAATAATGAACCGTAAGTCATACCTACGATATCAGAAGAAACGATTTCGTCTGTGTTATAACCATAAGATTCGTTAGCAGCTTTTTCCATTACTGCATTCACTTCATCAACAGTAACTTCTTTGTCTAATACAGTAACTAATTCAGTTAATGAACCAGTTGCTACAGGAACACGTTGAGCAGCGCCATCTAATTTACCGTTCAATTCTGGGATTACTAAGCCGATTGCTTTAGCAGCACCAGTTGAGTTAGGTACGATGTTTGCAGCAGCAGCGCGCGCACGACGGAAGTCGCCTTTAGGATGTGGTCCGTCTAATGTCATTTGGTCACCTGTGTAAGCGTGGATAGTTGTCATTAAACCTTCAACAACACCAAAGTTGTCATGTAAAGCTTTAGCCATTGGAGCTAAGCAGTTTGTAGTACAAGAAGCGCCTGAAATTACAGTTTCTTCTCCAGTTAATGTTTCATGGTTTGTGTTGTAAACGATTGTTGGTACATCGTTACCACCAGGAGCTGAAATAACTACACGTTTTGCACCAGCAGTTAAATGTTTTTCAGCAGCTTCTTTAGAAGTAAAGAAACCAGTACATTCTAAAACGATGTCTACGCCTAATTCGCCCCATGGTAATTCTTCAGGGTTACGGTTAGCTAAAACTTTGATTTTTTTGCCGTTAACGTTGAATGAACCTTCGTGAACTTCAACTGTACCGTTGAAACGGCCTTGAGTTGTGTCATATTTTAACAAGTGTGCTAACATTTTAGCATCTGTTAAGTCGTTGATTGCAACTACTTCGATTCCTTCTACATCTTGGATACGACGGAAAGCTAAGCGTCCGATACGTCCAAATCCATTAATACCTACTTTAACTGTCATTAAAGATTTCCTCCTTATGAAAATCAAAAATTTTTTATTTTAAAGGGTTACCCCTTTTAAAATCTCGTTTGCGGCAGCTTCATCTGTGATGAGCCACGTTTGTTTTGGTGCATTTTTCATATATGCGCGAATGGCTTTGGCTTTCGTTTTGCCGCCCGCAATTGCGACGACATAGGGAATTTCTTGTAAGTTTTTTAATTGAAGGCCAATTCGTGGAATTTTATAGACCACTTTTCCTTCTTCATCAAAGAAATAACCAAACGATTCTGCCACGGCATTTTTTTGTTTGAGCATAACCATTTCGTCATCAGACATTTTTCGGCGTGCCGCCATGTGCAACGCTCGACCAATACTGTGCACCACACAGTTGGCATGACTAATTAACGTAAGAACTTCTTGAATCGAGGGTTCTTGTAATAAACTATTATACGTTTCACGACTCAATTGTTCTGGGACATATAACGCCCGGTAGTTACCACCCGTTTTGTTGGCCATTACAGCACTAATTGAATTGGCTTGGACAGAAACTGCTTCACCAATCCCTCCTCTGGCTGGAACAAACAAATTATGACGTTTTTCAGTTTCTAGTGATCCCATATTTTCGGCCACCATGGCCATTGTTGTCCCACCCATAACCGCAATTGTATTCTCACCATTTGGTAAGAGTAAATTCAGCGTATTGGTTAAGACATCTCCAAAGTCCGAAAGAACTTTCTTTTGGATATCACTATCTCCTGCAACAACGATACAACGTTGAATGCCAAAGTACTGTGTCATTTCTTTTTCGATTTGGTGCATGCCAAGCAATTGATTCATGACTAATTCTAAGCCTTGATAGACTTCCAAACCGCGTTCTGTTAATGTCATTCCGCTTTTTGAAGGTTCAATCAGGTTGAGCTGCTTCAAAACATCTGTTTCTGTACGCAAGACTCGCTCTGTAATTCCCATCGTTTCTGATAAACTTCTACGTCCAATAGGTTGCATCCAATAAATATTGCGAAGAATTTGGAATCTTTCTTGTAATACATCGAGCATATCTGGAGCAACTGCTTCAATCATTTTAAATTCTTTTAACATGATGCGCTCCTTTTGTGGGTCGAAATATGTCCAAGTAAGACTGAAAACGACCTATGAACTTTAAAAAAATAGAATTGATGTTCGTTTTTCCTACTATTTATTCATAACAGTATTAAAAGTACTTATCAATTACACACTTAGTGTACCAGTTTTTTTAGGTCTTTTCAATAAAAATGATTCTTTTTTCATCGTTTTCTTTCAAATCCAAACAAAGCATTCGTTTGTGAGAAACAATAGCGACTTATTTCCGAATAATCAGATCTAATTAAACCAAAAGCAAAGGAATTCACGAACGTCTTTCAATTAACTTCTTGTTTAAATGGGAATTTCAGGTCCTCTCACAAAGCATTTTTTACTTATTTTTCAAAAAAAGCAACGAAAGAATAGACACAGCCATTCTCTCGTTGCTTCATATCCTTTTATTTGTAATCTTCTTCGTAAAAACGTCCTAAAATTTTAACATTATCTGAGATGCTGACAAAGGCATTCGGATCACTTTCTTTCATGGCTGCTTCTAAACTTGGCAACTCAAAGCGTGTCACAATAGTTAGCAAAACAGTTTGGCGGTCGTGGTGATATGCCCCTTCCGCTTCATGAATAATTGTAATACCACGGCGCATTTTCTTTTGAATCTCATCCACGACTCGATCTGGGTTTTTAGTGACAATCATAACTTGCATTTTCTTTTGCTTAGTATAAACGGCATCTGTGACCTTCCCACTTACAAAAATTGATAACGCACTGTAGAACATGTACTGCCAGCCAAATAAATAACCTGCAACGAAGACAATTAGTGCGTTAAAATAAATTGAAATCGAGCCAACGGAACGCCCCGTTTTTTTCCGAATGGTAATGCTTAAAATATCTAAGCCCCCAGAAGAAACCCCGTTTTTTAAAACAAAACCAATTCCTGATCCAGAAATCGCCCCACCAAAAATAGCACAGATAATTGGATCTTGGGTCATCACCGTTTGCGGAACAATATGCATAAATAATGAAGTTAAAGTCACGGTAATGAAAGTAAAAATTGTAAACTTCTTACCTATTTTTTTCCACGCAATAAAGAATAACGGCACGTTTAAAAGATACAATGTAATGGAGACAGGCACATTAAAACCGACAATTTTTGTTGAGAGGGTTGTTAAAATTTGTGCCAAGCCTGTTAAGCCACTGGAATAAATATTTCCTGGTTGATAGAAAAAGTTCATGGCAATTGATGCAAGAATAGCATAGACAATCGACACGGAAAATTTTGTTGTATAGTCATGAACTGGCAGTCCGTCATAAATTTTTTTCATAAATAATAGCCTCGTTTCAGGTTTTCAATAAATTACATTTCTTTTCATATTATACGTGGTTTACCGAGAGAAAAAAAGAGATTCCTATAATAATTACGGAAGATTCATCAAATGTTTATAGAAATGAAAAAAGAACGAAATCTTAACGATTTCGTTCTTGGGTTGTTTCATAATGGGCTCTTGGTCCACCAATATATTTAGGACGAGAATATAATGCTGTAACATGGGCCGCACCTAACGTTCGAATGCTCAAGCGAAGAGGAACTTGCACATGTTTTACATGCATACCGATAGATGTATCGCCAATGTCAATCCCTGCTTGAGCAACAATATGTTCAACTTCCACAGGTTCATCAAATTTTTCAAAGGCAGCTACTGAACAAGAACCGCCAGCATGTAATTGCGGTACTACAGAGACAATTTCAAAGCCTTTTTCTTCAGCCACACGACGTTCCATCGCTAAAGCACGATTAATATGTTCGCATCCTTGGACAGCCAAAGAGATGCCTTTTTTGTCTAATTGTTCAATTAAGGTTGAGACAATCCATTGTCCTACTTCGGCACTGGAATTTTTACCAATGACGCCACCTACTACCTCACTGGTGGTACAACCCAAAACGAATAGGTCCCCTTTTTTTAAATTCCCTGCTGTAATGACTTCTTCTGTAATTGTCACTAACTGTTCTTTTAACATTTTTTCATCGATAGTCATTTGTTCATCCTTCTTTCTTCTAAACGACCATTTTTTGGTAACACACGTTTTAATGTTTGACTAAGAGGCAATGCTACAATCACCCCAAATAAGGATTGAATGATATTCCCTGGTAATGAGGCAATCCCCGCACCCACGCCGTAAAGCCAGCTAGTCGCTAAAGCATACCCGCTAATCATGAGGAGACTGGCTAAAAGTAATCCTAGCGTTTGCATCTTTTTATTTTTATTAAAGAAGTGCCCTGCTAACCAACCTTGTCCGCCATGAATCAATAACGAAAAAACGAACCATTGTGGATAGCCTGACAATAAATCAATTAAGCCACCGCTTAAAGCTCCGACTGTCAAGCCACCGATCGGACCAAAAAGTAAACTAGCAATGTAAATCCCTGCATCCGCCAATGTAACAAAGCCATTTGTTGCTGGGACGGGGATAATAAAGACCATTGACACAGCCACTGTTAAAGCGGTAATTACTGCATATAGACTAATTTTTCTTGTCATTATCCGCCACACCTCCTGCTAGTAATCCTTCATGCCACACACTTCCAAAAGCTGCATTTAGCTGGACCCCAGAAACAATGGCTTCATGAACGTATGTTTTTGCTAAATCAACTGCTTCAATTAACGGATATCCTTTAACTAAATTCGCACCAATTGCAGAGGCAAAGGAACAACCAGCGCCATCAATGGTGTGGGCCATTACTTTTTCTTTGACCAATTGAATATGTTGTTGTCCATCATAAAAAAAGTCACGTGCTTCTTGGCCAAGCCAACGATTACCACCTTTAATCACCACCGTTGCCGCTCCTAAAGAGTTTAACTCTTCCGCCGCTTGTTGGACTTCTTCGACGGTTGTTAATTTTCTGCCAATGAGTAATTCTGCTTCTTTTAAATTAGGCGTTATAATCGTTGCGAATGGAAAAAGTTTTTCAATCAATAACTGCATGTATCTTTTTTCATAAACTGAAGTCGTTTCTTTAAAAGCCAAGACAGGATCCAACACCACCGGCAGACCTGCGTGCTTTTTCAAAAAGGTTGCAATTTGTAACATACTTTCTTCACTGTGAATCAAGCCAATCTTGATGCCGTCTAAACTCCCGGCAGGTATGGAAGCGAGTTGCTCTTTCACCAAAGAAGTCTCCATGTCATGAATCTGAAAATGATTCTTGGGGGCTGTAGCAAGGCAAGTTAAAGTTGATAAGCCAAAGACTTGATGATTTTCAAACGTTTTTAAATCTGTTTGAATCCCGCCACCTGAAAAAGGATCGGAACCGCCAATTGTTAAAATTATTTTTGTCATTTGTTTCGCTCCTTTATACACTCAGTTATCATACAAAGTTTTCTAAAAAGAAAAAACAGCCAATTGGCAGATTTTTAGCTCAGCCACTTTTTAAATCTTTCGTTATCTTTTTCCTTCCCAAAGAAAGAGTGACCTCATCCGTCAATGAAGTCACTCTTTCTTTGGATTTAACACTTATTCGTCAATGGCTGTTACATCAATGTTTAATTCAAACAATTGTAATGGAGAAACTAAACTTGGTGCGTTGTTCATTGGGTCAATTGCTTTCCCGTTTTTAGGGAAGGCAATCACTTCACGAATATTTTCTTCCCCAGCCAATAGCATTGCTAAGCGGTCTAGCCCTAAAGCAATCCCTCCATGTGGCGGGAAGCCGTAATCTAATGCGTCTAGCAAGAAACCAAATTGGTCTTGTGCTTCTTCTTTTGTAAAACCTAACGTTTCAAACATTTTTTCTTGTAATTCTCGTGTATGGATCCGTAATGAGCCGCCACCTAATTCGTAGCCGTTTAAGACAACATCGTAAGCTTCAGCATACACAGAGGCTGGGTCTGTTGCTAAGCGGGCCACATCCTCTGCTTTTGGTTGTGTAAATGGATGATGAGCAGAAACATAGCGGCCAGCTTCTTCATCATATTCAAACAACGGCCAATCCACAATCCATAAGAAATTGAATTTCGATTCATCAATTAAACCTAATTCTTTACCTAAACGTGTACGTACCGCACCTAAAGCAGCGGCTACGATTTCAGGTTTATCGGCACCAAACATTAAAATATCACCGACTTCTGCATTGGTAGCAGCAATTAATTCATCACTAACTTCTGTTAAGAATTTAGCAATTGGTCCTTTTAAGCCATCTTCTTCAACTTTTAACCAAGCTAAGCCTTTTGCACCAAATTGACTCACATACTTACCTAAGTTATCCATATCTTTACGAGAATACTTATCTGCGGCGCCTTTTGCATTCAAAGCCTTCACATGTCCGCCATTTTCCAACGCTGCTTGGAAAACTTTGAAGTCTACGTCTTTCACTACATCTGCGACATCAATTAATTCCATAGCAAAACGAGTGTCGGGTTTATCGCTACCATAGCGTGCCATTGCTTCGTCATAGCTCATTCGTGGAAACGGAACAGAAATCTCAATTCCTTTTGTCTCTTTCATCACTTCAGCCAACATATTTTCTGTATATGTTTGAATTTCTTCTGGTGTTAAAAAGGTCGTTTCGATATCGATTTGTGTAAATTCTGGCTGACGGTCGCCTCGTAAATCTTCATCACGGAAACAACGAACGATTTGGTAATAGCGATCGAAGCCTGCCCCCATTAATAATTGTTTAAAGAGTTGTGGTGATTGTGGTAAAGCATAAAAATGACCGGCATGGACACGAGAAGGAACCAAATAATCGCGAGCGCCTTCTGGTGTTGATTTGCCTAAATAAGGAGTTTCAATGTCTAAAAAGTCATGATTATCTAAATAGTGACGGATTGTTTTCGTTACTTGGTGACGTAATTTAATGTTGTTTGTCATTGATGGACGACGTAAATCTAAATAACGATATTTCATGCGCAATTCGTCATTAACGTTATTGTCATCTTCAATGGTAAATGGCGTTGTTTTCGCAGTATTTAAAATCGTAATGTCAGTCGCCATCACTTCAAACTCGCCAGTTTTCATTTTGGGATTAATCGCTTCTTTATCACGATAAACGACTTGACCTTTAACTTCGATGACGTATTCACTACGACATTTATCAGCAATTTCCCATGCTTCTTTTGACTTTTCTGGGTTAAAGACCACTTGGACGATTCCTTCACGGTCACGTAAATCAATAAAGATAACCCCTCCTAAGTCACGACGTTTTTGAACCCATCCTTTTAATACAACTTCTTTTTCAATAAATTCGGCAGATACATTGCCGCAATAGGTTGTGCGTTTTGCCATTTCTCAATCTCTCCTTTTTATTCTTCAATCATTTTTGTCATCATTTCGTCATACACTTCATCAAATGAATCATGGATAGCACTTAACGGGAAGGCTTTTTCTTCGCGTGTTGCCATTGATTTTACGTTGACAATGCCTTCATTCAATTCATTTTCACCGATTGTTAAAACTAATTTTGCTTGTAATTTATCGGCCGTTTTAAATTGCGCTTTTGGTTTGCGATTCATGTAATCACGATCAGCTGAGAAACCAAAGTTACGAATGCTTTGAACAAGTTGCAAAGCTGTGATGTTGGTTTCTGAACCAATCCCAACCACATATGCGTCTAATTCAGATAACGCTGGAATCACAACTTCTTCAGCTTCCATTGTTAACAACACTCGCTCAATGCCCATACCAAAACCAAAACCTGGTGTGTCTGGGCCGCCTAATTCTTCAACTAAACCATTGTATCGGCCTCCTGCACAAATAGTTGATTGCGCCCCCATTTTAGGCGCTTCACTCATAATTTCAAAAATTGTGTGTGTATAATAATCCAAGCCGCGAACCATATTACTATCAATTTCATAAGGAATTTCTAGTAAATCTAACATATCAGTTACTGCTTCAAAATGTGCTTTAGATGGTTCATTTAAATAATCTAAAATGGAGGGCGCTTCTGCGACAATCACCTTGTCTTTTTTATCTTTGCTGTCTAACACCCGCAATGGATTTTCGTGTAAGCGACGTTGTGAATCCTCGCTTAATTCTGCCATATGGGGCTCTAAATAATCGATTAATGCTTGACGGTACGTAGCACGTGTTTCTTTATCCCCCAAGGAATTAATAACTAATTTGATTTGTTGGATGCCTAATTGTTTGAAGAAGTCCAAAGCCATAGCCATGATTTCAACATCCAATGCTGGGTTTTCACTACCAAATGCTTCCACACCAATTTGATGGAATTGACGCAAACGACCAGCTTGTGGGCGTTCATAGCGGAACATCGGCCCCATGTAATAGGTTTTATATGGTTTCGTATATTCCGGACCATATAATTTATTTTCAACGAAGGCCCGAACAATTGGCGCTGTCCCCTCAGGACGTAGCGTCACGTGACGATCTCCTTTATCATAAAAATCATACATTTCTTTTGAAACAATATCTGTAGTATCGCCAACACTGCGAGATATTACTTCATAATGTTCAAAAATCGGGGTTCTGATTTCTTGGTATTGATAATCTTTAAAAATCAAACGAGCTGTTTCTTCCACAAATTGCCATTTTTCAGAAGTTCCTGGCAAAATATCGTTTGTTCCTTTTGGTTTTTGATAACTCATTGTCTTTCTCTCCTTCTATCATTCCACAAAAATGTGTGCGCCATTTTCTTTTTTCTAAAAATGAAAAAAGCCCTTGTATGTTGAACATACAAGGGCGTAAAAGTCTCTTTTACACGGTACCACCTAGTTTTGAAAGATTTTACTCTTTCCTCAACGATTAACGCTCGTAACGGGACGGCTTTTCTTCCGTCCATCTCCAGAATGTCTTTCACTTTCACTGTTGAAGTTGCTCTCAGCCACGGCAACTCTCTCTTCGCAGACAGATGAAACTTACTCGTTCCTTCGTAGATTTTTAATATTATCTATAAACTACTAAAGTTCTCTTAGAAAGTCAAGAGGTTCCGATAGGAAAATCAATTATTTTTCTCGTGTATCGATCACAATGGTCACTGGACCATCATTGGTCAACGACACTTGCATATCCGCGCCAAATTCTCCTGTGGCTACCGCTATTCCTTCTGCTTCTAATTGTTGATTAAATAATTCATACAAAGGAATCGCCACATCTGGACGAGCCGCTTCAATAAAACTGGGACGATTGCCTTTTTTAGTTTTTGCATAGAGGGTAAATTGAGAGATACTCAAAATTGATCCTTCAATCTCTTGAATACTGCGATTCATTTTTCCTTCGTCATCTTCAAAAACACGCAATTTACTGATTTTGCCAACAACATAAGCCACATCTTCTAGCGTGTCTTCTTGATGAATGCCCACCAGCACCATGAAGCCTTGTTTGATTTGTCCCACTATCTGCTCTTCTATCGCAACTTGTGCTTGACTGACTCTTTGAATAACTACTTTCATCTTTTTTGCCTCACTTTTAACACTTACCCATTGGTTCGACGAACACTATAAACATCTGGTACACTTTTAATTTTGTCAACGATGGTTTTTAAATGAGAAAGGTTTTGAATTTTCACAGTGACATGAATCTGGGCCATCTTATCTTTGGATGGACGAGCTTCAACGCCGACTAAATTTTTTGTCATCGAACTAATGACTTGTAAAACATCACTCAGTAAGCCACTACGATCATAGCCGTAAATCTCCAAATCGGCAGCGTATTCTTTGCGACTGTGCTCGGTATCTTCCCACTCAACTTCAATTAGACGTTGTGCTAGTTCTTCTTGATGTTGTACGTTAGGACAGTCCGCACGATGAATTGAAACGCCACGTCCTTTGGTAATGTAACCAACGATTTCATCACCAGGCACTGGATTACAACAGCGGCTTAAACGAATCAATAGGTTGTCCACCCCTTGAATCACGATGCCACCTTCATGACGAACTTTCATTTTTTCTGATTCTTTTTTAGCTGGCTGATTTAACAACTCTTCTGCTTCTTGACGTTGGCGTTCCAACTCTTGTTCGCGGCGTTCTTTTTCTGTTAAACGATTGCACACTACTTGCGCACTTACTTCGCCATAACCTACTGCCGCAAATAAATCATCTTCCGTTTGAAATTTGAATTTATCTAGCACTTCCGCCATTTTATTCTTCGTTAAAAATTCTTTTGGTGTAAAGCCGATTTCTGTCATGTATTTAATGACAGCATCATGCCCTTTAATAATATTATCTTCACGGTCTTGTTCTTTAAAGAAACGTTTGATTTTATTTTTAGCTTTACTTGTTTTAACCATTTTCAGCCAGTCGCGGCTAGGTCCGAAAGAATTCGGTGATGTTAGGACTTCAATAATATCCCCATTTTTTAGGACATAATCTAACTGTACCATTTTGCCGTTGACCTTCGCGCCAGTTGTTTTATTCCCAATTTCAGTATGGATACTGTAAGCAAAATCTAGTGGTCCGGAGCCTTTTGGCAGTTCGGTTACATCTCCACTTGGCGTAAAGACATAGACTTTGTCGCTAAAAATGTCTTCTTTCACACCTTGCATAAATTCAGAAGCATCATAGCTTTCATCTTGTAATTCAATAATTTCATGGAACCAATCGACTTGCTTCGTCAGTTCATCTGTTTCAATTTTTTCCGCTTTGCCTTCTTTATAGGCCCAGTGAGCCGCCACCCCAAATTCGGCGATTTGGTGCATCTCATGGGTCCGAATTTGGACCTCTACTGGATTCCCTTTTGGCCCAATAACTGTCGTATGGATAGATTGATACATATTCGCTTTTGGCATAGCAATATAATCTTTAAAGCGACCTGGCATTGGTGTCCAACGTGTATGAATCGCCCCTAACACGGCATAGCAATCTTTAATGGAATCGACAATAACACGAATGGCTAATAAGTCATAGATTTCATTAAACTGTTTCTTTTGGTCCTTCATTTTACGATAGATTGAATAAATATGTTTTGGTCGACCATATATTTCTGCGTAAATTTCTAAATCTTCCGTAGCTAAACGAATATCTTCGACTGCTTCTGCCACATAAGCTTCACGTTCATCACGTTTACTTTGCATCAAATTAACAATTCGATAGTATTGGTTGGGGTTAATATAACGTAAGGCAGTATCTTCTAATTCCCATTTAATTCGACTAATCCCTAAGCGATGTGCTAAAGGCGCATAAATTTCTAAAGTTTCTTGCGCAATCCGTCGTTGCTTATCTTCACGTAAATGTTTTAATGTGCGCATATTGTGCAAACGATCGGCTAGTTTCACCATAATGACCCGTAAATCTTGCGCCATTGCCAATAACATTTTCCGATGGTTTTCGGCTAATTGTTCTTCATGAGATTTATATTTAATTTTTCCTAGTTTCGTTACGCCATCGACTAACATTGCGATGTCTTCGCCAAATTCTTCTTTTAAATCGTCCAGTGTTACGTCCGTATCTTCGACAACATCATGTAAAAATCCTGTTGCTACAGTATGGGGATCCATATGTAATTCAGCCAGAATGCCTGCCACTTGAATCGGATGGATGATGTAAGGTTCACCTGATTGTCGGACTTGACCTTCGTGTGCTTTTTCAGCATAAGTTAATGCTTTTTGAACCAACTCAACATGTTCTGGTCCCATATAGGTACTTACAATTTTGATGACCGCTGGGCCTGTCAGTATTTCTTCTTTTGGCATGGTATTCACTCCTCTATGAAGGTGACCTTTGGATAAAGAACACTTCGTTCACGTTTTATCTATTTTAATAAAAAAGAAAAGTACCACTTGAAACAGTAGCACTTTCAACAACTCTATTATACTAAATTTCCCTTAAATTTCAATCACTGTCGCTTTTTTACTCTCTGTTTATTCAAAGAGAATGCCTACAAGAATTTTACAGGCGGGCTTTCGCTTAATTTAAAAGTTCCATTTGGTAGCTAACCGCACTTAAAAGATACAACGGTGCTGTTTCTGCTCGTAAAATTCTCGGACCCAACCCGCAAAGTTTCGCCCCAGCCTGCAGAAATTGTTCAATTTCTTGCGGTGCAAAGCCACCTTCAGGTCCAAAGAGCACACACAAACGTGCGCCTGGCTGGCAAGTGGATAATACTTGTGCTAATTGACTTTTTTCTCCTTGTTTTGCTGATTCTTCATACGCAACCAAGACTGTGTCATATGAGTCAAATTGCGCAATGATTTCTTGTGTTTTTTCCACCAAAGAAACACTTGGTGTCTGCTGCCGATGCGATTGCTCCGCCGCTTCTGTGGCAATTTTTTGTAATCTTTTTTCTTTGGCTGCTCTTTTTTTGTGGTCCCATTTGACAACGGAAGTTTTCGCAGGAAAGCCGATAAACTGATTGCCACCTAGCTCCGTGCCTTTTTGAACAATCCATTCTAACTTGTCCCCTTTTGGTAACCCACACGCAATCGTCACTTCAATTGGCAATTCTTTGTCCATTTCTTCTTTACTAATTTCTTTAAAGTAAACAGATGTTGAATCAATTTCCACAATCTCAGCTAAAATGGCAGTTTTATTTTGAAATACTAAATAACAACGATCATTCGGCGTCATTCGCATAACTCGCACAATATGATGATAGTTTTCATCTGCGACTTTATACAAATCTTTTTCTTGATAATCTTCTTTCATGAAATACCGTTGCATTTTACTCTTCCTCTGGTTTCTTCAAGATAATCGCATACCAATCGCCTTGATTAAAGAGTTGGTCCACCACAAAACCGACTTTCGTTAGTGCTTCTAAAACCATTGCTTTTTTATCTTCAATAATTCCAGAAATAATGAAGGTACCGTCTTGTTTTAGCAAACGCCAAGCATCTTCAATCATTAACACAATAATATCTGCCAAAATATTTGCGACGATTACATCAGCAGAATGGTCAATCCCTTTTAGTAAATCATTGGCTGACACATGAACATCGGCCGCAATGGGATTTAAATCCATATTTTCTTTTGCCGCTGCAACTGCTACTTCATCTAAATCATATGCGTAGACGTCTTTAGCCCCTAAATAGCGACTTGCAATACTCAAAACACCAGAACCCGTTCCTACATCTAGAACTGTTTCGCCACCACGTAAAACAGTTTCTAAAGCTTGCAAGGTTAAACGAGTCGTTGGATGCGTGCCTGTACCGAAAGCCATGCCCGGATCCAATGTGATAATTTTTTCTGCTTCATCTTGTGCGTGATAGGCTTCCCAACTTGGCACAATCGTTAAGAATCGTGTGACACGGACAGGATGATAATATTTTTTCCAAGCAGTTGCCCAGTCGCTTTCTGCTACTTCACTAATTGTCATTTCGTTTTTACCAATGGATAAGCCGTACTCAGGCAAGCGTAAAATATTTTCTTTCATAAATGGTAAAATTTCTGGTAAGAAGGTTGTTTCAGGAAAATAAGCCATCACAATCGCCCCTTCTTTAATGTGGGTGAATTGCTCTTTATCTAAAATTTCCCCATACAGATCACTTTCAAAATTTTCAATGTCCAACGCATCTTCAATGGCCACGCCACTTGCGCCAGCTTCCATCATAATGTTTGAAATTGCTTCAACTGCTTCGCTAGCCGTTTCGACTTTTACTTCTGTCCACTTCATGTTCTCACCTCTAAATTAATAACTTGGATACGCAATCCATTGTTCTTTTTCTGTTTCTGCCACTTTTTTAATCATCGCTTCAAAATCTGCTGGCTCCCAATGCAATTCAAAAACTTCCGCTGTTTCATCTGATAAAAAGTCTAACAAATCACTTTGCCCTTCATCTAAAACCACTTTTAAATAGTGAATGAATCCGTCTAAAACTGCTTTGCGTAGCCCTTTTTTTCCTTCATAAGGAATTGTGACTAAATACTCTTCGTCATCAACGACAGACTTTTGCGGATTGTAAAATAACAAACCATCTTCAAATTCAATGAATTCTTCTTCTGAAAGCGTACCATCAACATCATCAATCGCCACTTGCTCATTGTTTTCTGCATATAAACGAACAATGACTTCGATGGTATGGTTTTTGCGATCCCAATCAAGGCCTACTTCGTAATCTCCTAAGTGTTTTTCAAGTTGTTCCTCTAAGTATGTGAGCATTGTTGCTTTTTTCATTTTCTTCATCCTTCCAGCCAAAATCTATTTGGTCTACTGCTGTTCTTTTTTGTTTAGAAATATATGGATTGCCAGCCACGACGTATCTTAAAGGCAACTCGGTCCAACGACCTTTATTGGGAATTCCAATTCGTGGTAGTGCCTCAATTTTTTTCGGGAATTTTCGTTTTTCTGGCACGAGCCGTAACGAACTAGAAAAAATCGACTGCCCATATAATTGCTTATCAATTCCTAAGGCTGCAACTAATTTACCTGGTCCATTGGTCAATTCCACGCCTTGACGTCCTTGGCGATTTTCAATCATTTTGTCGACACCTTCAACAGGTTCAATCGCGCGGATCATCACCCCTTGTGGTTTGCCTTGTTCTTGTGTCACCATATTTAAAATTAAATGCGTGTGCATAGTATATAAATAAATCGTGCCTGGTTTGTCATACATGGCTTGTAAGCGTGGCGTTTTTCTCAAGCCAAAGCTATGGGCCGCCTCATCATCAGGACCTAAATAAGCTTCTGCATCCACAATGTACCCACCTAAAACGCCTGTTGCTGTTTCGTGCTCTAAATACATCCCTAACAAGTATTGTGCCACTTCTTCAGTTGTTTTTGTGTTAAAGATATTTATCGTTTCTTTCATTTCTTTCACCACTCCCTATCATACACGAAACCTTCCGCTATATCCATCTAAAACCCAAAAAACCACCAAAAAGCGAATGTACGTTCTTTATGTTATAATAAGATGATTATGAAAAAGGAGGTCCTTTTATGCAACAACCTTTAGCCTATCGAATGCGACCTCGTCACTTAGACGAAGTAGTTGGTCAACAACATTTAGTCGGCCCTGGTAAAATTATTCGTCGGATGGTCGAAGCCAAAATGCTTTCATCGATGATTCTTTATGGGCCGCCTGGTACTGGTAAAACCAGTATTGCCAGCGCAATCGCTGGTTCAACAAATTATGCCTTTCGCATGTTGAACGCGGCCACAGACACCAAAAAAGATTTACAAATCGTTGCTGAAGAAGCCAAAATGAGTGGCACAGTGATTTTACTGCTTGATGAAATTCACCGATTAGATAAAACAAAACAAGATTTTTTGCTCCCTCATTTAGAAAACGGACGAATTATTATGATTGGAGCCACTACCGAAAATCCATATATCACAATTAATCCTGCGATTCGTAGTCGTACGCAAATCTTTGAAGTAAAGCCCTTAACGGAAACAGACATTCAGCAAGCGATTCAAGAAGCCTTAACCGATAGCACACGTGGCTTAGGCGATTATCCTGTCCACTTAGAAGAAAAAGCATTACAACATTTGACACGCGCAACGAACGGTGACTTACGTAGTGCGCTAAATGGACTAGAATTAGCTGTTAAATCAACACCAAAAAATGAACAAGGCGAAATTAAGATCACCTTACCGATTATTGAAGAGTGCGTGCAACGAAAAGCCTTAACGCATGATAAAGATGGCGATGCCCATTATGACGTGATTTCCGCTTTCCAAAAGTCGATTCGAGGAAGCGATGTAGATGCTGCACTTCATTATTTGGGTCGCTTAGTTGAAGCAGGTGATTTACCGATTATTTGTCGTCGTTTAATGGTCATTGCTTACGAGGATATCGGTCTTGGGAATCCTGCGGCCGCCGCTCGGACGGTCACCGCTGTTCAAGCCGCCGAAAAGCTAGGATTTCCAGAAGCTAGGATTCCTCTAGCCAGTGTCGTCATTGATTTATGTTTATCGCCAAAATCAAATTCTGCAGTCACAGCGATTGATGCTGCTTTGGCAGATATTCGACAAGGCTCTGTGGGAGATGTTCCTGATCATTTACGTGATGCCCACTATGCTGGAGCCAAAGAATTAAACCGTGGCATTGGTTATCAATACCCACATAATTTTGAAAACGGTTGGGTCAATCAGCAATACTTACCTGACAAATTAAAAGAGGCACGTTATTACGAACCGATTGATATTGGTAAATATGAACAAGCCTTACATCAGCAACTCAAGCGTATCCAAGAATGGAAACAGAAAAAATAACAAAATAATACGCTTTCAAAAAAAGAAACAATCTCGTTGCCGATTTTGAGAGAGTATGCTATTATAAAGATGGTAAATCTGTGATGTACGCGTTGTCCTTTCACTGTGTTGACCGAACATTTTTATTGATATCTAGGGATCCTGCTTGTATCAAAGTTGGTAACATGCCTTTTCTTTTGGTAGTTCAATACTGCGATCGAGGAACCCACCTGCTTATCTTGCGGGTTCAATACTCTAGGACGATTACCGGCATCGACGGATTTTACCATTTTTATGTAGATTTCTAAACAATTTGCTCTGGCAAGTTGTTTTTTTTTGGAGGACAAGATGATTCGTATACTCGTACTATTACTCGCCGTTGTCACAGGCGTAGCCAGTTATTATTTGATGAAGAAAAGTGCAGCTTTTTTACCACTCTTAAAAAAAGAAACTGCAACAGAAAGTCAACAGTTTATCGAACGTTTTGGGCGTTATTACTTGATTATCGCCATTCTAGGTGTTCTAGCGGCTATTTTTAATCGCCCGTTATTGTCAATTGGTTTTATCTTTTTTGTTTTATTACTTTCAACGTTGTTTAGTTTAACTTTTGCAAAAAAAATGTCATAAAAGACGATGAATTTAAAACTTCGTTCAAAAAGATTTTTTTGAACGAAGTTTTTTTTACAAAAAAATGCCAATATTCAGAAAAAAAGAAGCGGTTTCAGTTTCTTTTTTTCTTTGTTTGTTTTACAATTATTATAGAAACAATTAATGATTTTTTTTACGCTGAAAGGAGCGGTTATTATGTTACAACAATATCAAAAAATTATGATAGCAATCGATGGTTCTGACGAAGCAGACTTAGCCTTTAAAAAAGCGGTCAACGTCGCTAAACGAAACGATGCTGAATTACTATTAGCACATGTTGTTGATACGCGCTCTTTCCAATCAGTGTCCTCTTTTGATGGTGCGCTAGCAGAAGAAGCAATGTCAATGGCAAAAGAAACCTTAGACACCTACCAACAACAAGCGGTGGATATGGGACAAACAAAAGTCTCTAGCGTTCTAGCCTATGGTTCTCCTAAGAACATTATTGCCAAAGAATTACCAAAAGAATACAACATTGATTTAATTATGTTAGGAGCAACTGGATTAAATGCCGTTGAGCGTTTATTTATTGGCTCTGTCTCTGAATCAGTTATCCGTAACGCTAGCTGCGATGTTCTCGTTGTACGGACGGATTTAGACAACAAATTACCAAAAAATGAAGAAAAATAAAAAATAAGAAAAAACTGAGCCAACTATCACTTTTGATAGTTGGCTCAGTTTTTTCTTATTTACCTATTAAGCACACCTTGTGAGAGCGTCTCACAAGGTGTGTTCGTTTAATTATTTTAGACGTTCTACGTCACGGGCAATCATTAACTCTTCATCAGTTGGTACTAATAGAAGCTTGATTTTTGAATCATCAGTTGAGATAACTGCTTCTTCACCGTGTACATTATTTTTGTCATCATCGATTTCACAACCAAACCAAGTCATGCCATCAATAATATCTTTACGAACGCCAACTGCATTTTCACCGATTCCAGCAGTAAAGACAATCGCATCAACGCCATTCATAACAGTGACATAGCTACCAATGTATTTACGAATACGATCGATAAAAATGTTGTATGCTGTTTGAACTTCAGGTTTATCTAAGTTTGATTGAATATCGCGCATGTCGCTTGATAAACCATTTGTTAAACCTAATAAACCAGATTTTTTGTTTAAAATATCAACCATGTCTTGTACATCAGTCAAGCCAAGTTTTGTCATTAAATAAGGCAATAGTGACGCATCAACATCCCCTGAACGAGTCCCCATTGTAACGCCAGCAAGAGGAGTGAAGCCCATTGATGTATCGACTGATTTACCACCATCAACTGCAGTGATTGAAGCACCATTTCCTAAGTGACAAGTGATAATTTTCAAGTCTTCAATTGGACGACCTAACATTTCTGCAGCACGTTGAGAGACATAACGATGACTTGTTCCATGTGCCCCATATTTACGTGCAGCAAATTTTTCATAGTATTCACGCGGTACACTATATAAATAGTTGTGTTCTGGCATTGTTGTGTGGAACGACGTATCAAAGACTGCCACGCTAATGATTTCTGGTAAGATATGTTTAAATGCTTTAATCCCCATTGCATTCGCTGGGTTGTGTAAAGGTGCTAATTCAGATAAAGCTTCAATTTTTTCTAATACTTCGTCTGTAATAACAACAGAATCTTTAAATTCTTCTCCACCAGCAACTACACGGTGACCAACACCAGTAATTTCATCATAAGAACCTAAAATGTTTAAGTCGATTAATTGGTCTAGTAACATTTTTACTGCCACTTCATGGTTATCAATATCAACAATTACTTCATATTTTTGTCCTTCACCATATTTAATTGTGAAGATAGAATCTTTTAAGCCAATACGTTCAACGATTCCTTTAGCGATCACTTCTTCATTTGGCATTTGGTATAATTGCCATTTTAAACTTGAACTACCTGCATTAATTGCAATTGTTTTAGACATAATTTTCTCCTCTTCGTTACTATTTTATTTTAAATTTGAAGCTTTCCAAGCTTCAAATTGTTTAAAGAACTCCGTTACTTTATTGATATCTTTCAAAGAGGCAAGTTTTGCTAACAAAACTTCCTTCACTTGCTCAGCATCTGCACCTTTGTTTTGAACAAGCAAGATACTTTTACGTGATTGTTCTGACTTAAACAATTCATCAGGTAACTGTATCATTCCTTGTAAATAGACGTTTTTTGTCAACCAATTTTTAAAGAATTCACTTTGCTCAGTCTCTAAAATATTGGTCGGGATTAAGAATAAGCCAAACCCTGCTGGCTTCACGTATTTCATGGCTTGCTCCATTAATAAATGATGCGCATAACTATGGCCTTCCTCAGCAGCAGCAGCAAATCCCTTTGCTCGCTCATCATTTGGATAGTAGCCAATCGGCAAGTCACTTAATGCTAAATCAACTGGATCCAATAACAAATCTTGCAATCCGTCTTGATGGAACAACTGAATATTGGCTTGTGACCAAGCATTGTTCACAGAAGATACTGCCAAAAGTGTTTCATCGATATCCACACCATAACCAGAAACTTTGTAACCAGCTGTTTCAAGGTTCAGCAGAACCGTTAACAGTAAATTTCCCATTCCTGAAGCAGGATCTAAAATTTTTAATGGCTCTGATTTATTTGTTAATTGTTCTACTAAATAAACAAACAAAAAGCCAATACCGTCTGGCGTCAATTGATGATTTGCTTGAAGCTGCTCTTTTCTCGTTCCTTTTAACAAAAGTAATTGGGACAAGCGTCGCACATCTTCAGGAGCTAAATCAATTTTTTTAATCGTATGATACAGCGTTTCTAATTGTTTCACTGTCTCTGGATTAGGTACTCCGTCAAGTACTCGTACTTGAAAATCATCTAAAATATTTTCACCATTTTCAATATACGCATCTAAAAAAGAAGTATCCAATGACTGTTGCAATAACTGGATTGCTTGTTCCATTGGCTCGAAAGCCTCTTCAATTTTTTCTGGGAACAAATTAGCACCTCTATTCTATTCAAAATGTAACAACTTCCATACCTGTTTTATTTTAACGAAAAAAGAAAGAATAATCAATGCCTTTACTGTCTTTCTTCTAAAATCTAATAATTTGTAGAAAAACAACGCTATTCCAGTATTGTTTCCGCTTTTTTTTGATGAGAAACTCTCTCTTGATATTGGTATTTTCGACCAGATTTGTTTAATAAAACAGTTATTCTTAATTGTTCATTTTTGTATGTATAATCGAGGGTCACTTGCGCGTATACGAGCCTTTCTTCTGTTTTTAACTTTCGTCTATTTTGTTTAACATCTGCAAGAAATAAATGAAGGATACTTTTCCCTGCATAGTATTCCTGGGTAGCTTGCGTAAATTTTTGTGTTAACTGACGTTCTTCTAGTAACTGAAGGGCGAGAAAACTCATCAAATAAACAAAGGCCATGGCCGTGAACAATAAGTTTCCTGAATATTTTTGCCTCATTAAAATTCTCCCTTTATCGGAAAAAAACTATCAAATGTTTTTCCAGAAGTAAAAGTAACTTCCAAAGTAAACGATTGTCCTTCATTTTTAAACTGTCCATTTTTGATACCAATTAACAGCGGTTGATAGCCTTTACCATTGACTCGCTTAATAATTTTATCTTCTTTGATTTGAATTGAAATAGTCTTGTTTGTTTCTGAGTCGAGGAAAGAAATCTCTTGAGCAGAGCCTGTTTGGAAAACGAGCTTTTGACATTCTTTTTCTAATTGAATTAAAAATATATGCCAGGATTTCGAATCATTGTTTTTCAAATATTGATTTCCGATAAAACTTTGTTGAATCATCAACTGAAACAATTGACACATACAACTTAAAACGACTAGTGCCACTAAACACTCTAACATTGTAAAACCCGCATATTTTTTATTGACCAATCAAAATCGCTCCTCTTGAATCTGTCACTTTTAGTATCCTTCTTCCCTCGTTCTCCATCAAAGAAAATCGGTAAGTTTCTCCTTGATATATCCGCTCTTTGAAACGTAAATCACCCGTCTGCTCTAAAAATAAAATTGCTTCGTATCCTAGACGAGTGCGCGTTAATTCTTGCTCCCGTTGATAATTTTGCTGAATTAATTGTGTAATATTCAGGGAGAATATCCCTGCTATCACACATACAATACTAAAACTAACGAGACTCTCTAATAAAATAAAACCGCTATAAATAGTTAATTTTCTTCGTATATTTGCCACTCCCCATCTGAAATTCCGTAACAATTTAAGGAACAAAAACATCATACAATACGCATTAAATAGCTGTTTTGTCATTTTTGATAATCTAAGATATGTAAATAATACCGCAAATCTGTGGTAAATTTTGTGGTAAAAATACACGTATGAGTATTTGACATTTTATTGAGTTTAGAATACGACTAACTGAAATAGTTTGCCTACAAGGCGACTACGAAAAAAAGACCTTATTCTTAAAAGAATGGAGGTCTTTTTTGTATTATAATAATAAGCACACCAACTGACTTTTAGGCTTTTGTTTCAATTTTGTAAGTCAATCGTTAGATATATCAATGGATAAGTAGAATATTTCATTCTATTCTCTTTTTGAGGTGAATATAATGAAAAAAATAATTAAACATTTTATGAAACCTGTTGAAATTTTTGAAACATTAGATGATGACATTGGGATGTTTTTAATCATTTCTATTTGCACAGCTCTGATCTTTACTTTCTTTAGTAAATAAAAAATGTGTTAAATAAATTCTCAGATACTTTCCGCAGTATATCAAATTAGGAAGTCAAAAATATCTCAAAAGAATTGACTTTTCATACAACGTATTTTTATGGATCATACAGGACTCGAACTGCAGTGCAAAAAAATCAAGCTTTTTTAAGCGGCTTATTTCCTATGCTGAACTGGAGATAAGCCGTTTAATTTTTGCTTAATTCTACTATATGCTATACCAGTAAATATATTCGTGCAAAACCTGAATAAATTGTTTAATAAATTCAAACTAAAATAAAAAACTGAAACAAATTACTACAAAGAAATAATGTCCTTTACTAATTTTGCAAATTCAATATCCCCATTAAATGGATGAACATATTTGTAGAATTCCCCACCATTTTCTAAAAAATAGTTTCTGTTTTCGTGTTCCAATTCTTCTATTGTTTCTAGACAGTCTACAACAAACCCTGGTGCAACAATTAATATATTTTTAATACCTTTTAATGGTAATTTTTTCAAGGTATCATCAGTTGCTGGTTTTAACCATTCAGATGGCCCAAATTTCGATTGATAGGTTTGATAATAAGGAATATCTCCTAATTTATCCATTATTAATTTTGTTGTTTTAGTACATTCCTCCGGGTAGTTATCCCCATCTTTTACATAAGACATAGGAATTCCGTGGTATGAAAAAACGATAGCATCTATTGGACTTTCATTCAAAGCTTCATTTATTTTTTTTGAAAAGTAACCTATATACTGTGGATTATTGTAAAATGATCGAATAAATTTAATATCCACTATCCTATCACTTTTTATAAAATAATTCATAACGGAATCAAACACTGATCCTACCGTTGTCCCAGAGTATTGCGGATACATTGGTATGACATTGAGTTCTTCAATCTCTTTTGATAATAATGTATCTAGAGCAGTTTCTATACTCGGTTCACTGTATGACATTCCAATTGTAACTTCCACTTCTGGACATATATTTTTCAAATTTTCCATTTGTTTCTCAGTATATTCCAAAAGAGGAAATCCATTTTCAGTACAAATTTTTTGATAGAGTTTTGCTGATTTTTTTGGACGTATATTCAAAATAATACCGTTCAAAATCGGTTTCCAAATTATAGGATGTATTTTTATTACTCTTCTATCTGATAAAAAAGTTTTTAAATACTTCCTTACTTCCGTCTTGGAAGAATCTTTTGGTGTTCCTAAATTCACTAAGAGAATTCCTGTTCTTTTCAAAATAATTCACTACCTGTCTAATTCTATTATCGACCATGATGAATTCGAACCATCGACCGAATGGTCATGAGCCTTTTGCTCTAACCAGCTGAGCTAATGGTCCAAGTAATAACTAGCTTATTGGGGATAAAATAGTTCTTACTGGTTATAGCTTAATATATAATAATTTTACTTTACTGATTTTCAATTTTCAACAAAAAAACGACCGTCTTATTGAGAAAAGGCGGTCTGCGTAAAAAATAAGAGTTTAAATATGTATCAATATTTTACAATATCTATTTTTTTAGTTCAATATTTTTATGTAAAAAGATGCCGCCTCATTGGGGAAAGGCGGCAAGAGGTAGTAATAAAATGAAAAATAAAATTGTTTGGTAAAGATATTTTACCGCTTTCTTTTTTAAATTTCAAGTTTTCATTTTACAAAACAATTGTATTTTATTTATAATTCAAATATACAATTATAAATAAACACCTACTAAACATACACAACTTGGGGAAGTACTGTGCGTCTTCAGTAGGTGTTTTCTATATACACATGATAATTTCGTTTTAACTACTATGATAAATTCGAACAATCAACCGAATGATTACGAACCATTTGCTCTAACTAGCTAACAATTTTTAAATAAAAATAACAGATCCTTTAACACGTAAAGAATCTGTTTAGAAAAAAGAGCATGCCATAAATCCTTGTCTTAAGTTTAACACAAAGACCCTAATCTAAACTAGGGTCTTTTAATTGATACATCGATAATAGTTTCTCATAACTAATTACTGTTTTTTCTTTTTTGTTTTTTGGCTTAGAACTGTCTATAATGTTAATTACTGCTGAATTAATTAATAAAACAGCTATTATACCACTTCTAATTTCTTTTCTGTAAATAAATGATACTTTCTGTCCTTCTTCAAACTGTTTACTTTTATCTGATGGTATAACTTCTTTCCATTTTCCAAATCCCATATGATGATCTCCTTTCGTTTTCAACATTCAGAGCCTATCAATTTAATCTTATAAAAAAAACGTTCCAATTAAATTGGAACGTTTTACCAAAACCTTTATTATGCTTTAAAAATATTAACAGCTTGCATACCGCGCTGTCCTTCTTCAATATCAAAAGTTACTGCTTGTCCTTCTTCTAATGACTTAAAACCATCCGCTTGAATTGCTGAAAAATGAGCAAATACATCATTGCCATCTTCACCTGTAATAAATCCAAAACCTTTGTCTGAGTTAAACCACTTTACTGTACCGTTGTTCATATATGTTTCCTCCTTGTGCATACCCTGTATGCGATTTGTTGCAAAAAATGTTTGATAAGCAAAAGGAGAATTATAGTCTTATGTATAGCGCTCTCGTTACATGTCAAAATTGATTACTTATTTATAATACCATACTACTTCATATAAAGCAAATGAGTGTATTAAAACATGATGGATCAATACTATAAAAAGGTTATAATCCATCTACTCTAGACATGAAATATAAATATAAATATACGATACAAAAAACCCCCTTGCACAATTATGATACAAGGGGCCTGTAGTCTTTTACTACAAGTAATTGCTTTATTATTCTAGCAAATTAGTTTTGTTAATTCAACCAATAAAATTATTCACAACTTATTAACATTATTAACAAAATTGTGTTTGGCTTTAAATTAGAACTGGGATATTAAGGAATATCGCTAAAGTAGCTGTACTACAATTTTCCACTTATTTAAAAGGAAACTGTTCTCAAGTAATAGTAGCTTAGAAATAGGCTAATTCTATTTTTTATTAGGATAAATTCCGTACACATTATCCTTTTCATAAATTCAAGCTTAACCTTGTTATAAAAAAAGAAAATCGGTTATGATTAACAAGTAAAATCTAAAAAAATACCTACCGCACAGACAACTGCTTGGGGAAGTACGTGCATCTGTGGTAGGTGTTTTCTTATGTAATACAATAGCTTTAAACTAAGATACGTATGAGTAAAATTAAAATGCTCCTACCTAAGGACTTGGCATAAGATAGGAGCACCTCTTTTCTAAATCGAAAAGAGTCATAATATGAAAAGGTGATTCTATTGTAAATGAGGTACCTCTAAATTTCAACCGATTTTGCAAAAAATCAATAGCTCAATGTTTGACCAGGATAAATCAAGTTAGGATTTGCTAATCCGTTTAATGCAGCTAAGGTTTGATAAGTCGTACCAAGCTTAGCTGCAATACTTGATAAATTATCACCGTATTGAACTGTGTAAATGTTGCTTACTACTGATCCATTTACTTTCAAAATTTGGCCAGGGTAAATAAGATTTGGATTTGTCAATCCATTTAATGCAGCCAATCTTTGATAGTTTGTTCCGTATTGATAAGCAATGCTTGATAATGTTTCGCCGTATTGTACCACATGAGTCGCTTCTGGTTGTTTATCAGGAACAGTTGCCGCATCTGGCAATAATTCAATATCGCCTTTGCTGATCCATGACAAGATACCTTCAAGCAATACTCTGCTCTCAGTTACTTCTTGTACTATATAGCTGTTTCCTTTTACCCAATCTGGAATAGCTTCGCCTGTTGCCCAAGCATCTACATTAAATTTCACTTTGACGGTATCGCCAACTTTAACATCAGAATTAGGTATTTTTTCAATTTCTTCGCCTGCATCTGTTGCTGGCGTGTCCGTTTCTGGTTTATTGGTATCTGTATAACCACTATCCGTAATTCCTATTAAATCTACGTTACCATCTAACCCACCTGCAATATAAGTGGATGTAAATTGCCAAATACCAATGCCCTCCATACTTGGGAAATAAGCATACAATGGTTCTGGCGTTACTTCATAGCTAGGATAAGCAGCAATCCATAAAGAGTTAGGGAACTCTTTAATAATTCGCTGATAGTCCACATACTGCAACGTAAAAGGCTTGTATGAATAATACATTGGTGTATACCCTGCTTGTTTAATACGGCGCATACCGTACAGGATTGTTTCCGTATTTGCGTTTACGTCAGAACTAGCACCATGCTCAAAGTCTAAAGCAACGATGGAATTTTTAGGCGTTTGAATACGTGGTAAGAAGTAATCCATTGTTGTTTTTGCAATATCCATGTTTCCCCAAGTGTCATACCAAATATAGGTATGCGCACGTTTACCTTGTGCAATAGCACTCGCTACTTGTGATTTATATGTGTATTGTTCATAAATACCGCTAGCATTGTAGCCACCAATCTGGGCAATAGCGAATTTATCATGTGCATAGCCAAAACGGCCTTGTTCGCCTTGATAAATCGCCCAGTCAACGCCTTGATCACCTTTTGCAGCGAATACATTTAAAGGAGTAACTGCTACCAACGCTACAATAATCATCGTTACAATTTTTTTCATAAAGACACCTTCCTATTTTTTATTTTTTAAATTTTTTATGAAATCTTCAAATAGCTCCGTAACTACTCCCATCTTCTGATAGTTCTCAAATATCGATTTAATTTCCATCATCAGATAGCCAACATACAGAACATATAATAGCCCCACACCAGCGCCACCAGGTACTAACGGTGCTAAGGGAATGAAAAAAAGCAGCAAGACAATACTTGCTACTTTCCTTAATATTCCGTTGATCCCTATTTTACTTTTAAACTCAATTTCTGGATTTATCTTGGCTGCGATAGTGCCGCTAATAAAATCAATAGTCATTGCAATACAAATCAACATTAAAACATATACTGCTTTATAATCTGGGTCTGCTACAAAACGCTCCAAAAAATCAAATAACGCCAAACCTACTTACCTACTTTCCGACAATTTCTTTCGCTTCTTTTTCTGTAATGCAAAGTGGGACAAACTCCATTACTTGTTCATCTGTAAAACAGCCCCAGTCATACATCATTTTAATGTCATCAAATGTAAACATTTTATTCCACTCCTTCTGCTAATTTTTCGTTAATTTCTTTTACCTGATTGGTTAATTGATTAATCGCAAGCATTGATTTTGCACTAATTTGCGCAAAATTATCTGCTTTTTTCGTTACTTCTGAAAGCTCTTTTTTTAAATTCACGTCATTAACCATGAGTTTTGAATTCAATTGTTTTAATTCCGCATTTTCGGCTTGTAATACCTCAATGTCGGTTGGTGGTGTTGGCTCTGGTTGTGGTGCATTTTCTGGATCATGAATCAATTGTGCGCCATCATAACGCCAATTCATAAAATCAAACGGTTCTTTTTTCACTTCAAGCTCAACATTATCTGGTTGTTCCATTGTAGAATAACCTTCTAAATAGCCAATTCTATTTTCAATCCAAATTTTCATAGCTAACTTTCTCCTTTCTTAAATTGCATACACCCGTGTCAATACAAAAGTTTTTGAAGCAGTATTATTATTTTTATGGCCTAAAATTTGCGTATTGCTTATATAAATATATTTGTTGTATTTTGCTCCATTCAATGTTTCTAAATGATGAACAACCGCACGACCTCCAAATTCCACTATATGCGTTTTTGGAACAAATACATAGTTCAAATCCCAATTGTCTCCTAGGCTTGTACTTGTGTTATATGGTTGATATAAAAATAACCAGCCAGAAAGACATTGATCCAATGGTAAACTCGGATTAATTGATTGATTTTCCCCCATATACCATGCTCCTGACCAAACTTTTTTACCTACATTTAAAATATTTGTTTCAGATAACTTATTTAGTAACTTTTCAAGACTATCAAAATTTTCTTCAATAGCTTCTGCTCCGTTCTCCATCCCTCGATAAATTCTGGTTAATTCCATATTCTCAACATCCTTTCTATATAATTAAATCAAACACTATGGATCGACTATTTTTTTCATCTATAAGTAAATATTTATATTCATTAATTTTTACTGGTAAAAATTCCGTTGTATAATCCAAAGGAATAGATACAATGCACTCTGAAGAATTAACATGTCTTACAGTGCTTTGAATTGATTGAGAAGCACTACCGCCAAATAACCCTGTTGGTTCTGTACCTAAAGGCAGTACACCTATACCATGTGTCCAAGTACGAACATTAACGACTGGTTGAGCTCCTAAATTGTGAACAATAGTTACATCAAAACCAACTGGAATTACAGAAGCAATAATATTTTCAAAATATTCTAGCCGTTCATCCAACGTTTTAAAATTCCCCAAACGTTCACTACTTCGAGCATCGATAACTTCGCTATCTGTTGTAGCATTTGCGATTACATCTTTAAAACGTTCCTCTAAATTGGTTTGACGTTGTTCTACTTTAGATTGGCGTTTTTCTGTATTTTCAGAAATAGCCTTTATTTTATTAAATAAAACACTGGTATACTCCATCATACGAGCTAAAGATTCTCGAACATGTCGTCGATACATCTTTGTTCGAATCCACAAAGCGAACGTTTGAGAAATAGGATCAATCACACCGTTTTTTATTTCATCTTGCACCTCATCGACATCAGTCGGGTCTTGATAATCAACTGTTGTATTTGGTTCATTTGTTGGTCGAGTATCCTTAAATTCTTGTGCCAACCGTCTCACCTCTCTTATTTTTCTAATTTCTCTACGCGCTTAATTAAATCGTCTAACGCCTTTTTCATCTCAGTTTTAGCAGTACCTACAGATTCGACTGTATTTGTTAAATCACTTGCTAATTGTTTAAAGGCTTCCGTCGATTCTGTCACGGTTGTTGATAATTCACTGGTTAAGTCTTCCAAAGAACTAACTTTACTACTTTGAACAGATAAATCATTGTCAAATTCTTCCTGTCTTTTTATCAACTCTGATATGTTTTGAACTCCTGCCGTCGCAAATTTTTTTACGTTTACTAAATTGGATTGAATAGCTTTTATTTCGTTTTGATAATCGGTCAGTTTTTTCTTTTTCGAACCAATAGTCAAAGTAACCTTTTGCGGTTCTAAAATACTAAATTTTTTCTCAATCACTTGTAATCGTTCTACAGCATAAATAAATTGATTATCTACTTTATAACTGTTTCCTAAAGTGATTAATTCATACCGTTTATCCAATAGCCCTAACTCAATGGCTTCAACTGTCCAAGTTACCAGCATCAAGCTTTGGTCTTTTAGCCATTGCAACCCTCGACGTTTTAAAATTGATGGGTCTTTGACATTTGAAAATTCTACAATACCCGTGTTTAATCCAAATTTTTTGATTAACGCTTCATCATCAAGGTAATTCTTACCGCCATTTACTTTTTCGATGGTGTATTTAGGTCGTGAAAAATCTGTTCCCACTTCAATATCAGTATTTGACGTATCTTCAATATCTTGACCGACGGGCACAATCCTTGTAAACAATTCAGAAATATCAATATCTCGAGTAGCACTTTTTAGATTTTTGGTTAACTGTAAAGGAGTTTCACTGTTCACACCATAATTAGATAGATAATCTAAATAATTTATATTTCCAACGCGTCGAAGTGTTAACGTACCGCCCAGCCTATCCAACAATTTTTCTTTAATGGTATCCGCTGTACTTTGATAGCCTAATCCTCTTAGCAAGTCCCCATTATCTACAACATTCACTTCACCAAGCCGAAACTGCTTATGCGCTTCAACTTGTTTATTGTGTGCATCGAGTATTTTTTGTAAATAAGCAGATACAGTCATCCGTGTTGGTTTCATATAGGTTTGAACAGAATCATATAAAAAAGCTTTCTCATCCTCCGCTAAAAGAGTTTGAGAAAAGCTTCCTGATGCTTCCATTTTATTCGTGATTTTAGCAACTCTACCATAAAAAATTTCTTTATTTCTTGTAACATCCAGAATCTGGATAAAGTGAATAATCGGCTCAATCTTTTGATAGTATTTATTGTTAATATTAAAGGTAAATTCAAAAGTAGAAATTCCTAATCCGTTAAGCGATAAATATACTTCACTATCTTTGATTTTCTCACCATAGCTATATGGCTCATGAACAATCTTTGGATTCTTTCTGTTCGGATTATCAAACAATAATACTCGATACATTAGACCATCACCTCACTAGACATAAAGAAAGAGATATGACCTTCGCCATAAATAGTTAAGTGGTTGGTCCCTCTTTTTAATTTAAAGAAATAATCTTGCGATTCGCCTTTCGGAACTTTTATTGTTGTTCCGTCATCAGTAGTTAATTGCATTGTAGACGTTGCCTTTATTGTTGGACTAGAAGCATTCGCTCCCATATTGATAAGAAAAATTTCTCTTTTTCCGTGAATATAGTAGCCTGTCCAATTGTCGGCGCTATCGTCTGTGAAATAGTCCTCGTCAAAGACATCGGAATAAGAAATATTTTCCCTTAAAGCAAAAGGATACACGTCAAATTCTACGGTTAACGTTAATGAATTACTTGACGAGTCATCTTCTGCTTTCACACTTTTGCATTTTCCATACCAGCGAAGCCCTGAACGTAACCAAGAATCATCAATGTAATCAATTCCATCCATCATCAACTCTTCTTTTACTTTCGCCTCTAATGCCTTTCGTTCTTCGTATGGCGTATTAGGTCGCCAAAAAGTAACAGTGACAATGCGATTACTAAAAATTCGTTCTCCTGTAAGCATGGAAAAATCATACTGACCTTGCATGAAAGGGATCTGTTCAATAATTTCCACTTCTTCCGCTGAAGGAGCATCGTGTTCAATAATGTAGAAACCATGTTCTTTGCTATTAAAACGACCTTTGGCCATATATTCTACAATTTCAATCAACTACGATACCTCCCATCTTGCTTTTGTTGTTCTGCTAAATTAAGATTCATTGGGCTACCTAGCGCTCCCACTACTTGGCCAGTATCCATCACGACAGTTAAATGTCGTATTTCTTCTAAAATTTCTACCATTTTTCCCATTGGCGTATTATCTATAGAGTGTTTTACCTCAATTGCATTTGAACGTTTCATCAAACGGCTATCCGTAATAGATTGATGAATACTTGAAATCATATCTTTTGCACTTTGTACGGCAACCGACGTATCTTCTCGAATACCTGCAGCTACACCTTGTGCAAGGAAAACACCAACATCATATTTCAATAGGCGTGATGGTGATTTAATTTTTGCTTTTTTCTGTGCTTCTGCATTAACGGCGGCTACTAAATTTTGCATAGCAGCCACTGCTTCGCCCTGACTTGCACGAATACCAGAAGCAACACCTCTAGCCATATTTGAACCTACAGGGCTCATATCTACAGAACCTGCACCCTGACTTACCGCATTTCCTAAAGACCTTCCAGCATTATTTGCAGGGGGTAACTGAGTTAAATATCCTTGAATTGTTGCCGCACCTAGCTGACTTCCAGAATTCTTCGCATTTCCTTTTTCAGAATTCGTTCCAGCATTTGTCTGTTGAGCATTGCTTTTACCAGCATTTTTATGTTCATTACTTTTACTTCTTGTTCCAGAAGCAGCTGCACTACTATTATCAGCGGCAGCTTTCTTAGAATTAGATTTTTGCGAAGATTGACCACTATTCATCGAAGACATCAATTCTTTACCAACATTATTAAGTTGTGTTTTTCCAGAGTTTAATCCATCAATTAACTGGTTTTTCCCGTCTTGACCATTTCTAAATAAGTCAGGAGGCAACGCTTGTAAAGTATTCACAATGTCAGCTCTTGACATATTCGCCCACTTCGTTGGATCATTACTTTGCAATCCCTGAACCAGTCCGTTAGAGCCATCAATCCCTCGTTGACGTAGCATTCCTGCCAATAAAGCCATTTGTTGGTCAATGCTAGCACCATTATTTACATAAGATTGATAAATGCCTAAAAGCTGTTGGTCTGTAACGCCTTTAAGTTGTGCTAAATTATCAGCTGTCACTGCAATTTTATTTGCACCATTTTGTGAAATAATCGATAGAAGTTGAGCTCCTTGCTCTAATTCACTTTGTCGTATTTGAGCATTTTGCGTTTGTAATTGTGTAATTTGATTTTGGAAAGCTGCTTTTTCAGATTCTGTTTTTGCTTGGTTCTTTTGTGTTTCTAGTTGCTGAATTTGGGCGTTATTTTCTTGCACTTGTTGCGCTTGAATTTCCCCAAGCGTTCGCAAGCTTGTCAAAGTTTGTTCTTTTTCTTGCTCGCTTAATGCTTGTTTATTAGCCAACTTATTCATACCAGCCTCAACAAATTGTTGGTTCTGTTGTAATAATTGATCACGAATAATATTCGTTTGATTTTGCAAAGTAGCTCTTTGCTGTTCTGTCAATTCTTGACCCTCTACTGTTTTATTATTCTTCAATTGGTTAGAATAATCAGTATATACCTTCAATAAATCACTATTATTCGTTTGAACAGCTTTCATATACTGGCTTGAAGCATTGGCAAAAATCTTTTGCTTCTCTGCTTCTGATTTTCCTTCTGCCGCTTCAATTTGCTTGTTATAGGTTTCAACAGCCTTTTTCTGTTGTTCCTTTAAATTCGTAACTAAATCAAGTGTATTCTTGAAATAAGTTTCTACGCCAGCCGTACTACCATTTTGCTGTGAGAAAAGTTCAGTCATTGCCTGTTTAGCTTCATCAAGTTTTGAAGAATAATTTTCAACACTTGAAGAGGCTTCTTCCATATTTAACGAAATTGCTTTAGTAGTGTCTTTGGACTTTTTACCTAATTCTTCGGTGCTTTTAGCAGCTTTTTTTAAGGCAGAATCAGAAAACATTGTATCCCAATCTTTTTCAATATCAGATAAGCTTTTCTTCATATCTTTAAATGCTTTATCAGCATCTTTAGAATCGCCTTTTAATCGTTTCCAAAGTCCTTTTACACCGTTTGAAATTGCCATTATTGCATTTACTACCGTTTTTCCTACAGTAACGATAGTACGTAAGCCATCTACAAAACCTGCTATTGCAAAAGTGACACCAACAATTGCGCCAGTACCTAACCATTTAAATGTATTTCCTAATCCTTTTATTGTTTTAGTAACACTCGCAGAGCTAGGAAGTACACTTTTAAACGATTTTACTATTCCGCTAAAAGCAGTTTTCACGTAGCCTTGAATGTTCATAAAATTGGATTTCCAAGCTTGCACTACACCAACTATCGTAGCGGTTATTGCTACTAAAATTGCTGTTATGGGATTGCTCAACATAGCTCCTGTTAAACTAGCTATAGATCGTATACCCGTTACCGCAAATGTTCTAAAACCTCCACCTGCTTTTGAGGTGGCTACGCCAAGCCCTGATAAAACCGTTCCCGATTTGCCAGCTGCAGAGGATAGGTTTCTTAGCGACCCTACAGGATTAATAACAACAGAGGCAAATTTCGCTAATTTGCTGTTAGATAATTGTAAAGAAGCAGAAAAAGAACGGAAAAAGTTAGTAACTTTATTCCCTTCCCCTAGCATATTTAGCTGTCTTTGACTTGCTCGTAGATTTGCTCTAAATGTATCTAGCGTAGGAAAAAGACCTGAAATAGTCTCTCCTAACGTGGTAAATCTTGTTAATACATTTACATTAACTCCTGCGCTTTCAAGCCCTGCTAGATTTGATTTATATTTAGAAACAAACCCTTTTACAGCTTGTAATGCACTACCAGAGCCATTAACAATAGGTTTAGTAATAAATTGCTGCCACTTGCTATCAATATTCCCTGCGGTTTCAAACATTGTCGAAATCGTTTTGCCGAAAAATCTTGTCATTTTCCCAAAAACTTTTAACACAGGGCCAGCAGAAGCGGCTAACGCAGCCATTTTCAAAATGAACTCTTGCGTTTTTGGATCAGCTGATGCAAAAGCTTCTGCCATATTTGCTAAAGCTTCAATCATAGGCTTAGCAGCACTTATCGCGCTATTTAATGCGGCTACTAATGGACCGCCAAACGTAATTGCTACATCATTTAATTGACCACGTAAAATCTTTAACTGTGATTCTGTAGTTCCGTATCGTTTACCAGCTTCTTCTGCTAGAGCTGTATTTTCGTTAAACGCTTCGTTACCTCGTTTTACAGCCCCTTCAAAGACATCACTTGCATTGGCTGCACGTAATAAACTATCACGTAATCTAACTTCTGTAATTCCCATATCGTCGAGCACTTTAATAGCTGATATTCCGTGTTTTTCCGAGTCTTTTAAGCCCTGGATAAATTCAATTAGTGCTTGAGATGGATTGCTTTTGAATAATTGTGCAAACTCTTCACTAGTTCGACCTGTTACATTTGCAAAATCTTCCAGACTACCTGATGCTTTGCTAGCTTCTTTATACATTTTCTTTAATTCTGAGGTAGGTATTCCCATTTGCTTAGAAACTGCCGTCAGTTCTTTTCCACCCCAGTTTACAGCATGCACAAAAGATTCCCAAGACACGCCTTGCTCTGCTACTGCTTGTTTCAGAGGCGCAAAAGCTTCAACTCCTGTTTCAGTTGCTAATTGCATTTGTACCATTAATCTAGAGAATGCCGATCCGCCCGCTTCGGCTTCTATACCAACAGATGATAACGCCGCCGCAAAACCTACAATGTCTCCTTCGGTCATGCCAATTTGTTTTCCTGCACCTGCTAAACGTAAGCCCATCTCTGTAATCTCTGATTCGGTAGTCGCTAAATTATTACCTAAGTCAACTATCGCTGAACCAAGATTGCTAAATTTATCTTGTGACATTTGCGTAATGTTAGCAAAACGAGCTAGGGATGTAGCCGCTGTATCTGCAGACATATTTGTTGATTCGCCCATATCGATCATTGTTTTAGTAAATCCGACAACTTTATCAGTTTTTATTCCTAACTGTCCAGCTGCTTCTGCTACTTTTGCAATTTCTTCATGACTAGTGGGTAATTCTTTTGCTAAATCTCTAAGGCCTTTTTCTAAATCATCATAAGAATAAATGACTTTACCGTTAGAATCGACCATCTCATCGTTGGTCTTTTTAACTCCAGTAAAGGAACTTTCCCATTTTACCGCTGCGGTTGTTACTGCGCCAACGGCACCCGCAATTGGGAGTGTAATACCTTTAGTCATCGAACCGCCGACTTTTTCAATGCTTTGGCCGATACTTGCGGTTTTATCACCGAAACTTTTCATCGCACCATTCACTGTATTCAAATTACTAGGAATATCAGAAGCATTTGAATTAAGTTTTTTTAGCGAAGACACAGCGCCATTCATCGCACTGGTAAAATTGTTATCACGTGCTGTAAGTATAGCTGTTACCGTTTTACTTTGTGTCACGTTGTTTCCTCCTTTCCTCAACAATTTTTCTTGCTTGTTCTAATCGACGAGCGTTTTCTTCTAGCTCACTTAGCTTTTCCACTTCTCGTTGCGAGATTTCCCCTCGCACATCGCGTTCAAGCTTTTCAAAGTCATAGACATCTTTCACTTCGTTAAAAATATAGCGTTGCCCTTTTTCATCTGGTGTTGTAAAAATACGTGTAGCTAACGCGTTAACGTATAGTTTCCTTTCTTCGTTAATTGCACGTAAATTTACAGCTTTTATCCGTAAATTAAATTCATAAGGAGTCATACGCTCAATTTCTTTTAAAGTGATATTGGGGAAATGTTGAAAACAAGTGACAACTATTTCGTCATAATCTAGGCTGTCGTTTCTTGTTGATTGGCTTGTATCTGTTCCATGTAAGCCATGATTTTTTTGATTGCTTCTAGTGATTTTTTCGTCCGAAGAGCCGTTAACGGTGCTTGCTCCAAGAAAGAGATAAAATTTTCAAACAACGTTAAAGCCTCTTCCGACGTTTCTAAGTAGTCGTCAATTTCTTTCGTTGTTAAGTCATCATAAGTAATTAACGCTGCGTGCATTAATTTTTGAAAGGCAAAAGCGTCGCCATCTTGTAACCCACCAACCAATTGAACGAAGCCGTCTACTTCTTCAACGTCAGGTTTTAATGCGTTAATTTCGTTTAAAAATTTAAAACCGAAAATCAAAGGATATTTTTTTCCGTTAATTGTTGCGACAGGTTTTACGTTTGTTGACATGTAAAATTCCTCCTAAAAAAGCGACAATGCCTTCACATTGCCGCCTACTTCCTGATTTTTAATTATGGTACTAATGCTAATAATTCTGTTTTCGTTGTTTTTCCTGTAAAATCAATACCGTGAGCGGTTAACCATTCTTTGATTTCAGGAATAGTATTTGCTTCTGTTGGTTTATTTTCCAAAGAGCGCCCCGCCAATACGGTAAAAGCTGGAATAGCTACTTTTTCAGATTCTTTTTCATCTTGCACACGTACAATATGGTACGTTCCTGCTGCTACTTTTGCTCCTGCATCAAGTCCTGTAATAGTTAATGGACTTGCTCCTTCAACTACTTTTTCACTACCTTTGTAAATACGACAAGTAATTGCCATGATTATTCTTCCTCCTTCACTTTTACAACGGCGCCATCTGATGTCGGCATTACACTTTCAACTTTAGGTACTTCAATTGTTTTTGGTGTGTATTTTTCTACAGGCTCTTCTGGTTCCGCACCAGCCACTGTGTCGTAGAAGAAAGCACGCGCAAGTTCTTCATTTTCGGCGTCAACCGTTGCCCAACCTTCTACTAGGTCACCATTTAAAACTAGAGTTGGTTTAATACTTGAATTAGAATCGGACTCGGCAGAATCTCCGAATGAATCCAACAAGCCTGTGCCAAATTCCGCTTCGTATTTTCCTGTTTTTGGGTCTTTTTTATCAAAATTAATGCGCCATACATCAATTTCTAGCCCGTTACGATACGCATATTTCAACATGTTGTAAGTTTCTGTGCCTGTCCGTAAAAATTCCATTTCGATGGAAGCTGACGGCATTCCTGAGGTAGGAACATTCCCGTCTTTTGTTGATTGTGTATCTGTTTTTGTTTCTGACTTATATTCGTGTGAAATTTCTAAAGCTAATAACTTCGCTGCTGTTGTCGCACGTTCACGTGTTAGTCGAAACATTAACTTAATTTTTTTACCTTGAATTGCTTTTTCCATTTCGAGTTTCCTTCTTTCTTATTCAAATTCTAACGTGATGTCAAGTACACCGTGTGCAAGGCTCATACCAAAATTGGTTGTATTTTCATAAATTACTTCTGTGCTACTTTCTGTCACTAACCAATTAAAGTTCTTAGTCTGATGCAATTCATGAACGATTTTTCGCACATCGGCTAATACTTGATTTAATTCTCGACGTTTGTCGTCATGATCATAAACATGAATCATAATATTTGTTGAACCTAACGTTCTTGTTTTTGTTTGTCTATCCTTAGACCATTGTTCACCTAAGAAAACAAACGGGTAAGAAGCGTCGTCATCTGGCAAATGCCCATAGGTTTCATAGCCTGTTTGCTCCAAAGTGACAAATAACGCTTCGTAAAGTTCTGAATACGGGTCTTTAAAGGTCATTTTACTAACGCCTCCATATTATCAAGAAATCTTTTAGCTGCTGCTGTATGCCCTTTTTTCATATAGAAACGTCCGTACATATAACGCGTTCCATATTCTACATATGCTGAATAGTCAGCCATCGCTTCAACTTCGCCAGTCATTCCGTCATCTTTAATAGAAGGTGTCTCACTTCGTTTTAAGTATCCACTTCTGACTGGTGTTTCTTCTGCAATTTGATTTGCCATATAAGCAGTATCATTTTTGACGACCTCTTTTACATCGTCTAGCTTTTTCGCTTCTTCAATCGCTTCGATTAAATCATCCAATCCTGAAATATCTACTCGGTAAGTCATCGATATTCGCTTCCATAAACCGAAGTTCCTTTGCTAACACGCAAATTTTTAACAACGGTAAATTTTCGATTTTTTTGTTCTTCTTCGTCGTAGTATTCAAGAAATCCTGAACGAATAGCTAGGCGGTCTCTAAAACGAAAAATGACCATCTGCTCCTTTATGTTAGGGAAAATGGTCATTTGTTTTTCCGTTCCGACTTCGGTTACATTACCTATCAGTTTTTCCGAAATTAGCACGTGTTTTTTGTTGTAGTAATCAATACATGTTCTCATAAAAAGGACACCTTCCTTTTACGAATCAAGCCTTGTTCTTCAAGATAATCGTTAATCTCATCTTGAAATTCCCCGAAGTCATCCAAATTATAAGAGATTGTTTCTTCTGATTGAGAGTGTTGTTCCATGCCTTCAAAACCTAAACGGTTATATCGTTTCACTACAATTGACGGAACAATATAGTCCAATTTTTCTGGTATTTTATCAGCTTTCAATTTTACTCGCAGCTGTTTTTCAGTAATGTCCCAGATTTTGATAATTTTTGCCTTATCTTTTTCGTAGGTATCCTCTGAAATATCCAGTAGTACGCGATAATCTGAAAGAGTCATTTTTTCACCTACTCTGCTTCAACAACTGCCCCATCTGCCGTTGGTGTTACCTTTTTAACGGTCGGGGCGCTTACTTTGAATCGTAAGAAACGTAAATGGCAGGACGAGCTTTTTCAGTTACGATAGCATCATAATAGTTTAATCCTTTGATGGTATCTCTGTAGCCGTCACGATCTTGTGAAGCTGGAATTAGATCAATAGAGTTGTATTTTTCAACTGGCGAACAAACCATCAAAGGCACAAGAATATAATTAATTTTCTTCGTAGAATCTACCTGTAAACGAGATTTTGCAACTTTTTGAATAATAGTATCGGAACCGTCTAACTGCGCAACTTTACGGTTAATACCTGAAATTTGTTGCTCGTTCGTAGTAAATGTTTTTGAAACACCTTTTGCATTTTTTAATGCTGAATAGTAGTCAGTGGATGCAAACATAATAAACGGACCGACAATTTCTGCATCTGTCATATACGCTTCTGCTGCGTCATAAGAAGCTAAAGAGTTTTCTGTAGTAATGGTTTCTTTTACCGTTTTTCCAACGTATTTTCCTTCGCTATCATCATCCGCAGCCTCAGCAAATGCCGCTTCTAATAAGCGTTGTACAGCAGTTCGATCTTTTTCAGGAATCGCAATTAAACGAGTATGCTCTTCCACAAGCGCTTGAACTTCGTAGGAAGCATTTTCTGATTGATCTAATGTGTCTAAGTCATAACCAAACCAACGCTCTTTCTCTAGTTTAAACGTTTCTTTTGCCACATCAATTTTAGAACGTTTATTGTCTTCGTTACGTTTATAATCACTAGCAGTAAAACCTTTCATTTTGTTGATGCGGACTTCTTTTGCGCCTACAAAATCCGCTTCAGTTACTGCAGCAGCTCCACCTTTCAATAAATCCCAAACCTGAGAGCCTGCGGCAAATTCTTTGTCAATTGCTTTTAAATCTTTGCTATCTAAAATAACTGGCATAATTTTCATCTCCTATTTCTTTTCTAAATTTTTAGTCAAATTGCTGCGCCAATCGGTCTCTTTTGTTGCTGTAGCAACGTTTACAGTTTGACCTTTCAGCAATTCTTTTTGGATACCATCTCTAGCTTTTGAAATAATTTGTTTTAATTCATCTACAGCTTTCTTTGTATCCTCGTCCGTATCTTTCACAAGCAATAAATCGGCTTGTGCAGCACTTACGTAGTCGGAAAGACCATTCTCGGATAAATCATTACGAACAGATTCGGCACGCGTTAAACGGTCGAGTCGGGCTTGGGCTTCCATTTCTCGTTTTTCCGCTAGTGCTTCTTTGTCAGCGGCTTCTTGTTCTTTCGCCTTAACACGTTCTTCCGCAGTCATTTGCTCGTAAGATTTTTGCTTTTCCCAATCAGATTTTGCTTGCTCCACTGCTTTCTTAGTTTCTGCTGCAATCATTTTTGATACATCTTCACGGGTAAAAGTCTTTCCAGTTTCTTTTCCGTCTGGATTTTCATTTTTGGGATTTTGAGAATTCTTTGTCGATGAATTCCCAGATTCGTTTGAATTGTCAGAGTTTGGCTCATCAGAATTTGGCTCATCTGCAAAAAATTGTAAATCCATCGGTAATAATAAGTGTTTTTCTTCGTTCATGTTAAAACCTCCAACCATTACGTGGCTAATCGAAATTAATAGGTTACGCCTATCAATCGAAACAGCTTTCTCTTTAACGCCTGTAAGCAGTAAGAAGGCAAATAAAAAAAGCCTAACTTTCGCTAGAACTTTTTGTCTTTATAAGCAGGTGCAGTACTACACCGACACCAGTTGTGAATGGGACTTGCGTTGATTCCTGGACTCATTTCAGAAACCTTATGTGGATTTGCACTTGCTATTCCTACACAAATAGGACAAGCGCTTGGTTCTACAATTAGGTTGTATTCTTCATACCCATATTTTTCGTAGCTTTGCTTTTGTACTTCACTTTGTATTCTTGCGGATTCACTAATCATTAGTCGACGTGCGACATAATCAGCCGTTTCCTTTCCTCGCAAGCTGTCAATCACAACTAATTTGCGTAATTCCCTAGCTAGAATATCTGGATGCTTACCTGCTACTAACCCAACTGTTAATAAGCGATCGATACTCGCTTTCAAAACATCTTGGTTTGCCCACAAACGTTGAGAAAATGTCGTGTTATGAAACGACCCCTCAATAATCGCTTTAGCAAACAATCGATAAGTTTCTTCGGAAAGAACAGACTCGCCTAATATCCCCGCTTGTCGTACAAACTCCGCTACAGATTCCTCTGTTAACATTGCTGTAAAATAGGTCTGTAGCTGATTAGTGTTGTCTGTTAAATACAAACCTATTTTCGATTTTAAAAGCTCTAAACGATTAACCTTCATCGTTAAATTGTATAACCTTAATTGCTCGTTAGCTTCTTTTGAAAAATCTCTTGTTTGTACATAACGTTTCGCTTTTTCCGCGAAAATTTGTACGTCATGTTTACTTGCACGTCGTTTCGCTTCATCAATGCTAATCTTCTCTTTCCCTGCATAAGCGACGTAAAACTGTTGAATTTCTGCTTCTATCGTTTTCCATAACTGTAAATACCGTCTATGAATTTCTTGTTCGTAATTCACATGTCGTTTCAGCATTTCTTCGATATGTTTTGCTTCTCGTTCCGCCCAATAATTACTCATGTTCTTCGGTCACTTCTTCCGTATTTCGAGTAAATTTACCGAAATCAACTTGTGGATTTAAACGTTCTTCCGTTTCTTCGTCCTTTATACGTTCCATTTCTTGAGTTACGTCAGGAACAATCGATAATACGCCTAATTGCGTTTCTCTTGAAACAATCCCTTCAAGTTTTTGTGCAGTTTCCGCTTCGTCTTTAATATTGCGCGGAATATTAAAGTCAAAAGTGTATTCTAAATTAAACCATTCCTTAGCTTTATTAGCAGGTACATTCGTAGGCAATGAAAAAATCATTTTGTACATTTGCGCATATGCTTTTTTAAACTTCCTAGCTTTCGCTTGTGCTAAATTCCTAGGATTTTGCATTTTAAATTCTAGCGAAATCCCAGAAGCGTTATTGCTAAAACTTTCATCGTTTGCATTATAAGTCATAGACATTTGATAAATTAACCGCTCTAATCGGTCTAATAGATTTTCTTGTGTTGTATCTGAACTAGGTTTATCTAAAAAATTAATATCTACCGATTCGCCTTCATTTAAAGGCTCGGCGCTGTTAATCACTCGGTTATCACGTAAATAGGAAGCGACGTTTTCGTCAGCTAAATCTACCCCTATCATTTTTAAGTAGGCATCCGCAAAATAACTCACGTCGTTCGCTTTTTCTGATAGAGCTTCATTGTAATTATTAATCAGCGACCACACAGACTCAATGCGTCCTTGTCGTTCGTCATTTTCCATAAACTCAATCATAGGCACTTCACCGTACGGATTAGCGATTGCCTCTTTTCCACCTAATAAATAAGACAAGGCTTTCTGAAAAACGGTTGGTCCTCTCTTAGTTTCCAATCGTTTAGAAGTCTTGTCTTGTGTAAAAATAAACGTTTCTGTGCTATTTTGTGGATAAACAGTTGCTGTTAGCTCGTCCTTTGTCATTTTGTTGTAAAGAACCGCAAACATAGGCGCTTTTAATAAGTCATCTGCGTAAACAATGAATCCTTGCGTAGGTTTTAAATAAGTCACGCACGTTTCTGCTTCTTCGTTTTGATATAAAAGCTTATAAGCATGCCCATAAATAGCAGTTAGCTTAGAAAGCTCTGCATCGTTGTCTTCTTCCTCATTTCGTTTACGGAAATTTTGAACAAATTCTTTTACCTCACCATCTGGATGAGTAATCTTTGTTGGTTTACCGTTAAAGAAAGCTGCAGAACTATCTACAACATAACGGGCAAAGTTGACTGCAATTCGATGGTCAGGTTTTCCAATTCCTTTATTTTTTTGATAATAAATATCATGTTGACCGTTGTAGAGCTTTTCTAATTCTTCGTAAAACCCAATTAATTTCCGATGCTTATTGATGTATTTATCCACCAAGCGTTCGTCAATCTTTGCGTTTTTATCACAATAAAAGACACGATTTCCTAAAAGGTCAACGAATTCACGTATTTTACTTTCAGTATTTGGTCTACTTACTTTTTCTGTCATTAAATAACCCCCTTCACGCTCTGTAGCTTAATTCCTCGTGCTTTTTTACTACGATGTTCTACTGCGTATCGTAAAGCATCTATCACGTGATTATAGCTATCAATAGGTTCATTGGTATACTCCCCTGTTTTCTTGTCTTTAGCCCATGTGTAGTTTTCTAATTCCTCAATCAGTTTTACGCAACGATCGTCTACGATTAGCTCATATTGCAATAAAAAAGAAAGCCCCTGTCGTATTGAATCAGGGCCTTTCTTAGCTGCACGTATTCTAGTAATTCCGTTCTTCTTGATTTCTGCAATAGATTTCTTTTCAGCTGAATCTGCAGTGATAACTTCTTTTGCATAGCCTAAATCTTTAATAACCGTTGAGATTTCATCATTCAGCAAGCCTTTTTTGACGTATTCTTCAAGAACATAAATACGTTTGTTCTTCTCGTCTACCTTTGCATGCACAAAAGCGGAAGGGTCGTTTACATACCCAAAGTCTAAGCCAAAATCTGAATCAATCTGTCTTAACAGTTCGTCGTGCTTGTCTAATCGTTTTCTCTGATAGTTTGGAAATACAAGTTTATCTAGCGTAGCAAATTCTCCTAAAGCATATATGCGATAATACGCTGGGTTTCGTTTGGCTAAATCCTCAATCACCTTTTTATTTTCACTATCAAGAAACCGATTGTCTTTATAGGTGCTGTGATAAATACCCGTTCTTCGTTGATCGACTTCTGCTTCCTCATCAAAGAAAGATTTATATACCCAGTTCAGTTTAGAAACTGGGTTAAACATTAAAAAGATTTGACGTTTCACATGCTTACGTTCACGTAAACGCAAAGTAAGCTGTGTATAATCTTCTAGTGTAAATTCTGTTGCTTCTTCCATCACGACGTCAGACAGCCCTTTGATGGATTTTATTTTCTCTGGGTCATCCATTCCCTTGAAAAGAAACTCTGCGCCGTTTGGTAACGTGATTCTAAAATCAGTGTTATTTACTTTACACTTGTCTAGCAGTCCCCAATCAGAAAGACACGCTTTCACATCCTCGAAAATAGAGTCTTTTAAGCTACGCCCTACTTTTCTTGTAAATAAAATCTTTCTTGGTTTCTTCCATCTTTGACATGCTTTAAAAACAACCTTTTGAACGACACCGTGACTTTTGCCAGATGAAGCGCCGCCCCAATAAACCTCGGTGAATTTAGAATAATCCACCAATCGATCATAAAACGATTTGTTAAAAACTCTTGACGGGAAGTTAAACTCTAAAACGATATTACGTTTCTTCGTCTGCATCCCACTCACCAACCTTAATCACAATATCGCCCGTTTGTAAATCGACTTTATCAGTGAACAGCGCATGACGTTTACCAAGAAGCTCGGCTGCTTTTAAACGGTCTTTTGCGCCCACATCGATGTCTACAACGGCTTGTGCGCCTTCGCCTACACCAATTAGCGTTGCTTCTTTGTACTCGCCACGCATAACAGCTGTTAGGTACTCTAGCACCTCTTGGGCATCGGCTGTTCGTTCGTTTTTCAGTTCTGCGAGGCGTTCGTCTATATAAGCTCTGAGGTCAGGTTTAGTCAAGTTTTCCTGTCCTATCTGCTTTGCAGTCTTTTCGCTATATCCCGCTCTGATAGCAGCCTCTTTGGCATTTCCTGTCTCGATGTAAAAGTCACAAAATCGTTTCTGTTTCTCGGTCATTCGCATGTTATTCACCGCCTTTCTGTCTAATAATTTATCACTTCACATACATTTCTATATTCTCTTGTATATGCTTATCTTTCCAACTACCATAACCACAATAAACTAGCTTGCACGCATCAATTTCCTTCGGCGTGGCTTCTCTCGTCATTTCAACAATAGATGCATTCTTTTTTATCTGCACAGACATTACAACACGCATTGAAACAGTTGAGTGCTTCGGATGTGGATATTTATGTGTTAACGATACATACCAATAACTTTTCATGTTCTCTCTCCTAATTGTTTTTATGTATATTTGTTTATTGTAAGACAAACGCTTCAATTCCTGTTATACTCACTGCAAGACAGCAACTCCTTTTTGCTTCATGTAACACTTCCAGTTATTTCAAAACATAATCTGCTGTCTGGCCACTAGATATTTTATCTGGTGGTTCTTCATGCGAAAACAATCCAAATATCCGACAAAACTTGACAGCTGTGTTACACTTGTTTTAGGTAGCACTCTTTCATAATAGCTAAAGTTCATAAACTACAAGTGACACGAGATTTTCACTAACGCTACCTAGCCACTAGATCCCATAGTCTAGTGGCTTTTTTATGTATAAAAAAAAGACAAACTTTGTAAGAAGTCTTCATAAAAATTTATGATTAATATTTGTTCCTAAATAAAAAGCCATCGATTACACGGTGGCTTTAACTATTTGTTACGAATATTATTTATCATTTTCCTTAACATTATAGTTGATGCAACAAAAAATATTATCCCAAAAATAGATAATAGTTTCTGCAATAATATTAGATAACCTATCAAAAATCTAAAATCAAAATACAAAATACATATTTCTATTACGATAGCTAAGATAAAATATGTTAAACCAAAATATATAGGACTATAATATTTATCCACGTATCCTGCAATATCCTTTTTTTTAATTTCCTTTCTAGAATTAAACTCTACTAGATTTCCTAACATAGTATATAAAAAACCAGAAAAAATTGTATTAATAGTTAACAAATTATATATATCTTCTTTTTTAAAACTATCTTTTACAGTTATTCCACATTTAAAATAAGATAAAACTAAAATTATTAAAATTGCTACAACTGAAAAAAAGAAAATTATGCAAGCAAGAGTGTTTTTACCTAAATAATTTTTTTTCACTCAATCACTCCTCCTTTATAATTAATTATTTAGTCATCAAAACCAATATATTCTAAAATTTCTTCCTTATTTTGCTGAGTCTTCATCCATAATTGCTGTTCTATTGATTTTTGCAAGCTGTGAATATCTGATATTTCACTTGTGTCATAATGAAAATTCACTTTCTTTGTAAAAGGATTTTCAACTAGCCTAAAATCTTGCATAAATTCATCATTTTCATTTTTTGCTTTTACTTTTAAATCTACACCTTTACCTAACATATTTGAAAGAAAACTAGTTGCATCTTCTTCGCTATCAAAAACTGATGTCTTTCTTTTAGCAGCCTGTAACTTCACAGCGATACGAATTCCTTTTTGATTTTGTAATAAATCATATTCTTTTTCCCTAAGCTTTAATAAGCTTTTAGTGAACTTTGGAGGTAAAGTTACATCATATTCCATTGAGCCTATAATGTCTTTACCACTTAACATCTCAATTGCATTTCTATCCAACAAACACTCAATCCTGCCTCTAACCTTATCAGTAGACATGAATTCATTTGTGATGAGATATGATAAATAATTTATACTTGGTGCGGTATTTTCCTTAATATATGACACAGAGAATGTACTTTTGTCAATTAGAAAATATGAAAACGATTCAAATAATTCATCTGCTTCTTTACTTATATCTCTAGACTTTAAAGTATTTGATTTTCTAATTTGAAATTGATTAATATCATGTTCTTTCCCTAATTTCCCAAATATATACTCATCTTTTTCACTAATAACTTCCATTATCGCAGAGGAACCACTTGGATCCCCTAAATCTTTTAATATTTTAATGGCTTTATTTTGATTTAATTTATTATTTAAAATTTCATTTAAGTAATATTTTTTTGTAGTAACATCCAAAAACTTCTGAATTGATTTGTTTTTATTGTCTTGTTCAAGTTTATACATATCTAATTTAAAAAAGTGGATTTTTTTAATTTTTTTCACCAAAACCATCTCCTTATTATATTATCATCTGCTACATTAATTAAATCAAAAAGAAGTCAGGAAAACAAGCATTTTCTTGACTTCTTTCTAGCAGATATAATCATAAGGATTACAATTTATATTATACATAAGAACGAACGTTCGGTCAAATGTAACTAGTACTTACAAATAAAGAGACACTAGTTTAAAAGTGCCTCATCGTGAATGGTATCAGAAACATCTATTGACGATTATTTTATTTAAGTAGCGATGCTACCTACTGGAACAATAGGACTCGAACCTATACCGACGGTTTTGGAGACCGCTGCTCTACCAGTTAAGCTATGCCCCATTAACACTCACAAACCTGTAGAAAAAAGAGAGAGGAATTACACCTCATTTCTTTTAGTTTGAGAACGTCTGATTTGTGAGTGATCATTGCAACTTACATAGCGCTATCTTGACAAGTGCTTTCAGCGTACGTCTACGTGTAAGCTTAATGCCAAGTTTATTGCAATATTTGCTACCTAGACTAAACGAGACAGAAAGAACTGGACTTTCCACATCCTTATTCTTTATTTTTTTGTAGGTAGCCTCCAAAGATAAGCGAAACGGAGCTAAGATAGGTAATGCATGCCTTACCTCGTTTCCTTATCTTTCGACACTACCATAGTAACATCTAAATATTGATAAAAACCGCCAACTTTCCGCCAAAAAACCGACAAAAATTTTATCTATAGGCGATTATTTTTCCATTTCGATACGCTTCAGCAAATTCAATTAAAGCTTCTGATTTCATACGTTGAATACTTCTTTCAGAATATCCAACTTCTCTAGCAATCTTGTAATTAGAGTAATGATCCTGCACACAAAAACTGTAGTGCAGAATTTGTCTACTAGTCAAACTCAAAGCCATAAGTGCAGATAAAATTGCATCTCTTTCTGCTTCTGCATCAGCTAATTGTACCAGTGCATCTTCTGTTTTGTTTCCGTGGCTTTGGCTTTTAGGCATTTCTGTAATAATTGGTGATTTTAAATCTATCAAAGAGCGACCAGCTATTCGCTCTAAACGTCTAAAACTCTTCAACACATTTCTAGCATTCGCTTTTGTTTGTCGAAAATCTACTTCTTTTAACAATAGAATCAAGTGAAATCGCTCCTTTTATGGTATAATAATTTATAATAAACATATCATCATTTAAGAGTTGCTTAGCGGAAACTAAGTAGCTTTTTTATTTATCCAAACATATATAAGAAATGCTTATTCTTTGCTCATCAGCGACTCTATATGATATAAATTATACTAAGAATACTATTCCAATAGCTATTCACTTCTCAGCCAGTCGGCGGAAACCGACTGGCTATTTATTTATCAAAATATTCATCACTCATACATGTTTGTAGTCAACAAATTATTGGTTGACTATAAAGAAAACAATAATAATTCTACAGTATTTTACAATCTTCCATTCGTTATCTTTCACATCATCTTTATTCATTTGATATTTTCCATCTAATAAATATTTTTGGCATAGAAAGTATTTTCAAATCTATTTTTCAATGGTATAATCACTTTAACTTTCTTGGGGATTTTATTTATGAAATAAATTTCCTCCTTTTCTACATTAACTTCTGGTAAACAGTTAATAGTAGTACACGTCTCTACAAGAGATTTATTGTCGATTTTTAATCGGCTATTTAATAGCACTTTATTTGGGGAAAGTGCTAACTCACACCTAAAGAACAACTGGCGGAAAACAGTTGTTTCTACCACATAAGTCAGCTAGTGGTCAGCTGGCTTTTTTTGTTGCCTTAAATTTCATAGTAATGTATTATTAATTGTCTCTATCTGAGATGAAAATGTATCTATAACTAGCTAGCGGAAACTAGTTAGTTTTTTTATACTATTTTTTATTGGTTTTAAAACTACTTAGCCTTTTTATATAAATGTGAACGTCGAATAATTGAATATTAAATTCTTTAAATTTAAGCATCTTCTTTACTCGCTTTCTAACCGAATAATTCTCTTTGATCTGTTTACCCGTTTTACCCACTACACTTGTTCCTCCAAACTTGTAATTTCTAGTTCTGTTCGTGGTCGCATACTGTACAACTTTTGACAAACCATTACAGCAATTTGACCATCGTTTTTATATAAAATACCTTCGGCAGCATCAGTGACTGCTTTGAAATAATTATCCAAGTCAGGTTTCTTATCGCAATATTTCCGCTCTAATTTCACTTCTAAGCGTTTCTTTTTAGAACTTAATGATATTTTAGGGGTAGCGATGTAAAACGTAATATGCGCAAAAATAGCCCCTTTTTCAATCAATTCTGGTTTTGCCTTTTGTTTATAGGCACCCATAGCGCTATCTTCATAGGTTTGGACATAATTCCCACGTCTTGCAAACCTCGGGCGACTTTGCAGTTTTCGTTCAATTGGCAGGATAATTCGCATCATTTCCCCTCCAAGTATTCTTTTATTTGCCTATCAAGTTCAGCTTGCTTTTCTGGTGATAGTTTCTCCTCTTCTTTTTTTGGTTCATTTACCCAATCTGGCAACTTCTCTTGTCTAACTGGATTATTTGAATATCTTACTTGCGTTGCCGTTTCAGACAAGTCGTATTCATCGTTAAAACGTTCATCACGTATCCAGCGGAACAATTCTTGTGGATGATACCAGTCGTTTAATTTGATATACTTAAGATAAGCTTTGTATCCTGTTTTAAACCGTTCGAAGTCTTCATCTGACTTAATTTTCTTTAAGAATTGCTCTTTGGCTTTTTTCTTATTGGTTTTCTTCGGATATGTTTTCCAAACCTTTTCAAATAATTCAGACATGGTTGAACTTTGTTCAACACTATATATATTCTTTGTATTATTCTTTGTATTATTAATTAATGTATTATTCTCTGTGAAGTTTTCTTCACTAGGGGTAGTGAAATTTTCTTCATCCCCCTCCTGATGATTTTTTCCATAGGTGATGAAATTTTCTTCACTAGGGGTGTAAAATTCTGTATCAGTTGGATACGGTAAGATATAGATATGTCTCCGATCTACCATTTTGCTGTTTGGCTTATAAAAAATTTGCATTTTTATATAGTTTCTTTCTTCTAACTGTTTCAGCCATGAAATAATTGTTCGCTTGCTAACGTTATACAGATTTGCAAAATATTGATTCGTTGCCCAACAATAGCCTTTTTCATTTGCTAATGCCGTTAGCTCTCCATACAATAATTTTGCATTCCCATTTAAGTGGTTATCATAGCGAACAATCGCTGGGATAATGGCGTAATATCCTCTATGTTCATTCACTAGTTATCCTCCTCATCAACAACGACCGTATAAACATATTTATGCTTAATTTCTCCGTTAACGACTTTTTTTATTGTTTGTGCTTCAATAGCTATTCCTTTACCATTTCTTGAACCGATATAGACAAATGCTAATAGTTCAAAAAATAGTTTTTGACTCGATGTTAATTGCCTGTATTTTTCAAGTAATTCCTCTACCAAACTGTTAACCTCCGATATTCAACTTCTTACGTTCTTCAACGTTTAGTTTTACTGGTTTAATTTGATACTTGTTTAAAAAGTTCTTAGTACCTATCTGATGTTCTTCTTGATGATGTTGACGACAACCAGCGTAAAAAGTAAATGTTTCGTGATTAATCTTTTGACGATTTCGCCCCATACCGACTACCTCGATATGACAAACATCGGCATGTTTCCCACAAATACAACACTTACGGTATTTAAGGCAGTAATAAAACCATTTGTTATTTTCTAGCAAGTATTGGTATCTCTTTTCTAGTGGTACATCATTTTTCAAAATGAATTCGATTAAAAAACTAATCCATTCTGTTGCTTCATGTCGTGTAGCCTTACTATGTTCAAAATACACGCCACTTTTAGCTTCGTAGTAATACTTTAAAACTTCCTCTATCCATTTGGGTTCGTCATAACTCCAACGAGCTATATCAGCTATTAAAACGTGAGAAAGTGCATTCTGTTTTTGAGACATTTGTCGATTATCTAATAGTTCAACTTTTACTAAATTGTCATCGTTGTTAGCTAGGAGTTTGAGGAAATTCGAGTTGATCTCATCCTCAAACTCAATCGCCAATTTATTTCCTTTGTGTTTTATGATTTTTCCAATCATTCAATCACTTCTTATCTTCTTGAACCTTCTGCCTAGATTCATAAAAATTTATCCACTTCGCAAGCAATTTAGAAATAACACCATAATCATAAGCACTATATTCTTCAAATGCTTTTTTAGGATTCAAATCAGAATCATTTATAGCTAACGATTTCACAGCTTCAAATTCTTGCCCTGCCAGCTCGGCTACTCTACTAATTGATGCGTTCAACATATCAATTTGCCGTTCAGTAATTGCAGTATTTTTTAACTGTTCTTTTTGGTATTTATCAGGATCGTCATCATCTGTTGCGATATTAAAAAATTTCAATAAAAAATATTTTTCCGCATACGTTAGTGCTTTTCCTACACCCTTTTCTCCTTCAATATCTACTCCTTGGCTATACCATGAACAAGCAACAATCTCAGAAGGATTATGAATATTAATCCATGTCATCATTAACTCTAGCTCTGTAAAATACGTTGTACGTTTTTTGGCTACAGGCTCTTTCTTTACTTTATCCGCTTTCCATACCTCATCTTGTGATTCCCGAACTTGATGAGCAACAATTTCTGGCTTCAAAATTAATCCAACTTGATTTATGACTGTATTTAATGCGGATAGTACATCGCTTGACCCCACATAGCTGTACTGCTGGCCACGTTTACTTTTTTGAATATATGGTGCTTTTTGTCTCACATACGCTAATTTTTGATAAACATTCAACTTAGAAAAATCTGTTTTGGTTGCTTCAGCCATTCAATAAGCCCTCCTTATATCTTTTTCCTGAACTCACATATTCAATTAAATACACGTTTTCTTCGCCTAATTCTTCTATCAAATCAACGATTGTATCTTGTGTAGCAATTTTTTTACAGGTGAGTACTGGTTGTCCTGTATAAAGACATTTCATTGCAAAAGTTAGCTCAAACACACCGTCTTCATCAGCAATTTCATTTCCAAAACAATCAGTAGTGTCCACTGGATCATCTTCATAGGTTTCCTTATATAGTTTTTCAGTCGGCTCTGTTAAATATCTATCTAGTACATTAGCTTCTCTACGATTCATTCACAAAACCTCTTTTCTGTGTTAAAATTTTTCTAGTATAATTTTGTATGCGACTATTTGTTTGGCGGCTTAAGTCGCTTTTTTGTCGTCATGCGACACCTCTGCGCTCTTTTTATTGCTGGTACCATAAATCAGCAATTTTTGGGGCTTGCTTTAGTTTTTCTTTTCTTGTCATTTAATTCTACCTACTTTCTTTGCCATACTTTAACTTGAAAGGTGATGAATAATTTGAAAAAATATTTTGATGTTTTTGTAAAATGTGTAACTACTATCGGAGCTTTATTTGCTATTTGGAATGTGATGCAAAACAACAATCAAATAAAAAAAGTTAATTATGAAAATGAGCAAAATATAAAGTTAGAACAATCAAAAAATATTTCTGTTTGGAACAATGAACAATCAAATAAAAATAGCCCCATATCGCTCGAAAAAATTCCAAATGTGATAGCTAATAATTCGAATCAAGCACCAGTATATAAAGTATTTGTTATTTCTATTCCTAATAAAATAGACAATGATTCATTATCTAAAAAAGTATCTTTCGCTTCAGAATTTAACAGCTATAAATATTTAGAAACTCTGCCACCAGGAAAAGTCGAATTAAGTCTTCCTGTTTTACCAAATGCTATGGGGGGCATTCATGGTGTACCTATAATATTTTTTACGGATTTTAGAAATGTTGAATGGTATAGGGATCAACAAGGGCGCCTCATGGAGTATCCCAAATACGAAACTTTTTTAAATAAAAATGGAATTAATCCACCATATCGTTAAAAATTGTCAATATCGCTAAAACAATTAATACAATAGATGCAACCGAAATTAATAAGCCGACAGAGTCATATAAGAAATTTGTAGGACTTTTCTTTATAATATTTATCCATGACACTAGCGAATCCCCTATAAAAAATGCCATGATTAACAACATTGATATTAAAAACGTTCCGATAAATTTTTTCATACAGAAGTACCTACCTTTAATAAATTTGAAATACTCCTCTCTTATAAACAGCTTGGAGTATTTACTTTTTTTGCTTGGTTTAACTTTTCTTTTCTAGTCATTTCAACTCACCTCGAAAAATCTTCGATAATATATCCATCAAATCGTTTGGATCATCTGTGACAAAAGTATGTGTATTTTTAGTCGTAGTTTCTGTTGCAATACCGTACATCTCCTTTAATAAACGATGTTTTAGACAATCACAATCTGATTGTTCCAGTTTTTCTTTTGTTAGTGTATATTGGCTATGTGCAGCAATGGCTACTATCGTGCCTTTTCCAACTTGAGATATTGCCATCTCTCCTTCTAAATCGATAGCTGCCAAAGATAAAGCTACATCTTCTTTCTGGCATTCTTTTGCTAGTTTTTTAATCAATTTTTGAATTTTATCGTTCATTTTGGTATACTCTCCTTAGTTCATTTTGTATGTGTCCTAATCGTTGGCAGACGATTGGGGCTTTTTATTTTGTCTTTTTTGAAAATGCTGATACTCCGCTTCATCCCAGTTGAAAAACCAACGGATAAAAAGAGGTACACTTATTGTTGCCAACACTGGAACTGAAAAGTGGCTTTTCAATAACACACCTAGCGCAATCATCAATAAAAATGCGCCTATCAATCGTGATTCACGTATTGCTTTCATATTTACCCTCCTATAGTTTTTTTGATATAATTCAGTTGAAAGTGGGGTGTCAAAATGTTTTTTGTAATAAAGAAAGCTTCTAATAAAAAATACTATTTTGTAATTAAAACCGAAGAAAATGAAGTAATCGCATCAAGTAAGACTTATTACTATAAATCTTCTGTTTTAGAAATTATTGAATCCATCAAAAGTAATATGGATCAAAAAGCTATTATTGTTGACACTACTTTTAACTGGGGATAAGTTAAGGCTTATCCTTTTATCATTGCTATCCTATTTCTTTAAACATATCTCCATTACCATTAGCCATATCAATTCTTGCTTGTAATTCTAAGTTAGGCTTCCATCTAGGAATTAGAGCTAAAGCTTCTTCATATCGAACTTTTGGAATGTCTACATAAGAGGCTACATCGAATAATGCTTTCAATTGTTTATAGCAATTACTAAAGGCTGATTGCTTAATACTTGAATCCTTATAGGCCAATGTTTTTTTGCCACCTAATACTTTGATAACAGTTGATGAAACTAGTCCTTGTATCTTTCGTTGTTGGCTTCTATTAATTGTTGTTTCTGTTTCTAGCTTATCTAAACGTTGATTTACAAGAGTCAATCCACGTTCATGTTTTAACGCAGCTTCTAATAACAATTCTGTGTTATTAATCGGTAAGTTTGATTGAGTTTTAAGCAATTCCTCCATTTGGTTAAAAGCTTCAATGTATTTCAGTTTGAATGAATCTGCTTTTTTTCCAGTGAATCCAAATACAATGAAAGAAAAGCCATCTCGATTCATGTAGTACAATCTTTGTTTTCTACCTCTTGAATCTTTGTATTCTCCTTCAGCAAACATGTTTTGGTAATAAGCCGAATTTTCGGCCGATTGAATTTTAGCCTCTATTGCTTCAATAACATGCTTATGTTGTTTTTCAAATACTTCAGCAACTTGTAAACTAGTTGTTACTGCTTGTTGGTTTTTCATAATTACTAAGTTGTCCATTTTTTCCTCCTTAAATTGTTTCTGTATCGCTCTTTCCTTTAATCCCAATGATTCATGATGTCATTACAAATTTTTATAGCTTCTTTAGCAGGCCAATATCTTTTTCCCTTGCTAGTACCAGGCTTTCTTTTCTCGATCATTTGCATACGTTTATCTTTTACAAAATTTTGTTCAACTTCAGGAACAGACATTGAATACCTTGACGATAATTGTTTGATGTCTAAATACTCGGCACGTTCATTTAAACCTTGGCTAGCTTCATCTATTACTTGCTCAAACATTTTTCTTAGAATCTTTTCTATAATGTTGTATAGAAAGTTTTTTGAAGATGAATCTAGAAAATTTTCCATTCTAATCACTCCTATCTGATATTTAATATTTTTTGAACTTGCTCTTCTGAACGTCTACGAACACAAAAAATATCTGACAAGTAAGGACTTGAAATTCCCAGTAGTTTCGATAACCAAGATTGGGTTTTCCCTGCGCGAATTAGAGCTGCTCTTACACCAATTTCTAGGTCTTGTGACATTTAATCACTTCGCTTTCTTTTTTGATATAATTTCCTTATCAGCACTAGCATGCTGAAATAATTGATAAGGGGGTGAGGTAATGTATAATGTTGTAGAAAAATCTATTCCCTTTTTAGAAAAATATTCTTTTTGGGTGTCGATAGCGTTATTTTTATTTTGGGTTATCCAAAAGAAAAGTAAGCTGTATATTTCTTATTTAACTAATAAAGCCAAGAACAATTATGAACGGAAGTATTTTGAAATTTTTGCATACAATGAAAAAAATAAAAATCATCAAATAAAATTAACTAGTAGCTGGCTTGACCTTTACAAAAGTTACTGGAAAAGAACGAACAATACTCTACTTTTGTCATTTATTTTTGCGTATATTTCTTTCAATACAACATCTTATTTTAGAAACGATTCAGATAATTTTTTTAAACTATTAACCATTTCCACAAGTCTGTTCCTAGCTGGATTAACATACATCCAACAACTATACCGAGAATAAAGATGAATATTTGAACAAATAAAGATTCTTTATATCTATTTTTCGCCTTAGTATCTTCTGCCAAAGTACTAAGGCTGTTTGCAATGCTTTCCAAAGCCGTTACTATACGCAGCTTAGATTCCATTTAGAACTCCCCCTATCTGATTTTGTAATAAGCAATAATATCGGTCATTTGCTTAAGATGTTTTTCTGGATTGTTAAGGATTTTACGTAGATATTGTTCTGTAATCCCTAAAGCACTTGCTACATCAGGAATCTCCCATTGATTTTTCTCAAAGTGATTCAAAATTTTTTGGCGTGTTTCTTGAATATTTGCCATGCTTTTTTTCTCCTTTATCTAAATTAGTAGACAAATTAATCAACTAATTTCTAAATTTAGTTGACATAAATAGATTAATAATCTATACTAAAAACATAACTAAATAAGACATTGAAACATTGATTTGTAGCTTTCTTGGCGGTTAGCATTTATTTATCAATATTGTTTTTTATTGTCTTTTTAGTTGATTAACTTGTTTACAAAACATAGTATAGATTGATAATATAAATAAGTCAACTTTTTTACATTATTTATCTAAACTTTTTTTGTGAGCATTCAGAAAGGTTGAAAAATCAATGAATACTTACGAAATAATAAAAGACTTAGCTAAAGAAAAAGGAATTTCTATTAGACAATTGGAAATAAATTTTGGCTACTCTAATGGATATATCGGTAGTTGGAAAAGACAAACACCCAATTCTAATGAATTAAGTCGCTTAGCAGACTACTTTGATGTATCTGTAGATTATCTATTGGGAAGAACTGATAATACTAAAGCAACTGATGAAAAAAAATCTGATGATTTAGATGATGTACTGGATAACGTCATGAGTTTTGACGGTGAACCACTTGATGATCATGACAGAGAAGTTATTCGTGCTTACTTAAAAGGAAGATTCGGAAAATAATTTTAAGGTTGTGCTATATGAAAAGTATCAAAGAGTTGGTGGAAGAATATGAAGTAGAGTTAGTTTTCGCTCCAATAAATAAACGCGCATGTTACGAGCCAGTCAAAAGAATAATTTTCGTAAATCAAAATTTATCTATCGAAGAACAAGAAGAGTCTATATTCCATGAGTTCAAACATGTTGTCTCCCATTCGGATTATATTGAGTTATATAAAATTCCTTCTTTTAGAAATAAGATGGAAGCTGAGGCAGATTATCATATGTTTAAATGTCTTATTGAAAAACATGACGGGCAATTTAATTATTCTAATGTGATTACTCATTACAATTTAAAGATGGGACAGGAAACTTATTTAAATTAAAAAAGCTTGGTATTTAGAGAGTGAGAGAATTTCATTGAAGATAAATCAAAAAATCTATAATTACTCTGTTGTTATCTTAGCATTAATTTCAATTGCTTTAGTTATTTTTGATTTTTCAAATGTTATTAATATTAGTGATCCACCATTTAACATTATTGATAATTTTATCTTAATCACATTTACAATTGACTACATTGTTAGATTCATTATTTCAAAAAATAAAATCAAATTTTTTAAAGAAAATATTTTTGATCTGATTGCAATAATTCCTTTTGATGCTATTTTTTCTTTCTTTAGAATCGCTAGGTTATTTCGAATAGCTAAAATAGCTAGACTTGCAAAGCTAACAAGAGCGATAGGTGTGGTTGGCAAATTAACAAGAAACACTAAATCATTTTTAAATACGAATGGATTTTTAAACGTGATTTATTTAAGCTCAGTTCTTATTGTTATTTCAGCAATGATTTACTCATATGCAGAAAATGTCCCGTATATTGATGCATTTTGGTGGGCTTTAGTGACAACAACTACTGTTGGTTATGGCGATATTTCACCAGCTACGCCATTAGGTAGAGTTGCAGCAATCATTTTAATGATTTTAGGAATTGGATTTATTGGTATGCTTACTTCAACTATTACAGAATATTTTAATAAAAGTAATAATGAAGATGAAGAATCAAATGATAAAATTGAAATACTAATTAATAAAATTGATCAATTAGAAACTACGATTGAACAACTAAAAGAGGAAATAAAAAAATAACGCACCCTCTCCGACCAAGAAGTTAGTGCGTTAAAAATAGAAACAAAATAGGCTTATTTTGTTACGCCTATTTTACCACAAAGAAAAGGACGTGAAAATATGGCGAAACTAAATTGGTCCAAAAAATACAAATATGTTTTTTCTTACTCAAATAAAAAAGGAACTTTTTGGGGATATCGCTATCCTTATTACAACTCTCTAAAACACCGAAAAGAAGCTAGCAAACGTGGATTTGAAAGCGAAAGAGCAGCGAATAAAGCATTGCTAAAAATCCAATATGCTTTAGAAACACAAAACACTTCCTTCATCGAAAATAAACAACTCACCATAGATGAATGGATCGATGTATGGATACCTTACGCCCAAGACAATTGGAGTGTTTCAACTAAACAAAACATTGAATCTGCTATCAAATTTCACATATCACCATTAATTGGAAATCAAAAACTATCTTCTTTAAATAAGATTACCTATAAACGAGAATTTATTGATAAATTAAGACAAAAAAACAAATATACAGAATCTACCATCCAAACTTGGCATAAAATTGTAATGAGGATGATTAACGCTGCAGTACACAATCAAATCATCCCTAGCAACACTCTAACAGGCTTTAAATTTGATTTAAGTAATAATGTTCGTTCGTTCTCTAAAAAGGAATTACAGCGATTTGTGGCGGTTTTAGAAAACGAAGATATTCAAATACAAGTTATATTTTTGACTCTGCTAAAATCTGGAATGAGAAAAGGTGAATTGATGGGGCTTCGTTGGAATGATATTGATTTAAACGAAAAATATTTCGATATCAATTCTACACGTGGTGATTACGGTGAAAACAAACCTAAAACAAAAACCAGTATTCGTAAAGTTTATTTTGACAACTCATTACTCACTTTAATAAAAAAATACAAAAATCACGAGAAAGAACGGCTTCTTAGAGAAGGTATAATTTTAAGAGAAAAGGACTATTTTATTTTAAGTTCTCGAAATTTACCTATCAAACAATCAAGAATTACGTATATATTTCGCCTGTTATGTGAAAAGGCAGAAGTTCAAAACATAACCGTGCACGGGCTAAGACATACACATGCAACGTTTCTAATTGAAGCAGGAGCAAACATTAAATATGTTTCAACCAGGTTGGGACACAAGAATATTAATATAACTTTGGATGTTTATAGCGATGTATTAAAAGAAGAAGAAAAAGAAACAGCTGATATGATGGATAAACTTATTGAGAACTTGTGATTTGTGGTAAAACTGTGGTAAAAACATTCAAAACCATTGATATATAAGCACTCTACCACTCCCCATCTGAAATTGTAAAATAAGTTGCTGTTTCTTTTCAGTCCAAGTAAAAATATATTTCACTAAACGGCCATTGTTCCCTGACGAATGAAGAAAACTGAGTTTGCTTGGGCCACTCACTGTCATTTTTTCAGGTACAGCTAGCGAAGTCCTTCGAGCTGATTGGTTCAATTTATCAGGAAATGAAAAGCTTTGTTGTTCTTCAAAAAACCAAACTTCTTGTGTTTCCTCTAAAACAATTGCTTGCTGTTGCGCAAAACGAAGTTGTTTTTCTACCGTAGCAAGAAACTGTTCAATTTTTAATGTTTCTTGCCAGCGGTGAATAGCGAGTGTTGGGAGCATAGTCATAAAGCAAACAATCGTCAAACTAGCAAGTGTTTCCATTAATGTGAATCCTGCTGACTTGTTCATTGCTTTTCTGCTGTATATTTATCTAACTGCTCTTTAGTAATGTAGCCTTCTTTGACTAATTCATTTAAAGAAGGCGTCCTATTTTTTTCTAGTGTGTAGAGCTCGATTTGTGATTCTACAATTTTTACGATTGCTTCATTGCCTTTTTTATCAACTGTTTCTTTATGTTTCGCTAAGTTAGGAACAAAAAGTAAAATCAATACGGAAATGATCAATAAGACAATCAACATTTCTAATAATGTAAACCCTGCGTATTTTTGTTTCTTTTTCATTATAAAACTCCTTCCATATTGCCATAAATAGGCAGCAACATTGCCCCATAGACACCGATAATTAAACAAGCAATTATGATAAAAATAAATGGTTGAACAAGGGTAATGACTCGTTCAATTTTTTTGAAAAAAACTTGGAAACAGACATTACTATAAACCATCAACTCCTTGCCTAATTTTCCTTTTACTTCCCCTTGTTGAATCATTAAACCCAATGCTTTTGTAAAAAAAGGATAAGCAGCTAATTGTCTATGTAAGGTTTCACCAACTAGCAGTCCTTCACTAATTGCTCCAGCTAATTCTTTCATTAAGGGGGAATTGGTTGTATGGCGCATCAAATCGATGACCTCTTTCATTTCTAATCCTTGTGCAAGCAACTTCCCCCATTCTAGTGCAAAAAAAGCACTGACGTATTCCCGATAAAGGCCACGGATAATTGGCAATTTCAGATAAATGAACGCTCGCTGAATAGCAGACTGATGCTTCAAATAACGGTTTAAAATGAAGAAACTAAATGAGAGGACAAAAACTAAGGTAACCAGAATATATGGACTGTAAACAATCAGAAGAATCCCAATATTTTTAGAATAACTATTGGCATCATTTTCCATTAATTGGGGCAATAAAAATTGCCGAATACCAACAATGACGAGAATCAAAAAAACAATCAGGAGCAGCGGATAACTAATTATTTTATAGAACTGTTGCCGATATTTTTCCGTTTGAAAAAAATGTTCGGAAATCGCTTGTAGTGTCCCCACCAAATCCCCGTGTGCAGTAGCAAACGACAATTGTGCCGAGACCATTGTTGAAAACCCTAATTCTTCGACTAAAGCTTGTAAGGCAATGCCTGAGGAAAAGCCTTCAACTAAAAAAGTTATACTGTGCTGAGGTAAGGCGTTTGATTTTTTCATGAAGGAAAAACTTTCTTGTATATTAAAACCATTTGCAAGCAAATCCGCTAATAGTTTCAGAAAAAGCTGCTGTTGTTTTTTCGTTAATTTATTCGATGGCTTGAAAATACGTTTTTTCTGTAATAAACCCATACGCCCACGCCTTTCTTAGATTCTTTTGCCAACTACTCTTTATAACGGCTCCCTTAAAGAAAAAATAATCATAAAGAATTCCTGCTACTTGTTCCTTATTAATCGTGGTTGTCAAAATCTGTTGATAAATGATACCTTGCAAGCATTCAGCCAATTCATGCTCTGGGCCACCTAATTCTATCAAACGCCGTTGCACCCCCAATAAGTTACGGGCGTGAATTGTCGCAAAAATAGTATGACCCGTTAAGGCGGCTCGAATAACTGCTTGAGCCGTCTCGCCATCACGAATTTCACCAATAATCAAAATATCAGGATGATGGCGTAAGCAAACTTTTATCAAGGCTTCGTACGTTAACTGAATTTTTTCATTTGTTTGCAACTGTAAAAACCGCTTTTCCTCAATTTCAACAGGATCCTCAATCGCTATCACTTGTTGTTCGCCACTTCTTTTTTTAGCCACACGATACATGGTTGTTGTTTTTCCAGAACCAACTGGCCCACTGAATAAATAAAGTCCTCGTTTCTGACAAGATGCTTCAATTTCATTCAGCTGGTGGGGAAAGAAAAAATGTTCAGCTTGTTCACCAAATCGGTGCAAAAAACGAATTACCAAGCTCTCTCGATTCTGAAAATCTCCCACAGATGATAAACGCAAGCGTTGCTTCGTCTCGCCAATTAGATAAGTTGTCGCGCCTAATTGTGCTTTTCGTCTTTCTCCGACATCCATGCCGCCTATAAATTTAAAGTGGAAAATTAACTTTTCGCCTATTTCTGCGGAAACTTGTGTGTAAGGTGTCCGTTGCATCCCTGTCCGAAAAAAGATAGCTATTTCTGTATCATTGGGTAAAAAATAAACGTCTTGCGCCCCATGAAGGACGCCCCATTCAATTAATTGATGGGCTAATTTTTTTACATTTTCAGTCATTCATTTCCTCCTCTCACTAATAAACTACGCATTTATTTTATGATTTCAGCAAAAAAAAGAACCTTCACCAATAAGATGAAGGTTCTTTTTTTGAAGTTTGCGCTGTCCATCTATCTTCCCCAAAATAGTGGAACTCCTAGACACTTAGTATTATACTAAAAAAATCTTGCGTTTAGTTTTCAAAAATTTCTCTGAATCACAAAATTTTTGAGAAAAACTATGATAATCCGATTGGATCGTTTACGTTTTTGGCTTCGTTTTTTGTTTATTAACTAAATAAACTGGAATTCCTAGAAGCGTAATCCCTATACCAATCAATGCTAGAATAGGCTGTGTAATACTCGTTGTAACCAAGATGAAGATACCACCTAGACTTGCGATAATTGGAATAATTGGATAGCCAGGAACTTTATACGGTCGTTTTAATTCAGGTTCTCGTTTTCTTAAAATAAAAACAGCTAAGAAAATTAATAGATTAAACAGCCACATAACAAAAACTAACATATCCGTCAATAAATCGAAGGTTCCGAAAAACATCATGATAATGGCTACAGCTAACTGGAAAATTCCAGCAACGTAAGGAACAACAAAGCGTTTAGACAACTTTTGAAACTGACGACTAAAAGGCATCAGATTATCTAAGGCTAAGGCATAAGGAATCCGAATCCCTGTCATTGTGTAGCCGTTTAACGCACCATATACAGAGATTAAAATCCCAATAGTTACGATTTTGCCGCCAATTGGTCCAAAAATAGCCACAGAAGCATCCGAAGCTGCATTCAAATTCCCAGCGATTTGCTCAATTGGTAATGTTTTTAGAAACACAAAATTAATTAAGGCATAAATTAAAGTAATCAATAACAAACCAAAAATAATGGCTTTAGGCAAGTCTCTTTCTGGTCGCTTCATTTCACCAGCCACGTTACCCACACCCAGCCAGCCATCATAAGCAAACATGGTGGCGACTAAGGCGCCACTAAAAGCAACTAAAAAGCCAATATTCGCTGTTGTTTCAACAGGAAAAAGTGAAACAGCTACTTGTCCGGGAGTAAATAATCCTACTAAAGAAATCAAGGCAATTGGAATCAGTTTTACTACCAATGTCGTTGATTGGACCAAAGAAGCAATTTTTGTTCCTAATAAATTAATTATCGTGATACTGGTTCCCGCAAGAATGGCAATTGGAATCAATAAATTTGCCGATAGATGAAACAAATTGATTAGTTGTGTACTAAAAATAATGGATAACGCCGAAATGTTGGCAGGATAATAAATGATACTTTGTGCCCACCCTAAAAGAAAACCAGCTAATTTACCATATGTATATTCAATATACTTCACTGCGCCACCTGTTTCAGGGATTGCTGTAGCAAGTTCGGCGCTGGTTAATCCTGCACAAATGGTTAAGGCACCACCTAACACCCAAGCAAAGATAGCTAAACTAGCTGACTGTGCGTGTCCAACGACACTCGCAGCTTTAAAGAAAACACCAGCGCCAATCACCGTACCCATTACCGTGGATAACGCACCAAACGTTGTTATCTCTCTTTTTAATTGCTTTTTCTCCATAGACTCCCTCATTTCATTTAAACTAAAAAAGCGTAACAAAATTTCACTTTCTTGAAAAGATAACAAAAATAATAGCTGTTTTCATGAAAAATTCTGTGACGATCTCTTTTCAGTATAGCTATTTCTTTTAGAATTTCAAGTTTGAAAACCACAAAAAGAAAATTTGTCATAAAAGTTTTAGAGCATTCATCTTTTGTTTATAAACAAGAATTGAAAAACCGACGATTTTTTATTAAATAAACGAAAAATCGAATCAAAAAGAAACCTTTCTGATCCGATTTTAACTACGTTATTGGTTTTTGACTTTTTCTTTTTTCATTTGTTTACTGCGTAATTGTCCGCAAGCCGCATCAATATCTGTTCCGTGTTCTTTACGAATAACACAATTGATGCCATTCTTTTTGAGTACATCATAAAATTTTAAAACCGCTTCTTTAGAGCTTCTGCTATATTGATCGTGTTCACTCACTGGGTTATACGGAATCAGATTAACATAAGAAAGTTTTTTCTTATTCCGTAGTAAATCTGCTAATTGTTGAGCATGTTCTGGTCGGTCGTTCACTTGACTCAACATAATATATTCAAATGTAACACGTCGGTTGGTTTTTTCAATGTATTCATCAATTGCTGCCATTAATTTTTCAATTGGAAAACTACGATTAATCCGCATAATTGATGTACGAACTTCGTTGTTAGGAGCATGTAATGAGATTGCTAAGTTTACTTGTAGTCCACTGTCTGCAAATTCACGAATTTTTGGCACTAAACCACTTGTTGAAACTGTAATATGGCGGGCACCAATAGCCAAGCCTTTATCATCATTAATCGTTCGTAAAAAGTTCATGACATTGACATAATTATCAAATGGTTCACCAATTCCCATCACAACGACATGGCTAACACGTTCATCCAACCCACGTTCATCGAAATAATGTTGCACCCACATAATTTGGGCAACAATCTCGCCAGCAGTTAAATCTCTTTGTTTTTTTAATAGCCCACTAGCACAAAATGTACACCCAATATTGCAGCCAACTTGAGTGGTCACACAAACAGATAATCCATATTCTTGACGCATCAAGACTGTTTCAATCATATTTTTATCTGGTAATTCAAATAAATATTTTACGGTACCATCTTGTGCTTCTTGCACAATGACTTGTTTTAATGGATTTAATGAAAAATTTTCTTCTAATAAAGTCATCAACGATTTAGAAATGTTCGACATTTCACTAAATGAAGCAACACGTTTTGTATACAACCATTCCCACACTTGTGTTGCGCGAAATTTCTTCTCGCCATGGGCTAAAAACCAGTCCACAAGCTGTTCTCTCGTCAGTCCATAAATGGATTCTTTCTGCATTTCTTTTCCTCATTTCTGCTATTACATTCGCTTCATAACTATAACGTATTCTCACTTTGAATGCAATATCACGAAGAACATCAAAAAAATCGTTAAGCGTGCATGCTTAACGATTTTTTATAATTAATCTTTCACTAAGTGATAAACTTTTTTGAAGTAGAACGTTCTGGCAATTAAATAGTAAACGACCTGAATCAATAAGAAAACGCCTAAAACTTCCCAGCCAGCTAATTGCATTGGCTGATCTAAGACAGCATACATTGCTTTCAAAGCAACAGCTCCATGAATAAATGAAACAACAATTGGGGTAAAGAATAAAATACCTACTTGTTGGTAAATCATTTTCTTCAATTCTTTTTTCGTCAAGCCAAGTTTGTAAATCATCTTGAATTTTTCAACGTCCGTATTCATATCACTGTATAAACGGAAGTATAAGAAACTACCTGCCGAAACAAAGAACACGATACCGATAAATAGTCCGACAAATAGAACTGGCGTATAATATTGCGTAATGGCTGCCGACATTGCAGCTGTTCCTACTAACATGGGATACTTGTCACCAATAATATTTTCTGCTTTTATCAATTCTTCACGATTGGTTCCTGCTTTGGGCTGCCAAATTGTTTCTGTTTCCGCTTTGATTCCATCTGTTGAGGTACTATCTGGGATAACAACCACACCGCCAAAAGTTGGTAATACATTGGTTTCTTCTGTTTTATCAATGTTTAAAACTTGATCATTTCCCAATTGAACAGATTTGACATCTACTGATGCAGCAGAAGGAGCATCTTTTTGTGATAAATTAACTACTTTCTCACCTGTTAAAGTTGGTTCATCTATAAATTTTGCGAGTTTATTATATTCAGATGTTTTGATTAATTGGATACCGGCACTTGTTTTGTACATTGTGTAATCAATCTGATCAAACTGAATATTTTTTTCTTGGAATGTTTTTGTCGCAAATTGTTTCATTTCTTGATTTTCTGGGTTGGTCGAATCAGACAAAGTCAGTTCGTACGGTACAGAACTTATTCCTTTAAAAATCATCTCATTCACGCCGTATAACGTTCCAATGGCAGCAAAAGCAACCGTTGATATCACCGAAACCAAGAAGAACGAACGTGCATTATCTTTCATGCGGAATGCTAAATCTGATAAAACGACCATATTGGTTTTTTTCCAAAAGATTTTTGGTTTCCGTTTTAAACGTTCAATGACAGAAACACTCAATTGGTCAAATAAGAATTTTGTCCCTAAAATAACTAAGAAAATTACTGGGAACATCACCATTAAAACTAACTGTCCCTTAGCAACTAAAGCAATTCCGTAACCGACAATTAAAAGTAACACGGCTAAGAAAGATTTAACTTTAGAGCTTTTGATTTCACCTTTACCCATTTCTCCTGCTTTTAATAGCTCTTGAAGTGTCGCTTTTGGCAAGCGGAATTGAATAAAGAAAGAAATTACTAAAAACAAGACCGCAAATGAAATGACAGTAATGATAAACGGCATCACTGGCAAATAAAAACCTAAACCTAGATGCATCAATAAATTGCTAATCCATAAAATAAACTGTGAAAATCCAACACCTAAAATGCTACCAAAAATTGTAGCAAAGAAACCAATCACTAAGTTTTCAATAAAAATCATTTTCTTTAACTGTTTTGGACTCATCCCTTGAATCATCAAGGTTCCAAACTCTTTTTTTCGAGATTGGATAAAGACATCCATCGAGTATAAAACAAATAAGAAAGAGAAACCATAGATTATAATTGCCGCAGCCGTCATTCCCATTTGTGCTTTAGGATTTAAACCATTAGCTAAGGCTGGGTGAAAGACAAAACCAGTGAACGTAAAAAAGATCATCACAGAAAACATTGTACTTAGGAAATAAGCCAAGTATAAATGCTTATTTCGAATCGTGTTTCTTATAACAAACTGATTAAAATTCATTATCGACACCTTCAATCTCAGCCAGTTTCACCATGATTAAATCGTAGAACTCTTTTTGGTTGCCGTTTTGGATAATTTCATCAATTAATTCACCATCTTTAATAAAGACAATGCGCTTGCAATAACTTGCGGCTAGCGGATCATGGGTCACCATTAAAATAGTCGCCGCTTCTTCTTCGTTTAATTGTTGTAACAAGCCCATCACATCCTTAGATGATTTCGTATCTAAGTTTCCTGTTGGTTCATCAGCCAATAATAATTGTGGATGATGAATCATTGCCCGAGCAACGGCGACCCGTTGTGCTTGTCCACCAGAAATTTCTGCAATTCGTTTTTTCAACAGATGATTGATACCTAAACGCTCACTTAATTCTGCTAATTGTCGTTTCATTACAGAGACTTTTTCTCCATCAAGCGTCAATGGCAAAATAATATTTTCTTCAACAGTTAATGTTGGCATTAAATTAAAGCTTTGAAAAACAAATCCTAATTCTGTACGACGGAATTTAGCAATTTGTTCTTGATTCAAATTGTTTGGATTTTTTCCATTTAAAAGTATTTCACCGTCTGTTGGACTATCGATTGTTGCCAATAAATTTAAAAGTGTACTTTTCCCACTTCCAGAAGGTCCCATAATACCAATAAATTCACCATCTTGGACAGTTAAATTAATCCCTTTTAAGGCTTCATATTTAATTTCGTTTCCGTAAACTTTTTTTAAATTTTGTACTTCTAACATATTTTCCACTCCTATTCTTCTCACTCATTTAGTGTATCGAAAACGAAAAAAAACGACAATAGAAAAGAATAACAATGAACTTACATTACTGTAAGTGCACTGTTATTCTTTTAAAAGTTATGCTTCATATTCAATCACATAAGGATGAATCTTCGTATTATAAATAGCTTCTGAATATTCTACGCAACGACCTGTTGGGCTTAACGAACGCCGAATTCTTTTTAAGCCCGTTGTTTCAGTTGTTTGCAACATCTTTTGCTCTGCTTCTGTCAAAGTTGCAACTTCAAAACGGTCTTCAAATTTATAAATTTCAATGGCATGTCGATCCATCAAACGATACAAGGATTCTTCTTTGTATTCAGTCAATGATACGTCTTTCATGGCAGCTGGCAAATAGTAATTAAAATAAATATAGGGTTGTTCATCGATTAGATATAACCGTGAAAGGTGAACCACTTCTTCTCCTAAAAATTGATAAGCCGGCATCTCTTTTGACAACGTCAAGTTTTCAACTTGTAAAACTTTTTTAGTTACTTTCTGACCTGATTCATTCAAAAATTCAGTGAATGTCCCTGCTTTTGATAGTTTATTATAGGGACGATTGCTTAACACAGTTGTGCCTCGGCCACTTTTTTTCTCAACAAATTCTTCTGTTGCTAACATTTCGATTGCCCGCCGAATCGTAATTTTACTAACGTTAAACAGCTCTTCCAATTCTGTTTCTGTTGGTAAAAACGTTCCTACTGGATACTTGCCACTCAAAATATCTTCTTTAATCTGATCTGCTACTTCTAAATAAAGCACGCTCTTTCTTCTCATGATACGCTCCCTCCCAACCGCACTATTCCTTTCTATTTTACCAGAAAATGATGATTATAACATGATGCTTTGCTGAAATTATAAAAAAAGAACAAAAATAGATAAATTTATCTATTTTTGTTCTTTTTGTTTATTGTTCTGGTGTTTCAGGTGCTGCCTCTTCTGATTCCGCTTGTAGAAAGACTTTTCTTGGTTTGCTACCTTCTGATGGTCCAATAACTCCGTGTGCTTCCAATTCATCTACTAAGCGAGCCGCACGATTATAGCCAATTCTAAAACGTCTTTGTAGCAATGAAATACTAGCTGTTTGCATTTCAACCACCAAGTTTTTCGCTTCTTCAAACAACTCATCTTGAGGAGCTTCGCCACCGCCTGAAGTGGTCGGTTCATCTGTTGGCATCATGCTTTCTTGATATTCAGCTTCTTGTTGGTCCGTTACAAACGCAACCACTCGTTCGACTTCTTGATCAGAGATAAAGGCCCCTTGGATACGAATTGGTTTATTTTCTCCCATTGGTAAGAAGAGCATATCGCCTCGACCTAATAGTTTCTCCGCCCCGTTGGTATCAATAATGGTACGCGAGTCTGTCCCACTTGAGACTGCAAAAGCCATTCGAGAAGGGACATTTGCTTTGATGATTCCTGTAATGACATCCACACTTGGCCGTTGTGTCGCTAAAATCATATGAATACCTGCTGCCCGTGCCATTTGGGCTAAGCGGATAATCGCATCTTCTACTTCATTACTTGCCACCATCATTAAATCAGCTAACTCATCAACAATGACAACAATAAATGGCAGAATCGGACGATTTTCGCCATCTTCCGCATTTTTCTGTTGAATTAGTTGATTGTAACCAGTAATATTTCGGACGCCTGTTGCTGCAAATTTTTCATAACGAAATTCCATTTCTTGAACTACTTTTTGTAGGGCTTGTGCTGCTTTTCTCGGATTAGTAACCACTGGCGTTAATAAATGAGGAATCCCGTTATACACATTCAATTCCACCATTTTCGGGTCAATCATCATTAATTTTACTTCATGAGGTTTCGCTTGCATCAAAATACCTGTGATGATGCCATTGATAGCAACCGATTTCCCACTCCCTGTCGATCCCGCAATTAATAAATGCGGCATTTTTGATAGATCCGCAGTTTGAACCATCCCTGAAATATCTCGACCTAAAGGTACTTCTAATAGTTTATCTGGATGACTTGGTTGTGCCTCAACAATATCTCTAAAGGATACTGTACTAATTGCACTATTAGGAACTTCAATCCCGATTAGTGATTTGCCAGGTATTGGGGCCTCCATACGAACGTCTTTGGCCGCAAGTGCTAAAGCAATGTCATCCGTCAAGTTAACAATTTTGCTAACTTTTACCCCAACAGCGGGTTGAACTTCAAATTTTGTGACAGATGGTCCTAAACTAGCTTTGACCACTTTAGCATCAACGCCAAAACTCTTGAAGGTTTGTTCTAAGACGCCAATGTTTTTTTCGATTTTTTCATATTCACCACTTTGATCCGTTGCTTGAATTGTATCTAACAAATCAGTTGGTGGTAGTTGATAATCACGATCTTCCGCTTCTTCAGAAATTTCAAATTCGAGAACACCAGCTTCATCTGCCGCCTCTTCTTCCTGCTCTCGTTGCGGTTTTGTTGCTGCAATTGGTGGTACAGGCATCGCCTGATTTTGCTGTTGAAACGAATCAATTTGAACAGGCGTTGGTGCGGCCGGTTCTTCCACCATTGGTTGGTGGGTTTCAACTGGTGTTTTTGTTAAGCGATCGGCTGCCGCTTGTTCCATACGTTCCCGCTCTTGTAATTTTTGTTGGGCAGCGGCTTCAATTTTTGCTTGGCGTTCTGCAGCCTTAGCTTCTTTCTTCGCTGCTCGCTTCGCCTCTTTTTCTTCTTGTCGCGCCTGTGATTTTGCCGAAACATGACTTAGGCGATCTTGAATACTTTGGAAATGATCAACAATTTGCTGAAAATCCCACATACTCATCAAGAAAATACCCGCTAACAGTAGCAAGGTGGCAATTAAATAGCTCCCAAATTGTGCCACCAAAAAGTACGTTCCTTGATAAAGCAGCGCGCCAATCATACCGCCCCCTACGTTTTGCGTCACCTGGTTGGCTTTTAAATCGCTTTGCAAAAATTCCCAAGTGTTACCTAAAATATCTGGTTGACTGCCACTAACATTTCGAAACATAAAGGCATGGAAAAATAACAAAACACTAATATAAATCAGAACAGCCCCAAAAATAGGGCGCCCTCTTTTTAACGGAAAATCTTTTCCATAAATCATGACTAATAAGCCATACAGGATTAGTAAAATCGCTGCAAATGGAAAGGTATTACCTACAACTAAGCGTAAACAATTCGCTAATAACGTGCCTAAAAACCCTAAGCGAAAGAGTCCAAAGACACCGAATAAAATAAAAATCAGGCCAAGAAACATATAATTTAAACGTTCTTGTTGTTGCTGTTGTTTTTTGGTCTTTTTCTTTGTCGTACTTTTTTTCTTATTTGTTGATCTTTTTTGTGCCATTTAACTTCCCTCTTTCCATCACTTCTCATTATACATAAAAATGGAATCGAACAAAAGTGCCCACCTCATTTTACTTGAAAAATCATGGAAATTTTTTTAAAACTTTCATTTAAGAAAAATGAGCGTGGGACAAAAATCACTTTGGATTTTTGCTCCACGCTCAAAAACTGATAAACGGCGGGAACAGAACCAACTCCTTCGGAAATAAGCCGAAATTCTCCAAAAATTAAAGAGCAATTTTCGGAAATTTCTTCTTATTTCTCGGAGCTAAACGGTTCTGTCCCGACCTCATTATTTCTTATTTTGCTGATTCTTAATGGTATAAGTCGAAACGACCTTTAGCCATCATTTCTTTGGTACCACCTGTTTCAAAGAGCGCTTTGTTCATGATAATTTTTTTCATGAATGAAGCTGGGTACCCTTTAATGTCTGTTTTACCAACAATTCCTAAAGCACGTGTATTTCCGACAGAACAAACAGAACCTTGTGATTTAAAGCTGAAAGGTTTAGTTGCTTCCCCTTTCAATTGTGCTTGAATATTTTTAGCAGCATGCGCCCCCATTTTCAAGGCGATTTGTGCTGTCGTTGGGTAAGGTCGATTAGTTTCTGTATCCATAACTGCTGAGCAGTCACCAATAATATAGACGTTGCTATGGTTCGCATCTGTTAAATCTGGTTGAACCATGACACGACCACGACGAGCTTCAAATCCAGAATCGCCTACAACGTGGCTTCCACTAACACCCGTTGTCCAAATAATTGTTTTAGCAGAAAGTTCTGCCAAGTCGCCTGCTTCGTTATCTTGATAAACAACTGTGCCTGGTTTGATTTCTTTAATCGGTTTACCTAATAATAAATGAATAGCTGAATCTTTTAATAATTGCACACCATAGTTCGCAAGTTTTTCGTTAAACATCGGCAATAGGCGAGTAACTGCTTCGACACAATAAATTTGGATTTGATCTGCTGAGACACCTGCGATTTCAGCAAATTTTGGTTTGTTTTCAACAAGAGAACCTAATAATTCAATCCCTGTAAAGCCTGCTCCGCAGACAACAATTTTTAAGAATTCTTCGTTTTGAGTTGCTTTGTATTGACGCATTTGTTCTTGGATATGTTCATACACGTTTAAAGCCGTTTTCACATCTACCATTTGTAGAGCATGTTCTTGCACACCAGGGATACCAAATGATTCTGATTCAAACCCAAGAGAAACAACTAAGTAATCATAATTGATTGTTTGGCCATCTTCTAAAGCAACTGTTTGTGTTGCAGCATCAATTGTTTTAACTGTTCCTTGGATAAAGGTGGTCATTTTTTCATCGACAACATCCATAATATTGTATGTGATTTTTTCAGCTGGTTGTGTTCCAGCAGCAACTTCATGCAAATCCGTTGCTTCGTAGTGATAGTTGTTACGATCCACTAAAGTAATTTCGACGTCTTTGGCGCCTTTTTGTAATTCGCGTAATGTTTTTAAGCCTGCGTAACCAGCACCTAAAATAACAACATGTTTCTTATTCATTTTGATTCCCTTCCACTCTATAAAAAATTTACAGCCACCACAAACCTATGGCAAAAAATAGCACTTGTGCAGTTGCTCCCACAGCTAAGATCTTCACAGCACAAACAAATGTTTTACTCTTCACTTGTTCCTTCAGTAAGGCTTGGGTTTGTTTCCGTACAAAAGGTAAAGTTAAAAGCATGAGTAACATTGTTGGCGGCGTCAATCCTAAACCGACAGCTAACAAAATGGCTAACATTGCTATTGTATTTAATCCGACGAATAATTTCAAAGAACTTGCTTTGCCAAGGTAATGAACTAATGTATATCTCTTGTTATTTTCATCTTCCTCTAAGTCACAGATATTATTTGCTAACATTAAGTTAGCAATGTAACAAGTGTTAGGTAAGGCGACTAAGAAAATCCCCCATAAATTAGCTGCTGACCAATTGAAAACTTCAAACGTATTAATGTAGACACAAATAAGGGTAATCATGAACCCCATTGTAAATCCTGAGAAAACTTCCCCTAATGGTAGACTGGATAAAGGTTTCGGTCCTGATGAATAAAAAATACCAATTAAGTAACAATAAAGACCCATAATTAATAACGGCCAGCCGACAATAAATGACAACCCAATCCCCATTAAAGCAGAAACGAGAATCATCCAAAAAATCATTTTGCGTATTAATGGCAAAGATAAATTTTCTCGACCGATAATATTCGTTTTTTCCTTATAATCATGAACTTCTGTGGCATGATGGTAATCATTATAATTATCTAAAATATCGACCGCCATATTAAAAATAAACATCGCAATGAAAAAAATTAAAACATAACCAACATGGAGCCGCCCATATTGGTACCAACTAAAACAAATTCCTAACAAAAATGGCAAAACACTCGCTGTTTTTGCTTTTAATTCTACTAATTCAAAAAATATTTCTCGATTCAAACTATCCCTCCGCTACTTTTTTACAAACTTTGTTACTTTTAAAACTTAATTACTGTATTTCTGTCGCCAATTCGTATACAATCAAATAGTATTGAACCACTGAAAGGATCGTAGTATATTTATGAACACATTTTGGAAGTCGTTTCCTGACGTTGAACGTTCTTTAACGGAAACATGTGAATTAATTGAACAAACGTTGCATACACGCAACGAAGACATTGAAGAAGCCTTAGTAACTTTGGCTCGTTCTGGCGGCAAATTATTACGCCCCGCTTTTTTCTTTCTTTTTGCTCAACTGGGTGATGAAGAAAAACAAGAGAAACAACAATTATTAAAAATAGCTGCATCTTTGGAAATCCTACATATGGCTACGTTGATTCACGATGACATTATTGACGATTCTCCATTGCGCCGAGGCGCTGTGACTATTCAATCACAATATGGTAAAGACGTGGCTGTTTACACAGGTGATTTACTATTCACTGAATTCTTTACTTTGATTGCAGATGCCATGAATGGCTCTGAATTTATGAAAATCAATGCACAAGGAATGAAACGGTTATTACTTGGTGAACTCGATCAAATGAGTCATCGATTTGACCGCCGCATGTCGATTCCTGCTTATTTAAGAAGTGTCAACGGCAAAACAGCCGAACTTTTTTCACTAAGCTGTCTTGAAGGGGCCTATTTCGGTCATAGTTCAAAAGAAGTTCAACGTTTAGCTAAACGAATTGGCCGTCATATTGGCATTGCTTTTCAAGTCTATGACGATATTTTAGATTATACTGCCGACACGGAAACCTTGAAAAAGCCCGCTTTAGAAGACTTGTCACAAGGTGTTTATACGTTACCCCTTCTCTTCGCTTATCAAGCAGCACCTGACGTATTCAGCCCTTATTTGGATAAAGGACGCGCCATTACCTTAGAAGAGGCAGCTGAAGTTGCGGCGCTAGTCAATGACTATCATGGCGTTACAGAAGCACAAGCTTTTGCTAAAAAAGTAACCAACAAAGCAATCACTGATATTCAACAATTGCCTGATGGCACAGCAAAAGAAACCTTGCTTTCCTTAACTGAGCTCTTATTACATCGTTCATTTTAAACGTTTTATGGAAGAATTGCCATTAATTGAAATAGAAAAACGACTGATTGTTTGCTTTAATCAACAACCAGTCGTTTTTTTATTCCTCGAAAGAACTAATGCCACGATCAATTCGGTAAAGTTTTTGATAATGCGCATTGGTTGCAAGTAATTCCTCTGGCGTACCACTCATCTCTAATTGGCCATCTTCAATAAAGATCACTTGATCCATCAAAGTTACGCCTTGCAAATGGTGGGTAATCCAGATGACGGTTTTATCTTTTAATGCCTCAAAAAAGGTTTCCAGCAATTGCTGTTCTGTAATTGGATCTAAACCAGTAGTTGGTTCGTCTAATAACACAATCGGTGTATCTTGCAAAAGAATCCGCGCTAGCGCCAAGCGATGTCGTTCGCCACCAGAAAAACGTAAACCTGCTTCATCCACCATTGTTTGTAAACCTTCTGGTAATTGGGCAACCATTTCTTTTAAGCCAACTTTTTCTAAAACCGCCCAAACTTCTGCTTCGCTTGCTTCTTCTCTACCAATCCGAATATTATTTAAAATGGTTGTTCGAAATAGGTACGGTGCTTGATGCATAACCCCAATATATTCAGTCATCGTCTCACCAAATGCCTCAGTTGGGATATTTCCTAAAAGGATTTCTCCCGAAGTAGGCCGTAAATCACCACGAATGAGCGAAGCCAACGTACTCTTTCCGGAACCACTGCGCCCTAAAATCGCTAATTTTTGTTTTTCAGGAATTGTTAACGATAAGTCATTTAATACCTTTTTCTCTTGATTTTCATATGCAAAAGACAAATGTTCTATCGATAAACTGGTGCCATTTGGCTGAACAGGCGCTTCTGTTGAGTCATCTTCCCCTTCAGGAAGCTCATTAAAACGACGAATGGAATCCTTATAAATCGTTGTTTCCTGTGCTGCAGCAGGTAGCGGAGCAAAGGCATCAATTAACGGAAAAACGGTTAAAACAAAGGCACCAATCCAATTGGCTGCGCCCCCATGATTACCTGGAAACCGCACACTAGTCCAAGCTAAGACAGCAATCGCAATCACACCAAACAGAAGTTGTAAAACAAAGTCTCGTCCACGGTTAAATTGCTTCATTTTTTCATCTAATGCACGAACGTTTGCTTCATCTGTTTCATAACGAGCAACGAATTCAGAGCCTCGTTGACTAAATACCCAATCAGACACACCTAGAATATTGTCGGTTAGTGTTTGATATAACTCATTTTTGGCATATTTATGTTTTTCTTGACGCGCACCATTCACTAGAACTGAAACAAGTGGTAATAGAAAAACAACCACTCCTAACATCAGTAACATACATAAAGCAAACCACCAAGAAAAGAAACCTAACGCAATCACTAAAAAGATATACAAAATCCAAGCAATAACGGTTGGGAAAATCGTTCGTAAATATAAGTTTTGGATATGATTAATATCCTCCGAAAGCAAACCTAAGATATCACCAGTGCGATATTTTGTCTTAAAGAAAATCGCATCTTTTTCTAGCACATTATAAAGTTTCAAGCGCAGATCAGAGGTCATTTTTAACACCCAGTTATGACTCGTTAGACGCTCCACATAACGAAAAACAGGACGGCCAATCCCGAATGCTCTTGTTAAAACAATGGGAATATAAATTAATAAAATATTCTCTGGTAAGGAAGCCGCACGACTGATTAAGTAACCAGACGTAAACATTAATGCCCCTGCGCTAAAGAACGTCAAGAAGCCTAAAAGTAAGGCAAAATACAAGGTTTTTTTATAGCGTTTTAAGAAAGGACGAACCCATTGATCGTTTTTCCAAACGTCTTTCGTTGTCGGCTGTTTTTCCATCATTGGCGTCCTCCCCTCATTTGCTTCATTAATTGAACATAGTAGCCATCTTTTTCAATCAACTCTGCTAGCGTTCCTTGTTCCACTAATTGACCTTTTTCCATCACTAAAATGTAATCCATTTCTTCCATCCAATGCAGACGATGTGTCGCAAAGAAGACAAGATGATTGTTCATTAATGGCAACATGCGCTCTTTCATTTCAACTTCTGTTTCAATATCCAAATGCGCTGTCGGCTCATCAAACAGCAAGACGTGGCGTTTTTGATCGACAAAGGCGCGGGCCAACGCTACTCGTTGCGCTTGTCCCCCACTTAACATTCGACCACTTTCCCCAATCAAGGTTTGAATTCCTTCGGGAAGATCTTTAACCAGCTCGTCTAAGCCAACTAACTGAATCGCTTGCTGAATCGCCTCATCTGTTGCTTCAGGTGTATAAAAGCGAATATTGTTTGCCAAAGTATCTTGGAAAATATATGGTGCTTGCGGAATATAAAGGATTTGTTTTTGCCAGTCTTTTTGTAAAAAATGTGGAATCGTTTGGCCATTTATCGCCAATTGACTCGTTTCTTCTGTTGGCAATAAAAAGCCACTTAATAAATTAATTAACGTTGACTTACCAGAACCACTCGCCCCAATAATTCCAATCTTTTTGCGACCATCAACAGAGAATTGCAACGATTGAATCGCTTCTTGCGTTGCATCTTCATAGGAAAAATTTAACGCGGTGACTGACAACTGACTTTCTTGATGCCAATCATCTAACGTGAGCACATCGGTCTGTTCTGCTTCTGGCAATGCTAATACCGCTTGGATCGCTTGAAAAGAGTTTTTTCCATCTAAGGTTGCGTGATAATCACTTGAAAAATCACGAATCGGTAAAAAGAACTCGGGTGCTAAAATTAAAGTAACCAAGGCAGGAAATAATAAAATCGTGCCGTTTAATAAACTTAATCCAAGGAAAACTGCCACAACAGCTACCGATAATGTCGTAAAAAAGTCTAACGCAAAGGTTGATAAAATAGCAATTTTCAATGTACTCATGGTCGCTTTTCTGAATCGTTCACTTGTATGATAAATACTCCCAGCATATTTTTTACTCAACCCAAACAGTTTCAGTGTGTCAATTCCTCGCAAGGAATCAATAAAATGATTGGAAAGCATTTGAAACGCCGCATATTGCTTGTCCGCTTTACTTTGTGCTGCATAACCTAACACAATCATAAAAATAATAATAATCGGAAAAACAATCAGCAATGTTACGCCTGAACGAATATCTTGTGTAAAAACAAAGGCCAAAATAATCCAAGGAATAATCATCATATTCATCATTTTTGTCAAAATCAATTGTAAATAATTTTCGGTTTGACTGATGCCTTCTAAAGCCATGGTAACCATATTTCCAGTCCCATTTTTTTGAACAACATTTGGCCCCAAACGGAAAATTTTGGTTAATAATTGTTCGCGTAATTCTTTCGAGCGTTCATAACTAAATGTATCGAGCATTCTCTCACGAAAATACGTAATAACATGTCGACCAAGATAAAAAATAAAAAAGAGTAAAATACTCTGTAGTTGTTGGTTAAGATGCCCGCCACTCCAAAGGCCGACAATGGCTTTTGAAAGAAAAAAAGCTTGCCCAATTATAAAGACTGCTTGCAGGAAAGAAAAACCTGCAAGCAAGACAAGAATTTTTTTGATTTTAGGCATCTGTAAGATGTCTTTATCAATCATAGATTTAATACCCCTCTGGTACGGCTGTCTGTGAAATACGTTTTCTGAAAATATAATAGGACCAAGCAGTATAAGCTAACACGAATGGTAAAATGCTTAAAGAAATCCACGTCATAATTTTTAGTGTATATGGTGTGCTTGTTGCATCTTTAATCAACAAATCAAAACCTTCACTACCAATCATAACACGTGGGAACAAGCCACTGAACAAGAGAGCAACTAGTACAACTAATGTTAAACCACTCGCTAGAAAAGCTAACATCTCTTTGCGTTTAAACACCCCAACATTAGCAATGACCGTTAAGACCACAATTGCTAACGTTAAAATTAAAGTGACCGCAAAGTTCTTTTCATAAAAGTCCGTTTTGAAGTACATCAACACTGCAAAAACAACTAAACCGACATATAAAACGCCATATAAGATTTCTGCATAATTTCGAGCACGTTCACGAATTGGGCCTTCTGTTTTTAAAGCAATATAGTTCATGCCGTGTAAGTAGCAAAGTAATGTTAAGGCTACTCCACCAACAATTGAAAACAGATTAAAATAATCCGTAAATTGCGCATGCATATTGCCGTTTGCATCTAAAGGCATTCCTTGGACTAAGCTGATAAACAAAATACCAAAGAAGAACGGTACAAGGAAACTACCAATTGATAGCGTCCAGTTCCACATCCGACGACGTTTACCTTCCGGCATGTTATGGCGGAATTCAAAGGAAACTCCGCGAATAATTAAGCCAAATAAAATCGTAAATAGAATTAAATAGTAGCCACTAAATAATGAAGCATACCAATATGGGAAAGAGGCAAACATTGCGCCGCCCGCTGTTAATAGCCAAACTTCGTTTCCGTCCCAAACAGGTCCAATTGTTGCAACGACTTGATCTTTTTCGTCGTCATTGTGTGCCAACGTTTGAACGGCCATTCCAACACCAAAGTCAAATCCTTCTAAGAAGAAGAAACCTGAGAACAAGACGCCGATAAGGACAAACCATAATAATTGTAGTGTACTCATTCGCCAAATACCCCCTTATCAAATGGATCCAACGCTGGTTCATTTTCTTTCGCTAATTTTTTCGCTTCATAGTCTGGTCCTTTACGTAATTCTAAAATAACCAAGTAAACCATGACACTACCTAAACCAGCAAATAATAAGAAATAAATGACATTTGACGTAATTAATGAAGCAACCGATACATTTGGTGAAACACTTTGTTCAATCGTAAATAATCCATAGACAGTCCACGGATAACGACCTAATTCAGTGACTAACCAACCTGTTGTATTGGCAAGGAATGGTGCGAATGTACATAAAGCAACAATCCACAGCATCCATTTCTTCTCGTACAGCGATGGTTTTTTCTTCCTTGTAAAGAATAGTCCTAAGGCAGCAACCAATAACATTAAGGCACCAAAACCAGCCATGATACGGAAGCTCCAGAATAAAGTGTTAACTGGTGGATAATAATTTTTATCATCCCCATATTTTTCTACCAAGCGCTTGTTGACTGTATCCATCCCATCAACCGAACCTGATAATTTATTATACGATAAAATACTTAGCATATACGGAATATCGATACCAAAAACTTGTTTATGTTCTCGTTCATCTGCCCAAGCAATCAATGTCCAAGCAGCAGGATCATCAGAGTCTTCATAGGCCCCCTCCATCGCCGCAAATTTCATTGGTTGTCCTTCAATTAGAGCTTTCATTTGCAAGTCGCCAGCTAATAAAACGCCGATTGAACCGAACAAAGTAACCCATAAGCCAATGCGCATAGATGCTTTGTGGAATGAAATATCCCGTTTTTTCAACAATTGGAAAGCAGCCATACCAGCTACTGCCATGCCGCCCAATGTAAAGGCGCCCATGATAACGTGTGAAAATTCATACCAAACTTTTGGATTGCTGATGACAGCTACAAAGTCCACCATTTCAGCACGGCCATTATTGATGACATAACCTACTGGATGTTGCATAAAACTATTGGCAACTAGAATCCAGAAAGCAGACATCATTGAACCGAATACGACTAACCAGATAAAGGTTACGTGAACTTTCGGATTCATTTTATCCCAAGTGAAGATCCATAAACCTAAGAATGTTGACTCTAAGAAGAAAGCTAAGAGCGCTTCTACCGCCAACGGTGCCCCAAAAATATCTCCGACGAATCGAGAATAATCAGACCAGTTCATCCCAAACTGAAATTCTTGAATAATCCCGGTTACAACCCCAACAGCGAAGCTTAATAGGAATATATTTCCCCAAAACTTGGCCATTTTACGATAACGTTCCTCTTTTTTCACAACGTACATTGTTTCCATAATTGCTACAACAAGTGCTAATCCTATTGAAAACGGTACGAAGAAAAAGTGGAAAACTGTTGTCATCGCAAATTGGATTCTCGCCAATGTTACAATATCAAACATATTATTTCCTCCCTGATTTGCCTCCACACAAAGAAACAAGCTTACCTGAATTGTTCATTTCCATTAGCGATGACTCCTTTTATCTACGAAACTAAAAGAAAATTCAAGTGAACTTTTCCAAAAAGTGTGAAAATGCATGTAATATAGAATAATTCCAATCTAAGTATACAACTTTCTGAGGCAGAAACCAAACAATACAGAAGCATTTCTCACAATTTTTTTAGGTGCTACCAAGATTTCTTCCCTTTCTTCTATCAATAAAAAAAGCCCTTCCTAAAAAAAGGAAGAACTAATCTCAATCTATCAACATTTTGACTTATCACTTGATTAGTTTTCGAAAATTGAAACAGCTCGTCTTTGATGATAAAAATTCTAATCTTGTGATGAAAATTACGGATTGCTTGAGGTGATAGTTTGTTTTTTAACAACATGGCTATAAAACAGGGGAGAAAAAGCCAAATCAAAAAAGTTTGTTTTGGTACCATTCTAAACAACATGACTCTAAAACTATAACGTAAATCACAGTCTTTTGTAAGTCGTTTTGGTACCATTCCAAACAACATGACTCTAAAACATTAACGTAGTTGATTCAGAAAAACCAAGCGTTTTGGTACCATTCTAAACAACATGACTCTAAAACCCTGTGGTCGGACAGGTGACGCCAGCAGATGTTTTGGTACCATTCTAAACAACATGACTCTAAAACCCTGTGGTCGGACAGGTGACGCCAGCAGATGTTTTGGTACCATTCTAAACAACATGACTCTAAAACCTCGGAGAATTATTTTTTCTCCATGATTCCGTATTCGCATCACTTATCCATAGCTAGATTTCAGTTTAGAAGGTCTGAATTTTTTCTTCACGTTTATTATACCAAACTTTCTCCTTCTTGGCGGAAAAACCCACCATTTTTCAATGGTGGGTTTTCTTTATTTAGTAGCTGTAACAGCGAGCCAGATTTCACTATACTTAGCTTCTGCTGGTCCTTGATATTGCGTAAACGAAATTTCTGGTGCTGCAACGACTTGGTAACCAGATGAAGGCAACCATTCAGAGAATATCCTTGCCCAGGTTTCTTGTAAAGTTTGTGGGAAAGGACCTTCATTTGGAAAAACCGCCCATGTATGAGCAGGTACGCTTAGTTGCTCCAAATCTTCATAGGTATTTTCTTGCGAAGTGGCAAAGCCAATCATGTGTGTCATTTCTCCACCCTCTGTTGTTCGTCCCTCTTGAAAGTCAAAAGAAGCATTTACTACTTGATGAGGATATACATCATCAAATGTATGCATTTCCGCTCGTTGTTGTGGTGTAATGCGCTGTGCTAATTCCATGATTGCTTGATTTTCCCCTTGATACTGCAAGGGAACCTTCTGACTAACTCCGACTATTTGAAACGCTGGTTTTTCAATCAATTTAACATCCATTGATTGTCCTCCTTTAATATCAATATAGAAAGAGAATTTAGGGAACGTTTTTTGGATTTGTGTTTTCATTACTTCAGAAGGGGCTTGTCCTGTCCAATCGCGAAAAGCTCTTGAGAATCCTTCAATACTTTGATAACCATATTTAAAAGCTACATCTGTCACTTTTTTACCAGCAAGTAATGCTAAATTTGCTTCCGCCAAACGTCTCTTTTTAATATATTCAGCCAGACTCATCCCCGCAACAAACGAAAAAGTTCGTTTAAAATGGTAAACAGAAATCCCTGTCTTTTTTGCCAATTCATCGAAGGATACTTCTTCCGTTAAATGTTCTTCAATATAATCCATTGCTTGATTTAAATTTGCGAGCATCCGTGTCCCTCTCTTTCTATTTGAAAGTTTACTAAAGACCAACAAGGATGACTTGATTATTTAGAACCAACATTCGTCAAGTCGCTACTCTTGATTCATAGCGGCTTTTAAGGCCTGCGCTAAAGCACTTTCTTCTGGTTCGTCTGGTTGTGAATATTTTTTCATCAAACGACGTTCTTCATGTTTAGTCATTTTTTGTTTTCGTTCTTTTTTATCGGGAATTTTTTCAGTAATCGAACAGAATTTACATTTGAAAGAACGACCATTTTTTCCTTCTATGATGACCATTTTTTTATGGCATTGTGGGCAACGGTGATTGGATACTTTAGGATCTTTTCGCCGACGATAAGAACATTCTTGGTTTGTACAAACGTAAATCTTCCCATCTTTCGTATTTTTTTCCCGTAAGTTTGAGCCACAATCTGGACATTTTTTTTGCGTAATGGAAAAATCTTGATATTTTTTCTCGCTTTGTTTAATTTCACGGACTAATTTTTTCGTATCCTCTTCAATATCCTTTAAGAAAAGTTGACTCTTTTGTTGACCCGAAGCGATTGCTTCGAGCGACTTTTCCCATTTTGCCGTTAGTTCAGGTGTCACAAGTGATGGATTCACCAAGTCTAATAGTTGCTTTCCTTTGGCAGAGACACTTAAACCGCTATTGGTTCGTTCCATCAATTCTGATTTAATCAGTTTTTCAATGATTTCAGCTCGCGTTGCCGGTGTGCCTAAACTGTGTTTCTCCATTTTTCCTAACAACGTTCCTTCGGTTAATGGTTTTGGCGGCGACGTTAATTCTTTGTTAATGGTAAAGTTTGGCGCAACGGTCATGCCTTTTTGCCATTGGACAGTGGATAGCGGCTGTTCGGCTGTTGTTTTCCAGCCAGCAACAACTACTTTATTTTGATGAAAGACAAATGTTTCTTTTCCAAAAGCGACTGTAACTTTTGTTTGTTTGGTTTGATTTGGCTCAGCAAACAAACCTAAGAATCGTTGAACAATCATTTGATAGATTTTTTGTTCATCATTACTTAGCTTTTCATAACGAGGACGTTGTTCAGTTGGAATCAACCCATGGTGATCCGTGACTTTTGCATTTTGGAAAACTTTTTGTTGTTTAACAACGGCCCCATTTTTAAGGTAGCCTTTCACTTCTGGTGAAAAATCAGCAATGGCTTGAAGTCGTTCTTTCATCGTTCCTTTCGTATCCGTTGTTAGATATTTGCTGTCAGTTCGAGGATAGGAAACAATTTTATGGATTTCGTATAAACTTTGTACAAGAGACAACGTTTTCTTTGCAGAAAATTGGAATCGCTGGTTGGCTTCACGCTGGATTTCGGTTAAATCATATGGTAACGGCGCATTTTCTGTTTTAACTTTTTCTTGGATATCGGTAACTAAGCCCTTTTGTTTTGAGAGTTCTTTGACTAATTGTTCTGCTTCCTGCCGTTCTTTTAAAGCGTATGGATTTTTTTGGGTCATCTTTGCTTTTTCTGATTCAACAGTTAACGAGATAGTAAAATAAGTTTGAGGCTTAAATTGTTCAATCGTTTTTTCTTGTTGGCGCACCATTGCTAAAGTTGGTGTTTGAACACGACCTGCGGATAAGTTATCTTGATATTTCACTGTCAAGGCCCGTGTGACGTTTAGACCCACTAACCAGTCAGCTTTTGCGCGCGCCAAGGCAGAGTAATACAAATTATCGTAGTCTTTCGCTGGGCGAATTTTCTTAAACCCGTCTTTAATGGCTTTGTCTGTTTGAGATGAGATCCATAAGCGTTTGACTGGTTTGTTAAAACGGACATATTCTAAAATCCAGCGGGCCACTAATTCACCTTCACGACCAGCATCGGTGGCAATCACGGCTTCAGAAACATCTTTACGATTGGCTAATTGTTTAATCGCTTTTAATTGATGTCCCGTTTTCGGTAACGGTTTAATCCCTAAATTCTTAGGAATCATCGGTAAAGTTTCCATTTGCCACGTTTGCCATTCTTTGTTTAAATCTTCTGGCATTTTTAGTCCTAAGAGATGGCCTAAAGCCCATGTGACAATCACGTTGGGTCCTTCATAATAATTCTTATTTTTTTGATTTGCTCCTAAAACGCGGCTTAAATCTTTTGCTACGCTAGGTTTTTCAGCAATAATTAATTGTTTTGCAACCACTAGTTTCGCTCCTTTTTGAGTGCTATCTTTTCGTATTATACCAAATATTAGCTCGATTTTCTCTAAATTCCGAGAATAGAAAAAGAGTTTAAAGAAAATTCCCTGAGGTTTTTCTTTAAACTCATGCGTTTCAAATAACTTTCCGTTTGCAGAATTTTGTTTTGCCAAAATGATTGGATATTGTGGTAAACTCAGCTTTATTTTCAAAAGTAACCGCATGATGATTTTCTAGTAATGCTAAACCGAAGTATTGTTGTAAATCTTCATCGCATTCTTCACACCAGCGTTCTTCCCCATCATTCCAGAAAGCCGTTAAATAGTTAGGCTTTGTGTTGACGTATGTATAATTCTGAGAAAGTTTTTGCCAAACTTCCACATAATATGTCTCTGCATCGGTCAAGTTATCGAAGGTTTTTTCTTGAACAATGTCCTCTTGCCAATCATCAAAAAACCACCAAGGTTCATTGTCGCCATACATTGTAATTACTTGATACATTGAACCGCTCCTTTTTTGCTACTGTAGGTATCATAGTCACTTTCTGAAAAAGTTGCAAGGATTTGGTTTCGGACTGAGAAATTTTTGAAATTTATTTTATCTTGCCACTTCTAAAGAAGCAATAAAATCTTCAATCATGCGACGATAACTTTCTTCTGGCGTGGCTTCTTCGCGTTGAAAATAACCTAAAAAACGTAAGGTAATATAACCATGGATTAAGCTACGTAATTCTCGACTTTTATGCAGTCGTTCTTCATTATTAAATGGATAAAAAGCTAAAAGTTGTAAGATAATTTGATTGGTTTCATGGATGCCTTCAATTAATTGTTGGTTTTGCGTTTTCGGCACACTGATAAGTAATTCATAGACTGCAGAATTTTCAAAAGCAAATTGTTGGTACGTTTCAGCATATATCCGAATTGCTTCTGCGCCACTCTTACCCACTAAGGCTCTTCGCAATGCATCATTTAATTCTTGAATTAACAAGTCCACTAGAGCATTTTTTACTTCAGCAATATTTTTAAAGTGATTATAGAGTGAAGGATACTTGATGCCTAAATCAACGGCTAAATTTTGAAAGGTTAATTGTTGAACGCCCAATTCTTCCGCTAGGTTGCGGGCACTTTCAAGGATTTTGGCTTTCGTTAAATTCCGTTTTTTTGCCATCTTTCTGACGCCTCCAATTCTTAAATTTTGGACAATTATTAGTTTATCATATCTATTGACTCTTTTTAAACTATAAATTATAGTTTATAATAATAATTTGTAAACATCATTTTTGAAAGAAGGCTGTTTGGCATGCATATTACCAACCGTTCTCATTTGGCCGATCGTTATGGCAAACGAACCAGTGCAGAATTTTTATTACACGAACGTCCTATTTTATCTTTTCCTATTTCTTTAGCGGCCATTCCTAAAGAAGCCCGTTATTTATCCTGGGAATTAATTGATTATGACACGATTCCTCTAATCGGTTTCCCTTTTATTCATTGGTTAGCTGCCAATGTTCCTGTAACCAATGAGATTCCTGAAGACTTTAGTCGAACAGCACTCAAGCCTACCATTCAAGGAAAAAATAGTCTTGCTTCTCCTTTGGGGAAACAGATGATTCCTGCGCTTGCCACTGAAACGTTACCTGAGTTAACCGAACGTTATCTGGGGTTAAGCCCTCGCTCTGGTGTGCACACCTATACGTTATATGTGTACGCTACAAAAAATCCACTAAATTTAAAAGAAGGCTTTTTTGCGAATGAATTGCATCAAGCATTGAATGATCAACGACTCGCCAAAGCCAAATTTGAATTTCTTTACTAGAAAGTGAGGAAATAGAATGTATGAATTAATTAAAAGTAAAATTTTCCGTCCAAGACAACCTTGGGAAAAAAATCTGCTTGTTTTATGGTTTGGCACATTTATGGCTGGTATTGGCTTTAGCTTAGTGATGCCATTCATGCCTCTTTATATCAACACATTAGGTACTTTTACCCACCAACAATTGAATTTTTGGAGCGGAATCACGTTCTCCTCCACTTTTTTAGTCACGACCATTGTTTCTCCTTGGTGGGACCGTTTAGCCGACCGAAAAGGACGCAAGTTAATGTTATTACGTGCTTCATTAGGGATGGCTATCGTCATTAGTTTAATGGGCGCAGTCACAAGTGTTTATCAATTGATTGGCTTGCGCTTATTACAAGGTGTTTTTTCTGGTTATATCAGTAATGCGACTGCGTTAGTTGCTACAGGCACACCTAAGGAAAAAAGCGGTCAAGTGCTTGGTACTTTAGCCACTGGTTCTGTTACCGGCACGTTGCTTGGTCCTCTTTTGGGCGGTGTCACTGCGTCTATTTTCGGTTATCGGCCAACCTTTTTCATTACTGGTACGATTTTATTACTCGTTTTTGTTTTGAGTCTCGTCTTTGTCCATGAAGAGTTTGTGCCAATTGAAAAAAATCAAGCCGCATCTGGGAAACAAATTTTAAAAAAACTAGAACATCCCCACGTGATTCTTGGAATGTTTATTACGACATTAATCATTCAAGCTTCCAATAATTCAATTAGTCCCATCATCAGTTTATATATTCAACAATTGTTGGGTGGTCACGGAAATGTCACCTTAATTAGCGGAGTCATTGCTTCTATTCCAGGGATTGCAACGTTAATAGCCGCCCCTCGTTTCGGCCGGTTAGGCGATCGTATTGGCAGTGAACGCATCTTGACAATTGGCTTAATTTTAGCCATTTTCGTTTACCTACCAATGGCCTTTGTTCAAAATGTCTGGCAGCTTGCCATGCTTCGTTTCTTAGTTGGGATTTCCGATGCCTGTTTACTACCAGCTGTTCAAACGTTGATCACTCGTTATTCCCCAAGTGACGCTGCAGGTCGTATTTTCAGTTACAATCAATCTTTCCAAGCGACAGGAAATGTGATTGGTCCTATGATTGGTTCAAGCGTATCTGCCGCTTTCGGTTATCGTGGGGTCTTTATTTCCACTTCTTGTCTGGTTCTCCTTAACCTTCTATGGGTTCGTCGAAGCACCGCCGAATTAAAAAAAGAGAAAAATGATGACTAAGTTATACACAGAAAAGTTATCCACAATTTGAATTTTTAATTTTTCTCTTTTTCTTATTTTAAAAAAAATAGGCATATAAAACAAAAAAGAAAAGCTGATATTTACTGGTTTTATGACCAGCATATCCGCTTTTCTTTTGGTTAACTATACGCTTTTTGTTTCACAACTCGTGAAACTTTTTAGACGTATTGTAGTTCTTTTTCATCTTGGTAGGCGCGATCAATTAAGCCGCCCCCTAAGCATTCCATTCCATCATAAAAAACAACAGCTTGACCTGGAGTGACTGCGCGGGCTGGTTCCTTAAACGTAACGGTTGCTTTTGTGCCATCTTCAGATAAGGAAACATGCACTGGGATATCTGCTTGACGATAACGGAATTTAGCCGTACAGTCAAACTCTTTTGGCATTGGTGTATCAACAGTAAAATGAACCTCACTAGCTTCTAAATGTGTTGCATATAGTTTTTCATGGTGAAATCCTTGTCCTACATATAATGTATTGGTAGTTAAATCTTTCCCAATCACAAACCATGGTTCTTGTGTTTTACCGCCGCCACCAATTCCTAAGCCTTGGCGTTGACCGATAGTATAATACATAAGACCATCATGTTGTCCTTTGATTTCGCCATCTTCTGTCACCATGTTGCCTTTTTTAGCTGGTAAATAATTACTCAAAAATTCTTTGAAATTCTTTTCACCAATAAAACAAACGCCCGTTGAGTCTTTTTTCTTGGCTGTGGCTAATCCAGCACGTTCAGCAATTGCACGAACTTCTGACTTTTCCATGCCACCCAACGGAAACATTGTTTTTGCCAATTGGGCTTGTGATAATTGGCTTAAAAAATAGGTTTGGTCTTTATTATTGTCAATTCCACGTAACATATGCACTACGCCATTTTCATCCGTTTCTACTTGTGCATAATGGCCAGTTGCAACATAGTCAGCGCCTAGTTGCATAGCATAATCTAGGAATGCTTTAAATTTAATTTCTTTATTACACATGACATCTGGATTTGGTGTCCGTCCTAACCGATATTCTGCTAAAAAATATTCAAACACACGGTCCCAATATTCTTTTTCAAAATTGACCGAATAATACGGAATCCCAATTTGATCCGCTACTTTTGCGACATCTTTATAGTCCTCAGTTGCGGTACAGACACCATTTTCGTCTGTATCGTCCCAATTTTTCATAAAGATCCCAATTACATCATAGCCTTGCTCTTTTAAAAGCAACGCTGTGACAGATGAATCGACACCGCCACTCATGCCTACCACGACACGCCTTTTGCTGTTATCTGCCATTTTATCACCATCATTTCAATTAGATTCTGAAATCATCCACGATTTGAAGGTCGTAACTTTTCAGTGCTTTTCATTATACTATTTTTTTGAAATAAGTAAAGCAAGCCGGGCGTATAATGAGAAAATACTTGGAACAAAGACACAGCCAACAAGCTGTTGCTTTCAAATAAACAGAAAACCTGAAGGAACAAGCTACTTTCACTTGTTTCTTCAGGTTTCTCTAAATTATTCTACTTTCTCTAATACACCACGGCTAATTAAGCCATCCATTAAGAAAAAGTATTTTTCTTTACTCATTTCATGTTGTTCATTCTTGAAAATATTCATTGGTTTTAAACCATTTGCCGTTGTAATGGACATTTTCAACTCTTTTAGATCAGCAGTGATCGTAATTTTCAATTTGAAGCCTTCATTTCTCTGAGGCGTTGGATCTAAGGAACGAATCAATTGAAAGTTCCCTGATTTTGTTTCAGTAAAGCCGTTATCTTTTAATGTATAGCGTTTTGCACTAGGATGTACTTTGTAAAAAACTGTTGAGCCTTCAACAGCAGCCGTTGTTGTAAATGCCATGGGTTCCACCTCGTTATTTTCATTGTTATCTTCATTATAGCGAAAACCTGTAGCTGCCGCAATCAGATTATTTTTTCAATTGTTGAATCACTGCAACTAGTACTTCAGAAAAAGTCGCAATTTCTTCTGGTGTGTTCCCGTAGCCAAAACTAATCCGGATTGATTCTTTAATAGCTGAGGAATTTTCTCCATACATCGCTGTCAACACGTGCGAAGGATCCACAGTTCCCGCTGTACAAGCCGAGCCTGTTGAAATCGCAATACCTCTTAAGTCCAAATGCATTAAGAGCAAATCACTGGGAATTCCTTTTAAATGAAGATTTAAGACATGCGCTAAACGATTCGTTGGTTCACCATTAATTGAAAAATCAATATTGGCTTCTTCTAACGCTTTTAAAATAATCGTTTGAAAACTTTGATAGGCTGTTTTTCTTGCTTGCTTTTCTGCAGAAGTTAGTAATGAAACGGCAGTACCCATGCCAATAATTCCAGCTAAGTTTTCCGTGCCCGCACGTCGTTTTTCTTCTTGTTCCCCACCATGTAAAAGAGGTGGTAATTGGATTGCATCGCTTTTAAATAAAAAACCTACGCCTTTTGGACCATTGATTTTATGAGCGGAAATACTTAATAAGTCGATCCCTAATTCATGAGGTAAAATGACTTCACTTCCATAAGCTTGGACGGCATCTGTATGAAAAATCGCCGAATGATTTTTAAGAATTGCACCAACTTCAGCAATCGGTAATCGATTTCCAATTTCATTATTGCCATACATCATTGAAACCAAGATCGTTTCTTCGCGTAAAGACTTTTTGAATTGATCCATTGAAATCTGACCATTTTCATTCACAGGTAAGTAAGTCACTTCAAAGCCTAACGTTTCTAAGTATTCCATCGTTCGTAACACAGCGGGATGTTCAATTGCCGTAGTAATAATATGTTTTCCTTCCTTTTGACGAGAAAAAGCAACTGCCAAGATGGCTGTGTTATCCCCTTCTGTGCCACCACTATTAAAAATAATTTCGTGGGGTTTGGCTTGTAAGCTCTCGGCAATCGTTTGACGCACTTCTTCCAGAAGACCGTGTGCCTTTCGTCCAAACTGATGAATACTTGATGGATTGCCAAAAGTCGTTTGCATATTTTCAGTCATCGCTTGAATGACTGTTGGATGAAGCGGTGTTGTTGCCGCATGATCTAAATAAATGGGTTCCAAATGACTCGTCCCTTTCCTTATGTTCTGGCGTTATTCTAGCATAAAAAGCTTAAAACACAAAATCAGAATACTTTCTCTTCTATTTATAAAAGAGATAAGAAAAATAGGCCCAACACTATTAAAGTTGTTAGACCTATTTCTAGTTTAAGGAATCACTTATTCTCCTTTTGATTCTAAACGGAATAATGGACTCATTGGTTTATTTTCATGAATACGAAGTAACGCTTCCCCCATTAACTCAGCGCAAGAAATAATATTCAAGGTTGCTGGTTGGCGGTCTGCTGTCGTATAAACAGAGTCAGTAATACTAATTTCCTTAATTGGCGCATTTTCTAAGGTTGCTTTTGCGCCTTCTGATAACAAACCATGCGAGGCGCAAGCATACACTTCTTGCGCACCATTTTTCATTAAAACTTCCGCCGCTGTGGCTAACGTTTGACCAGTATTCAAAATGTCATCAACAAGAATACATTTTTTCCCAGCGACATTCCCAATAACGTAACCTTCTTGACGCACCCCATCAATCTCTTCATGGTCGACAATTGCTAAGGTCGCATCTAAGTACTCCGATAAACTACGTGCGCGTTGAACGCCACTGTTTTTAGGCGAAACAATCACAATTTCTTCCCCTACTAATGCTTGTTGACGATAATAATGAGCGAACAAAGGCATTGTAAATAAATTATCTACTGGGATATCAAAAAATCCTTGGACTTGAACAGTATGCAAGTCTAATGTCAACAAACGTGTTGCGCCTGCCTCTACCAACATATTAGCAACTAATTTCGCAGTAATGGGCTCTCTTGGTTTCGCTGTGCGGTCTTGGCGAGCATAACCATAGTAAGGCAAAATAACATTAATTGTTTTTGCGCTAGCACGTTTTAATGCATCAATTAAAATAAGCAATTCCATCAAATGATCATTTACAGGGGCATTCGTTGCTTGGATGATGTAGACATGATCGCCACGAATACTTTCTTCAATATTAATTTGAATTTCGCCATCACTAAATTGGCGCACGGTGCTTTTTCCTAATTCTGTTCCTACTGATGCTGCGATTTTTTCAGCAAGTGGTCGATTTGCATTTAAACTGAAGATGCGTAAGGTGTCATCTTGATAGTTTTCGGTCATGATATCCTCCGTCAATATAAAATAATAGTCGTTTTCATTCATATTCTACCATTTTTTGTCATAAAAATCATGGGATCCTCCTTAATTTATTGAAAGAAACGGTTTTCTTTGTGAAAAAAGCGCTTGTATTTAGGCGTGCCTAAAAATTATTTGCATTTTCTTAAACTATCCCTTATACTGATTTTAAGGCAAACCTAAAAAGGAGGAATTTCATGAGAAAAAGCTTTAACTTAGCTGTTCAAGCGTTAACCGTTCAATATCAAGGACGGACTGCTTTAAATAATATCCACGTTACTATTCCTTCCGGTAAAATTACTGGAATTATCGGACCAAATGGTGCTGGAAAGTCAACATTTATTAAAGGGTTATTAGGCTTGATTAAAACAAAGGAACGTGATGTTTTGTTAAATAATCAAGCGATTGACCAACAAAAAACAACCATTGCCTATGTAGAACAACGTAGCGCCTTGGATCTTAGTTTCCCAATTAGCGTTTTTGAAACGGTCTTGCTAGGAACCTATCCAAACTTGGGACTATTAAAACGCCCAGGAAAGAAAGAAAAGCAAGCAGCCATGGCTGCATTAAAAATGGTGCAATTAGAAGACTATGCGCAACGCCAGATTGGTGAACTTTCTGGTGGCCAATTACAACGTGTGTTTATCGCCCGTGTTTTGGCCCAAGGTGCTGAGGTGATTTTTTTAGATGAACCTTTCGTCGGCATTGATATGTCTAGTGAAAAAGTGATTATGGATATTCTTAAATCATTAAAAAATCAAGGTAAAATGATTATCATTGTTCACCATGATTTGCACAAAGTGTCCCACTATTTTGATGAATTAATCGTTTTGAAAAACCGGCTAATTGCTGCGGGTCCTGTTGAACAAACGTTTACTGCAGAAACGCTCCAAGAAGCATACGGTGATTTGTTAGGTGATTTATTAATACAGGGGGTTGCAAAATGATTGCTGCATTTATTGATGGTTTATTCCGTTATCAATTTTTACAAAATGCCCTTTTGACGTCTATAATTGTCGGACTCATTTCAGGGGTAATTGGTTCATTCATTATTTTACGTGGGATGTCTTTGATGGGTGATGCGATTTCACATGCTGTTTTACCAGGGGTCGCTGTTTCTTATATGTTTGGTTTCAATTATATTTTTGGCGCTTCTATTTTTGGCTTATTAGCTGCATTATCGATCGGCTTTATTACCCAAAAAAGTCCACTAAAAAATGATACTGCCATTGGTGTTGTCTTTAGTTCTTTTTTTGCTTTAGGGATTATTTTTATCTCTTTTGCAAAAAGTTCCACCGATTTATATCATATTCTGTTTGGAAATGTATTAGCGGTCGTAGATACCGATATTTTAATTACTTGTGTCGTCGGCGTGATTGTTTTGATTTTTGTGGCATTGTTTTATAAAGAGTTGCAACTCACTTCTTTTGATCCCACAATGGCCCAGGCCTATGGTTTAAATATTCAATTTTTCCACTATGCATTGATGTTTTTACTAACATTAGTCGCTGTTTCTTCTTTGCAAACCGTCGGAACTATTTTAGTCATTGCCATGCTGATTACACCAGCGGCAACAGCTTATCTATTAACAAATCACTTACCGACAATGATTGGCTTAGCCTCTACTTTTGGGATTTTAAGTTCAGTGATTGGCCTATTCTTCAGTTATTCTTATAACTTAGCTTCTGGTGCGACGATTGTTTTAACCGCCGCCTTATTCTTTTTATTGGCTTTCTTTTTCTCACCAAAGAAAGGCCTAGTATTTGTAAACCGTGAGAAAGAAATGGAGGAATCAACGAATGAAAAAATTTAGTTTATTTTTTTTAACACTTTTAGCAGGGTTAACGTTAGCTGCTTGCGGGAATCAAGCCGCTGAAAAGAAAGAAAAATTAGCAATTGTGACAACGAACTCGATCCTATCTGATTTAGTGAAAAATGTTGGGCAAGACAAAATTGAGCTGCATAGTATTGTGCCAATTGGGACAGACCCTCACGAATATGAACCGTTACCAGAAGACATTGCGAAAGCTTCTGAAGCGGACATTTTATTCTTTAACGGCTTGAACTTAGAAACAGGCGGAAATGGCTGGTTTAACAAATTAATGAAAACGGCCAAAAAAGTTGAGAATAAAGATTACTTTTCTACAAGCAAAAATGTTACGCCACAATATTTAACAAGTGCCGGTCAAGAACAAACAGAAGATCCGCATGCTTGGTTAGACATTGAAAATGGCATTAAATATGTAGAAAACATTCGTGACGTGTTAGTAGAAAAAGATCCAAAAAATAAAGATTTCTATACAGAAAACGCGAAAAATTATACCGAAAAACTTAGCAAACTACATGAGGAAGCCAAAGCTAAATTTGCTGATATTCCTGATGATAAAAAATTATTAGTTACAAGTGAAGGTGCCTTTAAATATTTCTCCAAAGCTTATGATTTAAATGCCGCTTATATTTGGGAAATTAACACAGAAAGTCAAGGAACACCTGAACAAATGACCACGATTATTGATACCATTAAGAAATCAAAAGCACCTGTGTTATTTGTTGAAACCAGTGTCGATAAACGTAGTATGGAACGGGTCTCAAAAGAAGTGAAACGACCAATTTACGATACACTTTTCACAGACTCTCTTGCCAAAGAAGGAACAGAAGGCGATACGTACTACAGCATGATGAACTGGAATTTAACAAAAATCCATGATGGCTTAATGAGTAAATAAATAATAAAGAAGAAAGAACCAAGTTGACTCCCCCTCAACTTGGTTCTTTCTTCTTTATTTAACTAATTCCTCAATATCAATTACTCGATCCACAATTTCCTCATAAAAATCTGCTTCATGGGAAACCAGAAAAACCGTTCCTGGGTAAACGTGAATTGCTTCTTGTAAACTTTTTTTGGCCGCTTCATCAATATGATTGGTTGGCTCATCTAAAAATAACAAATTACTAGTTTGCATCATTAGTTCCGCTAGTTTTACTTTTGTTTGCTCACCACCACTTAACAGGGCTAACGACTGCATTGCTAACTTATCTGGTAAACCTGCCCTAGCCAAATGACTTCTTCGCTCTTTAATCGTTGTATCTGGAAAACGATCTGATAAATAGTCTAGCGGCGTTAACTGCTCATTAGGCCACGCTAAGTCTTGGGTAAAATAAGCAATTTTTGTATTCAGCGGATAATGAAATTCTCCATCTAATGAAGGAATCACTTTCGTTAACGTTTTAATTAATGTTGATTTGCCAATCCCATTAAAGCCTTTCAATGCGACTTTTTCACCGACATGAACCATTAAATCTAACGGTTCTAACAAAGGTTCCCGATAGCCGACAACTAACTTCTGGGTCGTTAGTGCTTGCGTTGCAACTAACCCTTGATAAGGAAATTCAATCGCTGGCTTAGTCAAGGAACCAGGCGGAGTCAATCGTTCCAACCGGTCCAATTGTTTTTGTCGACTTTTAGCCATCGTTGCTCGATTTCCAGCTTTGTATTTACGAATATAGGCTTCCATTTTTTCAATTTTTTCTTGTTGGGCCTGATACTGTTTCAAATAGGTTTGTTTATTCTGCTCTTTTTGTGCAAAAGATTTTTCTACATTTCCAGTATATTTGGTTAATTTGCCAAACTCAATATCTGCGATGCAATTCGTCACTTCATTTAAAAATTGATAATCATGAGAGACTAATAGAAAGCTTCCTTCAAAATTATTCAGATAGCGAACAAGCCATTGAATATGTGTATCATCTAAATAGTTGGTGGGTTCATCTAAAAGTAACACATCAGGGGCCTCTAACAATAATTTTGCTAAAATCACTTTTGAACGTTGACCACCGCTTAGCTCCCCTAACTTTTTATCCAAACCAATTGCTTGTAGTCCTAACCCATTGGCTAAATCCTGAATAATCGTGTCGATTTGGTAAAAATTACTTTCATCTAAATCTGTTTGTAACTTGCCTGCTTGTTCTAAAAGTTTTTCCGAAGCCGTTTGACTGTATTCTTCATAAAGTTTTGTCAGTTTCGCTTCTTTATCAAAAAGTTCTTGAAAGGCTTGTTTCAAAAAATCAACCATCGTTAGTGATTGTTCTACAGAAACATGCTGATCCAAGTACCCAATCTTGCAATTTTTTTGCCACTGAATCGTTCCTTCGTCTGGCAATACTTCCCCCGTTAAAATTTTAATTAAGGTGGATTTGCCGACACCATTTTGGCCAGTTAAGCCTAAATGATCCCCTTTATTCACTTGCAATGAAGCCTCTTCATACAAGACCTTTTCGCCAAATCGATGCGTTAAATGTTCAATAGTTAAAATACTCATTTTCGTCACTTCTTTCTTGTTAACTGATTATTTTGGGACAACAAAAAAAGAACCACGTCTGCACGTCGTCCATCCTGACAGAAATCCCGACAACCGCTTGTACGTACACTCAAATAAGACTAGCTTTTCTAGTCAAAAAATGTCCTATCAAGCGATGAAGAAATTAATTGCTCGGCTCCACAACAGTGCTTCATCTGTTCTTAAACTATCGGGAGCTACTTTTCTTGTTAATTTATCAGTTAAAACAAAAAACATGTGAATCACCTTTCTTATGCTTGTATTCTACCATAGAATGACAAGAAAGCAAGCCACGTTGGTTTATAACGAAAGGAGCCCACAAACCATCATTTTGTCGGCTCCCTATCCCTATTATTCTGATAAATAATTCAATGCATAGCGTACGTGGTACTCTGCTGCTAAAAGTAAGGCACGTTCATCAATATCAAATTGTTCATGATGGTGTCCAAAATGAGTAGCAGGATTTTCAGGGTTTCGTGAACCGACCCGTCCATAGATACCAGGAATTACCGCTAAGTAATCAGCAAAATCATCCGCCCCTAAACTTTTAGGATGATCGGTCACAACATTTTCAAAACCAACAATTTCACTGGCTACCTGCTGTGCACGGTTGGTTGCTTGTTCTTCATTAATTAATGGATTCGCTGCCGCATAAACAGAAAAATCAGCAATTTCTGTGCGATGAGACTGGGCAATTTCATGGGCAATTTCTTCGACTCGTTGTAAAACAAATTGGCGCGTTTCCTGACTAAATGTTCGAACAGTACCTTCAATGGTTGCCTGGTTTGCTACAATATTATAGCGTGTTCCTGCTTGTAAAACGCCAATTCCTACTACGACAGAATCTAAAGGATCAATCTCGCGCGCTACAATTTTTTGTAATTCCACAACGATACTGGCCGCTGCTAAAACAGCATCTCGGCCATTCTGTGGTTGGGCGACGTGACTACTTTGACCACTGACTTCAATTTTAAAAATATCACAAGAGGCGTTGGTGGCGCCTTTGGTAGCGACTAATTTTCCGACCGGCACACTGGAATCTAAATGAATCCCAAACACTTGGTCGATTGCTTCTAAATAATTTCCTTCCACAAATTGTCGAGCGCCTGCACCAATTTCTTCAGCTGGCTGGAAGGCCAGTTTAACCGTTCCTGAAAAGGTATCCTGATGTTTTTTGAGCACTTTAGCTGCACCTAGCAATGCTGCCGCATGACCATCGTGTCCACAAGCATGATTGAGTCCTGGATTTTTAGAAGCATAGGCAGCGCCTGTTGCATCTGGCAATTCCAACGCATCAATATCTGCACGTAACAAAATCGTTTTGCCAGCGCCAAGGCCTCCTTCAATGGTTGCTAAAACACCCGTTTCCCCTACTTCTACAAAAGGAATAGCTAAGGCTAGTAGTTCTTCTTTAATTCGCTTAATCGTTTCATATTCTTTTAAACTTGCTTCAGGGTATTGATGAAAATGACGTCTTAAATGGATTATCCATTCCTTTTCTGTAGCAATAGCTTCTTGGATTGTTTGAATCGTTGTTGTACTCATTATAAATGCCTCCTTTATTTTTTACCAAATGTTTCCCAGGCCGGAACATTGGCGCCTTTTGATGTTTCCGCAATGACCTTTTTCGTTTCTTCTTGTTGATATTCTTCTACAACTTTTTGATAAAGTTTATTCTCTTGATCTTCTTCTCGAGCCACGACAATGTTCACATAAGGTTTCGCTTTTTCGTTTACAGGTTCTAAGAAAATAGCATCTTTATCTGGTGTATACCCAGCATCGACAGCCATGCCGCTATTAATCACTGAAGCATCGACATCTTGTAAAGCGCGCGCTGTTTGCGTAGCATCTAATTCAGTTATTTTCAATTGGCGTTTATTTTCAGTAATATCACTGACAGTCGGTAGTTGCTGTTTCGCAGGATCAACTTTTATCAGTCCTGCAGTTTGTAATAAAATTAACGCCCGCCCACCATTCGTTGGGTCATTAGGAATAGCAATTTCTCCGCCGTCTTTAATTTTCGTGATATCTTTCAATTTATTAGCGTAAATTCCCAATGGTGCATTGACTGTATTGCCAATTGATACTAATTTCGTCCCATGTTCTTTATTGTAATTGTCTAAAAAGATTTGATGCTGAAAGGCATTTAAATCAATTTCTTTTTCTGCTAATGCTGCATTTGGTTGCGTATAGTCTGTAAATTCTACCAATTGTAGATCAATATTTTTCTTTTTCAAACGGTCTTTGACCGATTCCCATTCATCATTTTTTGTTCCTACAACCCCTAGTTTAACGGTTTCTTCCTTAGTATCCTTCGCAGACCCCGATGCACAACCTGCAATCGTAAAAGCTAATACCCCAATAAGTCCAATTAATTTACTAAATTTTTTCATTTGTCATTTCTCCTTTTTTCTAATGTGATGTTTTTTTGATTAATTGATTACTAATGGCTTGACTGATAAATACCATAATTAAAATAATTAACGTGGCCATAAATGTCACATCGGTTTGAAACCGATTGTATCCTCGAGTAATCGCTAAGTTGCCCAGACCACCGGCTCCAATCGCTCCTGCCATGGCTGTTAATCCAATCAAATTAATAATTGTCACTGCTGAAACACGAATAATACTTGGTAACCCTTCAATTAAATAAACCCGAAAAATAATCCCTAAGGGACTCGTCCCCATTGCTTCTGCCGCTTCAATAACGCCAGGATCCACTTCTAATAACGCATTTTCAATTTGGCGCGCGAAGAACGGAATTACGCCAATAACTAATGGGACTAACGCTGCGGTTGTACCAATTGTCGTTCCTGCCAAAATTCGTGTTAATGGTTGAATCAGTGCGAGCATAATAATGAAAGGAATAGAGCGGCAAACATTAATAATTTTTTCTAAGACACTATACAGGGGTGGATTTTTCAAAACACCACTGGGGCCAGTACTGACAAGCACGACACCCAACAAGACTCCTAACACACCAGCAATCAATGCTGTCCAAAAAACCATGTATAATGTTTCCCATGTACTTTGAAGAAACTCTTGTTTTAATTGGACAACATTCGGAAAATATTTCTCAAATAATTGATACATTCTCAGTTCACTCCTTTTTTAAATCACCTGTAAATTCTGCTTTTGCTTCGTTTGCTGATAGGTTTTCAAAACATTGGTTCGCACGCCTTGTTTCGCTAAATAAGTAAGAGCTTGTTGACGCTGGGCCTCATCACCAGAAAGCACCACAATTAAATGGCCAATAGGAACATTTTGAACAATTTCGACATTGCCGTAAAGGATATTCGTATACACCTGATATTGGCTATACAATTGTGCAATTAATGGCTCATTCGTTTGATCCCCCACATAAGAAAATTCAATTAATTCTTGATTTTTATCTAAATCAGCTAATTTAGGATGTTCAAGAATTGTTGTTAATGCTTGGTCAATATGAGTTGCTGTCCGAATAAAATCTTTTGTTAAAGGTTGTTGGGGTTGACTAAAAATCGAAACAATATCGTTTGATTCGACAACGCAGCCATTTTCCATCACCGCGACTTTATTACAAATTTCTTTAACCACTTGCATTTCATGGGTGATTAAGACAATCGTCAAGTTCAGTTCTTGATTTAACTTTTTTAACAAAGCTAAAATCTGTCCCGTTGTTTTTGGATCTAACGCACTCGTCGCTTCATCACAAAGTAAAATTTCAGGATCATTTGCTAAAGCGCGGGCAATCGCAACCCGCTGTTTTTGCCCTCCTGATAGTTGACTGGGGTAAGCGTCCCGTTTTTCACTTAGTCCAACTAGCTCTAATAAATGGCTGATTTTTTGACGCCGTTCACTTTTACTTAGCCCAGAATATTTTAATGAAAAATCGATATTACTAAATATAGTCCGCTCTTTCATCAAATTAAAATGTTGAAAAATCATTCCAATCTTTTTTCGTTGTTGTCGTAATTCCTTTTTAGAAAAAGTTAAAATATTTTCTTTGTTAATAATAACGGTGCCCGCTGTTGGTCGTTGCAATAAATTAATTACCCGTACTAGCGTACTTTTTCCAGCACCGGAATAACCAACAATTCCGTAGATATCCCCTTTATCAATTGTCAAAGACACATCTTGGACAGCCTGAATTTCTTGTTTTTTTTGTTGAAATGTCACACTGATATTTTTTAGTTCAATCATTCTTTATCCCCCTTCATTCTTACCAACCTGCATTTTTTCATAAAAAAGAAAAAAGCATCCTCAACGACACAACTCGAGTTGTATCGTTGAGGACGCTTTTTTGCGTGTTACCACCTCATGTTCAGAATTTGCTCACACAAATTCCCTTTTCAAGTACGGAACAACATGTTCGATACCCTAGCTCGATAACGGGAGCCCCCGTCGCCGCCTTGTGTTTAACACTCGGAGCGCTTGCTCAATAGCCATTTTCCAAAACGTCTTTGTTACCTATTCTCAGCTACCTAGGCTCTCTGTTAGACAAATCAAGTCTTGTACTTACTATATCACTGCTTTTTTATTTCTATTCATTTTAAACTGATTTTCATCTGTTTTCAAAATTAAACAGACTAGAGTTCCTACCCCTTCAGCATCGAGTAATCGCAGATAATAGCTGCTCTCTCTCTTTGCATCAGTCGTAGTGCTCAACAGGATTTGACTGTGGCGAGAATCGTAAGAACACTTTCGTGTAAATGACACAACTTGCCCTTCGGTCACCTTGTACTGTTCATCACTTACAAAGGCCATACTGCGTCGAGTAACCGCAGACAGCATCTACTTTGTCGCTTCGTGCCAGTCGTAGTGATTCACAGCAAAAAGCCCTTCACTAGCGTTTTGCTAGTAAAGGGCGAATGATTCGCGGTACCACCTTTTTTCGAAATATAACTGATTCTTTATATCTCATCTCTTATCCAAGTCTTTATTAACTTGGTGCACATGGTAACGGGTGCTTAGCCGAAATTGCTTACTTATCAGCAATTTATTCTCAGAGGCCATCTTCAACTTTTCTGAACCTTGTCCCTTTTCACCAATCAGGACTCTCTTTTGAAGGTCATCAAAATTTACTCTTCTCTTCAACGAATGAATAGTTATCTGTGATGTTGATTTACACTTTACTAGAGAAAAAAGAGATTGTCAACAGTTTTTCTTAGAAAAAAATCATTTTTCTTTTTTTACGAAAGAGCAATTGACAAACTTTCGTCTATACGTTATTCTATTTCTTGTGCACGAGATTTGTACGATTTTTCAAAAGGAACTTTGACGATTACTCGTCGCAGTGTAGCCTTTGAAAATGAACTCTATGGGGTTCACTTCGTTGCAATCCTCGAGTTAGTTTAGCCTTTGAAAGTGCCGCCTTAGCTCAGTTGGTAGAGCACCACCATGGTAAGGTGGGGGTCGCCGGTTCAAGCCCGGCAGGTGGCTTTTTGGTAAAATCCCAACTCTTTAATAAAGAGTTGGGATTTTTTTGTTTTGCCTACCCTTAGTGTTCTGTCAAGATGAGAAAATAACAAAAGCAATTTCTTCATTCCACTCGTTATGGTATATTTTAATTGTTAAATAATTATTGGAGTGGAGTACAATGATGAAACAATTACCTACAGAATCAAAAAAATTTGATTTAAAGAATTGGTGTATTGAAAATAAAGCCTATCTTCTATTGATCATTTTAATTTATCAAGTGGCAGTTTTATCCATCGGCATTATCAATTTCCCTTACTTAGATGATAATGCTCGCCAAGTCGCTGGAATGACAGATTTTGGTACGACTTACGCACGTTGGGGCAGTGAATTTCTCTCATGGTTTGTTCAAGGAAGTCGTCATTTGACAGATCTGGGCTTGACCACACCGATTCTAACAGGTCTTATCTTATCTCTCACAAGCATACTGGCTATTTATATCATCAATGACCAAAAAATTAGCTGGGGTTCCTCTTTAGTAGCTACTTTAATTGGCCTCAATCCTTGGTTCCTTCAATGTCTTAGTTTCAGGTTTGATAGTCCCTATATGGCATTGAGTATTTTTTGTTCGTTTCTTCCTTTTTATTGGTGGCAGCGTAATTCTTTTACGTTTTTCTTGGTTTCTGTTTTTTCACTGTTTGTTATGTTTAATACTTACCAAGCCTCGTCAGGGATTTATATAGTTATCGTCTTATTCCTTACTTTCAAGCAGTTACTTGCTGGAGAAAATTTCATTGCTCTTTGTAAAAAAGTCGCACTTGCTGCTATCGCTTATCTACTTTCTATAGTCAGCTACCTTATCGAGTTAAAATTTGTACCTTCCGCAACAAACAACATTGGGGGCAGTCAGGCCTTACCAAGTTTGCACGATATTCCCAGTGTGGCTTATCAAAATAGTTACCATTATTTTTCAGAGCTATTGAACCAGAGTAATCGTTTATGGCTCTTATTACTGCTCCTACTGCTTGTTTTATTTTTTATTAGTCATCTATCAAATAGCAAAATCAACTTGGGCTTAAGTTTCCTTTATTGTATCTTATATTTAGGACTTGCTTCGCTCTTAAGTTTTGGTATTTTTATTGTCTATTCAAGAAATATCGCTGGTGATGCGCCTCGCTATATTTACGGATTTGCTGTTTTTGTTACAATCAGCATGTTAAGTTTATTTAACAATCGACAAGTGAAAGCAATTTATCTAACTTCGTTACTTGTGGCCAGCTTGTTATCTTATTATATTTTATCGTTTGTTTTGGTGTATTCTTCCACATTAAACTATCAAAAAGAAGCATTCAATCGCCAAGCAGCTGTTTTAACAGATGATTTAAAAAATGTTGTAACAAACGAACGAAAAAAAGTTTATTTAAATACGTTTTTCAAAAATTCAACTGTTTATGCTAATACAAGTCGAAACTACCCAATTCTTTCAAAAATTGTGCCACCAAATGACGGTCTATACTTCCCTAATTACGTTTGGTTCAATACTTCATCGAATTTAGGAGTAGAGATGGCACCACTGACCGATACGGATATGTCTAAAAATCAAAAAGTAGTAAGTAATCACTTTTATGACATTTATACAAACAACAAAGAAATATTTGTGTTTATGAAATAATTTGTTCCATCCAAAAACACTTCTTTTGCAATAAACGTGACTGTATGGTTTGATTAAGATGGATTAAGTATTCTTTTCGGGTACATTTATTACTTCCTGAAACTTGTTTATTTCCCATTTTTCTTATGAAGTAACAAAATTTTTGAGAAAAAACAGCTCGTTTTCTATGTTATGATAGAGAAGTGAAAATCACCAGAAAGGTTGTTGCGGACTATGAGAACTCGTCAGAAAAAATTATTTTTATTTTCAATGATTTTATGGTTAGTTGAATTTTTAATTACACGGATTTCTGATTCTTTTCCAGGAGCAACGCCATTGTTCGTTGTGATTTGCTTGATTCAAGGAATTCTTTTTACTTATTTCTGTCTTGCTTTTTTCTATTATCCGCAATAATCAGTCAAGAAAAGCAATTAGAGCAGATTCAGCAAATTTCTGAAACCGAAAAAATGGCACGTCCTCGTTTTTAGGACGTGCCATTTTTTAAAGCATTATTTGTGTAAAAGCCGTTCGTATCGCCTGTTGAACATTTTGAACAGCATCGATTTGATGACCTTTTGCTTCAGTCAATTCTTTTTCAATATATTTAGGATAGTAGGTTGCCAAATAACCCAAGACCCAGATAGTTGGATCTGAAATAACCGTCTCTGCTAATGGATACAAATAGGCAAGATGCAACCGAATTTCTTCTTCCAAATGCTGCAGCATAATTGGATCATCATTTTCTAAACGATTCCTAAGTTCAGTACAAATTTTGGAATAGATCGGCGTATTTAACGGTCCGGTTTTCCCTTCTAGTAAAACTGTCTGAGGCTGATTGTCATACCAAAGAAAAGTCAGTGGTTCTGAAAATTGCAACAGTGCTAATTCTTCAATGAACCATTCCCGAGCAAAATAACTAAGTGCTTGGTTCATAACTAAATCTTTTGCGACTTCCACAAATACTGGTTTAGGCAAATATAAACTGGTTTTAATGTTCGCTAATTGTTGATAAACGGGCAATTGATCGCTTACTAACAAGTTCCTTTTAATTGCTTGAATTTGCTGCGTTTCTAATTGTTGATACGCCTCTTCCACTTGCATTAATTGCTGTTCTAACGTTTTTTGTTGTGCTAGCGTTATTTTTTTAGTTTGAAGTAATTGCTTCAATAAAATATACCCTTCAATAAAGCGACGACTTTGACTATAAATTTGCATATAAATTGCCGCTGTTTCAAGGTTCTCAAAATAAGTCTCTTGGAACGCTTCTGCCAATGCTAGTGCTTCGTCAGCTTCACCCATTTCCAACAATAATTGGACAATTTTTTGGTTTACTGGCGGCGTTTGTTGTAGCTGATAGGCTTGTTGAAAATTTTCTAAAGCGGCGATCTGATTATGTTCTACAAGTGCTTCTTCTCCTTGTGCAATAAAACGTTCATAGTTTTTTGGAAATTCATGAATGGTACTCATATCTAACCTCCTTTATTTCTTATTTAAAGCAGATGAGCCTGGGACAAAAATCACTTTGGATTTTTGCTCCAGGCTCAAAACCTGATAACCGGCGGGAATAGAACCAACACTACGCGTTGCTCGGAGCTATACACTTCTGTCCCGACCTCGATTTTAACTATTCAAACGGACTTTTTTAGTAAAGATTACGAATAATAATTGCCGTTTCTAGGTCGCCTTCAGCGTTCATCTTCTCCGCCTTTTCTTCTAAACTATACCCAGCAAAACTTTCGTTTGTTAAAACATCTGCTACTGTAAATTTAGCAACTTTTTCAATACTGACTGCATCTGGTGCTACTTCTTGCACGCTATCCCAGCCTGTATCAATAAAGACTTTTGTATCTTCTGTAATCGCTTCGTTTGCTTCTAACACCTGCATAATTTCTTTTAACTGTGCATACGTCATAACCTCGACTTGATTTTCCATTTAAACGCCTCACTTTGCCATTCCTTTTTTAGGATTGGGTTTTAATTTTAGACTTTTTCTTTAATTGTTTTTAATGCGTGATATAAGGCATATTTCATTGGTTTGGCTTTCCATTGGAAATTGCCCATTAATTCTTCGACATGACCACCAAAGGATTGTTTGAATTTAAGAACCCCATCACTTCCATCAAAGACACCGTCAACGCCATAAAAATTATATTTGGGAATGTTATTTTCTACTGTGTAAGTTAACATTTTATGTTGAATTAAATACGGTGCATAGTATTGTTTATATTTTTCATACGTACCACTAAACAAGTAAACAACTTCTTGTGGATGAACAATGAATAAGGCGCCTGCTAAAATTTCAGGTTCATCTGATGTTTTCATTTCTTTAGCTTCGTCAATCCGTTTGCGCACGGTACGAACTTCATCTTCAAATTCACGTTTCTGGTTATTTTTTTTACGGCTTTTAGGATTGGCAATTAACGCTTCATTGACTTCGTTGAGCGTCTCTTGTAATTTGCGTAATTTCTCATGAAGATTTTCTAAATAAGTAGCAAAGTTTAGTTCCGCCACCATAAATTTCGCTCGTTCGCCAAACTCTTCATAAACAGCTTGGTAATAAGCTAAATCCTTATCTTCAAAATTACGTCGTGCACTTGTTTCTTCCGTTAATTTCTTAAAGAGAGGTAACTCTTCGTAACGAAGTTCTCGGGTTGTTACTCCATATTCCCATGTTTTCTTGATGTCATATTTAGCATCTTTTCCATAAGATTTCCAAAGATCTTCTTCTGTTAATCCAGCCATATCTTTGACAAACAGCCAACGTGGCGCGCCATCAAAATTGTGCACATCAAACCCTTGGTGTTCAAAACCAATTGATGTGAAATAGTCAAATGTTTCTTGATTGACCTTTTCAACTTCACCGCCATTAAAATCACGTAAACAAATTTGTTTATTTGGAGTAAAGGTTAAATAAAGGCCATCATTTTTTTTCACATATTTTTTTAAGCCTGTGAAAAAGGCTTCTACACATTTTTTATCTGTATAATCCATCAAAATTCCGCCGTCAATGTCGAAAGCATAACCAATTTTGACTTTTTTCTTGCTTAGGATACACGCAGCAATTAGTTGACCTTCTCGTTTGACGCCAACGTATTCACAATGCCAGCCACGTCGTTCCAATAAATGTTTCATTTCGGGTGTTTCTAAAAAGTTACCTGCAGGATGTGTCATTGCAAAGGTAGTAAATTCTTGTTCAGTTAATATACTAAACTGATCCATATCAAACAACTCACAATCTTTTTTTGTTAAATAAATTAGCACTTTTCAGCTTAACCTACTTTTTGCTTTCTTTCAAACAAAGTTACCTCACTGGCTAATTCTTATTTTTCGGTTCTTATTAATTATATCTAATTTTACTAAAATGCAAACAGTTTTCAACGGAAAAAAAGAATTTCTTTGGAATCTTTCATTTTTGACTGAATATCTTTCTTTTATAAAAAATATCTGAGACAAAAATCTAAAGTGATTTTTGTCTCAGATATTAAAACTCATGAAAACCCGTTGAACATCTTTCTCTCAGGTTCTTGATTTACTCAACAGTTACACTTTTGGCTAAGTTCCTTGGTTTATCAACATCGTAGCCTCTTTGTAAGGTTGCATAGTACGCTAATAATTGACCTGGAACAATGCTAACTAAGGCAGAAAGTAACGGATGAACATCTGGAATAATCAGTTGGTCCTGTGGTTTTGCCAAGGATTCCAAAGCAATCACAATATTTCTTGCTCCACGACTTTCGACTTCCTTTAAATTGCCTCTTGTATGGGCAGCGACTTTGGCATCTGTCACAATCCCAATCACAGGTGTTCCTTCTTCAATTAAGGCAATCGTTCCATGCTTCAATTCACCTGCCGCAAAGCCTTCTGCTTGAATGTAGGAAATTTCTTTCAACTTCAAGGCCGCTTCCATCGACACATAATAGTCGACTCCTCGCCCGATATAGAAGGCATTTCGAGTATACGTCAGATAATCTTCCACCAAGGCTTTCATTTGTTGTTTTTCATCAATCAAGGTTTCCATGACAGCTGCTACCACGCTCAATTCGTGAGCCACATCAAATGAGACGGCTGCTAATGTTTGGCGTTCTTCACCAATTGCTTTTGCTAAAATAGCTAAGACAGCGATTTGAGCAGTATAAGCTTTGGTGGAAGCGACAGCAATTTCTGGTCCTGCGTGTAATAACAAGGTATCGTCCGCTTCACGTGATAATGTTGAGCCAGCAACATTTGTTAATGTAAGTGATGGATGCCCTAATTCATTAACCTGTACCAGTACTTGGCGACTATCTGCCGTTTCACCACTTTGACTTAAGAAAATGAAGAACGGTTTTTCAGATAAAATAGGCATGTTGTAGCCAAATTCGCTTGATAAATGAACTTCCACAGGAATACTGGCAATCGTTTCAATTAAAGATTTTCCGACCCAACCTGCATTATAACTTGTCCCACAAGCAATAATGTAAATTCGGTCACATTGATTAATTTTTTCAAGTAACGCCTCATCTAAAGTCACTTTTTCACCTTGAGTATACGCTTGAACAATTTTGCGCATCACTGCAGGTTGTTCATCAATTTCTTTGAGCATATAAAACGGATATGTTCCTTTTTCAATGTCATTTAAATCTAATTGCGCTTCAAAAGGTTCTCGGTTGATTACTTGTCCTTCTGGCGTTTCGATTCCTACTTTGTCCGCTGTAACAGTTACAATTTCACCATCAACAATCTCAACAAATTGATTGGTTTCTTTAATCATCGCCATCGCATCACTACAAATAACATTAAAGCCTTCGCCTAGACCGATAAGTAACGGGCTTTTATTTTTCGCTACATAGATAGTATTGGGGTCCATTTTATCCATTAATGCAAAAGCGTATGAACCTTTAATTTCGGCTAAAGCCGCTTTAAAAGCATCTTTTGTTGAAAAACCATTTTCAGCAAAATGAGCAATTAATTGAACGACGATTTCAGTATCTGTATCACCAATTAAGTGAGCACCACTTAAAAATTGTTCTTTTAATTCTTCAAAGTTTTCAATGACACCATTATGCACTAATGCAAAGCGTTGATCGCTTGAAACATGGGGATGTGCATTGGCGACAGTTGGTTCGCCATGAGTGGCCCAACGAGTATGACCAATACCAACTGTTCCATCGATTTCTGGCGTTAATTTTGCTGCTAAATCGGCAATGCCCCCAACTGCCTTAACCACATGGGGCTGTTGGCTTTGATCATTCACACAAATCCCAGCAGAATCATAACCTCTATATTCCAATTTTGTTAATCCTTGAATCAAACTTTCCGTGACATTTTCTTTCCCAATCATTCCGACAATTCCACACATAATGCTAATTCCTACTTTCCAATTGAAATTCTGTATTTACTAGGTCCTGTTTAACTAGCAAATCCCATTATATGTTTCTACCTGCGTGATAACCGCTTTGTTCTAACTTCACAATTAGTTTTTCTTTGTTATCTGTAGAGTGCAGTCCCTAGAGCCACCCGCCGAATCTTCGATAAGCTCTCTCCTCGTCACCTGAACGTTCAGGTCTGGCGCTATCCGATATTGGTCTATATACCTCCTTTGTAAATATATTCCGTAGAAACATAAACAATCATACAATTAAAAGTAGGTACTTGTCAACAAAAATCTAAAAACCGAAAATTGGTCTAGTTCTTTAAAGTTGCAAAAAAAGAATCTAGTACACTCATAGTAAGAGAAAGTACTAGATTCTTAATAATAAAAAAATATCCGTTCTATTTATAGAACCTTATCAATTTGTTATTTATTGGAATGGATTATAAAACCGGCCACCATTCACATGGAACAACCAGAAACTGATTCCTAATAAGCATAAGGCAAGTAACATTACCGAAAAATCACGCAGATGAAAAGGTTGTTGCGCATACCACGTTCGATTTTTCTTTTGACCAAAACGCCTTAATTCCATAGCGGTACTCACAGTTTCAATTCGATCTAAACTAGATAGGATTAAGGGTAAAACGATTTGTGCTACGCCTTTGATTCGTTGGCCTAACCGTCCCTTTTTAGACATCTCATAACCTCGCGCTTGTTGTGCTAAAGAAATATTAAAAAAATCTTCTTGGATATCGGGAATATAACGAATAGCCAGCGCTACTGCATAACTAATCCGATAACTCACACCAATTCGATTCAAGCTGGAGGCAAATTCACTAGGATTTGTTGTTAATAAAAAGATTAATGCCAACGGAATCGTACAGAAATATTTTAAAACTAAATTAAATTCATAAAATAATTCTTCTTGTGTCAAAGTAAACCGTCCGATTCCTTCCCAAATCACGGTACGTGATTGATATAAATCAACCCCATATTCAGGTGCAAAAAGGTAAACCGTTAAGATATTTAACAAAGAAAAAATAGCAATAAATTTAATAACAAAAGATATTTGATGCCATTTAATATTTGATAATTTTAACAAAACAAGCGAAACCACAGACATTCCTAACAGATAACGAGTATCATACGTGGTCATACAAGCCACAGAGACAACGATTAAAAAGACTAATTTGCTTGTGCCGTTTAAGCGATGAATCCAGGTTGAATCAGGATGATAGCCTAACATTTGTCGTTCACTCATCCAAAACGCACCTCACGATCGTAAGCAACAAATTTTTCCGTAAATAGCAAGGGATTTTCCAAGCCTAACGCTTTAGCAAAGGTAAACAAGCTCGTTTCTTTTAAAGAAGCTGCTTGAATTAATTTTTCATCTGTTAAAACAGCAACTGGAGTCGCATCTGCTAGTAAACGTCCATCACAAACTACTAACGCACGTGTTGTATATTCCAACATTAAGTGCATATCGTGAGTGATCATCAAAATAGTCACACCTAAGCGGTTCAATTCTTCTAAAAATGTCATCATTTCTGTATAATGTTTAAAATCTTGCCCAGCTGTTGGTTCATCTAAAATTAATAATTCAGGTTCTAAAACTAAGATTGATGCAATAGTTACCCGTTTTTTCTGCCCAAAACTCAATGCAGAAATCGGCCAGTTCCGGAAGGGATACAGCCCACAAATATGTAAAATATTCGTCACACGTTCCTCAATTTCTGCTTGTGGCACATCTCGTAAAACTAATCCTAAAGCTACTTCTTCAAAAATCATTTTTTTAGAAATCATTTGATTGGGATTTTGCATCACATAACCAATTTTATCTGCACGTTCTTTGATTGAATAATTGGAAAAATCCTGTCCTTCCCATAAAATCTTGCCCGATTGAGGCGTGATGAACCCGCAAATTATTTTAGAAAGCGTAGACTTCCCGGCACCATTTTTTCCTACAATGCTGATCATTTCTCCATGATGAATAGTTACTGAGAAGTCATCTAACACTTTTTCACCGTGACGATCATATTGATAGGACACTTGTTCCAAACGTAATAGTTCAGCTCCTTTGACTGCACTAACTGAACTAGGTTGGACAGACCACTGTGTCATTTTAGGCAAAACCGTTTCGCCTGATACTTCGGCTAATTTGTCTAAATGACTAACTTGTGTTAAATCAATCCCAGCATATTTCATGGCTGTAACGTACAGAGGTTCACGAATCCCTTGTTGGGTCAACGTATCTTGACGTAACAATTCATCTGGCGTTGTATCAGAAATAATTGCGCCCTCATTCATGACAATAATTCGATCAACTGATTCGCAAAGAACGTCCTCTAAGCGATGTTCTATTATTAAAACAGTCGCTTTTGTTTCTTGTTGAATGGTGTCAATCAAAGTCATTGTTTCTTGTCCCGCTCGTGGGTCAAGATTAGCCAAAGGTTCATCAAAAAGTAAAATTTTTGATTGGTTAATTAGAACGCCCGCCATAGATACACGTTGTTTTTGACCACCTGACAAATCTTGTGGACGGTGTTGCAATAACTGATTCAGCTCAACAATCTCGGACCATTTGTGGACCGCTTTTTTCATTTCTGCTTGTTCAACTGCATCGTTTTCTAAAGCAAAAGCAATATCCTCAGCAACCGTTAAACCGATAAACTGCCCATCGGTATCTTGCAAAACAGTTCCTACATCAAAAGACAAATCAAATAGACTTGTTTCTTGGATATTTTTACCAGCAACCGTAGCTGTTCCTTGAATCTCACCTTCATAAATATTGGGAATTAACCCGTTGATACATTGCGCCAATGTTGATTTACCACTACCACTAGGCCCAACGATTAAAACCTTTTCTCCTTCATAGATGGTTAATTGAATCCCCTTTAATGTCGGTTCAGATTGGCTATGATATTGAAAGGAAAAATTATTAAAAGTAATGATTGGTTTTTTCATTCGGCCTCACCTCAGTTTCTCCATAAAAGAAAGGGTCTGAGCATTAGCAAAGTAATTACTAGGGCAGACCCTTAACCATTTAAATTATTTCGACAGTTTCTTAATCTTTTGATAAACTGCCTTTCTTTGTTCTTGTTGATGCATAAGCTTTCATCAACAATGTTCCAACAATCCCCACAGCGACAATATTTGAAACAGTCGCGAATACGCCTTGTGTAAATACTTTACTTGCGGGTTCACTATAAATCAAAATATCCAAACTAGGCGCGATTAAGCCCCAAACGACGATATTGCCAAAGGCTTGGAAAATATTGAAACGCACCATGTCATTTGTTGTAAATTCACCATGTTGAAGATCCATTTTACGACCAGCGAAGCCAAAAATAATACCAATAATTCCTGAACAAATAATCCAGCTCCACCAAGCGCTACCATACGTGGTAAAATCTTTTAATGTGTGACCAATCAAACCAATTAGCCCTCCAGCTACTGGTCCAAAAACAACTGACATTAAAGCAAGAAATGGATACGACGTTTCTAAGTTCGTATTAGGAATCCCAGTTGGAATTACAACGAATCGCCCTAAAATAACAAAAACTGCAGAGCCAATTCCAATTGCTACAATTGTCTTGACGGACATTTTTTCTTTCATTTCGCTCCTCCATTCTATAACTCCATTGATTTACAGCCGCTCCCTTCTTGATTTTATCAAATAAAAAAAGAAGATACGCAGTGCATCTTACTTCTAAAATAGTACCCTTTTAACCGCTCTATGTCAATGATAGACGGAGCTTATTAGCTATTTTCTTTTTTTGATTTCCAACAAAGAAACCAGACACTTAACGCAAGCTAGCATTAAGTGTCTGGTTTCTAATTTGTTCTTATTCAACGCCGATTTCTGCACGTACTACTTCAGCAATTTTATCAACGTAATAATCAACTTTTTCTTGTGTTGGCGCTTCGGCCATCACACGTAACAATGGTTCTGTTCCAGAAGGACGAACTAAAATACGACCTTCGCCATTCATTTCTGCTTCTGCTTGTTCGACAACTGCTTTGATTGCCGGAACTTCCATTGCACCATTTTTATCTGTGACACGAATATTGACTAATTTTTGTGGATAAATCGTCACTTCATCCGCTAATTCAGATAATTTTTTGCCCGTTTGCTTCATAACATTCAACAATTGTATCCCTGAAAGCATGCCATCACCTGTTGTGTTGTAATCTAAAAAGATCATGTGACCAGATTGTTCGCCACCAAAATTGTAATCATTTTTACGCATTTCTTCTACAACATAGCGGTCACCCACTTGCGTTACCACATCTTTTAAGCCAATTTCTTCTACAGCTTTATGGAAACCTAGATTACTCATCACTGTTGTAACGATTGTATCTTTTTTCAAACGTTTTTTCTCAGCTAAATATTTGGCACAAATATACATGATTTTATCACCATCGATAATTCGTCCTAATTCATCGACTGCAATAATTCTATCACCGTCGCCATCGAAAGCCAAACCAGCATCTGCGCCTTTTTCAACAACCATTTCTGCCAAAGCTTCAGGATGAGTGGAACCCACACCATCATTGATATTCAATCCATTAGGACTTGTTCCCATTGTATAGAAATCTGTCTCTAAATCCGCGAAGACACGATTGACTGCTGTTGCAGTTGCTCCGTTGGCCGCATCTAAACAAACAGTCATATCTGCTAAATCGCCAGGAATACTTTGAACTAAAAATTGCGAATATTTTAGTAAGCCTTCTGGAAATTCATCTAATGAGCCTAAGCCTTCTGCAGAAGGTCTTGGTAAGGTGTCTTCTTCTGCATCTAACAATGCTTCAATTTCTGCTTCTTGATCGTCTACTAATTTGAAGCCATCTGCCCCAAAAAACTTAATCCCATTGTCTTCCGCAGGATTATGTGAAGCTGAAATCATTACGCCAGCGGATGCTTTTTGTAAACGAGTTAGATATGCTACACCAGGTGTTGAAATCACCCCTAATTGGAAAACTTCAATCCCGACTGATAATAACCCAGCAATCAATGCTTGTTCCAACATCTCACCTGAAATACGTGTATCGCGGCCCACGAGAACACGAGGTTTTCTTGAACTATCTTCATGTTGACTCAACACATAACCACCGTAACGCCCTAATTTAAAAGCTAATTCAGGTGTTAACTCCTTATTTGCAATTCCTCTTACACCATCTGTTCCAAAATATTTACCCATTTTGATTCTCCTTAGTCACTTGATTCTCTGTATTTTCAGTTGAACCAGCAGTTGTACTTTCTACTGTTGATCCCTCACTTGTTGTTTCAGAAGTATTTGATTCTACTTGACTGGATGTACTTGGTTGTACTGCTTGGCTACCTGAGCCAGCCGTTGTTGAACTTGCAGGTTCCCCTGAAGTTTCATTTGTATTTGATGACTGTTGTTGATTGTACACGGGGCTCAAAGAAACGTCAACCTCATCTGGTGTAACTACGTATTCTCCATTAACGGGAATAGTCACTGATTGTTTTGTTTCTTTACGAATATCAGAAATATCTACCGGTACCTCAATTGATTCTAGCGTATCTAAAATTGATTGCGGGCCACTGACCCTAACTTGGTACGTTGATAAACTATAATTGTAATGAGCGATCCCAGCAGGTGGCGTACCTGTCATACTAACATTCAGTGGTACATCTTTTGTTGGCGCAGTTAAGCCTACCGTTACTTTGACTTGTGGTGCTGGATTTTCGATACTTAGGACTTGACCTTTGGCATCTAGCGCTTGGACATTTACCGTTTGTTTAATCGTATCAATTGTTTGTTTGGCACTTGAGACTGGCGCAATCACTTTGTCAATTGCTTTCGCTGTTTCTTCTCCAGTTGTTACTTCTACAGTTTTTGGATCTACAGAAATATTTTTTACTTTGTAGCCTTCTTTTTCAATGTTATCAGAAAGTTGTGCTTCTACATCGAATTTTTTTGTTACTCTCTTTTCAATCGTTACAGTCACTGTTTTCGGTTCAATTTCAGCTGTAACAGCTGAACTTAGTCCCCGAACTGTCAAAGGCACTTCCGAAGTCCCTAATGGCAATTTGGTTAAGTCTGCGACCACTTGGAAATTTCGTGTGTCAGCATTTGATTCCATGTTTAATTGAATGCGGTTCGCACTACGCAAATGAACATTCACACTCTCTTCAAATCCAGAGACATAATATTTGTCTTTATCGTATTGGACTTGGACAGGAATATTATTCAATGTTTCACTATACGTTTGGCTTGAACCTGAATTGGAGGGATTATTGCCTGTTGCATTGGCATTAAAAAATAACAACAATGCAAACAGCAATGAAAGCAAACCATTAAACCAGCTTTTTTGGGAGGCTTTTCTCATTTGCGTTTAACCCCCTTTGTAACATCATCGATAAAATGCTGCAAAGCACTTTTTTTATCTTCCGATGATTCCGAAATTAACTCCTTACGCAAAATTGTTAAATACTCTTCTTGCGTTAGGCCAGGAATTAATTCATTGTTCAACGTCAAACTAACGTCACCAGTTTCTTCAGAAACAACAATCGTAATGGCGTCACTGACTTCACTGATACCGACTGCGGCTCTATGGCGCGTTCCAAATTCTTTTGGAATTAAATTGCTCTCTGATAGCGGTAAATACGCACTAGCAACAGCAATTTTTTCATTTTTGATAATCACTGCACCATCATGTAGTGGTGTATTTGGAATGAAAATATTAATCAGTAATTCACCAGTAATATCGGCATCCAAATCAATACCTGTCTCAATGTATTCATCTAAACCAGTATTGCGTTCAATGGTTATCAAAGCACCAATTTTCCGTTTTGACATGTACTGAATGGCTTTGTCAAAGGCCTGAATAATACGCTCATCTTCTTGTTGCGCACCTTTATTCGGGCGGAAAAACGAACTTCTCCCTAGATGTTCCAGCCCTCTTCGCACTTCTGGTTGAAAAATAACAACCGCGGCGATTACACCATACATAATGACTTGATTCATTAACCAAGATAATGTATGTAGACCAATTATCTCGCTTAGAATGCGGATAATGATAAAAACAGCGACACCTTTTAATAGTTGGACTGCTTTTGTTCCACGAACAAGCATGATTAATTTGTAAACGAGGTACCATACGACTAGGATATCTATGATATTGATAACAAAATCCTTAGATAAGAAATCCGTTGAGATGACTTGCTGCCAATAATTCAAATCTAATAATTGATTCAATTGAAACGACATCATACCCCTCACTTCTCTCTCAAGATTTCCTAACAAGTATACCACATTATTTTCTTTCATCACAGAACGCAAGCGGAAACATCAAAAAAATTTAGGAACTTTTTCAAATAACTTGAAATTTTTCATCAAAAAATCGCATTTCTAACTAAAAAACGTGTCTAAGCAAAAAGCTCAGACACGTTTTTTTGACTTCTATTTAATCTTGCTCACGTTGTTTTCTCTTGGCTGCTCGTTCTGCGCGGCGGGCAGCCCTTCTTGCTTCCGCTTCCGGATCAACTACGCGTTCTTTTTTCACTCGTGGCTTCTCGTTCTCTGGCGTATTTATTTCTGGTTCACTTTGTTTTTCAAGTTTTGCTCGAATTTTTTCTTCTTGACCAGCTAAACGAGCATAATTATAGAACCGTCTCTTAGCATCGTTAATTGTTTTATTAAATAACAACTCCGCTGTATCTGGTTGACTAGATTCTAAGGACGCAAAGCGAACTTGTTGGCGCATAAACTCTTTCATTAATGAAAAATCTGGTTTTTTGAAATCCAATGTCATTGGTTCTTTGCCTTTTTCTCGCAATAATGGATTATAGCGATATAAAGACCAGTAACCTGAATGAACCGCGTCTTTCGCTTCTTTCAACGTTTGACTCATCCCACCTGCTAAACCATGTGTAATACATGGTGTATAAGCAATAATAATCGATGGTCCAGGGAATTTTTCTGCTTCTTCAAAAGCTTTAATCGTCTGCATTTGGTTTGCACCTGAGGCAATTTGAGCGACATAGACATTTTCATAAGTCATTGCCATCATCCCTAAATCTTTTTTAGAGGCATACTTCCCACTGGCAGCAAATTTCGCAATCGCTGATGCCGGAGTTGCTTTGGAAGTTTGGCCACCTGTATTGGAATAGACTTCATTATCTAGAACTAACATATTTACATCCGCGCCACTAGCTAACACGTGGTCAATACCGCCGTAGCCAATATCGTAAGCCCAGCCGTCTCCACCAATCATCCACTGACTTGGTTTAACAAAAAGATCTTGATCGTCATAAATTGCTTCCAATAAAGGTTGATTCGTTTTTTCTTCAAGCAAAGCTGCACGTAATTTAGCTGCACGTTGTTGCGTACCTTCACTTTCGGACAGATGTGCTATCCAATCTTCCATCAATAAACGTAAAGAATCACTGGCTACAGAAAAAGCTTTGGTCATTTTACTAGCTAAACGTTCGCGACGCGCTTGCGTTGCTAACAACATGCCGTAACCAAACTCGGCATTATCCTCTAAAAGAGAATTTGACCAAGCTGGACCTTGTCCTTGTTCATTAGTAGTGTAAGGTGTCACACCCGCTGCAGCACCCCAAATCGATGAGCAACCTGTTGCATTAGCAATCAGCATTCGGTCACCAAACATTTGCGTCAATAATTTAACATAAGGCGTTTCGCCGCAACCAGAACAAGCACCAGAAAACTCTAATAAAGGTTTATTAAATTGCGAACCTAAAACAGTATTCGGTTTTGCTGGGTTTTCCTTTTGACGTAACGTCATAGCAAACGCCCAGTTCATAGCCTGCTCTTTTTCTTCTTCATAAGGTTTCATTACTAAAGCTTTCCCTTTAGCTGGACAGGCTTCAACACAAAGACCACAGCCAGTACAATCTTTGACTGAGACTTGGATACGATACTTCAAGCCGTCGGCACCACGTAAATCACGCACAATGAATCCTTCTGGCGCTTCAGTCATTTCTTCTTCATCGGCTAAGAATGGTCGTATCGCCGCATGGGGACATACAAAGGCACACTCATTACACATAGTACATCGATTGCTAATCCACTCAGGTACTTCTAATGCAACTCCACGTTTTTCAACTGCCGCAGTTCCCAAAGGCATCCGCCCATCTGTCATCCCATTTTTCGCTAGTGTCGCAACAGATAACGCATTGCCCTCTTGACGATTAATCGGTTCAACAATTTCATGAACAAAATCACTAACATTTTCTGACCGTTTTCGCGGTTGAACTTCAAGCGTTTTCCACTCTGCTGGAACAGGTACCTGATGCAACAATTCAACGGTCTTATCGATTGCTTGAATATTTTTTTCGACAACTTTCATGGACTTATGACCATAACTTTTCAATGCTTCGTCTTTTAAAATTGGCAACACTTGCTCAAAAGGCATAATTTCCGCTAATTTGAAGAAAGCTGTTTCCATCGCGGTATTAATTCGCCCGCCTAGTCCGACTTCACTAGCTAATTTCACTGCATTGATTGTATAAAACTGAATCTCATTTTCAGCTAGATACCGTTTTAATTGATTTGGTAAAAATCGTGCCAGTTGTTCATCATTCCAAATGGTATTTAAGAGGAAAGTACCGCCTTTTTTTAACCCTTTTACTAAATCATAGGTATGCAAATAAGCGGCTGTATGACAGGCCACAAAATCAGAATGTTCAATGAGGTACGTTGAGCGAATGGATGTCTCGCCAAAACGTAAATGAGAAACGGTCAACCCACCTGATTTTTTTGAATCGTAATAGAAAAAGCCTTGTGCATACTTGTCTGTATGATCACCGATAATCTTAATTGCTGACTTGTTCGCCCCTACTGTCCCATCAGAACCAAAGCCCCAAAATTTAGCTTGATAGGTTTTCGGATTCGTCAAATCAAGTGGTTTGCCAACTTCTAATGAAGTATAAGTTAAATCATCATCAATCCCAATTGTAAAACGCTTCTTCATGGCAGAACGTTCTTTCATTAATTCATCAAAAACCGCAACAATTTGATTTGGCAGCACATCTTTAGAACCTAAACCATAGCGCCCACCAATAATTGTTGGGCGAATGTCCGCTTCATACATCGCACTTTGGACATCCAATAATAACGGTTCGCCACCAGCACCGGGCTCTTTCGTCCGATCCAAGACAGCAATTGCTTTAACTGATTGTGGTATTTTTTCAAGAAATGTTTCAACTGGAAATGGTCGATAAAGATGGACATTAAGGAAGCCAACTTTTCTTCCTTGTTCTTGTAAATAATCAACCGTCTGTTCAATTGTTTGCGCAACTGAACCCATCGTGACGATCACTTCTTCTGCATCTTCTGCGCCATAATACGTCACTAAATCATAATTGGTTCCCCGTAACCGGTTAATTTCTGTCATATATTTTTGAACAATACCAGGTAATTTTTCATAATAAGGATTTATTGTTTCTCGTTGTTGAAAGTGAATATCTGGATTTTGGTTCATTCCACTAACGGAAGGGTGATTCGGATTCATGCTCCGACGACGGAATTCGGCTAATTTTTCTTGGTTTACTAAGGGTGCTAATTCTTCATAGTCAAGAACTGCCACTTTTTGAATTTCATGACTTGTTCTAAAGCCATCAAAAAAGTTCATAAATGGAACACTCGCTTCAATCGAAGCCAAGTGAGCCACTGGTGCCAAATCCATCACTTCTTGCACACTGCTTTCTGACAACATAGCAAAGCCTGTTTGGCGTGCGGCCATTACGTCTCCTTGATCACCAAAAATATTTAAAGCATTCGTAGTTAAAGCTCGGCTCGCCACATGAAAAACAGATGGTAATAGTTCTCCAGCTATTTTGTACATATTAGGAATCATTAAAAGTAACCCTTGTGAAGCCGTATAGGTCGTGGTAAGCGCGCCTGTTTTTAAAGAGCCATGGACCACGCCGGCAGCACCAGCTTCCGATTGCATTTCGACTACTTTCACAGGTTGACCAAAGATATTTTTCTTACCTTCGGCCGACCACTGATCAACAAGTTCAGCCATCGTTGAACTTGGTGTTATTGGATAAATGGCTGCTAATTCTGTAAAAGCATAGGAAATATAAGCTGCTGCAGCATTCCCGTCCATTGTTTTCATTTTTCGCATGTTTTTCTCATCCTTTATATCTAAAAAATAGAATAGTTGCACGCATATTCTTGTTTATTATAGCGGAATTTCACAAATTATGAAAGATTTTGTCAATTTTTTTGCTTAAAAATAAAAGAGAAATTGAGAAAACCCCCCTTTTTCCCCTATAAACAAACTATTTCACTGAATTAAAATTACTTTATTTTGTGAAATAGAAATTATCTATTCATTCACAAAATAAAGAACGAAAGAGGAAGATAAGCGTTTCGACTTATCTTCCTCTTTCTAAACATTAAGATTATTAAAAGTAACGGCTTTTAGTACAACTCCAAATATTGTTCTCTTTCCCATTCAGAAACGGTTTGACGGAAGGCTGCCCATTCCATTCGTTTCGCTTCTACAAAATTGGCAAAAATATGACGACCTAATGCATCAATCATTACTTGATCTTTACGTAATTCTTTGATGGCATTGTGTAAGGTTGATGGCAAATCTTCAATTTGTGCATGTTGACGTTCTTCCTCATTCATCACATAAATATTACGATCAACTGCTGGCGGTGGCGTAAGTTCATTACGAATACCATCCAAACCAGCTTGTAATAAGACTGCCATTGTTAAATACGGATTCGCTGAAGGATCGACAGAACGTAATTCTAAACGAGTCGATAAACCACGAGATTCAGGAACTCGAATGAGTGGTGAACGATTTCTGCCGCTCCAAGCTACATAAACAGGTGCTTCATAACCTGGTACCAAGCGTTTATAAGAGTTCACTGTTGGGTTACATACCGCAGTATAGGCACGGGCATGTTTTAATAAACCACCTAAGAAATGATAAGCAGTTTGGCTTAAGCCCATCTCTCCTGACTCGTCATAAAAAACATTACCTTCTTCATTAAATAATGACATATTGCAGTGCATACCAGAACCATTAATTCCAAACAAAGGTTTTGGCATAAATGTTGCATGCAAACCATGTTTGCGTGCAATAGTTTTCACAACTAACTTAAACGTTTGAATATTGTCACAAGCATCAACTACATCCGCATATTTAAAGTCAATTTCATGTTGACCAGGTGCTACTTCATGATGCGAAGCTTCCACTTCAAAGCCTAAACTTTCTAACTCTAAAACAATATCACGGCGACAATTTTCACCTAAATCGGTTGGCGCAAAATCAAAATAGCCACCTTTATCATTCAAATCAGTGGTAATTTCACCATTCTCATCTAATTTAAATAGGAAAAATTCTGGTTCTGGTCCTAAGTTAAAAGAAGTAAAACCTAATTCTTTCATATCTGCTAAGGCACGTTTTAAATTACCGCGGGGATCTCCGGCAAAAGGGGTACCATCAGGATTGTAAATATCGCAAATTAAGCGCGCAACTTTTCCATGGTCGCTTTCCCACGGAAAAATCATCCATGTAGATAGATCAGGGTATAAATACATGTCACTTTCTTCGATACGAACGAATCCTTCGATGGATGACCCATCAAACATCATTTTATTATCTAATACTTTATCTAGCTGACTCACAGGAACTTCAACATTTTTAATTGTTCCCATAATGTCGGTAAACATTAGTCGTAAAAAACGTACGTTTTCTTCTTCTGCAATATGTTTAATCTCTTCTGCCGTTTTGGCTTTTCTTGTCATCGGTCTGATCCCCATCCTTCATTTTTATTGGCTGCTGAAACGTTAAAGCCTTGGTACATTCGATTGGAACGGATTTTGCTGAGTAAGTCCTCCTTGCGAAAGGATTTCGTCGTATAAAATCTGACGAACATCTGCATCGGTTAACGGACGAGTTGCCTCGGCGGTGTTTTTTTGTTCTTCTAATTTCATTTCATACACACGCTTAATCCCTGCCATGTTCAATCCATCAGATAAATAATCTTTAATTTCTAACAAAACATCAATATCATTTAAAGAATACATGCGTCGGTTGCCCTCACTACGTTCTGGATGAATCAATCCCTGTTCTTCATAGTAGCGAATTTGTCGAGCGGTCAAATCCGTTAGTTTCATAACTGTACCAATTGGAAAAACTGACATGGAACGGCGTAACTCTTTTTCTCTCATCTCCATCCTCCTCTCTTAGTTATTTCTTAGAATAACAATAGAATGACAAATTGTCAAGAACTTATGTTAGATTTTCTAACATAAAACAAAAAAAACTGATAAATATGGACTTTCCCATCTTTTCACGGCTGATTTTCTCCTACTAATCAAAAAAATAGAAATGATTTGTTTTTACAAATCATTTCTAATCAACTTACCATTTTTTATTCTTTTTCGGATTCAGCCAACCAGTTAGACTCTTTTTTCGCAAAGCCTTTCACGATATACCGATTTTCATTTTCAGCATATTCTTCTGAAATCATTAGTGTCATCCGGCGAAGTTCACTTAATAGTTGGCCGTCAGTTGGGCTAATTTCTAATTGATAAGGCTCGAGTAATTCCATCATTTGGGCACGGATAGCTTGAACCAGTCGTTCTTTATCTTCAGGAATTTTAGTTGAGATCAATACATTGGGAAATAAGGTTGGGACAAATTCTTTGCTGTCCACTTGATCTCTTTTATTATAAACCGTCAAGCACGGAATATTTTCCAACGCTAATTCTTTAATCAATGTTTGAACTGTGCGTTCATGTTGTAACCGATCTGGCGCACTTGCATCCACCACATGGAGCAGTAAATCCATCGTCCGACTTTCTTCCAATGTCGACTGAAAGGCTTCAATCAGTTGTGTTGGTAAATCTTGAATGAAGCCGACCGTATCGGTCAGCGTAACTTCCATGCCTTGAGGCAATTGCCATTTTTTAGTTAAAGGATCTAACGTTGCAAACAATTGATCCTCTGAATAAGTTCCTGCTGTTGTCAACATGTTGAGAATGGTTGATTTGCCAGCATTGGTATAACCAATCAAGCCAATTTGAAATAGTTCTGAATTTTGTCTTTTCTGGCGGCTTCGTTCACGATGAGCAGTGACTTCTTTTAACTCACGACGGATGCCTAAGATTTTATTCCGAATGTGTCGGCGGTCCGACTCTAATTTCGTTTCACCAGGCCCGCGTGTCCCAATACCTCCTCCAAGTCGGGACAACTGTTTTCCTTGACCAGCCAAGCGAGGCAATAAATAATCCAATTGTGCTAATTCAACTTGTAACTTTCCTTCTTTGGAGCGCGCACGCAAAGCAAAGATATCCAAAATTAATTGTACACGATCAATTACTCGCACAGCTAACGCTTCAGATAACAGTTGATTTTGGCGCGGTGTGAGCTCATGATTAAAAATCACAAGATCCGCTTCATAGGCATCTGTTAATTGAATTAATTCTTCCAATTTCCCCTTACCGATTACGGTTTGTCGATCAACTTGTGATCGTTTTTGCGTTAAAACAAACACCACTTCTCCATTAGCGGTTTCCGTTAAATTTGCCAGTTCTTCCATTGATGCAGAAAATGTCTGATAATTTTTTTCCGTCTCAACTCCTACTAGAATCACTTTTTCATGAGTGGTCATCGCCTACTCACTCTCCTTCTGTTGTAGCCATTCCGCTACTTCTTTTTCCAACTTAGGCAAATCTGTTGGCTGCTGAACCAAATCCCACCAATGCGCAGCCATTCGATTTCTAAACCAAGTCAATTGACGTTTGGCATATCGCCGCGATTGCTGTTTGACTGTTTCAACCGCCATCTCTAATGATTGTTCACCGGAAAAATACGGGAAAAATTCTTTATAGCCAATACCTTGAGCTGCTTGTGCATGTGGTTGCTGAAACATCTGTTTTGCTTCTTCCAACAGTCCTTCTGTCATCATTTGATCCACCCGCTGATTAATACGCTCATATAATAAAGCGCGATCTGTTTCCAAACCTAACAAATAATAATCATAGAGACGAGCTGGTTTTTCCTTCGGGGTCAAAATACTATAACCGGTTTTATCAAAGACCTCTAACGCACGAATGACTTTTTTGCGATTATTAAAATGAATGCTGTCAGCCGCTAGAGGATCCTTTTGTTGTAATAACTGCCATAAAGCTTGATTCCCTTTTTCTTCCGCAAATAAATTGTACGTTTCTCTAATTTCAGGCGAGTCATCTATCTCACGACTTCCTAGTTGAAAATCATAAAGGAGTGATTGAATATACAAACCTGTTCCTCCAACGATAATTGGTAGTTTCCCTTTTTCAGTAATTTCTTTGATTTTTTGACGACCCTCTTTCTGAAAATCAGCAGCAGAATATGTTTCGCTGACTTCACGGCAATCAATTAAATAGTGAGGAATTCCTTCTTTTTCTGTTTCTGTGACTTTAGCGGTGCCAATGTCTAACGAGCGATAAACTTGCATGGAGTCACCGCTAATAATTTCACCATTAAATTTTTTTGCTAAAGCAATACTTAATGCTGTTTTCCCCACCGCAGTGGGTCCTACAATAACTAATACTTTCTCCAATTATGTTTCTCCTTCTTCTTGCCAATTTTGACGAGCAAATTTTGCTTCCTCAAGAAAATCTGTATGAACGCCTGCCAATTTTAGCTGAAAACAATTTTCCATTTCTTCCATCCGATTAACAGTCCACGGCCGCAGCGGTTTGCCAATTGCGATAAGTTCTTTTTCATGAGCCAACACCCAAGACATTTTTGGATGTAAACTATCGACAAGCGCGAATGCCGGTCCCGCTTGACTTAAATCCTCTGCAGATTCATAAATAAAGGCAATTTCTGTCTTAGGATCAGCTTTTTTTAATTTAACTAAACTCGGAAAATAAAAACTAGAATATAAATAACGAAACGGCCAGTTTTTTTGCTTCATTTGTTGGACGACTTTTTTCTCAATTCCTTCATAATGGATAATATCCGTTTTAAGTTCAATATTCAAAAAACCATTGAATTGTTCTTCTACAAGACAATTTAAAACATCTTCCAATGTTGGAACACATTGAACAGAAGGATTTTTCTGAAACCAGCTTCCAGCATCTAGTTGTTTTAATTCGTTTAATGTTAACTGTTGGATTTCACCATGACCATCTGTCGTACGATCAACCGTTTCATCGTGCATAACGATTAAATAACCATCTTTAGATAAGTGAACGTCTAATTCAATTCCTTCAGCACCAACACGAACAGCCTCTCTGAAAGCAATACACGTATTTTCAGGATGGGTGCCTTTACTTCCTCGATGTGCAATAATATCTGTCATGCTCTCACTCCAATCTTGTTTATTGTACCATTGGAGTGAGGTGGGTTCAAATATAGGAAAAACGTCCAATTTATTGTCATTGATATGTACGCACCTTTTGTTTCTCTAGTGAATAAATACTTTCCTAACGCGTAGCTCATCATTGTTTGCTTCTATATCGTTCAACACATCAGCTGGACCTTTCGAAACCATAGAATCACTTAGGCAAACCGCCTATTAAAAAGTTCAAGTTTGGCTGAAAAACGCCAAGGAAAACAACTCAAAAAACACTGGAAGTTATTAAAAAAAATCAAGAAAAGTTGGATAGTTTAAACCACTGTTGGCACCCTTCGTTTAAAACTTATTTGGCTGAAATAGAGCTTGTGGACAGCCTGCTTTTTCTATAGCGTTGAATTAGCATAAGGCTACACGTTGTACCAAGATTTCTTGTATGCTGTTCATAAACGAAATCAAACGTATTTTGATGCTTGCTTACGCAAAGTGTTTTTCACTTGCCAAGTACTTTATCAAACCACTTTACGAACCTTTAAAAAAATCAAAAACAGTTTCATCATGCCTTGAGTTATTATTATTCAAATAGACAATTGGAATGTCTAAATAATCATATCAAAGTGTTAAAGCGGAATGCCTATGGTTTTCGTAACTTTTATAATTTCAAATTGCGGATTTTCGTCCAATAAGAACAAGCCGTACAGACCAAATAAAAAAATCCAGAGGATTTTCTCCTCCGGACGTGTGGACGTGATGCAATTCTATAGTTTCTCTTTACCAACATTATTTGATAAAGGGGCTAGATTCCCTCTTTATTTTTAATATATTTTTAGAAACCACTTACCATCTACCATATTTTTCTTCCCATTCTTTCATGGGAATAGCTTTTACTGTATTTACATCAAAATAATCTGCCGTATAAATATTATATTTATAATTAATATCTTCATTGATATGCGATAATTTATTTGAATAAGCTGGATAACTAGTATTCGGCTGAAAATTAAAATCTGGGACAACTGGATTCAAATTACCGTTTTGTTTTTCTTTCTCAATAACTTTATAACGTTTAGTTACCTCACTGTAGGAATAATAAGTATCATATAATGCGTTTGTACTTGTAAAAAAAGCAGAAAATATTAACATTATATAAAGTGTTGTAAATATAGGGTTAATTATATGTCCAATTTTATGAACTTCGAATGTTGGAAAGCACATCATTATTGCTATAATAATAAACATTACTCCGCCAAAAAATGAACGACCCCAAGTATAACCAGAAGGCGATAATGCCAAAGAATAGCATACAGCCCCACCTACAAATAAATAAATTATTCCAAATAAATAATTATATTTTGTTTTGTATAAAAATATACAAAATATTATTGATATAACAGCTATAAAAATCATTACATATGCATGTTCAGATATAGTATTTGATACATCTCTTAAGCCATATAAAAGTTTCTTAGGCAATGACCATGAACTTCTTTCAAACCATGAACTTCTAATTTTATTACCAGGGGAACTCATCATAATAATAAAACCTATAGTTAATCCTAAAACTCCTGTTTTCATCCACTTTTCTATTTTCGCTCTGTTTACAAATTTATATACCAACATATAACCACTAGCTATGAGAATGATTCCCGCTGAGGTATTTTCGTTACACCATCCTGCAACAATTCCTAAAAAAAACATATATATTATTTGCCAGCTACTCTTCATTTTATCATTATTTATCACAGCAAAATGGAATTTAGATACAAACAATAACATAATTCCAAAAGTCCATAGATAATTAAAAGAACCAGTCTCCCAAAGAATTGTCTCGCCAAATTGAGGAATAAACAAAAATATCAATATTATAATCAACAAGAATCTAACGGTGTTCCATTTTTGGTTAGAAAAGTTAGTCATTATATATATAAGATATGAAATAATTAAAAATACCAGTGGATTCAAAAAGTTAAAGATAAATTTCGGAAGTAGTAAAAAAAATCTTACTAGAATATGGGCTACTGAACGACCATTTTGTGTGATATATTGTAAATACTCATCATGAAATATGGTATGAAATCCCTCTGTTTTATAAATATATGCAAAATCATCTGCAATCAACGGTGTTAAAAAATTTAAAACCAATAGTACTACATATATTAAAAAAAATACACTAAAAAAAACTTCTTTGAGTTAATAACCTTCATTTACTTTTTTCTCCTTTAATTTTACTTTTAGGCTTATATTTATTACCAATAAAGTATAATGGACGGTCTTTTGTTTCCAAAAAAATACGTCCTACATACTCTCCTAAAATACCTACAGAAATCAATTGACATCCACCCAAAAACAACATCATAATCATCAGCGATGGGAAGCCTGAAGTATCCGCTCCAAATATCAATGTTTTAATTAATACATATATCATGTAAATAAACGCAACAAAAGAAACTAAAAAGCCAAAATACATTGAAATCTTTAAAGGAGCCGTTGTATAAGAAGTAATTCCTTCAATTGCCAATTTCAATAATGCGCCAAAACTCCATTTTGTTTCACCATGTAATCTTTCATCCGCATCAAATTCAATCGCAACCTTTTTGAAGCCTACCCAATTATATAACCCCTTCGTATAACGTTGAGATTCTCTCATTTGCTTCAGCGCCTCTACTACCTTACGATCAAGTAACCGGTAATCTCCTGCATCTGGTAAAACAGGCGTATTGGCTAGTTTTCCTAATACTTTATAAAACCATTTAGAGGATGTTTTTTTGAACCATGACTCCCCTTTGCGTTGATTTCTTTTAGCATAGACATCTTCATAGCCTTGCTGCCAAAGATCAATCATATCAATAATTGTAGCTGGTGGATGTTGTAAATCAGCATCCATTGTAATAACAGCATCATGTGTAGAATAATCAAATCCCGCACTCATTGCTATCTCTTTTCCATAATTTCTGGACAAATCAATTAAAGAAACATTATCCGTTTGTTCAATTAATGATAAAACTTCGCTTACTGTGTTATCTTTGCTTCCATCATTAATGAATAGTATTTCAAAATCAACTTCATCTCTTTTTTCTTCTAAAGTTTCATTTAATTTTTTATATAGAGGACGTATATTATTTGCTTCATTATACGCGGGTATTGAAATTAAAATTTTCTTTTTCACAGGTTAAATCCCCCAAATTTAATACTTACATACAAGTTTTAGCATACCATATTAAACTTTTTTTATCTATGACGACTTCGTATAAATTACCTGAAAACTTCTTGAGAACTATCAGCTCTCAAGAAGTTTTATTTATTCTTTTAATTCATACTTAACATATTTATCCAAACCGGATTGAATACTATATTTCGGTTCATAACCAATGGCACGTAATTTAGATATATCCGCTAAGGAATCTTTGATGTCACCTGCTCGCGCTTCTTTGTATTCAACTGGCAAAGTGACTTGCATAATATCATTTAAAGAAGAAATTAACTTATTTAAATCGGTTGCTTTCCCAGTCCCAACATTATACACTTCCCCAAGTGATTGGTCAGAATGAGCCACAAGATTCAATGCTTGAACCACGTCCTCAACAAAGACAAAATCACGAGATTGTTTTCCATCACCAAAGATATTGAATGTCACTTCTTGATTGGCTAATAAGCGTTTGTAAGAGTCCATCACAATCGAAATAACGCCAGAATAAGGCGAATTAGGATTTTGGTTTGGCCCATAAACGTTAAAGAAGCGAACAGCACTTGTTGGAACATCATATAAATGACAATAGTTTAACACATATTTTTCAGAAGCAAATTTATCCACTGCATAAGGCGTTAATGGACGAATTACTGATTCTTCCTGTTTTGGTAAAGTTGGCTCATCGCCATAAACAGCTGCAGAAGAAGCAAATACCAAACGTTTTAAATCTTTCTGGTATTTCCGAATTAATTCCAGTAATTGTAACACACTCTCAAAATTCACTTGGTGTGTTTCCACTGGACGCGCTACTGAATCTGCTACACTAGCAATCGCTGCTAAGTGAAAAATGTAATCGAACTGATACTCTTGTAGTACTTTTTCCATTAATTGTTGATCAATCACGCTACCTTCAATGAACGTGATATTTTCAGATGTGTTTAAATTTTCAGTTTGGCCCATTGATAAATCATCAATGACCACAACTTGATTGTCTTTACTATAATAATTTGCTAAGGTTGAGCCGATAAAGCCGGCGCCACCTGTGATTAGAAATGATTTCATTTATTTAACCCCTTAAATAGTTATTAACTCTATATTAACATAACAAATGATAACCTAAACACTTATTGTTTGCAATACAAGATTATCATGAAATATCAAGTTTTAAAACTTGATATATTTCCATTAATAAATAGAAGATTTATATTAATAAGTTAAAATTTAATATCCTGGTACTTTCTAGTAATTATTGTTCGCAAAGGAAATTCATAAATAACTGGGCATATCTACTTTTTAATAGTTTTGTTGAAAAATTAGTATAACTAAATGTTTATTTTTTACTTGTAAACTAAATGCACCATTTATATAGGAAAATCAACATACTCCACTTACTTTAACATTGCACAAATCATTTAATTATCATTCGCTATGGGATTACAAACACTCGATTGTTTCTTAATGAAGTCACAAAATTCAAAACATATCTGCAATTGAGGAATCAACAGTTTAAATGAAATTCCTATGTTTTGTAACTTTTATAATTTCAAATTGCCAATTGTCGTCTATCAAGTATACACACGCAATACGAACCAAATGAAAAAAGCCCAGAAAAATTTCTCCTCTGGGCTTGACTCTATTCTATAATTTCTCTTTGTCAACATTATTTTGACAAAGAATCTTTATTTTTTATTTTCTAAAGATGTAATTTTACCTAAAAAGAGCCAAATCACAACAGCACCAATTGTACTCACTAACACTAGCTCGGTAATAAACAATGCTGATATTGTAATAGCTAAAACACTAAGTATTACGTAAAAATTCATATCTTGAATCAAACTACTGTTACCAAATAAATATTTTAAAGAAATGTATATTTTATTTATAAAGAATATAAAGAAAACTAATAATCCAGAAGCTCCTGTAGAAGCCATGATTAAGAACACAAAATTATGTGTTGTTAATGTATTTTGCCCTATAAATGAATCAGGTAAAACATCATGTGCGTATGGGATATAGTTAGCAGCTGAAGCTCCTACTAACCAACTTGATTTAAATATCTCAACAGCACTACTCCAAAGAGAAAATCGTAAATTAGATATATCACCGCCATTAGAAACATCTGGTCTGTCTAAGTTTACTTTATTCAAATTATTCTTAGTATCAATCGTAGGAAGCGAAGCTTCTTTCATTTGCAAAAGGCTTGGAATATATGATAAACCTGTTTTAAGAGCATCAATTATCAAGTACAAGACCGCAATAGTGAGGAGCGAACTAATTATAGATAGAATCCAACGTAAAAATAATTTCTGAGAATCTATCTTTTTGCTATGATAGCTAACAAAAAACATACCTACAGCAGTTACTGTTAATAACACAATTAATGCAGTTCTAGACCCTGATAGCGATATAAACATTAACTGTAACAAAATATTAAGGCTATTAAATAAAGTAAACGTTCTATTAGAATTTGTTTTAATATAATAAACAGAAAGTAAAATTACAACAACGGATATAGTAGCTCCAAAATTTGGGTCTGGAAACACTCCGAAAAGTCTATTTCCTAGAAATCCCATACGTAATGGATAATAACGGTTATCCATAGGAATTTTAACGCCAAATTGCGTAAAAAACATCCATAAAGAAATAATAGCAGAAAAGAACCAGAAGATTATTAATATAACAAAAAAATAATCAAAAATCTTATCTTTTTTACCATAATCTTTGCCATATTGAAATATTACAAAAAAGTATATAGCTTGCCACATAATTAATTTTAAATTACCAGCCAATCCATACTTTATATTGACTAAACTAGATATCAACATAATAGCAATAAATAATATGAGCCATATGTCAAATTTTTTTTGATTACTCTTTTTAATAGAATCAATTGCATCAATAAAAATAATTGTTAATCCTATAAGACCAGATGATACAAAGAATAGTTTATCCAACAAGTTGGGCATTAATATTAATGGACCGATTGTACGAAAAATTAATATCAGCTCAAAATATAAGATATATATTCCTTTTATATTCTTTAGTGTGCTATTTGGTTTTAGCATCTAGTTATCCACTTCCTCATACAAATTTACGCTTTAAATACAAATATTATGATACCTAAAAACTTAAAATGTTTTATTTTCTAAATCTTTTTTTATCTGAGTTGTTGATATTTCAGGTGTTCTTGGTAAATAAATAACCTCCGCATTAGTTTCATTAGCGATAAAGTCAAATTTCCCTGACCAATCATCACCTATCACAAATTCAGCGACATGAAATTCTTTAATATCTTGAATCTTTTGTTGCCAGCTATTTTCCGGAATAACTAAATCTACATATCTGATAGCTTCTAATAATTTTTTCCTCTTATCAAAAGAAAAATAGGTTTTCTTTCCTTTTTCATCCCAATTAAATTCATCTGTAGATAGTCCAACGATTAAATAGTCTCCTCTTTCTTTCGCTCTTCTTAAAAGATTAATATGTCCATAATGTAACAAATCGAAGGTACCATATGTTATTATCTTTCTCATTTATATCTCCTCTCTTTCGCATTTTTTAATTTATTTACTAACTGACCAGAATATGATACATTAAATTTTCTAGCAAATAATTCTTCTCTGTTAATCAGCATATCATAATCGCTGTCACAAAAATATTTTGGTGTATCATTTTCCCATACTACATAACGCATATTTGAATGACAAGAATTATCAAAATTGGGTGTATTTACTTTTTCTAAAAATTTAGAGTTATAAACAATCGTTTGTAGAAATAATTCATCTCCGTTAATCGTATCTTTAAAATAATCATTAATAAACTTTTCCTGCTCTAACACATATTTGGCCAAATCGTTAGTTATGCTAAACCAATTTGCCCCCATTTGAAATGTATATTTATCTGATTTTATTCTATTACTATTTAAAAATTTTTGAATAATTTTATACAGTTTACCTAAAAACCATAAAAAATTTTTTTTCTTACCAACTTTTTCTTGAAATGGGTAGTAATACATAACACGCTCTAAATTTCTTTGTTTAATTTTTGGCTGCTGAAATTGTATATATTCTTTTCCATCATTTTTATCAAAAAATTCATGAATATAATCTTGACTTTTAAGAGGAAAATCAAGCCCAGAAATCAAATGATAATAATTATAATTTCTTTTCACAGCAGCTTTAAGTAATGCCAGTTCACATTCAATTTGTGAATAAGCCCCCCATGTTACAGAAATACTTTCAATAAAAGAAACTTCCGAATACTGACAATGTGTTTTTAAATCAGCTATATTAACATTACTAGATTTTTTATCAATATGAATTACAATATCATTTCTAATATCATCTAACTCTTTTAACAATAAGCTTAACATATCGAAATTGTCATGCGCCATGATTAAGTAAACATGTTTTTTCATTAATTTTTAGTTCCTTTTAGTATTTTTTTTACATCTAACACAACTTCACTTTTAGTCGTAAATAATATGATACCAAACAATAATAACATGACCATTGATTTATATGCAATGTTAAAAAAAGAATTAGCAAAAATTGAAGGTAATAGAAGCCCAGTAATTGTAATTGCTATTGTTAAGCCCAATTCAATAAGTATCTGTTTGGTAATTAAAAATTGTAAATTAATAAAATCTTTAATCAATACTATTCTTAATATGCAAACGATGAGTTCTACAAAAACTAGTACAATAGTCGCACCTAATGCATTATAAATTGGAACAAGAATATAATTGCCAAGTAAACTAACAATTGAACCAATTATTAATGGGATTCCATATTCTTTGTCTTTTTCCATAGCCAAAGCAAACTGATTAGAGAAAATCCCTCCAATCGGATTTAATATAATAATAAATGAGACAATCATCATATTTGCGGTCATAGGAACAAATTTAGGTCCAAAAAACCATACAACAAACTCTTTCGTATTAGCAAAAATAATAGAAAACAAAATTAATGAAAAAGTCAACGTATAATTAAATGCCTTTTTAGTATACATATATACCTTATCATTATCCCCATTTTTGATAGCTCCAGTCATTTTAGGTAACATAACAATAGTTAAAGATGAGAGTAATGTTAGTAGAATTCTTGCAATTTTTTGAGACTGATCATAGTAAGAAAGCTCTGTATTGGTAGTTAAAGATCCCACTACCGTTTTATCCAAAGTCGTATAAACTTGCATAAACACTTGTGGCAAAAGGATAATCAAACTAGGTTTCCATAAAGATTTAAAAATAGGCATAGAAAAGTTAGGTTTAGAAATTTTATTTTTTAGACTCAGCCAAAAAATTAAACTTCCAACTACAGTAGATGCAGATGTAATTAAAACATACAAAGGTAAATCTTTATCGTTTTTCACTAACAAGATAATCAACAATACTGATAACAATTTTATGATCACATTTCTAATAACTACCTGAGCAAATTGTTCAATACCTTGAAAAAACCAAGCAATATCAAAGGTTGTACCTATTAAAAAAATTAATTGTATATAATATAATTCTTTATACTCAATTTTAAATAAAAAAATTGCGAAAAAATATATAGTTGTGATCACTAATCCAATTAATGCTTGCATGATAAAAAGATTCCAAAATTCTTTATTTAATTCATCTTTATTAAATTTATTTTGTGCTATTCTTCTAATTCTAAGGGGATTCATCCCAACTGATATCAAGATCATTAAAAACTGAGCGATAGAGAATACATAACTGTATATCCCTAATCCTTCTGTTCCCAGCCGACGACTAAGTATAGGCATTGTTATAATTGGCAGTATAATTAATAATACTTGGTAAGTTGCATTAAACAAAACATCACTAATGAATTTTTTCATATTTCTCTATCATCTCTCAATATTTTCTAATATTTTTTCAGTGACAAAATTTGTTGCTTTTCCGGTTTCAAAATTACCTATTTTTTTCAGTAACATTTTAGGACCTTCTATCAACGTTTCTCTATCATGTTCGAAAATAGCCAAAATTTCTTGGTAACTTTTTGCTTTCGGCAAAGGTAAATAATCTAAATCAATATAAAATCCTCTTTCCTTCTTATACTCATCTTCATCATAGTTTAAAAGAATAATCGGCTTATTTAATAATGCAAAATCAAAGAAAATAGACGAGTAGTCGGTAATCAGTAAATCCATATCAAGAAACGTATCTTCTGAACTTACATTATTATCGATTAAGTGAACTGAATATTTTTTTATCAAATCTCGTATTTCTACCTGCTTAATTAGGCTTTGATTTACATTAGGATGAAATTTCAAATAAATTTCTACTTTTTTATTGAGTGATTCAAAATATTTAACTAGGTACGGAATACCTAAAATATCTAGTTGCTTTTGACCATTATCAGCTTTATTATTTCTAAAAGTTGGTGCAAATAGCAACTTAAAAGTTTCTTTTTCAAACAACGAAACTTCTTTATCAATTTTTAGGCATAATTGATCATTTCTCGGCGTTCCAACATTAGCAATTTTATTTTCATCTATTCTAAAAGCAGAAGCATAGATATCACTACTATACTTATTACCAGAAAGTAGATAGTCTAAGCTTTCTGAATCTTTTAGAGCATAGTTTAAATAACTATTTGGGAGTTTATCCACGGCATCAAACTCTATTTTTTTCAAGGGAGTTCCATGCCATGTTTGAAAGTAAATCTGATTTTTACGTTTTTTAAAAAAAATTGTTTTTCTTGAGTCATCAATCCAAACTTTACTTGTATATAGATGAAAAGTAGCCAAAAGCGAATTATTGTCAACACGTTTTATATATGGTGGCAGGTTTTTAACAGAAACATCTTTATTAATGCACCATATATACTTTAGTTTAGGATTCAATTTATAAAGCTCTTCAGATATTCTTCGCGGATTACCTGAATAGTTTCTCCCACCAAAACTAGAAAAAAATATTTTTTTATTTTGAATAGGCAACAGTAAAAAAAACACAGGATAAATATAGCGTGAAAGAAATTTTTTTATCTTTATTATCATCGGTTAATCCCTTCCATTTTTTTAAATATTTTAGCGATTAATTTATTCTTAGAGATGCGACTTGGTAAACTAGGAAACTTAACTAATAGTTTTGTGATTAATTTAAGCTTAACAGATATCTTATTATCATTTAGTACTTCACTTTGATATTTTTCTACAATATCCATACATTTAGTATAATCTAATTTTGAGGTATAATTACTTTCAATCATTCTCATCATCATTCTAATTGCTTCATAGACATATCTAGACTTTACTTTAGGACTTATACTCGGATAATGTTCATCCATAAAATTTAAAATTTCTTCATGGATAATAAAAGAATCAAAATTTTTTTGATTAAAATCTGTTCTTAAAATACTATTATCTCGTAAATAGTAGTGATACTTAGTAGAACCATTAACAGCAACTTTGGTTGAACTATCAATTAAACGATACGTAGTTCCTTTATCTTCCATTAACATCCCTTCTGGGTATCTTATGCTTTTAAACAAACTAATTCTATATAACTTATTATTTGCCGAATAACCAATTAAATTACTTGAGAATAGTTCTCTCATTGCAGTTTCTCGTTCGAATATGTCCCACTTAGTTTGGCTTTCACTTTGAAAGGCAATTTTATTAAAATCCTTTACTTTAATCATCTGAATAACCGATATATCCACATTCGTATTTTCCATTCCGTTCAATAACACTTCAATATAATCCAGCTCGATCCAGTCATCACTATCGATAAAACAGATAAATTCACCTTGTGCACATTCAATCCCAGCATTTCTAGCAGAAGAGAGTCCTCCATTCTCCTTGTTAATTAATTTTATTCTGGAATCTGATAGTTTCTTTTTTTGACAAACACTTAAAGAATTATCGGTGGATCCATCATTAACAATGATAATTTCTAAATTTTGATAGGTTTGATTAATAACTGAGTCTAAACATTTTTCTACATATTTTTCTACATTATATACGGGTATGACTACACTGACTAATTTCATCTTATCTCCTAACTCATTTCTTTTAAACTAATTCATTCTATGATACACTTTTCTATGCTGGAAAGTCAAAAAAATTACGATTTTACTTAAAAAGGTGTACATAAACTTTTACGTACACCTTTTTTACTATTGTTTCAACTCAAAGTTACGGATATCCCCATAATACTTCTGTTCATTCAGCTCAAATTCATAGTACGTATTGTTCCCTGAGGTTGTCACTTCTTTAGTTATTTCTACTGTTTTTCCGATAGAATTCTTCAATACGCCTAATGATTGGTACCCTCTTGTTCCCCACGGAACACTTCCATACTCTGAATACTCAAAATATTGAATGGTACCATCTGCGTCTAGCGGTTTTTCTGAAACGATTTGATCGTATTGTTTCAACTTAAAGTTCCGGACATCCCCATAATACTTCTGTTCATTCAGCTCAAATTCATAGTACGTATTGTTCCCTGAGGTTGTCACTTCTTTAGTTATTTCTACTGTTTTTCCGATAGAATTCTTCAATACGCCTAATGATTGGTACCCTCTTGTTCCCCACGGAACACTTCCATACTCTGAATACTCAAAATATTGAATGGTACCATCTGCGTCTAGCGGTTTTTCTGAAACGATTTGATCGTATTGTTTCAACTTAAAGTTCCGGACATCCCCATAATACTTCTGTTCATTCAGCTCAAATTCATAGTACGTATTGTTCCCTGAGGTTGTCACTTCTTTAGTTATTTCTACTGTTTTTCCGATAGAATTCTTCAATACGCCTAATGATTGGTACCCTCTTGTTCCCCACGGAACACTTCCATACTCTGAATACTCAAAATATTGAATGGTACCATCTGCGTCTAGCGGTTTTTCTGAAACGATTTGATCGTATTGTTTCAACTTAAAGTTCCGGACATCCCCATAATACTTCTGTTCATTCAGCTCAAATTCATAGTACGTATTGTTCCCTGAGGTTGTCACTTCTTTAGTTATTTCTACTGTTTTTCCGATAGAATTCTTCAATACGCCTAATGATTGGTACCCTCTTGTTCCCCACGGAACACTTCCATACTCTGAATACTCAAAATATTGAATGGTACCATCTGCGTCTAGCGGTTTTTCTGAAACGATTTGATCGTATTGTTTCAACTTAAAGTTCCGGACATCCCCATAATACTTCTGTTCATTCAGCTCAAATTCATAGTACGTATTGTTCCCTGAGGTTGTCACTTCTTTAGTTATTTCTACTGTTTTTCCGATAGAATTCTTCAATACGCCTAATGATTGGTACCCTCTTGTTCCCCACGGAACACTTCCATACTCTGAATACTCAAAATATTGAATGGTACCATCTGCGTCTAGCGGTTTTTCTGAAACGATTTGATCGTATTGTTTCAACTTAAAGTTCCGGACATCCCCATAATACTTCTGTTCATTCAGCTCAAATTCATAGTACGTATTGTTCCCTGAGGTTGTCACTTCTTTAGTTATTTCTACTGTTTTTCCGATAGAATTCTTCAATACGCCTAATGATTGGTACCCTCTTGTTCCCCACGGAACAGTTCCATACTCTGAATACTCAAAATATTGGATAGTCCCATCTGCATCTATTGGCTTTTCTGAAACGATTTGGTCAAATAGTTTGATATTTCTGTAGTCAGTCCAATAATTATTTCCATCAGATTCAAACTGATAATACTTATTGTTAGATGTCGTTACCGCTTCTTTTTTAACTTTTATGTCTTTGTTTAAAAACTGAGTTACAGATCCTAATTTTTGATAACCTTCTGTCCCCCATGGTCTATTACCATATTCATCAAAAGGAGTAGATAAAATATTTCCGTCCTTAATTAATGATTTCTCTTCTGTAATGATATCATAACCGCTAAGCGATTTCACAAAATAGTCAGTAAAGCTCATAGAAATATCAAAAGGATGAGCAATACCTGGAAAATAAAACTGCGAGCTCCATTGCCAAGCCCCATATTCTTGATTCCAAATTGAATCTGCAGCGGGATAGAAGGGATACTGAGCAACCCAAATATTTTTATATCCAAATTGGTTAGGATCAATATAACCACTATTTAACCAATTTTTCCCTGTATATAAAAGTGAATAATTGTATCCATGTGCTTTAACTTGATTTATAAAAGATTTACTATTTTCAGTTACATCCCCCTGCAATAATTCCGTTGCTTCAGCATCGTTAACTGCAATAGTACTTGAGTTCAGTTTCAATTTTTTCATATAATTTACGAAATAATTTGCTTCTTGAATTGCTTCCTCAGAAGTCGTATATCTACTAAAATGATACACAGAAACTACTAGGCCTGCACTTTGGGCATTTCTAATTTGACTTTCTGCGTATTGATTTATATAGGATGTACCATCCGTTAATTTTACTACCACACCTTTAATTCCATATTTATTTTTCATTAATGAATATTGTTCAATAGATATATACTCATTCCATGAAGAAACATCAATAAAATCTTGTCTAGGGGTATTCTTATCACCAGCATTAACATTTACTGGTGATAAATTTTGTAAAGATCTCATTGCAACTAGATTAATTGTTTCTTCTGATGCTTTAATGTAATCCCCCATTTTATTGTTTTCTGTAAAATATGATTCCTGAAGCTTATCTGAAGCAAAAACCGTTTGGCTCCAAAAACAAATAGGAAGTAACAACAGTAATAAAATTTTTTTCATTATTCTCTCCTTGAATATTATTTATTTCTCAACCTTTTTTGATAAATCACTCCACGTATACCATTAGGAAGTAAACTAATAATTGAATGTACTGCAGAAACAAATATAAAATCAGAAAAAGATCCTAAACCTTCCCGATATATTACTTTACGCGCTTTTAATCCTGGTACTAGGTATTTAATCCCACCACGCCTAGAATACATATCTTTTCCGCCTCTAGCATAAACCAAAATCTTATTTATATTTGCCGCTTTTTTATCTTGTTTCAACAGCCTTATCCAAAGATAATAATCTTCAAACCCCTTCAAAGGTTTATAGTTACCAACCTGAATAATATCCTCTTTTTTATACATAACTGTCATATGATTAAATGGATTTCTTCTTTTCGAAAAGCGGCGAATTTCCTCGTTACTTTCTGGTACTATACGTCTTCCCAAAATATTGGTAACATTCCCCTCAAATTCTATAATATTACCACCAACAATCGCTAAACTTGAGTTTTCTTTAAATAATTTATACTGAACTTCCAATCTGTCCTCTACCATAATATCGTCTGTGTCCATTCTTGCAATTAACTCATTTCGGCAATTTAAAACTCCCTCTGCCAACGCTATACCTAATCCTTTATTTTCTGATAACGAGTAAAGACTTAGTTGATTGCCTAATTTTCGTTTATATTCATCAATAACTTCATCTAGTTCTAACGTTAAAGGGCCATCTTTTACTAAAAAAATTTCTTCAGGTTGAATAGTTTGTCTTAAAATACTCTCCATTGTGTCAATTAAATACTCTGGTTTTTCATTTTTGTAAATTGACATTAGAATACTTATAGGCACAGTCTCCACAATAAAATCCTCATTTCAATAACTTTATATTTCGTTCTTTTAAATAAGAACAAGTAATCGTTTCACGTTCTTCAGACTCATCCAATCCTCTTGATGATACTTTATCAAAGAGAATTTTGATGGTTTGAAGCAGGATTTTCATATCCAATAGCAATGAATAATTCTTGATGTACAGTAAATCAAAGTTCAATTTACTATTGTAGTCAGAAGCATACTTCCCATAAACTTGGGCATAGCCAGTAATCCCCGCACGTACATTGTGACGTAAATAGTAATTCGGGTTTTCCTGATTAAATTGATCAACAAAGAATGGTCGTTCAGGACGTGGTCCGACAATGGACATATCCCCGCGAATAACATTGATTAGTTGTGGCAACTCATCAATACGTAAAGCGCGCAAGTATTTACCAACTGTAGTGACGCGACTGTCGTTACTTGTAGATAAGACTGGACCTGATTTTGCTTCCGCTGTTGCCGACATCGTTCTAAATTTTAAAATCGAGAACTCGCGTTGATCTAATGTAATCCGAGTTTGTTTGTAAATCACTGGTCCCGGTGAGGTTGCTTTGACTAAAATCGCTGCAATAAGCATTAAGGGTGAGGTAATCACAAATAGGCAAACAGAGACTAAAATATCGAATAAACGTTTAATAAAATTCTCTTCTGGTTGGATTTCAAAATTTGAGACTTCGATAATACTTTCATCTTCAAAGTTCATCATGTTTGGTTTTAACATAATTAGATTTTCAAAACTTGTATCTAAAAAGATTTTTTTCTTGTGTTTGACAATTAATTGATACAATTTTACTTTTTCGTTCTCATCAACATTACTTGAAATATAAACAATATCGATCTCATCGATAATTTTTTTTAAGTTTTCATAGTAATTGCTGACAACAACGCTCGTTACTTTATGCTTGTTATTTTTATCAGACATAAAGTTTTGAATTGACCGCATAACTTGATTTTCTTTACCTAGTAAAACAACTTTTCGCTCATTGCTGACCTTTAAGTAAAGATAATAAACAAGAATTCGCCAAAGACTTAGAACAATAATTCCGATTATAAAGGAATATCCTAAAACAGAACGCGGGAACGTAAACCAACGTCCGGCAAATGTCACAATCATAATCGTTAAAGTCATTAAAATTTGACCAATCACCGTGACAAAAATGATGTCACTAATTTTGCGATTATAAAAAATATACGCACCTAACAACAAATTCAAAAAGATAAAAAAGATTGAAATGTAAATTGCAGATTTTTCATAAGCCACAAAGTTAAATGAAGGAATTTCTCGGCCAAATTTCACCATAAACCCTAAGATGATTGATAAATTATAGAGCAAAACGTCTGCTAAAATAATTACAATTCGTCTTGCATTACTCCATTCACTTTTTGATGTCATTAAAAACTTCCTCTCTTCACTTCCAGTAATTACATTATTTGTAATAACATGTAACCCCTATATTACCATAATGTCAGCGGACAAGAAAGTTCTATAGGATGAAAATTATCTGCGATGTCTTTGGACACGACTTAATTCTTCAGGTTGGTCCCAGCCCTCTTCGTCAACAGGTGCTATCGGGCGCTCTTCATTGCTAACAGGACTTGTTTGTTTCACTCGTTTTCTTCTTTTAGGTGTCGTTGGTCTTTCATGTCTTCCTCGTTTTTTCTCTGGCCGGAAGTAGAAGGCTAGCCCAAGGAAACTATAAACAATTGGCATCCAATGAGGCGCTAATAAAATATCTTCCATAAATGAATGAATCCAGATTAAAAGGAAGCCTAAAAGTAAACTAACTTGCAAACGATCCAATGTTTTTTTGCGGAAACCAATCAATAAAATCAAACTGACTAAAAAAACAAATAAAATCAGATAGCCAATGACACCAAAATTACTTAACGTAAATAGAAAAGCATTATGTGTCCCCAGCGGTTTCCATGAGGCCACAAAAGGCTCCATACCGACTTTAATATGTTGAGGATCAGATAACCATTTAGCAAAAAACTCATGCCAAATTCGTTCTCTTCCTGTAAATAAATCAACAGTATCTGTTTCCGCACATAAGTAAAATAACAATGGTCCCAATGCAGCTACTCCGACAAAACCAAACAGCCAAACTTTCGAACGTTGCAAGAAACGTTTTGGTAAAAGATTATCCACCAGAATAAAACCAACTAAAATGGCAAAAGAGGTTTTGGATTGACTGACCCATGTACCTAAAACACCACCAATGTATACAGGTAAAAGCAGCAGGTTAAAAACCTTATTTCTATATGCTTTGATCAAACTACTGGCCATCATTGTTGAAAACATCAACGTTGCACCAATCGTATTGGTATTAATCCAAATACTTTCTAGTTTATTTGATTCTTTAAAAATTTCGTCTGTTGGAATCAACTGAGGCAACTCCACGGACATCCGATACAAAGTCGCACTCAAAGCAACTAAAGAGACAATTAATAAAAATGTTTGATCCAAACGATCAAAGACACAAACTTTAAAACAAAGGACCAACAAAATAATTAAAGGAATCATTGTATCTGTTTGCATCGTGCTATGACGGATTGATTCCGTAAAGTGAAACAAGAGCCAGGTGGCTAGCGCCAACGCTACGGTCAGCCAGTCAATAAATTTTAATTTCGTACAATTTAATAGCAGTACAAGTATTACTGCTATTAATAATAAAATTGAACTATTGGCATACATATATTTTGTGACTGGCGCATCAATTCCTACGACCCACATCGTATACGAGCCGATCATTGTAACTAATAAAATAAGTCGACCGATTCTATTCAATACTTTTCCCATATTCAAACCTCATTCCATGAATGAATCACTAGTCGTTTATTCGATAAATATATGCCCCGTTCTGATCAGGTCCATATAATTTTTCAAAATGAATCGTTGGTGTGTCTAACGGTTCTAATGGTTTATAAACGACCGCATATTTAATCCCATATTCTTTTAATTTTTCTGGAGATAAACGAGCAATAATCGCATCTTTTTGCATCAACTCTAAAACAGGGGTCTGATTTCCTACTTCAACATTGATGTGCGCATAGCGATTATAAATAAATGTGTCTTTTCCTTTTGGATCTAATGGTTTCCAAGCCTCTAAGTCAGGTGTAAAAGCAACACCGTTAAATGTATGCACACCTAACATTGGCAAATAGCCATACATTAAGCGTTCGCCCACCCACAATTGGTTGGGGTCTTTTTTGTTAATTTCTTCCACTTCTACCGCTAATTTTTTACCATAGACAGCAGAAACGCCTCGAGAAATTGGATTAACAAAGGCACCAGAAACCATAATGATTCCTAATAAGACAAGGACAAATAACGTGCGCCAACGTTTAAATAAAGCAACAATTAAAACGGTAGCGACAACCAAGACACCAATGATATCCATTCGTGTAACGTATAACCGTAAATTGCCCGTATATAAAACAAAGAAATACAGAACAACATTTAATCCTAGCGCCCCTAACCAGGCCATCATTGGAATTTTTGCTTGGCGATTCCATAAATAATCGATGAACCATAAACTTAACAACACAGCGGCAAACCCGAAGGATAACATCGCCCGTTGTTCTGGCACATAAGACCACAATGTCAACTTAGCAAAAATTGTTGGAAATTGAACGCTCATCCAAACTAAGTTAAATAAACAATACACGAATAAGACAAAACCGTAAATGTTTTCTTTGATTTTTTTATAAAAAATAAATGGTGAGAGCGGCAAAATAACAAAAAATAATTGATAAAAACTACTGATTTCCGAATTATTTGAATATGGAACATCTTGAAACGGCATTTTCCAATTTGTTAAAAATAACAAAATATCGCGTTTAGGCATATCGCCACCTAAACTTACCCGTTTTCCTGGATAAGCGGTATCCATTACTGCTTTTAAGGAATCCAATGAGCCATATAACGATCCGCCAACAATAATCGCCGTCATCAAGAGTGCCCCACCTATCAGGACCCCATCCCACTTATCCAACTTAATTTTTTTACGAAATTCTAAAAAGAATAAAATTAAAAATAATAAAATCAAATAACCAAGTGGTACTTGTAACGCAGGATAAATAACTAAAACAAATCCTGAGGCCATAATAACAGCCGTTATCGCACAAATGACACGACGTCGAACACTACTATGATAATAGAAATAATTATAAATTCCCACTAAAAAACCTAAGCCAAAAAATACTAAATCTCCAACTGGCGAGACAAACCACCATTGAAGGGCCGAAGAAAACGGAATCCAAACACTTGCTAACAAAGCTAAATATTTATTCCGCCGTGTGACGATCAAGCCAATTTCAAAAGAAAATAAAATTAAGCCAATTAATTTAAGATTCCAATACCACGATAAGCCATATTCTTTGCCTAATAGTACATAGCCCCACGTAAAAGGTTTCGCTAACGTGGCCAAATTCCACGCTGGTGAATTATAACCTACCACCATGTCTTGCCCATTTAACGTAATCACATCATTATGTGTTTTCAAACCTGTTTGTGTTTGTGAGAGGCTAAATGGGGTTTGAACGAGCCATTCATCCGAGCGAACACCTCTTGGTTCACCAGCAATTAATGAACTTTTTTGACCATCTGCATATTCAGAAACATACGCATCCCACATGTTTAATGAACTACCATGGACTTTAAAGGCTACCAGTAAAATAAAAATGACTGCCGCTAGCAGATAGCGCCAGCGTAACAAATGATCAACCAAGCGAGCGCTCTGCTCAGCTTGGTTGCGTAATGGTTGTTTTTCTTTTCTTGTAGTTAGTTGTTGTTCCATCTTTTCGCTCCATTTCGTCATCCGCAATTGCATCTAGTCAATTCGTAATGAAAAGTTGGGAATATCCCTTGTCAGATTAGGATTATAAAATGGATCATTTTCAATTAAAGGTCCCCATTTTTCTTCCATCATCACTTTTTCTTGTTCAAAACGTTTTTTCTTTTTGCCTTTATCATCATATCCACGAGTTTGAGATTCAAAATGATAAAGCTCTGCTTCATGAAGCCAGACGTTGTCACGTCCTAAAGCTTGGACTTTCAGGCATAAATCAACATCATTGAAAGCTACAGTAAACGCTTCTTCAAAACCACCAACTGCATCAAAATCTGCTTTTTTCATAAGTAAGCATGCGGCAGTTACTGCTGAATAATTAACATTAATAGCTAACCGACCAAAATAGCCTAAGTCACCATGGGGATAACCATAATGACCATGTCCAGCAACACCACCTAATCCTAAAATAACGCCTGCGTGTTGGACCGTATTATTTGGATACAATAATTTCGCACCTACACAGCCAATCCGTTCTTGCTGAGCAAATGAAACCATCAAGGTTAACCAATTCTCTGTAATCACTTCGGTATCATTATTTAAAAATAATAAATACTCTCCGTGCGCTTTTTTCGCTGCACGATTGTTAATAGTTGAGAAATTGAATGGAATATCGATTGATTCAACGAAAAAGCGGCCAGGTAATTGTTGTTCAAATTTTGCATATAATTCGTGCATTTTTGGATCTGTACTTCCATTATCAGCCATAATAATCTCGTAATTTTGGTAGGTTGTTTTTTCAATAATCGATGAAACACAACGTTGTACGTCTTTATAGCCATTTTTAGTTGGAATAATAATTGAGACTAACTTTTCAGATTCAATGTCATAATAAACATCGTATAAGCCATTCGCCGCCCCATGCGTTGCATGACCATTAATTCCTCGACGAACGAGCGCATCTTGCACGGCTCTTAGCCCCGCTTCAAAAGCATAACCTTTGGAGCCCTGATCCACTGCTGTTGAGGTTGGCAGCATCCGCCAATAGTAAAGAACTTTTGGAATATGTGTGATGCGTTCTTTTGTCGTTTTTTCAGTAAATCTTAAGACTAAATCGTAGTCTTGAGAACCTTCGTAACCTTTTCGAAAGCCGCCAATTTCTTCTAGAATACTCCGACGATACACGCCTAAATGCGAAATGTAATTGGTTCCTAAAAGTAAATCAGGTGACCAATCTGGTTTAAAGGCTGGATCAGAACGATTTCCATCCATGTCAATCTTATCTTCATCACTATAAATTAAATCCAGTTCTGGGTTTTCATTCAGCACTTTAACCACTTCATAAAAAGCATTGATCGCTAATTCATCATCGTTGTCTAGTAAGGCGACAAATTCTCCGGTAGCAATCGCTAAAGCAGAGTTGGTTGCTTCGGAAATATGACCATTTTGTTCACGAAAGACGACCCGAATTCGCTCATCCAATTGCTGGTACTCTGTTAAAATCTTTTTGACATTAGGATCTGTTGAGGCGTCATCGGCCATACATAATTCCCAGTTAGTATAGACTTGATTCAAAATAGAATCAATGCACAACCGAAGCCATTTTTCTTCAACATTATACACTGGCATCGCAATGGAAATTTTAGGCTGGTAATGAAATGTTGCGATTTCTTGCGTCATCGCTTCTATGTCTAGTACTTCATTTCTAGCTAACCAGTTAAGATACGAAGCTTGATTTCTTAGTTTCTCAATTTTCGCTCGTTGAATGGTATGAGAAATACCATTTTTAGCCATATACTTAAATCCTTTTTTGGCTTTTATCCAAAGACGAGTCACTTTATCTTCTGTCCCTGGAATCACTGGATATTTTTTATTCAAGGGAAAATCCACCGTTACAACATGTGCTGATGATTGAAAATGAAAAGGGAGTACTTTTTTTTGTTTAATTCCTTCAAGTGTAACAACAAAGCCAGCTTCAATCGCAGGCTCTGTTTGATAAATTTGATTAACATCTTCACGTAAAACGCGCTGAATGTTATAAGCGGACACTTGGTTTTCATTATTAATTGTGAAAGTTGGGCTTTCTTTAGTGATTGTATCCAACGCCCAACCTGTAATGGTTAAATTATTTGTTGCTTTGTCGCGATAGATACTATCAAAGATCACCTTAATGTCTTCATTCATGTGCATTCTCCTTATAGATGTTTCGGATTTCGGTAGGGATCAACTAAAGCTTCCGCGGTCCATTTTTCCGCAAGTTCTTTATAAGATCCTTTTTTATCATGGTTTTGCATTTTTTCGTCTGCTTTCAAAATTGCATAGGACACATATACATTTCGTTTACCAGCGCTAGCAAATTGTAACGATAAATCGACACCCATCCACTCTTTTCCTAAGTTTTCGTTAATTCCTTCTAAATTTAGGTAAAGTTGTTTGTTGAATAGTAAGCAGTCTTCAGTTGCTGCTTGAATATTTCTTGGTAAAGCAATTCTGTAATAGTAACCTAAGCTTTTACCAGGGGTGCCTTTTTCAGGATAAAGTAATCGACCTTTGTCTGTATCAACTGATACTCCCACCGTTTCCACGCGATAGCGTGCGTCAACTACGCGGCCAGTCACTAAACCAGAGGTCTCTTGTTGACCAATGTTCATTAACTCTTTTAACCAATCATTTTTCGTTGGTACCAATCCAGCATTTAATAAAGCCACATATTCTCCCTTAGCAGCTTGAATCATGCCATGACGAGTTTCTGTTGAAACATAACGAAGACGGTCATTTTGGATATTTATTTGATTCTCGAAGCGTTCAGGCAATAGAATTTCATAATTTGTATAGGCAGTTTTTTCTAATAATTGACGTAAGTAACTACTCATATTCTCTGTATCATTCGTAATAATCAATGATACCATCGGCACATGATCATAAAGATAATTAATTTTATAGGAACCATAAAATTCGGCAATCTCTACTTGTGCTTTTAAGCCACGGCGTTCCGTTGCCGCTTGGACCGCTTTTTGACCAGCTACATAGGCGTAACCTTTGCTTTCAGGGTTTAGAGCAGTCGATGATTCAATGGCACGCCAATGATACATCATACCAGAAATATGCTTGATTTTCGTTGCTTGTTCCGTTGCTCGTAATACGAAATCATAGTCTTGAGCGCCGTTATATGCTGAGTTCAATCCGCCTACTTTTTCTAATAAATCACGTTTCACAACAACAAAGTGTGTAATGTAATTATGGTTTAAAATCAGTTCTGGATTCCAGTCCGATTTGTAAAACGCGTTGAAGCGACGACCATTTTCTGTAATTTTATCTTCATCAGTATAAAGAAAATCAATCGTTGGGTCTGTATTTAAAGCTTTGACCACTTCATATAATGCTTGTGGCGCTAATTCATCATCGTTATCCATGAAACCAACAAAATCGCCAGTAGCAATCGACAAAGCTGAGTTAGTTGCTTCTGAAATATGTCCGTTTTCTTCGCGATAAATAACTTTGATTCGTTGATCTAGTTCTTTATATTTTTCTAGCATGGGCTTAATATGTTCGCTTGGCGATGCATCATCTGCTAAACATAACTCCCAATTTTCATAGTACTGATTTTGTAAAGAAGAAACGCACGCTGCAAGCCATTTTTCTTCGACATTATAAACAGGTACAGCGACAGAAATTTTAGGCTGAAATTGGAACGTTTTAATTTCCGCTAAAACTGCCTCCACGTCAACAGGGGCTTCTGCTTTTTCTTGTCGTTTAAAGTACCACTTCACTGAGCCCATCAAACCACGTGTCTGAATCGAACGCCATGCTCGATCAAATTTCGTGCCTAGTTGAACCATGTTTGGACGCTCCACCACGTATTGAACCTTCTGGCCTGATTTGGTGTCAATGTTTAACGTGTAGGCTGGTAAATCTTCTGGATCTTTAATCGTAATTACAAAACCATAATCTTGATCGCCTTCTAATTCAAACATATCAATAACATCACGACGGTAATCTGTTTCCACCGTATAAGTGACTGATTCACTAGCTTCTGCAATGCTGAATCTTAGCGGATAATTTGTTTGTTTGTCATACGCCCACCCTCTGATAACAGAAACGTTATTTTCTACATCGCGAGCAATATCATCGATGGTTAAATTAATCATTTTATCAAATTTAGTTAACGTGATTCGTTTATATTTTCCAGTAGGCATAGGGGCAGTCTCCGTCTGTTTATTCATTTCTTCTAAAAATTGATTTCTTTCATCTAACAGTGCATGAATAAAGGTATTTTCACGTTCTGAATAGTTGCCTTCAAAGAAATAATCAATGTCTACTGTCAGGTCTTTGCCTGCCATTTGTGCATCGGTTACTTCGATTACAGGTACTTGCGTATCTAAGAAATAATAGATATTCTCTTGTACCAGAAAAGCATTCGTGGCTGCGACTGGGACTGTCTCGCCGTCTATCGTCATGGATAATTTAATAATTGCCCCCGTTAAACTTGGGAATAATTTTATCAGTTGGACGTCTTCTGGTATCTTCAGTTGGAACTGTTTTGTTTCAGGTTTTTGTAAATCAACTGGTTGATCCAACTCAGTCTCTTTTTCTTCGCCGCAATTAATTAAAATATGAACGTTTTTTTCATTGTATGAATTTACTGGTGTCACTCGCTCTGGCTGTTCTACTGGTTCAGCAGTCAAGGCAAAAAAGTACTGATACACTTCGCCAAAGGGACGCGCTTTAAAAGCTGCTTGTACTTCTACAGGTAACGCTTCATACGTCGTAGGAATTTCGTTGTAGCCAACTTGATTAAATGTAAAATCTTCTTTGGCAATGTATAAACCAACTTCTGCAAAAACTTTTTCAAATCCTTCTTGTAAATAGAATGATTTATGCGTAGCATCCAACAGCCCAGTTTCATTCCACGTTAAACGATTATTAAATAAATCAATTAAGACAGAATTATGCGCCAAATTAGGGAAAGTGATTAAGATTTGACCGCCTGGTTTTAAAAACGGTTTGACTTTTGCTAAGGCGCTTTGAGGATTCATTAAATGTTCCAACACATCTGCAAAAACGATATAATCAAACGTCTTACCAGCAAAGTATTCGACCCAATCATTTTCATCAATATTGCCATAAAAGGCATCTGTTGAAAATTGACTGACATGATCATAAAGTTCTTTGTCTAATTCAACAATTGAGACCCGGCACTTTTTTTCTTCCATCAAATAGCTAGTCATTCGCCCATTACCTGGACCAAATTCCAAGACATCACTATTTTCTTTGATTTGTGCTACGATTTTCCCAACACTGGTACTCTCGTCTGTTTCCATTTCAAAATCATACTTCATCTTTTGTCGTATCCTTCCATTTATGATCTAAGATGACAATTCCTTCTCCGGCATAACGACCGGTAATAAACATCGTCACGTATTTTGTTTTGTAGACTAATGGGACTGTTGCATGTTCCTCAAAGAAAGCAATATCAAAATAATATTCACCTGTTAATAATGACATTTTTTCATATTCTAAATAAAAAACATTCCGTCCTTTTTTCCAAGGAATTTGCACGCCATCTAACAACGTATTTAAGCCACAGACATAATGATTGTCCACTGTTCGAATAGCGACCCCACAAACAGGCTTCTTAATTTGATCATTTTTGACAGTATATTCAATTTTTACAATCACTTTTTCATCTTGCGTTACCATTTCTAATGGTTCATAATCCGCATTTAAAAGTTCCGCATGATCCACTTCAATAATATCTGGTGTTGGGGTTTCATCTTTCATGGTCGCTTCGCGGTCAACCGTTTTAATTGATTTCTTTTTCAAAAAGTTTTCGTAGTTGGTCGTCACGTCCATCGTATCTCCATATTCAACGACTTTCCCGTGTTGCAACCAAAAAGTTCTGTCACAAAAACGACGAATGGAGTTTACATCGTGAGAAACAAATAAAATTGTTTTACCAGAATTTTTAATTTCCGTAAATTTTTCCATACATTTTAATTGAAACTCTAAATCCCCGACAGCCAACGCTTCATCGACAATTAAAATATCGGGATCCACGTTAATGGCTACCGCAAAAGCCAAGCGGACAAACATACCACTAGAGTACGTTTTAACTGGTTGATACAAATGATCGCCGATGTCAGCAAAATCAATGACATCTTGGACACGCTCTTCCATCTCTTCTCGGGAAAAACCCAAGACCATTCCATTTAAGAAAATATTTTCATATCCTGAATATTCAGGGTTAAAACCTGAACCTAATTCAAGCAACGCTGAAATTTTCCCATTAATCACCATGGACCCGGAGGTTGGCGTTAATACTCCTGTAATAATTTTTAACATAGTTGATTTTCCAGAACCATTTTCGCCGACAAAGCCAATCATCTCGCCTTTTTTAATTTGCATCGTGACATCGTCTAACGCATAAAACAAATCGTGGTAGGATTTTTTGGTTGGACTAAGCGCTTCTTTAAACCGATCGGACGGCTTTTTATACATGTTGTATGTTTTGGTAATATGTTGGATATCGATTGCATATTCTGACATGTCGTTCTCTCCTTATAATACATCTGAAAAATGTGGTTTTAAGCGTCTAAACACGGTTGAGCCAATTAATAGTAAAACAATAGTAACTCCCCAGAAATATAAGCTATATTGCCAATGTTCCCAGAACCATGCACCGCCTAAATAAGATTCGCGGTATCCTTGAACAATATAATATAATGGATTGATTTTTAAGATTGTCGCAATCATTCCAGTTGGTTGCCATAAAATTGGCAATGTCCACATAACTGTTTGCATAATGATATTGATAAATTGCATAATATCAGGTAAAAATGGTTGTGTTGAAGCAGTAATCCACGTAATTGCTGTTAAAAAGACTAATAAACAAGCTAAGTAGTAAATTAATTGCAAACTGTACAGACTTGGGTAATAACCGTTAGCTGTAGTAATTACAAAACCAATTAGAATGAAAAACAAGTGGGTGTACAAGTTCGATAAAATTTTAGATGTTGGTAAAATTTGTACATTAAACACGACTTTTTTAACTAAATAACTATATTCACGAAACACATTCGTGGCTGATAATAACGAATCTGAAAAGAAGAACCAAGGTACCATCCCTGTTACTAAATAGACAATGAATGGCATATTGTCGCCAGCTCTAGAACGAAGGCCTACAGAAAAGACAAACCAATACGTCAAAACAGTTACTAATGGCGTTAAAAACGCCCAGACAATTCCTAGTGCTGAACCAGCATACTTGGCCTTAAAATCATTAAATGAAAATTGTAGTAACAATTTTTTGTTCTGAAAAATATTCTTAAAAATTGAAAATGTTTCTTTAAACATATACTTATTCCTTCCGTAATAAACTATTTTTATCTAAAATTTTTGGATACAAAAATGCCATTTTAAACAACATTTCTATTTTATCGATAAACGCCTAGCTTTTCAATAGTAGACCCCTTTTTATAAAGAAAAATTTAACTGATTTCACTATATTAAAAAATCTTGTCCAATTTTTAGGAGATTATGCTACAATAATGGAGGTCTTGCATTTTTTTGCACGGAAACTATTTTTGAGAGAAGGGAAATTATGGTTCTTTTTATTATTTACGTATTTCTGTCTTCTGCTGGTCTGGTCTTATTTAAACTAGGTTCTAGCAGTTTGAACATCCAACTCCAACAAACAATCTTTTCAATGAATATCTCACTTATATCTTTATTGGGTTTATTTTGTTATTTAATTAGTTTTATTTTATGGATGTTAATTATTAGTCGTTCCGATGTTTCTTACATTGTTCCTTTAGGCGTTGCCTGTACAAACATCGCTATTTTAATTGCTTCAAATCTTATTCTAAAAGAGACAATCACAACGAATGCCCTTATCGGTGCTGTGGTTATTATTGTCGGCATTGTGATTATGAATCTTAAATAAAAAAGATCGCTATTCATTGAGCTGACCCTTAAAAATTAGACTTTCAGGTCCAACTTTTAAGGGTCACTACACATTAGCGATCTTTTTTATTTTCTTCAGATTTCATGATAGATAATTCTTGCAATAATGTTTTAATGCGATTTTCGTGTTTTGAAATCAACACAGAATTTTTAATTTCCATAATTAAAAGGACAATCACCGCAGCTGATAATAAGAAGTTTGATGTTGTTTCAAACCCAAAGGCCATTGCTAACCATTCTGCCACATGCGGGAAAATAGCAAAAATAATTAAGACAATTGAGATTAATAACCAAATCAAAGCATTTTTTAGGAGAAAAATATTTTTATTAATTCCTCGAATAATGTATAAGAAAAAGCCAATTGCAAATAAAAATAAAGCTAGCCATAACACGGTTGGTAGCATTAATCTCCCTCCTTCATAAAGGCAGCAATCAGAATTGCTGAGCCGACTTCCAGCATATACTTCACAGAAGCCAATGCACGAATCGAAGAAACACCACCAAGCCGTTCCATCATATTGACAGGTCTTTCAACAATCACAAAACGTTTTTTAATTAAGTGAACAATCGATTCTGGCTCAGGATAATTTGTCGGATAACGCTTTGCAAAAAAAGCAATCACTTTCCGATTTCCCGCTCGATAACCAGAAGTCACATCATAAATTGTTTTACCAGAAGCCATTCGAATGCAAAAAGATAACAAACGAATACCAAAACGGCGCATTTTCGTACTTTGAAAAGCCGCTTCGTTTCCAGGAATGAAACGAGAGCCAATCGAAAAATCACATTTACCCTCTGCTAATGGTTCCAGTAAAATAGGTAAACTATTGATATCATGTTGACCATCACCATCAAACTGAACCGCCACATCATACTCATTTTCTAAGGCATATTTATAGCCGGTCTGTACCGCCCCGCCAATACCTAAATTCAACACTAAATGAATGGCATTAATTTGGTTGACTTCTAAAATTTGTTTGGTTCCATCTGTCGAGCCATCATTAATTACCACATAATCCAATTCATGTTGAAAATGCGTAACTTCCTGTTTAAATGTTTCAATGGAAGCAATCGTCCGCAAAATGTTTTCTTCCTCATTGTAAGCAGGAATGATTAAAAGTACCTTCATAAAGAGAAACACCTTTCCACTTTTTCTCTAACAAAACCCCTCACTTACACAAAACAATTTATTGTTGAACATTTTCTAACATTTGTGCTAAGGCTTCTTGCCAAGTAGGAATTTTAAAGCCTAACGCTTCTGTTTTACTTAAATCCATGACAGAATATTGTGGTCTTTGCGCCTTTTGTGGAAATTGAGTTGAATCCACTGGCAGTACTTCCACTTCAGTATCTTTTAAAATTTCTTTAGCAAACTGATACCAGCTACAGCTGTTTTCATTAGACAAATGATAAATACCAAATGGCGCTTTTTCTGCAATAACAAATGCCATAAATTCGGCTAACGTTCTTGTCCAAGTTGGGCGGCCAAACTGATCGTCCACTACCGTTAGTTGGTCTCTTGTTTCCGCTAATTTTTGCATGGTAAAGACAAAGTTATGACCGTATTGACCAAATACCCATGATGTTCGAATAATATAATAATCGTCCAGGATTTCTTGGACCGCTTGTTCACCTAATAACTTCGTCCGACCATACTCATTTAAAGGATTCGGTTGATCATCAATCGCATAGACGCCTTCTTTTTTAGTTCCATCAAAAATATAATCTGTACTTACGTAAACAAGTGTCGCCCCCACTGCTTTAGCAGCTTCTGCAACATGACGTGTGCCATCTACATTCACTTTTTCATCTAATTCCTTGCCTTCGTCTTCTGCTTTATCAACAGCTGTATAAGCAGCACAATGATAAATGACGTTTGGTTGAATTTCTTTCACTTTTGCCAACGTACTATCCGCATCAGTAATATCTAATTCTGTGGAATCCGTTGAAACATACTCAATTCCTTGTTCGTCTAATAGGTGACGTAATTCTGTGCCCAATTGGCCATTTCCACCAGTAATTAAAATCATTATTTTCGCTCCTTCTTGAAAAAAAGGCAGGGCAAAGTAGCTTTTGTACTTTGCCATCGCCTTTCGACTGTTATCTCACATGTCAGAAAAAATTACTGACCATTTTGTGCATATTTTGCTTCAACAGCTTCTTTATCTGCACGCCACCAGTCTTCATTTTCTGTATACCACTTGATTGTTTCTGCCAAGCCTTCACGGAAATTCGTGAATTCTGGTTCCCAACCTAATTCTTCGCGTAATCTGGTTGAATCAATCGCATAACGTAAGTCATGTCCTGCACGATCGTTGACATGCTCATAGGCATCAACAGGTTGTCCCATTAATTCTAAAATTAATTCCATCACTGTTTTATTGTCTTCTTCACCATCGGCTCCGATTAAATATGTTTCGCCAATTTGCCCTTTTGTTAAAATTGCCCAAACAGCCGAAGAATGGTCGTTTGTATGAATCCAGTCACGAACATTTTTACCAGCACCATAAAGTTTTGGTGTAATACCGCTTAAGACATTGGTAATTTGACGAGGAATAAATTTTTCAATATGTTGATATGGCCCATAGTTATTTGAACAATTTGAAATTGTTGCTTGTAAGTTGAAAGAACGAACCCACGCTTTGACTAACAAGTCAGATCCTGCTTTTGTTGAAGAATAAGGACTTGAAGGATTGTAAGGCGTTTCGGCAGTGAATTTTTCCCCTTCGCCTTCTCCATGTCCTGGTAAATCTTCTCTTAAAGGTAAATCGCCATAAACTTCATCAGTCGATACATGGTGGTAACGAACATTGTTTTTACGGCAAGCTTCGATCAATGTGTACGTCCCAATCAGATTGGTTTGTACAAATGGGAATGGGTCGTTTAATGAGTTGTCGTTATGCGATTCAGCAGCATAGTGAACAACCGCATCTGTTTCAGCGACTAAACGATTAACTAATTCAGCATCAGCGATATCTCCTACGACTAATTCCACGCGATCACTTGGTAGACCTTCAAGATTTTTTTCATTTCCTGCATACGTTAATTTATCTAATACAGTTACATGAACTTCTGGATGATTCTTTACAACATAATGAACAAAATTTGAGCCGATAAAACCAGCTCCACCTGTTACGATGATTTTTTTCATAATTGAAACTCTCCTACTTTTTTCTTAAATTTCGCCATAGATAAACGGATTTTCCGCTTCAAATTCTTTTAAGGTTGGATGTTTTTGATCCTTTTCTGACGTAATCGCTTTTTCTGGCGCAATTGGCCAATCAATAGCTAACGCTGGATCGTTAAAAGCAATACCGCCGTCTGCTGCCGCATTGTAGTAATTGTCACACTTGTACATAAAGTTCACGTTCGGTGTCAAAGTGACAAAACCATGAGCAAAACCTTTTGGTACTAAAAGCTGACGGTGATTATGTTCTGATAAAATATAGCCTTCCCATTGACCATAGGTTGGACTCCCTTTACGAATATCAACAATCACATCTAATACCGCACCTGTTACAACGCGAATTAGTTTTGTTTGCGCAGCTTCGCCTTTTTGAAAATGCAATCCACGCAAGACACCTGCTTCTGTTGATAATGAATGATTATCTTGGACAAAATCAAAGTCTAATCCATGTTCTGCAAATTTAGCTTTGGAATAACTTTCTGTAAAAAAGCCACGATGATCACCGAAAACATCCATTTCGATAATTTTGACATCTTGTAATTTTGTATCAATAACTTTCACGTTTCTTCGCTCCTATTCTGCTGCTAAACGTAGCAAGTATTGGCCGTAGCCATTTTTCTTCAATGGTTGTGCCAATTCTACCAATTGTTCTTTTGTAATATAGCCCATTCGATAAGCAATTTCTTCCAAACAAGCGACTTTTAAATTTTGACGTTTTTCAATTGTTTCAATAAATGTTGACGCTTCTAATAAGGATTCGTGTGTGCCTGTATCTAACCAAGCAAAGCCACGGCCCATTACCTCAACAGAAAGTTTATTTTTTTCAAGGTAGACTTTATTAACGTCTGTTATTTCTAATTCCCCACGTTCTGACGGTTTGATCCCTTTTGCAATTTCAACCACTTCATTGTCGTAAAAATACAAACCTGTCACTGCGTAATTTGACTTCGGTTGTGCTGGTTTTTCTTCAATAGAAAGCGCCCGCATCTCTTCATCAAATTCTACCACGCCGAAACGCTCTGGATCATTTACATGGTAACCAAAGACTGTTGCCCCTGATTCTTTAGAAGCCGCTCGTTGCAACATTTTTGATAAGCCGCCACCATAATAAATATTGTCCCCTAAAACTAAGCAGACACTATCATCACCAATAAATTCTTCACCAATAATAAATGCTTGCGCCAAACCATCTGGGCTTTCTTGTACCGCGTATTCGATATGAATGCCTAAATCATGGCCATCGCCGAATAAGCTTTCAAAACGTGGTGTATCTTCTGGTGTAGAGATAATCAAAATTTCATTAATTCCCGCCAACATTAACGTTGACATTGGGTAATAAATCATTGGTTTGTCGTAAATTGGCATTAATTGTTTTGATGTTGCTTTTGTTAGCGGATATAAGCGTGTCCCGCTTCCGCCTGCTAAAATAATTCCTTTCATGAACAATCTCCTTAAATACTTCTATTTTTAGTTTCTATAAAACCAAATATCCTTCCCTATTATCGCATTAAGCATAGGGTTTGTCATGTTTTTTACGTAAATTTTACAAATCTGTAAAAGTTTAGCGTTGTTCCTTTAAACGCTGATGTAAAGCTTTTAATAAATTCACACGCCAATTTAATTTTTGTTGGAAACTTGTTTTGGTAATAATAGGGCTGACATTCGCTCCATGTCTTCGGTAAAGCACTAATGGTTCTTTAATGAGACCCGTTTGCTTTTTCCGTGCAGCTAATAAGCCAATCCACATATCATGCATAGGAACTTCTGGCGGAATGGGTAAAATGACGTTTTTCATCTCTTGACGAAAGGCCATACCTGCCCCAATATAGCCACTTTTTATCGCATTTCGCCAAAACCCTGGTTTGACTTTTCGAAACTTAAAATAAGAGGGATTGGTAACTTGTAAATCCGCATCAACAATTTTCAAGTCACTAATAACCACTTGGATGTCAGGGTGCGTTTCAAAATATTCTGTCACTGTCGTTACTTTATTTGGCAACCAAACGTCATCTTGATCTGCTAAAAATATTACTTCGCCTTTCGTATGCGTAAGCGCAAATGCAAAATTAGCAATCACTCCTTGCCCTGGACCTTGTAACAATTGAATTTGGGGATAATTCGCTGCATACGTTCTCAAAATTTCCAACGTATGATCAGTAGAACCATCATCTGAAATAATTAGTTCATCTTCTTCACTGACTTGTAAAAGAATACTATCTAATTGTTCCGCGAGATATTTTTCTCCATTATATGTCGCAATACAAACTGAGATCATAGATTATCCTTTCATTAACTTGAGAAATTCTGCCAATGTTTGCCGCCAAATTTGGCGATTTTTGACAGTTAAAAATTGCTTACTACTGCGTAAAAATAAATGGCGTCGATGATGGGGAAACTTTTCTTGATCATATCGACGATAAAATAACGTTTCTGCTTCAATAATAGAGCGATAACGTTGAGGACTCATTGTACGATAATCTAAAACAGACAATTCTTGTTTTAGGTGGATTGGTAAGACTTCAATCTTTTTATTGGCTTGATTTAATTGATAAAAGAACCAATGATCTAAATAGTCCAAAGGAAATTCTTCCGAAAATCCTTCCAACCAGCGCAGTGTTTCTGCCGTAATGACTGTACCAGAATTGATAGCCATCAACGGTTGGTTGGCTATCCCTGCTGTTGGCTTTGCTCCTTTAAGTCCAACATATTGATCACTATATACTGGCGAAATTTGTTGTCCATTTGCTTCTACAATTGGAACATAGACTGCCACAGTCGGATCTAACGGCATGATGATCAACGTATCAAAATAAGAGGCTGGCACTTCTGTGTCTTGGTCAAGGAGCAACAATAATTCACATTGATTCGCTTGACTAAAAGCAATTGCTTCATTATAAGCAGTCGCTAAGCCTGGATTATCAGGATTATGTCGATAAGTAACATTTTGTTGTAAAAATAATGCATCTTCTTGAGAAAGTGGACTGTTGTCATAAATAAATAAGTGCAATTCGGGATGATTTACCACTTCTTTTAATAACAAATAATTCGGCGTATCAGCCATTTTCATTTGATATAAGACGATGACTACCGCTAATCTTTGACTCATTAAAAGAACCTCCAGCCCCATTTGTTAAAAAATTTCCCCATTGATTGCATAAAGATTTTAAACAATTTACGACTTTTATGGGCGCCCTTTTCATACATGTGAACAACCGTTTCAAAAGGCGTATAGAGAATCCGATAGCCTGCTTTGCCAAAACGTAAACATAAATCGTTGTCTTCAAAGTACATGAAGAAACGTTCATCGAACCCACCAATTTCAACGAATTTTTCACGATCAATCAACATAAAACAGCCTGAGCCCATTTTAATATCCGTTGTTTCTGTATCCGACAAATCGCGACATTCATAAATACTCAAACGTTTATCAAAAATTTTCTTTATAAATTGAAAGGGAATAAAACGTAACATATAATCGAAAACATCTAATTTTTGACGAACTAAATATTGCGTCGTGCCATCTTCATTTAGCACTTTAGGGCTAACGACTGCAATGTTCTTATCTATTTTGATACGGTCTAATAGACGATCAAGCACGTCTTTAGTAACCAAAACATCGGGATTAAAAATAATTGCATACTTTGTCGAAGCATTGAATAACACTTGATTATGACCATGACCAAACCCTTGATTTTCTTCAGCGCGATGGATAGTAATAAATGGTTCATATGTTGTTAATTTTTCAAGATACGCTGTTTCAGAATGATTGTCATAGATATGAATATCATAAATACTATCAGTACCTAGTTCGGCTTTTAATTGGTCTAGTACATTAAAAATGTAACGACTATTATAAGTGACAATCGAGATTGTTACCATTTCTTGCATGCTCATTTCTCCTTACTACTGAAACATCGTCTTAAAAAAAAAGCATATGTTTCACACATATACTTTTTTAAGTTTAATGGAATTATATCATAGGTTTACGCTCTCGCAAAGCAACCTAAAGATTTCTTTACTTTCTCTTAGAATGCTTGCCAAGTCGCTTTTTCATTTGCTCCTGACGATATTCACGATTCCCTAAAATCCGTAACAAATACATCAACGGTTGATGTCCTTCGCCAACTAGACCGATTAGTTCAATGAATAGTTCTAAGCCAATTAAACAAAAGACAATTAATAAAATTGATGCTACTGTACTTGAATAGCTGAACAATAAAGAGACAAAGGAAAAAACTAACGCTAATGCATAAATAGTCATGACCGCCCCTTTATGGGTAAAACCTAAAGATAACAAGCGGTGATGCAAATGCATTTTATCTGCTGAGGAAATGGGCTTCTTGTTCAATAGCCGTCGAATAATTGCATAAACCGTATCCGTAATTGGCACACCTAAAATCACCATTGGCGTAATTACCGTGATAAACGTAGCATTTTTTAAGCCCTGTAACGACATTACTGCAATCATAAACCCGAGGAATAACGCCCCGGTATCTCCTAGAAATATTTTAGCTGGATAAAAATTGTATGGGAAAAATCCCGCAATGCTCGCAACTAAAATAAAAATAACAATTGGGATATAGACCGTTTTAGCATGTAGGAAAAAATACCCTGTAATACCAATCGTGGTTAATCCAATAATGGATACGCCTGATGCTAAACCATCCAAACCATCAATTAAATTTACTGCATTCGTAATCGCTAAAATCCACAATAAAGTTAGTGGTAAACTAAACCAGCGCAAATCAATCATTCCAACAACTGGCAACGTCACAAAATCTATCCGAATTCCAGCAACAAAATAAATAACTAATGCTGCTAACAAAATACCGATTGTTTTTTTCATTGGAGTAATCTCTTTAATATCATCAATGAGGCCTGTCAAAACAACCATTCCACCAGCCAAAATAATCGGCCAAATATAATCTTGTGGGATAATCGAACGAAAAATCAATAAACATGAACTAGCAAAAGCAATGTAGATTGCAAGTCCTCCTGCTGTAGGCATATTTTTGGTATTGATTCGTCGCTCTCCTGGTGCATCATAGGCGCCAATCCGAAACGCTAGAAGCTTAACAAGTGGTGTTAATAGCAAAGATAAGATAAATGTCATAAATAAACGTATCAAAACTTCATAAATAAATAGTGACATAGTCGAACCCACTTTCTTCTCGTTCAGGGTATATTATACCGTAAACTGAAGCATTTACAAGCTGAAACATGTGTTCTGGCAACGGTTTAGACTTTTTTAAAGAAATCCATTTATTTTTTCTTTTTAAACCATCTAAACAAGCGTTGTTCAAAACTTGGTTGTTTTTTTTCTTTATCTCCAGATAAGTATTCATCGACGACAGCGTTGACAATTGCTCCTAAAATAATAATCGTGGCAGCAAAATTCAGCCATAACATCAAGATGATAAAACTCCCGATGATTTGATAACTTGCGATTCTAGAACTAAAATATTTTACGTACAAACCAAAAATTTGTGATAATAGCATCCAACCGACTGTCGAAAAAATAGCCCCTGGCAAAATAGAACGTAACGATAATTTCCGATTAGGAACGACCGCATAAATCAAACACATAATCACTAATAAAACAACGGTCGTTAACGGCCATTTTAACGCTTGGAAAGTATCGATCACAGACGTTGAGTAATGGAAAATTGGTTGCAGTAATTCAATAATGTACTGACCCAGACCTAAAATTACTACTACACCAACAATCGCTACCATAAATAACAAAATAACTAAAAATGAGACCACTCTTACGAGAATAAAATTTTTCCTTTGTTCGACACCAAAAGCTTTATTCATCGCATTTTGTAGTGCATTAATACTTTGACTGGCACTCCAAAATGCTGCTAAAGCGGAAACAGAAAGCAACCCGCCTGAACGTTGAGTCAGTAGTGAACGAATCGCTGGTTCTAAGTTCTTATAAACATCTTTCGGAATCGCCTCTGCAATATAAGGCAACACAGAATTAGGGTCGATTCTTAAATAAGGTAAGACATTACCTACCGCAATCAGTAATGGAAACAGCGAGAGTAATAAATAATAGGCAACAACCACTGAGCTGTTGCCTATTTCGGCTGTGACCATGTGACTTTGCGTTGTCTCAATAAAACGCATCAAAGATTGATTCTTTTTGATGTTGTCGAGAAACTTCATCACACACTCTCCTTATTAATAAGTCAATTCTTCGCCTTGTGACGTTAAGATTCTTGGACCTTCTTTCGTAATCGCTAATGAATGTTCATATTGACAACTTAGACCGCCATCTTCAGTATAAGCAGTCCAACCATTTGGGTCCATTTTCATGCGCCAAGTTCCTGTGTTAACCATTGGCTCAATGGTAATAACCATTCCCTCTTTTAAACGTAGTCCTTTACCTGCTTCACCATAGTGAGGAATCATTGGACTTTCATGAATAGTTGGGCCAATGCCATGACCTACAAAGTCGCGAACTACCCCGTAGCCTTCTCCTTCTACATACGTTTGAATTGCATGACCAATATCGCCAATTCTATTTCCTACTTGTGCTTGTTCAATCCCAAGATATAGCGCTTTTTTGGTTACTTCCATCAAGCGATCAATTTCAGGTGTTGATTCACCCACGACATAAGACCAGCATGAATCAGAGATTGCGCCCTTTAAGTCGACACACATATCTACTTTGATTAGGTCGCCATCTTTTAATACTTTTTTACGAGGAAATCCGTGGCAAATTTCGTCGTTGATACTACAACAAGTAGCATATTTGTAACCTTCATAGCCAATTTGAGCCGCCACGCCACCATGACTTTCAATAAAGTCTCTCACAAATACTTCAATATCCCAGCTTGTAATGCCAGGTTTAATAAACGTCCGTAAATGACGGTGAACATCCGCTAATAATTCCCCTGATTCATCCATCATTTCAATTTCTCGTGGTGATTTTAATGTAATCATACTATCTCTCCTAAACTTGTTTCATTCAAATTATTTTATCACATTTTTTGCAAAAAAGATTGTTCAAACACCAATTTTCAAAAAGTCCCTTAATAAAAGCACTCGCTAGTCTTTTATAAGAAATGCGCATCTGCTATAATAAGTGACAGAATTGTATGAGGGGGAAGAAAGTTTATGACGTTAGCTAAAATTGTGTATGCAAGCATGACTGGGAATACAGAAGAAATTGCCGACATTGTTGCAGAAGCATTTGAAGATTTAGAATTAGAGGTCGAAATTGATGAGTGTACGCAAGTCGATGCCGCTGATTTTGAAGAGGCCGATATCTGTGTAGTAGCTACATATACGTATGGCGATGGCGATTTACCTGATGAAATTGTCGACTTTTATGAAGACTTACAAGAGATTGATTTATCAGGAAAAATCTTCGGCGTTTGTGGTTCAGGAGACACGTTTTATGATGATTTTTGTAAATCGGTGGACGACTTCGAAGCAGTCTTTACTCAAATTGGGGCAAAAAAAGGCGCCGACAGCGTTAAAGTTGATTTAGCCGCTGAAGAAGACGACATCCAACGTTTAGAAGAATTTGCGAAAAAATTAGCAACTGCCGCAGAATAACTACGTTGAAATAAATAAAAAAACACCAGAGAAAAATGGGAACTAGCCATTTTTCTCTGGTGTTTTGATATTCCTAATTTAAAAATAAAATACTGTAATTTAAAGCTGCCGCAAAAGTAACCCAAAGAATATAAGGAATCATCAACCAGCCACGCGTTATTAATTTATAACGCAAGTAGTCCCACTGTTGAACTATTAATAATAGCCATAACAATGAGATATCAATCACAGATAATAAATTATTTTGTAAAGAAAAAAAGAAAAATGTCCAGAAAAAGTTCGCAATAAATTGTAAAATAAATAGCGTAATCATCCGTTTTTTCTGTTGTTTATTTGGATGAACTAAGATGAAATAAAAAGTAATGCCCATAAAAATATACAACACCAACCACACTGGTCCAAATAACCAGCCTGGCGGAGCAAAACTTGGTAATCTCAACGCTTGATAATATTCTCTCGCATTTACTGAAAATAAGCCCGACAAGAGCCCTAGTCCGGTAATTCCTACAATACTTAGCCATAAACGCTTATCTTTCACTCGGTTCATGTTTTTTGCCCCTTTCTATTTCTCTTCTTTACTGTAGCATGGTTGCGAATAATCTACCATTAATACACTTAACAAAAAAAGACCGTTCTTTTAAGAAACAGTCTTTTGCTGTAACCTCACAGAAGTTATCAGCATGAGGTTACACTTTTTTTAATTTTTATAGGTCAATATCAATTGGTTCATCTCGTTCAAGAATTGCTTCAATACTATCTTTCATTAAATGAATGATTTGTTCTTCTGAAGGATGGATAATTCCAGAAGTCATCAATGCAGCCACACCAGTAGCGACCACCCATGTTCCCATGTGTAAAGAGTCAATTTGAACATCGTTTAAATTAGCATACTCAGGATCAGCTTTTACCGCTTCAGTAAAATAGTGATAAGAGAATTCTTGCATTTTTTTGCCGCCACCATATTCTTCTAAATAAAGCGCACGGTATAACTTACTTTCACTTGTCGCAAAATGAATATAGTTTAAAGCCAAATCAACAATTGTATTTCCGGTATGTTTTACTGGAAAGACTTCTTTCGCTAAGTATTTATGAATTTTTTGGAATAAAGCATCGCGTAAATCATCCATGTTTTTAAATTCCAAATAAATCGGTTGGGTGGAACATTTCATTTTATTAGCAATATTACGTGCAGTGAACTTCGAAAATCCTTCAGTGGCGACTACTTCATAGGCAGCTGTTAAAATCTGCTCTTTCGTAATGGTTTTTTTTCTTGCCATAATTCCCTATCCCCTTTATTCATTCATATACAACGCTTCCAAATAAATGCTTATGGTTATTGTAACACGATTTTTCTATTATGCAAAATTAGAACAACTCTTTGTACAAAAGTTCACTGAGCGGGAGCACGACAACTTTTACCCCAACTTAAAATAACAGTTGATAAAGGCTTTATTTCGTTGAGTTCCCTGCTCTTCCGTGTTATGATATGAGCAGTCATTACCCATGAAAATGAAGGAGGAATCACGAATGACCTTAGAGAATTTTAATGAAAATCTAAAGAAATATGCACGTTTAATTGCTGAAACGGGTGTCAATGTTCAGGACAATCATACGGTTGTTTTACAAATCAGTGTTGATCAAGCGCCCCTTGCCCGCTTAATTACGGAAGAAGCTTATCGCTTAGGTGCGGCCGAAGTAATTGTTCAATGGAGCGACGAAACCATTCAACGTGAATTTTTAGCTCATGCTGCAACTGATCGTATTGAAAATGTTCCTCAATATAAAATTGATCAAACCGATGATTGGATTGCCAAAGGCGCAAGCCGAATTAGCGTGGTTTCTTCTAATCCTGATGCATTAGCTGGCGTGGATGCACAACGTGTAGCAGCTTTCCAAGCGGCTAATGGGAAAGCATTGGTCAACCTACGAAAAGCAACGCAAGCCAACAAAGTAAGTTGGACTGTTGTAGCTGCTGCTAGTGAAGGCTGGGCAGCTAAAGTCTTTCCAGAATTAGCAACAAGTGAAGAACAAGTTGATGCACTTTGGAATGAAATTTTCAAAACAACACGAATTTATGAAGAAAACCCAGTCATTGCTTGGAATATCCATGATAAAAAATTACAAGAAAAAGCGGCTGAATTAAACGAACAACAATTTACTGCTTTACACTACACAGCTCCTGGGACAGATTTAACGATTGGTTTGCCTAAAAACCATTTATGGGAAGGCGCTGGTAGTTATAACGCTCGTGGGGAAGAATTTATGGCTAATATGCCAACAGAAGAAGTTTTCACCGCCCCAGATAGTCGCCGCGTTGATGGTTATGTTTCTAGTACAAAACCACTAAGTTATGCTGGCACAATTATTTCGGAAATGAAATTTACATTTAAAGATGGAAAAGTTGTTGACTTCTCAGCTGAACAAGGCGAAGAAGCATTGAAAAATCTCTTAGCTATTGATGAAGGTGCCAAACACTTAGGAGAAGTTGCTTTAGTACCAGACCCTTCACCAATTTCACAATCCGGTTTGATTTTTTATAATACATTGTTTGATGAAAATGCCTCTAATCATTTAGCCTTTGGTTCGGCCTATGCCTTCAACTTACAAGGCGGCACGGAGATGAGCGAAGAAGAATTAGCTGAAGCTGGTTTAAATCGTAGCCAAACACATGTGGACTTTATGGTAGGATCTGACAAAATGAATATTGACGGCATTAAGGAAGACGGGACGATTGTTCCAGTTTTTAGAAATGGCGATTGGGCATAGTCCTACCAAATGTTGAAACCAAAGTTTTTAGCTCCAAGAAATAAGAAGAAACTGCTTTTATTCAGTAGGTTCTTTTAAAATTTAGAAAGTGAGGCCTAAGTTGCAGCGATTTAGGCCTCACTTTCTTATGCTAAAAAATCAATTGCATTCGAAGGACCTTTAACGTTATAATCAAATTGAAAGCGGATTCTTTTACACGATATAAGTTTACTTTTAAATAAAAGAATTTTTTCAAAAAAGTAGAATTGGAGAATTAACATGGGATTATTTGATGGATTATTAGGGAATGCAACACAAAATAACAATGAAACAGCTGAAAAAGAATTACGGGATGTTTTAATCCCTAACGAAAAAGTAGATATGGCCTTCACTTTAGTAAGAGATTTAATTGTCTTTACAGATAAACGCTTAATTTTAGTCGATAAACAAGGAATTACAGGTAAAAAAGTTGATTATAAATCGATTCCCTACAAATCTATTTCACGCTTTTCTGTTGAAACTAGTGGACATTTCGACCTAGATGCAGAACTAAAGATATGGATTTCAAGTGCTGAGTTACCTTCAGTAAGTCTTCAATTTAGAAAAGATAAAGATATTGTTGCTATTCAACAAGCCTTAGCAGCTGCTGTGTTATCTTGAATCCACAAAAAAAGACAGGAAAGCGACCAACTTTCCTGTCTTTTTAATTTTAGATAAAATAAAAAAAGGCTTCTCAGCCTTGATACGTTCCTTATTCAATCAGACACATGGCGGCACTTGCTTAGTGCTGCTTCCTTCCGGATCTGACACAATTCACTAGCCCGCCATTGTCCTAGCCTTTCGGCAAAACCTAGTATAACGTATTTTTATTCTTTTGACTAGTCTTTCTTTTGATTTTTTAAAAGTTTCTCTTCTTTTTTCTTTGCCCGTAACTTTTTAAAGAACTGAACTAGCAATAAGCGACACTCTTCTTCTAAAACGCCTGCTTCGACATAGGCCACATGATTGAAGCGTTCATCTTCTAATAAATTCATCAATGTGCCAGCAGTGCCTGCTTTAGGATCGGTTGCGCCATAATAAACTTCTGGAATTCGTGCTAAAAGCATCGCCCCACTACACATAGGACAAGGCTCTAAAGTTACAAATAATTGGGTTTCTTCTAGACGCCAATTTTCTATCCCGCGACACGCTTCTTGGATTGCATACATTTCTGCATGCGCCGTTGCTTCTTGACGTGCTTCTCTCAGATTATGCCCGCGGCCAATAATTTCCCCTTGCCGAACAATTACAGCTCCAATAGGCACCTCAGCCAAACCTTCTGCTTTTTTCGCTTCTGCAATGGCTTCTCGCATAAAAAATTCTTTTTCTTCTTGTGTTAACGTTGTTTCTTTTTTTCCCAATTAATTTCCACCTTTCGGCTTTTTCCCACTAAACTTCTGTCTTGCTTCATGGTACAATAAATCAGTGAGGTGTGTCTATGATTATTGAAAATTTATCTCAGCTTTATCCCAAAGGCTATTTATCAAAAACAATTGGTTCCGAAGCCACCTATTCAATTCCTGTTGACGACCAATTTTTCATTGTGAATAAAGCTTTCTTAAGTACTAAAGAACAGCATTTGTTGGAAGCGCTTTTCCCAATTTCTGAAAACCCAACAATTACTGGTAACCATCCTTGGTTCAGTTACTTATTTCAACAGGCAAAATTACCTGCCGAAGGGACCTTTCGTATGTTGCAAATTCAAACGAATGTCACAAAAGAATTACAAGCTGAATGGCAATTTAATTTAACAAAGATGTTTCCAGATACAGTTGATTGTTTCAGTCCAAGTAATAATATGTATATTTTAGTTGAAGAACAGTCAAAAAATACCTTTCAACAAGAAGAAATTCAAGGGATCTTTTTAACATTAGATACAGACTTTGATTGCACTAGTGCTGTATTTGTTGGCAATTTTTATTCCTCTGAAGACATTCTCCGGCGTTGTTTCCATGAAGAACAACGTATTTTTTCAGAAGAACTTAATTCCTCTAGTCGGACGACTGTTTTTAGTTTAACTGATGTTGCCCTCCACTATTTTACCAAAGAAGCCATGAGCCAAAATGTACTTGTTGAGTATTATCGTCGTTTATTAAATAAAGACACCGATATTCAGCCAATCATCAGCGCTTTGTGGAAAAATCAAGGCAATATCAGCTCCACTGCAAAAGATTTATTTATGCATCGAAATACTTTACACTATCGGTTGGAAAAGTTTTTTGAACAAACTGGCTTATCTTTAAAAAAAATGGATGATTTAATCTTTTGTTATTTGTTATTAAGAAAGTAGTACGTCCATTTTTTACTCGTATGTTTTTTATTCCCAATTAGAAAGTAGGCGTTCCAATGAAAATTACCGCATATGTCGCTAGTGCATTTAGTAAAAACCACGAAGGTGGCAACAAAGCAGGCGTTGTTTTTATGACACAGCCCTTAACGAGAACCCAAAAAATGGCCATCGCCAAAGAACTAGGATTTGCAGAAACTGCTTTTATTTCAGACTCAAAGATTGCTGATTTCCGCCTTGAATATTTTACACCAAAAGAAGAAGTCGACTTATGTGGCCACGCGACAATTGGCGCTTTTACCATTATGAAGCACTTAAATAAATTATTGCAAACAGCATATACAATCGAAACGAACAGCGGTTTGCTCGCAATCACGGCTAACGGTGAACAACTATTTATGGAACAAACTGTCCCAACTTTTTATGATACGCTCACTTTAGAAGAATTGAGCGGCTGCTTTGATTTAAACGCAGTGGCAACTGCTTTTCCTATCCAGATTGTGTCAACGGGCCTAAAAGATATTTTGGTTCCCATTAAAAATGCGCAATTATTACAGGATTTACAACCAAACTTTGAAAAAATTAAGTTACTTAGCCAAAAGTATGGAGTTATTGGGATGCATCTTTTTGCTTTGTCTGAAGAAAATATCATTTGTAGGAATTTTGCACCTCTTTATGACATCGATGAAGAAGCCGCTACTGGTACATCAAATGGTGCGTTAGCTTGTTATCTGTACCATCACCAAATTTTACAAAAAACCAATTACACCTTTGCCCAAGGTTATACCTTAAACGCTCCTTCAGAAGTCTTAGTGCGTTTGAACACTACATCCCAAAAGACAATTGATCAAGTTCTAGTTGGTGGCAGAGGCTATTATGTTGAAACAAAAGAATTATTTTTATAAAAAAAAGATGGCCTAGGCCATCTTTTTTACTTCATTGCATCTTCAATAAATGTGAAAAAGCGTTCTTTTAAAGAATCTGTATTGTCTTTAACTTTTTCGCCATATTCAGCTAATTTTGAACCGCCATCTTTCACACGATCCACAACATTTAAAACAGAATCTAATTCATCATCAGATAAATCATCGACAATCGATAATAATTTTTGGTTTCCATCAAATTTATCGTCTACAAACTTTTTAACTTTATAACGATTGGAAACATGAGATACCTTCTTAATAATTTTTTCAGAAGCGATGACTGCAACAGAGACACTTGCAACTGCAGCAATGCTTAAACCGATACCAATTTTTGTTGATGCTTTCATTTCCTTCAGCTCCTCTGTTATTTTCTACTTTAATCATAACATATTATTACTTTTATGCGTAATAGAAAGACCTTTACTAGCACTTAGTCTCGTCGGTTATTGCCACCAAATAAAATAACCAAACGTAAAAGTTGTAAAAAGGTCGAAAGCGCCGCTGCTACGTAGGTAAGTGCAGCTGCAAAAAGAACTTTTCTGGCCATTGGGACTTCTTCTTCTGTTAATAACCCACCTTCAGAAAGAATACTTAACGCACGTCTAGACGCATTAAACTCCACCGGTAAAGTCACCAATTGAAAAATCAAGGCTAATGAAAAAGCCAAAATTCCAATGTTGATTAATGTTTGATTCCAACTAAATAAAACACCAATCAAAATTAGTGGAAAGGAAATGGTTGAACCGATGTTGGCAACTGGAACAATAGCTGCACGAAGACGTAAAGGCACATAGTTCGTATGATCTTGTACCGCATGTCCGCATTCATGAGCCGCCACGCCAATAGCCGCGACCGATGTCGATTGAGCAGTGGCTTCGGATAAGCTCAACATTTTGTTTCCAGAATTATAATTGTCGGTTAAATCACCAGCGATTTGCTGAACTCCGACATCATTAATTTGTTCTTTTTGTAAAATATATTGTGCTGCCTGCGTGCCTGTAACATGTTTACTGCTTCGTACTTGATCATATTTACGAAAGGTACTGTTAACATATGCGGAGGCCGCACCAGAAATCGCAATTCCGATAATTACCAATATATAGGTTGGATCGATTCCAAAATAAAAGGGCATCATTGTCCTCTACCTCCATCTTTTTTTCTTTATTGTAGCATGATAGTGAAAAAAAGGGAGCGACAAACGTTGTCTTTTGTTTAAAAAAATGATGAATTTTTCAAGAAAGTGCCGAAACTAACAAAATTGTCACTCAATTAACGGAAAAAAATATGGCAAATTTCCTAAAAAAAAGGCATACTATTCCTTGAGGTGAGGAAAATGAAAACATTACTAAAAATATTAATTCCCATAGTCATTTTAGCCGGTGGTAGCTGGGGCGTTTATAATTACTATTACGGTGGAGAAGCCTACTATACACAAATCACAACATCTGGTGAAAAGAAAGATGAAAAAACAAATTCTGGTGAAGCAATGACCATTTATTACTATCAACAACCTGCGTTTAATAAAAACGGTGAAGAAAAAACCGTGGAATTAAACGAATCCCGTGATCAACCTTTGCGTATGAAAGCCTATCTAAAATTGAAAGTTAATCCCCGTAAAGGCGTGATCAGCTGGAATGAAGTGACAGAAAAAGAAGTCCCTGAAAAAGCTTTAGAAAAATTAAAATAAAGAAAAAAACCGTTGGCAAGCGACCAACGGTTTTTTCTTTATAATTGATTACTAATTTTTTCGATATTTTTTAGCATGATGGACACTGTACCATCTGGATTATTAACAAATTCAATTAAATCGCCATTGCGGTAAACATCTAACGGAACAATTAATTCAATACCGTTATCCATTTTTAACTTCTGTTTGCCAAATTTCTTTTCAGAAATTTCGCGAGATTCTCTGACTGGCGGTGTTTTGTCGACAAACTTCGACTCATTCACTTCTTCTTGGTAAGCTAATTTAGCTGATACATTTTCTTTAAACACTTGCTCAGCAATTTGCTCATTGTCAATCGTTCCCGTTTCCTCAATACTATCATATACCGCTTCTTTTACAGAAGCCATTAGTTCAAACTCATCTTCGTTAAATTTCTTTCCAATGCGTTTGACTGCCTTTTTAATTTCTTTGATATTTTCTTCCATGGAAGGTGCCGCTTGCGTCTCAATCACTTTTTCAGAGAAATACCAGATTTTTTCTCCTGAAAATTCATATCTTTTCTCTAGTAATTCAAACGCTAATGTATCTAAGTCAACTGTAATTCCTTCATCTGGTTTTTGTGATTTTGAAGACAAAATTGCTCGATTGATAATCAGTTTGTTATAAACGGATTCTTCTTCATAGTCGACGTAATGCGTGTAACTTTCTTTATAGTTTAATTTAATCATTGCGACATGTAACACCGTATCTAATTCATATAAAATGAACAAAATATCAGCACTAGGCGCATCTTCACTTCCTGAATAAACATCATACCAATGTTGGGTAACTTCTTGGCTTTTCTTCACAAAATCACTAGGAATCCCACGTAACGTGTCAACAAAGGAACTATTTTCCGCCAATGTTCCAGTCTTTGTTTGTGCAGTCGAAAGTTTTGAAATTTTTGCAGTTAAATACGTTCGAATATACTCAGTGGTTAAATCTAGTTCCTTTTCAGAAAAAACCGGCGTCCCAGTTTCTCGATCAATAATGTGTAAAATTGCTTTTTTTAAATAAATATCCATTTTTACGCTCTCCTTTTCTCAACCTTTTTAGTCTAACTGAAAGAGAGAAAAAAGCCAATAGTTTCTATAAAAAGAAGAAGAATTCGTAGAAAAATGTCTACGAATTCTTCTTTACTTCAAAAAGCGATTACCCTTCTTCGCTGTATAACATCCCTGTTGCTTCATCAACTGGATCGACTTTATTAAAAATGCCTTTCTTTCTGAAAATATAAGTTAAGCCCATTGGTACGATAATGGCAATCACCATTGCGACTAAAAACGGCAAGTAATATTGTGGCACAATAGATAAAATTCCTGGCAAGCCACCGACGCCGATACTGGTCGCACGAACGCCCATTAAAGTGGCAAACATTCCGGCCATTGCCGAACCAATCATGCCCGCAACAAATGGATAAACATATTTTAAGTTGATCCCAAACATCGCTGGTTCAGTCACACCTAGGTAACAAGAAATCATCGCTGGAATCGAAACTTGTTCTTCTTTTTTGTTTCCACGATGCATAAAGATAACCGCTAAAACCGCTGAACCTTGTGCAATATTTGATAGAGCAATCATTGGCCATAAGTTGGTTGACTGAAAGTCAGCAATCAACTGTAAATCAATAGCATTACTCATATGATGCAACCCAGTGATGACTAATGGTGCGTACATAAAGCCAAAGACGGCGCCAAATAACCAATTAAATGTTGACGTTAATCCTGCATTTACAATATCAGAAACCCAACTACCAATCGTCCAACCAATTGGTCCTAAAATGACATGTGCAGCCAATACTGTTGGTACTAAAGCAAACAATGGGACAAAAATCATTGAAATTGCTTGAGGAATCACTTTTCTAAAGAAAATTTCAAGATAGGCAAGCAAGAAGCCGGCTAACATAGCTGGGATAACTTGCGCTTGATAACCAATCATGTTAACTTGTGCAAACCCAAAATCCCAGAAAGGAATTTCTGCTGCTTTAGTCGTCGCAACTGAATAAGCATTCAGAAGTTGTGGTGAGACTAATGTAATCCCTAGGACAATCCCCAAGATTTGTGTGGTTCCCATTTTCTTCGTAATACTCCACGTAATCCCAACTGGCAAGAAGTGGAAAATTGCTTCGCCGATTAACCATAAGAATGAATTGACTCCATTCCAAAATTGAGAAACTTCCACGATTGTTTGACCATCAAGAAAGCCAAATGGAACCCCTTCCAAAATATTGCGGAACCCTAAAATCAATCCCCCGATAACAAGTGCAGGAATTAATGGTGTAAAAATCTCAGCTAAAACAGAAACAACTCGTTGAACAGGACTCAAATTACTTTTGGCAGCTGCTTTCCCTTCTTCTTTTGAAACCCCTTCTAAACCGGAAATTGCAGAAAAATCATTATAAAATTGTGGGACTTCATTCCCAATAATTACTTGAAACTGTCCAGCATTTGTAAAGGTTCCTTTTACAGAAGGAATATCTTCAATCACAGGTACATCCGCTTTTTTTGGATCTTTTAATACAAAACGCATTCGAGTTGCACAATGAGAAACAGCTGAAATATTTTCTTTGCCTCCTACTGCTTTCAACAACTGTTGTGCATCGCTTTGAAACTTACCCATTTTACATTCTCCTCTCAAACTTGTATATACAATTAAGTTGTATATACATCATACTTGATTATTCTTTTTTTGGCAAGCGCTTTCTTTCGAAAAAAATAATTTTATTTTTTTGCAAATCCCTTGTCTTTTCTTAAAGAGTCAAACAGAACGCTTTTTTAGCTGCTTCTTTATTGCTATACTACAGAGGGAAAAAACGAAAAGGAGTATGAAAAATGTTTTTTAAAGAAATTCATCACGTGGCAATCAATGCCTCAAATTATCAAGCAACTAAAAATTTTTATGTCGAAAAGTTGGGCTTTGAAGTTCTTCGCGAAAATCATCGTCCCGAAAAAAACGATATTAAATTAGATTTAAAATTAGGCAGCCAAGAATTGGAAATTTTTATTTCTGATCAATTTCCCGCTCGCCCCTCTTATCCTGAAGCTTTAGGATTACGTCATTTAGCTTTTAAAGTTGAACATATTGAAGAAGTGATTGCTTTTTTAAATGAGCAAGGAATTGAAACAGAACCGCTACGAGTAGATGATTTTACGGGTGAAAAAATGACCTTCTTTTTTGATCCAGATGGACTACCTTTAGAACTTCATGAATAATAAATAAAGGAGAGAAACAAAATGAAAGATACCTTTCGCTTAGAAAACCAGACGATTTATTTTGGTACAGAACGGGCAATTTCAGCCAGCCCTCAAACGATTTGGCGCTACCTGACTGAGACAGACGAGCTAAAACAATGGTTTCCAGAATTAGAGATTGGTGAATTAGGTGTTAACGGGTTTTGGCGGTTTATTCTGCCCGATTTTGAAGAAACAATGCCTTTCACTGATTATGCAGAGGAAAAATATCTGGGCGTGACTTGGGATACTGGTATCATCTATTTTGACTTAAAAGAACAAGCACCTCATCAGACCCTGTTAGTCTTTTCAGAATCTCTCCCAGAAAATTTTACAACACCTCGCCATAAAGATATCGCTGGTTGGTCAATTGTTCTCAACCGCTTGAAGCAAGTAGTTGAAACCCCTGATGCAGCAACAGAAAAAATAGATTTTCCGCAAATAGAAAATCATTACTTGGAAAAATTAACGAATTTAGAAAATTAAAAAGTGTGGCACAACGGGTAAATAACCCTCTGTGCCACACTTTTTAAAAACGCAAGATACGCTGATAAACAAATAAACCTGAATCAATTAAGCAAACAACAAAAATTGCCAATAATACAAAAGAGACCCGCAACTCTGCGGCATACATCCCTCGTAAACTAATTGTTGCCAAACATAACCCAAAAATCGTTGCCATTGTCACTTGTAACACGGTTCCTGGTTTTAGGGCATAAACAAAAATGCCAATCAAACTAGAAACAACGAGGTGTGTCAGTGGCAATTGAAGCCAATTGACAACAAACAGACTAAGGAAACATCCTAAAAGAGTCCCCCAAAAACGTGTCTTAATACGCGTGTTCATTTCTGCTTTCACTGGATGCAAGAGTAGAAAAACATTCATCGGAATCCAAATTATTTTAATGCCTCCTACACTCCACATTAAAATAAAACTCAGCGTAATGGTGAAACTCATACGAATAGCTAAACGAAATCGTTGCACCCTTTCGTCAGGACTTTCTAAAAATTGTTTGAAACTTGTGATCCCAAAAAAAGTCTGTTGTAAGTCGTGCCAGAAATTAATAACCGCCAATTTTTGTTGTTTCATATTTAATTGAATGCTTTTAAAAAAGCGAACATGGCCTCTACTCTTTAAGCTGGTTAGCTGACTTAATCCTGTTTGCCACCAAGCGTTTAGTGTTAAAGCCAATAAAAAAAGACCAATTAAAAAGGCCACAACTTGAGATTGCATCAAAAATGTATTTCCTTTAACCTGGATTAACTGACAAAACGTAAACATCATCAAATAACTATGATACCGCATCGGTGTCGCAGATGAATAAAATAAATAAACAATTAAAAATGTCACACTACTATTTAAAATAATAGACCAGCTAAAGGAACTACTAGCTATAAATGCTAAAAAACTGATCACAAATTGCCTGATACTCATTTTGAGCAGCGCTACAAATGAATAATCTTTTTTATAGTTAATTTTAAACATAATAGTAAATACAGGCACCATAATTAAATAGCTTGGGGAAAATAAAAAATCCAATGTATAAAAACTAACCAAAAAAAAGGCGATGACTGGGAAAATGGCCCAAACATACGCAAAAAATTGCTGACTTTTTGTACTAAAAAAATAAATAACAATCACTCCAATATCGATTCCTTATCCATTGTAACATGCTTGTCAATTCCCTCTTCAGATTGAATATACCAATTCGTTAAAAATAAATAAAAAAGCGAATAAATACGCTTTCATTTCTTGTTTTTTGTGCTATAATCAGCCTATATGATATATCATTTAAAACAAAGGAGCTACTTTCATGAATATTCAAGCGATTGATACGCGACACGGAACTGCCAACCAACATAGTTTTTCAAATGGAAATTGTCTACCCTATACTGGCGTGCCATTTGGGATGAATTTTTACGCCCCGCAAACAACTGACCAAAAAGGCAGCTGGTGGTTTCATCCAGAAGATCGAACATTTCAAGGCTATCGAGTAACGCATCAACCAAGTCCTTGGATGGGTGATTTTAGCCATTTATTAATGACCCCTGTCAGTGGTTCATTGTCGGAACTTTCTTTATTCCATGCCCAAAGTTCTTATCGTCCAGAAGAAAGCCTTTTTTCTCCTGTCGAAATTAATTTAACTCAATTACGCTATCAAATAACTTCTCAATTAATCCCAAGCATGTATGGTGGTATCTTAACCATTGATTATCAACAAAAAGATAATCACTTACTACTAACTCTGCCTGGACGTTATCAAGTAAAACAATTAGATGACCATCAAGTGGCTGTAAAAGTCATCAACTATTCTGGTTGTGAAGATCCAGATTTTAGTTTTTATTTTGTGCTTCATTTTGAACAGCCTTTAACCAAATGGTTTGCCCCTTCTTCAGGTGAAGATGGCAAAATCCTTCTTTCTTTTGGAAATATTGCTCAACAAGTTGTTCATTTTAGTAGTTCATTTATTTCTGAAAAACAAGCGCAGTTAAATTTAGCGCGAGAAATCTCTTTGCGTTCTACTGAGATGCTGCAACAAGGAATCGCAGATTGGCATAATTATTTCGATCGCCTTAAAGTAACGCATGAAAACCCTGAACATACTAAAACGTTTTATCATACACTGTATCGAACATTCCTATTTCCGCAAACCTTTTATGAATTGGACGAAAATCAGCAGCCGATTCATTATGATACGTTCTCGCAAACGGTTCGTCCTGGTGTACTATATACCAATAATGGCTTTTGGGATACTTATAAAACGGTCTACCCATTGTTCTCACTAATTGCTCAAGAAAAATACGAAGAGATGCTAGAAGGCTTTTTAAATAGTTACAACGAAACAGGTTTCTTGCCAAAATGGTTATCTCCAGATGAGCGTGGTTTAATGCCCGGCACCTTGATTGACGCTGTCATTGCTGATGCCGCCGTGAAAAAGATTCGTCCTGACTTGATGCCTCAGTTCCTAGAAGCGATGAAAAAAGGCGCCACACAACAAAGCGAACGAGAAAATTATGGACGTCAAGGAACTCTGGATTATCTAAAATATGGCTATGTTCCTTCAACCTATCATGAATCTGTCAATCATACCTTAGACTATGCGTACAGCGATTTCTGTATTTCGCAAGTTGCAAAAACATTGAATGATTCAGAAACCGCAACGTTTTATCGTCAACAAGCCTTGAATTATCAACAACTTTTTAATCCTGAAACTGGCTTTATGCAAGCAAAGGATACTGAAGGTAATTTCCGTCCTGACTTTTTAGATATTCGTTGGGGCAAAGATTACGCCGAAGGAAGTGCTTGGCAATCAAGTTTTGCGGTCTATCAAGATTTTGCAGGTTTGATTAAGCTATATGGTAGCGAGTTAGCTTTCGAAAAAAAATTAATTCAGCTATGCAATCAAGCGCCTAACTTTAACGTTGAAGGCTATGGTTTTGAAATTCATGAAATGAGTGAAATGGCGGCAATTGATTTTGGTCAATTAGCCATCTCAAATCAACCAAGTTTCCATTATCCGTTTCTATTCAGCTACATCGGCAAACCAGAGATGGCTCAACCACTTTTAAAACAACTAATGCAAACATTTGATGCTTCACCAACTGGCTATCCAGGTGATGAAGACAATGGTAGCATGTCTGCTTGGTATATTTTTAATAGCTTAGGCTTTTATCCCGTCACACCAGGAACTGGTGAATATGTAATCGGGATGCCTTTAGTCCAGACGGCGGAAGTAAAACTGTCAAATGGTAAACAATTAACCATTCAGACATCACCAAACAAAGTCCAACAACAATTTATTCATGAAATTCAGTTAAACCAAGAAAAACATACTGCGCCTTATTTTACTCATCAAGAACTATTAAATGGCGGGACTTTAGATTATCAATTAGGGATCGTCCCGAATCCACAAACCACAGCAGAACGACCGTTTTCATTAAGTACGGAAAAATAATAAAAAGAAAGATGTTCATAAAAATTGAACATCTTTCTTTTTATTCTTCGACACCTGCGTAATTTGATTGGTATTGCTCTCGAAATTCTTTTGGGGTAATTCCATTTAATTTTTTAAACATTTTTGAAAAATAGTTGGTATTGTTAAATCCTACTTTTTCTGAAATTTCGTTGATTGTATCATCCGTGTACAATAATAATTTTTGGGCATGCTTGGTACGCACTTGATTCAAATATTGAGAAAAACTCCGCTTGGTTTCTTTTTTGAAAATTTGGCCTAAATAACTAGGGTTCAAATGAAGCTCATCCGCCACCGTTTTTAAGTTTAATTCTTCTAAATAGCCTTGTTCAATTCTTTCTACAGCTTGGCTAACACTTTCTGAATATTTTTTTATTTTAGGTTTATTTTTCACTTCTGCCAAGACTTGCTGCATTAACGCATACAGTGTATTAAGATTGTTGCTGGCTCGAATTTCTTCCACGATTTTTTCATAGTTTTCTTCTAACACAGTTGGATACTGACGGGAAATATCTGAAAAAAGTAAGAAGACTACATAGCGTACATACTCTGGCGTAGCGTGTTGTTGACTTAACTGATTGAAAATAGCATCTAATTCCCGTTGAATGGTCTGCATATCCCCAATCATCAAGGCTTGGTTAAACGCTAGAAAAGTAAAATCTTCTGCCGAACGATTCATTTGTTCTTTTTGATTATTTGGCAGAAATTCTTGATAAAACGTTTCAATTGCTTGCAACTGTTTTACTTTCTCATAACTTTCATAAACCGTTTCCCATTCATTGACAGATTCCCCTACAAAAATCTGACCTTGACCAGCTAGAATCGCTTCAATTTCACGAATAAATAAGAACGCTTCTTGTCTGGCCCCTTTATAGATAAGTAACAATTGGTGGTACGTACTCATCCAACTTTCAATGAATAACAGTTGGCCTTTTTTCATAAATAGTTCCTTGATTGTTTCTAAAAATGGCATCTCAGCTTCAACCAATAAAACGGTAAAATCACCTGGTTTTATAGTCGCAAATTGCTGCATTAACTCTTCGTATTCCCCTTCGCTGATTTCATCATTAAGCCAACGCATCAAGCCATTTTCTAGATATAGACGCACGCGGGCATGGGATTTTTTTTGTTGGTCCAATTCTGTTTTAATTCTCTGGATATTGGCTAATAGTTCTTGCTTATTGACTGGTTTCAAAAGATAATCTTGGACCTGCAAAGCCATGCCTTTTTTGACGTAATCAAACTCTTGATAACCTGATAAAATTAAACTAATAAATTGATGTCCTTTTTTCTTTGCTTGCTCAATTAATTCGATCCCACTCATTTCCGGCATCGTAATATCTGTTAATAAAACATCAATGGATTCTGTTTCTAAAAAAGCCAATGCTTCTTGCGCACTACGCGCTGTTTTAACAATTTCAAAGCCTAACTCTTGCCAAGGAATAATCCATTTTAAGCCTTCTAAAATCATATATTCATCATCAACAAACATCACTCGATACATCTTTTCACCCCTTATGCTACAAACGAAAGACGAATTGTCGTCCCTTCTCCTTCTTTCCCTTCAATGGTTAAACCATAACTCTCCCCAAAAAAGCGTTGTAAACGTTCATGAACATTTCTTAACCCAATGGATTGTTCCGTGTCTATTTCTGTTTGATTTAAACGTGCGCGAATTTCCTCTAACCGATTGGCAGTGATTCCTTTTCCATTATCCACAACAGCCACAATAATTTTTTCGCCTTCTCGGTAGGCGTGGACCTTAATAGCATTGTCTTGTCGTTGATAGTCAATACCATGCACAAAATAATTTTCGACAAGCGGCTGAATGATGAACTTAGGAATTTCAACATCAGCAATTGTTTCTTCTATTTCGAACTTATAGGCAAATTGGTCGGGATAACGCATTTGATACAAATACACATACTTTTCGCAAAATGAGATTTCCTCTGCCAAGGTCGTGGTTTTTTCTTGGTTAATATTATTCCTAAGTAACGTTGAAAAAGCATAGACAACATCAGCTAGTTCTTCTTGTTGCCGACTCAAGGCATACATGCGAATATATTCCAACGTATTATAAAGAAAATGAGGATTAATTTGCGACTGTAATGCTCTCATGTGAGCATCGCGTTGCTTAATTTCTAAAGTATAAATATCGTGAATGTATTGATCTAAACTGTCTACCATAAAATTAATCGCGGAAGCAATATCATTCAATTCTTCCTGAACTTGATTCGTGTCAATTCGTTCTTTTAAATTGCCATCGCCAATGGCTCGTGTCGCTTCTAAAATTAATTGGACTTGTTGAGAATAGCGTTTAAACAGGCGGTTTAAGCCCACTAATAAAATAACAATCAAAAGTAACCCAATCCCTAAAATGGCCGCATAATTCATAAACAATTGTTGAAATAAGACTCGGCGGCTTGTTAATAAGAGAATGGTACTCCGGCCACTGCTTTCTATTTCCGTAATATCGTAGCGATTATGAAAAACCTGTTGAATGTCACTATCGGTGTGCATTCTTTTATCTAGTTGCCGCTCTTCTTCTTTAGTAAATTGTGCTTTTTCAGAAAAAATTTGATTCCCAGCACTATCATAGATAAACGCATTAATACCTGATTTTTTCAATAAGTCTGCTTGGTTGCCTAGCAACTCTTGACTTGAAAACACAGTGTACAACTCTCCCAGCGGTTGTCCTGTATAAGGATCGGAGATAATTCGCATTAGTTGAAAGCCATGTTTTTTAATTGATGACATATCCATTTTTTTCCCATTTGTAGCTGTGCGATTGGCGAACAAAACCTGATCAAATTCATCTAAGCGAATAATCACTTCTTCTAAGTCAGGAAAGGTGCTAAATAATGTACTTAGATTATTTCCAAAGTGGGTACTGACCCGATCTTCCGACCATTGGCTGTAAGTATAGTCAAAATACTCAGGAGGAGAAAGTTCCATATATTTTCGCATGTTTTCAATTTTACTTGCAGAGCCAGCTAATTCATTAATCATATTCGTCGCTGCATTATTTTTATTCGTTACATAGCTGTCAATTTGGGAAACGGCGTTATTTTTTTGTGAATCAATTGATAAGTTAATTGTATAAGTAACATAAACGCACAAAGCAGCCACCGTTAACAAAATAATACTTGTTAACAGTAGACTGTATTTTTGTACTAATCGATTTAATAAATATTTTTTTTTAAACAGTTTTTTGAAGATTCGCTTCATTTTGTTCCAACTTTCCATCAATAAACTGGCGATTTTTACGCGTGACATAGGCACACCACATCATAATTAAGGCAAACGAAGCAAATAGTAGCAGTCCTTTCATTTTCCAAGTTAAAGCAACGATACTAATTACACCGAATAAGACTTTAAAAAATACACCGAGGTTTAAAAAGATACTGATAAATGAAAGCTTCATTAAATCAATAGTTGAGATAAAATAGCTTCCTTCATATAGTAGCATATAAATGTAAAAAATAACGAGTATTAGGGAAACAAAAAATAAAATAAATGTAATAATTAACCACATTATTCCGGTAAATTGAACGGCTAAATAAATATTATAAAAAACAAATCCTAAAGTGAAGAGAAAAAGTAGAAAATAACAGTTACTTCTTTTAAAATGTGCTTTCCATGATTCAAATGCTCGTTTAACGGTGATTGCTTGATAATTCATGCCCTCTTCCAAAATGAAATCAGTCATCATTTGGAGTGCTGGACCAACACCAAAAATAATCCCTCCAGCTAAACTAAATAAAACAAACAGTAAATTTAGTTTGATTACTGTCCAGGAAAGGTAAAACAACCGTTGAATCCCTGTACTTTCCATCTTCCTCTTCCTTTCTATTATGTAAAAGGCTGAGCCAAAAGCGCTCAGCTAATGCCTCAGCCTCCTGTGATTATTTTTGAGATTGGATATATTCGTCTAATTGTGTTTGCATTTCTTTTTGAACTTTATCCCAGCCAGCTGTTTTTAGGTCATCCATTAATTTTGGAAGTGTTTCTTCTGGATCAACAGTTCCTGTATTTAAGCTTGCTGCGTAACGATTCATAACTGTAGCAACGTTAGTGATTTCAGTTTTCACTTTATCATTTACAAAAGTAAAACCAAGAATTGGTGAATCTTTTGCTTCTTCGATGCTCTTATCACGTTCTTTAACCATTTCTTCAGTGACAGATTCTTCTGGCCAAATGATTAAGTTGTTTCCTGTGTTCCAAGCACTCAAATGAGTTGTTGGTGTGTAATCTTTCAATAATTTCACGCGATCATCGCCAACTTTTTCATATTGTTTGCCTTCTTCACCATAAACAAGTCCGTTTAACAATTCTGGATTGCTGTTTAATAAACCTAACAATTCAACAGATTTTTCTTTGTTTTTAGACGTGTTTGCAACAACATAGTTAGCCATTTGCGCTTGTGATGTTGTTTTTAATGGTTCTGTTAGTGGACGAGAAACAAGTGGTTTGCCAGCAGCTTGTGTTAAGATTGTATCACCATAATCCATAGGCCCTTGTGTTTCTTGACGCATAAACCAAGTATTGGTATTTAAGTCATATGGTGTTGTACTTGTAGCAGCATCTGTTGGAATCAAGCCATCTTTATACCATTGATGTAAGACTTTTAAGTTATTAATCATGTCTTTGTCGGCATATTGGTTAATAATTTTTGGTGAGCCAGTATCAGTTGTTTTCACTGCAAATGGATATTGGTTACCAATAGGGAAGTCATAATTACCTGTTGCAAAGAATGTTTGGCCGATAGCAAAAGCAGCAATATTTGGTTCTTTTTTATGGAATTCTTTTAGAACTTCGGTTGCACTTTCATAACTACCATCAACTTTACTAATATCTAAATTGTATTTATCGACATATTCTTTATTAAAAGTTAAAACTTGTTGACCGTAAGAGTTACCTAAAATTGGGAACGCATACAGTTTTCCATTGATCGTATTTCCTTTAATATAGTTATCTGGCAATTGATCATAGGCTTCTTTTGCATATTTAGGTGCTAAATCAGTTAAATCAGCATAGGCGCCTTTTTGTGCATTCGTTGCATAATTTTGTGCTAATGAAATATCATAGCTTTCACCAGAAGCAACGATTGTTGACATTTTTTGGTCCCAATCGCCCCAACCAACAAATTCCATTTTTAATTTTGCCCCAATTTTTTTCTCGATAATTTTATTCGCATTATCGATTAATTGGTCATAATTATCTGGTTTGTCTCCAACACGATACATTAATAACGTTGGTGTACTATCATCACCTTTTGACGCTGCATCTTTTGAAGATTTACCGCACGCGCTTAATCCTACAGCTAAAGCTGCTGCGCCAGCTACGGCTAATCCTTTTTGCCATTTTTTCATTCCTTATTTCCTCCTGTACAATTTTATTCTTTCACGCCGCCGATTGTTAAACCACCCACGAAATATTTTTGGAAAAATGGGTAAGTTAACGCAATTGGTAACGTAGATAAGACAACAATCGCCATTCGAGCCGATTCACTTGGTAGAACGCCTAACCCTTCTTGTGCTGCTGCACCCATATCCGTACTTCTTGATAAGAACTCTAAGTTGTTTTGAATTTTCATCAATAAATACTGTAATGGTACCAAGGTATCTTTTTGAATGTAAAGTAACGCATTGAACCAATCGTTCCAATAACCCAAAGCCGCAAACAAACTAATTGTGGCAATCCCTGGAACGGCTAGTGGTAACACAATGCTGACAAAAATGCGCATTTCACTTGCGCCATCAATACGTGCCGATTCAATAATACTGTCAGGCACGGTTTTCTTGAAAAACGTTCTCATCACTAAAATATTAAATGGTCCTAAAGCTAAAGGCAAAATTAACGCCCAAATTGTATCTTTCAATTGCAATAAGTTTGTCATTACTAAATAGTTCGCAACCATCCCTGGTGAAAATAACATTGTAATTAAAGCAAACAATGTAAAGAATTTTTTAAATGGAAAGTTGGAACGAGAAATGACATAGGCATATAATGACGTCATTGTTGCATTGACAATCGTCCCTGTCACCGTAATGAAGACCGTTACTCCTAAGGCATGAATAATGCGTTGACTCATTGCCCCTTGGAAAATGTAACGATAGGCCTCCAATGAAAATTCTTTTGGCCAAAACCGGTAGCCGTTTGCTGCTAATGATCCTTCACTTGTCAATGAAATCATAATAACAAAGAAAAACGGAACCACACAGGAAATAGCAAAAATAGCAATGACAATATTGAAAATCAAATTCGCTGTCGGGTTGAAGGATCGAACGTTAACGCTAGTGACTTTTTTCTTTTTCATAATCCTTCCTCCTAAAATAGTGCTGAATCTGGTTCAATTCGACGAACAACTAAATTCGCAATTAATAACAAACATGCCCCAACGACAGATTGATATAACGCTGCAGCTGCCGTCATGCCTACATCACCAGTAGCCGTTAAGCCATTGTAAATATAGGTATCTAACACACTTGTCACGTTGTAAAGCGCACCTGAGTTTCTTGGTACGATGTAGAACAAACCAAAGTCTGCTCTGAAGATACCGCCGATGTTTAAAATTAATAAAACAGACATCATTGGCAAAATTTGTGGAATCGTAACATTTTTTATTTGTTGCCATTTGTTGGCACCATCTACCATCGCTGCTTCATAGTATGTCGGATCAATCCCCATCACAGAAGCATAGTAGATAATACTGTTGTAGCCTAGACTCTTCCAAACATTTAGGAAGACAAAAATTACTGGCCACCAACGTGGATCTGCATACCAGTTAATCATTGTGCCGCCATTACCAGTAATCCATTGATTCAAAATCCCTTTGTCTGGACTTAAAAAGGCATAAACAAAATAGTTAATAACCATCCAAGATAAGAAATATGGTAGCAATGACATCGTGTGATAAACTTTAACTAAGCGACGATTTCTTAATTCACTCATAATAATAGCAAAAGCAATCGCGAAGAATAAGTTAAAGGCTAAAAAGACGACATTGTACAAAATGGTGTTTCTAGTAATTAACCAAGCATCTTTTGACGCAAATAAAAATTTAAAGTTTTCAAAACCAACCCAAGGACTTTCTCTTAGACTAGCTAAGAAACCATCTGGTGAAATATGAAAATCTTTAAATGCGACCACATTGGCTAAGACTGGTATATAGAAGAAAAATATAAACCAGATAAATCCTGGTAACGCCATAAGGATTAAGGCCTTATAACGCCATACATTTTGAAAAAACCCGTTTTTCTTCTTCATTCGTTTCGCTCCTTTCATAAATATAATAGCGTTTTCATAATATCTTTTTAAGGAACAAATTATAGGATTTGAGAAACAAATTATAGATTTTGTGTCATTTTAAGGTAAAAATTTACCGAAATGACTGTTCTTTGTGAAAACGTTTATCTGATATTTTTTTTACAACTGTTTAAGAACCTTAAAAATAATTGGATAAGCCTCACTCATAAAGCGATTTTGCTAGTGTGTATTTGTTTTATAAAACCTGAGAACTTGATAGTTTCACAAAGGATATCCTCTAATTATTTTGAGGAGGATTATTTTGGAATTTTATCCGTAAAAAACACTAGAGCAATTCGTTTAATTGTAGTTTATTTTTTTGCAGTTTTAATGCAAGCTGGTTCTTTATTATTACTAGCTATTTCACTACTATTTTTCTATTTGCCTTTATGCACACACAATATGTTGGATTTCTTGTTATAAATCAAAAAGAGTTGACGACATAGGTCATTTTGACTTATGTCGTCAACTCTTAAATTTTCAGCTAATTAGTCGTTCTAAAACAATCGATTTTGTTTACTCCTCTTTTTCTTTGTTTCTCTTTATAACATAGAGAATTAATACAATTAAGATCAGTCCTACACCCAGATACGCAAATATTTTTTGAACTTTTTCTCCTGTTTTTGGTAAATAGGATGATTTAGACGTTTCTTTCTTGTTTATGGCAATTTCATTTTTACTATTTTTTGTAGGTTTGTTCTGGTCTGTAACAACTTTTTTTGTTTCCTTTTTATTTTCCGCTGGTTCTTCGGGTGTAATAGGTACCTCTGGTTCTTCGGGCGGATTAACTGTGTCATCTACTTTGGCTTTGTTGAGAATTATTTCGCCTGCCTTGGCTTCTTCATTAACGATCACTTTAAAACGAATACTCCGTTCTTTCGTATCGGTGATACTTGGGTATTCCGCTGTGATTGTGCCGTTGGCTTCTTTCAAGCTGGTTGGTTTTGGTTCATCACCGACACTTGTTAGGCTATCTTTGACATACGTCAGTCCTTTGGGTAGTTGGTCTGTAATAACCACTTTGTTTAGGACGCCATTTTCGATGGTGTTGCGGAAGCTAATGGTGTACTCGATAGTTTCGCCTAGTTTTGGTTTGGCGTTATTAACGGTTTTTGTTGCGGCTAGTTTGCCTGCGTTCGTTTCTGGTACCACAGGCACCTCTGGTTCTTCGGGTGGATTAACTGTGTCATCTACTTTGGCTTTGTTGAGAATTGTTTCGCCCGCTTTGGCTTCTTCGTTAACGATCACTTTGAAACGAATACTCCGTTCTTTCATATCGGTGATACTTGGGTATTCCGCTGTGATTGTGCCGTTGGCTTCTTTCAAGCTGGTTGGTTTTGGTTCATCACCGACACTTGTTAGGCTATCTTTGACATATGTCAGTCCTTTTGGTAGTTGGTCTGTGATAACTACTTTGTTTAAGACGCCATTTTCGATGGTAGTGCGGAAACTGATTGTGTATTCGATCGCTTCCCCTAGTTTTGGTTTAGCGTTATTAACGGTTTTTGTTGCGGTTAATTTGCCAGTTACCTGTTCGTCCGCAATTTTTGCTTCTACTATATTAGAAGTTTCGTTGACTTTTGCAGATGTTAAAATATCTACTGCCTCAACTGTTGCGCTATTAGGCACTAATTCATTTGCTTTTGCTCGTTCATTTATCTGCGCTTTAAATTCGTAAATTGTTTCAGCTGTATCAGCTTTGTAGCTACCTCCTTGTGTAGCAGTTGCACCATTGCCGACACGGACTATAATTTGTTTATTGGTTTCATCATATTCAGCTTGATCATCGCCTGAAGCATCCGTTTTTTCACCAGAATTTGGTCCACTAATAATTTTTAAAGAGCCTGGCAAATAATTTAAGCGACCATCTAGTGCATCCTTCGAGACTGAATTTATCGCTTCTGAATCAGCTTTTGTATTTTTTAGTGAGACACGATACGTGATTGTTTCACCAACTTTGTAAGTTTCTTTTGGTTCCACAATTTCTTTCTTAATTTCAAATTCAGGTGTTTCTGCGTTTACAGCAAAACCAATCGCATTCGTAGAATAATCGTCACCACTACTTGTTGTTCTAAAATTAATTTGGTTTTGTCCAGCATTTAAAACACCTTCGGGAATTGCCATACGATCGATATCAATATCTAAAAAATTAGGATGATCCGGCGCAAATTTTCCTGGATACTTATCTACCATATGTTCATCGTTATCTGTCACAGTTGCGTTCATAGCATTATTAACTGGATTGAGCGTGTTCGAAATATTTACCCAAGTTCCTGCGCTATTTTTAATTTGTGCGTTGTCTCCAGTCCAGTATTTATCTCCTTGAACAGTAAACCAGGTCACAATTGGATCAAGATTTCCTTGTTTTGCTGTTAAAAAGTTGCTCATAGTAAATTCATTATTAGTTCCAGCAGCATTGCCACGTGCTCCATAGTAAATACTAAAAGCTCTTGACTTACTTGCCTGATCCTTTGTAACAACAAACAAACTCCAACCACTAAAGTTATAATATTGATATTGACCATTTAAACTACTTGTCATAGGAATATCTGCCAACGTATAACTCCCTGTCGCACTTTTATCCCCTTGTAAAATTGAAGTTACATCTGCATAATTAGAAAATCCAGTGTTATTGTACCCGAAACGTTGTCCTGGGTTTGTTGCATCTTGATCGATACGATGGTACCTTTGGGGCGAAACACGATGTACGGTTCCATTTGGTGTAGTAAATTGAACTGGTGCACTAATTTCTTCATCAGAAAGATTTGTTCCGTAAGCAGGGCCTTTATATCTAGATGCACTCCAAAATAAGCCCGCCCAAGCAATCTCTTTTGCACCATTTAAATCAATATAAGCCCGACTAGAGTTATACGTATTTGGATCATTGTCAACATCTGCAAATTCTAAAGGAAAATTGTTAATTGCATAACCACTACTTGCTCCTCGTGTGTTTAAAAATGTTTGTGCAGCCGCCGTATTTTCATTCACAATTTTTAAGTTGGTATTTCCCGTTGAAAAAAGTTCTCCTTTATGAACGCTTTGATAAATCGGTGTATTAAACCCCCGACCAGGTGTTGGTGGCACTAACGGACCAGTAGGTTGCGCCTTTAATGGAGGTTGCTCAGGACTTTCGGTAGCCTGCGTTAGTGCTGTCTCTTGAATACTTTCTGTCGCCTTTCCTGCTTCAGGCTTTGTTTCGTTACTAGTAGTTGCGGTCATTTCATTTGTAGAAGAGGCTGTTTCGTTTGCCTGATTTTCTACTTTTGTTTCTGAAGTTTCCTGTTTTTCCTTCGAAACCGACTCTTTATCTGCTAGCATATATTTATTAGGTAAATCAATTACTAGTGTTCCTTTTTCATTATCTTCTATTAGTACGCTGACCAATAACTTGCTCGACGCTTTTGTAGTTATTTGCCCATTTATGGTAATCTTTCTTGTCGAATTTGGTTGAAGGTTAAGCAGTTTAATATCGGTTGTTTGATCTTTCTCATTTGTTTCAACCTTTGCTTGTTCTTCTAAAGACGTAGGTCCTCGCTCTTCGCTTAAAGTATCTAATACAAATTTGATTGGACTATCATTGTTATTTTTTTGTTTTAAAATGAGATTTTTGATTGGTACATCTCGTATATTTGTTATTTCGTAAGTGACCGTTTTAATATCTTCTTGAGACGATGTATCTTCTATTTTCCCTATTACTTTGAGCCCGTCTTTTTCAACAGTATTCTCAGCATCACTTGTTACTTCTTGAGCAAACGCGTTCATCATTGGTAACAAATTTAAAATAAACAACATGGTAATCATAAGGTAACTCACAAAATTTTTAACTGCTCTATTCATTTACATTCTCCTTCGTTCTTTTCATTTACTTAAACAAATCATCTTCAAACAACTTTTACAATTACTCATTGTTTCTCAATATCCACCTCCATAAAATACTTTTCAACCTTCAATTCTTTCTTTATTTAGCTACAACAACTTTTTTTAACGTACGATTTTCCGTTTCTCCTTATAATCAAAAAGTAACACATTATATTAGCTAAAAAAAGAAAAAAACCTGATATTTCAACAAAAAATAGCGAATTAAATAACACGTTTTATATGAAGCAAATATATTGACTTTCCCTAAAAAAATACAAATATAGGTAAGTTCTAGCTTTAAGAGTAATTTTTTTATTGTTTTCCCTTTAATAACATTCGTTCTAAATTGTTTTAAAAACTAAAACTTTTTTCATGTAATTTTCATTACATTTACCAAAAAAAGAAACTAGCTTAGCTACATTTGCTATTGCTAGTTCCTTTTTTTAATTATTTTACTTTTCCCCTAAAATTTCAATCCAACCATAATAATATTCAATATATTGGTTTTCCTCTTCTAGTTGTGTCAAGATATGCTCTCCGACAACGATGCCTGTTTCAAATCCTTGTTTTGCTAAACGCTTTTTTACTTCTTCGATATTATTCAAACGGGTATCTTGTGTATTGACTTTTAAAATAAAGCCTTTGTATTGGCTACTTGATTCTTTGAGCCAAATCACTTTATCTAAACTTTTTTTATTCACATGATTTGCCAAACAAATCCCATACGTCAGTTCATTGGATTCACTTAAATCCCCGTAAATACCTAAAGTTGAAATGTGTTCCATGTAAACTTTCATCTCTTCTGGATCCTCAATATCAACAACAACAATTTTATCAAAAGGAATTGGTTCATCTGAAAAAACCAATGTTTCTAAATCAATTAACGCATGTAAATGTAATTTTCTTTTCTTGATTTCTTTGTATTTATGTTGAAGCCTTTTTATTTCTTGCCCCAGTTGTTCTTCTGTTGCTTCCATGGTGGCATAGAGATCGGTAGGTGTCTTTTTATATAAATTCAACATATCTTTGATAGGAATCCCCATTTTTCGATAAAAATCAATATCATATATTTTGAACAAATCTTCTAAATCAAAGGTTCGATATCCGTTTTCTTCATTGCGTGTTGTACTAATCAACCCTTGCTCGTCCCAATAACGAATCGTGGACTTAGGGATATTTAACAACTCAGAAACATCTTTTATTGTGTAATTTTTTTCCATACTGTTCCCTCCATCAAAAAGTTTAGCATTTCTACTGTTGACATTCAAGTTACTTGAACGTGTACAATGACTCTTTGTAACAGCTAAAACGGTATTGTTTAAGGAGGAAATTTCATGAAATTAATGAAAGAGTTTATTAAAGAAAATAAATGGATTGTTCTTGCGACAACTTTAACCATCTGTTTGCAAATCGCAGGAACCCTTGGCGTCCCTAAATTAGTTGGCAAGTTGATTGATGTGGGCATCGTTAGCGGTGACCAACAAGTAATTAAAACGATTGGCATACAAATGTTTCTTGTGGCATTCATTGGAACAATTGCCGCAATTATTTCTAGCTATTTGTCTGCTTTAGTAGCTGCTAAATTTGGTTTTCAAGTTAGAGGATTGTTCTTTAAAAAATTTCAACAATTCTCGATGAAAAATGTTGATAAGTTTGGTTCAAATTCTTTGCTAACTAGAATGACCAACGATGTAGATAATGTTCAAACAATGATTGTGCTATTTTGCCAATTAATCTTTCCAGCGCCTATTATTAGTTTATTTGCCTTAGTGATGACATTTTCTTATTCAGTTTCACTCGCTTGGGTAACATTGGCTTCCATCGTATTTTACTTAGTCGTTGTTTATTTTTTAATGAAAAAAGGTACCCCTTTATCTTTAAAAATTCAACCAAAAATGGATCGAATTACTACGACTTTACGAGAGTTCTTTACTGGAATTAATATGATTCGTGCGTTCAATAATCAAGATTTTGAAGAGCAGCGAACCAATCAAACATTTAAAAATTATGCTGAACGCATGAGTAAAGTGAATCAAATCTTTGCTTGGATTACTCCCGTTGCCTTTTTATTAATGGGCGTTGTGTACGCCTCTATTTTGTGGTTTGGCGGTAATTTAGTTGCAGTAGGCACCCTACAAATTGGCACCGTTACAGCTGTGATTGAATATACGCTTCTAACTTTGGCCTACTTAATGATCGCGGCTATGGTATTAGTTGTCATTCCACGGTCCGTTGCTTCCTTGAATCGCTTGCAAGAAGTTTTGTCAGAAGAAATTGAAATTAGCGATCCTCATACTGAAGCAACCATTGCTTATCATCCTGAGAAAGCCTTGATTTGCTTCGATCACGTCACGTTTCAATACACAGAAACAGCTGATCCTGTTTTAGAAAATGTTAGTTTTGTCATTCCTAAAGGAAAAACAACGGCGATTGTTGGTGCAACTGGCGCTGGTAAAAGTACTTTAGTTAAGTTACTTTTACGAATAAATGATGTCACAGCCGGCACGATTAGCTATTCTGGCACAGATATCCGCTCATTATCTCAGCAAACGATTCGCCAAGTCATCAGTTATGTGCCACAAAAAGCCTTTCTTTTCAGTGGGACAATCTTATCAAACTTATTAATGGGAAATGCCAAAGCAACTACAGAAGAAATAAGAACGGCACTAGAAATTTCACAATCTTCTGAATTTATCGATTCCTTACCACAAGGGATTGAAAGTTTCGTAGCACAAGGCGGGTCCAACTATTCTGGTGGTCAAAAACAAAGAATGTGTATTGCACGAGCCTTAATCAAACCGGCAGACGTTTATATTTTCGATGATAGCTTTTCCGCATTAGATTACAAAACTGATGCCGCTCTACGTGCCGCTTTACATGCACAAATGTCGGACAAAACTTTACTCATTGTTGCTCAACGGTTAAGTACAATCATGAACGCTGACAATATTATCGTCCTAGATGAAGGAAGGATTGTTGGTCAAGGCACCCACGCTGATTTACTTACCACTAATAGCTATTACCAAGACTTTGCTAAATCGCAAGGTATCTTACCCAAGTAATTAAAGAAAGGATGTGACTGCTTGAAAGAAAGTTTTCTTTTCAAGCCATACAATGAAAAAAACAATGAATCTTCAAAGCTTTAAACGTTTCTGGAAAATGATTAAACCTGAGCATCCAATCTTTTATGGTCTAATGATCTGCAGTTTAATTGGAAACTTATTAATTGTTGCCATGACCTATATTATGGCAATCGGGATTGATAACCTCTTAGAAGCTATCAAGCGTGTCGGGCTCAAAGGTATGACACTTCCTTTAGTTGAAGAAGCGCTCTTAGGTCCCGTCTTACTTTTAATTCTCTTTTCAATCATTAGTAGTATCACTTCTTTTATTCAGGAACGAGCAATGGCTTCTTTAAGCGAACGGGTTACTTTAAGAATTAGAAAAGAAGTGACAAAAAAGTTTAAAACTTTACCAATGGCCTTCTTTGACAATCACCAAGTGGGCGATATCATTAGTCGTTCAACAACTGGCTTAAACCAATTGTCACAAGTTCTTTTAACAGGCATCAACCAATTTTTCACTTCCGTCGTGACTATCCTTTTTGCAGGAATCATGTTGTTCTATATTGATGCAAAATTAACCATTTTAGTGTTGCTCCTAATTGGCGGCAGTACTTTCATGACGACAAAAATCGCGAATAAAAACAAGGTGTTTGCTGATCAAAGTCAATCTGAATTAGGTCAATTAAATAATAAGATGGAAGAATATTTAGCAGGAAATTTGGTCACAAAAACCTTTAATCAACAGCAAAATGCTGAAAAAACAATTGATGCTGTTAATCAACAACATTATCGTGCCTTTAAAAAAGCACAGTTTCTAAATTTTGCGATTTATCCAGCTATTCGTTTTATTAATCAGTTGGCTTTTATTATTAGTGCTATCTTAGGCGCAATGCTCGTTTTATCTGGTGGTATTACGATTGGTTTCTTGCAAGCGTATTTGCAATATATCAACCAAATTTCTGAGCCGATTTCTACCGCTTCTTATGTCATTAACTCAATTCAAGCAGCGATGGCTTCCATTGATCGGATTTTTGTTATCTTAGATGAAGCTGATGAACAGCCAGAAGCAACTCATTTAGAAACTATTTCTTCTCCTAAAGGAGCCATTGAATTTAAAAATGTTCAATTTGGCTACACACCAGAAAAAATTTTAATGAAAAATGTTGATTTTTCTGTTCAACCGAAAAAAACAGTGGCCATTGTGGGACCCACCGGCGCTGGTAAAACAACATTAGTCAACTTATTAATGCGTTTCTATGAAATAAATCAAGGCGCCATTACTTTTGATGGGATTGATATTACGAAACTTTCTCGACAAAATCTAAGAAATTTATTTGGCATGGTTTTACAAAACACTTGGCTATTTGAAGGAACCGTAGCAGATAATATTGCCTATGGAAAAAAAGATGCTTCTCGTGAAGAAATAATTGAAGCAGCTAAAATTGCTCAATGTGATCATTTTATTCGGACCCTTCCTCAAGGATATGACACAATTATTTCTAGCGAAAATGGTGCATTATCACAAGGGCAACAACAGTTATTAACCATCGCCCGAATCATTTTAGCAAATCCGCCCGTTGTTATTCTCGATGAAGCAACTTCGAGTGTGGACACACGAACAGAAGCCCATATTCAAAAAGCGATGGAAACTGTCACAGAAAATCGAACAAGCTTCGTTATCGCTCATCGATTATCCACAATTGAAAATGCTGATTTAATTTTAGTGATGAAAAATGGCGATATTATTAAAAAAGGAACGCATCAGGAACTATTACAAGCTCCGACTCTTTACGCCAGCTTATATAATAGTCAATTTCAAACCACTTAAAAAGAACTGGAACAAGTCATTCTTCTTTTGACTCGTTCCAGTTCTTTTATTGCTTAGAAATATTGAATTCCCATTGCTTTTTTGACTTCTGTTAAGGTTTGTGCTGCCACTTTTTCAGCAGCAAGACTTCCTTTATGCAACATTTCCATAATCGCTTCTGGATTTTTAGCCAGCTCTTCACGACGTCGACGAATCGGTGCGAGTTCTTCTTCTAGGACATCAATTAAGTAACGTTTAATTTTCACATCTCCTAAACCACCATGGCGATAGTGCTCTTTTAATTCTTCAATATATTCTTTATTTTTCCCAAAAACATCCAAGTAAGTAAAGACCATATTTCCTTCAACTTGTCCTGGGTCCTCTATACGAATATGATTTGGATCGGTATACATACTCATTACTTTTTTCTGTACCACTTCAGCTGGATTTGAAAGATAAATACCATTGCCTAAAGACTTACTCATTTTTCCGTTGCCATCAATTCCTGGCAAGCGTCCCATGCCTTTTGGCGGTAACACAGCTTCCGGTCTAACTAAAACTTCACCGTACGTCTGATTAAAACTATGCACAATTTCTTGCGCTTGTTCCAACATTGGTTTTTGATCTTCCCCAACCGGGACTAAATTCGCTTGAAAGGCAGTAATATCAGCTGCTTGTGAAACGGGATATATAAAGAATCCTGTCGGAACACCTTCCCCAAATTTTTTTTGCTCAATTTCTGCTTTGACCGTTGGATTCCGACGAACACGTGACGTGGTCACTAAATTTAGATAGTACATTGTTAATTCAGCTAACTGTGGAATTTGCGATTGGATAAAAATTGTTGTTTTCGTAGGGTCTAAACCAACTGCTAAATAGTCCAAAGCCACTTCTAAAACATTGGCTGAAACTTTTTCGGGATTTTTTGCATTATCTGTCAATGCTTGTAAATCTGCAATCATGACAAATAATTGATTTGTAGGGTCTGCTTGCATTTCTACTCGTTTTTTTAAGGAACCTACGTAATGTCCTAGGTGCAATTTACCAGTTGGACGATCACCTGTTAAGATAGTATTCATTGTCTACACACCTTTATCGTTTACTTTCATTTATTATTTTACCTTGTTTTAAAAAGAATGAATAGTAGGCAATAGAATATTTATTGATTCTAGATAATCGAAGAGACTAGAAAGATTGCAAGGTACAGCAATTCTTGTTCCAGTCTCTTCAAACAGTTCGTTTATTTTGTGACTTTAATTGAAAATTGTGCAGTCACTACCGGTAAAACTTTGCTTGTTACTTTGATTTGATAATTTCCTGCAGCAGTCGTTGCTTCTGTCCTAATCAGACCGTTTTCATCTACACTTACTGTATTGCCAGCATCTGGTGTAACCAACTCATACGTTACTTGCGAGCTCCAAGCATCCGTTTCTGTGTGCGGCGCTTGACCAATCACTTTAGATTGAATTTGATAATTTTCGCCTGATTTTATAGTGGCTGTTTCTGTAGCAAATTGAATTCTTTCAGGAATCGCATGAGTTTGCACGACTTGGAAAATTTTTCGTTCATCAGGATTCGCAATTCCTATTTTTTCTTCTACTGCAGCAGGGAACTGGTAAGTACCTGGCGGGCTACTTGGCGAATAATTACTAACATCGTCATCCCAAGAAATAACCTTCAATTTCGTTTCGCTACCATCATCTAATTTTGCAATTACTTCAGTTGGCAAATTCAGTTCGCCTCGCGAGGTGCCTGTTAGTCGATCCAGCGTAGGCAATTCCTTGAATCCAACAATATGTTTAGCGGTGACTTTTACATTGGCAATAATTGGCAGTGAAACACCTGCTGCTCGTCCTACAACAGTGAATGTTCCTTCTTTTTGATAAGAAGATGCTGGAACTTCTGACCAATTGACAGTCACTTCTCGTTGTGAACCATCCGAATAAAAAATAGTTGTTTTTTCTGGTAGATTAGGGGCTTGACCCGCTTCTGTCGCAACCTCAATCGACTCATGTTTGACTTCGAAAACATTCGATAAAACAATTTTAGGAGCTAAACTATCCTCTGTTAGCTGTTGACCAGTTGGCAAGGTCAATTTGCCTGCTAAAAAGTCTTGATAGGCCTTTTGTGCGCCTTCTTTTGAAAAAGCATCAAACCCAGCATTATCAGAATCATAACCAGGCAAACGACTGTCTGTAATCGCTAACAAGAAACTTAACTTGGCTGGAATTTTCTCACCACTTTGAATTAGCTTCCATAGATAGTTACTAATATCAATAGAGATTGTATTTTGATTATTCATAATTGAGCTATTTGTAAAAGATTGTCGAGCAATAAATTCTTCATTTGGTACATTTAAATTATTTGGACCATTGTTCCAAGTAATGGTGTTACTCATCCAATTAGTATCTGTTCCATAAACATCTACTTGGAACTGCGTATTTTTCAAACGTTGATCATTTGTATTTCCGGCATCATTCCACGCATCATAACGCATCACATTTAGTTCTAAATTGGCACTTTTTAGTGATTGATAGTTCTTCAATTCTTGTGTATCAATTTCAACGTAAATCCGGCGATTATACCCCGCAGAACTAGCATTTTTTAATTTTAATGCGTAATTGCCCGTATAGTTTACTCCATAAGGATATTTATAGGCGTCTCCTGAACTAATGGCAGCGGTACCGCCTGCTATAGCAGAGTATGCTCGGTTACCATCACTCTTTTGAACATAGGCAGTTTGAGCTGTTTTTAGTTTAACGGTGTCTTTTCCTTCACCAAGTTCACCCTCAAAAGAGACCTTGGCTGTTACTTTGACAGCATCTATCGGTAAGCCGATAACTGTTGCTGCAACTTCAACTGTGCCTGCTGTATTAATTTTTTCTTGAGGGATTGCTTCCCATTGTAACTTAAATTCTTTTTTGCCTGTCGCAACCACTTCTTCATTAACGACTTCTTCGTACGTTAATTCAACTTGCTCTGGCAAATTAGGATACACACCTGTTGCCGAACTAATTTCTAACACTTGATTTTGATAACGAATACTTTTTTCAATTGTGGATGCTTGTTGCGCACCAATATCTAAAACTTTATTTTTCAAGCTATTTCCAAAGAAGTCTTCGGCCGCACTGTTCACTTCCGACAAGCCTTTACCAATCGCTGGAGAGGTTTCTTTTAACTGGAACATTTGTGCTCGCTGACGTAAGCGTTCTTTAGAAGTAAATTCAACCACATTATCTTTTGTTGGTTTCAATGTCGTAAATTCTTGCTCTGCCAACTCTTTCACTTTTTCAGGGTTATCTGTGATTTCTAATTGTGGTTTTTCAAAAATGTTTCCACTTGATACTAATTTTTCAACAGTTGCACCACTTTTTTCTGTAGCAATTTCTTTTGGCCAAATAACATTATTTTTGAAATATTTTTCTGGATTATCGACCATTTTACGTTCAATTGGTTGTGTCCCATTTGTTGGATAATTAGATAAGAATTTTAATTGTCCGGTACCTTCTTTGTATAAAATATTATTGTAAAAATTGGCTACTGTACCACTGTTGTCAGAACTATTTCCTTCACCAAATAATGACGTTGAAATACCGTCGCCAACATAAATCGTATTATTGTGGATAGTTGGCATTGCCGCTCCATCATTTTTCACCCAATAATGGAAAATGCTTTGTTCTTTATAATTGTAGCCACCAGCTCCGCCTGGATTGTCTTTACCTGTTCCTCGGTTACCACCGCCGTCATTAGCTGAGATATTGTACCGAATAACCGAATTTTTTTGATCAGACATAAGCAATAAAAAGCCGCCAGTATTATGATGTGAATAGTTATATTGATAAATAACATTGTTTGACTGCATGTCCACATCATAAGCTTCAGCATCGTTAAATCCATATTTGATTCCGTATACTTCGTTATATTGGAACAGTCCGTCATCTACAGACATTGCCCAAACGCCCGCGTAATTTTGTGTACCATAATCAGCATTGCACATTCGGACAGCAACATTTCCTTCGACGACACCGCCACTTTTGGCTTCTGACAAGACAATCCCGTCGCCAGCAATATCTTCTAAATAGTTATTACGAATCGTAATATTAGAAAACGTTTTGTAGAAAGTGTTGCCTCTTGAGGTATCTGAATCAGCTTTTGTTCGAATTCCTTCAAGTCCCACTCGTTGAATCACATTATTTTCAATCAAAATATCATTAAATCCAGTCGTTGTTCGATGATCATTGGCTGCCGTTACTACATTGCCATTCTCATCAAACCAACTTCCTAAAACAATAATTCCACCTACCGCTTTTAATCGTTTGGTTGCAGTATTCCCACTTAGATTCAAATAATATTCTGTTTGAACATCATGAACATAGTTATTCCTTATCGTGACACTATTGAACGTTCGATTTTGTTCATATCCTAGTACTAATATCCCCGCTCTTTGAGCATCTCCTGGTTTCTTATAGCCTTCGAGATTATCTAGCTCTGGTGTATTTGTCACTTCTAAATTTGAAATATCCCAATATTCTTGGTTCACTAACTGCACGGCCCCTGAGATTGCACGTTTGAAAGTCCCTGTGCTGTAGGTGCCACCACCGTTAATAATCGGACGCCGTGTTGTTTCAAAAATGGTTTCTCCTTTGTCATTCGTATCATAAAAATCAATGACAATCTTTTGTGCCGCTGTCCCATTCCCTTTTGGATGCAACAATTGGTTATTCCAGGTACTTTGCGCATTCAGCAAAAGATGGTCGCCTGGCTGAAACTCCGTCTGATTCACTTTTTCAAAATCACGCCAAGCACTGGCTGGAGACTGCCCATCATTGGCATTATTTCCTCCTTCCCCATCCACATAGTAGGTCGTTCCATTTTGAGCGACACCTACTGAACGAAAAAGTAACGGTTGATCACTCACTGTTTCCCCATAAGCAGGAAGACTAAATAATTGAAGCTGGGAAAAAACAAGCAAAATAGAAAGGAAGATGGTTACACTTTTAAAATACGCTTTTTTTCTCATTTTCTGCTCCTTAACTGTTTTTATTTTGATAATTTTGAAAAAACTTTTCTCTGTCTTTCTCCAACAAGTCTACTTTGGTTGCTTGTTGATACGTAGCTAATTTCTCTTTGTAGCGTGTGTTGATATAGGCATTTTTGCCAAATTGTGGTGCTTCTTCAAACTGTAAAAGTTGCCCTCCTTCCTTATTAAAAATATAAAAGTATTGGTTTTCGTGGTATCCTTTCACCACGGTACCAACAGCTTTTTCACTAAGAATCTCCCCAACAGACAACGAATAAATATCCTCTTTTTGGATTTCTGCACTCTTCAATTGATACGATTCAATAACAAGATTAGGTAATTTATTTTGCCACTCCAATAACGTCTCCTCATAAGATAGATTCGGAGAGATTGCTTCGGCTATTTTTTCTAATTCTGCTTGCTTACCTGAAAAAGTTGGAATTTCAATTGCTTCAACAAAGTAATCGGTCTTTTTATATTTATCATCCAATTGCTCAAAGGCCTGCCGCAATTCTTTTTGCGTTGGCTTTTCTTTCTCCATTAATTTCTCTTTTATTTGGTCCTGTAATTGTTGATCTTTTGCATCTAAAAATTGCCATAGCGTTAAACTGCTCTTTTGGTCTTGCCATTCTTTTTTTTCTTGCCCAAATGTTTGTGAGTGGGCTATTTCTAACTCCGTTGCCAGCTGTTTAATCATTTTATGTTGTACTAAATCCTCCGTTGCAACCTTCAGTAGTTCCTGAGTGGGTGATTTTCCGTTATACGTTTTGCGCCAGAAATTTTTCCCAAACGAAGTTAAATTATTCTGATCAGAGAATTGCTTCGCTACACGATTCATATTTTTATCGCCATAAACAATTAATTCTTCGACTTGGATTGCTTCGTTATTAATCATACTTTGCTGGCTGGTAGTAAAAATAACGAGCACAAAAATAGCACCTATCAAAAAGCTACTTAAAATAATTATTTTTTTCTTCATTCGTTCGCTCCCTCCACTTTAATAAACAAGGCAAGAACAAAATAAGCAACCCCACCTTCATTCATTTTCCTGAAAATCGAGATTACTTATTATGTAAAAATTATTTATTCTTTTTTTGCTTTTCATGCAATTTCCCAGTATTTAAATAAATAATCCCTAGGAAAAGGACAGGGGTTACAACAAACCCAAACTGTGGCTTCAAAAACATCATTGCAAACATTGAGAATAGTAAAAAAACATTTAGACAGCTGACATACCATTTCCGCAGTCCATAGTAAACAGAAATCCGAAACACATCTTTAAAAGAAGCTTGCGGGTTTCGTACTTGAAAATACCAAGCATTCAGCATAATAGCTAACCCAAAAATTAGCAGAAGGACCATCAATGGAATAAACCATTTACCAATCGTTGTTTTGGCAAAAAAGAATATATCTGTCACACTGATGATGCTACTTCCTAATCCAAGCAAGCTGATAAGAAAGCCTCTTAACCCAAACTGACGAAACTTTTGGAAAAAAGTTTTAAATGGATCCAGCTCCTTTTCTTCTTTAAAAGTATCGATTAAACCTAAAAGTGCAATCATCCCTGCCCCCATCGGCAACAACGTTACTACAAAAAGTGGGAGGTTTCGTGGATCAATGTCTAAGCTAATCACCGCTATGAAAAAAGGAATGTTCACTAAGAGAAGCCCTAGATTACCGATAAATAAAATGTAAAGCCAGCGAAAAATTTTCATATAGATATTATTATCAAAGATTTGCTTAGTAAACATTCAAACTTCCTCCTAATTCTTCATTCCAGATGTAGCAATACCTTCAACAAAGTATTTTTGCATTGCTAAAAAGACAATCCCTACTGGTAAAATAGAAACCACTGATGCGGCCATGATTAAGGCATATTCAGCATCAAATAAACCGACGAACATTTTCAAACCTAACTGAATTGTTTTATTCTCAGCAGAAGATAAATAAATGAAAGGTCCCATATAGTCATTCCATGTATTCACAAAAGTAATAATCGTGAGACTGGCTAAAGCTGGTTTGGTTAATGGTAAAATAATTTTCCAATAAATTCCCCACTCACTTAACCCATCAATCCGCGCACTTTCACATAGTGAATCTGGAATACTACTGTAATATTGTTTCAGTAAAAAGACCCCAAATGCATTAAATGCTTGTAATAAAACAAGTGACCATAACGTGTCAGTCAAACCTAATTGACGCATCATAATAAATTGTGGAATCATATACGATTGCCAAGGAATAGCAATTGTTGCGATGTACGTAATAAAAAGTGTATCTCTTCCTCTAAAATTCATTTTTGAAAAGCCATATGCTGCAAAGCTTGAAGTAAATAGTTGAATAATCGTAATCACAATACTTAAAAATAACGTATTTTTAAAGAAAGTTAACAACGGAATGCGTTCCCAAATAACGGAATAGTTTTCTGGATGCCAACTTTTAGGAATCCATTGAATTGGAATGGTGAAAACTTCATTGTTTGTTTTAAATGATGCTGAAACCATCCAAATGAAAGGCACCAAAGTAATTAACGCAAGTAAAGTTAAGAGAATGATTACAAGGATCCCACCAGGTGTGACTTTTTCTGCTTTTTTCGTTTTTGCTTTTCGAGTATTTTCTTTTTTTGAAAAAGTTGCTTCCATCTTTTCTCCTCCTAAACTTTCTCTTGATGTTGATTCCATTTAAATTGGGCCACAGTAATCGCTAGAACGATGATGAATAAGACCATCGCAATGGCTGATGCATAACCAAAATTAAATTTGACAAAGGCTTCATTGTAAATTTCGTAAACTAACACATTCGTTGCACGTCCTGGTCCACCACCAGTCATAACTTGAACTAAGTCAAACACTTTGAAACAGTTAATTACAAGCATGATAGTCACGAAAAAGGTCGTTGGTCGTAGTGAAGGTAAGGTAACATTTAAAAATTGATTCCATTTACCCGCGCCATCCATTGACGCTGCTTCATATAATTCTCTTGGCACACTTTGTAAACCAGCTAAATACAAAATCATATAATACCCCATAAAGCGCCACACACTAACGATGATAATTGCTGGTAAAGCCCAAGTAGAACTAGATGTCCAGCCAGGAGGATTTTCAATAAATAATTTCAAAAATTGATTAATTGGTCCCATCGTTGGATGAAATAGCATATTCCAAACGACCGCAATCGCAACTAATGACGTTACATAAGGAAAAAAAAGCCGTTCTAAAAAATTTCATCCCTCTAATTTTACGATTCAACAAAATCGCTAGTCCTAATGAGCAAATCAATGTTAACGGAACAACACCAATCGTATAGATGAATGTTTGTTTTAATGAAATCCAAAACGTATCATCATGAATCATTTTGGTGAAATTTTTCATTCCGACAAATTCAGGGGTTGAAAAAGAATCCCAACTCATAAAAGCTAAAATCAGTGAACAGATAACCGGGATTAAAGTGAAGAGGAAAAAGCCAATAAAGTTTGGTACGATAAAAGATAACGCAGTCCACGTATTTTTTCGTCTCAATTTATTTGCTGTTTTTGTTTTTGAAGTAATTTCCATAATTGTATTCTGTTAAGTGAACTTAACAGGCCCTCCTTCCAAACTCAAGCTACATTCTTTATTTAAAAAAATAAGCTGAAATTCATTGTAGGTTACTCATTTCAGCTTATTTTTTTCATCAATCTTTTGTGTTTTTGCAGGAAATAATAGTTAGTCTATCTCTGCTTTGACACGTTTTTCCATGTTAGCAATACCATCTTTTGGTTTTTCGTCGCCGACCATAATTAAATCATGTTCTTCTTGTAATACTTTATCAATTGCGGCACCGTTTTTATCAGATGGGAATTCTAAATTAATTGTATCTGGGTTAAAGGCTTTTTGTGAGACTTCATCTGAAGGCATTCCTTTTCTTGCAAAGTAGATTTTATCAATTTCATCTGTTTTATAAGAAGGAACCACCCCTACTTCTGCTAAAAGTTTTGCACCTTCTTTACCTGAAGCAAAGTCTAAGAATTTTTGAGCAGCTTTTTGTTTTTTACTGTTTTTATTAATTGCAAAACTTGTCGGTGAGCCAAAGGTAGTTGCTTTGCCTTTTTCTTGTTGTGGTATTTCGGCAATCCCCCATTCGACATTTGTTTTGCCATCATCAATGTTGGTTAATAAAGTCCCCATGTACCAGCTACCCATGTACATCATCGCCGCTTTTGAATTTTCAAATTGTGATTGATACGTTACTTTTGTTGATTTTGCTGTTCCAAAATCCATTTGTGATTGATCTTTTTGCATTCTCAATGCGCGATCATAGTAAGTTTCCATATAATTGTATTTCGGTTCAATTAAATTGGCATTGTTTTGAGCAGCGGCAATTGCTTGAACCGTTGAGCGCCAAGTATGTTGATAGGCACCATATACTTGTTCTTCTGGTTTAGATAATTTTTTCGCTAACGCTTCATATTCATCCCAAGTTAAGTTATCGGGATAGGCAATTCCGGCTTCATCAAACATTTTTTTATTGTAATACAATACCCAGAAATCTGTACGGTAAGGCTGAGCATAGGTTTTACCATCGATTTCATACATCTCGTAACTTGCTTTGGCAGGTTCGATATCTAAATCTTTAACGTGATCGGTTAAATCCACCAATTGATTGCGTAGCGCGTAATTAGAATATGAAAGTAAGTTTTTCATGGTTAAAATATCCGTCGTATCTCCTGATGAAAGCATCGTTGTTACTTTTGTGTCATAATCATCTGAAGCAATGTCCACCGGTTCAATAGTGATATCAGGATTTTCCGCTTCAAAAGCTCTGAATAATTTCTCAAATTCTGGGGTCGTGTCATAATTCCAAGTAGTTACTGTTAATTTTGTTTTGCCATCTTCACTATTTTCAGTTGCTTTCTTTTCACTTGAACCACCACATGCTGTTAAAGTTACTGCCGCCACTGCTAACAACGCTGCCGCTGTTAAGCCTTTTTTCCAAAATTTCATTTGTACTACCTCCGCTATTTATTATTTTTTAGGAGTTTTCCTCCATGAATTACCAAAAAGAATACCAGCTTTTCGCTAAACGAGTTAACGCTTCCAAATAAAAGTAGTCGCCCCAAATCATGCATTCATCGACTCCTGTATTTGTTTTTTTATCATAGACACCATGAAGCAATAGGCCGTTCGACTCTGGTTGTAAAACCGTTGTATACTTTTCCGCTAATGCTTGTAATAGTTCTAGCGCAACCTTTTCATAATAGCCATGTTTTTCATCATTTAATGGAAGCTGACGAGATAATTCTAGTAAGCCACATGCGGCAATTGCAGCAGATGAGCTATCACGTTCTTCTTCACTCCCTTCATTGAAAATTAAATCCCAGTAACAGATTTTGTCCTCTGGTAATTCTTGAATAAAGTAATCAGCAACATTTTTTGCTGTTTCCAGAAAACTACTATCTCCTGTATATAAATAACTTAACGTAAAGCCGTAAATTCCCCAGGCTTGGCCGCGAGCCCAACAAGAATCATCTGAGTATCCTTGCTGTGTCTTTCCGTACAAGGCTTCGCCTGTTTCCGTATCAAAATAATACGTATGGAACGTAGTGTGATTTTCTCGCACAATATATTTTTGTGTTTGTTTCGCATGATTGTAGGCAGCTTCATAATACTCTTGCTTGCCAGTCATTTTTGCTGCAAAGTATAATAATGGTAAGTTCATTAAACAATCAATAATCATTCTACCTCGTTGCTCTGGATCGTCTAAATTCCCCCAAGCTTGAATAATCTTGGCTTTTGGTGAATAACGTTTCATTAATAAGTCCGCAGCTTGCAAGGCCATTTCTTTTGAGGCCTCATGACCATTGACTTGATAATCAGCAATGGCTGTTAAAATATACAAAAAGCCTATATCATGTGTTTCCAGCTCAATTTGTTCATCCAAGCGATGTTGAAAAGAAGCCATCTGTGTGGCAATCACCTCATCGAACTCTGTTGAATTTGTTAATTCCTTTGCTAAAAATAACATTCCTGGCCAAAAGCTGGCCGTCCAGTCAATATTTTCTTCAGGATAATAAATTTGATTTAAACTTGCCGCGGGTGGAACTAATTCTTTAAATGTCTCTAAATTTCCTCTAACTTTGTTTAAAGCAAAACTGATTTGCTTCGGCAACCACTCAATCTGTCCATTTTCTGTCATTGTGTATTTCTCCCCCTAATTCCCCAAAATTACAACTTTTTCTTCAACTAAAAGCTGATTTTCTTTTAACCTAACTTTAACTGGCTCAATTTGTTCATTCGGTAGTACGCCTGTCACCAATGAAATTAAAAGATGTTTCCCTTTCGACAAGTTTGCTTTCAAATATGGCAACTCCGTTAACGGATAAAGTAAATTTGTATTCGGTTCTGTTCGAATAATCGCAGCTTCAGAAAAGCCGTTGATATTTTCTACTTTTGACACACCTTTTGCATTTTTTACCTCAGCCATTTGATCAGAAACACAAGTGACCTTTTCATCGAAGAGCGGGATTGAGAAGCCACCTTCATAAGCCACTAATGCACGTTGTGTCTCAATTTCGTGGATCCGTAAATGTTGGCCTTCTAATGGTACAATTGTCGTTTTGATTGCTACATCGGACCAAGGATGCCATTGATGAATGATACGATCATCAAGAATTTCGTACTGATCATCTAATCCTTTCGTGCGGAAATAGTGGTCGTCTTCAGCTAAAGCCAAGCAATTATCATAAGCACCTTCGTAATACCAATAATCACTCTTTATAGTACTGAAACCAAAATGGGAAGAATAAACAAATTTACTATATTTATCATGCGCATGAGCTTGATAATTAATAAATTGTCCCGCTGGTAACATTAAACCATGTGTCCCTGCATCATTCACTTGATAGTAGTTCCGACTTTCTGGTGAAGGTAAGTGTTTTTCTGGAAAGCTAATAGGCTGTGTTTCTGCTTGCCAATAAGGATGATCTTTTGGAACCGCTAACAAAATGAATGTTTTAAAGGCCCAATAAGGTGAACCAGGACCATTATAGCCTTCGGCAAAGACCATATTTTGATAATCATAACCTACCGACAATAATCCATCTGTTGTAAAAATATCTTTGTTCATCCATTGATGAAGATGTCGGCTGATTAGACCTTTAATCTCACCCCACGGCAATGCTTCAACATCTGCAAAAACTAAAGCACTAAAAAATGACACTTGAGCAAAACGATACGTTAAGCTACGTCCAAAGGGAATCGCTTCTCCTGGCTGAGTAAACCAATATTTAAACTCTTGCGCGAACAAAGTTGCTCGTTCCTTCATAATAGCCACTCTTGCGGTATCTTCCGGGGCAAAACGACAATACAATAAACTATAATAATGAATAGCGAAAGAAACATAATAATCAACTTGTGTCTCGACTCCGTCATAATACCAACCATTACCGACATAAAAACGATCAATTACAGCCAAATCAACAGCGATCTGTTCTTTTGAATACGGCATTTCACAATGTTTCATCGCTAAATTCAGCAACACTCTAAAGAAATGCCAATTATTTGGCGGAATAATGTTTTCATTGGCTTGTATCAGCCAACTGTGTAAATTGTTTTGCTGTTCTTTTGTTAATTGGTCCCACGTTTTTTCTTTGTTTAACAAAAGAAATGTACTTAATGCTGCCATCTCAACAATCAATTGATCATAATCTTTTGTTTTTCCCCAATAAGATGAACTCTCAGGATCGGTTCCTTCGATAATTCCCGTTAGAAAGTCATTCAAATACTCACTTTCATTTTGCGTTACATAAGGACCTAGTCCCCATAATGGTCGTAAAAATGCCTCCGCATCACGTGTCCCTTTAGAATAAACCGTTCCGTGTGTCCCTAAATCCAGATGACCTTGATACTCTCGATCAAAAAACAATTCCAGTGGCGCTAATAAATCTTCAAATCCTTCTGCAACTTCTTCGTATGTTTCAAAAGGATTCTGTCTAATTCGTGGCTGAATCATGATTCTCCTCACTTTCAATTAATGTCCCTTTCAAAAAGCCGTAATATTCTCCGTAAACTGTCACTTCGTCACCAATCTTCAATTTTTTCTTTTGCTCATTAAAAACTTGATATTTACTAGAACCACTTTTCAAAATAAAACGATCACCTTTTTTTATTAAACTGGAACGACTGTCACTCTCAACAATCTCCCCTTTCAAAGAAATATATTCATTTAAACGAACGTCACCATTTTGTAATTCTGTTTCTGAATAAGACTGTGCCGTTTCCTTTAGATTTTGAAGAGATTCTTCATCAAATTCTTTTTCACCGGATTTACAACCTGTTAAAGCAAGTAAAATTAGTAAAAAAAATGAAAATCTTTTCACTAAACCACCTTCTCCATCGAATTAAAGCGCTTTCTTTGACTTTATAGTATATTTTTTTAGTCAAAAAATCAATAGTTTTTGCTAAAAAAAAGTAAAAAAAGCTTTTTCTTGCTTTTTTTTACTAAAAAGAAATATACTATATGCTATAATAGTACTTGAGAAGGAGGCATTTAGAATGGCAACTATCACAGATATCGCAAAAGTCGCGAATGTTTCAATTTCAACTGTATCGCGAGTTCTGAACTATGATCCAAACTTATCCGTTACAGAGGAAACCAAGCGAAAAATTTTTGAAGCAGCAGAAACCCTGAATTATACGAAATATAAAACTAAAAATAAAAACAAACAGCAGGAGCAACTGACACCTAACCTTTCCGTACAAACAGCTCCGCAAGAGCCTTCGATTGCCGTCGTTCAGTGGCGTTCAGATGACGAAGAACTAACGGATATTTACTATATGTCGATTCGTTTAGGCGCTGAAAAGCGGGCCGAAGAGTTAGGTTACAATATTCTAAAAGTTTCTCAATTGGAACAACATAACCTTCAAGGGATTGATGGCATTTTGGCAATTGGCAAATTCACTCAAAAGACGTTACAAGAGTTGCAGCAACTGCATCCCAATCTTTGTGTAATTGGCAGTAATTTCCCATTGGAAGAATTTGATTCTGTAAATACTGATTTTTATCAAGCAACCGAGATTGCCTTAACCCATCTTTTGGAATTGGGCCACGAAAAAATTGCCTTTATTGGTGCCGAAGAAAGCGAAAATATGTATGGTTTCCGTCGCTATAAAACACCGACAACCAACGCTTATCTTGACATTATGCAGCATTATCACTTGTTTAACGAAGATTATTTTATCTTAAAAGAAAATGGCATGTTGGATGTCAAAACGGGGGAACAATTGACAGAAGAAGCGTTAGAAAAATGGGGAAATGATTTACCTACTGCGATTCTTGCTTATAATGACGCCTTTGCAATCGGTGTGATACATACGTTAGCCGCACACGGTATAAAGGTTCCTGAAGAAATTAGTGTCATGGGGATCAATGATATCTCTATTTCTCAATATGTCTCACCGCCGCTATCCTCTGTCCATGCCTTTACTGAAGAAATGGGCGAGACAGGCATTAATTTATTGCACAAACGAATTCAAATGCCTAGCATTCCTCGTAGAGTCCTGTTAAACACAGAATTGGTTGTCCGCCAATCGACAACTAGCCCACGCCAGAAATAAAAAATAAGGACCGCTCCTATAAAGGAACCGTCCTTATTTTTTATTTGTTTTGACCAAATAATTCAATTTGTGTTAATGCTGGAAATGGTGATGGTTCATCTGCTTGAATTAACTCTGTTAGTATCACCCACTCCGCTGCCCGTTTCGCAAAGGTAAAGCTCTGGCGTTGCTCAGTCTTAACAGTTTTAAAAACTTCATGTGTACCGTCGGAAAATTTTAAAGTCACTTGTTGCCAATAATTATCATGGGGAAAGTCCGCTCGTAATGTTAAGATCACTTTATCCAACAAGACTTCACGCCCAAATTCAATTTTTAATGCGGCATCTAACTGCTGATTAATCCCCCATGATTGATAAGGATACGGCCCATGATAAAGATTAGCGAAGGTACCATCAATCGCATTACAAGCAAAAAAAGTGGCATCATTTCGCGTTTCCACGTTGGCAGATGCATGAGGATACGCACCAGTAAAATGTTGTAAATCATGTGGATTTAACGCCCAATTACGATAACTCTTAATTTCTTCTTTAGTGGCAATACGCACACTTATATAAGGTTTCTTGGTTTCAAAACGATACGCTGCTCGCGCTTCGATAGCGTTTTCATTTTTTATGATTGGAAACGTCCATTTTTGTTCTGGAACATAAATCAAACTGCTGTCAAGCGTAGCATCTAACTTCACCATTAAATAAGTATTGGGCGTATCTAAACAAACTTGAATCACATCGCCGTCTTGTAATTGACAATCCCGAGCAGCTAAACAAACAAAATCTTTTCCTGTAATAGTTAACTCTTTCAAAGAATCTGAATCATCTATCTTAGCTTTTCTAACTTCTTGTTCTTGATTTAAAATCGATAATGAAATACACGTCATATGCTTCCCTCCTAGTTTTACCTTTATTATATATTATTTTAGTAAATTAATATATTTTTTACTAAAATAACGACTAATTAAAGCATAAATGTTTAGATCAAAAAAAGAAAAAGGCTTTTCTTAAAAGTCTTCTTTTGTTCAAACTGATTATCTTTAAGATTTAAAAAGTGGGACATAAGTTGAGCCGACCCCCAAAAGTTAGATTTCTAGGTCTAACTTTTTGGAGTCGGCTCAAGTCGAAATGACTAATGTCCCACTTTCAATAAAAAAAGAATAAATTTATGATTTTTTCTGATCATCTTCATCCATTTTCAGAACCGCCATAAAGGCTTCTTGAGGAACTTCCACGGATCCAATTTGTTTCATCCGTTTCTTCCCTTCTTTTTGTTTCTCTAACAATTTACGTTTACGAGAAACATCGCCACCATAGCATTTAGCCAGTACGTTTTTGCGTAAGGCTTTAATATCTGAACGAGCCACAATTTTTTGACCAATCGCCGCTTGAACTGGGACTTCAAACTGTTGACGTGGAATTAGTTTTTTCAGTTTCTCAACAATCGCTTTACCACGCTCAAATGCGAAATCTCGGTGAACAATAAAGCTTAAAGCATCCACTTTTTCAGCATTTAATAGAATATCCATTTTCACTAGGCGGCTGGTACGATAGCCAGCCATTTCGTAATCTAAGGATGCATAGCCTTTTGTACTTGATTTCAATTTATCGAAAAAGTCAAACACGATTTCAGATAACGGAATTTCATAAACTACGTTTACACGATAATCGTCTAAGTAATCCATTGTAATGAATTCGCCACGTTTACGTTGTGATAATTCCATTACTGCTCCTACATAATCGTTTGGCACCATGATTTGCGCTTTAACATAAGGTTCTTCCACAGATTCAATCGTTACTGGTTCTGGAAATTCAGCTGGGTTGTCAACAACAACGGTTGTTCCGTCAGTTTTATTAACGTGATAGATTACAGACGGTGCTGTTGTAATTAACTCTAAATTAAATTCTCGTTCCAAACGTTCCTGAACAACATCCATGTGCAGCAAACCTAAGAAACCACAACGGAAACCAAACCCTAAAGCTTGCGATGTTTCCGGTTCAAATTGTAACGCCGCATCATTTAATTGTAATTTTTCTAATGCTTCCCGTAAATCGTTGTAGCGCGACGTATCAATTGGATATAAACCACAATAAACCATTGGATTCATTTTGCGGTAGCCTGGTAGTGCTTCTGCTGCTGGATTGTCGGCCAAAGTCACTGTATCCCCGACCCGTGTATCTTGAACCGTTTTAATGCTAGCGGTGATATAGCCCACATCACCAACCATTAAATAATCACGAGCAATTGGTTTCGGTGAAAAAACGCCGACTTCTGTTACATCAAACGTTTTACCGTTACTCATCATTTGGATTTTATCCCCAGGACGAACGACACCGTCAATTACACGGATGTTTAAAACGACCCCCCGATAACTATCGTAAATAGAGTCAAAAATCAAAGCCTTTAAAGGAGCCTCAATATCGCCTGATGGAGCTGGTACATACTCCACCACTTGTTCTAAAATATCTTCAATCCCAATCCCTGCTTTTGCACTTGCTAAAACAGCTTCCGATGCATCAATTCCAATTACGTCTTCAATCTCTGTCCGAACACGCTCTGGATCAGCGGCGGGTAAATCAATTTTATTAATAACAGGTAAAATTTCTAAGTCATTATCCAATGCCAAATAGACATTTGCTAGCGTTTGCGCTTCAATTCCTTGCGCCGCATCAACAACTAGAACAGCCCCTTCACAAGCTGCCAAGCTACGAGAAACTTCGTAGGTGAAATCGACGTGCCCTGGTGTGTCAATCAAATGGAAAGTATAGGTTTCACCATCTTTGGCTGTATAGTTTAATTCAATTGCGTTTAATTTGATAGTAATGCCGCGTTCTCTCTCTAAATCCATTGAATCAAGTAATTGATCTTGCATTTCTCGACTGCTAACTGTATTTGTTTTTTCCAAAATCCGGTCGGCTAAAGTTGACTTCCCATGGTCAATGTGGGCAATGATCGAGAAATTACGAATTTTCTCTTGTCTTGCTTTCATTTCTTTATTGTTCATTTTTTGCCTCATTTCTTTTAAGAAAAGCTAGCTCCCTGCTAGCTTCATTAATCAATTGTTATATTTTAGTTGCCTTTTTTATCAAATTATCATGTTTAAAGGTCTAGGATAATCAGCACTTTTCATTATACCAATTTTTGAAGAAGATTTAAAGCACTTCCCTTTTATTCTTTTGGTTTCGAAAGGCTAACAGAGTTTCGAAAAATTTGGTATACTAAAAACAGTAAATTTATTGGAGATGGAAAAATGGATGAACAAGAATTTCGAAAGCAACTGACCTTAAAGCCTGTTGAGGAAGAACACATTGATCAATTTAATGAACTTCTTTCCTATGTTTTTCAAGTGACTGAAGCAGATATTGAAGAAAGTGGTTTTGAAAACAAACGCGCATTTATCAAATCAAAACAACCGATTTTAGAACTTTCAAAAGTATTTGGCTGGTTTCACGAAAATCAATTAATTTCACAAATTGCTATCTATCCATGCGAAGTCAATATCCATGGCGCTTTATATAAAATGGGCGGCGTTACTGGTGTCGGTACCTATCCTGAATATGCCAACCACGGTTTAATGAAAGACTTGATTCAAACGGCATTAGAAGAAATGCGCCAAGATAAACAGTGGATTTCTTATCTTTTCCCTTACAACATCCCTTATTACCGACGTAAAGGTTGGGAAATTATGTCCGACAAGTTATCTTTTAAAATTCGGGATACGCAATTACCAAAAACCGTTCCTGTTCCAGGAATGATTGAACGGTTAGCTGTCGATCACCCAGATGTCTTTGATGTCTATGCGCGATTCGCTCGTCAAAATCACGGCGCGCTCATTCGTAGTGCCTTCAACTGGGAAGAATATTGGCGTTTCGAAAACGAGGAAGAACGGACTGCTGCTGTCTATTATGGTGCCAATCAAGAACCTTTAGGAGTACTTTTCTATTGGGTGGCCGATGAGGTATTTCATATTAAGGAAATGTTTTACTTGAACCAAGAAGCCCGAAATGGCTTGTGGAATTTTATTACTGCGCATTTTTCGATGGTTTATTGGGTCAAGGGCGATATCTATAAAAACGAACCATTAGCCTTTCTTTTAGAAGACAGCCAAATTAAAGAAAGCATTGAGCCCTATTATATGGCGCGAATTGTTGATGTCAAAGCCTTTTTAGAAAACTTTCCTTTTGAAAGTACAGCTAAGCCATTCCATTTTGTCGTTAAAGATCCTGTTGCTGAGTGGAATAATGGTATTTTTGGCTTAATTTGGGATGAAAATGATCAAGTAACCATTACGGATGAACCTCTAGGCACCGCCGTTCACTTAGATATTCAAACACTAACTTGTTTAGTCATGAATTACCGACGCCCTTCGTACTTACATCGAATTGAGCGTATTGATACAGATAAAGAAACTTTAAATTCTTTGGAACGGATTTTTCCTGACCAAGAAGCTTATTTCAGTGATTATTTCTAAAACCTTGGATTGGAGACAGACAAATGACAAAAATTTATTTTGCAGGACCTTTATTTTCGCAAGCTGACTTACGTTATAATGCCTATTTAGTCGAACAAATTCGACAATTGGATAAAATAATCGATCTTTATTTACCACAAGAAAATGCGGCGATTAACGACAAATCTGCTTATGCCGATAGTAAAATGATTGCCTTAGCAGATACAGAAAACGTCCTTGCTAGCGACTTATTGGTTGCTTTATTAGACGGTCCAACCATTGATGCGGGCGTAGCTTCCGAAATTGGTGTTGCTTATGCCAAAGGAATCCCGGTGGTTGCCCTTTACACAGACAGCCGCCAACAAGGTGCTGATAATCACCAAAAGCTTGACGCTTTGAGCGAAGTCGCTGAAAATCAATTCCATTATTTAAACCTTTATACAGTTGGTTTGATTAAATTGAATGGTCGGGTTGTTTCCTCAGAAGAGGATTTGTTGGAAGAAATTAAGCAACGATTGTCATAATAAAAAAGAACGAGCGAATTCGCTCGTTCTTTTTTTATACTTCTTCTATTGGTTCATTTTCAAAAACTAATTGATTGTCTAATAGACTAATCGTGACTTTTGTTTTTGGCATTACTCGTCCAGAAACAATTTCTTTTGCTAATGGTGTTTCGACTTCGCGAGTAATGAAACGTTTTAACGGACGAGCTCCATAAGCTGGCTCATACCCATTTTCAGCAATCCATGTTTTAGCTTCATCAGTGATTTCCAACACAATTTCTTGTTGCTCTAGACGATGAGCAAGTTGTGCGGTCATTTTACCAATGATTCCTTTCACATTATCCAAGCTTAATGGTGTAAATAAAATAGTATCATCAATTCTGTTTAAGAACTCTGGTTTAAAGTGTCCTTTTAGAATATTCATGACTTGATTTTCAACTTCTTCTGGAATTGTTCCTTCAGGTGTCACACCTTCCAATAAAAGCTGAGAACCGATGTTGCTTGTCATAATTAAAACTGTATTTTTAAAATCAACGACCCGACCTTTAGAATCTGTCAAACGACCATCATCTAAAACTTGTAATAAGATATTAAAGACATCTGGGTGCGCTTTTTCAATTTCGTCTAATAAGACAATTGTATAAGGGTTTCGACGAACAGCTTCTGTTAACTGGCCACCTTCTTCATAACCAATATAGCCTGGAGGGGCACCAACCAAACGAGACACGGCATGTTTTTCCATGTATTCACTCATGTCAATCCGTACCATATGATCTTCAGAATCAAACAAATCTTCAGCTAAAGCTTTAGCAAGTTCTGTTTTACCAACACCAGTTGGTCCTAGGAAAAGGAACGAACCGAGTGGGCGATTTGGATCTTGTAAGCCTGCTCTTGAACGAATCACCGCATCACTAACAGCATCGACGGCTTCATCTTGACCAATCACACGTTTGTGTAATGTTTCATTCAGTTTCATTAATTTTTCTCGTTCGCCTTCAACTAATTTTGTCACAGGAATGCCGGTTAAACGACCGACCACTTGCGCAATTTCGTTTTCAGTAACCGATTCTTGTACCATTTTGACGTTATCTTTAGCGTTCTTTTCTTCCAATTCTTTCAATTCATGTTCTAATTGCGGAATTGTTCCATGACGCAAAACAGCAGCTCGTTCTAAATCATAATTATTTTCAGCATCTTCTAATTCGTGTTTTGCTTTATCAATCTCTGCACGTTTGTTGGAAACCGCATTAACTTCTTCTTTTTCCGTTTCCCATTGCATTTTCATTGAGTTGGCTTCTTCACGCAAATCTGCTAATTCTTCTTGCAAGTTGGCTAACCGTTTTTTACTTGCATCATCTGATTCTTTTTTCAAGGCCGCTTCTTCAATTTCTAGTTGCATTAACCGACGTGTTACTTGATCGAGCTCTGTTGGCATCGAATTCATTTCCACTCGAATCGTTGCGCTTGCTTCATCGACTAAGTCAATCGCTTTATCTGGTAAGAAACGATCAGTAATATAGCGATCGGATAAAGTAGCGGCAGCAACTAAAGCATTGTCATGAATATTCACGCCGTGGTGAATTTCAAATCGTTCTTTTAAGCCACGCAAAATAGAAATTGTATCTTCTACTGTTGGTTCTTTGACTAATACTTTTTGGAAACGACGTTCTAAGGCTTTATCTTTTTCCATATATTGGCGATATTCATCAAGCGTTGTGGCACCGATTAAATGCAATTCACCACGTGCTAGCATCGGTTTTAATAAATTCCCGGCGTCCATACTGCCTTCAGTTTTACCAGCTCCGACGATATTATGAATTTCATCAATGAATAAAATGATTTTGCCATCACTTTTTTTCACTTCTTTTAAAACAGCTTTTAACCGTTCTTCAAATTCGCCACGGAATTTTGCTCCCGCAATTAAGGCACCCATATCTAAAGAAAAAATGGTTTTATCTTTTAAGTTTTCGGGAACATCTTTACGAACGATTCGTTGTGCTAATCCTTCAACAATCGCTGTTTTACCAACACCTGGTTCACCAATTAAGACTGGATTATTTTTAGTTTTTCTTGATAAAATCCGAATAACGTCACGAATTTCTTCGTCACGACCAATGATTGGATCTTGTTTTCCTGATTTTACTTGTTGTACTAAGTCAACACCGTATTTTTCTAGTGCTTTATATTGTTCTTCCTGGTTTTGAGAAGTCACACGATCTCCTCCTCTCATCTCTTCAATATTTTTTCTTAACTCTTTTTCCGTAATGCCTTGTTGCATTAAATATTTTGTTAAACGATAATTTTTCAATTTCATTAAAGCTAAAAGTACAATTTCGGTTGATAAAAATTCATCTTGGAATTCTTCTCGAAGTGAATCAGCTTCTTGCAATAAATGGAACAAATTTTGACTTAAATTTTGACCATATTGCACATTACCGCCTGCCACACTTGGATATTCATCTAATGCGTTATCTACTTCTCGTTCAAATGCGTCAACATCTAAACCAGCATCTGTGTAAAAATTACGTCCAAAATGGTTTGGTTGAAGAAAAATTTTCCATAAATGTGCGATATCAATTTCTTGATGTTGCCGTGTCACCGCAACTTTTTGAGCTTCAGCAATCGCCTCTTGAAGCGTGGTTGTCATTTTTTCAATATTCATAAACGATCCCTCCCGTTTATTATTTTGTCTTTTTTATTTTAACATTCTTTACAATTATTATCCGACTTTTGATGGATTTCTTCAAAAGTTAAGGTATCTGTAAACCTTATAAATTTATTATACTCCATTGGTCAGTAAAGGTCAATAAATAAATTGACCTTTTTTGACCTTTTTGATAAAAAAAAACCTAAAACAACTAAATATCACTGTTTTAGGGCTTTTTTCGCAATAACACCTGGTTTGACCAACTCTTTATTGCTTTGATTTATTAAAAATAAAGTTTTAACGTAAGATACTTTTTATCGGCATAGCTAACCAAAATAGCCAAACTGGTTATCGCTAAAAATAATTCGTACTCATAACCACTAAAACCACTTGCCAAACCAAAAGAAAAAATAGCTCCGACTAAAACTGCTATGAATCCTACTGATACCAAAGGAATTAAAAAGCCAATAATCATAAATAATCCACCAATTAATTCAATTGCTGCTACACCATAAACAAAAAGACTTGGCAAACCAATACTACCAAAAAACGCTAAAGTATCTTCCAATGACGTTACTTTCATCACTCCATGAATTAGCATCGTCACCCCTAGCCAAATTCTAATCACTTGAATGCCTCGCTGTTGTTTATCCATACTTCTCCTCCTTTGTTTGCATTAAATAGTTGATGTAACTATTTAAGTTACATTATAAAGGATAAATCGAAAAAAGTATAGAAAAAAACAAACGTATTTAACAATACGTTTGTTTTTTAATCCTTCAGTTTATAACATTATAAGAGAAAAGCGAGAAGAATCATCCTTCTTCTCGCTTTCTTGTTATCCTAAACCAACACGTTCAAAAATCGTGTCAACATTTTTTAAATGATAATGGTAATCAAAGGCATCATCTAGCTCTTCTTTTGATAAGACAGATGTAATTTTTTCATCCGCATCTAGCAACGGACGGAACGCCGTTTGATGATCCCATGCGTAAGCTGTTTTTGGTTGGACCAGATCATACGCTTCTTCACGTGTCATGCCATGATCAATCAATTTTAACAAGACACGTTGGCTGTAAATTAGACCATAGGTCGCATCCATGTTACGTTTCATATTTTCTGGGAAGACCGTTAAGTTTTTGACAATATTACCAAAACGATTCAACATGTAATTTAGTAAAATCGTCGTATCGGGAATAATAATCCGTTCAGCAGACGAGTGAGAAATATCTCGTTCATGCCATAAACTCACATTTTCAAAGGCAGTAATGACATGACCACGAATCACACGTGCCAAACCAGTCATATTTTCAGAACCAATTGGATTCCGTTTATGCGGCATTGCCGAAGATCCTTTTTGTCCTTTTGCAAAAAATTCTTCTACTTCACGTGTTTCTGATTTTTGTAGACCACGAATTTCTGTTGCAAATTTTTCAATACTTGTCGCAATTAATGCCATGGCAGAAACATATTCTGCATGTAAATCACGTGGTAAAACTTGTGTCGAAATCTCTTGAGCACGGATCCCCAAATGTTCGCAAACATATTCTTCAACAAATGGTGAAATATTGGCAAAGGTACCTACGGCTCCACTGATTTTACCCGCTTCGACACCTTTGGCTGCATGTTCAAAACGTTCAATGTTGCGTTTCATTTCAGAATACCACAACGCTAATTTCAAACCAAATGTAGTCGGTTCTGCATGAACGCCATGCGTTCTTCCCATCATGACCGTATGTTTATACTCTTTGGCTTTGGCTCCGACAATCTCCGTAAATGTTTGTAAATCTTTCCGTAAAATATCATTCGCCTGTTTCAATAGATAACCATAGGCAGTATCCACAACATCTGTGCTGGTTAACCCATAGTGTACCCATTTTCGCTCTTCACCAAGCGTTTCTGAAACGGCACGAGTAAAAGCGACAACATCATGACGTGTTTCTGCTTCAATTTCTAAAATACGTGCAACATCAAATGATGCATTTTCTCGGATTTTTTGTACATCTTCTTTAGGAATCTCGCCAAGTTCTGCCCAAGCTTCATCCGCCAAAATTTCAACTTCTAACCATGCCTTGTAGCGGTTCTCATCTGTCCAAATTGCGCCCATTTCGGGTCTTGTATAACGATCAATCATTGTGCCTTATCCCCTCTTTACTCCTCAATTTTTGAAAAATAATTACGACCAAATCTTTGTTTCTTTAATTTCTTCCAGTGTTTCATCGATTTCTTTGGTTAATATAGTAATATGCCCCATCGCTCGTTGCGCTTTTGCTTCACTGTGCCCATAATAGTGGAAATGCCAATCTGGATGTTCATTAATAATGTCCATCGTTTCATAGGCTTCATTCCCAAGCACATTGACCGTAACCGCTTCTGACAACAGTTGAATCGTTGGCATTGGCCAATTACATAAACCACGAATATGCGTATCATATTGGCTAAAAGAACAAGCATCTATAGAAAAATTCCCAGCATCTTCTGGACGAGGTAAAATTTTATTTACATAAATCCCGCCTGTTTCTGTATAAAACATTTCAATTGAAAGGGTGCCGACTAAACCAACTGCTTTAGCAATCACCTTAGCAATTCGTTGCAACTCACCACTGACTTCTTCATCAATTTGGGCTGGTGCAATGGTTTCATGTAGCTTACGCTCTTTTTTAATTGTTTCCACAACTGGAAATGTCGCAAATTCGCCACGACCATTACCAGAAATCAGAACAGATAATTCTTTTTCGTAAGGAATCCAAGCTTCCAAGACACAGGTTCCTTCTCTCAGAAGATTCATGGATGGCGCTAAGTCTGAAGTACTATGTAGTACATAACGACCTTCCCCTCGCGTGTTCTTCAAGATACACGGGTAGCCAATGCCATCAATTGCTTCTTGAATATCAGTCGGACTAACAATCGTTGCATAAGGGGCAATCACAATATTATTATCTTCCAAGAAACTTTTTTCCATTAAGCGATCTTGCGTAATCGCTAAAATGTCTGTTCCTTGCGGTATATTCGCCAAATGTTGAATCGCTGTTAACGCATCAACATCTGCATGTTCAAATTCATACGTAATCACTTGGGCACGTTTTGCCAATTTCTCTAACGCTTCAGGATCATTATATGCTCCTAATAATTGCCAATCGGCAACTTGTGCAGCAGGACAATCAATTTGTGGATCTAGCACACCCACTCGAAACCCCATTTCTCTTGCACTAAGGGCCATCATTTTTGCTAAATGTCCGCCACCAATGATACCAATCACTTGACCAGGTAATAGTGGTTTATCCAAGTTCATCACAACTTTCCATCACAGTTTTATCCTTAAAATCCTTCTGCGGTTTCTCGTCGCAGTCTAGCCTTTAAGAGTGCTCTTTTTACATGATACAAGGAAAAAGGCTCAACTTCAAGTGCCAGCAGTGTTTCCATTAGGTTTTCTCATCAGAATTTATTAACATACTTTAGGATAAAACAGCGGTAACTTACTACTCGTCTCTTTGTAACCAAGCTTTTTTCTCTTATTCTCTTCAAATTGATAAAAACATTAAATTTTTCTAAACGATGATTAGGTCAAAAAAGTATGAAAGAAAAGCCACCTGACCTTATCTATCATACTTTTTTGAAACTATTCGTTACTTTCTGAGGTTTCTTTTAAACCATTGAATAAAAGATTTAAAATAATTGCGGTAATGCTGCTCATGACAATTCCATTACCAGTAAACATGCTAACAGTTTCTGGTACTTTATTAAAGAGCGTCGGCATAATATTAAAGCCTAAACCAAAGCCAATCGAGGTGGCAATAATTAATAAATTTTTGTCATTTGAGTAGTCAACTTTTGACAACATACGCATTCCTTGGACAGCCACCATTCCAAACATAACCAGCATTCCGCCACCTAAAACCGGCTCTGGGATAATTTGAGCCATCGCACCAATTTTTGGTAATAAGCCTAAAATAATTAAGAAAAAAGCAGAAAAATAAATTGGTCGACGTGTTTTGATCCCAGATAATTGAACTAACCCGACATTTTGAGAGAAACCTGTATAAGGAAACGTATTAAAAATCCCCCCTAAAATGACGGCTAAACCTTCTGCATGATACCCACGACGTAAATCGTCTTCGCCAATTTTCTTCCCTGTAATGTCTCCTAAGGCAAAATAAACACCTGTTGATTCAACCATACTAACAATTGAAATAATAATCATCAACACAATAGAAGAAAGATCAAACGTTGGTTTGCCAAAATAAAATGGCTGTGGAAAGTGAAACCACGTAGCTTGACCAACAGGAGACAAATCCACTAATCCCAGAAACGCAGCTAAAATTGTGCCACCGACTAGGCCGATTAACACGGCAATTGACTTGATAAAGCCACGTCCCCAAACTTGCACAACAATGATTAAGGCAATTGTTACAAATGCGAGGAGCAAGTTTTTAGGATCACCAAAACTTTTGTCCGTTGCTAAGCCGCCACCCATTTTTTCAACAGCAACAGGAATTAAGGTCAAACCAATAACTGTAATGACTGTGCCGGTGACTAAAGGCGGAAATAGACGCTTAATTTTTGAGAAAAATCCTGCAATAAGAACGACAAAAATGCCCGAAGCAATAATTGAACCGTAAATTGCACCAACCCCTTTGTTCGTACCAATCATGATTAAAGGCGCAACTGCTTGAATGGCACAACCTAAAACGACTGGCAAGCCAATCCCAAAAAACTTATTCACCGTTAATTGTAAAAGTGTCGCAACGCCGCACATAAAAATATCGATTGAAATCAAATACGTCATTTGTTGCGAATCAAAATTCAAGCCGGTTCCGATTAATAAAGGTACGGCAACTGCTCCAGCATACATCGCTAATAAATGTTGCAATCCTAAAACGGCGGCTTTCCCATTTGGTGTTTCCGTCTGTTGTGGTGTATTCAATTGTTTTGTTTCCAAGATTATGCATCCTCCTCTAAAAACGTCACCGTTCCTTCACTTAATGAAGCAATACGTGCTAAAGAGACTACATTTAAGCCCATGTCTTCTAATAACTGACGACCATCTTGGAATGATTTTTCAATTACGATACCAATTCCTTCAACCTTTGCACCAGCCTGTTGGCATAATTCTACCAATCCTTTGGCAGCTTGTCCGTTAGCTAAAAAGTCATCAATAATCAACACTTTATCAGCATCAGATAAAAATTTTCTTGAAATGGAAATTTGACTTGTCACTTGTTTTGTAAATGAATAAACTGAAGCCGTTAAGAGCTCTTCATCCATGGTTAAACTTTTTGCCTTACGAGCGAAGATCATTGGCACGCCTAATTTTTGCGCTGCGTATAAGGCAGGAGCGATTCCTGATGCTTCAATTGTAATTACTTTGGTAATGCCTGCTTCTGCGAAAACCTCAGCAAAACGATTACCCATAGCCTCCATTAATTCTGGATCCACTTGGTGCGTAATAAAACTATCTACTTTTAAAACACCTTCACCTAATACACGGCCATCATTTTTAATACGTTCGACTAATTCCTTCACAATATGAACTCCTTTACTTATTTTTCGATAGATGCTTTGTTCTCATCCTGAGGAAAGGACGGTTCGTTAAAAACGAACGAAATAAAACAAAGTGCTATTTATATTCGTGTTCTAACAAAAGAAAAAAGCCCATTTTGCCAAAGCAAAAAAGGGCTATCCGCTCTTCTTCACTTATAGACCAGCATTTACGGTGCTGGGTAGAGACGGTCAACCGTATTTTGACCTTATACAAGCTTCTATGTTTCTCTAGGATAGTACAAAAATCTCTAACTTTCAATGGTTTAACAACTTTTTTTCATTAGAATTTTCAAATAATTGGTTCATTCTTCCATTGTTCCGTAAAAGCGAACATTAAATAGCCAAAAACGCTTTGGCAGGATAGACTGCCAAAGCGTTTTTTATTCTTCATCGGTTGCTTTTTCTTGTTCACGATATTTTTTCATTTTTTTGCTGAATAATTCACCGTTACTAGGGGGCGTATATGTAATAGCATTCGCTCCGGCGATAATGGTTTCATGAATACTCGATTCAGTTGGTCCTCCTGTTGCAATAATCGGTAATTCTGGATACTTGCCACGGAAATAGCGTACGGTGGCTGCAGTGTCTTTTCCTGCACTGATATTAATCATATCCACGCCAGCCGCAAGTTTTTCATCAATTGGTGTATGAATAGAAGTTACTGTGCTGATAATAGGAATATCGATTGCTTCATCCACCATTTTAATTGTTTCAATTGGTGTAGGACCATTCAAAACGACACCCATTGAGCCTTGTGCTTCTGCAAATAAACTCATATAAGCAGAACGCATGCCTTGCGTTAAACCGCCGCCGACTCCTGAAAAGACAGGAATATCCGCTGCTTCAATAATGCCTTTTGTAATCGCTGGATGCGGTGTAAAAGGATATACAGCAATCACTGCCTGTGCATCCGTATTGCGGATAATCGCAATATCTGTCGTAAAAATAATTGATTTTATTTTACGGCCAAAAATTTTAATGCCACTGGCTTGCCGAATAATCTCTGGCATTTTTACAATATCTTGTTTCAGCGGCGTCATAATTTCTGGAATCCACTTTTCGCTCATTGTCATCGTTCCTCCATGCTTAACGGTCGTATTTATTTAAATTGTATTCTTCAATTACATGAATGATCTTATCAGCGTATGTAGGATCCGTTGCGTATCCAGCATCTTGAAGCGCTTGTGCAGCCTCTTTATAATTTTTGGCTAACAAGACTTTTTCATATAAATTTGGATCCCAATCGACCCCATCAACAAATAACTTGGTATGATCTCGCATGGATTCTTCCCAATTGTCATAAACTCGAAAATCACCCTGAATCGTAATCCAGACCTCATTGACATACTCTTTTGTTTCTAAATTGACTTTTGGTTGATTGCCATATGCTTTAATCCCAAAAAGATTGTTATATTTCGATGCTAATTGACTTTGTCCAAAATTTGATTCTAAAACTGCTTGTCCCATAATAATACTTGGTAATACCCCGTAAGATTCTTGTAATTCACGTGCATACGGTGTGATTTCAGCAACAAATTCTTCTTTTGAGATGTTTTCATTTTGGCGATTGACTGACTCGCTTTGTCCCTTATCTGAATCAGAAAGGACAGATAACGAAAAGACAAAGGCCAAACCGACGACAACTACGCCTAAGAATAACTTTGGCAAATTCAGCTGCTTTTTTCTTTTTTTCTGATAGTTGCTCACTTCATTAATTCCCCACTTCATCTTTTATTTTCCGATAAAATGTTTCACTATCTTTCACTTTCGTGATTGATATCATTTGTTACTATAACCGAATAATTGTATCATTTTCACAGAAAATTATCAACTTTCATCACTGCTTACGCTCGTGATTTCAGTACTTGATTCAGTGGTAGCAGTTGAAGAAACTGTACTACTTTCAGAAATTTTAGTGGATGATTTCACTGTTGTTTCAGTTGATGTGTGAACAGATTCTTCAACTGGCTTTTTGCCAAAAAAGACAAAAATTACCGCACCAAACATAATAATCACAGATAAAATCCCAGCAATTGTGTATTTCAAAAGACCATCCTTCCTATTCGTTATTCACCTACGTAAGTATCCATCAGATTTTCATTGACCCAATCTAATAATTCAACTTTTGAACCTTCCAATTGTCGTTGAATCGTAGCTGGTAACCGGAATGTAATAATATCATCAAAACCCCATTCACCATAGGCCAGCGTCACTTTCAAATCAATATAACCAGCAGCAATTTCTTGTTCTTGTTTATTGTTAGGAATTAATTCTACAACGCCCAAATCAGATTGTAGCCATTTTTTGGCAATTGTTGTTTTTAACCGTTTATATTCCGAAACAGCTAGGTTACGTTTTTCCGGAAATAAGATGGTTTGGCGGAGTATTTTTTGAGTCAGCATCCACTCATAATCCGTAAACAAATTCTTAATTTTTTGCATGACTTCATTGTCCAAACCAAATTGGCCTTCTTTCCAAGCTTGCCAATCGGCTGCTTGAATTTGATAAGCGGAGTAAAAATTTTCTTCTGTTTGATACTGTTCAATAATTGCGTCAACAATAATATCTACATAAACTTGATGCATAATCATTCGCCTCCATTTTCTATTTTACTGAAATTCTCTAAAAAAAGCATCTTTTTATCTCTGGATTTTATCATATTTACAAAATTGTCCTTGTTTTCTAATTTCTCTTGTTTACAGTATAATAAATAATGAAGAAGATTTGAAGAAATTGCATAGATTAGGAGGACTTCTTTTGACAAAAAAATTATATCAATGGGGCATCGTCGGATTAGGTGGGATTGCCCACGAATTTGCTTCAACGTTTAAACAAGAAACTAGCCAACTTGCAGCTGTTGCTTCACGGACATTGACTAAAGCAGAACAATTTGCCGCTGATTATTCAATCCCTAAAGCCTATGGTTCTTATGAAGAATTGCTAGCAGATGAAACAATCGATGTTGTTTATATAGCAGTGCCAAATAAACAACATGCTGAACACATTTTAAAAGCGCTTCAGGCCGGAAAACATGTGTTGTGTGAAAAAGCTATTACTATGAACGCGGCAGAATTAAAACAAGCCTTGGCAGTTGCAGAAAAAAATGACCTTATTTTAGCAGAAGCCATGACTATTTTTAACATGCCACTATACGACGAATTACGTCGCTTGATGGATGCTGGCAAATTTGGTCAGTTAAAAATGATTCAAGCACCATTTGGAAGTTACAAAGAACCCGATCCTAAAAATCGCTTTTTTAATCCTGACTTAGCAGGCGGCGCATTGTTAGATATTGGTACTTATGCGGTTTCGTTTGCTCGTTGGTTTCTCAGCTCACAGCCAGACGTTTTAGCTTCTAGCATGGTTCCCTTCTCTACTGGCGTTGATGAACAATCGGTGACATTGCTTCGGAATAAAGAAAATGAGTTGGCTACTATTTCATTAACATTCCAAGCAAAAATGCCAAAGCAAGGAATTGTTGCTTTTGAAGATGCCTATATTACCATTACAGATTATCCACGTGCAGATGAAGCAATCGTTCACTACAATGACGGTACAGTTGAGACCATCGTTTCTGGGTACTCAGCTGAAGCCATGAATTATGAAATCTACAATATGGTTGAAGCAATCAAAGGTACTCAACCCAACCGCTCCTTATTTTTCACGACAGAAGTCATTGATATTTTGGACCAGATGCAAAAATTATGGCAGAATTAAAAAAAGAACTTCGGCTTTTGCTGAAGTTCTTTTTTTTATTTGTTCTCTATGGATAAATACGGTTTAACATACGTGGGAACGGAATCGCTTCACGAATGTGTTCATTACCAGTAATGAACGTAACAGCACGTTCTAAACCTAATCCGAAGCCAGAATGTGGCACAGAACCGTATTTACGTAAATCTAAATACCAGCTGTACTCTTCTTCTGATAAGCCAAACTCAGCTACTTTTTCTTTCAAATAATCATAATCAGTTGCACGCTCTGAACCACCGATAATTTCACCATAACCTTCTGGTGCAATTAAATCGGCACAAATTACAACATCTTCACGTGTTGGATGTGGTTTCATATAGAAGGCTTTAATTGCTTTTGGATAATTTAAAATGAATGTTGGAACGCCATAGTAATTTGAAATAAAGGTTTCATGTGGGCTACCAAAGTCTTCGCCCCATTCAATGTGATCATAATCATTGTTTGCTTCTTCTTTTTGTAATAACTCAATCGCATCATCGTAAGTAATACGTTTGAATGGCTCCGAAACATATTTTTCCAGTAACGCTGTATCACGTTCTAAAACATCCAATGGATATTGTTGATTTTTCAATACCGATTTAATTAAATGTTTTACGTAGGCTTCTTGAATATCTAGTGATTCTTCATGAGTTGTGTATGCCATTTCTGGTTCAATCATCCAGAATTCCGTTAAGTGACGACGAGTTTTGGATTTTTCCGCGCGGAAGGTTGGTCCAAAAGTAAAGACTTTTCCAAATGCCATCGCACCAGCTTCTGCATATAATTGACCTGTTTGTGATAAGAATGCTGGTTGTCCGAAGTAATCTGTTTCAAATAATTCTGTTGTGCCTTCTGGTGCTGAGCCTGTTAAAATTGGGCTATCAATTTTAATGAATCCTTGTTCGTTAAAGAACTCGTAAGTAGCACGAATAATTTCGTTACGAACTAACATGATCGCATGTTGTTTGCTTGAACGTAACCATAAATGACGATGATCCATTAAGAAATCTGTGCCGTGTTCTTTCGGCGTAATTGGGTAATCTTCTGAAGCGCCAACGACTTCTAAATCAGTGATATCCATTTCATAGCCGAATTTAGAACGGCTATCTTCTTTGATAACACCAGTAACCATGACTGCTGTTTCTTGTGATAAGTGTTTAATTTGTTGGAATTTTTCTGTACCAGCTTCTTCACCAAAGGCTTCAATGAAATTTGGTTTGAACACGACACCTTGGAAAAAGGCTGTCCCGTCACGTAATTGTAAAAAGGCAATTTTTCCGCTTGAGCGTTTGTTAGCAATCCAAGCGCCAATTTTTACTGTTTCTCCAACATGTTTGTTTGAATCAATAATTTGAATTTGTTCCACGTTTGTCTCTCCGTTCATTTCTTAGTTTATTCTTTTAGGCGTTGTGCTGAATTCGTTTCTTTTCTATAAAGTCATTCATTCGCTCAATCGCTTTTTCTAACGTCATTAAATCTGTCGCATAGCTCATCCGCACATGTTCTGGTGCACCAAAGCCCTCTCCCGTTACCAGAGCAACATGCGCTTCTTGTAATAAATCTTCCACCCAGTTAGTCACGTTATCATACCCACAAATTTCTAACGTTTTTTTGACATTCGGGAATAGATAAAAGGCGCCTTCAGGTTTTATTAGCGAAACGCCTGGCAAAGCTGCTACTTTTGGATAGATATAATTTAGGCGTTTTTCAAAGGCCTGACGCATGTCTTCAACTGTCGACTGTTCACCTGTTAAAGCCTCAATTGCCGCATATTGGCTAACTGCGACTGGATTACTGGTGGATTGTGAAGCGAGTTGTGTCATTGCTTGAATAATTTTTTCATCACCGACTGCAAAACCAATGCGCCAGCCTGTCATTGCATATGTTTTGGAAACACCATTAATAATGATTGTCTGTTGACGAATTGCTTCTGAGATGGTTGCAATTGGTGTGAACCGATGTCCATTGTACACCAAACGACCATAAATATCATCTGCAATAATGAGGATATTATGAGCAACTGCCCATTCACCAATTTGGCGTAATTCTTCTTCCGTATAAATAACACCAGTTGGGTTAGATGGTGAATTTAAAATGATTGCTTTTGTTTTGTCCGTTCGTACAGCTTCTAATTGTGCGACTGACACTTTAAATGATTGCTCTTGCGTGCTTGATACAAATACTGGCTTGCCTTCTGCTAATTTGACTTGTTCACCATAACTTACCCAATAAGGGACAGGGATAATCACTTCGTCCCCAACGTTCAAAATGGCTTGAAATAATAGATACAGCGCATATTTGGCACCATCTGTCACAATAACTTGCTTGGGTTGATAACGAAGTTGATATTCTCGTTCCACATAAGAAACAATCGCTTGCTTTAATTCAGGAATGCCGCCAGAAGGTGTGTAATAACTTGCTCTTCCATCCTCAATTGAAGCAATTGCTGCTTTTTGAATATTTTTCGGGGTTACAAAATCTGGTTCCCCAACCGTTAAGCTTAAAACATCTACACCTTTTGCTTTTAATGCTTTCGCTTTGGCGGCAGCTGCTAATGTAACAGAAGGAGTCAATTGCTGTGCTCGATTTGATACGTTCATACACCTTTCACTCCCACTTTCATCAAAACCTATCTAAATTAAATATCTTTGACAACGTTGATCTCTTCGCCTTTATCAAAGCTCATCAGATAATACGTCAGTACTCCTTGATCATTTTCGGTGACCACTTCCCATGCAGGGCGCTTATCATAAAGCCCTAACGTAGCTTTCATCACCGATTCATCGGGATGGGCTTTAGCAACAATGTCTGTTATTTGTTGTTCAGTTTGACCATCTTTTTGATTTAAGACCGTGACTTTTTCTCCCGATTTAGGGACAATCACGACAATCTCTGTGCCTTTATCATTTTTGCCGGTTAAAGTAAAATACGTATTTTTGCGTGTAAACCAGTAAAATTTATCAACTGTTTCTAAATTAGCAGAAGTTTTGGCAATTGCGGTTGCTTCTTTTTTGGCTTGAGCCATTGGTTGATTGGTTCGTACAAAAAAGATAATTATTGTTACAAGAATTGCTAAAAGGATTGCCAATAGGGTTAAAAGGACAGTAATCCGTTTCTTCTCTTTCTTTTCTTCTAATTCCTCCAAAAATCCTTCCATCCTCTCTAAACTTACTGGGTCTTATTATAGCAGAAAAATAGCGGCCTTTCACAAATATGACCTAAAAATAATCGATTATTTGTTTAAAAATTCCTTTAATTCTTCTAAAATTTCAGGCATGGGCGCTTCTTTTACTGAGAGTCCCTTGGGAAACGCTTTGATTAATCGTTTGCCATATTTTGCAGTGACTAAACGACGATCCAGAATCAGCAATGTCCCTCTGTCTTCTTCAGAACGGATTAGACGGCCCAGTGCTTGTCGCAAACGTAAGGCTGCTTTCGGTACCGCTTCTTGAGCAAAGGGTTGTATCCCTTCTGCTTCTAAATACGCATATTTTGCTTGCACAAGTGGTCGTTTCGGGTTTTCAAAAGGTAAACGCGTGACTATCAATAACTGTAAAGCTGTTCCTGGTAAGTCCACACCTTCCCAAAAGCTATCGGCTCCTAGCAAGACATTCGGTTTTCCATTAGAGAACCGTTTAAGAATTTTTTCACGACTGCCGCTAATCCCTTGGGCGAGGACCTCTTGTCCTTTTTCCAATAATCTCGGCTGGACTTGATGATACACGGTGGACAATAATTCATGCGAAGTAAAAAGAACCAACATCGAACGTTCCTCTTGCGCCATCAATTTTTCAATGGTATCTGAAATGTATTGACCCATTTCATAGGAAGAGGCATTTTGAATGGCTACTGCTTCTTCCGGTACATAGACTCGCGCATTTTCTGCATAGTTATATGGCGTTGGTAGGGTTTTGAACGTCACCTCTGTTAAACCTAACCGTTGCGGTAAATACTTTTTATTGTTGCCAAACTTCAATGTGCCGCTTGTATAAATAATTCGTTCATACCGCGGATACCACTTTGTTTCAGGAAGCAAACTAGCTTCTAAGTCATGAATTTCAATCAAGCCATGGTCTTCATTTTGTGGTAAATATTCTTTTACCCAACGTGGACGCCAATCATCAAGATAAATGGTAAAACAGTGATGAATACGTTCAATTTCATCAAAAAATTGAAATAAGCGAACAAAAACGATGCGATCAGCCAAACTAAAGGTTTCCAACTGACTCATAATTGTTTGCTGTAACTTACTTTGAATAGTTAACAGCTCCTGCAGTAAAAGCTGGAGCGTTTGACTATGTTTTTCTCCCGCAGCAGATAAATAATCAATACGTTCTTTAGTTAAAAGCAGCTCCTGATGGTCTATCCGCTTCTGCGTTTTACTAAATAAACGATGCAATTCAAAAAGAAAATCTTGCCATTCATCCACAAAATCCAGTAAACCTTGCTGATAAATTTTTACAAACCGCTGCTCTTCAGAAAACTGTTGAAAAATTTGCTGTAAAGCAACAAAAAGTTGTTCTTTTTCAATAAAATGCGTGACTTGTTTTTTTAGTATCACGCTGTTCACTCGTTCGCTCGCCATCCGACTAGCGATGTCTGGTAAATGATGTGCTTCATCAATAATTAGCCACGGACTTTCAGGTAATAACGGTTGTTTTCTTAGCGACTCTTGCGCCAAAAATGCATGATTAACAATCAACACGTTACTTTGAGCGACTTTTTTATACAGATGTCTTAAAAAGTCAACTTCATAAAGTTCATCTTTTTTTGAAAGAAAATCCAATCCGCGATGTGTAACTTCTTTCCAGAATAAATGATTTAAATTTGTCAATTGTAGTTCATCTAAATCGCCCGTTTCTGTTTCTAGCAACCAGACGAGAACGCCCATTTGATAAAGAGCGTATTGTTTTTGCGGAGTTGGCTGATTCAACGTTGCCTTAAAGCGTTGTAAATCAAGATAGTGTCGATGGCTTTTAATAACAATGCCTCGTAATTTCCCTTGGCAGATTTGATTAGCTAATGGTAAATCTTTTTCCACTAATTGATTTTGTAAAACAATCGAAACTGTTGAAATGATGACTGGTTTTTCTGGCGTTGCTAAATAGCTCATCGGCAACAGATAGCCTAATGTTTTTCCCGTTCCAGTCGCCGCTTCAATAAATAAATCTTTTGTCGTTCCTTCTGTAAAATGATCATAGACTAAATTCATCATCCGACTCTGTTCCGCACGATAAGCGAAACGTTCGCCAAACAGTTTTTCTTTGGCTTTTTTAGTTTTGGGATACGTGCTAGTCTGATAGAACGTTTCTTCAAAAAGAGGAACTTCTTTTTTACGTAAAGCAATGCCACTGACCACTTGATAAGCTGGATTTAATGGTGTGACTTGTTTTTTCATTTGTTCATACGTTTGTTGAATAAAGGCACTGGTTTCCCGCGCTGTCTGTTGACTTAATTCTGCAATTTTTTCCATAGTGACTAATGGTAAAGATTTCATTTTTTCTTGAATTAATAACAAAAGTTCGGCTGTAACCTGCGCATCACTATCTGCTTGATGGGGATTCTCATGAGACAAACCTAAGCTTTCCGACAAATCACTTAAACGGAAACTTTTTTCTGTCGGTAAAAAAATCTGTGCCAATTCCACTGTATCAATGGCTGGAATAGTAAGTGGCGGCGTGCCACACCGTACCAGTTCACGAGCTAAAAAATTATAATCAAAGTGGACGTTATGCGCCACAAAAATAGTATCTTCCAGATAATGATAAATTGTATGTGCTACATCTTCAAAATAAGGCGCTTTTTGAACTTGCGTATTACTAATCCCCGTTAAACTTTGAATTTGTTTTGGTACTACTTGATTGGGATTCACATCTGTCGCAAAGTTCGCAATAATCTTTCCATCTTGAACGAGAACGCATCCAAACTGAATAATCCGATCACTTGTAGGATCTGTTCCAGTCGTTTCAAGGTCAACTACTGCATACACTTGTTTGTCTTTCAATGACTTCACGCCTTTCATTCATCTTTGAAAATTATACTACAATTTATAGGATTTTCACTAGTATTTCAAAAATTCTCTTGAAATCTTTTCCAGAAATAATAAGAAAGAGCCTGAAACAAAAATCCAAAGTGATTTTTGTTTCAGGCTTAAAAGCTGATAAACTGAACGGTTTTGTCTTACCTTCTCCTAAATAAACGATTAATAACAGTCAAGGATTTTCTGCATATACTGGTTTAATTGCCCATAGCCTTCCAATTCTCTGATTACTGGGAGCGGACAACGAACCTTTTTATTAAATAGTGTCCGCTTTTCAACATATTCTGTAACTTCGTCTAAAAATTTATCTAATCCTTTTTCTAATTTCATACAACTTAACTGATTGCAAATTCGCACGTCTCCTGCCTTTTTCTTTTGAACTTGTTTAAATGATTGTGAGAATGCTTTTGCTTCAAACATTTGTGCTTCTAACTGTCTTTTTTCAATCGTTATTTTCGGTACTGCTTGATTTCCATCAGTATCCTCTAACTGGCGACTCATAAAGCGACGATAAATTTCCTCTTCTAGTTCGTCCAATTGTCGTTGAAAGTCCGCAGGAATTGTCCGACTTGATGAATTTTCTTTCTCACTTTCCATAGAGACAGCTTCTTTTTCTGGCTTCTGCTCCTCTTCTTTTTTGGCAGACTTATTTACTGAATTTAGCGAGCTTTTTTCTGTTTCTTGTGGAAAAGTAAATAAAGGTTTTGCCGCGGTACTCTGCTGGTTTTCTTGTTTTTTTCTGGCAGCGCTTCTTTAATTGGCGCTGGTTCAGATAACACTGGTTCTTTCGCTGGTTCTTCAAGCACTAGTTTGTTAACGGGAAGCACTGCTTCACTTGTTGCTACAGTTGTTTCACCTTCTTGATTTTCCAGATTATCAGGCGATAGATTGACGTCTGGTTGTTCCAGATTAGTATCCTCTGATACTTTTAGCGATGCCTGTTCTGCGGCTATCACAGGAGAAGCTCTTTTCAAATGGATCGTTTTTATTTGTCTAGAAATGACGGGATTTCTCGTTTGATTAACGGCTTCATTTAAGGAGGCTAAATTTTCTTTTAAAAGTGTCAGCATTTCACGTAAGACAGCAATTTCACCAGCTAATTCCGTTAATTGATTTTCTTGCGGCACTACTTGCACATTGGTTTCATTCATACGGACTGTTTTTTTATTTTTAGTTGTCGGTATTTCATACATCCATTGTTTCAATGCGAATCGTAAGTCACGAGTGGTCGGCTCAAAGCTTCCAAAATAAACAGTGTAGTACATTAACTCCGTTTCAACATAGACATAAATCTTTTTAACAATTAACTCTTCAAACTGTTCTGATTCATCCCAACTTTCACATAAAGCCTCAAAAAATTGTTCCCCTTCTGCTAAATTTTGGTACTCTTTCGCTAAATAAAGCTTGCGAATTAAGTAAAAATTATACGGTGTTTCAACATTATCCGCATAAATTTCTCGTCCTAAAAAATCTGGATTCGTTTCTTTACAAAGAAAGACCGTTTTCTCTTCTGGTTGTGTTTCAAGTGTTTTAGTCATGAGGTTCACTTCCTTTTTCTCCGTTAATAACCATTTTTTAATGATAGATACTTTTAGTATACAGGAGAAATTCTTCTGATTTTCTCATATTTTTAAGAGACAATAGAAATTTTAGAGAAAAATCGACAGAAAAAAAACGTGAGACAAACAGTCCTATTGACCATTTATCTCACGTAAAATACTTAAACTGACTATTTTATCCTTGGACATGTAACCAATTATTCTGCTGAATCAATTGGCAAAATCGTGTCTTTTTTCTCGCGACGTGCAATTGCTGGTAAAATCATTCCTAATAGAATTAAGACGATTGGTGTCACAATGTTAGAAGCTAATTGGAACAACCAGCCTTGAGGGTCTGAAGCATACTCAAATTTAGGCACCATTCCTAGGATACAAGCAAAGGCTGTAAATAGGAAACACCAAAGACCAAACACAAAACCAATTTTAGGATTTTTAACAAATTTATATTCTGAATTAAATTGTTTGTATGCTTTGTTTAGAAGCATATAGGCAAAGAAGACCCACAAGTAACGCATTGGCATAACTACAGAATTTAAGTTAGTTAGCCATTTAACCACTTCGTTCATGTCCTTCAACCCAAACATTGGTAAAGCGATAATAATACTTACTAAAATACCTGTTAATAAGTAACCATTAATTAACGTACCTTTTTTCGTACGTTTACGTAACCAACTTGGAACAAATTCTGGATCTGCTTCAGCTAAAAGAATTTTCAGTGGAGCATCAATTGAAAAGGCTAACGCAGCCACTTGACCCACTGTATTCGTTAACGCATAAACAATCATTAAGAGATTACCGACACCATAATACGCGCCTAATTTTTGGAAGGCACTATAGGCACCATTTGCCATTAAATCTTTAGGAATATTGTCACTTGAGAATAACATTCCCATTGCAAATGAACCTAAAACAGCCGATAAACCAACCATTGCTGCTAGGAAAATCATTCCTTTAGGGAACTCTTTGGCTGGATTTTTAGTTGCATTTACGTAAGGAGAAATTTTTTCAGCGCCACCTACCGCAAAAACTAACATTGATACGGTTGTAAAATAACTAAAGTCAAATTTAGGAATGTAGGTGCTGACTTGTGACATGTTTGGCGTCGCAAATTCAACCGTTGAATTAATAAATGGTGCGCCTACCGCTAATAAAATGAATAAAATAGACATCACAAACATGGCGGTTCCAGCTAAACCACCAATAACTTTTAAGGTGGTTAACCCTTTTGTTGATAATAACAAGAAAACCAAGAAAATTATTAATGAAATAAATGATACCGTTACGATTGGCATCGTATTGACTAAGTTTCCATTCCCTTGAACTGCCCAACCTAAGGCAATTAAAATTGCTTGTGGTTTTTGTGCCAAGTAAGGAATGTGCACTACCCAATAAGTCCATGCTGCATAATAGGCTAGACGTTTAGTACTGGTATTTTGCACCCACGAACTAACCCCACCATTACTGTCTTTAAATGTTGAACCTAACTGTCCTACGATTAACGCATAGGGAATAAAATATAAAACTAAAATCAAAAGCCATGAAGTGACCACTGAAATCCCTTGTTGTGCATAATTATTCACAACATTTCCAAGACCCCAGACCATGTTAAAGGCAATTAACCCGACGGTGAACCATCGTAATTGCTTTTTGTCCATATAACCAATTCCTTTCTTATTAAAAAAATAAAGCTCTTCATTTATCATAAGCATTTTACTTTTTATGCACAAGCTCAACATAATTAAATAAAGATGGCTTTTTAATAAGTAATTAAAACGCTTCTAGCAATGATTTTCTAATTTATTTGATGACTAAAAAAGGCCGGTGAATAAGTTGCTTCACCGGCCTTTTTCTAAAAGATTTTTCTTTTATAACATATCAAATAATGATAATTGGTTTTCATCTGGCAAGTCTTTTAAGACACCATTTTCATTCATGTATTCAATCAATGTTTTAGAAACTTTACCTCGTGTTGCCAAATCTTCTTTCGACAAGAACGGTTGCTCTTCTCGCGCAGCGACAATGGCTTTCGCTACGTTGAGGCCTAAACTTGGCACTGCTCGGAAAGGTGCAATCAAGGTATCCCCTTCAATCACAAAATTTTCAGCATCCGATTTGTACAAATCAATCATGCCAAATTTATAGCCCCGTTCCAGCATTTCATTACATAATTCTAAAACCGTTAATAAGTTTTTCTCTTTAGTGGAGGCGTCCATCCCTTTGTCCGTAATTTCTTTCATTCGTGCTTTCACAGCTTCTTTCCCTTGTGACATTGCCACTAAGTCGAAGTCATCCGCCCGAACGGAGAAAAACGCACAGTAATATAAGATTGGGAAATAAACTTTAAAGTAAGCGACCCGCAACGCCATTAATACGTATGCTGCCGCATGGGCTTTCGGGAACATATATTTAATTTTAGAACAAGAATCAATATACCAGTCAGGGACGTTGTTTTCTTTCATCGCATTTAAATACGTATCCCGTAGTTCATCAGGAATCTTATTCCATTGTCCTTTACGTACCGTTTCCATAATCTTAAAGGCCATCCCACTGTCCAAACCAGCATGAATTAAATATACCATGATATCATCCCGACAACCAATTACTTCAGCAAGATTGGCTTCGCCACGGCGAATCAACTCTTCTGCATTCCCTAGCCACACATCGGTTCCGTGAGACAGTCCAGAAATTTGAAGTAATTCTGCAAAAGTTGATGGATGGGTCTGTTCTAACATACCTCGAACGAAACGTGTCCCAAATTCAGGAATTCCTAAAGTTCCTGTTTTAGAATAAATTTGCTCTGCATCCACACCTAGAACATCAGGTCCTTCAAAAATACGCATCACTTCTGGATCGTCTGTTGGGATGGTTTTTGGCTCAATCCCAGATAAATCTTGTAACATCCGAATCACGGTTGGATCATCATGTCCCAGAATATCAAGTTTTAAAATATTATCGTGAATGGAATGGAAATCAAAGTGCGTCGTTTTCCATTCTGCCTCTTGATCATCTGCAGGGTATTGGATTGGCGTAAAATCATAAACATCCATGTAATCAGGAATAACAATAATACCGCCGGGATGCTGCCCTGTCGTCCGTTTAACCCCTGTTGAACCTTTGGCTAAGCGATCAATTTCAGCGCCACGCAAATGTAAATTATGATCTCTTTCATATCCTTTAACAAAGCCATACGCTGTTTTGTCGGCTACTGTACCAATGGTTCCTGCCCGGTAGACATATTCTTCACCAAAAAGAACTTTCGTGTAGTTATGGGCTTCGGCTTGATAATCGCCAGAAAAGTTCAAATCGATATCGGGAACTTTGTCGCCATGGAATCCTAAGAACGTTTCAAAAGGAATATCGTGACCATCTTTAAACAATCGAGCGCCACATTTTGGACAGGCTTTTTCAGGCATATCAAACCCTGAACCATAGGAACCATCTTCATAGAACTCAGAATATTGACACTCAGGACAATAATAATGTGGCGCTAAAGGATTTACTTCAGTAATCCCTGTCATTGTCGCAACAAAACTCGAACCGACAGAGCCCCGTGAACCAACTAAATAGCCGTCTTCATTACTTTTATGCACCAGTTTTTGAGAAATTAAATAAATGACCGAGAAACCATTCCCGTTAATCGAATTCAGTTCCTTTTCTAACCGTTTTTCGACAATTTCTGGTAAAGGATCGCCATACAATTCGCGCGCACGATTGTAGCTTAAATCAGTGATTTCTTGTTCAGACCCAGGAATTTTTGGCGTATATAAATCGTCTTTTACTGGAATAACTTCTTCACATAAATCAGCGACTTTGTTGGGATTTTCTACTACAATTCGCTTAGCGACGTCTTGTCCTAAAAATTGGAATTCCGTTAACATTTCATCGGTGGTTCGGAAATGAACCTTTGGTAAACTATGGCGATTTAACGGATTAGCGCCACCCATAGACCCGACTAAAATTTTCCGATAGATGGCATCTTCTTCATTTAAATAATGAACATTTCCAGTGGCGACAACCAGCTTGCCAAGTTCGTCACCGATTTTCACTAGATTACTAATAATTTCTTCCAAATCTGCTTCATTTTTCACCAATTCTTGTTCAATTAATGGCGCGTAAACTGGTTTGGGCATAACTTCAATATAATCGTAGAATTTGGCACGATTTTTTGCTTCTTCGACACCTTTTTGCATCATTGCTTCAAAAATTTCGCCGTTTGAACATGCGGAACCGATTAAAAGCCCTTCTCTTAACTTCGATAATTGCGAACGAGGAATCCGTGGTACTCGGAAAAAATAATCTACATTGGACATCGAAATCAATTTAAAAAGATTTTTTAATCCTGCTTGAGTTGTTGCTAAAATCGTTGCATGGAAAGGTCGAGCTCGTTTGTATGAATCTCCTTCGCCAATATGACGATTCAAATCATCATGGAAATGCATATCATGATTCTCTTTCGCTTCTTTTAAGAAAATCCAGCACAAATGACCTGTTGATTCCGAGTCATAGATGGCGCGGTGATGTTGTTCTAAGTTGACGCCAAATTTTTTCGATAAGGTATTTAGACGATGGCTTTTGAAATGTGGATACAAGAATCTGGATAATTCTAATGTATCGATGACGGGATTAGCCGCTTCAGGTATTCCATGTTTGCCATAACTTGTATTTAAGAACCCCATATCAAAAGAAGCGTTGTGGGCCACTAAAATAGTTCCTTCTGAAAACTCTTTAAACATGCGTAAAACTTCTTCTTCGGATTTTGAACCGCGCACCATTTCATCTGTAATCCCAGTTAAATTAATTGTCGTTTGAGATAATGGATGGCCAGGATCAATAAACTGCTCAAAAGTCTCAATGACATTTCCTTTGTGCATTTTGACTGCGGCCAATTCAATAATTGTATCATAAACAGCGGAAAGCCCCGTTGTTTCCACGTCAAAGACCACATAGGTAGCATCTGTTAATTCAATATGTTCTTCGTTGTAAGCAATAGGTACACCATCATCAACAATATTGGCTTCCACGCCGTATAAAATTTTAACGCCTGCTTTTTTACCTGCAGCATGGGCATCAGGAAACGCTTGGGCGCCGCCATGATCCGTAATTGCGATGGCCTTGTGCCCCCATTTCCCCGCTTGCGCCACCAAGTCACCGACTTTATTGGTCGCATCCATTGTACTCATGTTACTATGCATGTGTAATTCTACACGTTTTTCACCTTCTGGCGCGTAGTCTTTTCTTGGCGCATGGGCGACTTCCATCAAATCTTGAGCATTCATGACTAAATCACGCATGAAGGTATCTTCTTGTACACTACCACGAACACGAATCCAACTTTGCGGTTGAATCGCATCAAAAACTTGTTCATCCTTTTCCCCATTCGAAAATTTCTTCACCACGAAAGAGGAAGTATAATCAGTTATTTTCAAAATTAAAATTTTTCGTTTAGAACGCAATTCACGCACTTCTTTATCAAAAATAAAGCCTTCAATCGTTATACGACGTTCTTCTTCCAGTATATTTCCCATGGGCATAATGGGTTCATCATTGGGAATATTCCGACCTAAACGAATTGGACCATCAAACGCAGGCGCTTGTTGTTGTTTTTCTTTTTTCATTTGTTCATGTTTAACAAGCGATTCAGCAGCTTGTTGTTGAAAGGCTGCGGCTTGTTCTAATTTTTGCTCTTCAAACTTTTTCAACACTTCTGCAGCTTGCTGTTGATCCATTTTTGGTTCAATATGAAATTTAGGAAACCCATAAGAGAAATAAAGTTCCTCAATAATTGGTAAATATTGTTGCTTCAAATAAGGAATAACTGCTTCATTATCAACAGGTAAGATAATTTTCCGATCTTCAAATTGTGGTGTCTGTGTTTTTAAGACTTTCTGAACTAACGGTGTATTGCATTGACTATTTAACAAGGCCAACTGCCAATAATCCGTTAATTGTTCCTCTGTAAATGTTGTCTGATTTGTGGTTATTTGAACGGAAACCTGCGCAATTTGTTGAAAAGCTAGTTCCAATTGTTGCATAAATGTTTGATATAGCATCACTGGCATCAATTCATCAAAACTTAAATGAAATTCCCATAAGCGACTTTGTTGGTGAACAATGACCTTGTCAATCCGGCCATTTTGAATTAAGGGATGTTCTTTCGCTGTGTCATCTAACTGAATTTGCGTCATCAGTTTATCAAATAAATCGCGTGCTTTTTCTGTCACAAAATGAACCTCCTTCTATCATTGAAAAAAGGCCCTCAGACAAATCTGTCAAGTGCCTTTTTTCGGTTTCTCTGCATTCGCTTCTCTATTAAGTATACTCGTTTTTTGTAAAAAAACAATCTTGTTTCTTTTCTAAAAAGAGCTAAGAAGAGCTTGAAGCAAAAATCTAAAGTGATTTTTGCTTCAAGCTTAAACGCTGATAAGTGGCGGAAACAGTTTATCCTAATCATTCTGTCCGCCCTTTTCATTATTATTCCACTTCTGATGTTGTGTTCATCAAAATAGAAAGTGTACTTTCTAATTCTTCTTTGCGTACTTCCAACATTTCACCAGTACGTTTGATTTTGACTTCTACCACACCATCGACTGCTTTTTTACCGACTGTGATACGGATTGGACAACCAATTAAATCAGCATCAGCAAATTTTACGCCTGCGCGCTCATTGCGGTCATCAACTAATACTTCGTAGCCCGCTTCGGTCATCATTGCTTCAACTTCTTGTGATAGTTTTGTTTGGTACTCATCTTTCACATTCATTTGGACCACGTGTAAATCAAATGGCGCAATTCCTGTTGGCCAATTAATACCGCGCTCGTCTGCATTTTGTTCAACGATTGCTGAAAGTAAACGACTAACGCCGATGCCATAGCAACCCATGATCACTGATTTTTCACGACCGTTTTCATCTAAAACTGTTGCGCCCATAGCATCACTATAACGCGTTCCTAATTTAAAGATATGACCAATTTCGATTCCTTTAGTAAAGGCTAAGACACCATTGCCATCAGGAGAAGGATCGCCTTCTTGAACAAAGCGTAAATCTTCGTAACTAATTGGTTGGAAATCACGATCTGGATTTACATTTGTCAAATGATAGCCATCTTCGTTAGCTCCAACAATGGCGTTGGCTAAATCTTGAACAGCTAAATCTGCATAAATTTTAACATCTTCGGAAACATTGACTGGACCAATTGAACCAAAGCCAGCTCCTAAGACACGGCGAGCATCTTCTTCTGTTGCTTCATCTAGGAAATCAGCGCCTAAGAAGTTTTTCAATTTGACATCATTGACATCATGATCGCCACGAACCAAGACCATTACTGGCTCTTCATCGGCAATAAATAGTACTGATTTAATAATTCGTTGTGGCTCAACTTCAAAGAAGTTTGCCACTTCGGCAATTGTACCCACTTCTGGTGTTGCAATTTTTTCTAAATCTAATTGTGTTTCATGTGATTTTTTCGGCGTATAAAGACTTGTTGCCATTTCTAAATTGGCAGCATAATCACTTTCTGTTGAATAACAAATAGTATCTTCCCCAATTTCAGAAATCGCCATAAATTCTTTAGAATCTTTACCACCCATGGCACCACCGTCCCCAATAATGGCACGGAATTCTAGTCCACAGCGTTCAAAAATGCGTGAGTAAGCTTTTTCGTAATCACGGTATGATTGATCTAAACTAGCTTCATCGGCATGGAAAGAATAGCCATCTTTCATGATAAATTCACGGCCTCTTAATAAGCCAGAACGAGGGCGTTTTTCATCACGATATTTTGTTTGAATTTGGTATAAATTCAAAGGTAATCGTTTGTAAGAATTGATTTCATCACGAATTAATTCTGTGAAGGTTTCTTCATGCGTTGGGCCTAAGATATAGTCACGGTCATTGCGATCTTTTAAGCGATACAAGTTAGGTCCATAAGTTTCATAACGGCCTGATTCTTTCCAAAGTTCTGCTGGTAATAACGCAGGCATTAACATTTCAACTGCATCAATTTTCTCAAATTCTTCTCGCATAATCGTTTTTAATTTTTCTAAAACACGATTGGCTAAAGGTAAATAAGAATAGATCCCTGCAGCGACTTGACGAATATAGCCTGCGCGCAACAGAATTTGATGACTTAAGACTTCTGCATCATTTGGTACTTCTCTTAACGTTGGAATTAACATTTTTGACTGTTTCATTAAAACTCTCCTCTATTTTAAAATCAATTATTTTTGATTTCTTTACACACTTTTTTACTTAAGCTTTCTCCTTAAAAGAAAAAGCGTTGAATATCGTTCCAAGTAACTAACACCATTAACACCATGACAAACCCAAAGCCAATTAACGTAATGATGCCTTCTTTTTCAGGACTAATTGGTTTTCCACGTACACCTTCAATAATGTTTAAGACAATTTTCCCGCCATCTAAAGCTGGGATCGGCAACAAATTAATAATCCCTAAGTTCATTGACAACATGGCCATTAAGAATACAACTGTACTTACTCCAGCATTGGATGCTTCTTCCGATAACTTAAACATCATGACTGGCCCACCTAGTTTGTTTAAACTAAAGCCTGTGAATAGTGAGCCGAGTGCTTTAAAAATCTGTGTCGTACTATTTAAAGTATCCTGAATACCGCCCATCAATTTTGACGGTAAATCGGTTTTCATATAAGGATAAACGCCGACTTTACCAATCGTTTGTTTTTCCACTTTTTGTTTTTCTGGTGTCACTGTTAGTTGCTCTTCTTTGCCGTTACGCTCAACTACGAACGTTAACGGCTTTTCGGGGTTCTTCTGCACAATGGTTGTAAAATCTTCGTATTTTTTGATTTTTTGATTATTAATCGATAAGACTTTATCGTTTTCTTTCAACCCAGCTTCTGCGGCTGGGCCATTAGGAATCACTTGTCCAATTTGATTCGTGTTTAAATCAGTAACGCCTCCTTGTAGAAAGACCGCTAACGTAAACAGAATAAACCCTAAGATAAAGTTATTCATGGGTCCCGCAAAGTTCGTCAAAATGCGTTGCGATAATTTCGCTGATTGAAATTGAACGTCAAGTGGCGCAATCCGCACCTCGGTTCCATCACTTTCAATAATCGTTGCATCATGGTCAACTTTATAAACGGTTTCTTCTTCCTCGTTTCCATTGACATAGCCCTTGATGAATAATTCTTTTTCAAGATCAAAATCAACGACTTCCATCGGAATACTATGAGGTAATTGTACTTTTTTACTTGTATTAATTTTAACCACATTACCCACGGCATTTAACTCAACAGATAGAGGCATACCTGGTGTGATTTCTGTCATGTCTTCGCCCATCCCAGCCATTCGCACATAGCCACCAATCGGCAATAAGCGAATCGTATAAGTGGTGCCATCTTTTCCACGATGCGCAAAAATCTTTGGTCCCATTCCGATTGCAAACTCACGAACTAAAATACCCGCTCGTTTTGCAAAATAAAAGTGGCCAAATTCATGTACGAGGACAAGAATACCGAAGACAATAATGAATGTGATAATTGTTTTCATAGATGTCCTTCTTCCTTCATTCACTGACGTTCAGTGCTTTTTATTATTACATGGGAAAGTCTCGTAAAACTTGCTCTGTTCCCTTCCCGATAAACCAGTGCAACTGTTTACTGAGAACAGTCGCCACTGTTAGTGAACAAATCTTTCCTTATGTAAGACAAGTTTTATTTTAGCATATTCACTCATAAATAACCATTGGACTTGACCACTTCGCCTAGATATTTTGTGTTTTTTTAGAAAACTCTATAAATGAGAGGAATTGATTACTACGACCAGTATTTTTTTAAAGACCTTCAACAATAGTAGCTAACTTTAGACCATAAACTTTTCCGACAGTTTGTCGTATTTTATCAACACGCTGATTGACATGTGCTACCATGAAAGTATTAATAGTAATTTTAGGGGGAATGAATCAATGTATGGAGAATTACATGGTAAAGTGGCCGTTGTCACTGGTGCAGCTACGGGTTTAGGATTATTTATTACTCTGCGTTATATCTTAGAGGGCATGAATGTTGTTGCTGACTATGTCGGTGAGCTGCCTAAAGAATTTGAAGATGTCCAAGCCAAGCACGCAGACCGCGTAAAATTCGTGAAGGCTGATGTCTCTAATGAAGAAGATATTAAAGCGTTAGCTGAAACCGCTTTAAAAGAGTTTGGTCATGTTGACATTTGGGTAAATAACGCCGGTGTGGAGGCTTCTTTTCCGACAATTGATATGCCATTAAAAGAATGGCAACGTGTCATTGATGTCAATTTAAACGGTGTCTTTTTGGGTTCTAGAGAGGCACTCCGAATATTTAGAGATCAAAAAATCAAAGGGTCAATCATTAATATGTCCTCCGTTCACCAAAGAATTCCTTGGCCAACGTTCGCCCACTATGCGGCAAGTAAAGGTGCAACCGAAATGTTCACGAAAACAATCGCTTTGGAATATGCGGAATATGGTATTCGTGCCAACTGTATTGCACCTGGAGCGATTAACACACCTATTAATGCTGAAAAATTTTCCGATCCCGAACAGTTAAAACAAACAATGAGCATGGTTCCTATGGGCATTATTGGTAAACCAAATCAAGTAGCTGCTGCGGCCGCTTGGTTAGCTTCTGATGAATCCTCATACGTAACTGGAACAACACTCTTTGTAGATGGCGGGATGTCTCTATACCCTTCGTTCCAACACGGAGCTGGTTAAAAAGTAGTCTGCAACAAAATTCTCTATGAATTTTTGTTGCAGACTTTGTACTATCACACACAAAATCTATTCAGGAGGCTTACCATGAAACTAGTCAAAAATGTTCTTTTAATTTTAATTGGTTTAGTTATTATCGGGATTGGCGCATCCACTTTAAGAGTGGCAGGTTTAGGAGTTGATCCTTTCACTGCTATGAATATCGGACTTTCTTCAATGTTTGGTATGCAATTAGGCATTTTTCAAATTATTGTCAATGCGTTTATTTTATTCTATGTCTATTTAAAAAACAAAAAAGCCATTGGTCTAGGAACTATTTTAAATATGCTTTTAGTAGGGATTTTGATTCAACAGATTTCTACTTGGCTTCAACCTTACGCCGATAGTTTAGGAGGCTCAACAATTGGCAAACTACTTTCTTTATTCGTCGGAGTCCTGATTTTTACATTTGGCTGCGCCTTATACATGGCTACAGATCAGGGCGAGTCCCCCTATGATGCGATTGCGCCAACCATTTGTCAACAAATCAACAAACCTTACGCTTCTGTTCGAAAAGCACAAGATTTGTTGGTCCTATTAATTGGCTTTATTGCTGGTGGTCCAATTGGGATTGGTACAATTATTTGTGCATTTGGAGCTGGCCCACTTATTAGTTTCTGGAACAAGTTACTTCAACCTTTAGTAAAATAATTTTTTAACTAAAATATAAGAAAAAGCGATGACTCCATAGAGATTTTCTTCTCGAGTCATCACTTTTTTATTTGTGCTTCTTTGAAGAAGCATGATTAGTATGTTTCTTGTTTGGCTTTTCGTTGTTATTTTGGTTGATTATTTTGTTGGTAGAGTGAAAAACTAGCCGACAGAGCCTTCCAGCAAAGGGTTAGTTTTTTTAAGAGCTTCTGATAAGCTCTAATCGTTGGTATGACAGCATTATTCTTTTTCTTAGAATGTTGTGAAATACCAGTGATTTTTTTCAATTGTAGTTAGTTTTGATTTAGTTTCAAACCGTTTCAACTATAAAAATATGGATACTTTTGGATAGTTTTTAGTAAGAAAAATGCGAGCTAAACGAATAACTATAACAAAGTCAGTTTTCATGAATAAATTAATTACGACAAAAGAGTTATTTACAAACAAGAACGTACGTTTTTATAATAAACCTAGTGTTACAGTTTAAGTGCAACACTAAATTATTCTACTTGAAAGGACGATAAGTATTTGTTATTGATTTAAATTCTTTAAGCGAAATAATTTTATTGTCGTTCACTTTGAAAAGAGTAACACCAGTAAAATAATGCTCCTCGCCTTTATATTTGTACTTTTTGAATTTGTACATTTCTTCCCCTTTCAATGTGTTCAATTGTTTTATAGTACAATTATACTAAATGATATCACCGATAAAAAAGCCAATAGCCCGCACATTGCCATCACTGGACCCACTGTAAACGGAAAATCTTACTTGGCAAAGTTCATTTTCTTCCTCTCCGTTTTAATGAATGGAAAAGGCTTGTACGTTGACCCTAAATCTGAGTTTTTTAATCGGATTATGGAGGTGATCAATCATCCACTTTATTACGATTCAATTCTCAAAAACTCAAGCAGATGGAAAAACAGTCACTTACACTAATCCTATAGCTATCAACATAGGCTATGATTATCGTTATGCGTATGGCAATATGTTTTATGCTCAAATTGTTAAACAATACATCACTTCTATTTCCAACAACAATAGTCAAGGGAATTCAGCTATTGTAAAAGCAGCACTTAAAGAATTGAATGAAGGAATACATAAGGGTGGAACGAAATATTGGCAATGGTATGGCTTTAATGGACGTGTAGAATGGTGCGCTATTTTTGTTTCTTATAATGCTGAAAAAGCTGGAGTTAAAATGGAACATTTTGCCTATTGCCCAACTGGTATTGAAAATTTTAAAGCGAATAACCAATGGTTTAGGAAAGGAAGTTTGCCTAAAAATGGGAATATCATCTTTTTTGATTGGGATGGTGATTCTATCAGTTATTACGTTGGGATTGTTGAGAAAGTAGAAAATGAAGTTGTTTACACAATTGAAGAGAATTCAGGAAACAAAATTGCTAAACTAAGTTATGAAAAAATAGCCCTTATATCATGGGTTATGGTATTCCGTAAACAGCATATCTTTCTGAATAAATGTTTGATAATTTCAACATTTTTTAGTATCAATATCCTTTTACTCTAATAATTCCCAATTCAATAGCTTGAATAATTGCAGAAATGGTTGAATTTACCTCTAGCTTATTATTTATGGATACAAGATGATTATTTACTGTTCTTCTACTGATATGAAGTTGTTCTGCTATCTCCTGCTGCTTAAAACCTTCTGCAGCACATTTTAGTATCTCTTTTTCTCGTTTACTAAGAACATCTAATGTACTTTGGCACTTGGGTAGCAGATCAGTTCCATGATGTATTTTTTGTAAATCATCATACAATTCTTCAATTGTTACATTTTTATTTAATAGTCCCCATGCTCCAGATTTTATTGCTTCATTCTTGTATTCAATTAAATCAAAACCGGATAAAAAAACTATTTTTTGATTTGGAAATTTTCCAATAATTTCTTTAGATATTTCAAATCCACTTAACTCTCCAATATGGATATCCAATAATGCTAAATCTGGTTGCTCATTTTTTAGTTTATTTAAAAAAAATTCTGGATTAGTAAAACTAGTAATTGAGACATCCATTGGTTGAAATGCAATTTCAAGACTTTTAGAGAAAAGTGCATGATCGTCTAATAAATATACTTTCATGAATCTATATCCTCCTTTGCAATCGGTAAAGTTATTGTAAATTTTGTACCATGTGGATTTACAGATGATACTCTCATTTTTCCATTTAATGAATTAACCTCTTGATTTATTGATAGAATACCAAAATGTTTATTTTCAAATCCTCTAAGTTTTATTTTGCTATAATCAAAGCCTGTGCCATCATCTTGTACAATACATTCTATATAAAAGTCCCTTTGAATGAGATAAACACAAACTACTGTTGCTCGAGAGTGTTTTAGAGCATTAGTTATTAACTCTTGTATAATTCGATAAATATGAAATTTCTCTTCTTTTTTTAGATGCATTTCTTGTGGACAATAAAAATGAACAAATATAGATTCTTGTCCCTCATTGAATTTATCACAAAGAATTCGAATGCTTTGCGACACAGGCACTGTTTCAATCGTCGAAGGATATAATTCAAATATCTTGTCTCTAAAAGTTTTATTTAAAGTATCAAAAGTTTCTAATACTAATTTCTTTGTTTCTACATTTTCAGTAGACATAGATTCGATTAGTTTTTTTAAAGCCAAAATATTTTGTAAAACATTGTCATGAATAAAAAATGAAAAATCTTTATGAAAATTTTGCACCATGTTTAAATATTCATAATTCACGTATTCATCATAAGATAAACTTTCTATTTTTAATGATTCTTGTTTAATATCATATAAGCGTTCATTTTCAATAATTATTTTACCAGCAACACCAACTAAATCATATATTTCTTCATGTTTCATACTCGCCAAGTCAAAGTCTTTTTCTCTATCTATGAGTAACCAACCTAAAATTTGTTTATTCTCAAAAAAAGTGAATTTTCTATATTTATTGTTGTGATAATGGAATATGTTAGAGTCGCGTTCAAATTCAGCAATAATTTTATTCGTTAAAATCAGTTTAGAAAATTCTCCTGAGCTAGACAAAATATATGGTTGGTATTGATCTTTCCAAACCATTAAATAACTATTTATTTCGTAATGTTGCAAAAAGATTGTACTAATTAAAGTACTTACTGAAGACAAAGTCTTTTCTTTACTGATAGTTTGTACAAAATCGATCTTTTCTTTTTGGAAATCTTTCTTTCTTTGTTGAATTCGGCTCACCTCAATACTACTCAAATACCAATTCTTCAAATAAAGGATAAACAAAATCAGACAATAAAAAATAGAAATAAAATAGATATCAAGTATTGATAATCGAAGAAAATAAAAATTAATAATGAAGAAGATTCCTATACAAATAATATGGATAACTAAATTTATAATAATTGATACTTTATCTAAGCTAATTTCATTACGTTTTATTAAAATAATTCCGACTGTGATTGGGATAAGAAAAAGAACCAACCCACTTAAAATAGAAGTAGAAATAATTAACGAAAATAGCGATAAAACTAGTATTCGAATTAGAAAAACTTGTTCTTTTTTTGTTCGAATGGTTAGTCGATCTTTTCCTTTAAAATATAAAAATAAACAACCAAAAATATCCAAAATGATTACTATACTCACCATCCATATGAATTTTTCAAAATTAAGAAGCAGTAACATGGATACAATAATAGATTGTATAAATAAAATTTGATCAATTTTTTTAGAAACAGATAAAATCGAAATTAAGTTAAAAGTGACAAAAAACTTATAAACAAAGTAAGGTAAAAATGAAATTAGCAGGGATTTGACAGGATGCACAAAAGAATAAGGAAATAATCCTATTGCTAAGGAAATGGAAGTAAAAAAAGTAAGTACAGCGAAGTATCTAATCTTTTTAATATCTTTAGAGACAAAAATAATAACTGCGCAAAAAAGAATAAGTACAACAATAATCGGTACAACAGTTACTGCTTGCGATCCATACAAATAGTCATTCTGCTTAATAGTAAGTAGAGCTATCACTAAGAATACAAATAAGGATAACAAATAAACAAATTTTTCTTTCATACACTTTTCTCCAATCTAAGTATTCCTTGAATATTCTACAGTTCTTCGTTTTTTTAAAGATACTAATTTTGAATTTATAGTTTGAATAAAATTTTCTAATATCCCACTAATGTATTAAACAACACAGATTTTATTCATACTCCACTCTGTGTATTTTTTAATGATATCTTCATCTTACTCTTTCTTAAATAATTGCACAATATACTCATTACAAATAATCCCTTTTTTTGTATGATTAATATATAAGTTGAATAGAAAAAAGCTACTTAACCTTAAAAACAACGAATTAAGAGTAATTTATTTCCTGATTCTAGCTGTTTTGTTCTATTGTTTAACTAAAATATAGATGTCAAGAATTTCCTATACTCATTTTTCAGTACTAAGTAATCAAGGTAACTATTTTCTAATTTACTTGAATTAGAAAATTTAGTATACACCAACTATGAAGGAGGTGAACTCTATGACAAAGCAAAATTACAGTAAACCATCAATTGAAAAAATTGCAGGTTTTAAAGAATCTACTCGTGGTCTTTGGACAGGTAAATTTAGAGATGTATTTGGTGGACGCGCTCTTTTCCAAGTTGTAATTTATTACTAGGACAGAAAAATGGGAAATAATTATGCTAGCGGTCATCGAATTACATAATTATGCCATTGGTCATCGAATTACATAATTCGATGACCTTTTTAGTAATCCGCATAGTCTTTATTTAGGGAGGTGCTTCTAATTATTGTAAACAAATCAAATATCTCTATATCCTCAAAAAAATTGATGTTTCAAAAACGTATTACTACAGACTACACTAATATACTGCTGGTATCCAATACCGAGTACTCTCAACATACACACGATCAATTTGAAATTTACTGTATTTCTTCTGAATATTCAAGAATATTTTGCAATAAAGACCAATTTAACTACACTACTACAGAAAACATGTTAGATTATCTTCAAGCAAATATTTCTAAAGGCGTATTTGTTTTAATAAATAAAGAAGGGCTATTTATGGGAGGATCATTATTTGATGTTTCTCTTTCATGGTTGGACTCAAATGATGAACTAATCATTAGTGATTCATCAGCAAATATCGCATTATTTCTTAATTTACCAATTTCTAAATCGGCTCTTGCATTAAATCTAATTCATAATTTACCATACTACCCATTCCAAAATATTCCCTTATGGGAAAAAGTAAACACGATCCAACCATTCTATATTTTGAAATGTACAACAAATGGAATCTTAGAACCCATACAAACTTGGACACCTCCAAACTTAGAAAACAAAGTCGAATCTATTTATTCAAAAATACGAGAGCGGCTTCTAGAATTGCTTAGTCAAAATACAGTTAGTTACTCTGAGATATCCGCTGACCTTTCGGGTGGAGTTGATTCAGCAACAATTATTTATATCTTAAAAGCGCTTCAAGCTAATGTTAAACTTTATCACGCAAATGCTGATAGTGAATGGAATAGCGATTCTACATGGGCAAAATTAATCTCAAACGATATCAACGTCATATTTACTTCATTACCTTCTTTAGGTAGCTCGGGAAAAAATTTTGAAATTGATAGAGATTACTCAAACTCAGTGTTACCAGATTCTCCATTATTTTGGGCAGATACAGAGGGATATGTTGAATCCATAGAACATTCAGCATTAACTCCCGCCAATGCCACTCATTTTACAGGTCTTGGCGGGGATGAATTATTCACTCCTATGCCTGCTAACGCATGGTCTCTTGTACGACAAAATAAATTACGCAGTATAGACTTAGGCTTACGATATTGTTTACTAAATCGGATTCCTATTTCAGTTGGGACAGTAGATCTAATAAATAATAATTCCTTTAAGGAAGCTGTAAAAAATGAAATAGACAAAGGATTTGGTTATGCTAAACCAACTCGTCAAAACTCCGCACTCAACTGGTGCGGTCCAGTCACGGTACCTAATTGGCTTACGAAGCCTTACCGAGAATTAAGTTATAAAGTTCTAATAAATAAATTAGATCACACATCGAATTCTTTAGATTCCGATCGTTCTCGACACCAAATGATCGAGTCTCTACTTTTTCAAAGACATTTGGTAACTCAGATTAACAACATATATGGTGTTAATGGTATGACTTGGCAAGCTCCCTTTTTAGATGTCGATATTATTAATTACTCGTTAGCTATACCAGCTCGTTACAGACAAGATCACACTGTAACAAAATCGATTTTATATAATGCCACTAAAGGACTTGTTTCAAAAAATATTTTTACACGTGGATTTAAAGGAGACTATTCCACAAGTTTGTATAAAAGTTACAAAGAAGCCGTAAAAAAGCATTCCCAGCAAGTGCACCAATTCAAATTAGTTGAATTAGGAATTGTAGATGCAGATATACTAATTTCTGAATTATCAATGCCTTCTGCTCTACATACTAGAGTTGAAGCCTTTGAGAGATTAGCAGCTGTTGAACGCTGGCTTCGTGTAGCTTTAAAAAAGAACTCAAAATAAAAGGAAGTTGCTGCTTACCTAGTTGTAGTTATTTTCTAAAAAGGAGGAGTAATATTAATGAGAAAAGTAAAAAGAGAGTTGAAAATTATTAGCCAAGATGATGGTGCAATTGTTTTGGATAAAAGTAGAGGAATTTATTTCCAAGTAAATGCTTCTGGAGTTTCTATGTTAGAAGGTTTGAGTAAAGGATTGACGATAGAAGAGTTAGCACTACAATTGGAAACTTCATTTTCTCTAGATAAAGCTCAAGCGGAAACAGATGTTGCCGAGTTTATGGCTCTTTTGAAGGAGATGAAACTTGCATAATGAATATCCAACTTTTTCCAGAACAAATAGATCCGGTATCTTTTAGTGCAAGATTTCTGGCTCGTTTGAGTTTAATACTATCTGCACCGCTTAATTGGATGTCCCCTGGGAGAATTGAAAAAATATTGGTGAAGCTAATAAAAAACAATCCTCCCGCATCAGAAAAACAGGTAAAAATTGCGCGAAACGCAGTGTGTATCGTAAGTAGTAGATGTAGAAGTCAAGAAGGATGCCTTAGACGATCGCTTGCTGTTGTAATAGTACTATGGCTACAACGTAAATCAGTAAGTTGGTGTACTGGGTATGCACAAGAGCCATTTAGAGCACATGCATGGATAGAATTGAATGAATGCCCTATTGGAGAACCCGTAGAAGTTCAAATATATTCTAAAGCAATATGTGTTCCACACCGTTCAAATGATATTCTCAGAAAGGAATCGTATTTGAAAAAAATAAAACAAGAAAATATAGAACGTAAAAAGAAGGAGTCCGAAATTGTTAATCCTGAAGACCATACGCCCTCAGTAAATATTAGATCCCTGTTTGCATTAGCAAAAGGGCATAATTGGGAATTCATTTGCGTTGGAATATTAGGATTAATCAGTGCAGCTTTAACCCTCGCTCAACCTAACCTTGTTGCTAATTTAATTGATCAATCAAATACAGGAATTAAGATTAATTCAAGTTTAGGAATTCTCATTGTAGTATTGATACTATCTACGATTTTAACGGCTGTTCAATATTATCTGCTACAAATAATTGGTGAAGGGGTCGTTTTTAAAGCGCGAAAAAGTTTAATTAGTCATTTATTAAGATTGCCAATCCACGAGTACGATACAAGAAGTGTAGGTGATTTACTAAGCAGGGTTAGTGGTGACTCTTCTAAATTGAGAATGGCTTTAATACAAGTGAGTATTGCGCTCAGTATTGGTTTTTTAGTTGTTGTTGGGGCAGCTATCGGGATGATTTTGAGAGATTCCTTGCTATTTTTTATGGCTCTTTCAACAGTTTGTGTATCTTTTATTGGAACCATCATTATGAGTAAAGCTATACAAAAGGCTAGTTTTTCTGCACAAAAAGAGTTGGGAAAATTGAGTGGAGATATCGAACGTGATTTACATGCTATCAGAACAATTCGTGCAACAAACGCAACAGACAAGGAGGAAGAAAAATCTAAATTGCAAGCAGAACGATTGCGTAATATTGGAATAAGATTAGCTAAAATACAAGCATTCATGACTCCTATTTCTAATATGACTCTGCAACTATCTGGTCTAATTGTACTGGGAATAGGTGGACACCGTGTGTCTATTGGTTTAATGTCTGTTGCTGACTTAATTGCATTCGCTTTGCTACTCTATACAATGATTGGTCCGATAGGACAAGTTTTCAATGCCTTCGGGGGCGTTGGCGAATCACTCGGTGCTTTTGCTAGAATTCGCGAATTATTAGAACTTGCATTAGAAAGTGACTATGATGTCACTCCCGCTATTCCCCCCAGTTCAAATTTAATAACTGAGGAAACTGCAGTCTATTTTGAAAAAATCAGCTTTGGATATAATAAAATGAAATTTGGTTCTGATCCTAAGGAAAAAGAAGATAGCATGATTCTCAAAGAAGTAACGTTACGTGCAGAAAAGGGAAAAAGAACTGCAATTGTAGGTCCCTCAGGCGCAGGAAAAAGCACATTGCTTCAATTAATTGAAAGATTTTATGATCCTGACAGTGGCAAGATATTCGTTCAAGGAAAGGATTATAGGCATTATAGCAGAGAGGAGCTTCGGAACTTCATCACTTATGTTGAACAAGACGCTCCTGTTATATCTGGGACACTACGCGACAACCTACTTTTAGGAAATTCTAAAATATCTGATTCAAACTGCATCGAAGTATTGGAAGAAGTCAATCTTCATCATTTATTAGATAGAAATTCTAAAGGACTTGATATGCAGGTTGGAGAATCTGGTGCAAACCTCTCTGGTGGAGAAAGACAACGTTTGGCTATGGCACGCTCTCTTTTATCATCTGCAGAAATTGTGTTACTTGACGAATTAACCTCTAACTTGGACAGCTTAAATGAATTAGGAATGAAAAAGGCAGTGGATAAATTAAAAGGGAAAAAAACAGTTATCGTTGTAGCACATCGTCTATCCACAGTAATTGATTCTGATATCATTTATGTCCTTGAACATGGTAGAGTTGTCGGTTCAGGAAATCATAATGAGCTAATTGATACAGTTCCACTTTATCGAGAATTAGCGAAAGAACAATTTGTGGATAGAGAACTGTAAATTTTTAATTTAAGAACAAATTAAATAAAAAAATTTAAAGGAGCCATACTATTGAAAAATATTGTCCTTTCAAATATATGTAAACAACATAAAAAGAAAAATATACTAGAAAATATAACTTTTAAGGCTAAAGAAGGACGCATAACAGCTTTTCTTGGACCTAACGGAGCTGGAAAGAGCTCTACACTTAGAATACTTCTCGGTTTAGACCTGCCTTTATCAGGAACAGCCACTTTCGGTAAAAAAAAGTATAGTAATTTCATCTTTCCATTACAAATTGTCGGATCGGCATTTGATGGGATTGGCGGAACTCCATCAAGAAAAGTTAAAACACATCTGAAAATCATTGCAAAAAGTAACAACATCCCGAATAAACGTATTTCAGAAGTCTTAGATCTTGTCGACCTATCAAATAAAAGTCATGCACAACTTGGAACCTTATCTTTAGGTGAAGGGCAAAGATTAGGTATTGCTATTGCTCTGCTAGGAGATCCCCAATATCTGGTTCTTGATGAACCAACAAATGGTTTAGATCCCATGGGAATAAAATGGTTTAGAAATTTTATTCGTAGACAAGCTGATCAAGGAAAAACAGTATTACTCTCCTCACACTACCTTTCTGAAATCGAAGCTATTGCGGATGACGTTGTTATCATTAACAAAGGTCAGATTGTTGTTACTGGTGAACTTCATGAAGTGATGCAAAATATTGAAACATTAGAAGATGTATTCTTTCTACTTACTGAGGGAGGAAATTAATCATGAGTTTTGTTAAAGTAACTTATTCCGAATTTTCTAAACTGATAAATAGTCGTGGATGGTGGATAGTTTTTGGATTAGTAATCGTGCTTCAACCCTTACTTGGATTATTAGAAGCGGATCAATTACTTTCCATAGGATTAGATGCAACTCCTGCAACACATCCAGATTTATTAGAAGCTATGCCTCCATTAGATTATTTTGGTTTTGATGCCGCTCTATTTGGAGTACTTCCAATTGTAATATGGGGCGGAATTAGCGGAGCTAATGAATATAAAAATCATAATTTACGTACAACCATGTTATATAGTAATAAGCGTAAAGAACTTTTTAATGCCAAACTACTAACTATTTTGATTTCTACTATATCAATTTCATTCATTTCAATATTTATTACCGTTGCGATTACACATGTTAGATTAGGTAGTTTAGGATTGAATCCATTCATTTTAAGTCAAACTACTTGGAAGTTTATTGGCTACACTACATTAAATTGGATATTATTAACGGTTTTATCCTTTTTGATTGGCTTACTTTTTAGAAATATGATTGTTCCGTTGATATTTCTAGTTCCTCAAATCTATAATCTTGGAAGTTATCTAGCAGAGAAATGGCCCTGGGGGGAATATCTACCCGTAGCAGCAGGAAATTTTATTGTTGCTACTCCGGTTAAATCTTATCCTCATGATCCAGCAAAAGGTACATTGATACTTCTTCTATGGATATTTTTTTCTATGTTAATAGCATTCTATTCGTTTACTCGTAGCGACGTGGGAGGAAAATATTGATGGTTAAAAATATTCTTCAAAGTGAAATAATCAAATTTTTCTCTTATAATTGGTGCTTATTCGGCACAGTCGGAACCATTTTAGTAGCTCCTGTAATATTATTTTTTTCTGGAATTGGAAATGATCAACCTTTGGTAACCAATGAGATATTATCCATGAGTATACGTAATTTTTTTTGAGTCAAGCGGGACTTGTTATAATAGCTGCTAGTTTCTTCGGTCAAGAATATTCAAATTCATATTTACGTACAACTTTACTAACGATACCTGCTCGAATAAAACTCATTACTACTAAACTATTTCTTCTAACAGTTATCGTATGGATTATTGGTTTATTCTCCAGTTTAATTTGCTTAGGAATTGGTATTATCCAATTTAACGGCTCTTTTACTCTCTCTTTAATTCTTGAATTTTTGATTAAAGTGATTATTGCAATGTTAAGTTGGACGCAAATAACTTGGATTACAGTCTTTTTGACCATCATTACCAAATCACATATTTTACCAATTGCAATAATGTTCTCTCTTATTCTTGGATTAAGTCAAATGTTATTCGCAATGACTGCATTTGCAAAATACTTACCCGATTTAGCAACCATGAATCTTTTTTTTCAACCCATACAACTACTTTATTAAATGGTTCTCAGGGTTTATTAGTTCAAAGTATCTGGTCCTTATTTCTTAGTCTAATTTCATTTGGATTGATTCAATATCGTGATGTTCGATGACTACCTCTTCACTTTCCTTAAATACTACTATATAGAAACTATCAAAAATCAATTGATAGTTTTTTGTTGTTATTGAATGGCTTTAAAACCTCTTATTAATAAAGAAGTGATTATTTTGAATTTATTAGAAGAAAAAAACGCTTATGAAACTTATAGTTGAATTAATCTATGAGAGAAAAGCAATTACCAGTCTTTGTGAGACAATCGAAAAACGATTAAACCAAATAGAAAAAATTGATTACGCAAAATTTAATGATCAAAAAATAAAGACTACTTCTATTCTCACGACATTATTTCTAAAAATATCTGCTACATTTTTAAAACTTCTGGCATACCGATGAATGCTTCACAAATTTATTCTGTAATCACAAAAAAATCTACATTTCAATTTAGGTTATAACAATCTAGTAAATAATATTTTACCAAAAATGCCAGACGATAATAGCTTACCTGTTAAAAAAGTTCATAAAAGTTTTTGGCAGTATAGACATCAGGAAAAGTCACATAGATATAGGAGGTAGTTTACATGGACAATACTCCAAGCGATAACAAACTAAAAAAATACATTCATATAGGTGTACTACACTATCATGCAAACAACTATTATAAAAAAAGAGGAACTACTCCACTAGACTACTCTTTACCTATTTTCACGATATCACGCTCGATTCTTCTTACACATATAACTATTTTAATATTATCAATATGTCATCACTTGACTTGAAAAACTTTGAAACTTATTTTGAAGATGAATTGCTTATATAAGCAATCAAACAACTTAATATTAAAGAAAAGAGATTTCTACTAGAAAAATATGTTGTAAAAAAGAAGATATTATGTACCGTGTCGGCCATAAAGATTCAAAGATGACTCGACAAGTATATAACTACTTCTACCCCGAACGTAAGGAGCGTAGCGCTGACCAATTCGCTCAGTTTATTGAAAAGGAAAAATATCTTTTCTAAAAGAAATTGTAGTTAGTTTGCTTTTTTGAAAAAAAGAAGCACCAGAAACATTGATAAATCAACATTTCTAGCGCTAAAAAAGGTTTTACCCTACACTGCCTTCCATATAGATTTTTAAATTACACACTAGTTTAAACTAAAACAAACAAGGAAACACTTACCATTTAATCATAAAATTAGCTCATATGAATATATTAGAATGTAAAATAGACTGGTCAAAATCTGGTCAAAAAAGAGGACTAATACAGGTAGTCCTCTTTTTTGTTATTTTGATATTCTAAATCATTTTTTATTGGATTATTCCCTTGTTCGATATAGACCCAAATTGATCTATCAATAATTATCAAACTGAGTCATATAGAGACAAAAATTTCAAAAATGACCTGTTAAATGGTCATCGAATATCATTTAAAATCAATACGACGGAGTCAGACACGGAGTCAAAACAAGCCCGCTGAGAGTAAAAAATATATACAGTCCCATAGGTAAAGTGCCACAGGACTGTATATTTTTTTATTTGAGATTACCTGAAATGATTCCATTTACTTTTTATCTCATTTTTTCCTACTAGTTAGTATCAAATACTCTCCTATTTTCTCAATAAACTATTTTGGGTTACATGGTATCTGAAACAGCTAAAACCTTGTCATTACAGCAAAAAATCACTTTATCTCCGTTTCATTTCAGATACATTTCACTTAAGCGGATTCCAAAAAAACAAAAGAAAAAGGAACCCCTAGTTAGCCTATGCTTTTTATTGGTTCCTCTCAAAACACGGTCATATAACAACGGGGTGGGGTAAATGAATGAAAAAGGTGGAGGAAACATTATTCAATAGCTGTCTTAAATACTTCGTTATAAAATGTGAACAAATAAAAGACATCTATCCCTATTTTCTACACTTCCACTTTACTACCATCTTTGAATCGTACAATTTTCTTAACTCTTCTCGTTTACCTCAATTCATTTTCAAGTGGAATCAGCTCATCATCTAACATTTTACGCCATGCTCGCTTCATTTCTTGTGGGTATTTAAATGGTTTCGCTTCTGGATGGTTGGCTTTATATCCTTCGTAATCCTTACTGTTGATAATTGCTTTCATATTAGGAATTGGATCTTCACCTGGCATATATTGCAGATTAGAAGCATGTAATTCTTTCTCAGAAACAAACCACTCGTTGGAAAAGACATGAATCAAATCATCACTCGCTTGTGTAAAATAGCGACGTTTAATGACAAAGATATCTTCATTACTATCTAAAGTCCCCACATCAAATGCATTTAAAATTTGTCGGTAAACTTCTTTGACTCCTTCTGTTTTATTCAATTTAGCCAAAGCTTTTTCAATTTCATCTCGTGCATCTGAACTGTTCGCAGCATAAGTTCCTAGTAATTGATCAATATAAGTAGAATCAATATCATACAACTTAGTAGTATTTTCACTATAAAATTCGATCGTTGAAAAATCTTCTCCTTCTTTTTCTGGTTCTTCCTCTATCAATGAACCTTTCACGGTCTCGTACACGCCAATTTGTTCTTCCAAAAGTTGAATTTGATTGTTCAAAGTTGAAGATTGCACAATGTCATCATTGTAATCGTCATAAGTCACTAACGATTCATACGCACGATTCAATTCTTGAAATGCTTTGACGTACTCGATACGGATTTCAAGTGGCGTATGTTCATCAATGGATTCCATGGATGAAACCTCCTTTAACTTACCATATGCTTGCTTGAATCTTTTTTTGGATTCTTGATAACTTGGACAAATCAAGCCCGATTCCTCTTTAGCTTCTGAATACAGTTTTGTCGCATCCTCGACATTCTTCTCCATTGTCGCTGGCTTACGAAACGTCACAATCAATCCTTTTGTCTTATCAGGATACGTACGATTCGTACGTGAAAAAGCTTGGATCAGTCCTGCATACTCTAGATTACGATCCACAAATAGGGTTTGAATCGTAGGCGCATCAAAACCTGTCAACAGACGATCCACTACGATCACTAAATCAATTTGTTTCCCAAATTGTTTGAATTCCGCTCTTTTTCGTGCCAAACGATTATTGATATCTCCGTTATAACGCTCAATGTCTGCTAATGACCAGGAAGTATCATAATACTGATTATATTCCTCAATAATTTTTTGCATTTCTTCTTGTTGGACACTTGAATCTCGGCTGTTTTCTTCTAATGAATAGGTAATAGCGATCCTTGGGAAATCAGGATCCTCCATCGTTCGTCCTTCACGAATGGGCTGATTGGGAAACTCTTTTGTTAACCATTCAGGTTCTTTTGTCATTTCTTTGATGGCCCGATAATACTTTTTGGCCATGTCAATGGAACTCGTGGTTAAGATTGCAGATTTCGTTGGACGGCCATTTCGAAAATCAAATTTTGTATAGGCATTATCTGGACGGAACATTTTATGGATGACTTTTTGGATATGCTCATCTACTTCAAAAACAGCAGGGTCCAAATAACTTTCTTTTTTGATTGACTCCATTTGATCGATCATACGATTGATCTGTTCTGATGAATACTCTGCATATGTTTCTACTTCTTTTAATTTCCGATAGATTTTATTCTCTAATGAAGTCGGCTCAACGGTATTTTCATGCTCTACTTGAAATCCTAAAACCGAGCCATCTTCTAATGCATTCTTGATGGTGTAGGTGTGCAAGACCTCTCCATACTGATCATGGGTCGTACGTGCCAATTGCCCTTTGGCTTGTTTCCGATTCTCAGGGAAAATCAGCGTACCTGTAAAGCCAAACCAAGTGGACTTCGGAAACATTTTTTTGATTTCTTCCATATTTTCAGCACTTAACGCTCGATGACACTCATCTACTACAAACACGATATGTTGTCCCATTAATTTTTGGAAGCGATTGGTTCCTTTTTTCTCTTCTTGTTTCTTTGCATATTTCAACGCCGCATCTAGTTTTTGACGGGTTGTAATAATCACAACATTTGCATTGGCATCTGCCAACAGAGTTTCACTTAACTCTTTGGCACTTCCTGTTCCCACGATCAAGCTATTCGCTTTGGCATTACCAGAAGAAATCCCAGTATTAAACTCCGAAGCAAATTTCGTAAACTCTGTGGTGGTCTGATTATCTAAATCTTTGCGGTCCACTAACATGATCGTTCGATCGATCCCCGATTTTCGTGCTAAAAGCTTAGTAGATACAAAACTAGTCAACGTCTTTCCTGAACCAGTCGCATGCCACACATACCCTGATTGATGTTTATTTGCGGCAATAAACAAGGCTTGAATCGCATGAACTTGATAAGGATGTAACACCATGAGGGTTTTGTTGTCTTGATCTTCACTGACAATCGTATAATCCGCAATCAAGCGATGGGCATCCGGGATATTTAGCACTTGTTTACAAAACTCATATAAGTTTTCTACTTTTTCATTGTCTTTCGTTCGCCAACTAAATAAAAACTTAGGGTGCAAGTCTTTCGGTAAGGCATTTGCAAAATACCGGGTCGTTTGTTCATTGGAAACTACAAACAACTGCAAGGTCGAAAAGATATTGTTCCGAAACATGCCTTCTTCTGCATACTTTTTGATTTGGTTAAACGCCTGATAGACGCCATCTTTTGCGGTTACTTGTTTCAACTCGATTTGGACAATCGGTAATCCATTGATTAATAAGGTAACATCAAAACGTCGATCCCGTGCTTCTATGTTACTTCCACGTTTTGCAATTTGATGAACCACTTCATACGTAGAGATTCCTCCACCAATGTCTTGATTGGAATAAAGGATAAGTGAGACAGAACCCAATTGCGAATCTTCCCGTTCAATCGTGATCCGAGCCATCCCATTTTCACCTTTTAACCATTTCGCAGCATCAAAGGGGGTTTTCGTCCGTAGCAATAATTCCGTTTTGATCGTTTCAAATTCTTTATCGGTCAAAGGAGAATCATTCAGTTCTGCTTGATTATTTGAGATAATTTTTTGGCGTAAATTGACCCAAAGATCTTCTTCTGATTTTAGATCGGGACGATACGTCCACTGATTATGTCCTTCCCCAAGTACACGAATCAACTGTTCTTCGACTTCCGCTTCCTCACGGTGACTAATTTTCATTCTTCTTCCCTCCTAGACAAACATCTTTTGCAAGAAGCCTTTTTTCGTTTCTTTTAGTAAATCTAACTTGCGTTGTTGAAGAGCGATCGTGTCGTCGAGTTGTTTGAAGAAAGTGCCGATTTTAAATTGTTCATTATAGCTTGGAATAATTATTGGTACTTTAAGCAAAACATCTCGAGTTAATTGCGGCTGTGCGCCACCTGTAATATATTTTTTTATTGAATAAGACAACAACATTGCATAGAGAAATTTTTTATTAATATCAAAATCTTCAACATTAATCACCATTGAATTTCCAGTAATCCAAACAGGCGCTTTAACATAACTGGGAGTTCCTGTTCCTTCTCCACGTGCAGAAATTGTTACTTGGTCTTCTAGGTGATTTGATTTTGAATAGAACCCAATGTAACCATTTGCTCCAAAAACAGGATATCCAGTATCTAATAGCTCAGATCCTGAAATAGTTGGTGGTTGATACATTTTGGCAATATCCCCCAACTTACACTGTTCCCAATCTCCCGTAAATCCAGGAAACCGGATTTCTGGCACTTTTGCTCCGTTTTTAGGGAACATTTTTTGTAAGAATCCTTTTTTCGTTTCCTTCAGCAAATCTAATTTGCGCTGATGAAGAGCGATGATGTCGTCGAGTTGCTTGAAGAAGTTACCAATTTGTTGTTGTTCTTCAATATGCGGAATTTTAAGTTCAATATTTTTTACTATTTTACTATTTAATTTAGGTGGTTCTGTTGCAAAGTTTTAAATCTACTATCAGATAAGGTAGAATAATAGAAAAAGATAGCAGGAGGAATGACGATGAGTCATTTTAAAGGAAAGCAATTTCAGCAGGATGTGATTATTGTAGCCGTGGGCTACTATCTTCGTTATAACCTTAGCTATCGTGAAGTTCAAGAAATCTTATATGATCGTGGCATTAACGTTTCTCATACGACGATTTATCGTTGGGTGCAAGAATATGGCAAACTACTCTATCAAATTTGGAAAAAGAAAAATAAAAAATCCTTTTATTCATGGAAAATGGATGAAACGTACATCAAAATTAAAGGAAAATGACATTATTTGTATCGAGCCATCGATGCAGATGGTTTAACCTTGGATATTTGGTTACGTAAAAAACGGGACACACAAGCAGCCTATGCTTTTCTTAAGCGGTTAGTGAAGCAGTTTGATGAACCGAAGGTTGTAGTCACAGATAAAGCCCCCCTCTATTACAAGTGCCTTTAAGAAACTAAAAGAATACGGCTTTTATCAAGGGACAGAACATCGTACCATTAAATACCTGAATAATTTGATTGAACAAGACCATCGTCCAGTAAAGAGACGCAATAAATTCTATCGAAGTTTACGCACTGCCTCTACCACGATTAAAGGCATGGAAGCCATTCGAGGATTATATAAGAAAACCCGAAAAGAAGGCACTCTCTTCGGGTTTTCGGTCTGTACTGAAATCAAGGTATTATTGGGAATCCCAGCTTAAATCATAGATACCGTAAGGGATTTTATTCTTTATTTAAAACTTTGCAACAGAACCACCATTGAATATATAATCATCGACATAATCGATAATTCCCGTAGCACCATAATAAGGGTATTTACCTGAAATACGAAGATCTGAATCGATAGGAACACGTTTCCCGTCGAATGATTCAGTCAATTCCCCCAACTTCCGCTCTTCCCAATCCTCTGTAAATCCTGGGAAACGGATTTCTGGTCGTGTATCATTACTCATGCTTAAACACCTCCAGCGCACCTTGTAACCACGCTTCATTTTCAGGTGTTGTTTGCAGGGAAGAGATAGCTTCTAAAAGTTCTTTTTCTAGCACTTGCTGTTCTTGTCGTATCTTCTTGATGTCATTTCCGACATGAACCATATCAATTGGTTCTTCTTCTTCAAACGTATCTACATAGCGTGGGATATTTAAGTTATAGTCATTTTCTTTGATTTCATCAAAGGTTGCCAAATGAGCGTATTTCTCGACATCTTTTCTTTCAGCGTAGTTTTCGAGGATTTTTTGAATGTTTTCTTCCGATAATTTATTCTGATTTTTTCCTTTGACAAATTCTCGACTAGCGTCAATGAATAATACATCTCGATTTTGGCGGTTCTTTTTCAATACAATCACCGTCGTTGGAATCGACGTACCAAAGAACAAGTTCGCAGGCATACCAATCACGGCGTAAATACTGCCATCTTCTAATAATTTTTGACGAATGACTCCTTCTGCAGCGCCACGGAATAAAACTCCGTGTGGCAAGACGATGGCCATAGTCCCTGTTTCCTTCAAATGATAGAAACCATGAAGAAGAAACGCAAAATCTGCTTTGGATTTTGGCGCTAATTTTCCATAACGATTAAACCGAGAATCGTCTAAGAAGGTCGTATCTGCTGACCAATTAGCCGAATAAGGTGGGTTCATTACTACTGCATCAAATGTGTAAGGTTCATCTGTTGGCCAATCCTTATTCAACGTATCCCCATTGCGGAGATTCATTTCTTCGGCATCTACCCCATGTAAAATCAAGTTCATTTTTGCTAGATTGTATGTCGTTGTATTTAATTCTTGCCCATGATATTTAACGTTATCTGGGTGAGTTAAGTAGTTACGCACATTTAACATCAATGAACCTGAACCCATGGTTGGATCAAAAACACTAAAGAATCGTCGTTCTTTTTGATCCAACGTCACGATTTGTGCCATCATATCAGAAACCATATGAGGCGTGTAAAATTCTCCGGCTTTCTTCCCTGCTTCTGAAGCAAATTGACTGATCAGAAATTCATAAGCATCCCCGATCACGTCCCCATCGTGACCTAAAACTTCCACGTCATTCAATTTCTTAATGACTTCGGTAATCGTCACATTTCGTTGTTGCTCATCTGTTCCTAGTTTTTTTGATTGGAGATCCACATCATCAAATAACCCATTAAATTGATTGTAGGTAGATGCCAATTGCACAAAGGCTTTGTTTAGATCATTCAATTGGAACGTTGCTTGTTTTGCTTGATCCGCTAAGACGTTGAAAAGATACTCTGGCGAAATCGCATACCCCAAAATATCAACGATTGTTGCAATCAGATCTTCTTTTGATTCTTCATCTGAAAGTAATTCGCGATACAACATCGTTTGTTTGCTTACCGTATCATATTCCTCTAAGGATTCATCTGCTAAAAGAACCACTTGTTCCAACAAACGGTCGGATAAATATTTATAGAAAATCAGTCCCAATAAATAATTTTTATATTCTGACGCATCCATTTTGCTACGGAGATTATCTGCCGCACTAAATAATTTTTGATTTAATTCTGCACCCAAAAAGATACACTCCTATCTCTTATTTAAAGTTGCTATATACCCTCTTATTTTAGCATACTCCCTTTTAGAAAAAGCAAAAAAAAAAGAAAGAAACTTATTCTTGCTAATAAACTACGCGAAAGGAGTCTAACGTTGTTTGATATAACTTAGACTGATCGTTAACTTATTTTTTATATTTCTACATAGTTATCTTTAGAACCATTTCAGATACATATGAAACAATTACATATGATTTTTTCATAAAAAAACAGTACTGTCTAGTAGTATAAAATATACAAATTTCTTAAAAATTTTTTCACTAAAACCACTACCTGAAACAGTCTAAAACACTTATATATCAACGTTTAATGAAACTATCTCCGTTTCATTTCAGATACAAATAAATATAGTCGGGCTCCAAATCCGAAAAAAAATACCCCCAGTAGCTTATCCTAAGCTACTGGAGATGTATAAGTACGGTCATATAACAACGGGGTAGGGTAAATAAATGAAAAAGATGGAAGAATCATTATTCAATAACTTTTTTAAATACTTCGTTGTAATCAGTTACCTGTCCGTTCTTAAATACCACAGAATAATCTTTTTTCCCATTTTCAAGTAACCGAAGTGGAATATCTTTACCAACTTGCTCTGTCACTGCATTACTGATACCTGTTAGATTAGCTAATAAATCTGATAAAGATTGAGCATCTGTAGAAATCTCTGTATCAGTATTTATCGTGATTCCTTTATCTTCATTTACAAGTTTCCAAGTAGGTGGTATAGCTGTGTATGTTTCTACAAATGAATTAAGTTTTTCATTAAGTGACTTCTCTTTTATATTTCCATCTAAAAACTCTGTATATATGGCTTGAGCTATACTAAAACAAAGCTGGCCTTGTTCTAATAATTTTACATCATTAGTTAGTAAAGCTGTGTTCACGTTATCAATCGCTTCAAGAAGAGTATCTTTGGTGTCCCTAACAGCTTTAGGTGTGCCTTCTGGAATTTCCCTACTTGATACCTCGTCCATTTTATCTTCCATAAACCCCTTAAAATCATATCTTTCTCCCAAATCCATAGAAGTTTTTGAGAAAGCTTTCATTTCTGAGTCTATTTCTTCAATAATATTTAACATGTCTGATACATATTGTTTAGGCTGATTCGTTTTTAATCTATATGTGGTAAATATCTCAATTCCTCCAATTATCAATAAAATTGCCAAACAAATCCATAATAATTTTTTCTTTTTCATTTTTCCTCCTATATCCTGCTGTTATAACAGTGACTAATGTAAAGATTTTCCCAATAATCATTAAACTATTATTTACAGGGAATCAAAAAAACTCCTTAGTAAGCTTACACCTTTAGGAGTTCCTGTTTGAACGGTATGCATAATACATTTAAATCAATTTAACATTAACACCTCAGTATATGGTATCTCTACATATACACGGTCTTTTTTTGGATAGTACTCGACATTTATATTGATAGCACTTCCATTGTCTAACGTAGCTTTAGCCCGGTACGTGTTATCACCATTATCATGAGTGATCGTCACATCATCACATGTCCGATTTAAGTTATACTGTTCTTGTAAAATCTGAGTTACCAATGGTACAGATGACTTCTCTAGTCCAGATGAACCCGTCATTCTTGAAAAAATTATACCTATAATAGCCAATACAACGATACCTATAATGACAAACTTCTTATTCATATTTACTTTATTCAACTTTTTATCTCCTATCTCCAAAATGATTTTCTCTCATCAGTAACTCATTGACATCCCCAATAGTACACCAAAGATGGCTCCAGCTACCCCTGCTATCATCAAAATCGTACCCATTTGTTCATCTTTCTCTCGATATAAGTAACCCATAATAACAGCAACAGCACCAAATACCACAGGAATAAATGCTAATGATACTACCATAGAAATCCAACCAATAATCAAATACAGCTTCCCTGTCTCTTGTCCATGTACGATTTGTTCCTTCATTTCATTAATTGTCTGCTCAGTACTTTTCTTTACTGTGTCTGTTCCGGTTGTCTCATCTGTTTCTTGTAATGCTCCGCAAAACTGGCAATACTTACTTTCATTTGTTATTTCTTTACCACATTTTCTACAATACATGTCTTCTCCTCCTAAAATCATTCAATTGCTTATTAGCTAACTGTTTACTTTATTAAATACATCAGAAAACAGCTCATTTATTGGTACACTTAATATCTCAGAAAGCATTTTCATTTGATAGGGTTTAGGAATCGTTCTCCCTGTTTGCCACGAACTTACACATTGCTGTGTAACATTCATTTTTTTGGCTAACTCAGTTTGGGAAAGTCCTTTTTCTTTTCTGTATCGGCTGAGATTACTTACTTTTTTCATGATTCTCCCCTCCTGTTTTATTATATACAACAATATGATGTATTTCAACTCATAAAATATATAAATACTTCAAATGTCATTACAAATACAACAACTTGTTGTACTCTACTGAGAAGGGGGGTGTATTAATGAAACAGAAGCAATATGCAAAGGTCATTAGAGAAAAGCGAAAAGCACTCGGGTGGACACAAAAAGAATTAGCTAAAAAAATCTTCTCTACACAACAGGCAGTAGCAAGATGGGAAAATTCTGTAACAGAACCTAACCTCGATAGCTTAACAGCTCTTTCTAGAGCCCTAGGAACCCCTGTAAGCCATTTTTTAGAGGAGGTTGCAATTGATTCTGAGGAAGAGTTTTTGACGCTCTATCGCTCTCTTAGCGCTGACGATGCAAGTCGGACAATTAACTATATGAAGCTATTAAAAAGACAAGAAAATGAACGCAATCAGCTATTGAAAGATTGAAAAATAAATAACCCACCGAACTTTAACGGTGGGTGTATTGAGATGAAATAAGATTAAGAGCTATGGATAACCTGTCTAGTTTAATATAATTGGGTCTCTTCTATTCCTTACTCTCCGTCCATCATCTCTTGTTACACTTGTAAATTGATAAATAGGAACTAATTCAACTCCTGATAATATCAATTCTTTTATTACTTCATCTATCCCTGCCCCTTTCGCTAGATATACTAAAAAACTACTGCTTGCTTTCACATTGTATAGTTTCTTAATATCCTTAGAAGCTCGTTCAAGAGTGAATCCTTGTTTAACAAAGTAGCCTCTGTTTTCTATTAAAGCATTTTTCACGCTGTTATCCCTGACATTTCGTAGGCGTTCACAAACAGTGTTAATAAGTTCTTTCTCTGTCATTAGATATGTCCCTTGCCACGATAAGCCCTGTAAAACTTCATGTGCTTCATCTAAAATCAATTGTTTTTCCTTGCTAAGTTCTGATCGGGAATTTTGAGGAAATACTCTTTTAGCCTCTTTTTCGTTAAAACATATCTTAACCCATTCATAAGAAAAATATTGATATGTAAAATGAAATTTTTCCAGAAGTGGAAGGATATCTTCATTCAATTTTTGAATCACAGAAGTTGTATTAAAAACGTCTAATCGATAGACATTGCTTCTCTTATGATTAAAGTTTCCTAACGCTTTCTCTTCCTTTAACCTATTTAGGTATTCGAGCATCTTCAAAGGAACATCTTCATCATCTAATTTTTTTATCAATCCTATAAAAGTCATAAGTGATAGTAACTTATTACATTTATCTATGTCATAAGTTTTACCATAGTAAGAACTCATTTTTTTAGCTAATTGTTCCCCCGACAAAATACAAGTCACACTTTCCTTACTATCATCAAAAAAATTAACATCAGAAAGCAAGACATCATAGACACGTCGCATTTCCTCTAGATAATTCCTTATTGTCCTGAAAAGTTTGTCTTTCATTGATTCAAGAGTGTCAAAAAGTACTTTTGATTCCTCTTTCAATTTTCGAAAATGTGTAGGATACAAGTCTAGGTTCTCTAATAGCCAATTAAATGTTTCTACCCGACTGTCTTTCTTTAAAATTAGCATCACAACTCCAATAAAATTTTCACTGATATCACAATTACTGGAATGACAATAAAAAATGGAATGCCCAGTTTTACTGGTAAAAATACTAGCAGAGGGATTATGATCGTTGTGAAACAGACATCTTAAGTTTTTACTTGACTTAAGTAATTTATTCATATCAATGGTTAACAATCTTTCATAAATCTCATTAAAAGACATGTCGGAGGAATCAAACAGGCAGTCTTTAAACCACTGTTTCATTTCTTCTTTGTCGTCATTTTTTATCAACTTAACAAAATAGGTTTCATTGACTAGTTCATACTCTCTCCCTGAATCACTTTGACAATTTTTAGAACATGTCATGGTAAAATCAATCGGAAGCTCAGTAATATCTAACATGTTGTCTTCATTAATTATTATCACTGCATCTGACTTATATCCTCCAAAAAACATTCTATTCGAAGCATTTACATTGTCATCACACCCGGGGATGTTCTTTTTCAAGTATTCGTAAACAGCAACCATTTTACCATAGTCAGTAATTGCTTCTTTTAATAGAAAGACAATCTTGTATTTTTCTAGATTTTCAGAGTACCGAATACTTTTTTGTATCGCAAACGCAGAATTATGAACTAAATTGATAGATAAAACCTTTTCTATGCTTAAGTATCTACTATCATCTTTACTCAAATCTACTACCTTCCCCTTCTCATCTTTAACAGTGTTATCGACATCCAGAATAATTACTCTGGTTTCCACAAAACTCTCCTTGTCATTGCCTTTATTCTTTGTCTTGCTTGGAATAAATGATTGTGATGAATTTAGTATCTCTACAAACTCATCTCTTGTAACTTCTCTATAGTTATCTAAACACCTATCTCTTACATCAGTTTTTTCTTTTTTTGTAACTGGCTTCTCTAATAATTTTTCTTTATCTACATAAATTGGAATATTAATCATTGATGTTTCCATTTGTGTTTCCCCCTTATAAAATTCTGTTAAAGACTAAAACATACAGATAATAAAAACAAACTCTTTATTACTATATGTTTTAGTCTTATTTGTTTACTCAACCTTTATACCGTTCCATGAAACTATCAATATCAGATTTTTTAAATCTAATGACCGTATCAATTTTTATAACAGGTAACCCGTATTGAGAAACATATTTTCTAATCGTTCCTACTGATACACCTAGATATTCACTTGCCTGCTGATAGTCCATATACTCTAGAGTGACTCCAGAAATAATGTCTTCTAGCATAGGCTTTAGCACTGTAATTATCTCTTTCACTTGTTGTTCAACTTGTATAGAAACAATGCTATCAATGATTTGTAGAGACATATTTCCCCCTCCTTTCGTGATTGCTTGAACAAATTTTCTAAGAATTATCTTCGTACTTTTTGCTCAAAATAAAAGTATTTTGTTATTAACCGATTAATCAAACAAAAAATGATTACCAGTTCATCGACATACACATAATACCTCGATAAAAAAGGGGTGTCAATAGTTTTGTAAAATTTATTTACAACACCCCTTTTTTTGAGGTATACTAATTTTAGGAGGTGTGGTCAATATGATAAAACGTCCACCAATAAATTATTTAGAACGAAAAAAGATACTCGGAACAAAAATAAAAGCTATAAGAAAGAGTAAAAAATTAACACAACCAGCATTTGGTCTTATGATTAACAACGGTCAATTAATTGACAAAAAAACTATCTACGAATGGGAGAAGGGAACCTATTTACCAATACCAGAGCGATTATCCCGAATTGCTGATTTGGGAAATATGAGTATAGAGGAGTTAGTTTGTGGCAATGTAGAAGAATATATTTTGGGAATTATTCTTTATAGAGATAGCATTGTACTAGATGGTATAACATTTCCAGATAAAAACCTGTTCCAGCATCTTCGTCAACAGTTCCCACCAGTACACTCTGATTTAGATACATGGCTGGATAGATATTTCAAATTAGAACCAGAGATGCAAGAATTTATTGCTAACAAGACTTGTAATAAAGTTAAAAATGAAAAAATTAGTCTTTTCAATATCTTAAAAATAGAAGAATTATTCATCAATGCTATTGTAGAAGAATTTGACAATAACATTCTTTTCCTCACTAGCAGTATAGAAGAACTACTAGAAAGAATGGTAGATGAATGGCTACCTATTCAATTGAAAGACATGTCTTATCCCGAAGAAGCTGTGAGAGAAATTACTGATAATATAAACAAGCTAGAACAAACGATTTCATCAATTGGGAAAAAATACACTAAGAAAAAAATGAAGGGAGGTGATACCATCTAGTGGTAAGTACTCCTTGTAAACTAAGAGGAGATGATTTCATGGCAAAAATATCAAAGTACAAAAAGAAAAACGGTCAAGTGGCGTGGATGTATAAAGGACACATTGCCACCGATCCACGAACTGGTGAAAAAATAAATACTACGAGAAGAGGTTTTAGTAGCAAACAAGAAGCTCAAAAAGATTATGACGAGTACAGACATCAAATATTATACGGTGTTAAAAAGAAAGCACCTGATATGACATTTGAAGACCTGTATAATGAATGGATAACTCATCAGCGTACCAGTGTTAAAGCTTCAACAATCGCAATCTCAGTAAGATACGCAAATAATCAAGTACTTCCAGCATTTGGTAAGCTTAAACTATCGAATATCTCTGTCCCATATTGTCAAAAAGTGGTAGATGAATGGCACAGTAAATATGAAAGTTACGATTATATGAGAAAACAGACTGCACAAATTTTACGCTACGGGGTTGCAATGCAATATATTGACAATAATCCTATGGAAAAAACACTTCTTCCACGAAAAAAAGAGTATGAGAAAAATCGTAAATTTTACTCAAAAGAGGAGCTTAATAATTTACTGGATGCTTTTAAAGATTTTGGTAACATGAAACAATACGCCTTCTTCAGATTATTGGCATACACAGGTATGAGAAAGAGTGAAGTACTCGCTTTACAGTGGAAAGACATAGACACGTTTAATAAAGAACTACATGTCAATAAAACTCTTGCTGTAGATGAATTTGGTAAAGTTATAATTCAATCTCCGAAAACAAGAGCTTCTAGACGAGTTATCTCTTTAGATACTGAGACTCTTTCTATCCTCAACAACTGGAAATTACAGCAAAAAGAAGAGTATTTAAAACTTGGATACAATACTAGCTCTAAAGAGCAACATGTTTTTACAACAGTTAAAAACACTCTATACATTCCAAACACTGTTAATGATTGGTTAAGATATATTTTGAAAAAATATAACTTGCCTCGTATTACACCTCATGGGTTTAGACATACACATGCTAGTTTATTATTAGAAGCAGGAGAATCTGTCAAGGTAGTTCAACAACGATTAGGGCATGAAAATAGTAAAGTGACATTAGACATCTATGCACATATTACAAATAATGCACCTAAGAAAACAGGTCAAGACTTTGCTGATATGATGGCTCATCAGTAAAAGAGCTGGTCAAAATCTGGTCATTTCTAGTATACAGGCAAAACAAAAAAGCTAGAACCCTTATATATCAAGGGTTCTAGCTCCTATAACAGGTTTACCCAACACTGCCTTCCATCTCATAACTAATCAACCGATTCAACTCAACCGCATATTCCATCGGTAATTCTTTCGTAAATGGTTCAACAAAGCCCATAACAATCATTTCTGTCGCTTCGGCTTCAGATAAGCCGCGACTCATTAGATAATATAATTGTTCTTCAGAAATTTTTGAAACTTTGGCTTCGTGTTCTAAGGAGACTTGGCTGTTATGGATTTCGTTAAACGGAATCGTATCTGATTTTGATTTTTCGTCCATGATAATCGTGTCGCATTCGATGTGGGAAATCGAGCCTGCGCTGTCTTTTCCAAAAGTCACTTGGCCACGGTAGTTAACTTCGCCGCCGTCTTTAGCAATTGATTTTGAAACAATTGAGCTAGAGGTATTCGGCGCATTGTGAATCATTTTGGCCCCAGTATCTTGGATTTGGTTAGCGCCAGCAAAGGCAATCGATAACATCGTGCCACGGGCACCTTTGCCATCTAAGTAAACGCTTGGGTATTTCATGGTTGTTTTAGCTCCTAGGTTCCCATCAATCCATTCGACAGTGGCACCTTCGTAAGCTTTAGCACGTTTGGTTACTAAGTTGTAGACGTTATCTGACCAGTTTTGAATAGTGGTATAACGACAATAAGCATCTTTTCTTGTGAAAATTTCTACGATGGCCGCATGCAAGCTGTTACTTGAATACGTGGGTGCCGTACAGCCTTCAACATAGTGAACGCTGGCTCCTTCATCGACAATAATCAAGGTCCGTTCAAATTGGCCGGTATTTTCAGCGTTGATTCGGAAATATGTTTGTAATGGTACATCAACTCGAACGCCTTTTGGTACATAAATAAAGGTTCCACCTGACCAAACAGCTGAGTTTAAAGCGGCCAGTTTATTATCTGTTGGTGGCACAAGTTTTGAAAAATACTCTTTGAATAAGTCAGGATATTCTTTTAACGCAGAGTCAGTATCTGTAAAAATGATGCCTAATTTTTCAAATTCTTCTTTCATATTGTGGTAAACAACTTCTGATTCATATTGAGCAGAAGCCCCAGCTAGATAAGCACGCTCAGCTTCGGGAATCCCAATTTTTTCAAAGGTTTCTTTGATTTTATCAGGTACATCATCCCAATCGCGTGCGGGTTTGTCACTCGGTTTTTGGTAATATTTAATTTTACTAAAGTCAATATCTGACAGGTCTGGACCCCATTCTTGCATGGGCATTTTATTGAATTGTTCTAACGATTTTAAACGGAAGTCAAGCATCCATTCTGGTTCGCCTTTCACGCGAGAAATTTCGCGAACGACGTCTTCTGTTAGGCCGTCTCCGGTACTAAAGACTGGTTCCACATCGTCGTGAAAGCCAAATTTATATTCTTCTAATTCAGGTACTGTACTCAATTCGTCGTCACCCTTTCTTTATTTTTCACAATGTAAATGACCGGCTTCGCCTTGGCCGTTATTAGCAACAGCCTGCTCTAAGGCTTTCCAAGCCAAGGTTGCACATTTAATCCGAGCTGGAAATTTAGCTACGCCGCTTAACATTGCTGCATCGCCTAATTTTTCATCTTCGGCCACTTCATTTCCTTGAACAAGTTGAGAGAAATCCTCTGCTAAGGCCGTTGCTTCGGCGATTGTTTTTCCTAAGACTGCATCAGTCATCATACTAGCACTTGCGGTACTGATGGAACAGCCACTTCCTTGAAAGGCGATATCTTTAATCACACCGTCTTCAATGGCCACATCCAGTTCAATCACATCTCCACAAGTAGGATTATTCAGTTCAATTGTTTGGCTAGACGCATCTAGCGTTCCGTGGTGATGTGGGTGGCTAGAATGGTCCAAAATGACTTGGCGATATAAGTTATCTAATTTAGAAAGTGCCATGCTGGAAAAACTCCTTTGTCGCTTTAATCGCTTCAACTAAGCGATCTGCGTCTTCTTTGGTATTGTATAAATAAAAACTTGCCCGTGCGGTTGCTGGCACGCTCAAATAGTTTAATAGCGGTTGCGCGCAATGGTGACCCGCTCTGACAGCGACCCCTTCCATATCTAACGCCGTAGCCACATCATGTGGATGTAAACCGTCAATATTAAAAGCAATCACACCTGTGTGGTCTTTTGGATTCTGTGGACCATAAATCGTCAAGCCCTCGATAGCTTGCAACTTCGGCAAAACATAGTGAACAAGGGCTGCTTCATGTTGATGAATGGCCTCTAAACAAATTTCTGTTAAATAATCAATGGCGGCACCTAAGGCAATTGCCCCAGCAATATTAGGTGTGCCAGCTTCAAATTTCCATGGAAGCTCTTTCCAAGTACTTTCTTGAAGATGAACAAAGTCAATCATTTCGCCACCAAATTCCACAGGTTCCATTTGTTCCAATAAATGACGTTTGCCATAAAGGACACCAATTCCAGTTGGTCCACACATTTTGTGACCACTAAATGCATAAAAATCAGCATCGATGGCTTGAACGTCCACAGGCATATGAGGAACTGCTTGCGCGCCGTCTACCACCATCACAGCGCCATTTTGATGAGCTAATTGTGTTAATTCTTCGATTGGATTAATGACCCCTAACACATTTGAAACATGAGCAATCGAAACAATTTTCGTTTTTTCTGTAATTTGTTGACGTGCACTTGCCATGTCTAAAAAGCCGTCTTCAGTGATGTCTATATACTTCAAAATGGCTCCTGTACGTTGGGCTAATTGTTGCCAGGGAATAATGTTTGAATGATGTTCCATGTAAGATATGACGATTTCATCCCCATCTGTAACTGCCAAGTCACCATAACTTTTGGCAATCCAATTCAAACTGGTTGTTGTTCCTCGTGTAAATAAAACTTCCGCTGTTTCTTTGGCATGGATAAATTGGCGAACCTTTTCGCGGGAGGCCTCATAGTCTTTCGTTGCTCGTTCGGCTAACGTGTGCACCCCACGATGAACATTGGCATTATCGGTTTCATAATAATGTCGTAAAACATCTAACACCGCCGTTGGTTTTTGGGTTGTCGCAGCATTGTCTAAATAAACTAGCGGTTCATCATTAACTTCTTGAAATAAAATAGGAAACGATTGACGAATGGTTGCTGCATCCATCATGCGTTTAACTTCCCTTCGATTACTTCTACAAATTCATTTTGTACTTCTTTGACTGGAATTGCTGTAATGACAGAACCTAGGAAGCCACGAATCACCAAACGTTCCGCTTCTTCTTTACGCAAGCCGCGGCTCATTAAATAATACATTTCTTCTGGATCTACTCGACCAACGCTGGCTGCATGTCCGGCAGTCACTTCATTTTCATCAATTAAAAGAATTGGATTGGCATCACCACGAGCTTTATCAGACAGCATTAAAACACGACTTTCTTGCTGTGCGTCGGCTCCTTTTGCTCCTTTTAAAATGTGGCCAATTCCGTTAAACGTTAAAGTACCACGTTCACGAATAACTCCATGTTGTAAAATATGACCAATTGAATATGGCGCTTTATTTGTCACTCGTGTGTCGATGCCTTGTGTTTGTTTACCTGCACTAATTGCAACAACTTTAACTTCTGAATGAGCGCCTTCGCCAACTAAATCAGAATCAAAATCAGCAACAACATCGCCATCATTCATGACGCCTAGAGCCCAATCAACAGAGGCATCCCGCATAATATAGCCACGACGATTCATATAAGTCGTTACAGTTTGCCCTAATTGATCTACGGCTGAGTATTTAACTTTTGCGCCATCTTTCGCAATCACTTCCACAACGATATTTCCAGAAGCTTTCTCTGCGTGATGACCAGTTGATTGAAAACGTTCTAAATAACTGAATTCACTATGATTATCTGCAACGATTAAAACATGTTTAAAGAAAGGTTGGTTGCTATCTGAATCCTGAATAAACAAAGATTCAATGGGCTCTTCAATCACTACGTTTTTAGGAACGTATAAGAAAACGCCACTATTCATGAAAGCTGCATGAGCTGCTGTCAGCTTATCCTCTTCTGGTAATACGGCTTTAGTCATATAGTATTCTTTAACTAATTCTGGGTGCTCTTGTAAAGCAGTAAAAATGTCTGTAAAAATTACCCCTTGTTCCGCTAATGAGGCTGGCAATTGCTCAAAAGCATGAAAAGATCCTTGTTGAACAATTAAAGGATTGTCTTTCATTTGATCAAAACTTGCGACATTTCCTTCAGAAGGCACATAACTTTCCATGTGAACATTTAATAAAGGCCAACGATGAAATTTCACACGATCAATATGTGGTAACTCACTTTCGTCAGCGTTTCTTAAAGCCGTTGTTCGCAATTCAGTCATCCAAGCTGGTTCTTCATGTTCTAGTGAAAAAGCGGTGACTTCGTCAAGATAATCCATTAGATTTACTTTTTTCATTTATCTTGTCCTCCTTACGCTTCTTCTTTGTAATCAATACCTAATTCTTGGCTGATACCAGCATAGCCTTCTGTTTCTAAACGTTTTGCCAAATCAGCCCCACCGGTTTTCACAACGCGGCCTTCCATCATGATATGAACAACATCTGGCGTGATATAGTTCAATAAGCGTTGATAATGGGTAATAATTAACGCACCAAAGTTCTCGCCGCGCATTTCATTAACCCCTTTAGAAACTACTTTTAACGCATCGATATCTAAGCCTGAATCAATTTCATCTAAAATGGCAAACGTTGGCTCTAACATCAATAATTGTAAAATTTCATTTCGTTTTTTCTCGCCGCCAGAAAACCCTTCGTTTAAGTAACGCTCAGCCATTTCTTCAGGCATATTTAATAATTCCATTTTGCTATCTAATTTTTTTAAGAACTGCATGACTGACATTTTGTTGTCTTCGTCACGTTTTGCATTGATTGCTGCACGCATGAATTCAGCGTTGGTAATCCCTGGAATTTCACTTGGGTATTGCATTGCTAAGAATAAGCCTAAGCGAGCGCGTTCGTCTACTTCTAAATCTAAAACGTTGACGCCGTCAAACAGAATTTCTCCTTCTGTGACTTCGTAGTTAGGATTTCCCATAATTGCTGCTGATAAAGTAGATTTACCAGTTCCATTAGGTCCCATAATTGCATGGATTTCTCCAGTATTAATTGTTAAATCGACTCCTTTTAGAATCTTTTTATCTTCAATTGATACGTGTAAATTTTTGATTTCTAACACAGACATGTACAATTCCCTCCAACTTGTTTTAATCGTTTTTCCGTTCTCACTCATTTTAGCCTAATTGAGAATGAATCGCAAATTACAATTGCTAAAAATAACAACTCTTATCATCAAATTTTAGGATTCAATTTGTGAAGGAAAATTTTAAAAGGCTGATATTTCAAAGTTTCTCTATATTTTTAAGTGATCCTCCCTACACAAAGAAAAAAATTCTGGTAGAATAAAAAAATTTATTCAAGAAAGCGTTTTCTTGGATAATTACTTTAGAATGACTTTCGCAAAGAGAGCGTTGAGATACGCCTTCATCATCTATACAAAAAAATCCAGAGCATTTGCTTCTCTGGATTCAATAATTTTTATTAGTGATTGGTTTTATACTTCTAAAAGTTCTTGTTCTTTTTCAGCAGTAATCGCATCGATATTTTTGATGCTATCATCTGTTAATTTTTGAACATCTTTTTCAAATGAACGTAATTCATCTTCAGTGATGTCGCCATTTTTTTGAGCTTTTTTCAACTCATCCATTGCATCACGACGAACGTTACGGACAGCAACTTTTGAGTTTTCCGCTTCTTTTTTCACGTCTTTGGCTAATTCTTTCCGACGTTCTTCCGTTAATTGTGGAATCACTAAACGGATGACATTTCCATCATTGGTTGGGCTAATGCCGATATCACTCATTTGAATAGCTTTTTCAATGTCAGCGATAGAATTTTTGTCAAACGGTGTAATCATTAATACCCGTGCTTCTGGGATATTGATACTTGCTAATTGGTTAACTGGTGTTGGTGCACCATAATATTCTACTTGAATACGGTCTAATAGGCTTGCGTTCGCACGACCAGCACGAATTTGACCTAATTCACGGCGTAAGCTTTCTTCCGCTTTTGTCATTTTTTCTTTGGCTGTTGCTAAAACTTCTTTAGACATTCTTTATTTCCCCCTTACAGTTGTTCCGATATTTTCACCAAGGATGGCACGACGGATATTTCCTGCTTCATTTAGGTTAAAGACAACTAAAGGAATATCGTTATCCATACTTAATGAGCTTGCTGTTGAATCCATTACTTGCAGCCCTTTAGAAATAACATCTAAATGTGTTAGTTCTTCAAATTTTGTCGCTGTTTCATCCACACGTGGATCCGCAGAATAAACACCATCAACATTGTTCTTCGCCATTAAGATGACGTCCGCATCTACTTCTGCAGCTCGTAACGCAGCCGTTGTATCTGTCGAGAAGTAAGGATTTCCTGTTCCTCCGGCAAAAATAACAACGCGGCCTTTTTCTAAATGACGTTCTGCACGACGACGAATGTATGGTTCTGCAATTTGACGCATTTCAATTGATGTTTGAACACGTGTAGGCACACCAAGATTTTCTAATGTATCTTGCAATGCTAAGGCATTCATCACAGTAGCTAACATGCCCATATAATCAGCTTGGGCACGTTCCATGCCCATTTGAGCACCAATTTGTCCACGCCAGATGTTTCCGCCGCCAACCACGATGGCCATTTCGATACCTAATTCATGGACCTCTTTAATTTCTTGGACGATTTCTTTAATGACTGGTGGTTTAATGCCAAAACCGTCTTCTCCGGCTAGCGCTTCTCCACTTAACTTTAATACGACACGTTGATACTTAGGTTTAACCATCATAATTCCCTCCAAGATTCTCTAAAAATCATTCAATTCCTCATTTAGATGACTTTTCACCAAAATGATTTTTTAGACCAAGCAGTGCGATCCACTGGTTTTGCCTAAAAAAAGGGAGCGCATATCAAAGTTATGCGTTCCCAAATGGCTGAAAGACTGCCTTGAATCAAGCAGTAATCAATTTATGCAGCTTCCTTTGGGGATCGCTGTCTGTTTAGATACTTATGATTCACGGCTTTTCAACCGAGCGTTTGATGCTCTTAGTTTTTCATTTGGCTCATTACTTCATCCGCAAAGTTATCTTCACGTTTTTCGATACCTTCGCCAACTTCAAAACGTACGAATGATTTCACTTCGCCGCCTTTAGAAGCAACAAATTTTTCGACAGTCATATCTGGATCTTTAACAAATGGTTGGTCAACCAAAGCGATTTCTGCTTTGAATTTTTGTAGACGACCAACAACCATTTTTTCAACGATATTTGCTGGTTTACCTTCGTTTAATGCTTGTTCAGTTAACACAGCTTTTTCGTGTTCTAATTCTTCTTGAGGAATTTGAGATTCGTTGACATAGCGAGGGTTGATTGCCGCGATGTGCATAGCAACATCTTTCGCTACTTCTTCGTCAGTTGTGCCATCGATAACTGTTAATACAGCAATACGGCCACCCATGTGTAAGTAAGCGCCAAATGCAGCATTGTCAGCTTTTTCGACAACTTCAAAACGACGGAAGCTGATTTTTTCACCGATAACAGTTGTTGCTTCGATTAAATCAGATTCGATTGTGCCTTTTTCAGTTTTAATAGCCATTGCTTCTTCCATCGTAGCTGGTTTGTTTTCAGCAACTTTAGTCGCAATGTCTTTAACTAAATCTTGGAACATTTCGTTTTTAGAAACGAAGTCAGTTTCTGAGTTTACTTCAACGATTGCTGCAACGTTACCCACAGTTGCTACGTTTGCTAAGCCTTCAGCCGCAATGCGGTCATTTTTCTTCGCTGCTTTAGCCATACCATTTTCACGTAAAAAGTCTACGGCTTTTTCCATGTCGCCTTCTACTTTTACTAATGCTTTTTTAGCGTCCATCATTCCAACGCCAGTCATATCGCGTAATTCTTTTACCATTTTAGCTGTAACGTCTGCCATTATTTGTGTCCTCCTCGGATATTATCAATTCTTTTTAAAAAAGCTATCTCAAAGGAGAATCAGGCTTTTTGTCGCCTAGCCTTTGAGACAGCTCCGTAATCATTATTATTCAGCTGATTCGTTATTTCCTTCAACAACATCAACGATTTCTTCGATTGAAGTTGCTTCTGGTGTTTCTTCAACGAATAACTCTTCAGTTGCTTGGTCTTCCCCTTGGTTACCTTCGATGAAAGCGTCAGCCATTTTAGCAGTGATTAATTTCACAGCGCGGATTGCATCATCATTTGAAGGGATTACAACATCGATCTCATCAGGATCACAGTTTGTATCAACCATTGCAACGATTGGAATGTTTAATTTGTGTGCTTCTTGAACAGCAATGCGTTCTTTACGTGGGTCAACGATGTACATTACATCTGGAATTCTTGGCATATCAGCGATACCACCTAAGAATTTTTCTAAACGTTCACGTTCTTTGTTTAAGCCAGCAACTTCTTTCTTAGGTAAAACTTCGAAAGTGCCGTCTTCTTCCATTGCATTGATTTTTTTCAAGCGAGCAATACGTTTTTGGATTGTATCCCAGTTAGTTAACGTACCACCTAACCAACGATGGTTTACATAGTATTGACCAGCGCGGATTGCTTCATCTTTGATTGCTTCTTGTGCTTGTTTTTTAGTTCCTACGAATAAAGCAACGCCGCCTTCTTCTGCAACGTTTTTCATGTAATCGTAAGCTGCATCTACTAATTTCACTGTTTTTTGTAAGTCAATGATGTAGATACCGTTTCTTTCTGTGAAGATATATTTCTTCATTTTTGGGTTCCAGCGACGAGTTTGGTGACCAAAGTGTACGCCGGCTTCTAGTAATTGTTTCATAGAAATTACTGCCATGTTGTGTTTCCTCCAGTTTGGTTTTTATTTTCCTCTTCTTTTCGTCAACTCCTTGAAGAACTACCGTAGTAGCACCACTTCGCAGATGGAAAAGAATGTGGATTTCGTGTGTGAAAATCACACCTTTAACAGTATAAGATATTTTAAGAAAAATAGCAAGCCTTAAAACTAGAAATGTCGCTCCTACTGCGCTTGCCAAACAAGATGACATTCTTCGTTTCCCGTTTCACCGATGGTTCGCTTTTGTTGGACAAAGCCTTGTTTTTGATAAAAGGCATAAGCTGCTTGATTTTTCCTGTAAACAGCCAAAGATAAGAGGTCCTGTTCTTCTTTTGCTACTTGCAGTAATTTCTGACCGATGCCCTTCCCTTGAAACGCTTTTTTTATAAAAATTCCTGCGATATAGTTATCCATTAAGCCTAAAAACCCAATTATCTGATCCTCTTCTTCTGCTAAGATCAGTGTTGCTTTTGGTAACGCAGCGCGGACAAATGCCTTATTTTCTTGCCAATAAGTTGGTGCGACAAATGGATGAGCTTCTAGATTCGTTTGCAGCCAAATAGCCATAATGGTTTCTAATTCTTTTTCTGTTAACTGGGTTGTCTTTTTGATAGTCAGCATTTTTTGACACTCGTTTCTGTTATTGATTATTTTCAAAGTAAAACATTAACACGCCCGCTGCGATAGCGACATTCAATGATTCTGCTTGACCTTTCATTGGAATATAAAGATTTTTCGTGGTTTCTGCTAACAATTCTGGCGAAACCCCGCTACCTTCATTGCCTAAAATCAACGCATAATTTTCCACTGCCTCTTGTTCATAATAAGCAATCGCAGCTTCATTTAGTTCTGTACCGAAAACTGGTAGACCTTGCTTCTTGAATGCCTGAACCACTTCAGTCAACTCTCGTTGGAGAACTGGTAAATGATAGTGGCTTCCCTGCATTGAGCGCAACACTTTTGTATTGTAAATATCTGCTGTGCCCTTACCTAAAATCACGCCTGCTAAACCCGCTGCATCAGCTGTGCGAATCATCGTACCAACATTACCAGGGTCTTGGATATTATCTAAAAGTAACCAACCACCTTTAAAAGAAAGCGACTGCTCTTGTTGCGTTTCCAAGGTGACAATTGCCAAAATTCCTTGTGAAGTTGGCAGCTCCGACAAGCTATTTAAAACCTCATCACTAACAAAAATTAATTTTTCTGTTTCTTGTTCAGCTAACCAAGTTCCCCATTCTTGTTGACCTCTTTGGTTAAACAAAATCCACTGGACATCGGCATTGGCCTTCACAGCTTCTTCAACTAAATGAAATCCTTCTATTATATATTGGTTCAGTTCTTCTCGGTACTTCTTTTTGTATAATTTTTTCCATTCTTTTAATTGGTTATTTTTCGTTGATGTAATTTCTTTCATAAGTCACCTCGCCTTTGTATTATAGCATGCTTCTAGCTTGCTTGGATACTTGCTAGAACCAAGAAAAATCGCTATCATAAAGAAAAAAGCAAAGGAAGTGTCTCTCATGGAAAAACTAAGAATGAATGTACAAGGACGTGTCCAAGGTGTTGGCTTCCGCTACATGACAAAAATGGTGGCAGATCAATTAGGTGTCACTGGTTCGGTGAAGAACGAAGACGACGGATCCGTTTCAATCACAGCAATTGCACCTGAAGACATAATGGAAACATTTATCAAAAAAATCAAAGATTCCCCCAGTCCAGCGGGACGTGTAACGTATGTTGATATTCAAGAAGACCCTTTGTTAGAAGAAACGGAACAATTTAAAGTGATTCAATAAACTTACTTTCTAACGATTGATTTCTTTGGGAAGAAGCCTTGAACAGCAAGTAGTTCCTGCTTTTTATTGATTTTTGTAAGAGCTTCTTTTCGATTTTGATTGAAAAAGATCGCTGTTTCAAGTATAGTTAACCATGTAAAAATTTTTTAGAAAAGGACCGAATTACATGCGTAAATTAAACCGATGGCTTTACGGCTCTGGCTTACTATTTTTAGTAATGTTTTTATCAGGCTGTGTGAAAACAGGAGCAGATGGACAACCAACTGGTGAAGGTTTTGTCTATAACTTCCTTGTTTTACCGATGAGTAATGCAATTACTTATCTTGTCGATAACTTTAATTGGAACTATGGTTGGGCGATTATTTTTATCACCATTATTGTACGGATCATTATTTTACCGTTAGGCTTACATCAATCGAAAAAAAGCTTTATCCAAACGGAAAAAATGCAAGCAATCAAACCCCAAGTGGATGTTGCACAAGCAAAAATGAAACAAGCAAGTACGCGTGAAGAACAAATGGCCGCACAAGCAGAACTACAAAAGATTTATAAAGAAAACAATGTGAGTATGGTTGGCGGAATTGGTTGTTTGCCTTTATTAATTCAAATGCCTATTTTCTCTTCTCTGTTCTTTGCTGCTCGTTATACAAAAGGTATTGCCACGGCAAGCTTCTTAGGAATGAATTTAGGGCAACCAAATATGATTTTAGTGGCATTAGCTGGTTTAGCCTATTTAGCTCAAGGTTATATTTCAATGATTGGTATTCCTGAAGAACAAAAGAAAACAATGAAATCAATGCTGATTGTTTCACCATTAATGATTGTTTTCATGTCCTTTAGCTCACCTGCAGGCGTAGCGCTTTACTGGGTAGTTGGTGGTATTTTCACATGTATTCAATCTGCCATCACAAATATCCTCTTACGTCCAAGAATTAAAAAACAAGTACAAGAAGAATTGAAAAATAACCCACCAAAACAAGTGGTTACTCCTATTAAGGATGTGACACCAAAAGAAACAAACAAAGTAGCGCAAAAAACGAACCAACCAAAAGCAAACGGCAATAAAGGTCGCAATGCTGGAAAACAAAAACGTAAGTAAAAAAAGGATCGCCTCTAAACGGCGATCCTTTTTTTACTTCAATTCTTTCCCAGTCATCTCTTCAATAGTTCGAATAGACTTTGGACCAAAGCCATGCAACGAAAGTAACGCTTTTCGGCCTCGTGCGTAGAGTTCATCCACACTGTCGATTTTTTCATTCGTTAGCGCACGAACAGCTGGCTTTGATAATTGTGTTAAAATTTGTTCAAATGTTGTTTCTAGCATGCTGTCAGTTCCTCCTTAGCGGTCGAAAAGCAGCACTTTTTATTTTACAATTAATAAATCTAGGCTAGCAATTGATAACGCCATTTTAGCAATTTGCATTAATTGTTTTAATCGGTTTTGTTTGACTTTTTCATCCTCAACCATAACCATCGTTTCATTGAAGTACGCATCAATTAACGGACGTAGATTTACTAGTGCTTCATAGTTTTCTGCAATCGTGCGTGTCGCAAATGCTTCAGATAAATCGTTAACTGCTTGATACAGTTCTTTTTCTGCCTTATTTTCAAACAGACTTGGATCAATCCCTTCTTCAGTATCACCTAAAAGTTCTTGACCTTTTTTCGCTAAATTAATAACACGCGTTAAGGCTTCCATTGATGGTTTAAAATCTTGATCTTCAAAACGGCTTTTTAAAATATTCGCTGAAGCAAATAATTTCGATAAATCGGCTTGCTCAGCAGACACCACTGCATCGATAATGTCATGGCGAACATTTTTCGTCATTAATAATTGACGTAAGCGAGCTTTCACAAATTCAACGACTTCTGCTTGTCCTTCGTTTAGTAAAACGCCATATTTCTCAACATCTTGATTCACTGCTTCATCAACTTCTGTTTGTAATTGAACTAATGGGAAGGTCCAGCCTTTATCTTCAATAATTCGGATAACGCCATAGGTTTGACGACGAAGTGCATAAGGATCGTTAGAACCTGTTGGAATCATACCAACTGAGAAGAATGAAAAGACGCTGTCAAGCTTATCGGCTAAGGCTAAAACAGCCCCGATTGCTGTTTCTGGCAATTCACCTTCACTGGAAGTTGGTAGATAATGTTCTCGAATCGCCGTTGCTACGGCTGGTTTTTCGCCTTGTAATAAGGCATATTTTTCTCCCATAATTCCTTGTAATTCTGGGAATTCACCAACCATATTTGTTACTAAGTCAAATTTATAAATTTCAGAGGCACGTTTTAAATCTTCCAATTCATCCTCAGATAAGCCAACTTTTCGACCAATGATTTGTGCAATTAAAGCAACCCGTTGCATTTTTTCATAAATTGAGCCAATCTTTTCATGGAAAGTCACATTTTTTAGTTTTTCAACACATGCTTCAATCGTTAATTTTTTATCTTCATTGTAAAAGAATTCTGCATCTTCTAAACGAGCAATTAACACTTTTTCATTTCCTTTAATCACGTTTTCAAGGTGAACATTATCCCCATTGCGAACAGCGATAAAATGCGGCATTAATAAGCCTTGGTCGTTACGAACTTCAAAGTAACGTTGGTGTTCTTTCATAGAAGTCACTAATACTTCATCTGGAACAGATAAATATTTTTCATCAAAACTGCCTACAAATGCAGTTGGATATTCCACTAAATTCGTAACTTCTTCCAATAACTCTTCATCTAAAGCTAACTGCCAATTTTTTTCTGCAGCGAGAGCGTTCGCTTGATCAACAATCATTTGTTTCCGTTCATTCGGTTGAACCACTACAAATTGTTCTTTTAATTTTGTTTCATATTCATTAGCGTGTTGGAACGTCACATCGTCTCCCAAGAAACGGTGGCCACGAGAAGTTTGCCCTGTCGTCACGTCTAACACGTTGAAAGGAATTACTTCATCATCAAGTAGTGCCACAATCCAATGAATTGGACGAATATATTCGAAATCATAGTTTGCCCAGTGCATTGTTACCGGGAAAGTTAGACTTGTAATCACGTCATTTAATTTTGTTAATACCTCTTTGGCACTTTGGCCTTTGGTAAACTTCGTCACATAGACATATTCGACACCATTTAATTCTTTGAAAACAATGTCCTCAGTTGTAACTCCTTGGCCGCGTACAAAACCTTGTGCAGCTTTTGACCAATTTCCTTCAGCATCTAAAGCAATTTTTTTCGCTGGACCTTTTACTTCTTCTTCAACATCCGCTTGTTTTTCAGGAATCGCAGTTACTTTCACGGCTAAACGACGAGGTGTGGCAAAGGATTGCACTGTTTCATAGTCTAAATGATGTTCATCTAAAAATTTGATTACTTTTTCTTCAAGTTGGATACGGCTTGGTGTGACAACATGTGCGGGCATTTCTTCTAAGCCAATTTCTAATAATAAATCTTTTGCCATGTTATTCTGCCTCCTTGGATACGTGTTGGTCTTTATTTAATAATGGGAACCCTAATTTTTCACGTTCAGCCACAAAAATTTTCGCTACGGAACGAGCCATATTCCGAATGCGGGCTAAATATCCTGCACGTTCCGTTACAGAGACAGCGCCGCGAGCATCTAATAAATTGAATGTATGGCTACATTTTAAAATATAATCATAGGCTGGATGAACTAAGCTTTCTTCAATACAGCGTTTAGCTTCTTTTTCAAATTTGTCAAAGTTTTCTAAAAGCATTTCTTGGTTACTAATTTCAAAGGAATATTTTGAATGTTCATATTCAGGTTGAACAAAAATTTCACCATATTTAACGCCTTGTGTCCATTCTAAATCATAGACACTTTCGACTTCTTGGATATATGATGCCAAGCGTTCTAACCCGTAAGTAATTTCAGAAGTGACAGGATGACATTGTAAGCCCCCGACTTGTTGGAAATACGTAAATTGGGTAATTTCCATGCCATCTAACCAAACTTCCCAACCTAAACCAGCACAACCCATTGAGGGATTTTCCCAGTTATCTTCTACAAAACGAATGTCATGTTCTAATGGATCAATTCCTAATAATTTCAAACTTTCTAGATAAAGTTCTTGGATATTTTCAGGAGAAGGCTTCATTACAACTTGGAATTGATGATGTTGGTATAGACGGTTTGGATTTTCACCATAGCGTCCATCAGCTGGACGACGAGAAGGTTCTACGTAGGCAGCATTCCATGGTTCAGGTCCAATGGCACGTAAAAACGTGTAAGGACTCATGGTGCCGGCTCCCTTTTCTGTATCATAGGCTTGCATTAACATACAGCCATTAGATGACCAAAATTTTTGCAAGGTTAAAATCATTTCTTGTACGGTTAACTTGTTTTTCATTGTTTTCCTCCTTGGAATATTTTTTATAGACATAGGGATTGACTTTGCTTCGGGAATGTAAATTTAAAAAGGGCTACAGAAAAACAATTTTGTAGAATGGGATAATTTTTATTCGGTTACAACGTTCCACATCTGCTCCATGTTTTTGGCTAAACAGTTTGTTTTAACATAGAGGAGACAACGCCCTTTGGTCACCTTGTGCTGTTCATCATCTACTCCATGTTTTTGGCTAAGCAGTTTGTTTTAACATAGAGGAGACAACGTTCCCTTTGGTCACCTTGTACTGTTCATCATCTACTCTGTCGCTTTTGCGCCAATCGTAGTGATTCACAGCAAAAAGTCCCTATGCCTATTAATAGACATAGGGACGAATAATTATCGCGGTTCCACCCTACTTCCGATGTGTTCATCGGCAGCTTCGTTTGTCGTACTCTAAAGTGCCTTTCAAAAGTTCCGTGTTTCTGGCTCCCACTCTCCCAGATTCGCTTAACAGAGGGTTCTTTTTACTTCTCTTTTTCTTCGTACGTATTTAACTTCTCTATCATAATACGGTGTCTGAGGGAAGTTGTCAAATTTTTTTTAGAAAAACGTTGAACTGTTTCAGAAATTTTTGGGCTTTGTGATATATTGCAAAGCAATTCTGTTTTCTGGTTTGATATCCACCAAATAAAGCACTAGTAAAAAGAAATATTCTGCTGGTTTCATCATCAGATAAACCAAATCTGCCACATAGGGAGAATGGATTTTTTTAGCTATCGGAAAACCGTAAGTGTCATAATTTTTACGGATAAACCGATGAGTTTTCGGGACTTTTTCCTCTAAAATTTGTTCAAAAGCATTTGCAACACAAAGTTGTCGGTTCACAACCACTTGATGATTATGACGAATGCCCATTCGCTGTGGTTTCACAAAGTTTCGGTGTCCACAGGCAGCAACCGTACATAAATAATGTTCATCCACTTGAACATTTGGCGGTGAGATTTTTTGAGATAATGCCCAATCACTAGTTTCTGTCCAAGCTCGAACCATTGCATCTGGTCGTTGTCCGAATAAAATAAGTACTGCTAAAAAAATCCCTAGAATAGGTAACATGAAAATAAACGCCAGCCACCACCAATTTAAACTGTTCATTAATACTTTTGCTAAGATACCTGTTTTTTCGACACGGGTATGATCTCCTTGCCAAGCAACGATTTGTTCTTTGATTGTTCTCAACGCCAATAAAATAAAATTAAAAGCAGGTAAACCAAGAAAAATAACGACTAGGATATGGTTCGATAGTTGCACAATCCAAATGGCTGCAACAAAAATACCAATGTACGTTCCTGCGATTGCAAAAACCATCACTAATGGCGGCAACCTTTTTTCCTTACTAAATTTCAACAAAAAATAACCAGTCAATCCAATCACAATGAGCCATAAAATAACGGGTTGTTCTTCACTAGCAATTGGATTATGGGTAGCACCATTAATTAGCACTTCTTGCCAATCTCCTTTGAACATGTACATAAAACGAACAAAAACTAACGAAAGAATGATTCCTAAACTCCACGTCCAACGTTCAATCGCTGGTTCAAATCTGGACTCGTGACTTCTCTTAAATAAGAAATAAACATTATAAAGAGTCAAAGTAATCGGAGCAACAAAACATACCAACACAATTAAAACATACAAAATACTAACCATACAAACTAGTCAACTCCTTTAAAAACAGCTTACTCAAAACATCATTCTTCCTTCTTTCGTGGCGGAATTTTTAACGTATTTTCCCACGTTTTCATTTGATCAATAAATTTTTTACTTTTTAAGTGCAAACCAACATATTCATCGTATAACATATCAATCGTTTCTCGAATACTCTTCTTAGTTTCTTCTTTTACTTGAATGTTTTGGACTTTTTCATAGGAGACTTGCGAAAATAAGCGAATAAAATGAATTGCTCTAGGATCTGCATGGTAGCGCTGTTCATCTAAATGCCAATGTTTTTCACAAAGCACACCGCTATATTTTGAGGAATAATCAAATTTCCCTTGTGTTTCGCCACAAGCCACACAATGATGCCATTCTGGTCGTACACCAAACCGTTCTAACAATTGAATTTCAAAAATATTTGTAATGATTTCCGGATCTTTTTGCTCATTTAAAGCGGATAATGCCATGTGGGTAAATTGAAATAAATTAGGGTCATAGTGCTGATCTTCAATTGCTGCATCGACTAAGTTTAAAATATATGTTCCATATGCGTTAATAAATATGTCTTGTTGAATGTTTCGAAAAGGTTGAACTTCTTTGCTGCTATTGAGAAAAGATAAGCCTTCTTCTCTAAAATTTCCGATGTAGACGGCTTCTGTAAATGGCAGAATCGCTGGCAAAAGAGGATTATTTTTTCGATGCGCGCCTTTCACAAAAAACATCAATTTTCCATAGGATTCTGTAAAAATTTTGACGAGTTTATCCTTCTCTTTAAAATCCTTCGTAAATAAAATAATGCCTTTGGTCTCCCCTAATGCCATTCAATTCACTTCCATTTCTTATGTAAATTAGTGTAGTGTTTGGAAAGTTCGTTTATACACTCGCTTCCCAAACACTACTTTCTTAATATTCTTCTTTGCGATAACCAAAATCTTGTAAATAGATTTTTTTGTCACGCCAGTCTTTTTGGACTTTTACCCACAGCTCCAAATACACTTTGTCATCTAATAAATATTCAATATCTTGACGCGCCTTGGTACCAATTTGTTTCAGCATTTTTCCGCCTTTGCCAATAATGATACCTTTTTGACTGTCCCGTTCCACAATAATGGTTGCTTGGACATGGACTTTATCGTTTTCATCCCGTTTCATTGAGTCCACAACGACAGCGACAGAATGAGGAATCTCATCTCTTGTTAAAAGTAACACTTTTTCACGAATTAATTCGGAAACGATAAAATATTCTGGATGATCCGTAATTTGGTCATCAGGGAAATACTGTGGTCCTTCTGGCATTTGCTCAACGAGAACATCCATCAAATGCTCAAAATTATTTCCTTCAGTGGCAGAAATGGGAATAATTTCTTTAAAGTCCATTTGTTTCGAATAGTCTTCAATGATACTCAATAAATCATCTGGATGGACTTTGTCAATTTTATTAATAATCAAGTAGACTGGACTATTATTATTTTTCAATCGTTCAATAATAAAGTCGTCACCTTTCCCGCGTTTTTGATCAGCACTTACCATAAATAAAGTAGCATCTACTTCACGCATCGCATTATAGGCACTTTCCACCATGAAATCGCCTAAGCGGTGTTTAGGTTTGTGAATCCCTGGAGTATCGATAAAAACAATTTGTGCTTCAGGAATTGTATAAATTCCTTGAATCTTATTACGAGTTGTTTGTGCTTTGTCACTCATAATTGCAATTTTTTGGCCGACAATTCGATTTAACAATGTTGATTTTCCAACATTTGGTCTGCCGACAATGGCTACGAAACCAGATTTATGTTCAGTTGTCATTGTATTTCTCCTCTTATTTCCACATTTGAATGATTTGTAAAATTTTTGGTACAAATAGAATTAGTCCTACTAGCACTGCGAAACCGGCTGTTAATAAAACAGCTCCTGCGGCCATGTCTTTAACTTTTTTTCCGATTGGATGAAAGTGAAAATCCGTAAACATATCTACGACATTTTCAAAAATTGTGTTGATAATTTCTGCCAACCAGACAAGAAAAACAGCCAATAACAACCACAGCCATTCAGCAAGTGTTAAGGAAAACAAGAAACCAAACACAATGGCCGTGACACCAAACGCCACATGTTTGCGCATATTACGTTCTTCTCGAAAAACTGTTTTGATTCCTTGCCAGGCAAATTCTAATGAATTAATAAAATGTTTATTTTTTCCTGTTTGCTCATCTTTTAAGGCCATACGCATCTAAAATCTCTTTCTGTAAACCAAACATTTCTTTTTCATCTTCAGGTTCCATATGATCGTACCCATTCAAATGTAAAAAGCCATGTACTGCCAAAAAGCCCATTTCTCGTTCCAATGTGTGCCCATATTCAACTGCTTGTTCTGCTGCTCGCTCTGTTGAAATAATTAAATCACCTAGATTACGTGGTAGCTCTGCCAACTCTTCATCATCAAAAATAATTGGCAATTCGTCTTCCCCTTCATCCTCTAAAGCAAAACTGATGACATCTGTAGGCATATCTTTGCCCCGATAGTCACGATTAATCACTTGGATACCTGCGTTATCTGTAAAAGTCACCGACATCTCCGTATCTTCGGCAATTTCTAGAAAACCCGCTGCAAATTGCAGCAAGTTTTCGATTTCTTTGATTTCTTCTGTTGGTACTTTCTCGGTTTCATCAATGAAAGTAATATCCATTAGTCATCTCTCTTTTCTTGTTCATCTTTCATTTCTTCTGCTTCAGCTTTCATTTTTGGATACTTAATCCGTGAATGGAAGGTACTGCATAATCCATTAATTAATGATTTTTCAATGATGCGAATCTCTTTCATCGTTAACCCACATTCATCTAATTGGCCATCTGAAATTCTGTCTTGAATCACATTATGCACAAAGGCTTGAATTTTTTCGTTGGTGGGATGATCCATCGCCCGCACAGCAGCCTCACAAGTATCAGCAATACTCACAATCCCTGCTTCTCGTGTTTGTGGACGTGGTCCAGGATAACGGAAGTCGGATTCTTTAATTTCAGGATTGCGTTCTTTTGCTTTCACATAGAAAAATTTCATCAATGTTGTGCCATGATGTTGACGACAAATGTCAATCACCATTTGCGGCATATTGTACTCTTCTAAAATTTTGGCGCCATCAATTACGTGGCCAAAAATAATTTGTTTACTATCTTCTGGTAATAAAAAGTTATGTGGATTTTCTGCACCAGCAGGTAAGTTTTCCACAAAGAAATTGGCGTGTTTAATTTTGCCAATGTCATGGTAATAACAAGCAACTCGTGTTAATAGCGACCGCCCGCCAATCTCAGCAACAGCGTTAGCGCTCAAACTAGCCACCATCATGCTATGATGATAGGTACCTGGCGCTTCTTCTAACAGTTGTTTTAACAACGGATGGTTCGGATTACTTAATTCATTCAAGACAATCATACTATCATCGGTCACTAATAATTCGATATATGGATGCAAGCCCATTGTTGCTAAAAATGAAAGTACCGTTCCTGCACTTGCACAAATTAAAGCTGTCCACGTTTTACCATCTGTTAAACTCATCCCTTGATAAATCATTAAGACAACCGCCATGAAAACAGGAAAGACCACTACCCACATTAAAGCTGGGAAAACTTGCTCACTCATCCGTTTCCGTTTAACAACTGTTGCTAGAAATCCTGAGAATAAGTACATAATCAGAATAACCGTCAACGAGTTTGTGCCGATAGAATTATAAAAGATAAATAACGCAAAAACGACTTGGAAAATGGCAGCGATTATCCCTGAACGACGATTCACAAAATGATTTAGAATCAGCGGCGCAAAGGCTGCTGGATAGAACAAGGGAATATACATCAACTGCTCTGTTTGGAAAATCTGGAAGAATTTCATTAAAATAACACTGATTAGCATAGCACCCGTGTAAAAGATAATAAACGAGCGTTGTCGCGAAGGCTCAGTCACTTGTTTTGTAAAGAAAATCAACACTTCAACTTGAAGTAAAATAGCTAATGCTAATGCCACCATCGGAAAAATAGAGGTATTTTGACTAGTCATTCCTAGTAACTCAAGTTTTTCGACCGCTTTTGCATCAATTTGAGTACCTTCACGAACAATAATTTCGCCTTGATAAATCATTGCGGGTTGAACAGCATTCATCGCTTTTTGGCGTAGCTCTTCTGTTCGTTTTTCATTGGCAATATCGTTTACCACAATCCCTTGGTTAACAATGTAACGAATGACTTGTTGCATGGTACTCGTAATATCTAAGTATTGAATTTTACCGTTAGCTTCTTGGCGAATTTTATCCAAATCAGATTCTCGAACGTGATTTTGCATCGCATCATCCACCAACATCAAACTTTCTGAACGAACCTTATCCAATTGCTCAGAGGTTAATGTAAAGATTGTTTGATAAAAAACATTAGGAAAACTTTGATAAAACGTAACTTCATCTTGCGGTAAAGATTCAAACAATGATTTTAAGCTAGCTACTCGTTCTTCTACGGTCGGCGCAGGAATCGTTTCTTCCTTTTTGGCCTTCGCTTGCTTATTGCTGTACTCTTTGTCTACTTTTTCATTCGCAGAATCAATCAATTTAAATAATTTATCAATACGATTATGTTGGACAGATGCCGTATCTTCTTGATAAATATATTCGGGTGTGACAGCTTCTGCTGCCAATTTTTTTCTTTGTTCTGTTTCGTAGGTATTCTCGATATTTTTATTTGCACGAATGGTTTTCTCGGCCAGTTGACCTTCTTTAATTTCTACTCTTTTCTGATGGACACTGCCAAACATAATCATAAATAAAAGAAGAGAAAAAACGGCTAATAAAATAGGTAAATAGGCTTTACCTAAACGATCCCCTAACTTTGTAAGTACTTTTTTCAAAAGGTACTTTCACTCCTTCCCTAACTGCTTAGGAATGCTTTTGTTGTTCCTTTTCATAGGCTTGAATAATTTGTGCTACAACCGGATGACGCACAACGTCACTGGCTTCAAAATTTACAAAGGCAATTTTTTCAATGTCTTTTAACGTACGCTCGGCGTTAACTAAACCACTTGTTACACCACGTGGCAAGTCAATCTGACTAGTATCTCCATTAACAATCATTTTTGAACTAAACCCTAAACGAGTTAAAAACATTTTCATTTGGGCAACCGTGGTATTTTGTGCTTCATCTAGAATGACAAAAGCATCATCCAATGTACGACCACGCATATAAGCAAGCGGGGCAATTTCAATAACGCCGCGTTCCATTAAACGATTTGTATGATCCATACCAAAAATTTGATACAAGGCATCGTAAACTGGACGTAAATAAGGATCGACTTTTTCTTTTAAGTCACCTGGTAAAAAGCCCAAGCTTTCGCCAGCTTCAACGGCTGGACGAGTTAAAATAATTTTTTGTACTTCGCCTTTTTTTAAGGCTGCTACTGCCATCACCACGGCTAAAAAGGTTTTTCCTGTCCCCGCAGGTCCCACCCCGAAAATGACGTCATGAGTTTTAACTGCATCGATATATTTTTTTTGACCAACATTCTTAATTCGGATGGCCCGACCATGATGGTCCTTCATAATTTCTTCTTCATACATGGCAATAAACGCCTCTAAATTTCCAGCTTTGGCCATTTTTAAAGCAGAAACGACATCTGGCGTATGCACTTTGATGCCTCGTTGAATTAATGTTTGTAGCGCTCTTAACACGGAAGCGACTAACTCTACCTCTGATGATTCGCCAATTAACTGAATAACTTCGCCACGACTATTAATCGTTACGTGAGTATTCTCTTCTAAAAATTTGATATGTTTATCATGTGTTCCTAAAAGCATGTGTGCATCATCAGAATCAGTAAGTATTAATTCCAAAGATTTTGACTGATTATCTGTCAAAAAACGTCCATCTCCTTTATTATATAGTCCTTTACAATGATACCACATTCTTATCTGTTTAAAAAGAAGTCGTACCTGATTTGACTTTGAAAGTCAAAAAAGAGAAAACCGTAAAAAGCTACCGGTTTTCTCTTTACATAAAAAAACTAGGACAGTATACTGTCCTAGTTTCGATAACGCTCTTAGTTTTCTTGTAATAATTCTTTCACAATTGCGTTAACTTGGTTGCCATCGGCTTTGCCTTTGACTTTCGGCATCATAGCGCCCATCACTTTACCAAAATCTTTTGGTGAAGTGGCGCCAGTTTGCGTCATTACCTCTTGAACTAGTTGACGAATTTCTTCCTCTGTTAGTTGTTGAGGCATATATTTTTCAACAATTGCTATTTCAACTTTTACTTTTTCAACAAGATCGTCGCGTCCCGCCTTTTCAAACTCTGATAAAGAATCTTTTCTCTGTTTCATCTCACGAGACAATACAGTGAGTTCTTCTTCTCCGTTCAATTCACGGCCCGCTTTAATCTGATCATTTTGAATGGCAGTCTTTAACATACGAAGTACGGCTAAAGTTTCTTTGTCTTTAGCTTTCATCGCTGTTTTAATGTCGTCATTCAATGTGGTTAGCAATGACATACCACCAACTCCAATTCATTCAAAACTAGAATTTTTTACGTTTTCTAGCTGCTTCAGATTTTTTCTTACGCTTTACACTTGGTTTTTCGTAGAATTCACGTTTACGTGATTCTTGTAAAGTACCCGCTTTTGAAACGGAACGTTTGAAGCGACGAAGAGCATCATCAAGAGATTCGTTTTTACGAACGACTGTTTTTGACATGTTATTCCCTCCCTCCGAGCTTAAAAAGTAACCGTTTTTCTTATTTGTGGGAAAAACCCACAAATTAAAATACTGTCCTTGTTATATTATAGCTAAAGCATAAATAACCGTCAACCACTCTACTGATAAAATACGAAATTTTTGTTTGATTTTTCGTCTTATTCGCTATTTTTCGCAACAATCGGCACAACGACCAAGTATTTCAAAGCGATGTCCTTCAATTGAACAACCTTTTAACTGTTCTTCAAAAAAATTCATCGGACACATGTGAATTTCTTCCGTTTTGCCACAAACCGTACAAATAAAGTGATGATGATGTTCCACCTCTTGGCAACAACGGAAGCGAAACTTTTGTTCGCCATTTAATTCTGTTTTTTCCAGCAATTCTAAGCGCTCAAAGTCATGCAAGTTACGATAAACCGTATCATAACTGACTCCTTTAAAGGTTTCATTCATAAATTCATACACTTCACGTGCAGAAACATACCGATTTCGCTTAATCAAATAGCTCATCAGTAATTCTCGTTTTTTAGTATATTTTAATCCACTGGCTTTCATGGTTTCTAAGGCTTGTTCAATATTGGTTTTTACTGGTGCCATCGCCATTTCCTCCCTCACCAACCTAAATCAGAATCATTACGAAATAGATTCTGGACTTATGGTATAATAAAATTATTAAAAATGCAAGAAAGGACTTACCCTCTATGACTATTTCTGAAGAAAAAAAATGTGTGACGATTTTTGTCATCTCAGATTCTGCTGGCGAGACCGCTTCAAAATTGGCGGCTGCTTCAATGGCCCAGTACCCCACTGTTGATTTTACTTTGATTAGACGAACATTCGTTAAAGACGAAGATAAACTGGTGCAAGCGTTAGAAGATGCCAAAAAAGCAGAAGCCATGGTACTGCATACTATTATTAATGATCATCTCGTGGCGATTGCTAATCAATTTTTCAATGAGCATCAATTGTTCCATTTTGACATTTTGACACCACCAGTTGCGGAAATCGAACGATTAACAGGTGTCGCGCCCATGCGGGAACCAGGTGCCTTACATCATCTGAATGAAAATTATTTTAAACGAATTGAAGCAATGGAATTTGCTGTCAAATATGACGATGGCAAGGACCCACGAGGCTTTTTAGAAGCGGATGTGTTACTTCTTGGCGTTTCCCGAACTTCTAAAACACCGCTAAGTCTCTTTTTAGCCAACAAGAACTTAAAAGTTGCTAATTTGCCACTGATTCCTGAAGCACATTTACCGAAACAATTATTCGAAATGGACCCTAAAAAAATTGTTGGCTTAACCAATGATCCCAATGTTTTAAACGGGATTCGTAAAGAACGAATGCGCGCATATGGATTGCCTGAAAATACTTCTTATTCAGATATTGAAAAAATTCGGCGAGAACTGGCTTTTGCTAATGATCTTTATAAAAAATTAGGTTGTATCGTTATTGATGTCGCTTCTCTTTCAATTGAAGAAACTGCCTCAATGATTCTTAATGCTTTGAACTTAGAAGATCATAGTTATTATTCCACGGAAACAGCCGAGGATTAAAAAAAAAACGAGAAAAAATCACTAGTGATTTTTTCTCGTTTTTTTTAAAAGACTTGAACGCCTTCTTGATCAATATTGAAAATTTGGATGCTCGCTTTGGTAGATAATTTCTCCAAGCTTTGAACAATTTCGTTGGTTCGTTCTTCTGGCGACAAGATTAGCACAGTTGGACCAGCACCGCTTAAGAAAGAGCCATAAGCACCTTTTTGCTGAGTTAAACGACGAATTTCTTTTAAGTGAGGAACCAATGAACGACGATACGTTTCATGCCATTTATCTTGTTCCATCATTTTGCCTGCTAAAGGTAAATCCCCGTTTAAAATTGCGGCAATCATAACATTGGCAATTGAGCTGGCCGCGACCGCTTCTTTATAAGTCAATTTTTCGGGCAAAACAGCGCGACTTTTTTCGGTAAATAACGGTTCCTCTGGAATAAATGCAATGACATCACACATTGGAAAGTGATGTTTGACATGGTAGACTTGGTTTTCTACATGGCTAGCCACCACGAAATCTCCTAAAATAGCTGGGGCAACATTATCCGGATGTCCTTCCATCTCTGTCGCCAAACGGACTTTTTCTTTAGGGGACAAATTTAAATGTGCTAGTCGGTTAGCTAATTCAATGCCTGCTACAATCACACTTGAGCTACTGCCTAGTCCTCTTGCAAGTGGAATGTCAGAAACCATCCGAATAACTTTTGGTGTTAATTCTGGTGCAATTTTCAATGCCGTTTGAATTAATAAATTCTCTTCATTAGTAGGAATCTCTTCTCCCAAAGTATGTTGAATTTCCCAAAATTCACTTTCACCTAAAACGTTGATTGTTAAATAAGCGGATAATGCAATGCCACATGAATCAAAGCCAGGTCCTAAGTTGGCACTAGTGGCAGGTACTCTTATTTTCATAGTGTTGCGACTCCTTTTCGTAAGTGCAGACGCATTTCTTCCACGTCACTCATTTTTGAAATAGCTACTTCTGTCTCCATTGCTGTATCAGGATCTTTCAATCCGTTACCAGTAAAGACTGCCACGACGGTTTCACCTGTTTTAATTTTACCGCTTTTAACATGTTGAATAACTCCAGCTAATGAAGCAGCCGAACCAGGTTCAATGAAAACCCCATCTTGAGCAGCAATTTTTCGGTAAGCCGTTAAAATTTCTTGATCTGTCACGGCATCAATGAAACCACCGGATTCATCGCGTGCCTGTTCTGCTAATTGCCAACTAGCAGGATTTCCAATCCGGATCGCTGTTGCCACGGTTTCAGGTTGCTCAATCACTTGGCCTTTCACGATCGCTGCGGCACCTTCTGCTTCAAAACCATGCATTCTTGGTAAAGTTGTTCCTTGTTTTTCATGCCATTCTTTAAAGCCTTTCCAGTAAGCGGAAATATTGCCGGCATTTCCAACTGGAATCGCTAAAACATCGGGCGCTTGACCTAATTGTTCACAAACTTCAAAAGCTGCTGTCTTTTGCCCTTCTAAGCGATAAGGATTCACTGAATTAACTAGCGCAACTGCCTCAGTTTTCGCAATCTCTCGCACCGCTTTTAATGCTTCATCAAAGTTACCTGGAATTGAAATAATGTCCGCCCCATACATAATAGCTTGCGCCAATTTTCCCAGTGCGATTTTCCCTTCTGGAATCACTACATACGCTTTAATGCCTGCTCTTGTGGCATACGCAGCAGCGGCGGCACTAGTATTTCCTGTAGAAGCACAAACAATCGCTTTGGCACCTTCTTCTACCGCTTTTGCTACAGCCATCACCATCCCGCGATCTTTGAATGAGCCAGTGGGATTTAAGCCTTCGTATTTTCCATATAATTGAATACCTAATTCTTTGGATAAATTAGGTAAAGGAATCAGTGGCGTATTTCCTTCGGCTAAAGAAATCATTGGTGTTTTTTCTGTTACGGGCAAATACGCTTGATACTGTTTTAACAAACCTTCATACATGTTTACTCATCTCCTATAACCTTCATTACATTCAATAACTGAAAGGCTTCCGTATTTTGAATAGCTGTCACAACTTGTTGCATTTGTGCTTTTGATATCTGGTGTGTAATGGCAACAATTCTTGCTCGCTGTCCATCTGATTTCTGTTGAACTAATTGATCAAAGCTGACTTCTGCTTTAGTCATTAATTGCGTCAACTGCAAAAATTGTCCTGGTGTATCTGGAACATCTAATGAAAAATAGTACTGCCCAAATACATTTTCGGAACTCGTCAATTGGGTTTTATGTTGATACGAATTGAACATATGGCCAGTCGTTGCCAAGCGAATGTTTTTAGCAATCGTAATTAAATCACTGACAACACTGGTTGCTGTCGGTTTAGCGCCAGCTCCTGGACCGTAATACATTGATTCGCCCACGCCTGCACTTTTAATAAATACTGCATTGTACTCATTCCGAACAGATGCAATAGGGTGCTTTTGATTGACTAGCATAGGCGCCACTTCTACCGAGATACTATTCTCATTTTGTTCAGCAGAGCCAATCAATTTGATTTCATACCCCAGTTGTTTAGCCATAGCGACATCATCTAAAGACAATCCGCGAATTCCACGAATATCAACTTGTGGTAATGAAACATTCATCCCAAAAGCAAATTGACTTAAAATAACCATTTTATAGGCTGCGTCAATTCCATCGACATCATTTGTCGGATCCGCTTCAGCAAATCCCAACGCTTGCGCTTCTGCTAAAGCTTCTTCATAACTTTTATCAGCAGAAACCATTTGCGTAAGCATATAATTCGTCGTACCATTCACAATCCCTAAAACTTGTTGAATATTGTCTGCCGCTAAGCTATTAGCAATTGTTCTTAAAATTGGAATCCCGCCAGCAACACTTGCTTCATAATATAAATCACAATGATGTTTTTGGGCTAACGCTACTAATTCACTCCCATGTTGCGCCAGTAAATCTTTATTAGCAGTCACAATATGTTTACCCTTTTCTAAAGCTTTCATGATATACGTTTTGGCTGGTTCAATGGTTCCCATTAATTCCACAACGATTTGAATCTCTTTATCTTCTAAAATATCATCAATTGAAGTTGTTAAAGAAAGACCGTATTCTTCCGCTTGCGCTTGTTTCGTTTCAAGATTTCGGACAAATGCTTTTTCAATGACTACATTCATTCCTGTCACTTGTGAAATTTTCTCTTGATGTTCTTTCAAGAGAGTTAAAACGCCAGTGCCTACAGTCCCTAATCCTAGTAACCCGATCTTTAAGGTATCCTTCATTTTTACCTCCATCAACAGCGCTATTCTAGTTACGCTATTTTTTCCTACTTTTTATCGATGTTCAATATGCTCAAAGGTCTGATTTAAAATATCTATTACATGATGATCATCCAATGTATAAAAAATCGTTTTTCCTTCGCGACGTGCCTTGACAACCCGGCTATCTCTTAATAATTTTAGTTGATGAGAAACGGCGGACTGTTCCATTCCCAATTGTTCACTAATCGCCGTTACGTTATGCTCGCCTTCTTTTAAAAGTAGCAAAATTCTTAAACGTGTTGGATCACTTAATACTTTATATAATTGACTTACTTGTTTGATTTCTTCCATTTGTTTCATTATAGTCGCCTCACTTTGCACTCATTATAACACAGAGTTTTTTAAAATAAGAACTGCGATTGTTCTTTCCTACGAAAAATATGGCACAAAGAAAGTTGGAAAAATGACAAACTTGTCGATTTTCCAACTTTCTTCATCTATTCGTGGTTGGCTTTCTGAACTGCATCCATCACGGCATAACGGAAGCCATTTTTTTCTAGAGCTACGACACCGCGAATCGTACTTCCTCCTGGAGAAGTCACTTCATCTTTCAATGCTCCTGGGTGTTTTTTCGTGTCTAAGGCTAAGGTCGCCGTTCCTTTTATCATTTGAGCGACAATTTCATAAGATAAGTCTCTTGGTAACCCTTCTAAGACTGCTGCATCTCCCAATGCTTCCATAAAGATATCAACAAAAGCTGGACTGCAACCAGCCACAGTACCAAAAGTTTCCAGTTGCGCTTCACGAATTTCTTTGACTAACCCTAAAGTAGCAAGAAGTTCCATTACCAGGTCCTTCGTTTGGCCTTCAATTGTTGGTGCCAAGGCTACGCCAATCACGCCTTGATTCACGCTAACTGGTGTATTAGGAATGGCATGAACAACTTTGGCTTCTTTATTGCCAAGAGCCATTTGTGCTTCTTGTATGGTATGACCTGTTGCAACAGAAATCAATAGACTTTCGTTGGAAAAATGAGGGGCTAACTCCTGAAGGACAGGTAACACGACCTTTGCTCCTGTCGCAATAAAAATAACCTTACATTCTTGGAAAAGTGCATAATCTGTGACAAGTTGAAAGCCCCACTCTTTTTGAAATGCTTCTGCGGTTCCACTTGAGCCGCCCTTCACATATAAATGTTCCTTCTTGACTGCCTCAGCTTTCAGTAATCCTTTAATCATAGCACCGCCCATACTGCCAGCACCGATAAAGCCAATTTTCATAGCATTCCCTCCTTAGTTAAATAAAGTGTTTGTGTCAAAAGCTAATTGACTTTTGACACAAACACTAACAGTCGTACTTGTTTCGTACAGCCTGTTTCGTTTATTTTATTTTGTTAATTCATTAACGACTGCTTCAAAAGCAGCAATTTTTTCAGAAGCTTCTGAACTACTTGTTGCTTTTGTCGCTAGATAGAATTTAATTTTTGGTTCTGTTCCTGATGGTCGGATAGCAATCCAACTGCCATCTTCTAAATGATATTTCAACACATCAGAAGGAGGCGTTTGTAATTGTTCTGTTTGACCATCTGCAAAAGTGCGTGTTAATTCTTTAAAATCTTCCGTTTGAGCAACTTGAATCCCGGCAAACTCAGTTGGCGCTTGTTCACGACATTTTGCCATTAAAGCTTTGATTTTACCGCTGCCTTCAATTCCGCTCATTGTTACGGAAATAGTTTTTTCTTCAAAGTAACCAAATTCTTCAAAGATATCTTGTAAGCCATCGTATAATGTTTTTCCTTGTTTTTTATAGAAAGCCGCTACTTCTGCTAATAAAACTAACGCTTGAATTGCATCTTTATCACGAACAAAAGGTTTCACTAAGTAACCATAACTTTCTTCAAAACCAAACATAAACGTTTGACTGTGGTCTTCTTCGTATTGTTGAATTTTTTCAGCAATAAATTTGAAACCTGTTAAAACATTAAACATCTTCGTATTATATTTCTCAGCAATCGCTGTAGCAAGTTCACTAGAAACGATTGATTTTAGAACCGCAGCATTTTGAGGCAACGTGCCTGCTTGTTGATGGGCTTCTAAAATATAATGAATCATAATTGAACCTAATTGATTTCCTGTTAATACTTGGTAGTCTCCGTTTGGCATCCGCACAGCGGCACCTAAACGATCAGCATCTGGATCTGTTGCAATCAATAAATCAGCGCCTTCTTTTTCCCCTAAACGAATCGCGTATTCAAAAGCTGAATGTTCTTCAGGGTTTGGTGACTTAACTGTAGTAAAGTCAGGATCAGCAACGGCTTGCTCAGGTACTAAAACAAATTTTTCAAAACCGGCTTGTTTTAATGCCTTTTCTCCTAACATTTTCCCAGTTCCATGTAAGGGAGTGTAAACTAATTTTAATTCTTTACCCATTTCGTTAATTAATTCTTGATTAATCGTAACTGTTTTAATTTCTTTCAAATACGCGTTATCGACTTCTTCACCAACAATGTTAATTAAACCGCTGTGGGCAACTTCTTCATCTGATAAGACATCAATTTTCAAAGGATTTTCGATACTACGAACATATTTAGTTAATGCATCTGCATCAGCTGGCGGCATTTGACCACCGTCTTCACCATAGACTTTGTAGCCATTATAGGCAGCTGGATTGTGAGAAGCCGTAATCATGATTCCCGCAAAAGCTTTAAAGTAGCGGACCGCAAAAGATAATTCTGGTGTTGGTCGTAAGCTTTCAAACACAAAAGAAGGAATATCATGTTTAGCTAATGTTTTAGCTGCTTCCATTGCAAATTCTGGAGACATATGACGTGAATCATAGGCAATAGCTACACCGCGACGTTTTGTTTCAGGATCTTGCGTATCCATAAAACGTGCAAGTCCTTCTGTTGCTTGACGAACCGTAAAGATATTCATCCGATTAATACCGGCGCCTAAAATCCCGCGCATCCCGGCAGTCCCAAATTCTAATGGTGCGTAAAATGCATCTTCACATTTTTCAGGGTCTGTATTTAAGTCCTTTAATTCATTTTTTAAATTTTCTGGAATATTTTCTTCATTTAACCATTGTTGGTAAACTTGTTCCCAAGACATGGAAAACACCTCATTTGTTTTTTTGTTTTTACTTTTTAAGTATAGCATTGGATATTCGTTTAGAAAAGGGAAGTTGTAGCGTTTTCTCTCAGCAAATGATTTTTATAAGAAAAATCTTACTTACTGTTCTATTTTTGTTTGTCTATTTTCAGAAAGCTGTCGTGTAATCCGTACCATTCGCTCACAAAAAAGAGGCATTTCTTCTGGTGAAATTCGGGAACAGTTCAAGCGAATACTTCCACGTTTTTCACTAAAAGCTACACTTGGTGCTACCAAAACACCTTCTCGTAAAAACACTTGCCAATCTTCTGGCTTAAGTGCCCCTTGACGCCAATGTGCCCATAAATAAAAGCCGCCTTTTACTGGCGAAACTTCCCATTCTGGCAACGATTTAAATACTTGATATACAGCTGTTGCTCGTTGTTCCACTTGTTTATTTAATAACGTAATTTTTTCAGAAAAAGAAGGATCTTCAATCGCCATTTTAGCGAGCATCTGCGGAAAAATACTCAACGAAACATCCATCATTTTTCTGGCTTCTGCAATTTGTTTCGTCACGGAGGCGGGCGCACTTAACCAACCAATTTTCGTGGTCGAACCTAAAATTTTTGACAACGAACCGATATACAAGACATTATCTGGATCTAATTTTTTTAAAGGAGGAATTTCTGTTTTCGGGATAAAACTTAGCTGCCCAAAAACATCATCTTCTAAAATAGGAACTTGATACGTTTGACAAACTTTCACGAGCTGTTCTCTTTTTCTTAAAGGCATCACTGTCCCAGTCGGATTTTGAAAGGAAGGATTAACCATAACCATTTTGATGCGATGTTGTCGGATTGTTTGTTCTAGCGCTTCAAGATCAATCCCTTCCTCTGTCATGGGCACACCAAATAAGCGCACACCAGCAGCTTGGAAAATTGGTAAGGCATAGAAGAAAGATGGATCTTCTACGGCAACACTATCTCCTTGTCTCAATAAAACTTGCAAAACTAAAAAAAGTGCTTGTTGCGCACCTGAAGTAAGCAATAAACTTTCACTTGGTAAATGAAGCTGATATTCCGTTGCTGTAATGGCTTGGATTTCTTTTCTTAACGGCAAATAACCTAATTCATCTTGTGCTTCCTCTTTTAAAAATTGTTTCCAATTTAATGCTGGAAAATCGAAACTGGGAATTAAGTCTAACGGTAACTCACCTGTATACATATCTAAGTCAGTCGGCAAATTTTGTTTAGCACGTAACTCAATCTCTGTCACCAAGGGATGAACTTGTTTGAACACATTTTGTTCTAAATAACGATGCCAATCCGTTCGTGGCGTCATCATTACCCCCCATTTCCCTTCGTTGACAATCGTTCCACTCCCTCTTTTTCGCACAATCCAGCCTAAGTCCACCAGTTCATCTAATGCATGAACAACGGTTGAACGATTGACAGACAAGTATTCTGCCAGTTTACGTTCCGAAGGGATTTTTTCGCCTGGTAATAATTCGCCTGTTTGAATCTTTTGAACAATCATTTCCATAATACTGCGATAAATGGGAACATTTTGTTCTTTTTTAAGTTGCCACATAGCAATCACCTCAACAATTGGATGAGTTAAAAGTAATCCAGTTTAATGCTTTTGTCAATCGAAAATACAAGAAAAGTGAGACAGCCGTTTTGACGAATGTCCCACTTTTCTGTTTTACTATTAACAGGTTTGTCTCAATGTTTGTGTAAAAATGCTTGGATGGTGTTATAAAAGATTCCTGCGAACATAAAGATTAACCAACTAAACCGCCAATCCCCTAAAACAAAACTAATAAATAGATAGAGTGCAACAACTAAAGGCCAATAAACGGATGCAATAATTGCACCGACAGGATTTCCCACAGGTCCTTCCTCTGTTTTTGTTTGTTGAGGGGCAAAATCAGGATGACCAACATGTTCTGAATAAAAATAAGTTTCATTCAACAATTTATTAAAACTTCCTTTAATTACTCCACCAAATATAAACAAGAAGACGCCAACCGATACTAAAAAGAAGAGCCAACTAATCCCCATCGTTCCATTATAATATTGTCCGCCCATCATTTGATGCATGGAACGGCGCATCATCAGATGAAGGCCACTACTAAAGACAACAACTGGGATTAAACCCAAAATACAAAAAACGACGCCCGCTGCCATACAAAAAATAAATGATCGTTGAAAACTTTGTTCTCTTTGTGCAACTTCTTTTTTTAACTTAATCGGAATCAATCGTTGCCCCAGTTGTTTGTCCATTGCAACAAACCGATTACCAGCAACAATAAATAATGGAACGCCGATTGCCACACCTATGAAAAGACAAACTAAACCAAGACCGTTAGAAAGAACACCACGAATACCAACCAGCAAGCCAACACCCACCATGATTGCAACAACACCAAGACCAATTTGAATAGCACCTTTACGTTGGACAGCTAAATAGTCAAGTCCTTCCTCCACTGAAATTTCTGGCAAACCGTTCATTGAATCGTTTGTTTCATCCACTTGTTTATTTTCTAAATTCAATTCTTCCATTAATTCATCAATAGTACCAAATTCAGAAATAATTGTACCAATTGCTTCATTTTCCGATTTTCCTTGGCTGAGCAAATCTTCATAACGATCCTCAGCATTTGCTAATAAGTCCGCCTTTAATTGTTTTGTTTCAGATGTTTCAACAACGCCTGAAAATAAGCTATCAATAAATTCTTCTATAATTTTCATTTTCCCATCTCCTTTACAAATGCTTCGACGACGTCTTTTGTTACTTCCCATTCTAGTAACTTTTCCTCTAAATAACGCTCTCCTGCATGGGTTATTTGATAATAGGTCCGCTTTTTGCCATGCGTTACTTCTCCTGGAAATGATTCAATGTAGCCATTTTTCTCTAAACGTGTAAAAGCAGAATAAAGTGTCGTTTCTTTAATCGAATATTGTTCATTAGAAATTTCACGAATGCGTTTAGAAATCGCATAACCATATGAAGCGCCGGATTGTAAGATTGAGAGAATAAAGGTATCGTTGTATCCTCGAATTGCATCACTACCAATCACATAAATTCCTCCCTCAAGTACTTCAACTATCGTACTACGTCTGTCGTTGTAATTATCTTAACACGATTACTACGATAGGTAAAGTAAAAAAAGCACGTAATGCAGAAATCATTTTAATTTCTGCACTACGTGCTGTCTTCTTTTCAGTCTATAGTTGAATGTTAAATGGTATCACCATTAAAAATAGAATTTTTTACAATCACATAATCAACTTTACGAATCGCTTCTAAATCGCGACCTCCCGCGTATGAAATGGAAGATTGTAAATCTTGTTGCATTTCGACTAAAGTATCTGCCAACTTCCCTTTATGGCGTAACCAGATTTTTTTGCCTTCAACGTTTTTCTTTTCGCCTTTTTGGAATTCAGAGGCGCTACCAAAGTATTCTTTGTAAACAACGCCATCTTCCACTTTTGTTTCACCTGGTGATTCTTCATGTCCAGCAAATAATGAACCAATCATGACCATAGTTGCCCCAAAACGCACAGATTTTGCAATGTCTCCATGGGTCCGAATTCCACCATCTGCAATAATTGGTTTCCGAGCAGCTTTGGCACACCAACGTAAAGCCGCTAACTGCCAGCCACCTGTCCCAAAGCCAGTCTTAATTTTAGTAATACATACTTTTCCTGGTCCAATCCCCACTTTGGTGGCATCGGCTCCAGCGTTTTCTAATTCGCGAACGGCTTCTGGCGTTCCAACATTGCCCGCAATAACGAACGTTTCTGGTAAAAATTTTTTCAAGTGTTGAATCATATTAATCACCGCATTTGAATGACCATGGGCGATATCAATTGTCACGTAGTCAGGAACTAAACCTTCTCGGGCTAACGTTTCAACAAAAGCGTATTCCCCTTCTTTCACACCCACACTAATTGACGTGATTAAGCCCTTTTGTTGCATTTTTTTAATAAATGGCACTCGCGCCTCTTCATCAAACCGATGCATGATATAAAAATAACCATTTTCAGCAAGGGTTTCCGCAATCGTTTCATCAATAATTGTTTGCATGTTCGCTGGAACGACAGGCATTTTAAACGAATGTTTTCCTAAAGTTACTGTAGTATCACATTCAGAACGACTATTCACGATACATTTATTGGGAATTAATTGGACGTCTTCATAATCAAAAACTTTCATACTTACTGCCTCCTAGTTATTTACAAAAATAACGTAAAAACCGAACATTCGGTCATTTAACGTTCGTGTTTACAAACACCATTGTTAATTTACACTATTTACCGCCACTTGTCAAAGGCGTTTTAACGAAAATTAATCTTTTTACCCTTCTTGAACGTTTGGTAAAATGGCCTGCAATAAAATAGCAACAATTGAGGCAGTTGCCACGGGTGAACTAAATAAATATTGTAAAAATTGTGGTAGAGTTTCCAAAAACTCTTTTGGTAACAATGTCAACGCTAACGTCATAATAATCGGAACGGCAATTACATACATCTCTTTTTCATGAATTGTTACATCACTCATGACTTTCATTCCACTTACAGAAATGATGCCACAAACGACCACAAAAACACCGCCGATAACTGGTGCCGGAATGGCCGAAATCAAGGTGGAAAGTTTTCCAGATAAGCCAAATAAGACAAACCACGCACCTGCAGCCACAAAAACCTTGCGACTAGCAACTCCAGTGATTGAAATAATCCCAGCATTTGTAGAGTAACTAGTTACTGGCGTGCCGCCAATGAATGAAGAAACTAAGCAACCTAAGCCTTCACCAATTACGCCGCGATTAATTTTTTCTTCGGTCAAAGGTTCAGCGACAACATGACTCACAGCAAACCAAGTGCCTGTTGTTTCCGCCATTAAAACCAGATAAATAACTAACATCGTGGCAATAGCTGACCAATCAAATTGGAAAGAAAAGTTAACTAATGGTAACTGAGGCAAACTAAACCAAGCCGCTTCACTAACGGCTGATAAATCAAGTACCCCTAATAATTGTGCCGCGATGCTCCCAAATAATAATGCCAAAATGACAGAAGAAACGCGGAAAATCCGCCCTTTTTTCAAAGCAGAACCTAAGAGCGCAAAGAAGATCAACGTACCCGCTGCTATAAATGCTAATAAAATATTTTGTCCTAATTCCCCTTTTGCGTGGTAAATATTATCCGATAAAGCGACTGGCATTAACGAAAGCCCCACCACAAAAATAATTGTTCCTCCCACAATTGGTGGAACAAATTTAGTGATTAAACGATTAAAGATACCAGTAAATCCTAATATAATAACAACAATTGCCCCCACTAAACTAGCACCTAAAACTGCGCCCCAGCCATTTCCTTGTTGGTTATTGGCAAAATAAATTCCCGCAATTGCCCCGATTGGAATAAATGAAGGGCCTTGCGCAACTGGTAATCTCATACAAAAATGAGATTGAATAATCGTGGCAAGTCCTGCTGCTATGAATGTTGCTTGAATTAAAGAAGACGTTTGTGCTGTGCTAATACCAATAATCGAAGCAATGATTACAGGTACGACGTACACGTCCATTGCTAAGACATGCTGAATCCCTAACATAGTGGCCTGCCCAAAAGATACTGAATCTTCTGGCCCCACTGTTAAATGAAGATTATTTTGTTTCTTTTCACTCATTTTTTATACTCCTTTAGTTGCTGACATTAAATTTTTATCATGTACTTTTTCACCTTGTACCCAGACTTCTCGAATATTTTCTGGTCGTGCTAAATATAAGATTTTTTGGAAAATATCAAGCAATGATTCCCCTGGATTTTTAGGGATTCGTGCTTGTGACAAGCTTGTATTAATAATTTGAACATCCCAAGCATACCCTTTTTCTAATTTTCCAATTGGCAAACTTAGCGCTTGACCACCACCAGCAGTAGCTAAATAAAACGCTTCATTTACTGTAATCCGTGCTGTTTTAACACCTCGTACTTCTGGTTTTTTTGTAGCATCGACGCCATCTTCTAACATTCTAGAAGAAATAACCGCTTGCTTTAAATTGTCAAAAAGACTTGGTGAAAAACCACCTGAAAGATCACTACCTAAACCAACTTCTACTTGATGTTGATGTACTAATTTTGCAATCGGTGTTACTGCATTACCAAAATAAGCATTAGAGATTGGGCAGTGCGCCACAGCCGTCCCTGTTTCATGGAATAAATTCATATCTGCTTCTTCTAAAAAGCCTGCATGTGCCATCACTGCTTTTTCTGTCAATAAACCAAAATCATTCAATGCTTGAGTATCATTTTTTCCAAAACGTTCTTGAACAAATTGATGTTCCCAATCACTCTCACTACAATGACTTTGAACATGGACTTGATATTTCGCTGCTAATTCTCCTAATCCTTTAAGTGCTTCCTCTGTACAACTTGGAATGAAACGCGGAGTTACAACGGGATACACGCCTTGTTTTGTTTGCTGCGCTAATGTTTGAATTTCTTGAATAAACCGTTCCGTTTCTTCTAATGCTTGTTGCGTTGTTTGATCACGATAGTATTCTGGATTCTCATTAAGATCATCCATTACAACTTTACCAATTAAGCCACGCTGCCCTTTTTCCGCACAAATCTCTGCCAAACGACGGCTAGCTTCATAATGAATGGTTGCAAAATAAAGGGCTGTTGTTGTCCCATTAGCTAACAATTGGGTTACCAATTCATCATAGACTTGTTGGGCAAATGTTAAATCTGCAAATTTGGACTCCAAAGGAAACGTGTACGTATTCAGCCATTCATACAATGGAATATCCAAGGCGGTCCCAGATTGTGCCCACTGAGGTGCATGGACATGTAAATCAACAAAGCCAGGTAAAAGATAAGAATCTTGGGGCAATTCTTGAAAACGTTGCGCCTCTTTTTGTTCTGCTAGCACAGTTTCATACGCTTCAGCATCTGGTTCAATTATTTCCTGAATTACTCCGGCCTCATCTATACAAAAAAGTGTTTCTTCATAAACTTTAATCTCTTGCAAATTTTTACTAGAAAAACCTGTTCCTTTTATTACAAAATGAAACATTTAATACTCCTCCTTACTATCACATGAATATTATACATAAACTTTCGCTTAATAACTATAAAAATGTGATTTTTTTTAAAAAATCTGTGTTAAAACAAGTAAAAACCGAACATTCTAAGATTGATTTATTTTTTCTTTGGATAAACAAGAAAACTTTCTATTCTTAAGATTCTTCGGTATACTTGAAGAGAATCGTTAGAACTTTAGGAGGTCCTGAGATGATACAGATCGAACAAATTAGAACAGGTGTTATTCAAGAAAACTGTTATCTTGTTTATAATGAAGAAGCATTATTAATTATTGATCCAGGTGCAGAAGGAGCAAAACTAATTCAAGAAATTACCCGTTTAGGGAAGAAACCAGCCGCTATTTTATTAACACATACTCACTATGATCATATTGGTGCGGTAGAAGAATTGCGCCATCATTATCAAATCCCTGTTTATGTTAGTCCATTAGAACAAGCGTGGCTTTCCAATCCTATTTTGAATCTTTCAGGATTAGGCAGACATGATGATATAGCAAATATTATTGTTCAACCCGCCGAACATGAATTTAAACTAACCGATTATGAAATTGGCGGCATGAAATTTTCCGTAGTCCCAACACCTGGTCATTCAATTGGTAGCGTCAGCTTTGTCTTTGATGATTTTGTTGTTGTTGGGGATGCATTGTTTAAAGGTAGTATTGGTCGTACCGATTTACACACTGGTGATATGCAACAATTATTACACAGCATTACGACCTATCTATTCACTTTACCAGAAGAATTTCCTGTTTATCCAGGCCATGGTGATGCCACGACCATTCAACATGAAAAAGCCACAAACCCATTTTTTAATTAGAGATTTATTCACTATTTAAAGAAACTTAGGAGGAGTAGCAATGACTGAAGCAACGACACTTTATATTATTCGTCACGGAAAAACGATGTTTAATACGATTGGCCGTACCCAAGGCTGGTCAGATACCCCCTTAACCAAACAAGGAGAAGAAGGCATTTATCATTTAGGCTTAGGTCTTAGGGACATAGACTTTAAGGAAGCCTATAGTAGTGATAGTGGTCGTGCCATGCAAACCGCTCAGATTATTTTACAAGAACATCAAAACCACCAAAAGATTCCTTACCTAACCGATAAACGGATTCGTGAGTGGTGTTTTGGTTCTTTAGATGGTGGCTATGATGGTGAACTTTGGGGTGTGGTGCCACGCATTTTAGCTTTTAAAAGTTATGAGGACATGATGACCACAAAGATTACCTATCGTGAGCTAGCAAATGCTATTATTGAAGCCGATACGGCTGACTGGGCGGAGCCTTATGAAGTTATCCGTGATCGTGTTTGGTCTGGTTTCGAAGATATCGCTCATCATCGAGAAAAAAATGGTGGCGGCAAAGTCATGGTGGTTTCCCATGGACTAACAATTTCCTTTTTACTTTCCTTAATTGATGCAAGTTTGCCTATGCAGATGGCGCTGGAGAATGGTAGCGTGACGACCTTAACTTACGAAAAAGGAACATTTACCATTCAAGGAATTAATGATATTTCTTATATTGAAAAGGGAAAAAAGATCGCTGAAAAGCGCCGTTTATTGTAAAAAAAGAGAAGGGTATCTGTCAAAATGACAGATACCCTTCTCTTTTTATTTATTCTTTTAAACGTTCTACATTTTTTCTTGAGATTTGAATTTTTTCTAAGGTTTCCTTATAGTTTTTTGCTGCATAAGCAAAAAATAAAACATCAACTACATACAATTGTGCCACCAAGGAAACAGTAGCCGCACTTCTCAATGGCACGTCTTCCCCACTAGAGGTTTGGAGGACGATATCACTTTTTTCACCAATCACTGATTTTTCATCTTGTGTGATACTAATAATAGGAATCCCTTGCTGCTTCGCTAAATCAGCTAAAGTACTTGCTTCTTTATTCGTTCCAGAATTAGAAATAACAATAAAAACACTAGGCTTTTCTGTTGAGCCTAACATGGAAGCAAATAAATGATGATCCAATGTTGTAAATACCGTTCGGCCTAATCGCGTAAACTTTTGATAAATATCTTGAGCAACCAACGAAGAGGCGCCCAACCCATAGACAAAAATTACTTCTGTTTTTTCCAACAAATCAACGGCTTCATTCACTGCGACATCCTCTAATGTCTGACCGCTTCGCTCAACCACATGAACAAAGCGCGCCTGTAACTTTTGTTTAATATCAGCTGTTGATTCCCCTTTAGTAACTTCAGTGTACATTTGCTGCTTCATTTGGCCAAGATTTGCAGATAATAAAAGTTTCAACTCTGTAAAGCCATTCACATCCATAGAATGACAAAAACGAATAATTGCCGCTGGACTTGATCCTGCTTGTTTCGCTAGCTCTTGCGCATTCATTGAAATAACTGTTTCTGTATTTTTTAAAATATATTCTGCAATTTTTCGTTCTGATTTTGGTAATTGTTGTAGACGATCTTGGATAGATAAGACAATATTTTGTTGCATAAACACCCCTCCTGATACACCATTTCCTACGCAATTAAATTTTAACAAAGAAAAAGGGAGAAGCCAAGTTCTCCTTTTTTCTATTTATTATTTAGTTGTTTGCATATCTTTAGGAATCCCAAAGAATAACGTTGCTACAAAACCACCTGCGTAAGCAGCCAATAAACCTAATACATATGCAAGCCATTGGTTGTTGGCAATTAATGGAATTAAAGCCACCCCACTTGGTCCAATAGCAATTGCACCAACATTACCGAAGGCCCCAATCACCGCACCACCAATACCACCGCCGATACAAGCAGTAATGAATGGACGTCCTAATGGTAAAGTAACTCCGTAGATTAATGGTTCACCAATACCTAAAATCCCAACTGGCAAGGCACCTTTAATCATTTCAACTAATTTTTTATCTGATTTACAACGAATCCATAATGCTAAAGCTGCACCGACTTGTCCCGCACCAGCCATGGCCAGAATTGGTAATAACAAAGTCATCCCTGTTTGATTAATCATTTCAATGTGGATTGGCGTCAAAATTTGATGTAAACCAAACATTACCATTGGCAAGAAGGTTAAACCAAGAGTAAAGCCAGCAACCATGCCACCTTTTTCTAAGACAACATTGATAATACCAACTAAGCCATTAGAAATAGCTCCGGCTACAGGCATGATTAAGAAAATAGTTGCTAAGCCAATCACTAAAAGTGAAATGGTTGGCGTTACGATAATATCAATTGATTCTGGGACAATTTTATGCAATTGTTTTTCTAACAATGATAATAACCATACGGCAAAAATAACACCGATAATTCCGCCTTGTCCTGCAGATAATGTTCCCCCAGTGAAAATATTACTGATTGGAGCATCTGGATTCATTCCTGTCAACATTGTGACTGCCCCAATAACACCACCCAACGCTGGCGTTGCACCAAAAACGCTGGCACTGTTAATCCCAGTGTAAAGAGCTAAATAAGCAAAAATCCCATTTTTAATGATATTTAAGACATCAATATATTGTTGCCATGAAGCTGAAATATCACCAGCAACAACTAAGTTAGACATAACAGCTGCAATCCCGCCAATAATACCAGCCCCAACAAAGGCAGGAATCATCGGAACAAAGATACTAGAAATGGCTTTTAACACTTTTTTAAATGGTGAAGTGTTATTTTGTTTCGCTTTTTGTTGTGCTTTCATTTGAGCGGCTTTTTCTTCTACTAAATCTTTTCCAGATTTGCCTGCTGAAGCATCAGTTGTGGTGCCATGATTAAATGGTTCTCCCAATTTGACACCTGCTTGATCTACCATTTCTTGTGCAACCTTGTTAACAGTCCCTGGACCAACAACTACTTGTAACGTATCATCTTCTACGACGCCCATAACGCCATCAATTTTTTTCAATCCTTCAATATCTACTTTGTCATAATCGCGGATATCCATACGAACACGAGTCATACAATGAATGACTTTGTCCACGTTTTCTTGACCACCAACTTCTTTATAAATCCCATCAGCAATGCGTTTAATTCTTTCTTCTGCCATGTTAAAACACCCTCCTAATTCCTTAATTTAATGTATTCTTGATAAATTGATTCCCGTCAATTAATTTTTGTGTTGCTTCTTCTTTAGTACTATCAGTTAAAATCATTACAATTGCTAACTTCACATTTTCTTCTGCTTCTACAAATTTTAGTTCGGCAACTTCATAACTACAACCCGTTGCTTCCATAATAATCCGTTTGGAACGCTCCACTAATTTTTCATTGGTTGGTTTTACATCAACCATTAAGTTATTGTAGACTTTCCCAATACCAATCATGGAAATAGTTGATAACATATTTAAAATTAATTTTTGAGCTGTTCCAGATTTCAAGCGAGTCGAACCTGTTAAAAATTCAGGTCCTGCATCTACTTCAATCGGCATTTGTGCATACTTACTAATTTCGGCATCTTTATTACATGCCACAGTTGCGGTAGCTGCTCCCACCGTTGTAGCATATTCTAAACCGCCAATTACATAAGGCGTCCGACCACTGGCTGCAATCCCAACAACAATGTCATTTGCTGATAATTTTAGATCAACTAAATCTTGACGACCTAGTTCTTTTGAATCTTCGGCACCCTCTACTGCGACAGTCATTGCTTTTTGACCACCAGCGATGAGGCCTTGAACCATCTCTGGCTCGACGCCAAAAGTTGGTACGCATTCGGCTGCATCTAAGACACCTAACCGACCACTCGTACCAGCACCCATGTAGATCAAGCGGCCGCCTTGATTGAAGCTTTTGATGATGGCTTCTACCACTGGTTCAATGGCTGCTAATTCTTGACCCACTGCCATTGCAACTTTTTGGTCTTCTTGATTCATTTTTTGTAAAGCTTCTTTGACACTCATCTCATCTAAACCCATTGTATTTTCATTTCTACGTTCAGTTGTTAAGTTTTCTAAATTCATTCTCTATCGTTCCTTCCGTGACTAGCGTAAATTGATTTCCTGCCTTGATTAACGGCAATATCGTTTGATCTTTTTCAATAATTCGTGTAATCGTATTGACTTTTTCATCTTTCGGCAAGTCCACAAGTGTGACTTGAATTTCTCCCATATAGCGACCATATTTTTCATTATCAATCGTTACGGTTCCCACTGGACGTGCTTCAGTCTGCTCTGACTCAATCGTTGCAATTTCATCTTTTCTGAACATTTCACTCGTTCTTGATAATTCACTTCGCAAAACATCTCTTGCAGCATCTAAACGATTGGTATGAGTCCCAAGTATTCGCTTCAAATAGCGGCTCTTGTTAGGTGCTACTTCTAACAGAAATTGATTGGTTTGGTAATAATAACCAAATTGAGCCATGGTTCGCTCACTAATTGTGGGGTCACCAATATAAACAGCATCGACATAAGGATCAGCCATCAAACCAACGGCAGCGGCGAAAGGATTTTGCCCCCGATGTTTTTCTAATGTTGGTAAACCAGCAAAAATTGGGCCTCTTGTTTGCCCATCTCCTGGCACAAAAGTAAAAACTTGTAAGCCTAATTCTTTAAGCCAGCGGTTCTTTTCATTAAAAAATGTTGTTCCAATGCCGGTTTCAGGTCTTGGATAATAATTATGCCAAGCTTCTAAGCGAGAAAAGTCCGCTTGGTGAGCCTTTAACTCAGCCACTTCTTCCAGTGTAATGGTACTAGCATTCAATCCTATATCAATCTTATGTGAAGCATGAGCCATTTGTTCTATCGTAATGCCATAGTCCATCCGAAGGCCAGTTACGCCCAACTCGATTAAAGGCTCTAATTCATCGAAAGAAAAACCCGCTCTTTTTAACGCTTCACCTGAAATATCTACCATAATTTTCATTTTTTCTGCCTTAGCAATTGCCCCTAAATCAGTCAAGCGTTGGCGGTAAAGGGAAGTATCATCTTCTGGAATGTGTAAAGAAGTGAAAATACCATCAAATCCAAGCGCTTTCATCTTTTTGATATAAATAATTGTATCGTTTGTAATCTCTTCACCAAGAAAAACTGAAATACCATACATCTTTTTAGCTCCTCTCTAATACGCTTTCATTATAACTTATTTGAAATAAAATTTCAACTATTTTTCTAAATATTTTTTAATTCCAAAATAAAATTTTATTTCTGTTCAAAAAAACAGATATTCCTTTATAGAAATATCTGTCTAATGCATTAATTGGCTGTGGCAGAGCCAACTGGTGTACCAGCTGTAACCACGCCAGTTTTCTCTAACGAAAATTGTGTTACTTTATCCATGTTGGTAATAATGACAACCATTTCAGTTCCTTTACCAGCTGCTTTAATTGCTTCTAAATCAGCAATTGCGACCACCGTATCTGCAGTCACTTGGTCGCCTTCTTTCACTTTAATAGTGAACGGTGCCCCGTTTAACTCTACCGTATCGATACCCATGTGTAATAAAATTTCAAGACCGTTTGTCATTTTTAAACCAATGGCATGTTTTGTTTGGAAAACGCTTAAAACTTCTCCTTCAATAGGTGCATAAATTTCACCATTTTCTGGAACTACTGCATAGCCATCTCCCATCATTTTTTGTGAAAAAACAGGATCATTCACTTCACTAATTGGGATAACGGTTCCATTGGCAACGGCATACATTGTATTATTTTCGACAACTTCATTCTTTTTCTTCAAAAATCCAAACATTTCTCTTCCCCCATTTTTTAAAGTATCACTAGTATAGAAAAAAGTTTCATGAATTACAAGTGGCACCTTTGTATAATTCTAAAATTTATTTTAAAATAAGAATTTGCATTGGCATTTACTTTGTCAGCGGGTATACTTATACTTGATGTATTTTGCATTTATTTCAGAAAGGAATGGTGACATGCTTTTTGCTAACCTATGGAAAGCAATTATTCTTGGTATTATCGAAGGAATTACCGAGTGGCTTCCAATTAGTAGTACCGGACATTTAATTTTAGTGGATGAGTTTATTAAACTCGATCTAAGTAAAGATTTTATGGAAATGTTCAACGTCGTTATCCAATTGGGAGCAATTATGGCGGTTGTTATTTTATACTTCCACAAATTGAATCCTTTCTCACCAAAGAAAAATGGCGAAGAGAAAAAAGATACTTGGATTCTTTGGTCTAAAGTCTTAGTCGCTTGTTTACCAGCGGCAGTTATTGGTCTAAAATTTGATGATTATTTAGATGCACATTTTTATAACTTTTTAACAGTATCGATTATGTTAATTGTTTATGGGATTGCTTTTATTATCATTGAAAAACGAAATAAAAATGTTGCACCGAAGTGTACTAATCTAAAAGACTTCACTTATAAAGCCGCTTTAATCGTTGGTGCTTTCCAAGTACTGGCATTAATTCCAGGAACTTCACGTTCAGGAGCGACCATTTTAGGGGCAATCTTAATTGGGGCCTCACGTTTCGTTGCAACAGAGTTTTCATTTTTCTTAGGAATTCCAGTAATGTTTGGAGCAAGTTTTTTAAAAATCTTTAAATTCTTGGCCAAAGGAAATACGTTTGGATCAGAAGAAATCATTATTTTATTAACTGGCTCTATTGTTGCCTTCGTTGTTTCCATCATTGCGATTAAATTCTTATTGAATTACTTGAAGAAAAACGATTTTACAGTTTTCGGTTGGTATCGTGTAATTTTAGGTGCGATTTTAATTGGCTACTGGTTATTCTCATAAAAATAAAACCGTTGCTTTCAACAGTGAAAGCAACGGTTTTATTTTTTTAAATCGCCAAACGTTATTCGCTCAATCCCCTGTTCTTCAAACCACTGACGAACACGAGGATCACAAATCGTTGCTAATTCTTTACAGCGTAAAGTGGTATAAGAAGAATTGTCTAACACAAATTGATCCAAATATCCAACATCAAAATGCATCTCAGCAATTGCCGATTCCGGCATCCGTAATAAACCAAAGTCATCTTCTAAAAAATTCTCCACTGATACGCCTTCGTGAATATAAGATAACGCCCCAGACTCTAACAAATGTGTCACCTGGAAATAACCTTGTTGCGGTGGATATTCTTTTTCCCCACTATATTTCAGGGTTGTATGAAGTCCGTACTCTTCTGCTAATTCTAAAAATACTTGATCAACCACTTCATCACCAATCGAATGGCAATCAAAATGTTCAGGATAATGTCCAGTTAGTTCCTTAAAGCGCGTCAATTGTGCAATCGTTTCAAGTCGTACTTCTTCATATACGAAGGTTACTTGTTTTTGTTGATGATAATAAGAAGAGCGATGAAAATTGCCTTGTTCATCTACCAGTGAAGGAATCATACATGGGTCCGCACAAGGTTTCCCTAATAAAAAATTCGTATGCTGACCTACAAATAAGCCTGGATAATTTTTTGCTAACGCAACGGCATGTTCTGCTGTTGGTAAATTGGGCATCAAAAGTGTCGACGTCGTTAAACCATCGACATAACTTTTGATAATGCCATGATTAATCGCTTCTGACATCCCAAAATCATCAGCATCAACAATTACTTTAACCAACAGCTCCCCCTCTTTTCTTTACGTATTTTTGATGACAATTCCGACAATAATATTAACAGCTGATTCACAATCATTAATCGTGCGCTCAAGCTGATCATAAACATCTTTCCACTTGATAACTTTTAATAAATCTTTTTCGTTAGTCATCAAATCTTTCATGGCGCTACTGTATAATTTATCGCCTTGAGATTCAATCGTATTCACTTCATCAATCAATGAAACTAACGTTTTGGAATTCTTAAATTTTGCAAATTCCTTCGTTGCTGATTTAACGCCTTCTGTCGCTTTAACAATATAAGCAGTTAATTCTAGCGCGGGCACAATCATTTCTTCGACAACTAAATGATCAAGTAAATAAGACAAACTATTAATGCTATCGATAATGTTATCTAAGTGATCCGTAATATCGACAATATCTTCTCGATCAATTGGCGTAATAAAGGAAATATAGAGTTCATTTAAAATTTTGCGAACAATTTCATCATTCTCTTTTTCCAATTGATGAATCGCTTCTGATTTTTTTACTAAGTTTTCTAATGAATAATTGTCTACAATTTCTTGCAAAACCTTTGCCGCTTCATAAGCATTTGTTGCTAACTGGTTTAATTCTCCAAAATAATCAAATTGTTTTTTACGTGCCATGTTTTTCTCTCCTTAAAAAATTGCAATAAATAATTTTGACATCACATAAGCGATCAGCCCACATCCTGGGAAAGTTAAAATCCATGCTATCAGCATTTCTTTCACGATACGCCAGTCAACACTTGAGATTCGCTTAGAAGCACCTACTCCCATAATCGCTGTCGTTTTTGTATGAGTAGTTGAAACTGGAATCCCAAAAGCCGATGCTAAAAATAAACAAATAGCCGTGCTTAAATCTGCAGTGAAGCCTTGATAGCGTTCGAGTTTTACCATATCCATCCCGACTGATTTAATGATTCTCATGCCGCCCACAGAAGTTCCAATGCCCATTGTAATGGAACACAGAACCATAACCCATAACGGAATCACAAAACCGCCACCTGTTTTTTCGACTAAATTATTATAAAAAAGCACTAACATGAACACGCCCATAAATTTTTGCCCATCTTGCGCACCATGTAAAAAAGCATTAGCTCCTGCACCAAAGGCTTGTCCAACTGTAAAAAATTTGTTGGCTTTTCTTCTAGGCACAGCCGAGAAAGCTTTCACAACAAGTTTGGCAATCAAATAACCGCCGCCAAAGCCCATAACGGTAGAAACAACTAGACCAACAAGCACTTTGATCCATTCCGAGCCATTGACTGCACCCAAACCACCTAATGCCATTGCCGAACCAGTCAAGCCGGCAATTAACGCATGGCTTTCACTTGTGGGAATACCAAAATACCACGCAGCAACTGCCCAAACCACAATTGAAAAAAGCGAAGCAGCCAAAGCCACCTGTGAAGCGTTTCCATTTGCGTCAAAACTAACAATGTTACTAATCGTTTCAGCTACTTGGGCATTAAAAAAGGTCATGACTAATGCACCTAAAAAGTTCATCACAACAGCCATCCAAATTGCGACATTCGGCTTTAACACCCGAGTCGAGACAGCGGTTGCAATTGCGTTCGGCGCATCCGTCCAACCGTTAACAAAAATTACACCCATTACCAAAGTAATCGTTACCAATAATGCAATACTCACAAAGACACCACCATTTTTCATTTATCTATTTTATCATAGCATGTTTTAAAAAAAATGTATGCTTTTTTCTTAAGGCTCTGGCAAATTTTCTTATTTTTTTCTTGAAATTGTCTGTTAAGGAAAAAAACTTGTCGTCTTTTATTGCAATGGAACAATGGATTAGGTATAATGATTACTGTTGAATTACATTGGCTGACCAGTGTAAAACCTAAATCATCGGAGGTGAAACAAATGCCAAATATCGAATCTGCAATCAAACGCGTACGTACAAGTGCTAACGCGAATGCGAAAAATTCATCTCAAACAAACGCAATGCGTACAGCAATCAAGAAATTTGAAGAAGCTGTAGCTGCTGGAGCTGATAACGTCGATGCTTTATACAACGAAGCTGTTAAAGCTGTTGATATGGCTGCAACTAAAGGTTTAATCCATAAAAACAAAGCTAACCGCGATAAAATTCGTTTAAGCAAATTAGCTAAATAATGTGAGATAGAAGTTAGCATTCATGTTAGCTTCTTTTTTCATCAAAAAATGTCCAAGTCTGTTTTCACAAAGACTCGGACATTTTTTTATAAAGGTGAATCAATCCACGGTAAATCCGTTGTGAGATGTTGACTAAATAATTTAGTCTCTTCTCGCAAAGCTAAACGTTGTTGTCGTCTCGTTTCATAATTGGAACAAATCAACTTTTCTTCTGCAGTTTCTGGGACGACTGCCGCTAATTGGAAGTCACTTTCGGGATTCATATGAGACGGAATGGCTACAAAAGTTGTAAAACAAGTCGCCGCTAAATAACGCTCTCCAGTTGTTAAATCTTCTCCTACAACTTTAACAAATACTTCCATCGATTTATGATGCACGCCAGAAACAAACGTTTCAACACACACTGAGTGATTTTCTTTTAAAGGTTTTAAAAAATTCAAGTTATCTAAAGATGCTGTAACTGCCCCTCTCCGACAATGTCGTGAAACGGAAATGGATGCGGCGTCATCAATTAAAGACATTAATTTCCCACCAAATAGTGCACCAAAGGGATTTAAATCAAAGGGAAATACACGATGTGTTTGAATCACTCGTGATTCTCGACAAAATTTTTCTTTCGTCATTAACGATTCCTCTACTTTCATTTATAAACTTTTCCACGCTTTACTTTAGCTTACTTTACCATTTGATGCAATCCTTACTTTTTAGGAAACATTTAAAAAATAACAAATTTGCAAGTCCCATTTATTCATTTTTAGGAAAGTTGCTGTATAATAATAACGGTTAAAGAACTTTTAAGGAGATGGATACACATGAAAATTGCAATTGCTGGTGCCGGCGCTATGGGCAGCCGTTTAGGAATTATGTTGCATCAAGGCGGAAATGATGTAACTTTAATCGATCAATGGCCCGCGCACATTGAAGCTATTCGTAAAAATGGTTTAATCGCTGATTTTAACGGAGAAGAAGTTGTCGCGAACCTACCAATCTTCTCACCAGAAGAAATTTACCATCAAAATGAACAAGTAGATTTAATTATCGCTTTAACTAAAGCACAACAATTAGATGCAATGTTTAAAGCGATTCAACCAATGATTACTGAAAAAACGTATGTACTATGTTTATTAAATGGCTTAGGTCATGAAGATGTACTAGAAAAATATGTACCAAAAGAAAACATCTTGGTTGGCATTACCATGTGGACAGCTGGTTTAGAAGGACCGGGACGTGTTAAACTTTTAGGTGATGGCGAAATTGAATTAGAAAATATTGATCCTTCTGGTAAAAAATTTGCTTTAGAAGTCGTTGATGTCTTCCAAAAAGCTGGTTTAAATCCAAGCTATAGTAGCAATGTTCGCTACTCTATTTGGCGGAAAGCCTGTGTCAATGGCACGCTAAATGGTTTGTGTACAATCCTTGATTGTAATATTGCCGAATTTGGTGCACTACCTGTTAGTGAATCCCTTGTTAAAACATTAATCAGTGAATTTGCAGCAGTCGCAGAAAAAGAAGCCATTCATTTAGATCAAGCAGAAGTCTATACACATATTGCTCAAACTTATGATCCAAACGGTATTGGCTTGCACTATCCGTCTATGTATCAAGATTTAATTAAAAATCATCGTCTCACAGAAATTGATTACATTAATGGTGCTGTTTGGCGCAAAGGACAAAAATACAACGTAGCAACACCTTTCTGTGCCATGTTGACACAGCTTGTTCACGGAAAAGAAGAACTATTAGGAGCTAAATAATAAGAAAGTGCCAGAGACAATCGTTGTATGACGATTGCCTCTGGCATTTTCTTATTTTGCTTGTGCAGTCAATTTTAAAATAAATAATTGGAATAGTAATTCTTTATCCATTTGGCCCGTTTTCATGCGGTAATCATTTTCAACTAATTCATCATAAAGTCTTTCTAATCGAGACAATTCAAATCGTCGGACTTGTTGTAACGCTAACTTGACTCGATAAGGATGAACCTTTAATGTATCAGCAATATTCGCTTGTTGATAGCCCATCTTAGCCAAAATTTTTGTTTGCAGAAAAAGGCGAATCTGATTCAATAAGATTGCATTTAACTTAATGGTTTCTTCTCCTTGTAAAAGTAAATCTTCATACAATTGAACAGCTTTTTCACTGTTTCCAGAAAGTACTTCGTTGGTTAAATCAAAAACATTATGTTCCAAAGACTTAGGGACTAATTCTTGAACCGCACCTCGTGTAATTGTCTTCGTCTCAAGGGCATATAAATACAGCTTCTGTAATTCTCCCATAATTTTTGATAAGTTCAAGTCTGTCAATTGAAGTAATAAATCAAAAGCATCGGAGCGAATAGTGTACCCTTCGCTCTCAATCGTTTGAGAAATGTACTGACGAATAGCCTTTTCATCCATTGGATTGACATCAACTACTGTGGCATTTTTTTTCAATGCTTTGGTAATTTTTTTTCGTTCATCTAATTTTTCATAAGAGGCCATAAAAACAAGAACAGTTGTTGGTGATGGACTTTCCAAATAATTCAATAAAAGATTGACATCATGTTCCACACCGTTTGTTTTTCTTTCGGCAGTTAAAAAGTAAGGATTTTCCACAAAGACAAGGCGATAATCACCAAAAAACGGAATTGTTTCCGCTTCAGCAATCGCTGCACTTAAAGGTGTTTCCTCCATATCAAATGAGAAAAAGTTAAATTGATCATCCTCTTCCGTCAACAATTCTTTCATCAATGTTGTTTTAAATAATTCAGTTAAATAAAGTTCTGTTCCTATTAATAAATACACTGGAGCGATTTTTTGCTCTCGCACTTCTTTCAAAGCTTTTTGTAACTCCATTGGCTCGCTCCTTTTCTCGTTTCTCTTGTTTATCCTATCATGTTACTTCTGGAAATACTAGTCTTGTTCTTTAACAAATTTGGCTTTAGAAAGCCCTTGCCAAGGTAACCATTGATAATAAATCATTCCTTGAAGATCGGTCCGATAATAATTTATTTTTTGCTCCTCCAGCGTCGCTAATGTCTCCTGATGAGGATGTTTAAAACGATTATTCAGTCCAGCTGAAATCAATGCTTCTCGCGGATTAAGCTGTTTGATAAATCTTTTAGTAGACGACGTTTTACTACCATGATGACCGACTTTCAAGATGTCGATTTTCAACTGGGGATAGCGAGCCAACACTTGTTCTTCTCCTTCGGCTTCCAAGTCACCAGTAAATAAAAAATGCCGTCCGCCTAATTGTGTGGAAAACACTATCGAGTCATTATTGCCCCCAATACTGCTCTTATTTGGTGATAAAATTTGAAAAGAAACGGGCCCATTAATTCGCTTGGGCGCTAAAATTGGCCGACAGTCTGTCCCGCTTTTTTGGAGTTGTTTCAAGACTTGGCGAAACGAAAAATTGGCTTCAGCTGCTCCTTTAGGAAAATAAAGAACAGAAATTGGAACCTTCTGCGCAATGGCTAATAAATCGCCAAAATGGTCTTCATGTGCGTGTGTGATGATCACTTCATCTAAACGTTTGACCCCTTGACTTTTGAGAAAAGGAATCACTGAATATTCCGCTCCTGATCGACTATTTTTCCGTTGCCGCCAAGCTTCTTTGTCAAAAGACAACCGACCACCTGTATCGATTAGTGTATTTTTTCTGTGAAAAGGCGCTTGGATAAACAAACTATCCCCTTGGCCTACATCGATCATTGCAACAATGCCAATTGGCGAAAGGTATTTACTATTTATCAAAACAATTAGTAGTCCGATTGAGAAAAAAATTTTTTTAGACTTGTCTGCTAAATAAATCATTGAAAGTCCGATTAGTAATAACAAACTAATTTGTATCCAAGCATTTAAATAGCCGATGGTCAGCTTCGGATTTAAGTGAACTAGCACCCACTCAAATAAGCCATTCATTGTTAAAAATAGTGGTTCGAGCAAGGCTGCTAAATAACGTGCTGGCATAATAATCACTAGAAAAAAGCTCAACGTCAAAAGCGGTAACAAGAACCGTTCAAAAATTGGTAACAAGAGAAATGTTAAGAAACTTCCTAACAAGGGCCATTCATAAAATGATTGGACTAAAATAGGTAAGGAAGCCACAGCCAATAGGAAAGAGCCTAAACAATTTTTAATGAAAGGCGAAGAATAACCAACCAATGTTTGCTCTAAAAACAGCAGAACAAAGGAAAGTAAGTAACTAAATTGACCGCCGACTGAAAAAAAGAGGGTTGGCTGAACAATCAAGTGCACTAAGAGAGTTAAACTCCAACAATCGAGGGCCGGAACCTGCCAATTAAACCGTCGATTGAACGTATTGAGGTTTGTTTGTAAAAGCGCCCGCATGACACTGACTGAGAATCCTGTTAAACCAGCATATATCAGTGAAAAACCGCATTGCCACAAAAAATAACTTTCTTGCGTTCGGCGAGCAATTCTTAGCATTAGTAAGCGAAATAAACGAAGGAAAAAAGAAACATGCATCCCTGACAAACTAAAAAGATGCAAAATGCCTAATGCTGAAAATTTATCGCTTATTTCAGCAAATTCTTCATTACGAAAACCTAAGAGCAACGCATTCATATACATTGCACTAGTCTCAGCAAAATTTTTCTGAATATGTACCATCGCCCACTTCCGCCAGCCGCTAATGATTTCTTTAAACCGCCAAGAAAAAAAGGAACGTGGTTGTCCTATCTCCTCAATGAATAAAATAGCTTCGATTCCTTGATTCTTCAAAAATAGTTGATAATTGAAGCCATTTTTGTTGGTTTGACCTTGGGGCGAGTCTAAAATACCTACAGCGGTTGCCTGAATGGTTGTGGTTAGTTGTTGCCATTGCTGTTTTTCTTTCACACTTTTTAATTGATAAAATGCCATCACTTTCTGCCTTTTGCCTTTTACGATCCAATTGGCAGGAAATTTTACTTGATCACCATCGACTTGTATTTCATCTGGTAATATCGTTAGCTGTCCTGACAAGCGAACTTCTTTAGGCAACAAAGAGACTGGCTTTAACCACTGGAAAATCAATATGCCCCCTACTATTAAAAAACTGCACAAAAAACCTCCCAATATAACAGGAAAACTTTTTGTACAGACAATACGGATAACAGTGATAGAAAGAAGAAGAGCTCCTAATAGACTAGGTGCGAAAAAACACCACAGCCCACAACTAGTCAGCAGAGCTATGAAGAACCAATTATTCCTCAGCTGAGGAAAGATTGTCCTCAAGTGTGGCAAATTCTTCTCCCCATTGTAATTCGGCAAAATATTTTGGTACTAAAGTCACTTTTTCAACCGTGGCTCCTACTTGTTCAATTAAATTTAGGGCGTACGCATCATTACGGTAATCCTTTAAATAATAAATCTTTTTAATCCCTGCTTGTAAAATCATCTTTGTACATTGCAGGCAAGGGAAATGTGTCACATAAATTTCTGCCCCTTCTGTAGGGACGCCAAACTTCGCACATTGTAAAATTGCATTCATTTCTGCGTGGATTGTTCGAACGCAATGATTATCAACAACATAGCATCCTTCATCAATACAATGCGTTCCGCCACTGACTGAACCATTGTAACCTCCTGCAATAATTCGTTTGTCGCGAACAATGGTTGCTCCGACAGTTAACCGTGTGCAAGTACTTCTTAATGATAATAAGACGCTTTGTCCCATAAAATATTGGTCCCATGGAATTCGTTCCATAATAAACCTCCTTTATTTTTAATGACTCCTGTGTTCGATTTGCCAAATCATTTAATCTTATTACAAATAGTATGTTATCCGCATCCCATAGTCAAGAATTCTCAGGAATTTTCTGTTAAAAGTTAGCCAGTCACTGTCAACATGTCTTTTAAACGTTCTACTGTTTTCTCTCCAATACCTGAAACATTTTTCAGTTCCTCGACGGTTTTAAACGGTCCTTGTTCGTCACGAAAGCGAATAATCTCTTGTGCTTTTTTCGCACCGATTCCTGAAATCGTTTGTAGCTCTGCTTCTGTTGCCGTATTGAGGTTGATTTTTCCCTCCTGATTTTGCTGAGCAAGTGCTGATTCCTGCAGCGTTTCTAATGACTGTGGCACTGGTTCTCCTTTTTTGGGCACGTAAATAATCATTTGATCTTTTACTTTTTGAGCGTAATTGACCTGGGTAGTATCAGCTTCCTCGCTCACACCTCCAGCTAAAGCTAAAGCATCCCAAATCCGCTGCTGATTTTTTAGTTGATAGATTCCTGGTACTTTCACTGCGCCTTTAATATCAACATAGATCATTGTTTCTGCCCTTTCTTTTGTGGCATCTGTGGCAACCTCTGCCGTAGTGGTCAGACTTGTCTCCTCCCACATTGTGGTGTCTACTCGTGGCTCCTTATTAACCATCAAATAAATGCCCACTAATAGAGTTATCAAAATAACTATAGACGCGCCACTACCTAGCAATAGCCACTTTTTAGGTAACTGTTTCAACCAATCCATCGTTTGTCCTCCCTTCAAAATATAATTACGCATTTTTTAACAAAAAAATGCGCCTGGACCAAAAATCACTAGTAATTTTTGGCCCAGGCACACTTTTATTTTAATTTTTCTAGATAGTTCAAGGCATCTTGAACCGTTTTTACTGGGACAATTTTCATTTTTGTCCCAATTTTTTTCGCAGCTTCTTGTGCTTCTTGATAATTCGATTTGATTTTCGGTTCAACTTTTTTCATTTCTGAAGTTATTTCATCATCGGGTGCAAAGAAAATTTCTGCACTGTTCTCACTGGCTGTTACAACTTTTTTGTCAATACCACCGATTCTACCAACGATTCCTTGACTGTTCATCGTACCTGTTCCAGCAATTTCATGACCTTTACGTAAATCTTTATGACTTAATTGTTCATAGGTCTGCAAAGTAAACATTAACCCAGCCGATGGCCCACCAATATCACCCGCTTCAATAGATACTGGGATAGAAGAATCAATTTCTGTATGATCGGTCAAACCAATACCAATCCCCGCTTTTTTATCTGTTGGCAATTCAATTAATTTGCCGGTCGCTTCTTTTGCTTTGCCATCTTGAATAAATTGAACAGTGACTTTTTGATTCACTTTTTGTGCTTTAATGTAATTCATTAATTCTTCACTGCTTTTAAAAGATTTGCCATCCACGCCTGTCACGGTATCGCCAACTTCAATTTTTCCTTTAAAACTTGAGTTGTCTTCCATCGCTAACACATAGACGCCTTTAAATTTCATCTCATATGGAACCTTCGCTAATTTTAAGGCTTGCTCAATTGCGGCGTTTTTTGAGGAATCCATATAGTATTGTTGAATTCGATTATATTCGCTATTACTACTATCTCCCATTAATTCTTTTTTGGACATGACTTCTTGAAAATCCGAAAAGTTTGCTTTTATGGCAGAAAAAATAGTGGCCGAACGAATGCCCACCGTTGTTAAATAAAAAGCACCTGACTGCGTATCTTTTTTTCCATTAACAGTTACAAACTCTTTTAAATTTTCTGTCGTTCCTGGTCCTTCAATATAATAAGGAATTGGGACGATAAACAAACCAATTAGCAGCAATGCCAATACCATTGGAATGAGTGATTTAAACGAAAATTTTTCTGTTTTTTTATTCATTATTTTAGCTCCAGTCATTCTTCTTTTGTTTTAACGCATGATAAATATTGGGAGGAAGATAGTCAGACACATCGCCCCCAAAACGTAAAACTTCTTTTAGTAAACTGGAGCTTACATGTGCATATGGTTCTTCTGCTAATAGAAAAACCGTTTCAATTTCTGGCGCCAGATGTTGATTCATTTTAGCAATGTCTTTCTCGTACTCGTAGTCTTTGACGTTTCTAATGCCACGAATCAAAAAATTAGCCCCTAATGATTTTGCACTTTCCACAGTTAACTGGGTTTCTTGCATGATAACACGCACATTTGGCATTTCTTTAGTTGCTTCTTCAATTAAATATTTTTTCTCTTCAGGCGTAAATAATGTTTGCTTACTTGTATTTATAAAAACGCCAATGATGACTTCGTCAAATAACTTCGCACTGCGTTCAATCAAATTTAAATGACCATTTGTCATCGGATCAAAACTTCCGGGAAATAGAGCAATTTTACGCATCCTACGCCTCCTGACGATAAATCGTTACTTGAGTGATTCCGTAAACGGTTTCTCTTGTTTTTTCTAGTGTACCAATCGTTTCCGGTAATTTGACAGTTTTATCTGTTTCACAAACGATAACGGCTTCGTTTGTTAATAACTTCCGTTCTAACATCTTTTCTAATTGTGAAACAATTTCTTGTTTGGCATAGGGCGGATCCAATAAGACCAAATCAAATTGTAGCTTCTCTTCATAAAACTGTTCTAAGGCACGATTAGCATCCATTTTTCTAACTTCAAATTTTTCTGGTTCTTTTGTGATCGCAATATTCTCTTTAATTACTTTTAGTGCAGCAAAATTCTTTTCAATACAAATACTTTTATCCATTCCACGAGAGACAGCTTCAATCGCTAACCCGCCACTTCCTGAATATAAATCCAGTGCCATTCCACCATCGAAATATGGACCAATCATATTAAAAATAGATTCTTTTACTTTATCTGTTGTGGGCCTAGTATTGTCGCCATCTAACGCTTTCAGGCGCCGGCCACCATATTCTCCAGAAATAACACGCATTGTTTCGACTCCTTTATCAATCATTCTTTTATAATTCATTATAACAAAAAGAGTGAAAAATGTTTGAAATTTCTCATAACATTTCTCACTCTTTTGCATTAGACATTCTCTGCTAAGCGAATCTCTGTAGATAATTCCTCTACTACATAGCCGTCGTCTTCTTGTTCTTGATAAGCCGCTTTGGTACCAATTTTTTCAGCAAAATTCATTTCGACATCTGGTCGATACGATTTATCGACACTACGAACAAAATGTAACTGATTAATTTTTTCCATGTTACTTTCAATATTTTCTTCATTCATGTAAATCACCACATATTTCATTTTTCGTGAAACATAGTGAATCAGTCCATATCGGCGTAACTGTTTTAACGGTTTTAATGTGTATACCCAAACAATTAGGCAACGACGCTCTTGAAGCGTAAATTCTTTTTCTTCTTTAGCTTGCATGGCAGCTTCCTCCACAACCTGAATGTTTCTTTCCTCGTTCAAAGAAAGGATTTCCAGCATCTACTTTAATATCTTCAGAAATTAGTTGCGCAATCTTTAAACCAATTGTATCTAGCAACGTTTGAACGTTTGTCTCAGCAAAACGATAATTTGCAACGATTTCATTTAAATCAAGCGCCCGCTTCGCTTTACGTAGGGCTCGTTGCTTCTCCCGAAAATCGGGTGCATGAATTCCATAAGCTTCTACTCGTTCAAAAGCTGACTTAGCTTCTAAAAATGCTTTTTGTAACTGAGCAACTTCCGCCGAAGCATACATAGCTTTTTTTGTTTCTTTATAGTTTTGAACAGCATCACTTTCTAAAAGTGCTGAAATTAAACATTCTGTTTGATCTTCAATTGCAAATAAATGTTCTGTTACAATCATAACTTTTCACTACTCTCCGTGATTTGCCTATTTTCTGGTCGTTTCTCTAATAAGACTAACACACCTTCATTGGAAAAGGCAACGCCCAATTCTGTCGTTTCTGACTCAGCAAAATAGCTATCATATTGCGGGTCCGAAAACCATGACAAAATAGTAAAGGTACTATCATAAACAGGTTCTTGGAAAATACCTGCTGGTTCTCTCAACGAAAGTTTGCTCGTTTTAACTAATAAAGAAAATTCGTCCTTAGTCAAATGAAAGGGATGAATGGCTGTATGTTCCTCTCTCGTTTGTAACAATTCTGCTTGTCGATTTGCCGACAAAATTGTTGGTGTATGGTTAGCCAGCGTTTGATACAATGTTTGGGCATCTTTTTGGCTTTGTGTAGAAACTGAAAAAGCAGCTTGATTTTCTTGCTGTTTAACCAGATTCATGACATAAATCGCTTGGTTACTTTGAACAGGATCGAAGGTCATTGACTGCGTTATATCAACTGGCAAAGGAGAACCTTCATTTAATTGATACGGCATTTCCGTGAGCAACGTTTCTTTATTGACATAATTGACTGCCATTAAACCGCCTGTCCGCTGATTAAAAAATAACACTGCAAAACTGCCATTATCAAAAGCAACCAGTGGTCGATAGTTCATATCTTCTTCCATCAGCTCGACATCGTAAGCTTCATGATGAAAATTAAATGCAAAATTCGAATAAATCGTCATTAAATCAGACAAGTCTGCAAGCTTCATATCTATCTTAAACGGTTCTATCATTTTGTCATTGTTAAAGACCTTAATTGCGATGACTTTATTTTCTCGAACGTTGACTTCTAAGTAATCATTCATCGTCAAACCGAACGTCCATAATTCATACGTACGACCTGTTTTAATTTTTTCTTTAGGATTGCCAAACTGGCGGATAAAGGTTTCCACATCTTTCCCTATGTATGCTGCGTAGCCAGAAGCTGGCAATTCTTCATGAGGAACAGCGGTGTGAGCGCTGGATAAGCGCCCACTTTGAGCTGTTTCGGTTGGTTTTTCAGCAGGGAAAAAAACTGGCTCTAAATATCCAATGAGTAGAACTGTTAAAAAAACAGCAGTAAAGGCCCAAAATCGCTTCATTTTTTCCCCTCTCATCTTATTTTTCTTTCACTTCTAATAACAAATCACCTGAGCTGATTGCTTCGCCTTCTTCAACATAAATGTGATCAACCGTGCCCGCAAAACGTGCTTCGATAGTCGTTTCCATTTTCATGGCTTCTGTAATCAGCAACGGCTGACCTTTTTCTACTTTATCGCCACGTTTGACCAATACTTGTAGAACAGAACCAGACATCGTTGCGCCGATTTGTTCTTTATTAGTTGGTTCCGCCTTTTGTTTTACTTGAACAGCAGACTTAATGGAGGCATCTTTAACTAAAACCTCACGACGTTGCCCATTCAAATTGAAGAACAAGACACGGTTTCCGTCAATATCAGGTTCGCCAATTTCATCTAAACGAATAATTAACGTTTTTCCTCGTTCAATTTGAACTTCCAATGTCTCTCCTTGACGAATACCATTAAAGAATGTTGGCGTATCTAATAAGGTTATATCTCCAAAGGTTTCGTATTTTTGACGATACTCTAAAAATACTTGTGGATACATTAAATAACTTAAAACTTCTTCCAATTTAGGTTGATACCCAATTTTTTCGGCTAATTCTTCTTGTACTTTCGCAAAATCAACAGGTGCTGCTAAGTCACCTGGCCGCTCTGTGAAGGCTGGTCGACCTTTTAGAATAATTCGTTGGAGCTCTTTCGGGAACCCACCAACTGGTTGACCTAAATCACCTTGGAAAAAAGTCACAACTGATTCAGGAAAACTTAGTTCTTCACCACGCGCATAAACATCTTGTTCTGTCAGATGATTTTGAACCATGAAGAGTGCCATGTCTCCCACGACTTTTGAAGATGGCGTCACTTTTACAATATCACCAAACATCAAATTCACTGTGTGATACATTTTTTTGATTTCATCCCAACGGTGCCCTAAGCCTACCGCTTTTGCTTGCTGCTGTAGATTAGAGTATTGACCACCAGGCATTTCATGCATATAGACTTCTGTTTGCGGTGCATTTAACCCATTTTCAAATGGTTGATAATACATGCGCACATCTTCCCAATAATGATTGATTTTCTGTGCATTATCAATGTTAATAGTTGGCGTCCGTTCACCATTGACTAAAGCATAATATAGACTGTTCATACTTGGCTGGCTAGTTGCGCCACTCATCGCACTCATTGCGACGTCAACAATATCAACGCCTGCTTTAGTAGCTGCTGAATAAGTGATGATCCCATTGCCACTAGTATCGTGAGTATGGAGATGAATTGGTAAATCCGTGGCTGCCTTTAATTCACTAATTAAACGATAAGCAGCTTGTGGTTTCAATAAGCCAGCCATATCTTTAATCGCAATGATTTGTGCCCCTAAATTTTCCAATTCTTTAGCCATATCAAGGTAATATTGAACATTATATTTTGCTCGGGCTGGATCATTGATGTCCCCAGTATAACAAATTGCTGCTTCCGCAATTTTTCCGGTATCCCGAACGACTTGAATACTTTTTTCCATTTGAGGAATCCAGTTTAAGCTATCAAAAATTCGGAAAACATCGACTCCTTGGCGAGCAGATTCTTTAATGAATTCTTCAATAACATTATCAGGGTAATTTTGATAGCCTACCGCATTAGATCCTCTGAACAGCATTTGTAAAAGTATGTTTGGCATCAACTGACGAATTTTTCTTAAACGTTGCCATGGGTCTTCGGTTAAGAAGCGATAGGCAACATCGAACGTAGCGCCACCCCACATTTCACTAGAAAACAGCTCAGGCAGGGCTACATCAGTTAGTCCAGCAATTGCTTTAAAATCTTGTGTTCTCACACGAGTAGCTAATAAACTTTGGTGCGCATCACGGAACGTGGTATCTGTCATTAACACACTTTCTTGATTCTTAACCCAATCGATGACGGCGGTTGCTCCTTGAGCGTCTAGAATATTTTTAGCTGTGATCACTTTTTCTGGAACTTCAATATCTGTCGGCACGCGCGGGGCTTCAAAATATTTTTTCTCCGTTCGTTCAATGCCAGGGAACCCATTGACCGTTACTTCTCCAATGTATTTCATCGTTTTATTGCCACGATCGCGCATACGAGGAAATTCAAATAATTCAGGTGTATTATCAATAAAGGTTGTTTTGGCTTCGCCAGATTGAAACGCTGGATAGCTCACAACATTTTGTAAAAACGGAATATTTGTTTTCACGCCACGAATCCGAAATTCTTTTAAGCAGCGTTGCATTTTACTGATTGCCTGTTCAAAAGAGAAACCATGCGTACAGACTTTAACCAATAAAGAATCAAAGTAAGGCGTCACAGCGTAGCCAGAATAAGCATTTCCTACATCTAAACGCACACCAAACCCACCTGGTGAACGATACGTATCGATTTTCCCTGTATCTGGCATAAACTGGTTCAGGGGATCTTCAGTCGTAATCCGACATTGAATAGCCGCGCCTTTTAATGTCAATTCGTTTTGTTTTGGCAAATGCATATCTTTATGCAAATCAAGCCCTTGTGCAATTTGTAATTGAGAGATCACAATATCAATATCTGTAATCATTTCTGTGATAGTATGTTCTACCTGAACACGAGGATTCACTTCAATAAAATAAAACTGATCCCCTTCTACTAAAAACTCAACCGTTCCCGCATTCACGTAGCCGACATGCGCCATTAACTGCACAGCAGCCGAACAAATGGCTGCTCGTTGTTCTTCATTCATTGATACACATGGTGCGACTTCTACCACTTTTTGGTGGCGTCGTTGAACGGAACAATCACGTTCAAATAAATGCAAGACATTCCCATGATGATCGCCTAAAATTTGTACTTCGATATGTTTAGGATTAGAAATATACTTTTCAACATAAACCTCGTCAGAACCAAAGGCTGCTTTCGCTTCACTTTTGGCTCTCTCGTAACCTTCTCGTGCTTCTTTGGCATCGTGGGCAACGCGCATCCCGCGACCGCCGCCACCTAAAGCAGCTTTAATCATGATAGGAAAGCCATGCGTTTCACCAAAAGCTACGACCTCTTCCACCGTTGCTACTGGCCCGTCTGAGCCTGGAATCGAAGCAATCCCCGCAGCTACAGCTGCTTCTTTCGCTTTAATTTTATCGCCAAAAATATCTAAATGATGTGTTTTAGGTCCGACAAAAATGATTCCTTCTTCTTCACAACGTTCGGCGAAGCGTAAGTTCTCTGATAAAAAGCCATAACCAGGATGAATGGCATCTGCTCCCGATTTTTTGGCAATTTGGATAATATTTTCAATGTCTAAATAGGCTTCAATTGGTTTTTTCTCCTTACCAACTAAATACGCTTCATCTGCTTTGAAACGATGAACAGAATACTCATCTTCTGCAGCATAAATCGCTACTGTACGGATATCTAATTCTGTACAAGCTCTAAAAATTCGAATCGCAATTTCGCCACGATTGGCAACTAATACCTTTTTCATAACGTCACTCCTACCATCAATTTCCTTCAAATTTATTGGTTCTGTTCTAAAGATAAATAGTACTCATTTTCTAATTTCTGACGTGTTTCATCTGCACTGATATTCAGGACAAAGGCCACAGCAATCGAAATAATCAGCAAACTATTCCCACCTTGACTCAAGAACGGGAAAGTAATTCCTGTTAATGGAATAATCCCAGTAATCCCACCAACATTAATAAAGACTTGAATTAATAACATTGTACCAATTCCAATACACATTAGTGAATTAAAAGGTTTCTTCGAGCGTACACCGACTAAAATAATTCGCGCAATCATAAACATCAACAATCCTAAAATCGCTAGACCGCCGATAATGCCTAACTCTTCTAAAGTAATCGCAAAGATAAAGTCCGTATGTGCTTCTGGTAAAAAGCCTTTTTTCTGAACACTATTCCCTAGACCTTTGCCAAACCAGCCGCCATTACTGATTGCATAATAAGAATTAGCTAACTGATGGCCTAAGTTCCGTTCATCTAAAAATGGATTTTTAAAAACAGCAAAACGATTATAAATATATTGGTAACGCGCTGGGAAAATTTTTCCTTTCGACATAATTAATAACTGAATAGCCGTGATACTACCTAAAATGCCCAAGCCACCAACCAAGTAGGTATACATATAATTAATCCCACTTGCTAAAACCATCACGATGGTAATTAATGTTAGAATGGCCGCATTCCCGAAGTCAGGCTGGATTGCAACTAGAGCAATTAATACAAAAACGAGCATCAACGGGCGCCCGGCAGCTTGTTTAAATTGATCCATGCCTCCATTAATTGTCTTTTGTCGCCGTGCTAAAATATAAGACAGATACCAGACAACCATAATTTTTAAATACTCAGCTGGTTGCATCGAAAATCCACCAATCTCAATCCAACCACGTGCGCCGTTAATTTCTTTCCCGATACCAGGAATCCGAACGGCTAAAACCATAACCGTAATTACTGCAATGGCAAACATGATAAAACTTCGATTCTGAAAAACGGATGTTTTCATCTTATAAATAAAAAACATTGCAACTAACCCTACTACCCAAAAGGCAACCTGGTTAATAACGAATGACGTAGGTGAAAAACCTTTCATTACTTGTAATGCGGATGTGGAACTATATACCATAATCAATCCCACGATGCTTAAAATTAAATATGGAATAAAAATACTATAGTCTAGCAAATGCCGTTTCTTTACTTTGTTTGGCAAAGCTTAACCCTCCTTGCCAATCTCGTTTTTTTCTTGTGTTTCTTCATAAACATCTGTATATAATTGATTCAATTCGCGTTCTAAATCACTTAGTAAGCGATGTCCTTCATCATTAGTTAAAATCCCCAAACGGGTCGCATAGGTCACTTGTCTTGAAAAACCATACATTTGTGTATCCACCACTTCTTCAAATGCTTTACATTGAGAAATGCACAAACTGTTTTTTTGATTACGAATAAGCATTTTAATGCGTTCTGCATCGTCTTCTAATAATTGAATGGCAAATTTCTTTGAAATTCCTTCGTCCATTTGTACAGAACCTCCCTATCTTAATTAAATAATTATAACATAATTCTCAGTTAGATACATGATGATTTCAGAAAATTTCCTTTAAGAAATTTTCTAAAACCAAGCGATATATTAAGTAAGAAATCTCTTTATATAACAAGCTTATTTTATCAATACAACAACAAATACATTAAAAGACTTTTTCCTTATTTTCTGCTTTTAATTTTAAATAAAATAACAAACTATATCATTTTTTTGTCTCTTGATATTCTTTAATTACTTCTAAAAAGGCGGTGCCATATTTATCTAATTTATTTTGGCCGACCCCTTTTATTTGCAATAATTGAATCGTTGTTTGCGGTAATTTTTCACACATTTCTTTAAGTGTACTATCGGAAAAGACTACATATGGCGGCACGCCTGCCTCTTGAGCCATGTCCATACGTAATTCGCGTAATCGTTCAAACAAGGCATCATCCACTGCTACTTTTCGAACTTTTTGGTCTTCTTTTCGGAAGACTTTCCGTTCCCCTAAAAGCACCTGAACACCTTCTGTCGAGACTGATAACAACGGAAATTGCCCATCAGAAGGAATTAAATAACGTTCTGCTGTCAAATAATCAATCAGCTGTGTGACTTCTTTTTGCGTGCGACCTTTCATTAGTCCGTATGTTGGCAAACGATCAAAATGCCATTGATCAATTTTTTGATCTTTTGAGCCAGTCAGGACTTTACCAACTAAGCCCTTACCGAAACGTTCTCCCATACGTTTTACACAAGACAAGACTTTTTGGGCATCGACCGTAATATCGACTAATTCTCGATTATCCAGACAATTCGAGCAGCGACCGCAGTCCGTCCCTTCTTCACCAAAATAGCGTAAAATATATTTTTGTAAACACATTTGTGCATTCGCATATTGTGACATTTCCCGTAATTTCAAGTACTCTTTCTGCTTATAATCAATGGTCATTTCAGATTGTTCAATAAAGTATTGTTGAATTTGCAAGTCTTGTGGAGCAAACATTAACACAGCATCACTAGGCAGACCGTCACGACCAGCTCGGCCGGCTTCTTGGTAATAAGATTCAATATTCCCTGGTACTTGTGCGTGAATGACAAAACGAACATTACTCTTATTAATCCCCATACCAAAGGCATTTGTTGCTACCATCACTTGCACTTGATCATACAAGAATGCTTCTTGATTTTCACTACGTAACTGTTCACTCATGCCCCCATGATACATCCCAGCTGCAATTTTTTTACTTTCTAATAAATGATAAATTCGTTCAACTTCCTTCCGCGTGCTTGCATAGATAATACCTGATTGCCCAGTATTCATCTTTAAATATTCCAAAAGAAAAACGTCTCTGTTTTGATCCTTCACGACTTGAAAAGATAAATTTTCTCGAGCGAATCCTGTTTTGATTTCATTTTCTGATGGAATTCTTAATTGCTTGACAATATCCTCCGCTACTTGTGGCGTTGCTGTTGCTGTTAGTGCAATCACAGTTGGTTGCTGTTGAAATTGATCGATAATCTCTGCTAAACGCAAATAGCTTGGACGAAAATCATGCCCCCATTGTGAAATACAGTGTGCCTCATCTACTGCCAATAAATCAATCGGTACATGTGTCAGCATCTGTTGAAAATCATAAGATTCTAATCGCTCTGGCGCAACATACAATAGCTTGACTTCTTTGTTAACCGCTAATTGAATACGTTGATTCATTTCTTGATAGGAAATGGTACTATTGATATATGTAGCTGGAATCCCCATTAAATTCAGGGCATCTACTTGATCTTTCATTAAAGAAATTAATGGTGAAATCACCAATGTTAAATTATCCAGAAGTAAGGCTGGCAACTGATAACAAATCGATTTGCCTCCACCTGTTGGCATAATGCCTAAGACATTTTCTTGTCGCAATACATGACGAATAATCGTTTCTTGTCCTGACCGAAAATCATCATAGCCAAATGTATCTTTTAATAATTCTTGTAATGCACTCATTTATTGCGCTCCAATCTTTGTTCTACAAGTCATTTTAACACGCTAATCTAACAGGAACAAGGTGTGTTAAAACAAGACACAATCGTGAAACACCAGTTAACGTGAAACATCAAAAAGAATGAAAAATTGTGAAAGCTTGCTATCAAAAGCTTTCAAAAATAACGACATTTGCTTGTTGTGGATAACGAGTAGTTATCCACACATAAAAAATATCCTTATCTTAAAAATACGCATTAATCCGTTTTTTTCATAAAAAAAACCAACTATTTTCGTAGTAAAACGAGCATAGTTGGTTTAAATGTTTATTTGTCGAAAAATTATTCAGCTTTTTTCTTTTTCTTGCTTGCTTTTTCGCGTTCGTTTTTGTTAAGAATTTGTTTTCTTAAACGGATGCTTTCTGGTGTTACTTCACAGTATTCATCTTCATTCAAGAATTCTAATGATTCTTCTAACGTTAATTTTTTCGGTTTTTTGATGACTGATGTTTGGTCTTTCGTTGCCGAACGAACGTTAGTCATTTGTTTAGCTTTTGTGATGTTCACAGTTAAATCGTTGTCGCGGTTGTTTTCCCCAACAATCATTCCTTCGTAAACTTCTGTCGTTGGTTCAACGAAAACTGTACCACGTTCTTCAATACTCATGATTGAGTAAGTCGTTGCTTTACCAGTATCGATTGAAACTAGTGCACCTTGATGACGGCCACCAATCGTTCCTTGAATCATTGGTAAGTATTGATCGAAGGTGTGGTTCATAATACCATAACCACGAGTCATTGATAAGAATTCTGTTGAATAACCAATTAAGCCACGAGCTGGTGCTAAGAAGATTAAACGCATTTGTCCGTTACCGGCATTAATCATATCTTGCATTTCGCCTTTACGTAAACTTAGTGATTCAATCACGCTACCCATGTATTCTTCAGGTGTGTCAATTTGAACACGTTCAAATGGTTCACATTTAACCCCATCAATTTCACGTTCAATAACTTCTGGACGAGAAACTTGTAATTCATAACCTTCTCGACGCATGTTTTCAATTAAAATTGATAAATGCAATTCGCCGCGGCCTGATACAGTCCAAGAATCTGGGCCAATTGGATCAACACGTAAAGATACGTCTGTTTGTAATTCAGCCATTAAACGTTCTTCGATTTTACGAGCGGTGATGTATTTTCCTTCACGTCCCGCAAATGGAGAATTGTTAACTAAGAAAGTCATTTGTAAGGTTGGCTCATCAATGTGCAGAATTGGTAATGCTTCTTGATTGTGAACATCTACAACTGTTTCCCCAACGAAAATGTCTTCCATTCCGGAAACGGCAATTAAATCGCCCGCTTTTGCTTCATCAATTTCCACACGTTGTAAGCCAAAGAAACCTAAAATTTTCGTTACACGGAAATTTTTCACGCTGCCATCTAATTTCATCAACGCAACTTGGTCGCCGACTTTCATTGTGCCACGGAACACACGGCCAATCCCAATACGTCCAACGTAATCGTTGTAGTCTAGTAATGAGACTTGGAATTGAAGTGGTTCGTCTGAATTGTCAACTGGAGCTGGCACATGTTCAATAATTTTATCAAAAATTGGGGCCATTGTTGGCTCTTGATCTGCTGGATCATCTGATTCACTTGAAGTTCCGTTTAAAGCAGAAGCATAAACAACTGGGAAATCTAATTGATCGTCGTCTGCGCCTAATTCGATGAATAACTCTAAAACTTCATCTACTACGTGTTCAGGACGAGCAGAAGGTTTGTCAATTTTGTTAACAACCACGATTGGTGTTACTTTTTGTTCTAATGCTTTTTTCAATACGAAACGTGTTTGAGGCATTGTTCCTTCATACGCATCGACAACTAAAACAACACCATCTACCATTTTCATGATACGTTCTACTTCACCACCGAAGTCCGCGTGTCCTGGTGTATCTAGAATGTTGATACGTGTACCGTTATAATCTACGGCTGTATTTTTTGCTAAGATAGTAATTCCACGTTCACTTTCAAGTGCATTGGAATCCATTGCACGTTCTTGTAATTGTGTGTGTCCATCTAAAGTGTCAGATTGTTTTAAAAGTTCATCTACTAAGGTTGTTTTACCATGGTCAACGTGGGCGATAATTGCCACGTTACGAATATCATCTCTGTATTTCAATTTAATTGCTCCTTATCTATATACGCTTATGTTACTTAAGTCCATAAAAGCCGACTGCTTATTATAGCAAACTTTTTTCATTAAAAAAAGGCTTTCGCCTGCAAAAATAATGAAAGTTTTAGAAATTATTCGGCTTTTTCTGAAAACAAGGACATTTTTTTACAAATTTTTCTCTTTTAAAAGAGGAAGAGCCTTACCTTTCAGCAACGCTCTTCTTGGATTATTCCGATTCATTTAAATATCGGGTAAATACTTCATCATAGGTTTCAGGAGTTGCTGCAATAAAGTATTCACGGCCATCAAAAGTTAATGGTTTTCCTGTAATACCAGAGTATTTAAACCCAAATTCTTCCAAAAGTACTAAGCCTGCTGCATAATCCCAAGGACTTAGATTAGATAAATAGCCATGATGGTTGCCTTTTAACATGGCAATAATTTCCAAACCTGCACAACCGCTAATACGCACGCCCATACTTGCTTGTCCGATTTCCGTTGCGTGATGAATATTTTTTCCATGCATGTAAGCATTCATGCCCCATAATCCATCTGCCAAGGCTTTCATAGTAGGCGCTTTTAATAATTGATTATTTCGATAAACGCCAAGCCCTTTGCCGCCCCAATAAAGTTCTTCTCGCATCACATCATAGATAAAACCTAATTTACCAATGCCGTCTTCATAAACAGCTAACATAATACAAAAATTTTCTCTTTCCATCACGAAATTCATTGTGCCATCAATTGGATCGATGATCCACACGCGACCAGCAAAACATTTTAAAGTATTGTAGCCTTTTTCTTCCCCTAAAATTTGATCTTCGGGAAAATTTGTTTGAATTTTATTCATTAAAAATTCTTGGGTTTGTTCATCCATATTTGTCACTAAATCGGTGCGGCCATTTTTCTGTTGAACGGTTAACTCTGATTCCAAGTTCATTCGAATCACATCGGCTGCTTCAAAAAGCCAACTTTGAATTGTTTGAACAAATTTTTGCGTTTCAGTCATCTAATCATCCCCCAGCTTTAATTTGCCGCTTCCCTGTTTTTTAGCTTGTTGAAGCGTACGATATAACGAATATCCTGAAGCATTTTCAAATTCACGACCTAAGCGTTTTTCTTCGCCGATACTTTTAACGACCGTTTTAAATTGTTGATAAGTTGTTAAAAATTTGTCAACAGGTAAGCCTGTTTCGTTGGCTTGCTCAACTGCTGTCCACATATTAGTGACAATCACCATTTCCTCTGTCGTCCAATCTAAATCTAATGGATATTGATAGTCTTTCATGTCTTCACCTCATCTTCTCTAGTTTAGCATATTTTCATAAAAAAACATCTTATTTACGTCGATTTTTTAATGCGTTAAAGAGAGGATATTCTGCTGTTCCTTTACGATACAAACTTTGTTGCGAAGCATAAATACCGCTATTTCCTGAGCACATAAAACTGATTAAGCAGACCATGAAAAAATAGACCGCCGCTTCACTACCAAATAGTTCAATGCCCATAATGAAACAAGCAATCGGCGTATTCGTGGCGCCAGAAAAAACACCAATAAATCCTAAACCTGCTAAAAAAGGAATTGACAGATGTAACAAAGGGGCCAAAGAACTCCCTAACGTAGCCCCAATTTCAAACAATGGCGTCACTTCTCCTCCTTGGAATCCGGCACCCAAGGATAACACCGTAAAGAATAATTTCCCAACAAAATCAAAAGGCTGCGCATTGCCTGCAAAAGCATCTTCTAATAAAGGTAAACTCAAGCCTAAATAACGCTGGTTCTTTAAGACGAGCACAAACAGAACGACAATGGACGCCCCAAGAAACGCACGAAGGTAGACATTAGCAAACCAATTTGCGTAGGTCTTTTTTAAAAAGACAATGGAACGACTAAAAACCCAACCTGCCAAACCAAAACAAATCGATGCCAAAAATAATTTTACGAATAGATCAACCGACCAAGTCGGAATTTTGCCCATCGGATAATGCGTATGTGTTACACCAAAACTTTCAGTCACAAAATTAGCAAATAAGCCTGCAAAAAAACTTGGGAAAAGTGCCTCTGCACGAACTTTTCCAATCGCCAAAACTTCTAATCCGAAAACCGTTCCCGCTAATGGTGTGCCAAAAACAGAACTAAAACCTGCACTAATTCCGCTAATAATAATTACTTGTCGTTCCAAAGCGGACAGTTTAAAGACTTTTCCTACAGCATTTGCGATTGCGCCCCCCATTTGCACCGCCGTCCCTTCACGACCAACAGAACCACCAAATAAGTGCGTAGTAATCGTGCCAAACAATGTTAAAGGAATTAAGCGCAAGGGAATATCTTCTTCCCCGCCATTGCCTTGTTCAATCACTAAGTTATTTCCTCGGCTAGCATTTTTCCCAAAACGCGTATAGAAATACGTAAAAACGACACCGCTAATGGGGAGGATAAAGAGTAACCAAGGATTTGCTAAACGAACATCTGTTACATAGGTGAGACTCTTTAAGAAAAAGGCGGATAACGCCCCCATAAATAAACCAATAATTGCGGTAATGAGCAACCATTTTGCCATATAACCGCCGATTGATAGTAGTTGCTTTGTTTCTTTTTTCACTTTACATGCTCCTTTACAATTTTCTTATCGCCAATCCTAGCGTACAGAAAAAGCCTACCAAAGGGTACACTTCTCCCGTTTGGTAGGCGTCATTAATTTATTCGTCCAATAAATAGTTCGTGGTGAACACCATCACCATGTTGCTATTAAACTATTAAAAATAATACCACGCAACTCTGGAAAGTGCAATAAAAAATCAATTGCGTTCCGTTTTTATCCACGTGCTATTACCTTTGATAAACCGATAATAAGCCATCACCACACTAACGAATAAAATTAAGTACATGTAGGAAATAGTAAAAGGCAAAATAATCAGCCCCAGTTTTGCAGGTACTTTTAGTTGAAAATTTTTCAACTCGCGATAATAGTTGATTGTAAAAAAAATGCCGAAAACTAACGAAATACTGACGGCCAAAACAAAACTAATGACAAGCGATAACGAAAAGCCTAACCTATACAAGTGTTGCAGTTGGAGCCCAGTTAAGACAAAAACGAGCATCCCCGCTACGAGATTAATAAAGGGTTGCGCTAAAAAATAATAGATTCCACACTTCTGCCTTAACGTTAATGACTTTGATTTAATCACCCTGGGTAAATACGCTAGGCAATCTAAATTTCCTTGAACCCAACGACTTCGTTGACGAATAAAACGTTTCACATCTCTCAGTGCTTCTTGAGCCATAAAGGCCTCGTCAATATAAGCAATCGATAATTCTTTCAGCATTAATTTAATGGTTAACTCATAGTCATCCAACAAAGCATTTCCCCAAGGCTGATAGCCTAAGTGTTCGGTAATCATTGATAACCGAAAAAACTGACCATTGCCACCAAGTCCGATGGTTTTTGTTGCTCGACGCGCCTTTTGAATAAAATTATTAATCGTAAAAAACTCAACATCTTGTGCAATAAACATAAAATTTGTGACATCTTTCATTTTGATTCTTGTTTGCGCAGCACAGACTGTTTTATCTGTGAAAACAGCAGTTAGCTCATTGACAATATTTTCACTAAAAAAACCATCTGCATCTACCACACCCACTAAAACTTGATCCCAAGAATAGTGTCCTTTTTCTGCATCTGTTAATACAATTTGGAAAGCGTGGTTCAAAGCGGCTCCTTTGCCTTGTTGCGCATTGGGAAATTGACGAGACAGAACTTGGATTGGACCAGCAATACTGTCCATCATTGCTTTGGTTTGGTCCGTTGATCCATCATCAATCGCAATTATTTTTTTCTTAATTGGTAAAGCAACCAGTTTTTTTAATGTTTCTCCGATGACTTTCTCCTCGTTTACACACGGTACAAGAAAGTAGCAGAAAAATTCTTCTGCTACTTCGACTTCTCTTCTTGTTTTTTTCTTGTTCGAAAACTGAGAAATAAACTTGTAAATAAATAGGTTAAGAAGATGAACATAATTACTTTGTATAACTGATACAAATAAATCATGTAATTTGACCTCTTTTAAAAAAATAACGGTATAGAATGTAGGCAGTGACAATCGAAACTAGAATAACGCCAATTAAATCAACCACAAAAAAGGCGCCTGTTGAAATTACCCCAAGTTTCGGTAAAGCTGATTGGCTCATTAAATACCCCTTTCTCTCTATTTGTTTTTTACCAACACACCACCACGATGACCATCACACACCACCTATAATAATACTTTGGAGGATTATAGTACACAGGTGGATTATAGTACGTAACTGGCGGAATATATCCTGGCCAATATGTTGGTGGTGGCGGATTATAAACCGGTATTTTTCGGTTTTCTCGAACAATTGCAATTGTTTGACCCGCATGATTTTGCGTCAGACTGACGCGTGTTGGCGTAGTATTTCGTGAATAACCAGCCGGCGCTTGAACTTCTCTAATTTCATATACCCGGTTGACAGATAGCCCACTAATAGTGACTGTACCATCCCAACCTGTTGTTACTCTTTGTGTATAGTCATTAGTTGTATCTTTCCATTCAAAAACAGCGCCTGCTAAAGGTTCTTTTGATTCAACATCTTGCTTAATAATTTTGATGGCGCCTTTTTGTGCTTGATTATTTAAGACTAATGTATAGGTTTTACCACCTTGTCCACGTAGATCAACTTTGTGAGCACGTCTATCTATGATATAGCCATCCGGCGCTTTGATTTCTGTGATTTCATAGACACGATCACCGGCTAATCCGGGAATCAGTACTTCACCGTTTCTATTTGCTGTAAACGTCGCTGTGTGATTGTTGATGGTATCTCGGAATTTAAATTCTGCGCCTGCTAAACGTGCTTTTGATTCAACATCTTGCTTAATAATTTTGATGGCGCCTTTTTGTGCTTGATTATTTAAGACTAATGTATAGGTTTTACCACCTTGTCCACGTAGATCAACTTTGTGAGCACGTCTATCTATGATATAGCCATCCGGCGCTTTGATTTCTGTGATTTCATAGACACGATCACCGGCTAATCCGGGAATCAGTACTTCACCGTTTCTATTTGCTGTAAACGTCGCTGTGTGATTGTTGATGGTATCTCGGAATTTAAATTCTGCGCCTGCTAAACGTGCTTTTGATTCAACATCTTGCTTAATAATTTTGATGGCGCCTTTTTGTGCTTGATTATTTAAGACTAATGTATAGGTTTTACCACCTTGTCCACGTAGATCAACTTTGTGAGCACGTCTATCTATGATATAGCCATCCGGCGCTTTGATTTCTGTGATTTCATAAACACGATCACCAGCTAATCCAGGAATCAGCACTTCACCGTTTCTATTCGCTGTAAATGTCGCTGTGTGATTGTTGATGGTATCTCGGAATTTAAATTGTGCGCCTGCTAAACGTTGTTTCGTATATCCATCTTGCTTAATAATTTTGATGGCGCCTTTTTGTGCTTGATTATTTTTGGTAAACGTGTAGGTTTTGCCAGCATAATTCGCAGGTAAAAGAACTCTATGCACCGTTTTGTCAAGTATATAACCATTTGGTGCTTTTATTTCTGTAATTTCATAAATCCGGTTGACGGAAAAATTATACAAAGTTGCTTCACCATTAGCATTAGCAGTTACTACGCCTGTATTCCCGTTCACTGTGTCACGCCATCTAAATTGTGCACCTGCTAAACGTTGTTTTGAGTAACCATCTTGTTTTACTAATTTAAGGTGTGCACGATGAGCATTATTATTTTTAACAAAAGTATAGGTTTTGCCAGCATAATTCGAGGGTAAAAGAACTCTATGCACCGTTTTGTCAAGTATATAACCATTTGGTGCTTTAATTTCTGTAATTTCATAAATCCGATTAACAGAAAAATTATATAAAATTACTTCGCCATTATTATTAGCAGTTACTACCCCTGTATTCCCGTTCGCTGTATCTCGCCACCTAAATTGCGCACCTGCAAGGCGTTTTCTTGAATCTTTGTCTTGTTTAACCAATTTTAAATTACCACGTTTAGCAAGGTCATACATGTTTACAGATAATGTTCTATTCGCATAGGCAGTTGTCAATTCAACTTTCTTAACTGTTGAATCTAAATGATAACCGCTTGGAGCTATCACTTCTTTTAATTCATACGTACGATTGACAGACAAGCCCGATACTTTTGCAATTCCATTTTTATCTGTGACTATGCGACTAGTATAGCCATTGGTTGTATCTTTCCATTCAAAGACAGCACCAGCCAAACGTTTGCCTGTTTGCCTATCTGTCTTAATAATTTGAATAGAGCCGAATTGCGCTACATTACCAATGGTTACAGTCACTACTTTATTGGCTTGTGCACTTGTTAAAGTGACTTTATGCACGGTTTTGTCTAGTACATAACCTACGGGTGCTTTTGTTTCTGGGATTTCATACGTACGATTGACGGATAAGTTGGGAATTGTGATGGTTCCATCGGTTCCAACTGTCACTGTTCCTGTTTTTCCTGTCACCGTATCTTTCCACTGAAATTCTGCGCCTGTTAAACGTTGTTTCGTATATCCATCTTGCTTAATAATTTTGATGGCACCTTTTTGTGCTTGATTATTTAAGACTAATGTATAGGTTTTACCACCTTGTCCACGTAAATCAACTTTATGAACACGTCTATCTATGATATAGCCATTTGGCGCTTTTATTTCTGTGACCTCATAAACACGATCACCGGCTAATCCAGGAATCAGTACTTCACCGTTCCTATTCGCTGTAAACGTTGCAGTATAATTATTGGTTGTATCTCGGAATTTAAATTCTGCGCCTGTTAAACGTTTTTTGCTTTCTTTATCTTGTTTAACAATTTTGATGGACCCAATTTGTACTTGCTGCTTATTCTTCACCCGATATGTTAAAGTGTAGTCGGCTTTTCCAGCAAATGAAATAGGATGTTTAGTTTCGTCTAATTCATAGCCATTAGGCGCCTTCGTTTCAACTAAATAATATTCTCCATCAGGTGATAAATTTGAAAATAACAGCTCGCCATTTTCATTCGTGACACCTTTTTCTATTAGATTATTTTTTTGGTCATACAACGAAAATTCAGCACCTGCTAAATGTTTCGCCTCATTATTTTCATCTACTTTTTCTACTTTTAACTGGTTTTCTAAACGCGTATTTTCTTTTTTCAAGCGAATCGTCTGTGTTTGTTCTAACTTAATTTCAAATGGAACTGGTGTTGCATCTAACTTGTAACCAGTTGGTGCTTTTGTTTAAATGAATGCATACTGACCAGCTTCCAAACCAGCTAAACGAATTTGACCTGCTTGATTGGTGGTTAAGGTTTCTTGAACAACTTGTTGTGTTTTTGTGTTCACGACTTTGAAAACAGCACCTTCTAAAACTTTAGCAGTTACTGCATCAATTTTTTCTAAAACGACACCCCCTCGACCTGTTCCATCACTACTCTCGTCTGCTGTGATGTAGGCAATATCATCATCTTCCCAAGCATCGAATCCCTCACTAGAAATACGCATATACGTGTAATTTGATAGCACGGCATCACTTGGAATATTTTCATTTGGAATCGTTTCTAAATAAATATAATAGGCATTTTTATTGGAAAGATAACTGCCCGTGGTCGTTGGTATTCCTTCAAATTTTTCTGCTTCATAATTAAATCCAGATTCAGAGGCATTTTTTTGGAAAAATTGACTGGCATCATAGCTATATTCGTCATGTTCCAAATTCCGAATCATTTCACCATTTGTTTCTAAAATAGGCTGCTTGGTGAGATATGCAGCAATACTGTCAATAGCTAATGTTTGGTTTGGACCTACATTATCTAAAAATTTAAAGGTTGTTTTTTCTGAACCTGAAAGACCTGCTTGATTATAGTTAAAATAAATGACCCAGGCAATTCTTCCCTCTGAGGTAAATCCTAACGGGACTTTTCGAACCAGTTCAGTTGGCGGAACTTTCTCCACGTATTGCCCGATATTAATTTTGACAATTTTTTGTTAATCACCAAAAGTAAAAACGACTTGATCTTCAAAATCTTCTGATAAATTTTGATTATATCGTAGCTTCAGTTGCAAATCTGCTGAGTAATCTGTAAGCGTTTGTAAGGCTTTAATCGTCCAAGTACCATCATCGTTTGGAATCACTTGAAGTGCGTCTCCAATTTCAAAAGGTGTCATTGAATAGGAATATTTTTCGCTAGCCATCCTTAATGTCATCGTCTCTCCGCTTGCTAATTCAGAGATTCCTAATGACAAAGAAACTGTCGCCCAATCTTTTGTAGCAACAATTTCCGTTTTTTCCCCCGGATATTCAACAGCTATAGACCGGATTTGTGTGCCACTTTCATTATCCATTGCATAAGAAATAATACTTGTATTAGATCCTATAATAGTAAAGATAATTAAACAAATCGAAAATAACTTATTAATACTTTTTTTCATTCATCACAATCCTTTCAACACTAATATGTGTCTTTTTAGACACTAGCTCACTAAAAAAAATAGTCATAATTTCTTCATTATTAAAATCCAACAATTGTGAAATCAATTTAATATCCGATGCTTTGAAAACAACTTCTCCTTTTAATTTTTTGTAAATCGTTGAAGCGGATATTGGTTGCCCGTATGCAGTCATTTCATTTGCCAACCACTCAACATTTTTTCCTTTCATTTTCAATTTTGAGTGAATTAAATTTGATTCCATTTTACTCTCCCCCTTTTCAGTGTCTAATAAGACACTGAAAATTATATCATTTTGTGAAAAAAACGTCAATATCATTAAAAAACGCTGATTTTTCTATTATATTCGTTACTTTCATTTTGAAAAAAACATGTTTCTTTTGCGACACTTTTTGTGCTAGAATGTTTTTACGGAGGTGGTTTTTTTGAAAGAAAATTTTTTGAAGCAAAAAAGGATGGAGAAAAATCTTACATTAGAACAAGTTGGAAATTTTGTTGGTGTTGGAAAAAGTACCGTCAGGAAATGGGAAACTGGAATGATTGAAAATATGGGGAGGGATAAAATTGTCGCCTTATCTAAAATTTTAGATGTATCACCTCTTGAAATCTTAGGTATTCCTGAAACGGAAGAAACGTCATTTGTTGTCCCAACCAATATTATGAACATTTACAAACAGTTAACAACTGAAAATCAAGAAGCAGTCTTTCGATACGCTCAAAAGAAATTAACAGAACAAAATTACTTTTAATATTTATTTTAAATAGATGAATGCTAGACTTTTTAGTCAACGTCAAACAAAAAAAGCTTATCCTTACGGATAAGCTTTTTATTAGATTGACTGTTGGCCAAAATACTGACGCCATTTGGTTTTCATGGCTGTCGTCATCGGCAACGCTGCTTCTTTTACAGCACAATATTTGTCAACAAAGGTTACAATGTAACTTTCTTTGTATTTTGGTGGTGCAATAGTTGCGCCCCACATATGTTTAATAATAATGTCTCGTTCTAAATCAGACAACTCTGTAATTTTTTCAGCATTTTTGGCTGCAATTCGTGGATGAACATAGGCATGAGAGCCTTCGTCAAACTTTGTTGTGCGCCAATCATAGTAAAACAAATCATGTAATAAACCAGCACGAGCTGTTGCACGAGCATTGCCGTTCCAACGCTTTGCTAATTTATAGCTATGATAGGAAACACTAATTGAATGTTCTAAACGAGTTGAATGCATATGTTGTGTGTATTCTGCTAATTTTTGGACTTCTTCGGTTGCTAATAAATCTTCTACATAAGAAAGATATTCTTCGTCTTCACGCCATTTTTCTGTCATATAATTGGGTGCCACCTTTTCTAATCCTTTTATAACTTGACTCGAGTATAGCACCCCAGCTATTTAATTACTATGAATTTCTCAATCTGTAACTTAACTTTAATATTTGCTTAATAAGTTTAGCGTTCAACGCAGTAAAATTTTCACAAAAACTTCTACATTTCTTCTGGTGCATGTAACCCTAGTAAACGTAAATCTTCTTTTAAAACAGTAGCAACTGCATAAACTAACGCTAAGCGTGCCTCTTTTTGAGCATCTTCATCCAAAATCCGAACATGGGCATAATATTTATTGAACGCTTGTGCTAAATGAATGCTATGTTTCGCAATAACAGATGGTTCATATTTTTCAGCAGCTTGCATCACAGTTTCAGGGAATTTTTGTAACAACTTCACGACTTCCCAGCTATCCTTGTCATTTAGTGCATAACGTTGTGTAGCGTCTGGTGTAAAGTTTGCTTTACGTAAAATACTCATCGCACGAGCATGTGTATATTGAACATATGGCCCAGTTTCGCCTTCAAAACGAACAACTTCATCTAATACAAAATCGAAATTATTTAGACGATCATTTTTAAGGTCATGGAAAATAACTGCACCTACACCTACTTGTTTCGCCACTTCTTCACGATTTGCTAAGTCTGGGTTTTTCTCGTTAATTTGATTTCCTGCTAAAGTAACAGCTTCATTCAATACTTCTTCTAATAAAACGATTTTCCCTTTACGTGTGGATAATTTTTTACCGCCTTGAGTAATTAAACCAAACGGAATGTGTTCCATATCATCTGACCATTCAAATCCTAGTTCTTTCAAGACTGCTTTTAATTGTTTGAAGTGATTGCTTTGTTCGTTGCCGACTACATAAAGTGATTTGGCAAAATCATACGTCCGTTTACGGTAAAGCGCAGCAGCTAAATCCCGTGTGATATATAACGTCGCACCATCTGATTTACGAATAAGTGCTGGATTTAAATTATATTCTGTCAAATCAACAATTTCTGCACCTTGATTTTCTGTTAATAAATGTTTTTCTTCTAATAAAGTAACAATTTCATCCATTTTATCATTATAAAAGGCTTCGCCATTATAAGAATCAAATTCAACTTCTAACATGGAATAGATTTTATCAAATTCTTTTAGAGACTCGCTACGGAACCATTTCCATAATTCATTAGCTTCTTGGTCTCCTTCTTCTAATTTTTTAAACCATGCACGTGCTTCGTCTTCTAATTCTGGTTTTTCTTCTGCTTCTTCATGAAATTGCACATATAAGCGCAATAATTCATTAATTGGTTGTTGGCGGACTGCTTCTTCAGAACCCCATTTTTTATAAGCTACAATTAACTTACCAAACTGTGTACCCCAGTCACCTAAGTGGTTAATCCGAATTGGCTGATACCCAATTTTTTCTAAAATAAAGGCAATTGAATTCCCGATTACCGTAGAACGTAAGTGCCCCATAGAAATTGGTTTAGCAATGTTTGGTGAAGACATATCAATAGGAACATTGCCATTATTGCCAAAGGTACTGTTTCCGTAGTTGTTTTTTTCTTTGACTACTGCGCCAATAACAGCTTGACTGACTGCTTCTTTATTCATGAAGAAGTTTAAATAAGGTCCCACCACTTCAATTTTTTCAAAATTTGTGCCATCAATTTTTTCTGCTAATTCTGCTGCAATCTGTTGTGGTGCTTTACGATAAATTTTAGCTAATGAAAAGGCTGGAAAAGCCACATCTCCATGATCAACAGATTTAGGATTTTCCAATAATTGTTCGATTTGATCCATCGTTAATTCTTCATTTAAAACATCATGTAACGCTTTTGCTACGATTTCTTTGTTGTTCATAAGAACCCTCCTGATTAATTTGTAAGTATAAAAAACAAAAACGTCTCTGACAAAACAAAATAATTTGTTTTGTCAGAGACGAGAATTTACCCGCGGTACCACTCTAATTGTCTATACTACTTGGATAGACCTGCTTCATCGATAACGGTGATTGCCGTCTGCTTTCAGCAGAATTCTAAAAGTGCGCTTCCTCATTCCGATCACTCTTGGCTCCCACCTTCCCAAGATCGCTAAGCTGACGTTGAAATAAGTACTCTCTTTATCATCGAATGTCATTGTTAAACTGGCTTCATTATAGCAAATTTTTGTCTAGCTGGCTAGCCTTCTTCACTAATTGTCATAAAACTAACGCCAGGTTCTGCATTTAAGTTATACGAAGCAAAGTGATTCTTTTCAGCTTCGATAAAGGCGGCAGCGCCAATCATCGCCGCGTTATCCCCACAAAGTTTTAATGGCGGAATAAGTAATGTTACTGCTGGTAATTGTTCACTGATTGCATGTCTCATTGCTTCTCGTAATCCTTGATTCGCAGCAACGCCCCCAGCGATTAGCAATTGCTTAACAGGATATTCTTGACAAGCACGAATGGTTTTAGCCACTAATACTTCCACCACACTCGCCTGAAAACTTGCGGCTAAATCCTTTGTAGACAGTACTTCACCACGTTGCTCTGCATTATGAACCGTGTTAATAAACGCACTTTTCAAACCACTAAAGCTAAAGTCATAGTTATCCTCTTTTAGCATCGCCCGTGGAAATTGGTAGGTATCTGTGCCTTCATGGGCCAAAGCATCAATCTCTTTGCCACTAGGATAAGGCAACCCTAACACCCGTCCGACTTTATCATACGCTTCACCAGCTGCATCATCACGTGTTTCACCAACAATTTCGAAAGAGCCATCTTCTTTCATGTAGACCAATTCCGTATGTCCTCCACTAACGAGTAAGGCCATCAATGGAAATTCGAGCGGTGCTACAAAACGGGCAGCATAAATGTGCCCAGCCATATGATTGACTGGAATAAGTGGTAATTGGTGCGCCCAAGCAAATGCTTTTGCTGCAGAAAGTCCTATTAATAAAGCACCGACTAACCCAGGCCCATAGGTCACAGCAACGCCACTAAGCTCTTCTGGTGTGACTTTTGCTTCTGTTAATGCTTCTTCAATACAGATTGTCACTTGTTCGACATGATGACGACTCGCAACTTCTGGAACGACTCCGCCAAAACGTTGATGGCTCTTAATTTGCGAAGCTACGATATTGGAAAGAATTTTGTCGCCATCTTCAATGACAGCCACACTTGTTTCATCACAGCTACTTTCCACAGCTAATAATAATTTACGTTCTTTTGTAAAAATTGTCATTGGGCTTCCTTCCTTAATTTCGCACACATTACAAAGGCATTTTCTTGAGGTTCTTTATAATAATTTTTTCGAACAGCTACTTTCCGAAATCCTGTTTTCTCATAAAGTTTTTGAGCTAATGTATTCGATTCTCTGACCTCTAAGAAAATTTGTGTAATGTTACGACTTTTAACATATTCTTTAAAAGCTTTCATTAATTGACAACCAATTCCTTGGTGTTGTTTCTGACCATTCACAACAACGTGACTAATTTCTGCTTCATCTAAAATAAAATGATAGGCAATATAGCCTAACCACTGGCCATTTTCAACTAAAAAAAGATATTCGCTATTTTCCTGAGCAAAATCTTCCGCGAATTGTGTTTCTGTCCAAGGGGAGCCAGTTGTATAAGAAGAATTACTAAAACGCCATAATTCTTCACCAATATTTGCTACAGATATTTCTTTTTTTGTTACTAACATTTTTTCTTCACTCTTCTTTTAAATCAATTATCATTTCTAGTGCGTCTTCATTATTTTCGTCATAATAGCCTTTTTTCACCGTCTGTGAGACAAAGCCAATTTTTCGATATAAACGTTGGGCTTTAACATTACTCATTCGTACTTCTAGCGATAAGGTTTCACACCGATTTTTCTTGGCAAAAATTCGCGTTTCTTCTATTAAAGAACGACCTAAACCTAAGCCTTGGTATGCTGTATGGACAGCGACATTCGTAATGTGTGCATCCGTTCCTTGAATCCGACAACCAATAAAGCCAACTGTTTTTCCGTTAATTGCCGCTAACAAATAGAGATGCGGCGCTTTTGAGCCAAGTTCTGCCATGAAAGCAGACATCGTCCAAGGAAGTTCCCCAGCATAAACTTCACGTTCAATTGCTAGTAAATCCTTAATATCTTGGTAGGTGATTTCACGCAATTGAAATTCTTGCTGGTTCATTGCAATGGTTTTAGTTATATACCGTTGCCGTCTTTTTGTAAAGTATTTTGTCACAAAATTAAAGTTTTTCCACATAGCTTTCTCCATTAGGCGTGTGTGTCTTCAACCAATTTTCTTCCGCTTCTACTTTTTTCAAATACGCAGGTAAGAACCCATGAACATTTTCAACAGGTTCAGCCACACTACCTAACGCAGCCAAAACTGCGGCATTAGGAATTTGCCATTGCGGGACATCACAAATTTCCCCATGAGGAATGATTTGAGCTATTTCTTCAGTGAATTTTTCAACATCTTCACCAACAAAAAAAAGATTTGGTTCATTTTTTAGTTGTTCTAATAACTCCCGCAGGGAAATATGTTGGTCCGGTAACTCATTTTGCCACACGCCATCGACAAACCGATAAGCACCAGCATAGACGTTTTTACGACGCGCATCAAAAAGAGGCACAACTAAACCGGTTTGTCCAACACAATTGGCAGCTAACGTTTGTAGACTGGAAATGCCTACTAGCTCTTTCTTTAAAGTATAGGCCAATGTTTTGGCAGTCGTCACGCCTAAACGTAAGCCAGTGTATGATCCAGGTCCTTCTGCTACAACAAAACGATCAATTGCCGTTGGCGCCAAGTTCAATTGACTCATCAAATAGTCAATTGCCGGCATTAATGTTAAGCTATGATTTCTTTTAACCGTTGCTGTATAACTTCCCAGAATTTTTTGATTTTCACACACAGCAATACTCAATGTTTGGTTAGATGTATCTATTGCTAAAATTCGCACACGAATCCCTTTCCTTCTACAATTTAGTCGCTTCATTGTAGCACACTTTCCTTTTTCTAAAAAGGGAAAACGAGGTTTCTTTTTACAGAAACCTCGTTTCGTTCATTTTCTCTTTTTATTTAATGGTTGCTTCTAAGTAATCAATTAATGGTTTACTGATATCTGTTGCAGAACCATTTTCTCCTGAATTTTCAACCATAATCATTGTTAAGAATTTATTGTTACTACGATCTAACGTTAGAAGGAAACTGTTTTCTTTGCCATCTGTATCTTGTTTATCTTTTATTTCAGCTGTTCCTGTTTTAGCAGCCAATGAGAAGTTCGGATTGTACATATTATAAACATAACCTGAAGGATCTTCCACACTACCTAAAAGATCTGTGGCAATTGTATTCGCTGCGTTGGCGCTGATTACATTGTCTTTTTTCTTCGTTTCTTTGTCTAAAACTAATTTTGGATAGACCAATGTTCCATTATTTTGGAAAACACTATACATGGTAGCTTGCTGGATTGGCGAAATTAACAATTGGCCTTGACCGTAGCCCGTATCTGCTAAAAGAATTTCAGAATTAAATTTATCTTCATTTGAAATTTGAGCAGGCGTCATGGCAATTGGTAAATCTAGTTCCTCACCGAAAATGAATTTATTAAGACCCGCTCTAAATTTGTCTTCCCCCATACGTAATGTTTGTTGGGCAAAATAAATATTATCTGAATTAACTAAAGCGGTACGCAGATTGACTGGACTTGCTTCTTTTACACGTGTCGCAAAATAGCCGCCCCAAGATTTATCTTTTTGCCATTTCAAACCATTAATTTCTAGCTCTTCATCTGGCTTCAATGTCCCTGCATCTAAACCAATGGCACCGGTAATTGTTTTAAAGGTAGAGCCTGGTGCATAGCCTGTCGCAAAACGTGCTGTGAATGGTAAATCTTTGTTGTTATTGTAAGCATCATATTCTTTTTGAGAAATGCCATTGGCCATTTTATTAGGATCATACGAAGGTGAACTAACCGTTGCTAATAAATCGCCTTTTTGAGGATCGGTAATGGCCGCACTACCAGGGCGTTTGTCAAATATAGCAAAAGCTTGTTGTTGTACGCCACTGTCAATCGTTAATTTAATCGTTTGACCATCTTTTTTCTCTTTGGTTTGTAAAGCTTTTTTGACATTCTCTTTGTCATCTAAAATAACTAGTGAGCCACCATCTTGCCCTCTTAATTCTTTATCAAACGCTCGTTCTAAGCCAGTTTTACCAATTACGCCCGTACTACTTAACTCTGGATTTTTTTCAATATCTTCTGCAGTAATGGTGCCCGTATACCCGATTAATTGCGCAGCTGCTTCCCCCAGCGGATAATAACGTGACTCTGTATCTTTTGTCGCAGCCCCTGTTGGTAATTCTGTCACTGGTTCAGAAGCGACTGTGATTGGTACAAAGGAGTCTGCTTGGACCCATCCTTGGCTTAACTTTTGATTGATTTCATCAACAGAAACGCCGAATTTATCACTAAAAGCTTTGATATTGGCTGTTTTTTCTGCGCCAGAACCGAGTTTGCCAGGCACTACGCCCACTTCGTCAAACACTTTGTTAATTGCTAGCCCACTACCATTACGATCGACAATTTCTCCACGTTTGGCATTATCTACTTGAATCGAAATTTTATCATTTCCTGACATATCTGGAAAAATTAAAGACGGCTTCCAAGCGATTTGGTAGGTATCGCCTTTTTTGGCGATACTTGATTGATAAGACAAATCTTTCATTTCGCCTAAAGGGGTACTCATCGATAATTTATAGGTAAATGTGTATTGATTGTCTTTCGCCTTTTTGACTTGAACATCACTAGCTTTGACTCCTTCTGCTTGAATCCCTGAATAAATTGCTTGGTATTTTTCAACAACAGATTTAGTATCATAGCCATTTTTCTTTAAGCTAGCTTCTTGAACAACGGACGGTAACTTATCAAATTCCTGTTTTGACAATACGTTTAAAAATGTAGTAGCTGTTTTCTTCGCTTCGGCTAATTCTTGTTTGGCTTGCCATTGACTATAAGCATAATACCCGCCACCGGCAGCAGCGATTAGAACCAAGGCAGAAACACCAAGAATAAGTGGTTTTTTTGAAGACTTTTTATTACGATTGCTTCGTTCCATTCAATAATCCCCTAACTATATAATATGTCTTTTCTTCTATTATACGTAACTTTTTTTAAAATGCTTGTGTTTCACCTATACTTTTTTTAATTTCTTAATAAAGTTTGATCAATTTTTTCCATTTCATCAGGCTTTCGTTGGATTTCTCTGCATTCATTGTGTGGTATACTAGCTTTAACAATTAGTTTTTTATTAGGAGGAATGAACATGGGACTTATTAAAGCAGCAACAAGTTCAGTTGGCGGCGGCTTGGCCGATCAATGGCTAGAGGTTATTGAACCTGATAATATGGGGGACACAACCGTCATGACAAAAGGTGTTTTTGTGCGGAAAGATGATAAACGTGGTTCTAATCGTAAAGGAACGGACGATGTTTTAACAGATAGTTCTGTTGTACATGTCTATCCCAACATGATGATGCTTCTTGTCGATGGGGGAAAAATCATCGATTACACTGCTGAAGAAGGCTATTATACAGTCAAAAATGATTCTGCGCCTTCAATGTTTAACGGTTCTTTAAAAGATGCGATTGCAGAGACCTTCAGTCGTTTCAAATTTGGTGGCGTAACTCCACAAAAACAACAAGTTTTTTATATTAATTTGCAAGAAATTAAAGGCATTAAATTTGGAACACCTGCGCCATTAAACTATTTTGATAATTTTTATAATGCCGAACTTTTCTTACGTGCACACGGAAATTACTCAATTAAAATTACAGATCCTTTGCTATTTTATACTAATGCGATTCCTAAAAACCAAACGCAAGTAGATATTAATGATATTAATGAACAATATTTGGCAGAGTTCATTACAGCATTGCAAGCAGCAATCAATCAAATGTCTGCTGATGGGCAGCGTATTTCTTATGTTCCCTCAAAAAGTGTTGAATTAAGCAAATATATGCAAACTGCGCTTGACGAGGATTGGCGCACCAATCGCGGCATGGAAATTGTTTCTGTAGCAGTTGCGAGCATTTCTTATACAGATGATTCAACAAAATTAATCAACATGCGAAATGAAGGTGCTATGCTCAGCGATCCAGGTGTTCGCGAAGGCTATGTTCAAGGTTCCTTGGCTCGTGGTATGGAGGCTGCTGGTAAAAATGAAGGTGGCGCAATGAGCGGCTTTATGGGCGTTGGTATGGGCATGAATGCGAATGGCAACTACTTTGCGCAAGCATCTCAAACAAACCAACAACAAATGCAAGAAAAACAAAACCAGCAAAATGCACAAGGGGCTACAGACACTTGGACTTGCCCACAATGTGGGACTGAAAACACTGGGAAGTTTTGTTCAAACTGTGGTACACCAAAACCAACAAACGAGAAACCAAAATTAGAAATGAAATGTAGTGAATGTAGCGAAATTGTTGACTTAAGTAATGGTATTCCTAAGTTCTGTCCACATTGTGGTAAACCATTCCAAGGGGTTCCTTTATAAGCAAGTAGTGAACAATTAAAGAAAAGGGTCAGGCACAAGTCTACCCTTTTTCTTTGAATCAGATTCCTGTTATTTACTCACTCTATTAGAAAGGACGGTTGCAATGGAAACAACATTTACCCATAAATGCCCCAACTGTGGCGGCCCGCTCTTATTTAATCCCAAAGATCAAAAATTTCATTGTGAATATTGTTTAAATATTTACACGGAAGAAGAAGTGACTCGTTATGAGCAACAGCAACATGAGGCGCATTTAGAGAATCTCTCAACAACGACTGCCGAGGAAAATTTGACTTTCACGGCGGAAGAAGAAGCCTCCGCTACGCAACAAACAGAGACCACTGAGAATGAAGCAGCTGCAGGCACAATGGAAATTTTTAATTGTCCAAGCTGTGGCGCTCAAATTGTCACCGATGCAACAACGGCTGCCACATACTGTTATTATTGCCATAATCCAGTTGTCTTGGCTGGTCGATTAAGTGGCGAATTTTTACCAGAAAATGTCTTACCCTTTACAATTGAAAAAGACGAAGCGATTGAAAAATTTCTCGCTTGGACCAAGAAAAAATGGTTCATTCCTCGAGATTTTTTCAGCAAAAATCAAATCGATAAATTAACTGGGGTTTACTTCCCCTATTGGGTCGTTGATGCAGAAGTCGACGGACAACTGCAAGCTACTGGCACAAGTATTCGCATTTGGCGCGTAGGTGATATTGAATACACCGAAACAAAACGTTTCAATGTGGGACGTTCAGGAAAATTATCGTTTAAAGAATTAGTTAAAAATGCCTTGTCAAAAAACGTCCAACAAAAAATGGTGGAAGGCGTTCAACCATTTTTAATTGATCAAGCAGTGCCTTTCAAAAGCCAATACCTAGCAGGTTTCCAAGCAGAAAAACGCGATATTGAATATGAAGCAATCAAAAAACACGTCCAACAAGAATTACAAGATTATTCGGAATCATTGTTACGGGACTCTGCTTCTGGTTATACTACGTTGACAAATGTTCGCACGGATATTTCTCTAAACCAAGAAAATAATCACTATATGCTTTTGCCAATTTGGTTAGTCACCTATCGCAGTCAGGAACAATCAAAAAAAATTTATTATTATGCCATGAATGGACAAACAGGTAAAGCAAGCGGTGTACTTCCAATTAGTTACACTCGTTTAGGGCTAGCAACGTTAGGCATTTTCGCTGGACTCTTAGCACTCTTTTTATTAGGAGGTTATTTCCTATGAAAAAACGACTTTTACCTATTTTTTTCCTAATACTTCTTACCTTTGGCCTTGCCCTACCCGTTTCGGCGGCTGAAAATTCAATTGATGATGGCGCACAATTACTGACACCTGATCAAATCAACCAACTAAAGCAAGAGATACAACCTTTAGAAGAAAAAACAAAAGCCTCTGTCTTTATTGTGACCACAAATAATAATACCTATGGTGATGAACAAGAATATGCAGATCATTATCTTTTAAATAAAGTTGGCAAGGACCAAAATGCGATTCTTTTTCTCATTGATATGGACTTACGGAAAGTCTACATCTCTACTTCTGGAAACATGATTGATTATATGACGGATGCACGAATTAATGACACCTTAGATAAAGTAATGGATGGGATGAGTCAAGGAAATTATTTCGCGGCTGCTCAAACCTTTGTTCAGGAAACTCAAGCATTTGTTAATAAAGGGGTTCCTGGGGGGCACTATCGTGTGGACAGCGCAACAGGTAAAATCACTCGTTATAAAGTCATTACCCCGCTGGAAATGGTAATTGCTTTTGCTGCTGCTCTGATACTCAGTTTGGTCTTCTTAGGCATTAATATTTCTAAATATCAATTAAAATTTTCAAGTTATCAATATCCCTTTAGGGAAAAAACAACTTTAAACTTAACCTCCCGCACAGATCAGTTAACCAACTCTTTCATCACTACGCGTCGTATTCCTAAAAACAATGGCGGCAGTGGCGGAATGGGCGGTGGTGGTAGCACCACCCACTCAACTGGCGGCGGCACATTCGGTGGCGGCGGTCGAAGTTTTTAGATTTTTTATCTTTTTTAATTATTTCATAAAAATAATGGTGTTATTTTTATGAAATAATGATAAAATAAGTATACTGTGATGTGTTATTTTTACACATGGCGGTATACTTATTTTCATTTAAACTAAGTGATTTGTAGTCCAAAGTTATTTAATTGGGGATTGTTTTCAACTATTTAGTAAGCGCTACAAATCATTAACTAAACTATGGGAGGGAAAGTGAAAATGAAAAAAAATGATTCAAATGAAGGAAAAGTAAAAAACCATTTTATAAGAAAATTTGGTTTTGGGTTGTAGTAGTTATTGTACTGGGGATTGCTGGTAGTGGTCTTGGAAAAGAGGATAAAAAAGTAAGCAATGATACCAAAGAAGTGAAAACAGAAGCCTCTTCTTCAAAAGCTACGAATAGTTCAAAAAATGATACAAAAAAAGAAAGCTCTGAAAAGAAATCAGAAGATAAATCGAAAGATAACTCTGATTTAAAAGCAACTTACGATAAAATTAATGTCGGTGATATTATGAACAGCAGCGAAGGCGGTTCTACAGAAGATGAAGTAAAAGCAATTTTAGGTGAACCAGCCTCTTCTTCTACAACAGATATCCAAGGCATCTCTACCACTACTCTATCTTGGACAAATGTCAAGGGTGGTGATCTTCTTGCATCTATTACTGTTTCATTCTCTGATGGCAAAGCAGCGAGCAAATCTGTAAGTGGCTTGAAGGTTGCAAAACATGATAAAGTTACTGCAGACCAAGTAAATAACATTGCTACTGATGGTTCATATTCTGAAGAACAAGCTAGAAAAGATTTAGGGGATCCAACAGGGATTACTTCTACAAATATCAATGGTGAAAAAAATGATACTTTAATCTGGATGAAAAACTTAGATGGTGATTTAGGTGCTACTGTTACTGTTTCTTTTTCTAATGGAAATGCAATTTCTAAATCAAGTTCAGGATTAAAATAAGAAAAACTTGTCATTGTAAAATGTTAACAACGAAGTCGGGCCAGAAGTGTTTAACTCCGAGAACCACGTAGGTAAGGATTAAGATATCCCGAACACTTGTGTGAGAAAGTCACTTTCGGCTTATTTCCGAAAGTGTTGCTTCTATTCCCGCCGTTTATCAGTTTTTGAGCGTGGGACAAAAATCCAAAGTGATTTTTGCCCCACGCTCGTTTTCTATTTTAGTTGTAATTTTTTTCTTATTGAACAAAAATCTGTGAGCTGAAATTATAAAACCTATGAACATCATGGTATTTTATTGAAATACACTAGTATGCTTGCTTAGATACTCGAATAAAAGAAACGTTTTTCACAATACATATATCAAAAATAATATATTTTTTTCTTCTTGGTATTTTCCCATAATTCTTGATAAGGTATTTCATGGATATCACGAAAATAAGCTACTTCAAAATTTTCAAAATCAGTTGACTGGCAGTTGCCTGTTAAAACACCAATTCCTGCTTTGCCATGACACGTTCCCATAAAAACATCCACGAGCGAATCACCTACCATAATTACTTCTGTCGCCTTCAATTGACATGACTGACAAAAGGCTTGGAGCATGTCCGCATCTGGTTTCGGTAAGTAACGATCTCCTGTCGCAATAAAATCAAACATTTCTGTTAAACCAAGATATTCCATAATCAACATAGTCGCTGGCAAAGTATCTGAAGTTGCTAATCCAATTTTATAGTTCTTCCGTTTTAGCTCAAGAAATAACTGTTTTAAATCACCAATTGGTTCGATCTTTTTCAGATTTTTTCGTAAATAATCATAAAAAAATTGCTCCAGCCATCGACTGCTGATTCCCTGTTCGACTAATTCCTCAAATTGCGCCAATTCCTGATAAAGTTCCTGATAAAGGACTTCATCAAGTAAATGTTTTTGCAAAAAACGTTGCTCCTGAATAGCTAATATCTTTTTTATTTCTGCTGAATGATGAGGGGCTAACATACTTAGTGTTTCAAAACAAGCTTGCAAACCTGCTTGCCAAAGAGTGTCAAAACGAATACACGTACCATCTTTATCAAATAAAATTCCTCGATTTTCCATGAAAGAACACCTCAAAACGTTTGCTTTGCTTCCTATTTGTTTCTTCAAGTATACTAATCATTTATTTGATTTTGATATTCTTTTTGTATCATTTGTGTAAAAAAATATAAAAAAGCAACGAATTTAGAAAAATTCGTTGCTTTTTTATTAATCAATCACTTTTTTCACTTTGAATTCTTTTGTTTCAGCAGATGGTTCTGTTTGATCAGCTAATTCAAATAAAATATGGGTACCATTTTCTTCATCTTCAACGATAATCAGTTTTCCTGGAATCTTTCGAGTATCTTTCGCAATTTGGGCTTCTTTAATTAATTCTTTTTGATCTCTTTTTGAAGCAAGGGCATTTCCTAAATTAAAAAAGACAGTTTCTTCCATAATTAACCACTCACTTTCTCTACTTTTCTTAAGTCAATTATAGCATATCCCTAGAAAAAGTGGCAGCTTGTGTCCTTTTACTTTCATTTAAGCATCAATAATCAAGGAATAAGCATAAGGACTTTCATAAATTCCTGAAGCATAATAATTGAGCCTCTTTTTAAATAGCGGGCCGTCAATTACCAACGTATGGTACTCCCCGTTTTCTCCGCAAATATCTAATTGATGCTCTTTAAGGTACGTGATAAATGTTTCATCTAACGGTTCTCCTAAAAATTTTATTGGAATACCTGCCTCTTTGCTGACCGTTTTGATAATTGCTGTGTACCCTTTTGCCAAGAATTCTTTCACAAGTGCTTCGCGATTCTCCTGCCAAAGAGGTAATTGTGGCTCAAGCCCAGCACTTAATGCAACTTGGCGATCCCAAGCACCATTTTGTTCAATATCTATATCGCCAAAACAAACCGTTTCTGCACCTAATTTTTTGGTTTCCTGCAGTGCCTCAACCACTTTTTCTGTGTAATTTGTTTCATTGTTATGTGATATAACAAGTGGTAAATCTAACGCTTCGGCTGCTGCTTCTAAGACGGAGATTGGTATCCCGTGAAACCAAGAACGATTAATTTCATCACTTAATGTTGTCACTAACGCAACTGGCTGATTTCCTGCTTGTACCAATCGATCCATCGCCAATAAACAATCTTTACCAGAGCTATAACTTAAACAAAATTTTTTCATAAACGTTCCCTCTTTTCTCTATGACTATACCTCAAAACAATACATCCGTATACATATTTATTATTTAAGTATAACTAATACTGAATAGTTATTTGAATCAAAACATGGTATAAAATAGAGGTAAAGCAAGCTTTATTCACTTCTTTATATCTCTTTTCAACGGATGATCAGCTGGCGGAAACCAGCTGATCTTTTTTTCAAAAAACACAGCTATCTTTTGCAGTTTTCTTTTCCTCATGTTATAAAGAGATAGTAGGAAGCATTTATTCACTTCTTTACAAATCTATCTTAATCTTAGACAGTCGGCGGAAAACGGCTGTCTATTTATCTGGAAAAATTATGAACTCGTCAGCTAGTGGTCAGTTGACGAGTTTTATGTTATAATAATTAGAACACGAAAAATATTTTTAAACGAACCATTCAATTGTTTTGATGATTTTATTCAAAACTGGCGTGTCTAGAGAGATACAAGGATGTATTAGAGGTAGGGAATACATCGCTTAAATGAAAAATACTTGAATACTAGAAATAGTCTGATCCAACTTTAAAATAATAATATTGATTCGTTAGATAGCCTTCTCTTTAAAGAGAAGGCTATTGTCAATTAAAGAGTAAAACCACCGTATTCTTGTCAGTATACGGTGGTTTTACTTCTTCACATGTTACATATAATCAACAAATTTACTTCTGAACTTAACATGTAAATGAGCTCCTACGATAAATATTACTAATGTTGTTAGCCAAAAAACAACAAGCTGGGGCTTATCTTCAAAAAACCATCTTTTATAGAAAAATGTATCTCGAAATCCATTAATAATATATGCGTAAGGATTCAACATAAGAATTTTTGATAACCAAGACGGTAAATTCTTTGTACTCAAATCCCAAAAGACCCCTGACATATACATTAATACTTGGATAATAGAATTCAAGAAAATTTGATAATCCCTAATTAATGCAGCAATCGTTGAATTAATTAGACTAAAACTATATAAAAAGATAATCATCGCTACAATATAGTAAGGTAGCTGAATCCAATAAATAGAAATCTTTTCACCTGTCGAGATTGACACAATCGCTGCTAACGTAGTGAATGCAAAATAACTTGGTAACTCAGAAAATATTTTAACCATTGGCAAAATACTTATTGGAAACTTCATTCTAGAGACCATGCCAACTTGCATATAAACAGAACTAGAAGCTTGTTTTGTTACTGTACTTAAAAAAATCCATGTACTTAATCCTACCATCAACCAAGCAATATAGGATACTCCTCCTTTTACGGTTCGAGCACCACCAAGGGCAATCCCAAAAGCAAAATAATAGACACCTAACTGAATTAAAGGACTTAAAATTTGCCATAAATTTCCTAAGATGTGGCTTTGATATAATGCTTTATTACTGTATTTAGCAATTCGTTGTGCAACGCCTAAGTATGAAAACTGTTCAGCTAAAATTAATTTTACCTCGCGCATTATTCAGTCACCTCTTTCAATTTCAACACTTGTCCAGGATAAATAGGTACCTCAATGATTTCTGGGTTCAAAGTTTGAAGTTGTTCTATAGTGAGTCCGTGATTTTCAGCAATCAAACTGACTGAATCTCCAACTTCCACAGTATACGTTGACACAGCTTGTTCACCATTATTATTTTCTGATGCGTTCGTTGAGCTAGACTGAACTTCTTCCTGCTGGCTAGATTCTTTTGTTGAAGCTGGTTTAGCTTTAGTTGTTTTCACAGCGTTTGTATCCTTCCCTGCTACTTTCTCAGGAACAAATATACGTTGAATTGTTTCCGCTGGATGAATGAAAGCTGTTGTTAATGAAATACCTTTTACAAAGGTAAGACTTACATAAAAAATCATACAAAGTAGCAAAATTAACAAGCTCTTCGTACCAAGAGTCATTTTATCTCCAATTTTATTTTTAGTAGTAAATTTTATGACTTCTTTAGTCGTCCGGCGACTGCCTACTTGTTGATTGGCTTTTTCAAGAATTGTTTCTTGAAGTTGTTCCAAAGAAAAATTTCTCTGTTTGGCCTTGCCATCTCTCTAATACGATTCTTTTTGCGGTTCAGTGAAATGATTATAACGGTGCAAGAAAGCACGATATTCCTTTAAAATATGCTTAGTTTCACCAAATGCACGTAGGTCACCATAATGCATCCAAGCGACACGATCACAAATTTGCTCTACTTGTTGAATAGAATGAGAGACAAAAAAGATAGTTTTGCCTTGCTCTTTAAATGCAAGCATTTTTTTTAAGCCTTTATTATAGAAGGTTTGATCTCCTACAGATAACGCTTCATCGATCACTAAAATATCTGGATTTTGATGAACCGCAATTGAAAAACCAAGCTTAGCACGCATACCGCTAGAATAAGTTTTAACAGGCTGGTCGATAAAAACGCCTAATTCTGAGAATTCAATAATATCATCGATTTTGGCATCAATTTCTTTATTCTTTTCCCCCAACATTAAACATTTCATTCGAATATTTTCTCGTCCTGTTAAATTATTATTTAGTCCTGCACCAATCGAAATAATTGAAACTTCACCATTTATTTCAAGTTCTCCTGACGTTTGAGGGGTGATGCCTGAAATAATATTTGATAAAGTGGATTTGCCTGAACCATTTAAACCAATAATACCAATTGTTTCTCCAGAATATACGTCGAGGCTAACACCTTTTAACGCCCAAAATGTGGGAACTTTGTTTTGAAAAACACTAAAAAGTGTCTTCAATTTGTCAATACGTGTTTGCGCTAAACTGTATTCTTTGGTAAGTAATTTTGTTCTAACTTTCAGTTCTTTTTCCATTTGTTCCTCCGAGTCTAACCGTTCACTAGTTGGCCATTTCACCAAATTCTTTAGCGACTGCTTTCAAAGCTGCTCCGAAAACTTGGTCCATATCATAGTATTGATAATTGGCTAAACGTCCACCAAAAATAACTTTTTCTTGAGCGTTTGCTTTTTCTTTGTATTTTCTAAACAAAAGCGAATTTTTCTCATCATTAACAGGATAATACGCTTCTTTTGAACGATCCCAATCTTGTGGGTATTCTTTCGTCAAAATTGTTTTGTTTTCATCGGCCTTTTGATCAAAATGTCGCCATTCCATTATCCGTGTATAGGGAGTTTCCGCATCTGTATAATTAATTACGGCATTACCTTGTGCATTGTTTGAATCTACTGTTTCATTTTCAAAACGTACTGAACGATATTCTAATTCGCCATAAGAATAATCAAAGAATGCATCAATCATCCCTGTATAAACAATTTTTGGAAACTCTGATAAGTAAGTTTCTTTCTCTGCCAAAAAGTCTTTATTCAATTGAATATCAATTAATTCACTCTCTAACAATTTATCAAACATAGCTGTATAACCGTCGACAGGTACGCCTTGATAGCGATGGTTAAAGTAATTATTATCAAAAGTAAAACGAGTTGGCAAACGGCGAATAATAAAACTTGGTAATTCCGTAGCCTTACGTCCCCACTGTTTTTCTGTATAGCCTTTAATTAATTTTTCATAGATATCCGTTCCTATCAAACGAATCGCTTGTTCTTCTAAATTTTTTGGAGCCCCTTTAATCCCAGCTGCCTCCCGTTGCTCTGAAATTTTTGCTTGTGCTTCAGCTGGCGTTTTTACCCCCCACATTTGGTAGAACGTGTTCATATTGAATGGCAGGTTGTAGAGTTCTCCTTTGTAATTAGCAACTACTTGATTGATGTAGCCATTGAATTCCGTCAATTGATTGACATAAGACCATACTTCTTTATTGTCAGTATGAAAAATATGAGCACCATAGTCATGGACATTAATGCCATTTTCTTTATGTGTATACATATTGCCACCAATATGAGCACGTTTCTCAATAACTAATACTTTTTTCCTCGTTTAGCTGCTTCACATGCAAACGTTGCCCCAAAAGGTCCTGAACCAACAATTAAATAGTCATAATTTTTCGTATTGTATTTCATTAACTAACTTCTCCTAACAAAGTTACTTTCAATTTATTTCAAACACTAAATGCATTATTTATTTTTTCACTAAAGTAGCCAGTACCTTTTTACCAACGCCTTCTTTTGTGTAAGAATATAAGTTGATTTTTTCGTTATCTTTTTCTATTTTATAAACTACAAGTGATTTCAAATTTTTTCCCTTTAAAATCACAATATTATCATTTGTAGTGGAAACATCATAAATACGTTTGCCATCCAGTGTCCACACATTATCTTTAACAACTAATGTTTTCCAATCCCAATTAGCTGTTACTTGATACTCTCCATTTGCAATCAAAGGTTGTTCTGAGTTAGTACTTTTGGAAATAGTTGTCTCTTGGTTTTCTGAATATTTTTTACTGATGTAATATCCTGACCAAAAACCACAACCGACACCAATTGCTAAAGACACAATTATCGTGATTATTTTTTTCATGTCACACACTCCTCCGTTTATTTAAAAGTTAAACTTGCTTCCCACATATTTGCACCTAAAATTCTCACTTCTGGTTTTAATAAAAATCCAGAAAATTCATAAACTTTTGCAATAATTAAATAAATTAATGCTTCATAGTCTTGAGCAGAGGCTTGTTCAACATTGATAAAGAAACCTGGATGTTTTTCAGATACTTTTACTCCGCCAATTCTAGTACCAACTAAGCCAGCTTGTTGAATTAATCGAGGCGCCCGTCCCCAAGTAAAAGTTGACCCATGATTTGGATGTGTTAGTGGGTGCATCCTTTCTCTAATTTCGACAGTTCCTACCATGTCATTTACCATGTTTTCTAAATTACCTTCTGAAATCTGTAATTTAGTTTCTAGAATAATCCACTCAGGATGATCCATAAATGAACTATAGCGATGACTAAATTGAACATCTTCTTTATTTAAAACTTTAATTTCTCCATTTTCATCTACGATCGTAGCTTCAAGAAACATACTATTAATATCCTTAACTGTCCCAGCATTCATATAAACTGCGCCACCAATGGTTCCTGGAATATTATCTGCCCATTCTAAACCGCATTTCAAGTGTTCTAGTAGATAATAAGATGTTTCAATTAAGCTTGCACCTGCCGAAACTGTTAAAACATTCCCCGTAATTTTACGATAATTCAAGGCAGTCATATTTAAAGTAATCCCACGGATACCACCATCACGGACTAAAATATTTGAACCTTTACCGATAACAGTTAAAGGAATCTGATTATTTTTAGCATATTTTACAATTAAAGCAACTTCTTCTATCGTTTTTGGAAAAATTAAAAGGTCTGCTGGACCACCAACAAAATTCGAAGCATATTCTTTTAATTCACGACCTACAAATAACTCTAAATCTGGTAATTCTTCTAAAAGATCTTGTTTCCACGAACGAATTCTCTCATTTTGCACAATTTTCATAATTAATTGTTTTCTTGTTAAAAGATTCTCGGGAATTGCTAATGCTTTTTTTTCTGTGCCTTGTTTCGGTTTAGGCTTAGGTTTTTGTATCGGATGCAAATACATAACATGTTCGATTTTTTCATCTTTCACATATTTACCGACGATTCTAAAAGGACTGAACGTTTCCTTTCCCTTAAACTTTTCACGATTAAATCTTGTAGTGACTTCACGATGATTATTCATAAAAATTAATTCTTTATCTGTTAGCTTCCAAAAGCTTTCATTAGGATTGGAATTTTTTATCGTACCATTTGGCGATAAAACAATTGCTGCGGAAATCGGAACAGTTGTTTTAGCTCGATAAAAATCCAAAGGTTTATTGATAATATATCGTCTAAATTCATCATATACTTCGTCTTCATCTGGGCTAAATTTACTTGTCAACGCATCGGTTAACCACTTATCTGAAATCTCTTTTTCTCTAGCAATCTTTCCAGCGGTTTTTTGATAGTCAAGTGCTAAACTAATATTTTTATTTTCTTCAATTTCTTGTTTTGTGTTTTGCTCATAGACACGTCTAGTTTCGCCAAGCTCAAACAGGTTCATCAAGCTATTAAAGCGGTCAATTCCACGTTGTTCATTATAAAAAATTGAAAACGGTTTTTGGAAAATAGTCGCAAAAACAGTGCCATGAAATGAATCAGTAATAATATATTTTGCTTCTCGATAAACAGATAAGAAATTTTCTGGTGTATCTTCAGAAACATATTCTACTGTATTAGGAAACGTTTTTTTCGCTAGTTCACGTCCTTTTAAAGGATTAGGCAGGACCACTAATTTCAGTCCTAATTTTTCTGCGATCGCTAGTGCTACACGAACTTTTTCCTTGTTAATATCCAAGAAAAAGACAGCCATATAATCTCCTGATTCTTGTCGTTTAAACGTAGCTTGATCAGCTAAAGAATCATATTCACTTCTTTCAACAAGATAGGTTGGATCCAAAGCCTGAATAACTTCTTCTTGAAAAATATCTTTCATAATTTGTACAGAAAAATCTTCTCTCATAGAAACATGATTAAACTGTGTAATATCTTTTTTGCGGTTTGCAACCCATTTGGGATCATATTTACTTGTATCTGCTTTTCCTAATGAAACAGAATAAGCAATTGTTTTATTACGAGGATAAACAAAATCTAAGAAATCATCGTCGTCTACCCAACCATTCCACGGATTCCACATTTGATCAGAGCCTAAAATAAAGGTATCTAGATTTTCTAAATCGTTCAATGTCGGTAACGTTTCTTTTGTTAATTGCTCAGTATAGGGCATATTATTTTTCTTAAAAAAATTATACGCTAAAGGCATCCATGCTCGAAAGTTACTTCTGTTTTTATAACCTAGTGGTCCATCAATCATAACCGTCTCGTACCCTTTATTCTGTACATATTTGTTTAGAGCATAGTATGTTAAGATTGATCCATAATTTTGGTTATACCACCAGCCCATAATTGCTGCTTTTTTCATTTTTCCGCTCCTACTTTCTCTGTTACTTACTTAATTATTCATTCATGATTAAGAATCTTTTTTACATGTTATTTCAACAACCCTTTTGCTTTTTTAAGACTTTTTGATACAGCTTTTTTAATTGTTGTAGGTTCATTTCCTTCAATTTTATTGATAGGTGTTAATTCGTTACCAATACTTGTCATTGTATCTTGGATATAGCCTTGGTTTTGTCGAACGACACTAAAATGTGTTTCCCCTTCTCGAGAAGTCAAAATTCGAACATTGTAATCAAATGCTGCATATTTTTGAGTATAGCCCGCCCAAATTGTAAAAACATTGTCTACGAAAGTATAATACATATTTTCTTGTAGTAAGGTATAGCCTTTTTCCCACTCGGCTTGTAAAACAATCGATTTTAAAGTAGTACCTTCTTTTTTAATTAATAAAGATACTAATAAACTATCATGAATTATTTTTGTATTGTCACCCATATAAACGAAATCAATCACTCCGCTGGCATTGCTTGTATCGTTATCTGCAATAATAATTGAAAACATTTCAATTGCCGTCCCATTCCCCTGGGTCTTCTCTTGTCCAAAAATTACTTTACCTCCACGCTCTTGAATATGAACATTCGGAATAATAAAGGTTTTTTTCATCCCAAAATCTTTATAAATATTTTGATATATTTCTAGATTGTATTGTAAAATATTTTGGATTCGTGTGATACGCTCTACTTGTTCTGGATCATTAGAATATTTTTCTTTTTTCACTAAGTCTAGCCCTAGTTGTTGGATGTATTTCTCTTTTAATTCTTGATAGAAACGTTCTTTAAATGCTTGATCAACACGATTCATGTCAAAAATAAACCAGTTTAATGTATTAATAATTTTTAACCGATATGCTTCAATTCGATTTGGAGCATGTTGTTTTAAGTACTCCAACATTTTGTCATGTAAATTGAACTCATCACGATAATTCATTCCATACGTAGACATCAAGCCATCTTGTCTAACGATTCGTGTCAGCAAATATTTGTTTAGTGCAACAATTTTTTCGGTACCTAATAATGCTGTATAAGTGAAATAAGCATCCTCGCCAACAAATTGTTCTAAGTTTACCAAGTTATTTTCTTTGATGTATTCTAATAAAAATAATTTGTCATATAAATAAGGAGTTACTTCATCCAATGAAATTTCTTCACCAGACATACGTCCGCCATTAGTTAGTAATGGATTGTGAACAACGTGCACTTCTCCATTTGGTAACTTTTCTTTCATGCCAAATAACAGAATATCTGTTGCACTATCATATGCACGATAATAAGCGTCTTGTAATAAATTCGCTTCAAAATGATCATCTGCATCCAGAAATTGCAAATACCGTCCTCGTGCCATCGAAATGCCTACATTTCTTGCGTGTCCAGGATTACTTTTGCCAATAGAAATCCCCGTAATTCTCGGATCTTTTACTGCAAATTCGTTAATAATATCCATGGTATTATCTGTAGAGCCATTCTCTACTAAAATGATTTCAATCTCACGTAAAGACTGCTCACAAACAGTTTCTAATGTTTGTCTTAAATATTTTGAAGCATTGTGAATCGGCATGACAACACTAACTTTATACAGATTTTTCAAGTAGTCCTCATAATAAGCTGCTGGATCATTTGCAATTTGATAAAATTGTTTGATGTATTCAAAATCGATATCATTCAGCTGGTCTATTTCTATAGCTTGTTTAAAATCTACAGCTACCTTTTGAATCACTTCATAAACCGACTCGTCACGTAAATGTGTTAGTTTTTCAATCGCCCAAAAGTATTTTTCGAACATTTGTTTATAAAAATAACCTTTGTAGCGTTCAAATTTATTTTGTTCAATTAAGTTTGAACGAATTAGTTTAAATTGTTGAAACAAGAAAGGAACCTTTGTTGCCACATTATTTACTGTCGAATTTGGGTTGTCTTGTCTATAAAAATACAAACAATCTTTAATAAAAATAACATTCTGAGATGCTGAATTGATTTTCCAAAATAGACCAGTGTCCCCATAACTTTTAATTTCCTCATCCCAAGTTACGTTTTCTTTCTCAATCATACTTTTTTTATAAATGGCATTCCATGGATAAACTTGTACAATTAAATCCGTCGTTTTTAAGTCAATCAATTGATTGTATTTATCGGGATATTGCCATAATATATCTCGCTCAACCTCTTCTTCAGAAGAAAATTCAACCCAATTACAACGGACAACATCTGCATGATGACTTTTAGCCGTATTGTATAAACGCTCATAGGAATGCAATGCTACATAATCGTCACTTTCAAATTCAGCAATATACTCACCTTTTGCTTCTGAAACACCCAAGTTAAAGGCTTTTCCAATTCCCCCATTTTTAACATTGAAAACGCGAAAACGTGGATCATCTTGTGCAATTTCTTCAATAATTTTTTGACTATTATCAGTAGAGCCATCATTAATAATTAAGAATTCAATTTCTTTCAATGTTTGGTTTTTCAAACTCATTAATGCCTCTTCTAAATAGGTTTCTACGTTATAGACGGGTACAATGACTGACACTTTCACATTTTCCATAAAACAAATTTCCCTCACTTATCATTTATAGTTGTATACTCAAAATATCCTGATTTAAACGGACAAAATTTAAGCAAAAAACTTACTAAAATCTTTAACCCCAATTTCTAAATAATTATCAAAAACTATCGTAAATCTACTTTCTTTATTTGAAAATTTTTCTGGCAACTCTACCTGATAACTAGTTTCACTAATTTTTTTAAACGCCAGCCTCTGTCTTGTTTCAAAAGGATTTTTCAGCTCTTTTATTTCAAATTCTGTAATTTTTTGGTGTGTATACACATTTAAAGAAAGCGTATTGCCATCACGTTGCGTTGCTTCTGCATAAGCATTCATGCGAACTGCTGGGAATCGTTTCAATAATCTTGGATAATAATAACTTTTCTCTGTTTTTGAAACATAACCAAAGCGATTGACTAACACCCAACGAATGGACTGACATTGAATAAACCAATACAAACCATCAATATCGTTAGTTTGTAAAAATGTCCAAATGATTTGACGCACATCACTTCTAAAATACGGACTAGGATCAAAATTTAATTCACCTAAATACTGATCCATCTGTACTTTAAAGTCTTGTAATCGCTTTTTACTGAATGGATATCCAGTATCCCTCCGAATACAAAAGTCATAAATTAGCCATTCTAAACGGCGTGCTAACATCCGTTCTTTAGACAAATCATCTGGAAACTGTTGATTAATATAACTTAACGCACGCAACCAAGAAATCATAAATGTCCGATTAATTGATTTGCTTAAACTTTCATTATCTGCATCTCGATTTAAATAAGTCGTTAACCTTTCCCCTTGTGTAATGGTTTTTGAAAATCGCATGGCTTCATAAAAGAACAGCACATCATCAGCCACCCGTTGATTAACAAAGTGTAAATTATTATTGTGTATCAGTGAAGTTCTTAACATGATAGCTTGCGGTCCCAACCAACCATAAAATTCAGCTGGCAATTCTTGGATAGACCGATTTTTAAATGACCCATCCACATAATATGGCTTACTTTTTAACATTAAGTGGCCATCCGTACTCTGTATTAGACCAGAAACAGCAAAATCATCGTGAGAGTCATCTAGTAGGTCTGATAAATATTTCAATGCATTTAAATCATACCAATCATCTGCATCTAAGAAGACACTATACTCACCACGTGCATTTACAATCCCTACGTTTCTTGGGCCGTGAGCGCCTCCAGTGTTTTCAAGTAGCTGATAAATTTCAATATTCGGATATCTTTCAAGATATGGCTCTATTACTTTTAACGAATGATCTGTGGAACAATCATCAATAAACATCACTTGCAATTGCTCAATCCCAATGGTTTGTTGAACAAGAGAATCCATCATCTTTTTAAGATATGGTGCATTATTGTAATTAGCAATAATGATTGAGACTTTAGGATTTTTTGATATTTTTTCTGAAGAGGACAGCTTAAATTGACTTAACTCCTTTTTCCACGTTTCAGTATCTAACATATATTGATACTCTTCATATTCTTTTTGGACTTCTTTTTGTTTTTCCAACCTACACCCTCCGGCTTTTTATCTCTTTAAAATTTCTGAAATCAGCTGTCTAGTGGCATCCTGATTTTCAAGGCAAAATTCACGAAAAAACTGCACATATAAACGTTGTTCCTGTTCCGTTTTAGAAAACAATACGTTTTTTACAGACGTTACTAGGCTATCCGTATCTGTCACAATTTTCCCAGGCAAAATTGCTGTTGGGTCAAAATAGAATCCCCTTGTACTATTTTGATACTTTTCCTTATCATACATAAAAAATAGCATCGGTTTTTTTGTTAATGCAAAATCAAACATAACCGATGAATAATCTGTAATTAATAAGTCAGCGATTAAATAAAGTTGATTGATATCTGGATAAGAAGAAACATCGATTACACGTGAACCAAATGCACTTATATCAAAACTTTCTGCAATTAAATAATGTAATCGTGTAAGTATTACAATAGAAGAATCAATTTCTAAAAGTTGTTCAACTGGCAAATGATTGGTAAAACGATAGGCTCCTTTTCGGATAGACTCATCATCGCGCCATGTTGGCGCATAAAGAATAATTTTTTTGTTAGCTGCAAGACCTAGCTGATTGCGAACAGAAAAAGCTATTTTGTCCTTATTTTCACAAACTAACAAATCATTTCTTGGATAACCTATTTCTAATATTTCCCCTTCATAATGAAAGGCTTGTCGAAACACTCTTGTACTGTATGCATTAGGTGAGATGAGATAATCCCAACGCTTTGCTTCTTGAATGACTTCTAGTTTATAGCTCTCTGTTTCATGCTCTGGCATTTTGACTGTTTCAATATCTAAGCCCAGTTTCTTTAGAGGGGTTCCATGCCACGTCTGTATATAGATTGTTGTTTGATTCTTATACATCCAGGCTGGCATCCGTGTGTTAAAAACCCAATACTGAGCTCTTGGCATCAACCATAGCCATCTCCAACTTAATCGTTTGACGAAAGGAACATTCTCTTCCACAAAAGGCATCTCATATCCTTTTTTGACTGCCCAAATACATTGATATTCAGGACAGTTATCTCTTATGTACTCAAAAATTGCACGCGGATTATCACTATACTGTTTTCCATGAAAACTTTCAAAAATAAATAACTTCTTTTTAGGTAGTTTACCTAAAAAGAAAAAACAAGCTTTTATGGCTTGATGTATACTATTCTCTAAAAATTTTTTCATTGAATTAATCCTTTACATTAGATTATCAAAAATATAATCCTAATCTATAATTTTGTATGAAGAACGCGTTCACAAATCTCTAAATTATCTTCTCTTTACTTGCTTAAATTTATGAATAACTCTCACCACGATTGAACAAGCATGTAAAATACATTATTTTGCTTTTCTTCTTTTAAGTATAAATTTATCTATGCTAAACGTCAATGGCTTTATTGAAATAAACATTCCAGTGTTATTCGATTGTTATAATTTAATTTTTAACAATCGAATAACACTGGAATGTTCAGATATTTAACATCCGATCACCTATTTAATTTTTTAGAAACTTTAGCCATCTTTATACAATTACTCTTATAAATTAAATAACTCACAAGGTACCTAAACTAACCCAATAAACAGCAAAAATCCAGAAGAGTCTCTCTTCTGGATTTTTGCTTATTTGACGATACTTTTTTAAATTTTGTTAATCAATTTAAAATAATCCACATAAGTGCATAATTGGGAAAACAAATAATAAACTATCAAAACGATCTAAAATACCACCATGTCCTGGCAAGATGTTACCAGAGTCTTTCACGCCATAATGACGTTTGATAGAAGATTCAACCAAATCACCGAATTGCCCTACTATAGAAAATAGAACCGTCAATACGAGCATCACCGGCATCGGATAAGGAAATAGCCCTTTATTAGCTGTGAAAACTAAAAACAACGCTGCTACAACGACGGCTGATAAAATACCACCAAGTGCACCTTCTATTGTCTTGTTGGGTGAAACATCTGGCATCAATTTATGACGACCAAATCGGCGTCCAAATAGATATGCACCAATATCCGTTGCCCAGACAATGAATAAAGCAAATAACAAGACTTCAAAACCTGCGGAACGGGCACTAATAAAGTTCTGGAACCCCATCCCTACATATAAACTGACAATAACTGGAAAGCCAGCTTCTTCAATCGTATATGTATTTTTAGAAATTACCGAAGCACCTAACAACAACATTACAGTGACATAAAATAAAATGAAATTTGTTTGCATTTCCGGCAAAAAGTTTAACCATTTAATTGTTGGGATAACTAAAAAAACGGCCCCTAATGCTGATAAAACACCTTCAAAACTTAATAACGTTAATCCTTTCATACGGAATAACTCGTACACGCCGACTACTGCCAAAGCAACAGCGGCAATCTCAATTGCAAAACCACCATACCAGATAATTGGAATAAAGATGATTAATGCGACGATAGCTGTGATGACACGTTGTCTCACTGCGGATCGCTCCCTTCTGTTTCTGTAGTTTCTTTTAGACCTCCAAAACGACGATTACGATTTTGGAAAGAAGCAATCGCGGTTTCTAAAGTGTCCCCTGAAAAATCAGGCCATAATGCTTTTGTAAAAAACAACTCGCTATAAGCAATTTGCCATAGCAAGAAATTACTAATTCTCTCTTCCCCACTTGTTCGAATCAACAATTCTGGATCACGAAGTTCCGTGGGTAAAAAGCCAGTCATTAAGTGATCTGCGATCGTTTCTTCTGTAATCTCATCTGCCGTATATGCTTTTTCTGAAACCTCTGCAGCAATCTGTTTCATGGCAGTTAGTAGCTCCGCACGCGCCCCATAATTCAAAGCAAAGTTCAAAACCATGCCCGTATTGTCCTTGGTTTGCTCAATGGCCCGCTTAACAGCATCTTGCGTATGGCTTGGTAGAAACTCTTGGTAGCCCATTACATTGACTTTAACATTTTCCTTAATTAATTCAGGCACGAATGTATCAAAAAAATCAACAGGCAATTGCATTAAGAAATTGACTTCATCTGTTGGTCTCTTCCAATTTTCCGTTGAAAATGCATAAAGTGTTAAAACTTTAACGCCTAAATGACTAGCATGCTTCGTTATTTTTTTGACCGTATCCATGCCTTCTTTATGTCCAGCAATTCTCGGCAGTCTTCGATTCTGTGCCCACCGGCCATTTCCGTCCATAATAATGGCAATGTGCTGCGGAATTTGGCCTTCTTTATCAAAGGCGTACTGGCTTGCTTCTTCTACATATTTATTTTTTTGCGGAAAAAAACGTAGCATCTTTTTCCCTCCATTCCAAAAAATCTATCTTAATTATTATAACAATAACTAATGCAAATGCCTATGCATAGTCCCTGAATTTTCCTGATAATTAAGAAATTCCTTGTAACTTTATCATTTATAGTCCTTTTTTAAAAGAAAAAAACTTAGACTTGGCAAGTAAATCAACATGATGTATCTGCCTAGCTCTAAAATTTTAAATAAACAACGGGACAGGAGCAGCTTCTTCGGAAATAAGCTGAACGTCCTTGAGAGACAAAAAGCATCTTTCAGAACTTTCTTCTTATTTCTTGAAGCTTAACATGCCTGTCCCGACCTCAAGTTTTTATTCTATTGTCTTTTTCTTTTTATTCATTGACTGGAACAATGGCACCGTTCCATTTTTTCGTAATCCAATCTTGGACTTCTTTGCTACGTAACACTTTGACTAATTTTTTTACATTTTCGTTGTTTTCGTCTTCTTTACGAACCGCAATAATATTGGCATAAGGTGAACTTTCTTTTTCTAAGGCAATCGCATCTTTTTTCGGATTTAATCCTTGATCCACGGCAAAGTTTGAGTTAATTAAAACCGCAGCCCCTTCTTCATTGTCATAAAGAGTGGTCATGATTGCTGGATCACTTTCATGATTGAATTTCAACTTTTTAGTATTTTTATCAATATCATCGAAAGTAGCAGTTGTCCGGTCTACCCCTTCTTTCAGCGTGATTAAACCAGCATCTTCTAAAATCGTTAAAACACGTGGCCAATCTGAAACGGAAGAGCTAACGTAAATCGTTGAACCATCAGGAATTTCTTGTAACGATTTGTATTTTTTCGAGTAAAGCCCAACTGGTTCTAAATGAATCGCACCTGCATTCACAAAGTCATAATCATTTTCTTTAACCGCTTCATTAAAGAACGGCACATGTTGGAAATAGTTGGCATCGATATCGCCACTTTCCAACGCCTTGTTAGGTAGCACGTAATCTGTATAAGTCGTCACTTCTAATTTTACGCCTTCTTTTTCTAATAAAGGTTTTACATGTTCTAAAATCTCTGCATGTGGAACTGGTGAAGCTCCAACTTTCAAGACCGAGTCATCACTCTTTTTATTGCCGCAAGCCCCTAAAACTAAGACAGCTACTGCTACAGTAATTACTGACCATAATGTACGTTTTTTCATCTTATTCCCTCCATTTATCGTTTATCTATTTTTTTAGCGACTGTATCCCCAATCCATTGAATCGCAAAGACAATAATTAAGATACAAATCGTTGCTACTAAGGTAACTGTATTTTGACCACGTTGGAAGCCATCTTGATACGCCAAACTTCCTAAACCGCCCGCTCCAATAGCAGCTGCCATTGCAGTGTAGCCCACTAAAGAAATGGTTGTAACGGTTAAGCCAGAAACAAGCGCTGGCAGACTTTCTGGTAATAGAACTTTCCAAATAATTTGGAAACGGTTGGCCCCCATTGCTTTGGCTGCTTCAATCACGCCTTTATCGACTTCACGAAAAGCGATTTCGACCATGCGAGCATAAAAAGGTGCTGCGGAAATAATCAATGCTGGTAAGGAGCCTTTGACACCAGACATACTCCCTAAAATAATTTTTGTAAAAGGAATTAACAGAACGATTAAGATAATAAACGGAATCGAACGGAAAATATTTACAAAAATGGCCACTAGCCAATACAGTAATCGGCTCAAAATCCCTTTTCTGCCTGACGTTTCAAAAAGTAGTAGTCCTAAAATCAGCCCTAAAATGGCGACCACTATGATTGAAATCCCTGTCATATAGAGTGTTTCAATCGTTTTTTCTTGTAGTTTACTTATATCAATTTGGGAAAAATCAAAGAAACTTGCTAAGCCACGATTATTCATTTCCAATCACCTCTGTTTCTACACGAAGTTTACGTAATCCTTCAATGGCTGCTAGAATATTTTGCTCTTCGCCTAATAATTGAATATAAAGAGAACCCACTGCACCCTGCTTTGTTTGCTGAATGTTCCCTTGAATAATACTAACTTCTACTTGATATTCTTGGACAATATGCGAGATAATTGGCAATTTCGCTTGTTCACCGTGGAAAAGCAAGCGAACAATTTTCCCATTCGGATATTGTTCCAACATTTCTTCAACAACCAGTTCCGTTTCTTCAATGTTTTTATCCGCTTCTTGTTGGATAAAGCGTTTCGCAATTTCTGTTTGAGGCTTTTTGAAAATATCGATTACTTTACCTTCTTCAACAATTTCACCATATTCCATCACGGCTACGCGATTACAAATTTTACGAATCACGTGCATTTCATGGGTAATTAATACAACCGTTAAATTTAATTCTTGGTTGATTTTTAGTAGTAATTCTAGCACCTCATCAGTTGTCTGCGGATCCAAAGCACTCGTTGCTTCATCACAAAGCAAAATGTCAGGATTGTTAGCTAAGGCACGGGCAATCCCCACTCGTTGCTTTTGCCCACCAGAGAGTTGACTTGGGTAGGCGGTTTCCCGTCCTTCTAAACCAACCAACTTGATTAACTCTTCTGCGCGGCTTTTCCGATTTTGTTTTGGAACACCAGCAATTTCCAATGGGAGCATGATATTTTCTAGGACCGTCCGTGACCATAATAAATTAAAATGTTGAAAGATCATCCCAATTTTTTTACGGAAGTTTCGTAGTTCTTTATTTGGCAACAATGCAATATCTTGTCCTTGAATTTCTACTTCACCTTCTGTAGGTGTTTCAAGTCCATTCAATAAGCGAACCAACGTACTTTTTCCTGCACCTGAATAGCCAATAATGCCATAAATATCACCAGATTCAACCGTTAAATCAATATCTTTTAAAGCCGTGACTTTACCCGCTTTACCGGAAAACTCTTTTTTTACATGACGTAATTCAATTAATGCCATTTTGTTCTCCTCTTCTTTCTGTTCTACTTTCTTATTTTGAAGGTTTCGCACTTTTTATGAAACGAATTTGCTTAATAAAAACAAAAAAACTTCCATCCTTTTGCTATTACAGCAAAAAGGACGAAAGTTTGTCATTTCGTGATACCACCTTAATTCGCTATTATTTCTCAATAATAACCTCATACGGTACTTGATTCTTCGCATACCGTTGGCTGTAACGGGCGCCCCGTAGTAAGTTCACTGCTTCGCTCACTTACTCTGCTCAAAGACCATCTTCCATCTTAAATCTGTTACCCATTCTCAGCAAACAGGGCTCTCTTCAAACGTCCTTAACATGTACTCTTCTTTTCAAAGCTTTCTTTTGATTAGATTGAGAAAATTATAGCAATAAACATTGGCTTTGTCAACGTAAGACTAAAGATTTTCAAATTCTGTTGGTTCAACATCTGCTAAAACAGCAATCCAGGCATTTTCTTCATCTAACGCACTTGGCTCTTGATCAGCCGCTTCATTAATCGCGACTACTTTACCAGATAATGGACTACTGAATTCACTGACTGCTTTTTCTGCTTCTAATTCAATTAAAGAGTCACCTTTAGCTAATGTTTGTCCGACTTTTGGAAACGTTGCAAAAGTAATCTTTCCTAAATCCTCTTGGGCTTCGGCGGTTAAACCAATTTTATAACCTGCTTCTGTTGGTAAGATCCATAATTGATCAATTTGTTTCATTTCACTCATTTTCCAAGCACTCCTTCGTAATCTGCTTCTTTAAAACCATTCGTTAGAAATGTATTGTCTTTTAAGAGAATTGGACGCTTAATCAACATGCCATCCGCAGCTAAACGCTGACTTGCTTCTTCAATAGAAAAACTGTCAACAAGATCTTTTAAGCCTTGTTCTCTATATAAAACCCCACTTGTGTTAAAAAAACGACGAACAGGCAAGCCGGTTTCTTTCATCCATTTTGCTAGTTGTTCACTACTAGGCGGTGTCGCTTTAATATCAATTGCTTGGTATTTAACGTCTTGTTGATCTAACCACGCTTTCGCTTTTTTACAAGTTGAGCATTTAGGATATTCATAAAGTGTGTACATTTCTACCCCTTCTTTCTTCTTTCTTTAACGACCACTTCTGGTACGAACCGTTTCTTGTTGGTAACGCATGGACATAATTAAGCCCACCCCAATCATGTTACCTAAAATGGAAGAACCACCTTGACTAATAAACGGTAATGGAATCCCAGTTAATGGTAGTAAACCAATATTCGCTCCAATGTTTTCAAAAACATGGAACAAAATCATCATGATAATTCCTGTGGCAATGTAGGCATAGAATTCATTATTTGTATCAAAACAAACGCGAATCATGCGGTAGATTAAAATAAAATACAACAAAATAATGAAACAGCCACCAATAAAGCCAAAGTTTTCACCAACAACTGTAAAAATCATATCTGACTCACGAACAGGGACATACACATCACTCACATTAAAGCCTTTTCCGAAAAGGCCCCCAGAACCAATTGCTGTTAATGCTAGCGCTGGTTGGAATGAGCGATCTGGATCTGTATGGAAAGGATTTAGCCATAAATCAATCCGATCAAATTTATAGGCTTCGACCCCTAACTTAGACAATAAATCTCTACCTGTTTCTGTTGTAATCAAGTAAATAGTTCCTGCCCCCACTAGAGCAGCTAAAATAAAAACTGGCACAATAATTTTCCAAGTAATGCCAGACATTAAGAAAACTCCCCCAAAAATGGCTAAGAAAACTAACATCGTCCCGAAGTCTTTTTGTAAAAGTACTAAAACAATTACCGGAATCGCGACTAATAGCATTTTAGCGATTAGCCAAAAGTCGCTTTTGAGTGTTCGGTCCACATATTTAACATTATGCATGGTCACTATATAGGCCAACATCAAAATAAACGCAATCTTCATCAATTCCGATGGTTGGAATGTGGTGCCACCAAAGCGAATCCAGTTTTTAGAACCTGTTTGCTCTGCTAGCACGGGGTCATAGAATTTCAGTAGTAATCCCATTAATACTAATCCAAGTGCATAAAAAACGGGCGTTAACCGCCAGAGTAATTTTGAGCTAAAATGCATAATAATGACAATACTTAATCCTCCGACTAAATACCACAGTCCTTGTTTCATTAACAAGCTACCAATTTTAGGTTTGCTTGGATCATTGTAAAGCGCTACGTAAAGCGATAGCATACCAATTAGTGATAAAAGAAAAACTGGTAATATCACGCCGTAATCAATTCGACTATCTAAATTTGTTTTCTCTTTTCTATTCATTCGTCATCCCTTTTCCTTTGTTCATACGTTTTTTATTATATCTTTCTCACAGAAGAAAAGAAAGGAATTCTACTATATTTGAGAAAAACTTTAGAGAATTGGTCCTTCACTAGCAATTTTTTCTTTTTCTTCAATCCTATTTGGCTTTTATTTAAAATTTTTTACATCAGTGATAATGAGAAAGTTTACTATAAACATTCAGTAACAAAAAACAGTCGCAACTAAAACACGTTGCGACTGTTTTTATTCGCTTTTTCTTTGTTTCGTTTGTTGTAGCTCTTTATTAATTCGGACAATTTCGTTGCCAAAATTTTGCCAGTCACTGGCTCGCGGGGGCGCTAACCAAATTAAACATTTTACTGAAAATAACGTTTTTGGTAAATAATCCGAAACTACTAAATCAGTATCTGGTCGAATCGCTGAATGAAAGTGAATGCTGAAAGATTCGAATATTTTGATTTGTTCTTTGATAAACTGAGTATATTTTTCTCCTTGCGTAAAATTCACATAAAGATTGATCGTGCTTTTTTCATTCCTTTGGTCATAAAGACGGGATAACACTAATAGCAAATCAAAAAATAAAGAAAGCTTACTAAACTCAAACGCCGAGCAATCCAACGCAAATAAAAACTGACGACAGCTATTAAAAACAATTGGGTAGCGTTCCTGAAAAAATTCTAAATCCATAATTCGTAAGGTGATATCGATGAACGGCGTAATAAAACGATGTTGATAAATAATCGGAACAATTTCTTGATAAAATTCTTCGTCCGAAATTGTAAACGGCATATAAGAAAAGAATAATGTTTTCGTAGCCGTAATTGCCTCATTGTGAGAACTTAGCAAATGTTCCGAAATAAGTTCACTTTGATAGACCGATAAATTGCCGATAATTCCTTGAATTTCTGCGTTTTTCTCTGCATGAGTCGCCTTCATCACTTCGTTGATCCAACTTTGAATTTCTTGATAAATCGAACTTTCTTCATCAAAAGCGAATGGATTTTCTTCTTGGGATAAAAAATAATTAGCTTTTCTTTGCGTTCGTTCTAACGCCACCAATACATAATGTTTAAATAAATGAAAATTAGTGATATTTTCATAAGAGCCTTTCAATTGAGCCAATAATTGGTTCACTGCGCGAAGATCTGTTTGATTATATAATTCTTCAGAATCTTTGTAAATTCGGTAATAGAGCATAGTAAAATATTGTCTAATCGCCATTTCATTGCCGCTAAGTTGTAAATTTTTGGATAACTTAATACCGTATTGACCTAATTCTTTCCGGATATGGTCAACAATTTTGTATACAACCGTTCGACTCATCCCGTGCTTTTCACCGTATTTTTTGATTGAGGTAAACTGATGAAAGAAAATCGTTTTTAATAGATTAAATTCTAACGAGTCTTTTAAATAATATTCTTCAATAATACTTGAAGAAATACGAAGGCTTTGAGATAACAAAATTTCATTATTTTTTTCACTGATTTCCATCTCATTAATCAGACCAAAGCGTTGCAAATCTGCATTGATTTCTGTTATGTTCCGTTCTAGCAAATAAGGAGAAATAGCTAATTGCTTACATAAACGATCTTTTCGTTCAGAAAATGAATATTGTTGCTCTAACTTTCTAATAATCGCTAATTTTAAATTTTCCCGATCATCTAATAACAAGAATTCCATTTAAACTCTCCTTGTTCCATACAAAAGTGAGCCTGACAGGAAGCTTAAAGTGGTGCCAAATTGAGAGGATCCACTTGCCGCTCCTCCAGTAATTTCCACTGGGGCTATCGTATCTATTTTTTTCAACAACTCATCATTTAACAGCACCTTTTTATTTACTCGTTCCTGTTCAATTTTATTTTTCTTTTTCTCCTGTTTTGTTTGTTGCTCCTTGTCCTGTCTCGAGGCAATAATTGGTCTTTCTGGGCCAATCATTGCTTGACTATAAGGAAGCTCTGCAAGCATATTCCCCTCTGCAGCAAAATTAGTAGGGTTGACATACACCTTCGCAATAGAAAGGTATGACTCGTAACGGAAGGTTACAAAATAAAGGCCTACTTTTTGAGTATTTACATTATTTTCTATAATTACATTTTCTAAATTTAAAGGGCGACCCTCTTTATCTTTTAGAAAAACGACATTGTCTAAGGGTGACCATGCTTGATTAACTCCTAAAAACGTGTCTTTTAATTTAAGTTCCGTTTGATTTTCTTTGACCGTAATGGTTGCTGTTTCAATTTTGCCATCCACTTCATAAGTCACGGTGTATTTGCCTGGTGTTGTCGCTTCGTTTGCATAGCTATTCACTGAAGCAATCAACATTCCTGAAGAAAGAAATAAGGCTGTGCCGATACTACCATAATAAATAGTTCGCTGGTTCATCTCGTTTATTATTCCTCCAAACTATTTCATAAAAATAACTATCTTAACAGAAAAACCTGCTAATAGGTGTTCTTAAAATAAAAGTCACTTGTAAAACTTCCTATTTTCCAAGGAAACAGCTACCCTCATTCATGCACTTATTCATCTTTTAAGCGTGGAACAAAAGTTACTTTAAACTTTTGCCCCACGCTCATTTAATTATTTTCGTTTCTTCTTGATGACTATACCACTAATAATCACAATAAGTAACACAACAAGTCCTAGCACACGATATAGACCATTAGTTTGTTCTCCCGTTTTTGGATAACGTCCTTGCTTGTCAGGTTTCACAATATGTGTGACATACTGACTACGTTTTATCGTGGTTTGATTCGTTGAGGAACTAGTCTGGTTGTTCTCATTTTTATCTGGTAGTGGTGTAGGATTACGATCAATCACATGAACAGTTGCTACTGTCGTCAATTGACGAGGTGTTTCGTTTGAAAACATTGAGAAAAGTCGTGACTGCACAGCTGGTTTGGTTTCATTAACTGGCTCAGTGGTATAGGAAATCTGGTACTCTCCTGTTTTCTTTGTATCAACTTCCCCTTTTACTTGAACCTTATCAAAGGATATAGCATGACCGTCACGATCTGTTGCTGAAACGAAATTATCTTCAGGTTTCCATTTATCGCCGACATAAATCGTTGTATCTTTGACCTCTAACTTAGATTGGTCGGGTTTGACGGTCACATGGGCTGTTTCTTCTTTACCTTCGTAACTGTATACGATTGGATAAACGCCTGCTTTGGTGTTATCAACTTGACCTGAAACAGTGATTTTTTCGAAGGGAACGTCTTGACCTGTTTTATCTGTCGCTGAAACAAAGTTCTCTTCTGGTTTCCATGAATCGCCGACATAAATCGTTGTATCTTTGACTTGTAAGCGACTGTCATCACGAACATGAACGATTGCTTTCGCTTCTTTTGTGCCATTTTTATAGACAATTTCATAATCGCCTATTTTATCGACATTCACTGTTCCCTGAACGTCAATTTTTTCAAACAGGACATCTTGACCTGTTTTGTCTGTTGCTGAAACGAAATTATCTTCAGGTTTCCATTTATCGCCGACATAAATCGTTGTATCTTTGACCTCTAACTTAGATTGGTCGGGTTTGACGGTCACATGGGCTGTTTCTTCTTTACCTTCGTAACTGTATACGATTGGATAAACGCCTGCTTTGGTGTTATCAACTTGACCTGAAACAGTGATTTTTTCGAAGGGAACGTCTTGACCTGTTTTATCTGTCGCTGAAACAAAGTTCTCTTCTGGTTTCCATGAATCACCGACATAAATCGTTGTATCTTTGACTTGTAAACGACTGTGATCAATTGTTTTAGTTAATGGAATTTTTAGTTGATTGTCTCCTTTGACCAGCTTAATGGCTTTTCCTGTCAAATACTCTTCATCCACGGAATATTCCTGCGGTACATTCGTTACTCGCAAAGTATAATCACCTGTCATGATGGCATCAAAGGAGTATTGACCTTTTTCATCTGTTGTAAATTCGGTTGCTGTATGCGTGACATTATCAATTAGTTCAAAAGAAACCTTCGCAATTGCTTGGTTTTCATCCTCTATGTTATGCGTATAGAATGTGGCAGTTGCTAAATAAACAATGCCTTCCGCATCACCTTCTGAGAATTTCAATGTGATTGGCGCAGTGGTGACTTTTTTCTTGCTAGCAGACATCTGGTCCAATGTTTCAGAGTCGATTGTTGTTTCTGTATAGATTTGGCCAGCGTTTGCAGAGACCGTATTGTATTCAATCGTAATGTTTTCTGTCAATGTATAGTCTTTAAAAATAATTTTCGCACCGTTTGTAGTCTTCTCTAATGAATAAGCATCTTCTGGCACGCCTTTCACGGTAATAGAATTCAAATCGATTTGAGCATTGGTTGTGCCTTTTGGTGTTAATTCAATCGTTGGATTTTTCACACGATGTGTTTTATTATCAACATTTTTTGTTGTTACTGTCGTTTTTGTTACATTTTTTAATGTTGGATTCGCCGCTTGTGTTGCACTCAAAATGTCTAACGCTTCATTTTGAACAGAAACCGAAGCAGACCCTTCATTATTATTCGATTGTGGTTCTTTAGCTGTCCCTGTTATAGAAAGAGTTGGCACGTCGATCCAGCCATTGGCGTTTTTATACTCAATAATGTAACGTTTGTTGGTTTTTCCAAAATCAAACGTGTAACTATTGGTATTTTCGTCAAAAGTAATCGTTGGATATCCAGGGCTGTTTGGCGTCATTGGTTTATCAAAGTATTGACCGCGGTCCCAGTATTGTGGATAAATTGAATCTACCTGATCGTTTGAAACATCATAAATGTCAAAAAGAACATCGGCGCCAGCTGGAATTTTTGTACGGACGCTTAGTGAGTCAAAAGAATCATTTCGTGCATTGACAAGGAATTGATTTTTACTACTTTGAAGTGTTCGTTCAGAACCAATGTGTCGATTGGTATTTACTTCTGTTTCGATAGGGGAAATGCCATCAGCACTCATTGTCACAGGAATTTTATCAAAAGGAATACTTTTATCTTTTGGTAAACTATCTGGCACGTAATTAAAGCCAATTGGAATTTCAAGCTCATTTGTAATTGGCGTAGTGAACTTAATGATCGAACCATCTGAGGTTGGTGTGACTGTATAATCTTTCCCTAAAACATAATATGAAAAATAAATATCTTTTGTGGCTCTAACAGATAGATATTGCGGATGTTTTATTTTAATCTCTAAATTTTCAATGGGGTTGGCCTTACTACCTGCTACAGCAATTTCGGTATCACTCATATAAGCACCGTTTCGATCATAATTTCCCCATGTCGCTTCCGCATTCGTAGGATTTAACATAGCGATTGGCTCCACGTATTGATCGGATAGTAACTGAATGGCTTTATCGGGACCAATTACAGGTGTACTTAATGATAGATTAATGTCCTTCTTGTCAAAATCCATTGTTAAATCAGAAATATTTATTCTTAAATAGCTATCTTTTGTGGCCGTTAAGGTAAGCTTGCCACCTTCAGTTTTAATATCAAAATAGTCTTCCAATTTTACATTTTCATATAAAGGACCATACGCCGTAAATTTAGGATTCTTAATTTCTTGACCGTTTGTACTCTCTAATACGATTTGTTGACCCACTTTTGTTTCTGTTAATGTGCCATAAATTGTTACATAATATTTCCCTTTGCTTTGAAAACTGATATAGGACATACTACGCATTTCACGATCAGCAATTATTTTACTTGTTTGACTCGTCTTAGCAGTAAAATCGGTTGTTTTATTCGTTCCTGTCGTATTTTTTAACGAAAGAGAACCTAACTTGGTTGTTGGATATTGCTGATAAAATGAATAACTGTAGTCCGAAACACTCTCTAAATAAATTGTCCGATTAATCGATAAGGAATAGGCTTTTTGTTGATTCATGTTTGGAACGGTTACAGCAATCCGCCCTAGCGAATTATCGCTTAATGTATAATCTTTGCCAGGTGTTAACAGGGCTTGCGTTTCTGGTAAAATCTGACCATTAATATCAACATCGTAACTGAAAACTTGAGGTTCCAAGTTATCTTGTTTTCCAAAGACAGCGCCTGGCGTCTCTGTTGTTAATAATTCTAATGTTTGATTGCCAGTTAACGTCCGGTCTAAATTATAAAAAATTTCGCCATCTAACCCCGTGGTTCTGGTTCGTTCTTTATATTGAATTGGTTCCACTTGTTCATATAAATCAAACGAGTAGGTTTTTTTATTTTTTCCTGGAGTTTCAATTTTGATTAATGGTTCCGCCTCTGTTGTTAGATAACTTTTTAGTTCTACTTTAAAGGAAGTATCTGAAACTCGTTGATTAAACGTAATACTTAATGTTTTGGTTGCCGCATCGACTGCCCAAGTTGCGCCAATGCCTGTCACTTCTCCGCTAACAGTTGAATAACCTAAATGTTCTGGTAATTGAACTGTATAAACTGATCCAGGTGCATAACCTGTGTTTCCAACAGCAAATTGGAACGTAGCGGTTACCGGTGTTGTATTTAATTCGCGGTGAACCTCTGTTTGGCTGTATTCTGTTCCACCAATCGGCGCAAGACTCATACTGTCAAGTAGTTCATCTGTAATTGGCGCTTGAACATCTGGTAGGGCTTTTTCATTAAGTGAGGTGTCCTTGTCCTCCGTTGTTTGTTGTTCAGATGGTGTAGCAGCATCACTGGAAGCTGTTGTGCTCGCCTCTGTGGTTTGCGATTCAGTTGTTGCAGTTGGTTGATTCATTTCTGAAGTATTCGTTGTTGCTAAAGGTAAAGATGGTGTTGAGTTCGATAACTCTGCCTCTTTTTTTGCTGTATCAGTGGTCTCTGTTTGTGCTTCTGTCGTTGTTACAGCATAGGCATTTGCGGCAAACCCGAAATTTTGTGCGAGAAGTATACTCAACATCACAAAAGAAAAAGTTTTTTTCTTCATACTAATCCCCTTTCAATAAAATTCATATAACCTAATAATAGCTTGTTAAAAATGAAACAATTGATTAATTTTTTTTGAATCTTCGAAAAAAAAAAACAGCTTTTCATAAAAAAATACTTGGAAAATCAGCCACAATCACTGTTTTTCCAAGTATTTTTTTTATGAATATTTGTAAATTATCGTTTCTTTTGACGAAAAACGACCACGAAATAAACTGCAATAAACAATAACACTAAGAGCGAGTTACTGTTTTTAATAAAAGTTAAAAATTGACTTGTTTGCATTGAAATGCCTTTGCCGCCAGTCAATTCTAATAAAAATTGTGTCGTGCCACCTTTGCCTACTACAGTGACTAACATAAGCGCCATCAAAATAAATTGATGGAATAAACTCCCTTTTGTTTGTGTTGTGTATTTGATAAGGATTCGGCTATCTTTTGGCAAATCTGTCTCTTGATAATATCGCCTAGCTAAAAAGCTGTTCAATGTGCTTTTGAAAAAACTCAAGAGAAACAGGCCTAAAATAGTCCACGAAGTAAGAAGTAATATTCCCAAACTTCCCGCCAGACCAATCATTGGTATGTTGTTTGACCATTGTTTCGTTTTACTAGCTGCAATCATTGCAAAAATCATCCCTAAAACATAAGGTAAATAGAGATAGATGCCCATATGAGCTCTGCCATAAACCCCTGCAACATAAATGGAACCAAATAAAAATAAATAGTTCCCCACAATCCCGTTAATCAAGGTCGCAAGATTCATTTCTAATGATACTTTATATGCGCCGCGTTTGCCATAATGACTAACGAAAAGGACAGCCACCACAAAGAAACAGCAGGCGCCAACAATCGCATAATCAAATTCCACCGCATTCGTTAATAAGCGACCACTTCTTAATAAAAGTAATAACACAAAAAAGATAACAAACAGAATTAATTCTTTTCGTGAAACTTCTGCTGATTCTTCTTCTAGCTCGTTTAATGAAACAGGATAGCTCTTGATTGCTACTAAAGCAAGCAGAAAATAGAGCGCGTACACCAATAACGCCAGTCCAATCTCAGTCGCTTTAAAAAATAAAGCGCCAAATAAAACAGCGGTCAATAAGACTGTCGTTAAAAGATTGCTGTGACTGATTTTTTGACCTTCTTCTTTCAAGAAAAAGCGAATTGATTGATTACTTGGTGGCAACAACGCCCCACTAAGTCCTAACAACATTCCTGAAATACTATAAAGCGGGAAAGAAAAAGCGCCGGCGATCCCAATTAAGGATCCTGCCAAGCCTAACAATAGAGAAATCTTTAGTAGACCTAGACTAGTCAAAGACAAATTAATTCCTCGAACCAGAAAAATGCCTGTCATACGCAATGTATAAAATAAGACAAATGGTAAAATTGTTAGAAGGTTGTGTCCATCACTCAATTGAATGTAAAGTAAATAAGGCACAACAATAATCGTATTACTTAGTAAACTTAATGCTGTATTACCAAGACTTTCAATTTTTTTATTCATTTTGACCTCTTCTTTTATCTTTCATTTTCTATTATTTTTAGGGTAGCATTGTTTACTTTTTTTGTCCATAAAATAACAGATGCAGCAATTTCCTAATGTTTATTTTCCAGTGTTACGTATAATAGTTAATGACGACTGCTTGGACTTTCTCTGTTCCGTCATTTATATACGTGTGTACTTGATTAGCATCAAAATACATAGCGGCGTCTTTTGGAAGAAGGTATCTCTGACCGCCCACTTCAAGAGCTAATGCTCCTTGAATAACCATGACATATTCTGTCGAACGTTTTGAATGCCCAACAGCTTGATACTTTTTCCCTGGATCTAATTCAAACTGAAAGAGTTCAAAGTTTCTTTCCTGGTTGTCTGAGTAGTAATTAAAGACTCGATAGGAGTGATCTTCAGAATGTTGTGTTACCGTCTCAGTTTTTTTTACCACGGGATTTTCTTTAACATAGTCATCTTCTAATAAATACGTATATGGAACATTGAGTCCATTACTTATTTTCCAAATTGTATTTATGGTAGGATTGGTGGTTCCTTTTTCAATCTGCGAAAGCATCCCTTTACTCACTCCGGTTATCCCAGCTAGTTCATCTAACGTAAGTTTTTTTTCTTGTCTAATTTTTTTTAAATTATTGCCAATAATTGTATTAATCTCCAAAATAGTTGCTCCTTCTGTTTCTTTTTATCATCCAAAAGTTTAATATATTGAACAAAAGTATTCTTTATTGTATTATACAATATATATCTTAGTTGTTCAAAAGGAGTGGTTAATAATGAAAACGCTCATTCGCTCGTTGTGTCTCATTATCGAAGGTCTAGATTTTCATACACACGTGTTTAAATTTTATACAGAAAGAAGGAAAAAAAGAGAATGAACCACCAATTAGATGCACGCACTGGCATTCGTGAAGCCTTGCCAACGGTTTTTGGCTATATTGGTATTGGCATTGCTTTTGGTATCGTAGGACAAGCAGCAGGTTTTTCCCCTCTTATTGTTAGTGCGATGTCGTTTTTTATTTTTGCAGGATCTGCTCAGTTTGTAACAGTTAGTATGTTGACTGGCGGCAGCCCTATTTTATCCATTGTATTAGCGACTTTCTTAGTAAATGCGCGTATGATTCTTATGGGAATGACCATTGCGCCTTACTTTAAAGCCGAATCTCTCGGTAAAAATCTCTGGTTGGGAACCTTACTGACGGATGAAAGTTTTGCACTAGGAATGAATAAATTAAACCACACCAAAGGACGTTTAAGTTTTGAGTGGTTTAATGCTGCCAATTTGATTTCCTATGCGACTTGGGTTTTTTCGACGATCATCGGTGCCTATCTAGGGCGCTTTATTGCAAACCCTCAAGCATTAGGTCTTGAGTTTGCGGTCGTGGCTATGTTCATTGGTTTACTCTATCTGCAGATAATTAGTGATCGTCCCATGAAAATCGCTTTACAACTCATCATGGTCCTGATTACTTTTGGGTTGATGTCTATTGGTCTAATTTTTATTCCCAGTAATTTAATTGTCTTAGTTGTCACGTTAATTGGTTGTGGAATAGGAGTGATGATAAAAAATGCCTTCTTCTGAGTATCTCTTTTTAACAATTTTAGGCTGTACCGTTGCAACCTGGCTTTCAAGAATACTGCCATTTTTACTTTTAAAAAAAATCAGTCTGCCACAGAAATTATTAGAATATCTAAGTTTTGTTCCCATTGTGATTATGTCCGCCTTATGGTTTAGTAGCTTATTTGAACAAAGAATAGGGCATTTACCAAGCCTCAATCTTCCTTATTTATTCGCTTCATTTCCTACCATTTTAGCCGCAATACTTACTAAAAACTTATTGCTTATTGTACTGGTAGGCATTGCTTCATTTGCACTAATCCAAAATTTTATCTAAAAAACAGACAGGCACTACCAGATGGTAGTGCCTGTCTGTTTTTTTAGATGCCAGCTGCAGGGATCGAACCTGTGACCTACGCGTTACGAGTGCGTTGCTCTACCAACTGAGCTAAGCTGGCCTGAAACAAATCTATTATAGGACTTTCTACTTTATTTGTAAAGTCTGTTTGTTATTTATTTATGCAAAATCTCTTTAAAATAAGCCAAATAGCGACTTTACAAACTTTTTTCTGAAAATGTGGTATAATAGAGATATCAAGAAAGGATGGTTTTTTGTATGTCAAATTTTAATGGTATGGTTACTCCTGTTGTTCCATCGGATGCTGGTAAGGATTTCGCCGTTGACACCCATGTTACTTTTCTTGTTCACGGACAGCCACAAACAGGCGTTGTTACGAAACAATTAAAAAATGCCGCTGTCGTCGAAATTGACGAAACGCAAAAAAACAATCACTTAATGGTGCACAGCAATGGTGTGATTGTTATTAATTACAAACAATTGAAAAAGATTTAATTCTTCAAGCGTGGGAAATTTCCCCCGCTCTTTTTTATGTACAGAATTGGAATACTTTCCAATTCGTCGGAAACTATAATGCTGTAATAAACGCAAAAAAACCAAAAATAATTCCAGGAACATTAGCAAAAATAATGGACTTATCACGTGTTTCTCCATCGTCTCCATATAGCCCGTGAATCGTCCAAAAAATACAATTAATCATTGCCACTAATGGTTGCGTCGGATTGCCTTTTTCCCCATGTAAATTTCCATAAATTTGTGGAATATATGAAACATACATCAAAACTGACATCACACTAGCAATCACAGCGATAGCGTGTAAGACTTTTTTATTCTTTTTCATAGCTACTCCTTTGTTTTTTTATTTTTTATTATACACCTAGAAAAGTTCTTTAAGCAAAAGAAAACCGTTAGTAACCATAATCGGTTACCTAACGGTTTTTTGTTATTATTTTGTTCCGAATAAACGGTCACCAGCATCCCCTAAACCAGGAACGATATAGCCGTCTTCGTTTAAGCGCTCATCTAAAGCTGCTGTATAAATATCTACATCTGGGTGCGCTTCTTGTAAAGCTTTCACACCTTCTGGAACGGCCACTAGACATACAAATTTAATGTTGCTAGCACCACGTTCTTTTAAGGAATCGATGGCCATAATTGCGGAACCACCTGTTGCTAGCATTGGGTCAACAACAAATAATTGACGACTTGCAATGTCTTCAGGTAATTTCACGAAGTATTCATGCGGTTGCAATGTTTCTTCATCACGGTAAAGTCCAACGTGTCCAACTTTCGCTGCTGGAATTAATTCTAAAATCCCATCAACCATGCCAATGCCGGCACGTAAAATAGGAATAATTGCTACTTTTTTCCCTGAAAGTGTTTTTTGTGTTGATTTACCCATCGGTGTTTCGATGACAACATCCTCTAAAGGCATATCCCGTGATACTTCATAAGCCATTAACATAGCAATTTCGTTGACAACTTCGCGGAAAACCTTTGTCCCACAGTTCTTTTCGCGAATCATTGTTAGTTTGTGTTGAATTAGCGGATGATCAATTACTTGAAATTTTCCCATATCTATTCTCCTTCATTATTTTATTCTTTCTTATTGTAAAACAAAAGAGCCTAGGACACAAGTTGAATTCCTTAAATCCTAAGCTCCGACTCTTATTTGTACAGAGAATCGCGCTTCAGCTATCCCTGATGTTATTAGTTATATAATGGATATTTTTTAGTTAGCGCTGCTACAGCTGCTTTAACTTCATCATGAACTGCTGTATTTTCTGGATCTTTTAAGACTTGAACGATTAATTTAGCAACTTCTACCGCATCTTCTTCTTTAAAACCACGTGAAGTAATTGCAGGCGTTCCAATACGGATACCACTTGTTTTAAATGGACTTAATTGTTCAAACGGAATTGAATTTTTATTGACAGTAATATTTACACTATCTAAAATAGCTTCTGCTTCTTTTCCATTTAAACCAAAACCTGTCACTTCAATCAGTAATAAGTGGTTGTCTGTTGCCCCACTAATTAAACGAGCTTCTGGCGCTTGATTGAAAACTTTCGTCATCGCTTGTGCATTTGCAATCACTTGCTGACTATATTCAGCAAAACTTGGATCCAAAGCTTCTTTAAAAGCTGCGGCTTTTCCGGCAATCACATGTTCCAATGGGCCACCTTGAATGCCTGGGAAAATACTACTATTTACTTTTTTCGCCAATTCTTCGCTATTTGTCAAAATTAAACCGCCACGAGGACCACGCAATGTTTTATGGGTCGTACTTGTTACGATATCAGCATACGGAACTGGATTTGGGTGCAACCCTGAAGCTACCAAGCCTGCAATATGTGCCATATCAACCATTAACTTGGCATCTACTTCATCAGCGATTTCACGGAAACGTTTGAAGTCAATCGTTCGTGAATACGCACTTGCGCCTGCAATGATTAGTTTTGGACGATGTTCTCTTGCTAAAATTCGCACGACATCGTAATCGATTACTTCTGTTGAAGGATCCACTCCATAACTGACAAAATTATAGGTTTTGCCACTAAAGTTAACGGGCGAACCATGTGTTAAGTGACCACCAGCTGATAAATCCATCCCCAAAATGGTATCACCTGGTTCAACCAATGAAAGGTATGCCGCTGTATTGGCTTGAGAACCTGAATGGGCTTGTACATTCGCGAATTTTGCACCAAATAATTCTTTGGCACGATCAATAGCTAAATTTTCTACGATATCGATAAATTCACAACCACCATAGTACCGTTTGCCAGGGTAACCTTCTGCGTATTTATTCGTTAAAATACTTCCTTGGGCAGCCATAACTGCTTTTGACACAACATTCTCAGATGCGATTAGTTCCAAGTTATTTTCTTGGCGCTCTTCTTCTCTTGCAATTGCATTCCATAAATCTGGGTCATACGTTTTGTAATCCATTCAAACAACACTCCATTTTGTTTTCTTTTGTCTGATTGTATCATACTTCTGTGTCAGCTTCGTTACAAATACCTCTTATTTTTCAAAAAATTTTTGATTGGCTGATTTTTTCAAGCGATTCATGTAAGCAGTGCCTAAACCAGTTTCTGCAAATCCTTGCGCAAAAATCGTGGTAGCTCCTTGCTCATCTAACGCTCTTAACCCTGCAAATAGTTCTTTTGTGGCATTTTCAACCGTTTCTGCACCATAAGAATAAACAAACGCATTTTCTGTATCTAGTTGTGCTGCCTGGTCATCACTTAAAAATAAGCCGATTTTTTCCTGTTGTTCTGTTGCTTGCTGAATCGCCGCTTGCCATTCTGCTGTTTGACCGCTTATAATCCAAACTTCCGCATCAGGAGAATAGTGTTTGTATTTCATCCCTGGCGCTTTGGGTGCTGCATTTTCGCTAATTAAATGTGTATCGATTTTCACTTGGGGAATAATGCTTTCCAACTGCTCTTTGGTAATTGCTCCTGGTCGTAAAATAACTGGCACACCATCTTCCGCCGTTAAATCTAAGACCGTTGACTCCACCCCAATCTGCGTTGGGCCATCATCTAATATGGCAGCAATTTTCCCCTGCAAATCATGATAAACATGCTCTGCAGATGTTGGACTAGGCTTGCCAGAAGTGTTCGCACTTGGTCCGACCAACGGAACATTGGCTTGTTCAATCAAAGCTAAGGTCGCTTGGTTATCTGGCATACGAAAAGCGACTGTCTCTAAACCACCTGTTACTGTTTTAGAAAATGTATCGCTAGGCACATTAAAAATTAAAGTTAATGGTCCCGGCCAAAAGGCAGACACCAATTTTGTAGCGACTTCTGGTAAGGTCGCCACGTATTTTTTGACCATCTCAACGTTGTTCACATGAACAATCAATGGATTATCACTGGGGCGGCCTTTTACTTGGTAAACTTTTTTTACTGCCGCTTCATTTAAGGCATCGGCACCTAAGCCATAAACAGTTTCTGTTGGAAAAGCCACTAACTCGCCTGCTTGAATGGCTGCTGCTGCTTGGGCTATTTCTTGTTTGGTTAATTTTTTTGTTTCCATTGCAAATCGCTCCTTCTAGAAAAGTGGCGACGAAGAACCTTAGTTACTCGGCTATCGCGAGGCGATCGTTGCCAGATAAATCTTTTTCAATTTTAATTGTTTTTTGTGGATAGGCGGCGCTCAATAATTTTTGGAGGGCCGCGCCTTGTTGAAACCCTATTTCAAAATAAATTTTACCGTCTGCTTTAAGCATCGTTTGACTTTCATGAATTAATTGTTGGTATAAAGCCAAACCGTTATTTTCAGCGAATAAAGCGGTTTTAGGTTCATACGTTCGGACACTTGCATCCATTAAATACCATTCTTGTTCACTAATATAGGGCGGATTAGAAATAAGCAGATCAATTTTTTCAGAAGCAACTGGCTGTAAGCCATTCCCATGATAAAATTCGATGCCAGCACCTAATGCTTGCGCGTTTTGTTTAGCGACAGTCAACGCTTCCTCTGAAAGATCAATGGCAATAACTCGCCAGTTGGGCCGTGCCAGTTTCAAGCTAACCGCAATGGCACCTGTCCCTGTTCCGACATCCACGACCGTCAAAGGAGTATCTGGATTGGCTTTTAAGCAACGCTCGACTAATTCTTCTGTTTCTGGTCTAGGAATCAAAGTATGTTCATTAACAATAAAGGAATGTCCATAAAATTCAGCTTGTCCTAGTAAATATTGTGCTGGGTAATCTGTCAATAATTGGGCTAAATCCGTTTTTAATTGTTCCTCTTCTTCTTTGGGCATTTCTTCTTGCATATGCAGGAGCCACTGCGTTTTATCCCAACCTTTACGTTCTAAAAAAACATAGTGAATAGCGTAGCCTTCTTTGCCTTGCGCCTCTAAAAAAGAAGAAGCCCAGTTAAGGACTTCAAAGTAACGTTTAGCCATTTTGCATCTCTTCTAATTTCGATGTTTGATCATATAAGACTAATGCATCAATGATTTCATCTAATTTGCCAGCAAGAATCTGGTCTAGTTTTTGGATGGTTAAACCGATACGATGATCCGTTACTCGATTTTGCGGGAAGTTATACGTTCTGATTCGTTCTGAACGATCTCCGGTCCCCACCGCCGATTTACGGTTAGCATCATATTCACTTTGTGCTTCTTGTTGAATTTGGTCATACACACGAGCACGCAAAACTTTCATTGCTTTTTCACGGTTTTTTAGCTGTGAACGTTCATCTTGCATTGCGACTACGATTCCTGTTGGTAAATGGGTTAATCGAACAGCCGAAGCGGTTTTATTGACGTGCTGTCCACCAGCGCCACTTGCATGATAAATATCGACACGGATATCTTTATCAGCTAATTCGATTTCGACTTCTTCCGCTTCCGGCATAACTACAACGGTTGCTGTCGATGTATGAATCCGTCCTTGTGATTCTGTTGAAGGAACTCGTTGCACGCGGTGAGCGCCACTTTCATATTTTAATTTTGAAAAGACGTTATCTCCTGAAATCATCATAATTACTTCTTTATATCCACCGATTCCAGTGACGTTCGCTTCTAAAACTTCCGCTTTCCACCCTTGTGCTTCTGCATATTTTTGGTACATATTAAATAAGTCGCCAGCAAAAAGTGCGGCTTCATCGCCACCGGCTGCACCACGGATTTCCATGATGATATTTTTATCATCATTTGGGTCTTTTGGTAATAATAAAATTTTAATGCGGTCTTCTAACACTTCTTTTTCTTTTTTCAAATCAGAAAGTTCTTCTTTCGCCATTTCGGCCATTTCCGCATCTAAGTTTTCACTTAAAAGTTCTTCGGCATCGCTAATCCCTTCAACAACTTGTTTATATCGGCGATAAACCTCAACCGTCTCACGTGTATTAGCTTCTTCTTTCGATAATTCCATGAAACGTTTTGTATCGCTAATGACTGCTGGGTCACTTAATAATTCGCCCAATTCCTCATAGCGATCTTCAATAGATTGTAATTGATCGTACATAGTGTCTCTCCTTACTGTTCTTCATTCACTGTTTTTGGATGAAAATAATGTTTGCGACAAACAGGATAGTAGGCTTCATTCCCACCAATTTGGACTTGATCCCCTTCATAAACGGGTTTGCCATCAATATAGTGCAAGTTCATAGTTGCTTTTTTATGACAGAACCAGCAAATCGTTTTTAATTCTTCTAATTTGTCTGCATATAAAAGTAAATACTTTGAGCCTTCAAATAATTCATTTCTAAAATCATTCTTTAGCCCAAATGCCATTACTGGAATATCTAATTCGTCAACAATTCGTGCAAATTCAATGACATGATGCTTGTTTAAAAATTGACATTCATCGACTAATACGCAAAAAGGTTTGTAAGACAAATCATTAATCAAGTCAAAGACATTGGTTTCTTCAAAAATTGGAATAGCATCTCTGCGTAATCCGATGCGACTGGATACTTTCCCGACACCATCACGTGTATCTAGTCCACTGGTCATCAAAACAACTGGTTTGTCTTGTTCTTCGTAATTGTGTGCTACTTTTAAGATTTCAATGGTTTTACCACTGTTCATTGCGCCATACTTGAAAAATAATTGAGCCATGTTCACTACACCTTTCCGTTAGTTCCTTACGTATTTTACTATATTTTCAGCAAAAAAGCAGTATTTTTAGCTAAAATGGTCGTGCATTTTTCTGAAAAAAACAGAATCTACGCCAAAGTCATTTTAGCAGGGCTGTTTATACTCCAACTAATGATCCTGCTAGTATGCAATAAAAAAGCCCGAAATTGTAGTTATTTGACTACAATTTCAGACTTTTTAATGCTAGTTATTTTTGAGCAGAGGCAAATTCTGCTGATTGCGTACCTGCTTGACGACCATAAATGATAATATCGGCGATGGCATTGCCTCCGATACGGTTTTGACCATGTAAGCCACCTGTTAATTCACCAGCAGCATATAGACCTTTAATTGGTGTGCCATCTTCACGTAAAACTTCTGTTTTCGTGTTGATTTTCACGCCACCCATTGTGTGGTGAATCCCTGGTGCAATTTTAATTGCGTAGTAAGGCGCTGTGCTTAAGTCAGCTTCCATGCCAGTTGTCCGGCCAAATTGTTTGTCATCTTTGGCATTAACATCTTGGTTCCAAGTATCAATCGTTGCTTTCAATGTATCGGCAGGCATGCCAATTTTTTCAGCTAATTCTTCAATCGTTTCACCTTTTTCCACGAAACCTTTTTGATCATAGAAATCAATGGCTTTTGCACGGTCGCGAACGCCTTGGTCAAAGACTAAATAAGCTGATTTTTCTGGTAAGGCATTGATTGCTGCAGAAACTTTGTCACGTGTATCTAACTCATTAACAAAACGTTCTCCTTTTTGAGAAGCCAAGATTGCGCCTTCTCCACGAACTGCTTCACCAATTAAGAAAGCATCGCTTTGTTGAACAGTTGGGTGAATTTGAATTTCTTTCATATCCACTAACGCACCGCCAACTTTTTGAATCATTTGGATACCGTCACCTGTTGTGCCTTCTTGGTTCGTTGTAACATAGTTTTTCAATTCTGGTTTGTATTGTGTAATTAATTTTTCGTTGGCACCGAAACCACCTGTTGTGACAACGACTGCTTTTGCTTTAACTGTTTTTTCTTTATCATCTTTCATTTTCACTTTTACGCCATCGATTTGACCGTTTTCTTCAACTAAGTCTGTCACGTCAGCATCAACAAACAATGGAATTTTTTCTTCGCGAACGTTACGTACTAAACCGTCAACTAGATAGCCCCCAATTGCTGATCCGTCAGCAGGACGGTGTGTGCGTTTTTCGCTCATTCCACCTGTAATCGTTAAATTGCTCAATGTAATTCCTTTTGTATCTAACCAATCAATTGCTTCAGCTGAATGATCAACAAAATAACGTAGTAATTCTTGATCGTTGGTTCCTTTACCGCCTTTTAGTGTTTCTTCAAAGAATTTATCGTTGCTATCTTTAATGCCTTCTTTTTCTTGGAATTTTGTTTGTGAAGCATTCATTCCTGAAGAAGATTTAATTGTATTCCCACCTGCAACAGGCATTTTTTCTAAAATAACTGGATTCATACCAGCTTCTTTGGCTTGTAATGCAGCGGTCATCCCCGCACCACCTGAACCAACAATAACAACATCATAACTGTCTTTTAGTTCACTTGGATCTGTATAACCATTAGCAGAGGCACCAGATGTTGCTTCTGTTTTTTCAGAAGACGCCTTTGTTTTACCAGCGGCTTTTTCTTGATCGCTTGTACAACCTGTTGCTGCACCTAATAATAACCCTAGGGAAAGAACTCCCATTAACACTTTTTTCATTGTTTTCCCACCTTATAAACTATTGATTTCTACCAACACAATTTCTTATTTTTCATTTGAATAAAAATAACAGTTTGTTACATAAAGTGAACACATTCACATATCAACCGAAATAAAAAAGCTACCACTACTTTTTAAAGTTGTATCGTTAGACAAACTGACCAATTATTAATAAGTTGTTTGGGGAACAACCTATTTTTCTATTCTTTCATAAAATATCATGTTCTCGCTTGTTTGTGGATGTTTTCCAATTATTTCTAACGAATTTCTTATTTTTATTTGTCATTTCAAGGATTTTCTGGCAGAATTATTCGTTTGAGGCGAAAAGTTTTGGTATACTTAGTTTAATTAGAATTGGGAGGTTATCTAGTGAACCATACACGTTTGCTGTGGCTGGCACAGCGAAAAAGCGATCGATTTATTCGCAAAAATTTTTCATCTATTCAAATCATCGTCGCTTATTACATATTAATGACGGTTATTTCTTATTTATTGTTTTGCCTCCCTATTTTCAGAGAACCTGACTCGCATGTTCCTTTTATTGATTTATTTTTCTTAGCAATCAGTACAGTCAGTGTTACTGGACTCACCACAGTCGATATTAATTCGGTTTTTAATGATCGTGGGATTGTCTTATTGGAGGTTCTTTTCCAAGTTGGTGGCTTAGGGATTATGATGATTTCAACGGTCTTTTTTATTTTATCAAAACGGCGCATCACATTAAAGCAACGTCAGTTAATTATGACTGACATGAATCAGCCACGACTGAGCGGAATTGTTCGACTGATCCGCACCACTTTTTTGATTTTAATTTGGTTCCAAGTAATCTTCGGCTCGCTCTTTTCGCTTTATTTTTATATAAGTGGTTATTATACAAACTGGCGAGATGCGATATTTTATGGATTTTATCAAGCTATTTCTGCAGTGACTAATTCAGGCTTTGATATTTCAGGTGATTCAATTATTCCTTTTGCTCATGATTATCTCTTTTTACTGGCAATTATGTTCTTAATTTTTATCGGCGGAATTGGATTTCCCGTTTTACTGGAAATTCATGAGTGGTTACATTTTAAGAAAAAGAACTTTCGTAAGAAGAAACGAGGCTTGCCTTTCCGCTTCTCATTGTTTAGTAAAATTGCTTTGCTAGCGTTTATTGTTCTGTTTATTGGTGGGACTATTTTGATTTACTTATTAGAAAAAGATCACCTATTTTTGACAATGAATGAAAGTGGCCGTTGGGTAAGTTCGATGTTTTATTCGATGACTACACGAAACGCTGGCCTCCAAATTAATGATTTAGGGGACTTCCAAATTACAACATTGATTATTTTCTCTGTGTTAATGTTTATTGGTTGTAGTCCTAGCTCTGTTGGTGGTGGTGTTCGAACAACGACTGTTGCGATTATTGGCTTGTATTTGTTAGCCTTTTTAAAAAGTGAAGATGATATTAGCGTCTTTAGCCGTAAAATAGATGACGATGATGTCAAAAAATCGATTGTCGTCTTCATGTTGTCTTTGATTATGTGCTTTTTCGCTGTCGTCTTTTTGTCAGCAACTGAAAATCTGCCCTTGATTTCAATCATTGTGGAAGTCGCTTCTGCCTTTGGGACAACCGGTCTTTCTTTGGGCATTACAGACGATTTAACAACAGTAGGTAAATTAATGATTGCCTTATTAATGTTTATTGGACGTATTGGTATGCTTTATACCTTAATGATTTTTGTACCAAAAGAAACACGTGACTTAGGCTACGAATACCCTTCAGAAAAAATTATTATTGGATAAAAAAACAAAGCCTCTCAAGTAAGAGGCTTTGTTTTTTTATTTTTTCATATGTGTGACTAGTTTGTTATAACTTTCAGAGCGTTCAATTGCATCTTCTTTAGTTTTATCAAGTAAATGTTCGACTACTTCTTGATTCTGTTTAATTGTATGCAACGCAGAGTAACGTGTTTGTTTTTCAAGGAAATCACGCATTTTGTCAAAATCTGTTTTCTTGTAGTCAATGACCATCGGATCTTTGCCTTTCTTAACTAACTCTGGATTATAGCGATAAAGTGGCCAATAGCCAGATTCAACGGCTTCTTTGGCTTGATCTAACGTCCGAACCATTCCGCCTTTGACCCCGTGATTAATACATGGAGTATAACCGATGATAATTGATGGGCCTGGGTACCGCTCCGCTTCGTCAATTGCTTTAATCGTTTGCATTGAGTTTGCGCCTAAAGCTACTTGTGCAACGTAGACATTCCCATAAGTGATTGCCATCATCCCTAAATCTTTTTTAGAGGTATGTTTCCCACCCGCTGAGAATTTGGCAATGGCTGAAGCTGGTGTAGCTTTAGATGTTTGCCCACCTGTGTTGGCATACACTTCGTTATCCATAACAAAAATATTAACATCTTCCCCACTGGCAAGAACATGATCGATGCCGCTAAACCCGATATCATAGGCCCAACCATCGCCGCCGACAATCCATTGACTCGTTTTCACTAGTAAATCTTTTTGTTCGTAAATTTTTGTTAAAAGTGGATCTTCATCGGCTTCTTCACTTAATGCCGCCGCTAGTTTGGTTGCTCGCTGTTGTGTTCCTTCCCCTTCAGCCATGTGTTCCAGCCAATCATTTAACAAGGCTTGAAGTGAATCTGATCCGACATTTTTAGCAAGACTTTCTTCAACCAGACTAGCTAAATGTTGACGTTTCGTTCGATTGGCAATATACATACCATAACCATATTCAGCATTATCTTCAAACAGCGAATTACTCCAAGCTGGTCCTTGGCCACATTCGTTCGTTGTATAAGGTGTCACTGGTGACGAACCACCCCAAATTGATGAACAGCCTGTTGCGTTAGCAATCATCATTCGATCACCAAATAATTGCGTCAACAACTTAATATAAGGTGTTTCGCCACAGCCTTCACAAGCACCTGAAAATTCCATCAATGGCTGGTTAAATTGGGAACCTTTAACAGAAAGTTTTTTGACTGGGTTGGCTTTTTGTTTAAGAGTCATCGCAAAGGCCCAATTCATCGCTTGCTCTTTCTGAGTTTCATAAGGTTTCATTAAAATCGCCTTGTCTTTCACGGGACATGCCTGAACACAAAGACCACAACCTGTACAGTCTTCTAAAGAAACTTGGATACGATACATCAACCCATCTGTGCCACGCATTTCGCGCATGGCAAAACCTGCAGGTGCTTCTTTCAGTTCTTCTTCATCCGCTAAAAACGGTCGAATAGCCGCATGTGGACAAACAAAGGCACATTCATTACACATCGTACACTTATCCATTTGCCACTCAGGTACTTCTAACGCAATGCCACGTTTTTCATAAGCCGCAGTGCCCATAGGAATGGCACCGCCCTTCATTCCGTTTTCAATCAAATCTGAAACGGTCAGCTGATCCCCTTCTTGACGATTGATCGGTTCTAAAATATTTGTCACAAAAGCTGGAGCTTCCGACTCTTTATTTTCTGGCTCTAAAACAATGGTTGCCCAATCTTCTGGAACTACAATTTCTTGCAGCGATTCAAAGGTAGCATCAATCGCTTGGTAATTTTTTTCAACAATTTCCATTGATTTTTTTCCATAAGTCTTTTTCACTTCTTCTTTAAGTAACGGTAAATATTGCTCTTTCGTTAAAATATCTGTTACTTCAAAAAAGGCAGTAGACATCACTGTATTGATCCGACGACCTAAGCCTACTTTGCGAGCTAACTCAACCGCATTGATAATGTAAAATTTGATTTGGTGCTCCCCAATATATTTTTTTAACTTAGCCGGTAATAAACGGTGAACCTTTTCTTGATCCCAAATAGTATTCAGTAAAAACGTTCCGCCATCTTTTAAGCCTTTTAACAGGTCGTAATTATGCAAATAGGAAGCATTATGACAAGCGATGAAATCTGCTTGTTCAATTAAATACGTGGAAGTAATTGGCTCTTTACCAAAACGCAGATGCGAAACGGTTAAACCGCCTGATTTTTTAGAATCATAACTAAAGTAAGCTTGTGCATAAAGGTCGGTATGATCTCCGATAATTTTAATCGCTTGCTTGTTTGCTCCCACAGTTCCGTCAGAACCAAAGCCCCAAAATTTTGCTTGGAAGGTAGTATCTGGCGTTAAATCTAAAGTAGGTTCTTCTGGCAATGATTGATAGGTTACATCATCAACGATCCCTACCGTAAAGCGTTGTTTTAATTCTTTAAATGGCAATAACAAATGGTCATAGATCGCTTTAATTTGATTAGGCGCTACGTCTTTAGAACCTAACCCATAACGTCCACCAATCACAATTGGACGATTTTCATGTTGATAGAGAGCGCTTTGAACATCTAGCAATAACGGTTCCCCTTCGGCTCCTGATTCTTTTGTTCGATCTAAAACCGCAACCTTTTCTACTGTAGCTGGTAATTTTTCAAGAAGGTTTTCGGTAGGAAATGGACGATATAAATGAATATTGATAAAACCAACTTTGCGTCCTTGTTGATTGAGATAGTCGACTGTTTGTTTGATTACTGGCGAAGCCGACCCCATTGAAATAATGACTTCTGTTGCATCTTCAACCCCGTAATAATCGGTTAAATCATACGTTGTTCCACGAAGATTGTTAATTTTTTTCATGTATTTTTGAACAATTTTTGGCATTTCTTCGTAATTTTTATTGACTGTTTCTCTTTGTTGAAAATGAATGTCAGGATTTTGAGCGGTCCCTGAAACAGTGGGATGATTAGGATTCATGCCTCCCATTCTAAAACGAGTTACAGCTTCCTGATTCACCATTTCTTTCAGGTCATCATAATCAATCACTTCGATTTTTTGTAGTTCATGGCTCGTTCTAAAACCATCAAAAAAGTTTACAAAAGGTAAACTACCTTCTAAGCTAGCTAAATGAGCAACTGCCGACAAATCCATCACTTCTTGAACACTCGATTCTGCTAACATACAAAAACCTGTTTGGCGGGTAGCCATCACATCGCCATGATCACCAAAAATACTCAACGCACTTGTCGTTACTGCCCGAGCCGCCACGTGGAACACAGAAGGCAGCAATTCTCCTGCGATTTTATACATATTGGGAATCATCAACAGTAAACCTTGTGAAGCAGTATAAGTAGTGGTTAACGCACCTGTTTTTAACGAACCATGAACTACTCCCGCTGCCCCAGCTTCTGATTGCATTTCAATAACTTGAACTTTTTGACCATAAATATTTTTTAAACCACTTTCCGCCCATTCATCTACCAACTCAGCCATTGTTGAACTTGGTGTGATAGGATAAATAGCGGCAACTTCTGTAAACGCATATGAAATATAAGCCGCTGCGGTGTTTCCATCCATTGTTTTTTTCATTTTTTCACCTTTTATCTTTCCTAAACATTGCTTGTGACTGTTGTTTTTTGTGTTTTGACATACTGATCAATTGCATTAGCTGCGATTTTCCCAGCGCCCATCGCTAAAATAACGGTGGCAGCACCTGTGACTATATCGCCCCCAGCAAAAACGCCAAGTATTGAGGTTGCTCCTGTTTTAGGATCAGCTTGAATGTAACCCCATTGGTTTAGTTCTATTTCTGGATATGTTGATAACAAGACTCGATTTGCCTCTTGGCCAATTGCCTCGATTACTGCATCAGCAGGAATGGTAAACGTGCTGTCTGGAACCGGTTCTGGCCGTCGTCTTCCAGACACATCTGGTTCACCTAAAACCATTTTGATACATTCAACACCGGCTAGATTTCCTTGTTGGTCATCTAAATAAGCAATTGGATTCGTTAACCAATAATAGTTAATTCCTTCTTCAAGGGAATGGTGGTATTCTTCAATTCTTGCTGGTAATTCTTCTAACGAACGACGATACACAATGTTCACATTTTCAGCGCCTAATCGTTTGGCTGAACGAGCGGCATCCATTGCAACATTCCCGCCGCCAATCACAACAACATTTTTAGCACGTTTAATCGGTGTATCATATTCTGGAAACTCATAGCTATGCATTAAATTGATTCGTGTTAAAAATTCACTAGAAGAATAAACCCCATTTAAACTAGTTCCTGGAATTCCCATAAAATTTGGTGCCCCTGCACCAACCGATAGATAACAGGCATCAAACTCTGACATTATTTCTTCCATCGTAATCGTTTTACCTACTACCACATTGGTTTCTATTGTTACACCTAAGGCTTCAATACTCGCAATTTCTTGTTTAACAATTTTTTTCGGTAATCGAAATTCAGGTATGCCATAGGTTAATACGCCGCCAGCTTCATGAAGCGCTTCAAAAATAATTACTTCGTAGCCTAGCTTTGCCAAATCCCCCGCAACTGTTAACCCAGAAGGACCAGAACCGACCACTGCGATTTTTCCTTTTGTTGGTTCCGCTGTTTTCTTAGGAAACTTGTGATTTTCTAATGCCCAATCGGCAACTAAACGTTCTAATTTGCCAATTGCCACTGGTTCAAAGTTTTTGGCTTTCCCTAATTTACAAACTTGTTCACATTGTTTCTCTTGCGGACAAACGCGTCCACAAATAGCAGGTAAATTCGTATATTTACTTAAAATATCGGCTGCTTGTTCCATGTTTCCTTCACGAATAGCTAAAATAAATCCAGGAATATCAATCATCACGGGGCATTTAGCAATACAAGGTGCATTTTTACATTGTAAACAGCGAATCGCTTCTTCTTGCCCTTCTGCTAATGTATAGCCTAAGCAAACCTCTTCAAAATTATTCTTTCTGATAGTAGGTGCTTGTTCCGCAATCGGTGTTTTTATACGACTTTTTCTAGCCATTTTTCTCCACCTGCTCTTTCAAACGATCTGTAAAGTAAACTGCTTCTTCTTCCTGATATTGCTTCATTCGATTAATGAATTCATCCCAATTTACTTCATTGCCTTTAAACTCAGGTCCATCAACACAGGCAAATTTCATGGTGCCATCAACAGTGACCCGACAACCGCCACACATGCCTGTTCCGTCAATCATAATAGGATTCAAGGAAACATAAATTGGTAATTGATGTTTTTCAGCTGTCAAGGTACAAAATTTCATCATGATGCTGGGCCCAATCGCCCAACTGCACGCTACAGATTCACGTGCAATAACTTCTTCCATCGCTTCTGTTACTAAGCCCTTTTTACCTAATGAACCATCATCCGTTGTAATGATTAGCTCATCTGAATAACGACGGCATTCTTCTTGTAACAGAACTAACTCAGCTGTTCGTGCTCCCAAAATCGTAATCACTCGGTTGCCTGCTTCTTTTAAAGCCTTGATAATTGGATAAATAGCCGCGATACCAACCCCGCCACCGACAACCATCACCGTTCCATATTGCTTCACTTCTGTGGGCATACCTAAAGGTCCAGTGATATCCAACAAAGAGTCTGAAGTTTTAAGTTGGGAAAGTGCAGCTGTTGTCTTACCGATTACTTGGAAAATAATTCGAATACTGCCTGCTTGTGGATTTGTCTCCGCAATCGTTAAGGGGATCCGTTCTCCCTTTTCGTCAATTCTTAAAATAACAAACTGTCCAGCCTGAGCATGTGTCGCTATTCTTGGCGCTTCCAGCCAAAAATCAAATGTATTACTAGATAATTGAGTCGACTGAAGAATATTAAACATTGAAATACCTACCTTCATCGTTCCTTTTCATTCTGACTCCTACTTTCTTAAACCCTTAGGCAACGCTATCAGATAAAGTTGTGGCGACACTTTTAACAAATGTTTTTAGCATTTCGATGTCTTCTTCTTCTGCATTGTTTTCAATTTCAACTGTTTCAGCTACTTTTTTAGCACCAGCTTTTTCAAAAGCTCCTACAAAATCATGCGCTGATTTACAGAAAAATTCACCATATTCACGATCACCGGAGCCAACAACACCAAATGGCTTACCTGCTAAATCCTTCTCAGTTAATTCATCAAAGAAATCTTCAAATTCAAAAGGCAGTTCCCCATCACCATAAGTATACGTTGCGATAATACAAGCATCTGCATCATCAAAGAAGTCTACATCAACTTCTGAACATTCTTCACGTTCTACTTCAACTCCAGCTTCTTGAAACTGTTCTTCCAAAATCTCGGAAATTTCTTCTGTGTTTCCAGTCATACTTGCATAAACAATTTTTACTAGTGCCATCTTCATTCATTTCCTTTCTTTTTCCTAAATATTTCAATGCATTCAAATGCAATTGTAACCCCTTACATTAATTCTTAAAAAAATAACTTTTACAAATGATTTTATTCACAAACTAATCTAACTAAGTATGTACTCTTCTCCTTTAAAGATAGAGTATTTTTTACTACGTCTTTACTATACCACACTCCAAACCTTTTTAACAATATTTTTAAGGTAAAAAAAATATTATTTAGGTTCTTTTTTATAAAACGTTTTTCCTTCTTCCAATCATAAAAATTGCTTCTAAAACCGCTCCCCCTAATGCACGAGCTTTGTCGGAGATCGTCAAGCAATCGACTTTCTCAACTGGTCGAGGATCTACATCTGCACACTTCAACCCTTGATAACATGTTACCTTTTCTGAAATCAATCCTCTCAAAGTCCCTGTCAGAGGCGAATAAACTGGAACCTGATCGATTAAAAATAATGCTTCCCCTTTCAACACGAGATCCCCTATGTTTTTAAGGTGGGTAACTTGTCCTGAAGCAGGGGCATGGACAACTCGTTCCGCACTTTTTCCGCCAATTTCACCTGGAATACCTGTAATAGGTAAAGCTGTTCCTTCAAAGTATAAACGTCCCAACCTATGTCCACGCATTGTCTCAATCACAACATCGACATCTTGCGGTGCTGAAAAGCCTGGTCCTAAAGCAATCGTAATCGGTGCCATTCCTCGATGCATACCTAAATTTTTCTTAGCCAAAATCGCATCGATAACAATCAGTGGTTTCAATTGTTGAATAGCACTTGCTGTTTGATCGACAAAAACAGGCAGCTTATTTTGCTGCCAACATTTCGCGCAATCCTTTAATGAAGTAATTCGAACAGCAACCAAATCTTCCACTCTTTGTTCTTTCTGGAAAATAGCATCACAAACTGAAACAGTCCGCCGAATGGCCAAAGGACATTCTGTTTCTAATACTAGTATTTTAAAGCCAACGTGCCATAATTTTTGGATAACACCTGTCGCTAGATCGCCCCCTCCGCGAACAATCACTAATTTTTCTTGGATGTTTTGACTGATTTCTCCCATAAAATAAGTCCTTTCTCTAATTCCATATTGCAAGCAATAATTTTGTCTAATTTTTCAAAACAGCTTTTGGGTAACTGAAGACAGACATTCATCGCTTGAACGAACTCTCTTCGCGTATGGGTTTGATTTAAACACAAAATTCGTTTGCCTTGGCTCTCTTTAAACAATCCTTTTGGATGAGCAATGAGTTGAGCTAACAATGTTTCTGTGATTGGTTCTTGTTGTTGCGCATCGGTTAATTCCAAAAAAAGCGGCAACCGATGAATGGTCGTTTCATCTATCTTTTGACCAATCACAGAAATCGGAAGCACACCAATTGTGGTGGTTGTTTCTTTTAATATCACGGGTTCATAAGAGGACCAGCCTTTCAAAGGTCGTTGTTTGGACCCATCCGCTTCTAAAAAAACTTTCGTGAAGTGCTGAAACAATGTTTGAAACGAGGTCATTGCAGGCATTGTTAGTTTTGTTTGGTTGTTGATAGCTGTTCCTGCTAAAGTGATTCCGCAGATATTCGGCGTTATTTTTTCAAAATGGTTTGTATAAAAATAATCATACAATTGACGTTGGGGAAACCCAATTTTTGTGGTTGTACTAACCAGAACAGCTTCCTTTCGATATGTTTTTGCTAGCGCCCACATTAAGCTTGTTTTCCCACCACTACCAACAATCGACACAATTTCCTTCCCTTGTAAATCAAAACACTTTTTTAAGGACTCCACAGTTGGTACCTCCTTTCCCCAAGGTCATTTTTCACAGAAAAAATAGAGGCTACGCGTACTTTTGCTTCTTCTAAAAAACATACACTGCGAGTTATTTCCGCTTCATTAATGAGTAAACCGATCCCACAGCCATCCGTCAATGATGGTGGCAAAGTAAAGACGCGAACAGCCACCTTTCTTGTCAACAGTACTTGTTCTGCCTGAACAGCATAATGTGTATTCGGAAAGGTTAGCAAATACTCCATCTTTTCACCTTCTTTTTTTGTTAAAGCGTAATTACTTTAGCCGCTTGATTCATTGTTTCAACAATTTCGTACATATTAGTAATAGAGCCGATAGCTAAGGTGTCTGTTAAATGATAAAAATCTAAACAGGCCCCACACGTTTGAATCGTGGTTCCCTTCTCCGCTAATTGTTGCAAATCAGCTAAGGTATTCGCTGCTTGATTCGTTAAAAACGCCCCTCGATTAAAGAATAATAGCTGTGTAGGAACAGTTTCTGCTTCTGATAATGATTGAAGATAACTTTTCATTAATAGTCGTCCTAGCTGCTCGTCTCCAGTACCTAATTGATCGGAACCAATCGTAATTACTAAATCTGTTGCTGACTGACTTGTTTGTTTAGTCGCTTCTTCAGGTACCGTAATTTTGACAGAGAAAACCGTGGCTTCTATCTGCTTCGCAGTCAAAGTGGCCTGTTTTTTAGTAGCTAATTTTTTTAAATTTTCAACAGCTACTTCGTTATCGACTAAAACCTCGATAGTGCCTCCAGCTAAACCTAACTCCGCCAAAGCTTTTTTCGTTTCAATCACAGGTATTGGGCAAGGTTTCCCCAATGCATCTACTAATTTCATATTTGGCCCTTCTCTCTATAAAAGTACTACTGCTTGTTGTTCTTTTGGCAGAACCTCGCCAATAATTTTGGCAACAGGGTCCTCTTTTTGAATAGCTGCTAAACAGGCTGCCGCTTCATCAGCAGCGACACTAATTAACAGTCCGCCAGATGTTTGTGGATCAAACAAAAGTTCTTGCATTTCCATAGAAATTTTTGAATAATCGATTGTCGTTCCGATTGTTTGGCGGTTTCTTTGCCCAGCTGCAGTGACTAAACATTCTCCGGCGTAGGCCAACGCTCCTGTAATGGTTGGTAACGCTTCTGTATCAATCAGTAATGTTACCTGATTATCAGCCATTTCTTTTGCATGAATTAATAGACCAAACCCAGTCACATCAGTACAAGCATGTACTGCGTAAGATCGAGCATTCGCAGCGGCATATTTATTTAAACGTTCCATCGAATCTTGTGCGATTTTTTGTTCCGTCTGCTTCGCCAATTGCCCCCGAACAGCCGCTTGAATAATTCCTACACCTAATGCTTTAGTTAAAATCAAGACATCCCCCACCTGTGGCGTATTATTATGCCACAAATTTTCTGGATGAACTTCTCCAGTTACCGCTAAGCCATACTTGGGTTCATGGTCATAAATCGAATGACCTCCCGCCAGTAAAGCGCCCGCTTCCTTTAATTTTAAACTGCCACCCAAGAGCATTTGTTCCAACCATTCTTTTGACATCTTTTGTGGAAAACAAACAAGATTTAGCGCATAAAGGACTGTTCCGCCCATGGCATAAACATCACTTAAAGCATTAGCGACCGCAATTTTTCCAAATGATAACGGATCATTGACCATTGGTGAAAAAAAATCTACCGTTGAAATCAAAGCTTTTTCAGGCGTTATTTGGTAAACCGCGGCGTCGTCGGCATGTTCAAATCCGACGAGTAGCCGCTCATTTGCCGGTGTTTCGGGTAAGTGTTGCAACAATTGGTTCAGTACACGGGATTCAATTTTTGCCCCGCAGCCACCTGATGTACATTGTGATAAAAAATCCATGCTGTCCGCTCCTTCTCAAATTAGTAGTTCTTGTAAAGCGTGAATTGTCCAAGTAATTTCTTCAGGCGTTGTCTGCCAACCAAAGCTAAAACGTAAAGTGCCAGTTGCTAAAGTCCCAGCTGTTTCATGGGCTAATGGTGCACAATGCAAACCTGCGCGCGTCATAATGCCATATTGTTCTGCTAGTTGCTGTGCCACCACTGTTTCTTCCTGATTCCACAGTGTGATAGAAACAACAGGGACAGTTTGTGCCACGTCCTTGGTTCCCAAAATTGTGACAGGTAACCCTGATAAACCATCTAAAAAATTCTGCATTAAGGTTCGTTCGTGCTTTTGAATCGCTGCTAAACCAATTTTATTCAACTCTTTAATAGAACTATTTAAGCTTAAAATACCTAAACTGTTTAACGTACCAGCTTCAAATTTATCTGGTAAAAAAGAGGGTTGATCAAAGGAATTAGAATGGCTACCAGTGCCGCCCGTTATCAGTGGCTTAACCGCTTCAGCCCCTCGCTCACTAAAAGCTAACCCACCAATACCTGCTAATCCATATAAGCTTTTATGTCCAGTAAAGGCTAACACATCAATGGCCATCTGGGTCATTTTTATTGGTAAAAATCCCGCCGTTTGAGCCGCATCCAAAACAGTTAGTAAGCCTTTCTGTTGAGCCCATTGAAAACATTCTTCAATGGGTAAAATTGTGCCTAAGACATTGGATGCGTGTGTCATCACCAAGGCTTTTGTATTCGTGCGCCAGGCTCGCTGAATATCTTCTACATCTAACAGGCCAGTTTTTTGACAAGCAACATACGTCACTGAAATGCCTCGTTCTTTCTCAAGCAAGTGAAGAGGTCTAGCTACTGCATGATGTTCTAACATAGTCGTAATCACATGGTCGCCAGGTTGTAAAATCCCCGCTAATGCAAGATTTAAGGAAGTTGTTGCGTTATTCGTAAACGTAAACTGAGCCGCACTGGGTGCCTGAAAAAAGTCTGCTAACAATTGACGTGTCTCTAAAAGAGGAAGCCCCTCTCTAAGCAAAGGGGCATTTCTTCCGTAATTCATGAACTGATTTTCTGCTAAATAGGCAGTCAAAGCCTCAATGGTTGCTGGAAATTTTTTATAGGAAGTCGCTGCATAATTTAAATAAACCAAGTCCTTCATACGTTTTTCCTCTCTAACTATTGGTTTCTTGAATTAATTTTTGGTACTCTTCTGGCGTGTCGATATCTTTTAAACGGCCAGGAGTCGCTATTCTCAACATCTGAACTGCTTCTGGAAAGCGTTCATAAATCATGCGTCCGCCTGTTTCACCAGTCAATGTTAATAGTTCTTGTCGAAATTGATTACCGAATAATACTGGACTACTAGGACAACCATCTTTTTGTAATGGCACTATAATTTTATTTCTCTGACATTTATCTAACACGGGTTGTAGCATTTTAGGTGTTAACAATGGTTGATCACTAGGTAAGTATAAATAGCCAGCTCCCCGAGCTTGTTCAGTTCCTAAACGAATACTGCTACTTTGCCCTTCTTGCCATTGATGATTGAGAATCAACTGAATGTTCTTAGGTAAAGGAAACGCTGGCTGATTCTCAGGCGAAACAACTAAAATCCGTTCTAATACGTCTAATTGATTCACTAAGGTTAACGTGTGCTCTAAAAATGTTTTTCCTTGATATTTTAAGAACAATTTATTTTGGCCCATCCGTTGTGAATTGCCCGATGCTAGAATAATGACACTAACGAGTGACATGAGTTGTCTCCTTTTATCTTTTTTTCTTTTGATAAGGGGTATTTTCTAAAGGCAGACTTGGTCGGAGCTGACCATCCAAGGCAAAATATGCGCCTGCTAAAGCTGGTGCGGTAGGGATCGTTGCTAACTCACCTACGCCTTTAATTCCATAAGCTAAACCTTCGTGAAGATTGTCAGCATGAACCAAAATTGTTTCAATTGGTGGTACTTGAGTGGCGTTCACTAATCCTAGCGTTGCATATTTTGCTTTAACATAGCCTTCTTCTAAGGCAAATTTTTCAGTTAAAGCATACCCCATGCCCATCGCAATCCCACCTTCAATTTGACCTTCAGCAGCTCGTGGATTCACCACTTGCCCCATATCATACGCAGCCACAAATTTAGCTACTTTTCCTTTGTCATCTAGAATAGCTACTTCAGCAGCATAACCATAACCAGCATGACTAACTGGACTTTTTTTATCATTGATTAATGGATCCGTTTTCGCTGAATATTCCCCATAAAATTCTTCGCCTTCCAAATCACTTAAAGCACGTCCCATATCAAGCTCATACCGTAATTGCATTGCCGCTCTTCTAGTAGCTTCTCCTGTGAAGAGTGACTGCCTCGAAGCCGTTGTTGTTCCTGAATTCGGCGTTCTTCTCGTATCAGGTGCTTCCGCAACAATCATTTCTGGTGGTAAATTTAATGTTTCACAGGCAATTTGCGTCGTAACGGTTGCCATCCCTTGACCGATACAAGCAGCACTTGTGCGGACATGTATTTTTCCTTCTTCAACAGAAATAATACAACGCCCTGTATCAGGTAGCCCCACACCCACGCCACTATTTTTAAAGAAACTAGAAATTCCAGCAACTTCCGCTTGTTCATAGACGTCTTTAACCGCTAACAAGGCTTCTTTTAACGCCGCATTTTTCGAGACCAATTGTCCATTCGGTAAAGTATCTCCTGGGGCGACGGCATTTTTAAAGCGTATTTCCCATGGTGATAGTCCGACTTTTTCTGCTAACAAGTTTAAATTACTTTCAATTGCAAAAGCCGTTTGGCAAACACCAAATCCGCGAAATGCACCTGCTGGCGGATTATTAGTATATACAGCAAACCCTTCCACATCAATCGTTTGATACTTGTAGGGATCTGCCGCATGTGTACAAGCCCGTTGCAATACTGGTCCTCCTAAAGAAGCATAGGCCCCAGTATCCGCATAAATCACTGCTTTCATTGCAGTTAAATTGCCTTCTTCATCACAGCCGGTCGTAAAGTCCATTTCCATGCCATGGCGTTTGGGATGAACCATCAAACTTTCTTCACGGCTTAGCAGTACTTTTACTGGTTTCTTCAATAACCAAGCGGCTAAGGATGCATGATGCTGAACACTCATGTCTTCTTTTCCACCAAAACCACCACCAACAAGTTTTGATTGAACATGAATTTTTTCCTTGTCTAGTCCTAACATCCGAGCCACTTCCCGTTGTTCATCATAGATACTTTGACCCGCACTAAAGAGTAAAATGCCCTCACCTTCAGGCTGTGCAATCGCACACTCGGGTTCCATGAAGGCATGTTCGTTAATTGGTACGGAATAATGTTCTGTCACTACAAACGCAGAATTTGCTAATACTTCATCTGTGTTGCCACGTACCAAGTGTTCATGAGACAAGATATTGCCCTTTTCATGAATAGCTGGTGCACCTTCTGCTAAAGCAGCTTCACAAGAAGTAAGCGGTATCATTTCTTCGTAATCAACTTCCACTAAATTTTTTATCTCTGGTAAGGTTTCTTTTCTTTTTGAAACAACGAGTGCCACTGCATCCCCAACATACCGTGTTATTTCACCTTCTGGAATCATTACATCCCAATCGGAAATAAATTCTAAATGACCAATTTTATTATTTCCTGGAACGTCTTTAGCTGTGAACACAGCCACACAGTCAGGATGCGCCAATGCTTGGGTACTATCGATTGATAGAACTTTTGCGCGAGGATAGGCACTCCGCAAAGCAGATGCATGAAGCATTCCTTCTATGTCAATGTCATCTACATAAATCCCAGTTCCTAAGGTTTTCTCCACTGAATCGACCCGTTGGAAGTCTTCCCCTAATTTACCATTTGAATGTTCTTCTGGAATGCTCGTTTCTTCACAAAACATTTTAGCAGCTAACTGAATGGCTTCTATTATTTTCACATATCCTGTACAACGACAAATGTTTCCTCGTATAGCTTTCTGAATGTCTTCTTTTGTGGGTTCGGGTTTCTTGTTCAATAATCCTTGTGCCGAAATAACCATCCCAGGGATGCAATACCCGCACTGAACTGCACCCGTTTTTGCAAACGCATAGGCATAAACATCTTTTTGCCGTTGGCTTAAACCTTCGATTGTCGTGACTTCTTTACCAGCTAATTTTTCTAGAGTAAACAAACATGCTTTGGAAGCCTTTCCATTTACTAACACCGTACATGCACCGCAAGAGCCTTGGTTACAGCCATCTTTTGTTCCAGTTAGGCCCAGATCCTCCCGCAAAAAGTCCATTAATTTTTTGTTTGTTTCACAGGTTTCACTTTGACCATTTACAATAATTGAATACATTTCTTGCACCTCGATTTCTGATATAGTTTAGTGTTCAATCACCTAGATTATACCACAAATCTCCGTTCTAAAAATTATTTTTTAGCAAAAAAAGTTTTTTATTTAATTTAAAGGTTCGCATTATTGATAGCGCTGTTGAATTAATTCTCCCGCGATGCTAATCGCTAACTCTTCTGGTGTTTCGGCTGCAATGTCTAAGCCAATTGGCATGAAAATTCTTTCAATTTCAGTCATTGTATAACCGACCTCTTTTAACCGTCGAACTTGTGAAGCAATTTTGTGTTTGCTCCCCATCACACCAATATATTTGGCTGGTGTTTCCAATAACTGTTTGGCAACGATGAAATCAAAATTGTGTCCTCTGGTAATTACTATACCATAATCGTCCGCCGTTATTTCAATAAACGCAGCTAAATTTTCTAAAGGAATCACCCGTAGTTCTTCAGCTTGTGGAAAAGCTTGTGCCGTCAAAAATTCTGGACGATCGTCCACTACAACGCAATAAAACGATAAATAGTTTAAAATAGGTACCAATGCGCGTGCAACATGACCACTTCCAAAAATATACACTTTCCCTACTTGGAGGATCGCTTCTGTTAAAAAAATTATGTCCTCTTTTTGCTCACAATGGATACCTTTAGGTAGCAAACTTAATTCCCCCTCCCAAGAAGTGGAACCAATCAATTCGCCTGTTTCACTATAAAAGGATACTTTTCCTAAATTGTTTTGATCTAGTTCAGTCACTAACCAACCTTGTTGGTTATTTTGAAAATGCGTTTCTATGGATTCACACAACTCCTTTAAAAATGGCGTTTCCCATGAAAGATAATGGAAAAAAAATCGTGACATTCCCGCCACAGACCATACCTAAATCAGCAATATTATTCGGGGCTAAAATAAATTGACGTTGTGCATTTTCTTTCTCAAGAACTAGCTTTTTTGCCACTTGTTCAGCCTGAAATTCAACCGCCCCACCACCAACAGTTCCGGCTATTCTACCTTCGGCGGAAACCAGCATTCTAGCCCCTTGACTTCGTGGTGTGGATCCTGAACTTGTACCAATCGTTAATAACATCGTGTCTTGCTTTTCCAATATTGCCTGTTTCAAACGCTGAAATACTTCTCTCATTTCAGTTCCTCCGATACTACATCCTGTTCTTTAAATATTTCTTCAAAGCATGCCTCTACCTGTTGATACACTTTTTTCTCAAATAAAAGATATTGATCAATCAACTCTTTTCCTTGATCCGTAACAATTGACCCGCCACCATTACAACCGCCAACGCTTTTGATAATTAATGGAAAAGATAGCTCTTCTTCAGCTACCCGCACAATCCGCCATGCCTTATTATAAGACATTTTCATCTCTTTTGCCGCTAAGTTTAGTGAACCAGTTTGCTGAATTTTTTGTAAAACTTCGACAACGCCAGGACCAAAAAAGTTCCGATCTGTTTTTAATTTTAAGTTTAGGGAATACGTAAACATCTTCTCCTCCTTTATTCGTTCATTTTTTTATAGATAACGTAAGGGAAAAAGGATACGAAAGCTTACTCACTTTCGTATCAAAAAAAGCAATCTTCACTCAAGTGCTACACGCTTTTTTGGTTTTAAAATGACATTTAAAAGGACTGCTACCAAAGTGGTTAAGATAACTTCCGAATTACCGAAAATCGTTGTTACCCAAGTTGGAAAACCAGCTAAGCTTCCAGTAGACAATGTGACACCAATTCCAAATGCTAGAGCTGTTCCGACAACCCCAGTATTTCGAGGAGTCATTTCCTGCGAAGCAATCATCCGAATACCTGTCATAGAAATAGAAGCAAAAACTGAAATCGTTGCACCACCAATTACCGCGTAAGGAATCGTAGTTAATAACGCAGCTACTTTCGGAACAAAACCAGCAATTAATAATATAACTGAAGCGAAAACCAGAACATACTTATTAATCACTTTTGTTACCGTAACCAGGCCAACATTTTGTCCAAAAGTTGCCACTGGGATTGATCCAAATAAACTGCCAATAAAGTTAGTGAAACCACTCCCCATAATTCCGCCAGATAATTCTTCATCCGTTGCATCCCGATCCATTGCCCCAACCGTTGTTGCTGTAAATTGACCGATGGCTTGAACAGCATCAACAATAAACATCACCACAAGCGTAAAGATTGGTACCAATTGAAAATCCAGTCCAAAGTGAAACGGGGTAATTACCTGAACGATTTTAGCATTTTGAACTGGCTCAAAACTAACCATCCCTAAAGCTAAAGAAATCAAATAGCCAATAACCATTCCGTTTAAAATTGCTGATAACTTCAAAAATCCTTTTGCAAAATAATTGAAGTAAAAGACAATCGCAAAGGTTAATAATGCAACTAACCAATTCCGGGCTGAACCAAAATCAGCACTACCAGCTCCTCCTGCCATATACTTAATCGCAACAGGAAACAAGGATAGTCCAATGCTTAAAATAACCGTTCCTGTTACTAAAGGCGGAAACAACACACGGATTTTTTTAATGAACAAACCAACAATAATAACAAGAATACTGCCAACTAATTGGGAACCAAAAATTGCTGCAATCCCAAAATCAGCTCCGATGGCCATCAAAATCGGTACATACGCAAAACTTGCCCCCATCATAACTGGTAACCGTGAACCCACTTTTCCAAAAATAGGGAAAAGTTGAATTAACGTTGCAACTGCTGAAAAAATCAATGATGTTTGAATCAAAATAGTCGTATCACTAGGACTTAATTGGCAAACTTTGGCAATCATGATTCCCGGTGTGACAATCCCTACTACTGCTGCGACAACGTGTTGCAATCCCATCGGAATTGCTTCAGAAATTGATAGTTTCGCATCATATTCAAATAATGCTTGCTCTTTTTTTTCATTCATAGGATCGTTTCCTTCTTCTTTTTATTCTAAAAGGATTGTTCCCCTTAATCAGTAAAGAATGCAATCCTTTTTCCCTCAGAAACATCTTAAAAATTATCCTTTGACAGCAACTGCTTCAATTTCAAATAAACCATCTTTTGGCAACTTGGCTACTTCTACACAAGAACGTGCAGGCAAAACTTCTGAAAAGTAATTCCCATAGATTTCGTTAATTTTGCTAAAATCAGACATATGTTGTAAAAACACCGTTGTTTTCACAACATTATCATAGGTCATCTCGACCTCTTTTAAAATCGAACCTAAATTGATAAAAGCTTGTTTTGCTTGTTCTTCCACTGTAGTCTTCATTTCGCCCGATTGCGGATCTAATCCTAGTTGTCCAGAAATGTACAACGTATTTCCCGCTAAGACAGAATGTGAATAAGGCCCTACAGCAGCTGGTGCCTGTGCAGAATTAATCATTTTGTTTGTCATCGTTTTCCTCCATTCTATGATTCTTTATTTTCAATTAAAGTCCCTGTTTTTCCAGATAATCCTTCTTTGGCTTTTTCTAATAACGTAATCAATGTTTTTCGACCTGGCTTAGATTCAGCAAACTTAATCGCTGCTTCAACTTTTGGTAACATTGAACCTGGAGCAAACTGACCTTCTTGCGCATATTGTTTCATTTTTTCTGTTGAAACATTCCCTAAGGCTTCTTGATTTTCTTTACCAAAATTAATACAAACTTTTTCAACTGCTGTTAAAATCACGAGCAGATCAGCATCCACTTGTTCAGCCAGTCGTTCACTACAAAAATCTTTGTCGATGACTGCATTGACACCTTTTAGTCGGTTCCCTTCTTGAATGACTGGGATGCCACCACCGCCGCCAGCAATGACTGTTTGGCCAGCATCAACCAATGTTTGAATCGTGAGAAGTTCGACAATATTTTTTGGTTTAGGAGAAGCGACGACTTGGCGATAACCACGGCCAGCATCTTCCATCACTTGTATATTTTTTTCTTTGACTAATTGTTCTGCTTCTTCTTTTGTCATGAAGCGGCCAATTGGTTTCGTTGGTTTTTTGAACGCCGGATCATTTTCATCCACGACCACTTGAGTGACTATGGTGGTGACGGCTTTACTTATATTTCGTTGACGCAACTCTTCTTGTAGCGCATTCTCTAAATCATAGCCAATGTAACTTTGACTCATGGCTACGCACATGGATAACGGAACAACTGGATATTGTGGATTATTAAAGGAAAATTCTTCCATAGCTAATTGAATCATCCCCACTTGAGGACCATTGCCATGAGATAAAATAACTTCATATCCTGCTTCAATCAAATCTGCAATCGCTTTGGAGGTCTGTTTTACGGCAGTCATCTGCTCCGTCAAATTATTTCCTAAAGCATTGCCACCTAAAGCTACTACGACGCGTTTGCCCATTGCTTCACCTCATTTTCTGTTTTATAAAAAGGACGATGCTTTTTCTTTTTCACAACGAGTTTTCGTATTAACTGTCTGTTGTCGTTGCATGAAGTCAACGCACATGACTAAGCGTTCTTGACTCGAGACAATCACACATTCATGAATAGACTTGGGAAGGTCTTATTTGTTCATGTTGAAGAGGCAACTTCTAATGATTCATTGTGTAAAGAAAAAGCATCTGTCTTCATGCCAAATTCATTATTTTACTTCTCTTGGTGTCGCTTTATCCGCTAAGTCTGTTAAGGTTTTTTGCGGATTTTTTACTTTACTTAAGAAAATCATAGCCGCAATAACATACGGTTTGTAGCTAGCTTCTTTGTAAAGTTCGACCCGATAACGATCGAAAACAGAAGCTTCCACTTCGCCTTCTTCACAACTAACGCCAGTAATATCAGCTGGTAGACAATGCATATACAAAGCTTTGCCGTCTTTTGTTGTTTTCATCAATTCTTCTGTACATTCCCAATCTTTGTGCTTTTTATTTTGAGAAAGTAATTCTTGTTCTAATTGATCAATTCCTGCTTGGTCACCATTGCCATATAATTCAGTTCGCTTTTCCATTGCCGCAAAAGGTGCCCAGCTTTTCGGATAAACAACATCCGCATCTTTGAATGCTTCTGCCATACTATTCGTTTTAGTAAAGTTTCCACCAAATTCTGCCGCATTTTTCTTCGCAACTTCTTCTACTTCTGGCATAATTTCATAACCTTCTGGATGTGCTAAGACGACATCCATTCCTAAACGGGTCATTAGACCAACAATTCCTTGAGGAACAGATAATGGTTTTCCATAAGATGGTGAATACGCCCAAGTCATGGCAACTTTTTTCCCTTTCAGGTTTTCAATGCCACCAAATTCATGAATTAAATGCAACGCATCCGCCATTGCTTGCGTCGGATGGTCAATATCACATTGTAAATTCACTAACGTTGGGCGTTGTTCTAATACCCCATCTTTATATCCTTCTTGGACAGATTCTGATACTTCGTGCATGTAAGCATTGCCTTTACCAATGTACATGTCATCACGAATACCAATGATATCAGCCATAAAAGAAATCATGTTTGCTGTCTCACGAACAGTTTCTCCGTGAGAAATTTGACTTTTTCCTTCGTCTAAATCTTGAACTTCTAAGCCCAAAAGATTACACGCTGAAGCGAAACTAAAACGTGTTCTTGTAGAGTTGTCGCGGAATAAAGAAATCCCCAAGCCACTATCAAAGATTTTAGTTGAAATATTATTTTCTCTTAAATAGCGTAATGTATCGGCAACTGTGAAAACAGCTTCTAATTCATCTCTTGTTTTTTCCCAAGTTAGGAAAAAGTCATTTTCGTACATTTTTTCAAATTCTAATTTATCTAATTTCTCAATATATTCTTTAAACGTTTCCATTCCATCTGCTCCTTTTTGCTTATCTAATAATCCTTTACTTAACCACAATAGACCGTTGGTAATGCCGCATAAACGGCTGCACAACGAACCAAATCATCTTTCCAAGTTTTTTCATTTGGTGCATGTGCTTGTGCTTCCGCCCCTGGCCCGAAACCAATACAAGGAATACCATTACGTCCCATAATTGAAACGCCATTTGTTGAGAAGGTCCACTTATCTAACAATGGGCGTTCTTCACGCATTTCCACTGTTTCTACAGAGCCTTTCCGTGTTTCTCCATAGAGATTTTTATGCGTTTCCATCAAGGCTTTTGTTACATCATGATTTTCTGGAATTACCCACGTTGGGAAATAACATTCAATTTCATAAGTTAAATCAGTATAAGAAGGACGATCATAGTTGTACATTGAAACCGTCACATCATCTCCATATTTTTTAACAGCTGGTAAATTGCGAATTTCTTCCAAACAACTTTCCCAAGTTTCTCCAGCAGTCATTCGACGGTCTAGTGAAACGGTACAGCCATCCGCAACAGCACACCGACTTGGTGAAGAATGGAAAATTTGCGAAACAGTCACCGTACCACGACCTAAGAAACGGGCTTCTTGCCACTCTGGATTGTACTTAGGATCTAACATACGAACTAAACCACGAATCGCTGTGCTTTCTGTATCTCCATTGTTGTTTAAGGCACGAACATCTTGTAAGATATCCGCCATTTTGTAAATGGCATTATCTCCACGTTCTGGAGCTGAGCCATGACACGAAACGCCTTTGACATCAACTTTAATTTCCATTCGGCCTCGTTGACCACGATAAATCCCCCCATCTGTTGGCTCTGTTGAAACAACAAATTCTGGACGGATACCGTCTTCTTTGATAATGTACTGCCAGCATAAACCGTCACAGTCTTCTTCTTGGACAGTAACTGTTACCAAAGCAGTGTATTTTTCTGATAATAGACCTAAATCTTTCATGATTTTAGCGCCATAAATAGCCGAAACAATCCCGCCCTCTTGGTCAGACGTACCGCGACCACCGATCTCATTTTCTGTTTCATAGCCATCGTAAGGATCAAATTTCCAGTTACTCATTTCACCAATTCCGACAGTATCCATGTGCCCATCAAAAGCAATTAATTTTTCACCAGACCCCATATAACCAAGTAAATTCCCTTGAGGATCAATGTCAATTTTATCGAAACCTAATTTTTCCATTTCGGCTTTTGCTCGCGCAATTTTGTTGCCTTCTTCTGCACTTTCTCCTGGAATTTTGACAAGGTCTCTTAAAAATTTGACCATATCTTCTCTGTAACCTTCTGCTGCTGCATTTACTGCATTAAAATCCATTCCTTTTACCTCCATAAAATTTTTTTATAATTGTCTGGATCAGTGTCCCCTTCGGTAGAAAACATTAAAACGTTTGACGTCTCATCCAGTTGCAATGCCTCACGTAATTCTTGATAGTCGGGATCTTGCATCACTGTAGCTACTAAGCCCATTGCTACTGCCCCAGATTCGCCTGATACAACTTGCGGATCCCCTTTTAATGGCGCGCCCAACATACGCATTCCTTTTTCAGAAACCCAATCTGGTGCTGAAACAAAGAAGGATGTATGATTTTTTAGAATATCAAAAGAAATCGTATTAGGTTCTCCACATGCTAGGCCAGCCATAATTGTCTGTAAATCACCATCGACAAAGCGAATTTCTCCGTCTTTTTTAATTGCTGATTGATATAAACAGTCAGCCGCCTGTGCCTCAACTACGACCATAAGCGGTGGGTTTTCTGGAAAAGCATTAGCAAAATAACCAATCACCGCCCCAGCTAAACTGCCGACACCAGCTTGAACAAAAACATGACTAGGTCGTTCAGAGCCAAATTTTCTTAATTGTTGAGAGGCTTCTAACGCCATCGTTCCATATCCTTGCATAATCCAAGTCGGAATTTTTTCATATCCGTCCCAAGCGGTGTCTTGAACCATGACACCGTTTTCAGTTTCTTCGGCCATTTTATTAGCCATTCGCACACATTCATCGTAATTAACTTCTTCAATTGTGACGATTGCGCCTTCTTTTTCAATATTTTCTTTTCTCGTCTGTGTTGAACCCTTCGGCATGAGTACAACTGATTTTTGACCTAATTTATTCGCAGCCCAAGCGACTCCTCGTCCATGGTTGCCATCAGTTGCTGTAAAAAACGTAGCTTGTCCAAAAGCTGATCGTAATTGATCAGAAGTTAATTCATCATATGTTAGTTCCGAAACATCTTTCTTTAATTTTTCGGCAATATAGTTAGCCATGGCAAACGAACCACCTAAGACTTTAAAAGCATTTAAACCAAAGCGATAAGATTCATCTTTAACAAAGAAATCATTTAACCCCAGATACGCGGCCATATGATTCAATTCTGCTAATGGTGTTTCTGAATACTGTGGAAAACTTTTGTGAAAAGCCAAAGCTTTCTCAATTTTTTCTTTAGACATCAGAGGTAAGTACTTATCCTCCGTCTTCGGCATTTCATTTGCTGTCCATTTAATTTTTTCCAAAAATACTTCTCCTCCTTCTATTTTTAAGTTGCTTTACGAAAAACAAATTTTCCTTGATTTGCCAAGATGACTTGCCCAGCTTCAGCAACTTTTTGACCTCTTAAATAAACCATTCGAGCCTGTCCTTGTGTTTCAAATCCTTCATACGGCGTATAATCGACATTTTGTAACTGCGTTCTCGCAGCAATCACGCCGGTTGTTCTAGGATCCCAAACAACTAAATCGGCATCACTGCCTTCTTGCACCACACCTTTTTGTGGATACATCGAGAATTGTTTAGCAATATTTTCAGAAAGCAGAGCAACCATTTTTTCCAAGGTGATTCGGCCCTTCGCCACGCCTTCCGTGTAAATTAATTCTGGTCTCGTTTCAACACCTGGCATCCCATTGGGAATTTTACTAAAATCATCTTTGCCAACTGTTTTTTGTCCGTGAAAATTAAAACTACAGTGATCTGTCGATATTGTATTGATTGCCCCCTCTTTAATCCCTTGCCACAAAGCCTGTTGATCCTCTCGTTTGCGTAGTGGCGGTGAGCAGACATATTTTGCTGCTTCAAAATTAGGCGCATCATACAAGTGATCATCTAGTAAAAGATATTGAGGGCAAGTTTCTACATAGACTGATTGTCCTCTTTGACGAGCCCGTTCCACCGCTTCTAATGATCGTTTTGTGCTTAAATGCACAATATTAACCGGCAAATCAGCCATTTCCGCTATCATCAAATATCTTGCTACCGCTTCTGCTTCAACAGCCGCCGGTCTTGATAACGGATGGTAGTGCGGGGCTAACTTTCCTTGAGAAACATATGATTGGATTAATTCATCTACTAAATCACCATTTTCACAATGAACGCCTAACATTCCATTAACTTTTTTTATTTCCTTCATCGCTTCAAAAATTTCCGCATCTGTGGTCCGTAAGTTATCATAAGCCATATACATTTTGAAGGAAGTAATACCTGCAGCAATTATTTCCTGAATTTCAGCAGCTATCGTTGGTTTCCATTCAATCATGGACATATGGTAAGTATAATCACATGAACTCTTGCCTTCAGCCAATTGATTCCAAGTAGCTAAACAGTCTTTCAATGAGCCGCCTTTATTAGGTGTAGCCATATCAATAACCGTAGTCGTACCTTTGGCCACCGCCGCTTGGCTTCCAGTGGTAAAGTTATCCGCCGTACTTAACGAACCTTTGCCATTATTTAATTCCAGATGCGTATGCGCATCAATAAAGCCTGGTAATACATAACACCCCGTAACATCCTCAATCTGAGAATTTTCTACTGGTAAATTTGCCCCCATCTCTACAATTTGCTCGCCGTCAATTCGAATATCCAATTGACGACGATTATATGCAGATACGACGGTTCCACCTTTGAGCAGAATAGACATTTATTTATCCCCCAGTCGTAAATTTCCTTTTATGCTTGCATACAATAAGCATATTCTTCAATCATAGTTACCATTAATGCAATTAAATCTTCTGGTACATCTAATCCTTGATCTGTTAATTGAATCGTTGATACCGTTCCCCATAGACGCAGTAAACAAATTTTATCCACAGGATTTTGAACATAGAAACCTGAATTAGTACTGTCATAAAAATCAGATTCACTATTAAATAAGGTAAATTTGTCTTTGTAAGGGGCACTTGCATAAGGGCAAAATGTTTCACAGTTACCACATTCGTTACACATCCGATCAACATGGACAATTTGTGGTTTTCCTTCGACGTACACAACAATATTTGCTCGGTTTGGACAGACATCCATACAAGATTCACAAATTGTGGAGCATTCTAAGCAACGACTAGCTTGACTACAAGACATCTCGTCTGTCACAAGGATACCCCGTTTGTTTCTAACAAATGCGACATCACTATTTAAATTATCTTTTTCATAGTGATGATTGTGGACAAGACAAATATTATTGGCCGCTTTGGTTGCATCAGCGATTGCTTCAACAATTGTAGCTGGTCCTAAATTAGCGTCACCAATGACATAGACGCCTGGTATATTTGTTTCCAATGTTTCTTTATTTGAAACGACTTTCCCATAGTTGTCCGTGTGAATGCCTAATGCTTGGTAAAACTCTGTATCTACTTTTTCACCAACAGCGGCAATCACTGTATCAGCAGGAATATCAATCATTTCTCCTGTACCAATTGGACGACGGCGTCCAGAAGCATCTCGTTCACCTAGGACCATTTTTTCACAAGTTAATTGTTGATTTTCATGTTTAATTGGCGAAAGTAATTCTAAAAAGTCAACGCCATCTTCTAAGGCTAAATAAAGTTCTTCTTCATCTGCTGGCATATTGCGTTTATTCCGACGATAAACCACTGAGACTTTTTTAACACCAGGCAATGTTGTGGCTGCACGAGCACAGTCCATAGCTGTATTTCCGCCACCAACGACGACAATCTGTTCTCCGTAAGGATTAATCGTTGGATTTTCTCGATTTGCTTTTAAAAATTCTAACGAGTTCAATGCCCGACCAGATTCTAAACGAAGGACCCCATGTTTCCATGCACCAATGGCATAAATAACATTCGTATAGCCTTGGTTTTTCAATTCCGCCAATGATGGCGCCTCTTGTCCTGTACGGAATTCGGCTCCCATAAATTCCGCTAACTGAACGTCTTTTTGAACAGATTCCATAGAAATTCGAAATTCTGGTACAATCTGGCTACAAACGCCCCCAATTGTCTCGGATTTTTCAAATACAGTAACAGGCATGCCTTCACGTGCTAATAAATACCCAGCAGAGATCCCTGCAGGGCCTCCACCCACAACAGCTGTTTTAGGTGCATTTTCTTTTGGCTGTGGCTTTTCTAGTGTCGTCAATAATTCATCATAAGCATGTTCAGCTGCTTCTAACTTCACTTCCCGAATATGAATAGATTCTTCATAAAATTGACGTGTACATTTAGTCATACAAGGATGTGCACAAATGGTTCCAGTAATAAAAGGCAACGGATTTTTATCGACAATTACTTGCAAGGCCTTTAAATAATTACCTTCACTGACATAACGAAGGTAAGCAGGAATATCCTGATTGATTGGACAACCACCGTCACTTCGACAAGGAGCAATATAACAATCTGTTAACGGAACTGTTTTTCTTAGTTTGGTACTTTCTGGTAATTTAATTGATTTTTGGTAACGTGCTTGTGTTTTAGCTTTCTCAACAACTTGGGCTAATTTATCCAAGTTGACATGAACCATCTGAGGATATTCTGCTGCGCTTAATACATTAGCAACTTGATTCATTCGTTGATAGCCACCGGGTTTCAACAGCGTCGTTGCCATAGTGATTGGCCAAATACCAGCATCAAATATTTCTTTACTATTGAAAATATCTGCACCGCCAGAATAAGAAATTTGTAGTTTCCCATCAAATGCTTCTGATAATTTTTGTGCCAATGAAATACTAAGAGGAAATAGCGAACGTCCTGACATGTACATTTCATCACCAGGTAATTCATTTGCTGCAATCGTTACCGGGAAAGTGTTCGTAATTTTAACTCCGAAGCTTAGATTTTTACTATTGGCTAATAATTGCAGACGTTGTAACATCGGTACTGCTTCTTCAAATTGTAAATCTTCTTTAAAATGGTGATCGTCAAAAACCATATAATCAAACCCTAGCTCATCCATCGTTTGACGCGCATATTCATAACCTAACATGGTTGGATTACATTTAATAAAGGAATGGAGCCCTTTTTCACTTAATAAATAGGCCGCAATTCGTTCAATTTCATCTGATGGACAGCCGTGTAAAGTCGACAGCGTAATAGAATGACAGACTTTAGGACTAATTGCTTCGATATATGAGTCATCTACTTTTTTTAAATAAGATAGATATTTTTTAGCAGCTGCTTGGCATTCCGCCCAAATCGGCGTTCCTTCTGCGTTCTGCATTTCGTTAATATAACGATCAATTTTTGGCGATTGAATCCCTGCCAAATCATAGCCAACACTCATATTAAAAATGAAACCATTCGGGTCACCTAGCTCGAACTCTTTACTAAGTAACTTCAAAACGAACCATGCTTTGACGTATTCATCATAAGCTTGGGGGACGCGCAATTCTGTGGACCACTCAACGTTGTAACATTCATCCGCTGCTGCGATACATGGTTTACTAACTGGTAAATCTTCTCCATCCAGTATCTGGACTGTCTTAACTTCAAAAAAACGAGAACCTGTTAAATAGGCCGCAATAATATTTTGTGCTAATTGTGTATGAGGACCTGCTGCTGGACCACAAGGGGTTTCCATTTTTTCTCCAAATAACGAAATCGTTTTTGTAGGATCCGCATGATAAAATTTACGAATGCCAAAAATTGTGCCATCTTGTTGATACTCACTAAAAATCCAATTTAATAAAGCCTCAATTGAGATGGGATGCATAATATCACTCATTAACGTCACTCCTTTTATTTATAATGAAAGCTATTGATTTACTCGTTTCCAGAAAGATTGTGCTTGCGTTTGCGTATCATGCCAAACTTTCTCTTCATCAATTCCTTGAACTTCACGATTACGCATCCGAATTTCTCCATTAATCACCGTGTCAGTGACCATCCCACCATTCATGCCGAATAAAATGTGCATGTTATAATTCTCTTTTGTCATTGGTGTCGGGCCATGATAATCAACAATAATGACGTCTGCTGCTGCATTAGGTTTTAAAACGCCTAGCTTTGTTTTAAAATAGCGATTAGCCATTTGCGGATTATTATCAAACAGCATTGTGGGAATTTCTGCCCAAGCCGCATTTGGATCAGCTAAATGATGTTTGTGGATAACATTTCCTACCTTATAAGATTCCGTCACATCATTCGTATAACCATCTGTGCCAAGACCCATCAAAATACCATACTCATTAAACATACGCATCGCAGGTGGGCAGCCGACCGCATTCCCCATATTCGACTCTGGATTCGTGACCACCATTGTGTCTGTTTCTCTTAGTAATTCCATCTCATGAGGGCCAATATGGATGCAATGGCCTGCCATTGTCTGTTTTCCTAAAATTCCTAAATCAAATAATCGGTTCACAATCGGCTTCCCATATTTTTTCAAAGAATCATGAACATCGGCTAAATCCTCTGCAATATGAATATGATAACCAATCCCATCTGGCGTATTGGCTGCACATAATTCTAAAGAAGCATCTGATAAAGTAAATGCTGCATGCATCCCCATCATCGCTTTTTGCATATCATCATTTCTTAAGGAACTGGCTTTAATAAAGGCGGCATTTTCTTGAACTGCTTCCCGCATTTTCTGCTCACCATCGCGATCAGAAACTTCATAACAAAGGCAGGTCCGAATCCCTAACTCGTCCGCTGCATTAGATAATTGGGTTAAACTCCCTGTAATTTCTCCGTAACTAGCATGATGATCAAAGACAGTTGTAACACCGTTGCGAATACTATCTAAATAAGCAACCTTACCACTTTGATAAGTGTCTTCTAATGTCAAGGCACGATCAATTCGCCACCATTGATCTACCAAAATATCCATGAAATTTTTAGGATGATAATTCGTTAAACTTAACCCACGTGCAAAGGTACTATAAATATGATTGTGCATGTTAATAAAGCCTGGCATAATCACTCCACCTTTAGCATCAATAAATGTCGCTTCTGGATAAGCTTGTTTTAAATCTTCTGTCGTTCCGACTTGTTTCACAACTTGACCATCAATCGCCACACACCCATTTTCAAAAAAATGATTCTGCGCATCCCGAGTGATTAAACGCCCATTTCCAATTAATAACATGTATTCTCCTCCTATTTTTCAACCTATTTCCCACAAGCGGCAAACGCTTACAAATCTATCGCTCAATCATTCACGAATATAGCTTGACTAGCTTGGCTAATCTATATCCCTACGAAAAGCATTTGAAGCGCTTGCATTTTTTACTAACGAACTCATTAACTTGATTAAAGTATATCACCTTACCTTAAAAAAAACAATGCTACCTAAAAAATATTTTTTAGAATTTTGACAGCCGTTATCTTGTATTATTATTTTTATCATGCTATCATTATTTTTCAGAACAGGTAGTACGCGACATTAAAGGATTTAGCCCTGCCTATTCCATTTAAAAATATTATGTTAAATTTGACACAATCTTATAAAAACTGTTTGTGCCAGGCACATTAGAAAGGAGCTTATTTATGTTATCCGACGAAAAACTTACTTTTTTAACACAAATTGCTAAAGGTTTAGCTGGTCAATTTGGGGAAAACTGCGAAGTCGTTATCCACCAAATCAATGAAGACAATATTAACAATTCTATTGTTTCCATTGAAAATGGTCATGTCTCTTCTCGTCATCTGGGCGATGGACCTTCTCAAGTAGTCTTAGAAGCCTTAAAAAAAGACCCTAGTGAGTTGAATGATCATATTAACTATCTGACCCGCACCCATGATGGTCGTATTTTAAAATCTAGTACAATGTATTTTAAAGATGAGAATGGTCAACTCGATGGTATTTTTGCTATTAACTACGACATCACTACATTGATTGCTGCAGAGTCAAACTTAAAATCTTTGATTTCCACTGCAGAACCTGAAGAAGATAAAGACCCTGATTACATTCCTCAGGATGTTAATGAGTTGTTAGACGATTTAATTCATGAATCAGTCAAATTAGTTGGCAAGCCGGTCCCATTAATGACGAAGGACGATAAAATCAAGTGTATTCAATTTTTAAACAATAAAGGCGCCTTCTTAGTCACTAAATCTGGAGACAAAGTTTCTAACTTCTTCAATATTTCTAAATATACGCTATACAGTTATATTGATGCGAAATAAAAATGGAAATCGATGGACGATTTGTTGTTAAGACAAGTCGTCTATTCTCTTTTTTCCTTCACTATTCTACTTTTTCTAAAAGACTTTTTAAATAATAGTAAGAAAAAGTAAAAGGAATTAATTTTTTATTTTAGTTATGGTATGATAGATTGAGTTTAATTTAAAATAACGAAAAATTAAAGATATAGAAATTGGGGGACAACAAATGGGGATTCGAAGTCATTTAGCAATTGCTGCAGGAAAAACTTCGCAATGGGTTTTACAAACATTTTTTAAAGGCGGCAGTAGCTACCCAGGGAAATTAGCCCTAAAAATCGATCCTAAAATTTTAGATACATTGGCAAAAGACTATGAAATTGTCGTAGTCACTGGAACGAACGGCAAAACATTGACAACTGCTTTAACTGTTAACATTTTACGCCAAGAATTTGATGAGGTATTAACAAATCCAACGGGTGCTAACATGGAGCAAGGAATTGTCTCTACTTTTTTAAATGCCAAGGCGAAAAAAGGACAAAAGAAATTTGCGGTTTTAGAAATTGATGAAGCAAGTTTAAGCCGTGTCACTAAATATATTCAACCAAAATTATTTGTTTTTACGAATATTTTCCGCGACCAAATGGATCGCTATGGTGAAATTTATACGACGTATCGCTTAATTATGGAAGGCGCCGCTGTTGCTCCTGAAGCAACTATTTTGTGCAATGGTGATTCGCCAATTTTTAATTCAAAAGAAACTGTAAATCCTCGCAAATACTATGGATTTAATCATTTACCACCTAAAGAGCAATTGGCTCATTACAATACAGATGGGGTTTTATGTCCAAAATGTAATCATATTCTTCATTATAAAATGATTACGTATGCTAATTTAGGTGATTACTATTGCCCAAATTGTGGCTTCAAACGCCCTGAATTGGATGTGCAGTTAACGGAAATGGTCCGGATGGATAATACATCTGCTGATTTTGTGATTGATGGCGAAGAATACGGCATTGCTGTTGGTGGGATGTATAATGTTTATAATGCACTAGCGGCCACAGCGGTAGCAGAATATTATCAGGTGGCACCAGATAAAATCCGAGCAGGTTTAGCTTATGATGAAAAAGTTTTCGGGCGTCAAGAAACCATTAAAGTTGGCGATAAAGAATGTACGTTAGTTTTAGTAAAAAATCCCGTTGGTTTAAATCAGGTCATTGATATGATGGGCTTAGCCCCTTACTCTTTCTCGCTGGTTTCATTATTAAATGCCAATTATGCAGATGGAATTGATGTCAGTTGGATTTGGGATGGTAATCATGAAGCCTTTGCTGATATGGACATTCCAAAAGTAATTGCTGGCGGTGATCGCCATGAAGATATGGCCTTGCGTTTAAAAGTTGCGGGTATTCCTGAAGAAAAATTACTAGAAATTGCTGATTTAGAGCAAGTAATTTCAGAAATTAAAACGTTGCCGACAGATCATGTCTATATTTTGGCAACCTATACTGCTGTTTTGCAATTAAGAAAATCATTAACAGCCCAAGGGTATATTCAAGGGGGAATGAATGGTGTCTAAAGAATTAGTCGTTTGTCATTTATATGGCAACTTATTAAATACTTACGGAGATAACGGAAATTTATTGATGCTTAAATATTTAACCGAAAAAATGGGCGTTACCTTCCGATCAGAAATTATCAGTATCTACGAACCGTTTGATCCCGAAAAATATGATTTAGTCTTTGTTGGTGGCGGTCAAGACTTTGAGCAACTGATCATCTCAGAAGACATTCAGAATAAAAAAGAAGCTTTGACTTCTTATATTGAAAATGACGGCGTCTTGTTAGCTATCTGTGGTGGTTATCAACTTCTAGGACATTACTATGTCGGCGCACAAGGCGAAAAAATTAAAGGAATCGGTGCATTAGATCATTACACTTTGAGCCAAGACAACAATCGTTTCATTGGTGATATCGAAATTTATAATGAAGAATTCGATGAAACGTATTATGGTTTTGAGAATCATAATGGCATGACTTTTTTAGGCGAAGGTGAACGACCTTTAGGAACAGTCAAACAAGGCAAAGGCAATAACGGTCAAGATAATGGCGAAGGCGTTGTCTATAAAAATGTGTTTGGCTCCTACTTCCACGGTCCAATCTTAGCACGCAACAAAAATCTAGGGATTCGGTTAATTCGGACCGCTTTAGAGAAAAAATATGGTGAACCGATCGCTATTCCTGAAACGCTTTATAAATAAAAGAAGAATCTAGTTCCTACATATAGGACTAGATTCTTTTTCATTTCTCCGACAACTATTTACATCTTTACAAAATATAGTAAGATAAAGAGGTGCATTTAAAATCGAGAATTTCTCGGACTGGTTCGGAAACTTCCCAGAATAAAAAACTAAGTATCTCTCAATACTAACTCAAGTCATAGCTTTTTTAACAAGAGTTATCATTTGCAGTTAACGAAAAAGGAGGATTGGAAAAAATGCAAAAAGTAATTATTGATTGTGATCCCGGAATTGATGACACGCTTGCTCTCTTGTACGCACTTGCTTCACCAGAGCTAGATGTCCAAGCGATTACAGTTGTTTGCGGAAATGTCCCTGTGGAGATTGGCGTGGAAAATGTTTTTAAATGTTTAGAAAAAGTTAATCGCTTAGATATTCCTGTCTACCAAGGGGCTGCTAGCCCTTTAAAACGGCCATTTGTTAGTGCACAAGATACACATGGCATGGATGGTTTAGGTGAAACTTATTTCCCCAGAACTAGCAAAATCCAAGCACAAGCGCTTTCCGCTGCTGACTATTTAGCACAAACCTTTCAACAAGCTACCGATTGCTCAATCATTGCCCTTGGTCCTTTAACAAATATTGCTTTGGCTTTAAAAAAAGAACCTCTTCTTGGGCGAAATCTTCAACGTTTTGTCTCAATGGGTGGTACCTTTAAAAGCCACGGCAATTGCTCTCCTGTTGCAGAATTTAATTATTGGTGTGATCCTGATGCAGCAGCTTGGGTTTTTGAGGAATTAGGTGCAAAAATCGAGATGGTCGGCTTAGATGTCACACGAGAAATTGTTTTTACACCAACAATTCTCAATTATTGCCAACGACTCAACCCAAAAATGGGGAATTACCTCGCTGAGATTACTCAATTTTATTTTGATTTTCATTGGAAATATGAACGTATTTTAGGGTGTGTTATCAACGATCCCTTAGCGGTTGCTTATTTTATTGATCCTGCGCTCTGCCAAGGCTTTTCCAGTTACGGACAAATTGTTCCTGACGGCATTGCTATGGGGCAATCAATGATCGATCAGTATCATTTCCAGCAGCAACCAGCTAATTGTCATGTCTTGACTACGGTTGATAGTCAACAGTTTTTCGTGAAGTTTCTATCCATTCTTTTAAATGTACAAATAGATGAGATCGAAAGAGATTTCAAAAATTTAAGGATGGGATAACCATGAAAAAAATAACACCACGAATCATTACAATTATCGCTTTTAGTGTTGCTTTAAATTACCTTGGCAGTACCGTTGCGTTGCTCCTTCGCTTACCAATCTATCTTGATAGCGTGGGAACTATTTTTACAGGTGCGTTATTAGGCCCACTCTTTGGCGCACTGACAGGTATTTTAACAAGTCTACTAACTGGATTGACAACGGATATCTTTTCTCTGTATTATTCACCTGTCCAACTCTGCACAGGAATTTTAGCAGGTTTGCTCCTTCATCAGCAGTTAAAAGTAACCAAATTACCATTTAAAACGTTGTGGTTAACGATACCAGGAACAGTGATTTCTTCCTTAATCACAGTTTGTTTATTTGGTGGAATTACTTCTGCTGGCTCCAGCATAATTGTCCAATTTTTATATGGTTTAGGCTTAAATCAGCTAGCAAGCGTCCTGTTGGTTCAATTGATAACAGATTACGGGGATCGTCTGCTATCGGTCATCATCGTCACAGCTGTTATCGCTGCCTTACCTAAACGTTCCTTTATAACAAAATAAACTGTTTTAATGCCAAAAAATGAGGAAATCATCTGTTGATGATCTCCTCATTTTTTTAGCGACTGCCAGGTTCTGAAGCTATAATCGTTAAATCACCTTCAAAACGCCAGCTCGGAATATCTGTTGGAAAGATAAAGCTATCGCCTTTTTTCAAATCAAAAGTAGCCACATCTGCTTTTGCAGCATCTTCTGTAATCAATCGACCCACACCTTCAATAACTGTTGCTAATGTATAAGGTGCTTGTTTTTTGACTTTTAGAATCCCACTGACACGCCACTCATAGACATTAAAGAAATCTGTTTTTACATAAGTAACAATGCTTGATTGTCCTTGATTTTCTTGTTGAATAGAGAGGTCAGGATCCTTTGCCGGAACGGTTGTCACATCAATGGATTGTTGAATATGCAATTCCCGGGTCTTTCCTTGATCATCTGTTCGATCATAATCATAAACCCGATACGTAGTATCACTGCTTTGTTGCGTTTCTAAAATTAAAATACCCGAGCCGATGGCATGAATAGTGCCACTTGGTACATAATAAAAATCGCCTTTTTTCACTGGTACTTTTCTTAAAAGATCGTCCCAACGACCTTCTTCAATCATTTCAGCTAGTTCTTCTTTTGTTTTCGCGTGATGTCCATAAATGATTTCAGCGCCAGGTTCTGCATCAATAATGTACCAACATTCAGTTTTGCCTAGCTCGCCTTCATGTTTTTGGCCATATGCATCATCGGGATGAACTTGCACGGATAAATCATCTTCAGCATCTAAAATTTTCGTTAATAATGGAAAGACAGCGCCACCTGCATGGCCGAATAACTCTTGATGGTCTGCCCACAATTCATCTAATTTTTTTCCTTTAAATTCGCCATTTAAAACAGTACTAACGCCATGTGGATGTGCACTGATTGCCCAATCTTCACCAATTTTATCGCTCGGTAAATCGAAACCAAATAGCGTGTGTAGACGATTGCCGCCCCAAATTTTTTCTTGAAAAACAGGTTGTAAAAATAATGGTTCTTGCATTGACTGTGACCTCCCAAATTGAATTCGCTCTCATTATATCACTAAAAACTAGTCATTTCATCTGAAACTGATGATTTCTCTTTTAAATAGGTTGCCAACAACTGATCTCTTTCTTCGATATAAGTGTTCCGGTGGTCCTCTGGATGGACTCGATTAGATAAAAAGATAAACGCTGATTGTCGTTGCACATCAATTAGCAAAAAAGTGCCTGTATAGCCTGTATGGAATAATAATGGCCGTTGCGTAGCTACATCATATTTAAAATCCCAGCCTAGAGAACGTGGTTTATCTGCAGCTGGCACTTGGTTAACTAGTAACAAATCAATTGTCTCTTTTTTCAAGAATTGGTGATTGTGATAACTGCCTCGATTTAAATACATTCGAACAAATTTTGTTAAATCATAGACATTGCTAAACAAGCCAGCATTCCCTGCATGTTCCCGTAAAACAAATGCCTTAGGATCATGGGTTGCACCTCGAATCAACCCTCGTTGTTCATGTAATTCTGTTGGCACACAGTTTAAAGGATTCTTTGGTAGAAACGTACTTTCGTTCATCCCTAAAGGAAGCAATACTCGCTCAGATAAAATTTCTATCATTGATTGTTGGAACATTTCTTCTAACATAAAGCCTAATAAAATAGTCCCTGCATCTGTATAGACGACTTTTTTACCTATTGCTTTGCCTGCGTGAAATGAATGATTGTAGGCGTCTTTTAATTCTTGGGCATTCAGCTGATCACGATTAGGAATATAGCCTTGTAAATCTGCCGTATGTGTCAACAAATGCCGGATTGTAATATTAGAATCTTGAAAAGAGGGATAATAAGTTTGTAATGATTGATCTAGAATAATTTTTCCTTCTTCCACTAATTGCAAAATAACGGTGGTGGTGCCGACTACTTTGGTTAAAGAAGCCACATCAAACAGCATGGCCGAGGTTAATTGTTCTTTAGTGGGTTTTATTTGTGCGAGTCCCCAACAATTGCTCTCCTCTTTTTCACCTTCAATGAAACAAAAACTAGCGCCCGAAAAAACACCTTTTTTCATCATTTTTTGAATTTTCCACTTTGTTTTTTCGTACATTTTTTCACCTACTATTTTTAATATTAAAGGAAAAGTCTAGAATAAGTCCCGAACAAAAGCAGCGTTAAACTTTTATTCAGACTTTATTCCAGACTTACTAAAACAAGCTTATTTTGTCTGTCTAAGCGTTTATTTTAAGACAAACCACCATTCCAAGCCAATTGGATCAAACACAGTGACAATCGCTTTTTTCTGGTCAATAAAGAACTCTTGATTTTTTGCCGTTAATTGTTGCTCCATTGCTAAAATATGTTCTTGATCAGAGAGCTTAATGGTAAAGAAATCTAAACCTAAGTGTGGATCAGGTAATTGATCCACTTCACTTGTTTCAGGTTTTTGGAATCCAATAGTTGCTTTGCCATCTTCTAAAACAAATTGATCTTTTTCATTGTGTTTTAGACCCAGAACTTCCTCATAGTATGCTTTTATTTCTTTTTGATTGTTTGTTTTTAATTGCACATGCGCTAAATATGACCCAGCGGCTAACCCTTGATGCGGCTCTAAGTCCTCACTGATAAGATCTTTAAGCACAATCGGTTGCTTTTCAGAAGTCGAATTTGCTGTTGCTTCATCGTGAAAAATCTCAAATTGATTGCCTTCAAGATCAGTAATGAACATGCTTTGACGTGTGCCAATTTGGAAACTTTCATCAATTGGGTAGTCTTGTTCAAGCACTCGTTGAGCAATTTGTAAAAATTCTTTTTCCGTAGGAACTTTAATTGAAAAATAAGCCATTTGTTTTTCTTCATTATGAAAATCTTCGGCTTTTCTAGTTTCTTCTAAAATTAATAATTGCGTTCCTGCTTCACGTGTACCCCAGATAGACAGGTTATTTTCTTCTGACTTTAAAACAAAACCCATTACTTTTTTATAAAAGTCGACCATTTCGCCAACTTTTTTCGCACGAATGGCAATTGTTTTTAATGTCGCAGCTTTTTCTAATTGAAATTCAGTCATTTTTTCTGTTACCTCCATTTTCTTCTCTCCCATTTTATACATCTCTTGCTATTTCATCAAGTAATATCCTGTTTTTCTCAAAAGAAAATAGAAATTTTTCAATTTCGCTAACTTTTTGTTAAAAAAATAAGGCTTCAGGAACCAGTCTTTACGACTATGGTTCCTGAAGCCTCATCATGAATTACTATTTTTTTGCTTCGCCTTTTAGGCTACTTCTTCTGAAAACTGACTGTTATATAAGTCAGCATAAAAACCGTTTTTCGCCATTAATTCATCGTGGGTTCCTGTTTCTACAATTGAACCTTCTGCCATAACGATAATCGTATCGGCATCACGGATAGTCGACAAGCGATGAGCGACTACAAAGCTGGTCCGATTTTCCAATAAACGATTCATTGCTGCTTGAATCAGTATTTCTGTTCGAGTGTCCACACTTGAGGTGGCTTCATCCAAAATTAAAACGTCTGGATTTGCTAAGAATGCTCGAGCAATTGTAATTAATTGTCGTTGACCTTGAGAAATATTGCTGGCTTCTTCATTTAGAATCGTTTGATAGCCTTCTGGTAATTTTCTGACAAAATCATCCACATGGGCTGCTTTCGCCGCACGGATCACTTCTTCTTCGCTCGCTTGGTCATTACCATAATGAATATTGTCATAGATACTTCCAGTGAACAACCAAGTATCTTGAAGAACCATTGAAAAGTGTGCTCGCAACTCTTCGCGAGATAAATCGCGCGTATCTACGCCATCATATTTGATGCTGCCGCTACTAATATCATAGAAGCGTTCCAATAAGTTAATTAGGGTTGTTTTCCCAGCACCTGTTGGGCCCACGATTGCGACCATTTCCCCAGGTTTAACATTTAAATTGAAATCTTTCATTAATAATTTCTCTGGTGAATAGCCAAAAGCAACATGTTCAAAAGAAACACGATAAGGACTATCTGTTTCCACTGGTATGCCAGAAGGTTCATCCACCATTTCTTCTTCATCTAATACTTCAAAGACACGTTCTGCCGAAGCCACCGTAGCTTGGATTGTATTCATTAAATTAGCGATTTGAGTAATCGGTTGTGAAAATTGATTGGTATATTGAAGAAATGCTTGGACATCCCCTAAATCCATCATACCATTCGCTACTTTTACGCCACCAAGGACTGCAACAAACACGTAGCCTAGATTTTTGATAAAGTTCATTAAAGGCATAATGATCGCTGAAATAAATTGTGCTTTGCGACCAGCATGGTATAATTTTTCATTTTCTTTTTCAAATACTTCTTGATCACTTTCTTCGTGGTTGAAACTTTTTACTACTACGTGACCACCGTAGGTTTCTTCGACTTGGTTATTCAATAATCCTAAGCTTTTTTGTTGAGCCGCAAAATGTTTTTGCGAGCGAGGCGCCACAACCATCACAACAATTAAACTTAATGGCACTGTTGCTAAGGCAATTAGTGTTAACTGCCAGCTAATGGTCAGCATCATCCAAAGTACACCCACAAATGTCACGATACTGGTAATTAATTGGGTTAAGTTTTGTTGTAAAGTACTCGCAATATTATCCATGTCGTTAATTGCCCGCGACATGATGTCCCCATTACTATGAGTATCATAATAGGAAATTGGAACTTTGTTCATTTTCGCTTCTAATTCTTGACGTAATTCATAAACTGTTCGCTGTGAAACACGTGTCATAATTACTTGCTGCAAGAAATTAAAGACAGCAGAAATAAGGTACATGGCAATAACAATTAATAAAATTTGACCGATTTTGTCAAAATCAATTGGAAAAGATGTTATTTTTAAGCCTTGTTTCATTTCAGCAGCGCCTTTCATGACGCCTTTAAAAATTTCAGTTGTTGCCTGTCCTAATACTTTTGGTGTTTGAATTTGGAAAACGACGGCTGCGATTGCTAACACTAAGACAGCAATAATTGACAGCATTCGTTTAGACATGTACCGAAATAAACGTTTCACTGTTTTCCAGAAATTTTTTGGTTTTGGCCCTTTTGCGCCAATGTTGCGTCCTGGTCCCCCGCCCATTGGTCCGCCTTTTGGTCGACTACTCATGCAAGGTCCTCCTCTCTCAATTGAGAATGTACAATTTCTTGATACGTTTGGTTATTCGCTAATAACTCTTCATGCGTTCCTTTACCAACTAATTTCCCTTCGTCTAATACTAAAATTGTCGATGCTTCCATAACCGTACTTACACGTTGGGCTACTAAAACGACAATTGCATCCGTCATCTGCTCTTTTAAGGCTTTTCTTAAATTAGCATCTGTTTTGAAATCCAATGCAGAAAAGGAATCATCAAAAACATAGACATCTGCTGGTTTTACTAAAGCACGAGCAATAGCCAACCGCTGGCGTTGTCCGCCAGAGAAATTACCGCCGCCTTGTTCGACATGACTATCCAAACCTTCTGCCAATTCTGAAACAAACGCCTTCGCCTGCGCAATTTCTAAGGCTTGCCAAATTTCTTCATCGGTCGCATTTGGGGCGCCGTATTGCATATTTTCACGAATCGTTCCTGTAAATAAAACAGCCTTTTGCGGTACAAAGCCAATCATTTCTCGTAAATTATGCTGTGACGTATCTTTAATGTTTTTACCATTTAGCAAAATCTTGCCAGATTCAACATCATAAAAGCGTGGTAAAAGATTAACCAGCGTTGTTTTCCCAGAACCTGTCCCACCAATAATTGCGACCGTCTCCCCAGATTTTGCTGAAAAATCTATATCTTCCAGTGCTAAGTTTTCAGCATGCTGGTAACGATAATTAACATGTTCAAACGCCAATGTTGCTTTGTCGCCTTTTAGAGAGAGTAGTTCTGGATTGGGTACATCTTTGATTTCTGAATCAGTATTTAGCACCTCATTAATCCGATCAGCAGAAGCTTGCGCCCGCGGTACCATGACAAAAATCATGGATAGCATCATGAAACTCATCAGAATTTGCATGGCATAAGTCATAAAGGCGATTAAGTTCCCTACTTCTAGTTGCATTTCCGCAATATAATGACCGCCAAACCAAGTGATTGCAATATTGGTACCACTCATAATGAGTGTCATTAAAGGAATCATCAAAGCGACAATCGTATTCACTTTAATCGCCGTTTGTGTATAATCCTTATTGGCTTCATCAAAACGTTGTTCTTCATAGTTTGCTTTGCCAAAGGCCCGAATCACACGAACTCCTGTCAGTCCTTCACGAAAAACTAAATTTAAACGGTCGGTTTTCTTTTGCATGCTCTTAAATAACGGAACCGCTAAAAACATGATACCTCCCACTAAAACAGCCATAATTGGTAAAACATATAGAAAAATTTTCGTTAATTGTGGGTCCTTGTTATACGCCATAAAACTTGCACCAATTAACGTTAAAGGTGCGTTAATCATTAAACGTAAAAACATTTGCATAACCATTTGAATCTGATTGACATCATTGGTTGTTCGTGTAATTAGCGAAGCTGTCCCAAATTTGTCAAATTCATTATTAGAAAAATTTTCAACTTTTCGATAAATATCAGTCCGTAATTTTTTACCTAAACTTTGTGATTCTTTGGTGGCAAAAAAGGTATTTCCAATAGAAGCGACAATGCTAATCAAAGAAAAGCCTAACATGACAACTCCTGTACTCCAAATATAGTTAATATCTCCTTTAGCAACACCGTCATTAATGATATTAGATGTTAATGTGGGCAGATATAAATCTGCGATAATTTGCACGATCATAAATAAAACCGCTGCAAAGACCGACCATAATGACATCCGTTTGACTAGTTTAATCAACTAACTTCTCCTCCTTTTTGCTACTTATAAGCGCCATTTTTCAACCAATTTAATTTCATTTTTAATTGTTTGACTGCTTCAGTTGAATCATAGGCGGTATTTTCTCTTTGTTGACGATACCCATCAACAATTGTTGAGAAAACGGCATGCATCGCCGTCTGCATGAACCATGTGAATTCTTTTGGCGTTTCAATGGTTAATTTCGAACGATCAATTATTTGATAAAGATGTTCTGCATAGGCAGCATGGCCTTTTCTTCCTCTATGCTTATGACAGTGCTGTTTCCTATTTTTTTCCTCTTCCCCAATCGCTAAATTATCCGTCACCCGACGTGAAGCACGATAGTCCATGTTGACAAATAAATTCCGATAGAAAGAAGCATTCTCTCCAGTTAGCACTTCGACAATCATCTTGGAGAAATAGACATCCATGGCTTCGATTAAATCGCCATCTTCTGCAATAATTTGTTTCTCTAAATCTCGTTCACTATTTTTTCTTAATGTCGCAAAGTAATAAAAATACAAATCTTCTTTGTTCTCAAAATATTGATAAAAGCTACCGCGCGGAATTCCCGCTAATTTAACAATATTTGCAATTGACGCTTCTTGTAAAGAATGTCGTGAAAATTCAATTTGCGCAGCATCTAATAAGCGTTGTTGCTTTTCTTCTGGCAAATGAAAAAACGTATTCGTAGGCATATTTGTGTTCCTCCCTTTTATGACACATTGTCATATGACACCATGTCATTATAGCACTCTCTATTCAGAATGCAAGTTTTTTACAAAAAAAATCAAGCACCTAGCAAGACAAAATTGATGTTAGATTCTGTCTCACCAGTTGCTTGATTAATAATAGTGTTTGATGCATTCTTGTAACAAGCCAGCGACCTCTTTTATAGGTCCATTGGCATCTATTCGTTGATAATTAGGATATTGTTCCAATTGGTTTTTGATAAGAATTTCTTGATCATAAAGGTTTAAACGTTCTTCAATAATTTTAGGATCAGATTCTCGTTGTTTTAAACGTTGATAAATATTTTCTTTTGAAACGTCAAAAAAAACTGGAATGACGGACTCGCCGAAACGCTCAAAGACCGCTTGAAAGCCTGGAAAAGTTAACGCATTATAGGCTGGATGCTCTTTCGTTGTTTCAACGATGGCAGCTACACCGACACCGTAATAGTTTCCATGGTAAAAATCATACTCCACTAACTGATTGGTTTCAATCAAGGTTTGAAAACTTGCTTTTGTTTCAAAATAGTAATCCACACCATCCACTTCATCCAATCGTTTTTTCCTCGTAGTATGCGAGATAACTTTATAGTTTTTCGGAAAAACCTTACTTGTAATTGCGGTCTTGCCAGAACCACTCGGACCCATAATAACAAAAAATGGATGTTGTAATTGCTTAATCATTAGAAACGCTCCTCTCAGTTGTTTCTATTATAACGTATTGTGCACTATTTTGAAAAATTGACAAAAAGAGCTTGGGCCAAAAATCACTTTAGATTTTTGGTCCAAGCTTAAAAATTAATAAACGGCGGGAACAGAAGCAACAACCTACTACGCTTTTATCTTGTTTTGTTTAATTACAATAACTAGTCTAAGTTTTGTCCATTAGTTTCAATAACTTGTTTGTACCAATTAAACGATTTTTTTTCATAACGGTTTTTAGTACCATTTCCTTCATCGTCTAAATCAACGTAAATAAACCCATACCGTTTACTCATTTCACCTGTGGAAGCACTGACTAAATCAATACAGCCCCACGGCGTATAGCCCATTAAATCGACGCCGTCTGCAACTGCTTCTGCCATTGCTTCAATATGACGACGTAAATAATCAATCCGATAGTCGTCTGCCACATAGAAATTTTCGTCTACTTTATCAATTGCACCTAAGCCGTTTTCCACAATAAATAAAGGTTTTTGATAACGATTATATAATTCATTTAGGGCGATTCGTAAGCCTTCGGGATCAATTTGCCAACCCCATTCACTTGCTTCTAAGAAGGGATTTTTAACGCCGCCTAAAAGATTCCCATTTGCTGTATCGTTGGTAGTACCAGTAACATCGACAGCAGTCGACATATAATAACTAAAGCCAATGTAATCCACTGGGTATTCTTTTAATAATTCTAAATCTCCTTCTTCAATAACTAAGTCTTTCACAGCATATTTTTGATACATGCGTTCTGCGTATGCTGGATATTCACCACGAACTTGAACATCTGTACAATAATAATTAAACTCTTGGTTTTCAATCATTGTAGCAACTTGATTGACTGGATTCGAATCAATGCCATACGTTGTTGCATAAATAATCATACATCCAATTTGTAATTCTGGATTTAATTCATGGCCAATTTTTACAGCTTTACTACTTGCAACAAATTGATTATGCCAGGCTTGGAAAATGTTTTGATAATCATTGGCTCCATTGCTTTTCACCAATCCTTGACTAAGTGCTGGGAAATGAAAAGCTGAATTAATTTCATTGAATGTCATCCAATAGTTAACTTTTTGGTGGTAACGTGTTAAAACAGTTTCCGCAAAACGTTCATAAAAGTCAACTAATTGACGATTTTTCCACCCGCCGTATTCTTTCGCTAAATGCAGTGGCATTTCATAATGAGAAATCGTAATTACTGGTTCAATGTTATAGCTTAAACATTCATCGATAACCGCATCATAAAATTTCAAGCCGGCTTCATTCGGTTGTGTTTCATCTCCTTGTGGAAAAATACGCGACCACGCAATTGAAAATCGATAACATTTGAAGCCCATTTTAGCAAACAACGCAATGTCCTCTTTAAAGCGATCATAGTGATCAATTCCTGTATGATTAGGGTAGCGATATTTCGTTTCGTCAATCGTCCAATCAAACGCTTCATCTCCTAAAATAGCGAAACGTTGTTTTCCTCCCGGCATCGCATCTGCCACAGATAACCCTTTACCATCGGCTAAGTAAGCCCCTTCTAATTGATTGGCTGCGGTCGCACCGCCCCATAAAAATCCTTTTGGAAATTTTGTCGTTGTTGTCATACTTGTTCCTCCTCCAATTGTCTTTTATTTAATAATGGCTAAAAAGTCTTCACCATGTAACACGTCTGTTTGGTTCATATCCAAAACATCTAAATAATCATTCGTATTCGTTACCACAATCGGTGTAACTACTGGATAACCAGCTTCTTTAATGGCAGCAATATCAAAAGTAACCAGCAAATCTCCTTTTTTAACAGAATCACCTTGTTTCACTGATAATTCAAAGCCTTTACCATCTAATTCGACCGTATCCATGCCAATATGCATTAATAATTCAACGCCCTCTGTTGTCGTCAAGCCAACAGCATGTCCTGTCGGAAATAATGTGGTGATTTCACCATCTGCGGGTGCATACAGTTTGCCTTCAGTCGGCTCAATTGCAACACCTTTTCCTAAAGCACCTGAAGCAAAAACAGGGTCTTGTACTTTTTCTAGCGGTAAAATTTCACCTTGAAGTGGACTTGCTAAAATAATTTTATCTTCTTGATTCGTTTTTACAGGTGCCACCATCTTATCAGTTTCTGTTTTTTCAGTTGCTGTTTCTGGATTAGGTTGATCTTCAAAACGTAAGACAAACGTTAAGACAAACGCAATGATAAAGGCAATTCCGGCACCAATTGCACCAGTAATCATCGGTGCAGTATCTTTTGTCTCTGCAGGAATAAAGCCAGGCAAGCTCAACATACTAACCAAGCCAAACGTAAAGTTTTTCACGTGATTCATAGCCACAAATGCACCACCGATACCGCCACCAATACAAGCTGCAATAAATGGTTTTTTCAATGGTAAAGTCACGCCATATACAGTTGGTTCAGTAATTCCAAAAATAGTCGTAATACTTGAAGACAAAGCCAAACCTTTTAGTTTCACATTTTTTGTTAGGAAAAAGACAGCTAAAGCAGCCCCGCCTTGTGCAATAACGGCTGGTAATAACATTGGTACCATCGTATCGCCACCTTGTGTTAAGTTTAACATCATAATTGGTACAAAGCCCCAATGCATACCAAACATTACCAAGACTTGCCACAACGAACCCATTAATAACCCTGCGATAATTGGACTAAAAGCGTAAATTGCGTTGTATCCTTGTCCCAACCAATCGCCGATGACCGTCCCAATAGGACCAATAGCTAAGAAGGTAACAGGTGCCATAATAAGGAACACAGCTAACGGAACGCAGATAATTTGTAGAAAACTCGGAATTACTTTTTTGAAGAAACGTTCCACATAACTTTGTGCAAAAACAGCCAAAATAATTGGTAAAACCGAAGAAGTATAGCCACTTGGCCCAATAATCACTGGAAGACCAGCAAAGCTAATTGTTTTGCCTGCTAAAGCAGTAATGCTGGGATGAACTAAGGCCATCGCCAAAGCAACCGCTAAAAAGGGATTAGTATTGAATTTTTTAGCAGCCGTAAACGCTAACATAATTGGTAAGAAAGTAAATAAGCCATCTGCAATCGAAAAGAGAACAAGATATACGCCTGAAGTGTCAGCTAACCAGCCCATAGTTACAGCTAATGTTAAGAAGCCTTTTAGAACCCCAGCGCCGGCCATTGCACCTAAAAACGGTGTAAAAATAGAAGAAATAATATCAATTAAACGGTTAAAGATATTTCCGCCACTTTCTTTTTCTCTATTATCAGAATCATTACCTAGTCCACTGTTGGCCATCAAATCCTTATAGACATCACTAACGTGACTGCCAATAACCACTTGATATTGTCCTGCACTTTGAACTACCTGAATAACATCTGGGTCAGCATTCAATGCAGCAGTATCTGCTTTATTTTCATCTTTTAGTTTAAAACGTAAGCGTGTAGCACAGTGAACAACACTATTAACGTTGCCTTCGCCCCCAACAGCTTTTAACACACGTGCTGCAATTTCTTGATTTTTACTCATCTCTAGATCCTCATTTCCATTAATTTTTAATATCAAAAAAACCTACATTGAAAAAGAGCCAGATCCTTCTCTTCACAGCTGCGCAGTCTGCGAAAATCGTTATCGGTTTTTTCAATCTAGGTTTTGCCTGCATTATCAGTAACAATCCGCGATTATTGGTTGTTATGCTTTTTTATCATTGACCACTCTTTGGATATGAATGGTTAAATAAATCATTTCCGCTTGATCAATTGGTCGATCATAGCTTTTTAATAAATACTCATTAATACGTTGGACCGCTTGAAACGCCTTAGGATACTTTCCTTGGACCAAAGCAAAAAGAAATTCGTCCTCCTCATCATGCGCTTCTTGTTTTAAATAACGTTGCGCAAAATATTGAAGATGTGTAACAATTCGTTGATAGTTCAATGAATCTTCATCAAACACCTGTCCAAAGTAGCGACTAATAATCGTTAAAATATCACGAACCATCTTGGTTGCTTCCATGGTAACTTCCATATTGCCATTTCCTTGTTCAGCATTCACAATATGAAAAGCAATGAAGCCCGCTTCATTTTCTGAAAATTGAACCCCTAGCTTTTCAGCAATAATCGCTAATGCTTGCTTTGCGATTTCAAATTCTTTAGGATAAAATTTGCGTGTTTCGAATACAAGAGGATTCGGAATATCAATTCCTTCTTTGGCTCGAAGTAACGCATAGTGAATATGATCCGTTAAAGTTAAATAAATATTTGATGAAAGCTCAATCGCTAGCGTTGTTTCTGCTAAATCAACGATTTGTTTGACGACTTCTACTTCTTTGGTGGGGACGTCTTCAAACAGCTGCTGGAATTGCCCTGCCATAGCGGAGTCCTTTAACACGAATTCCTTTTCAACATAATCTGGATTGATCGTGTCTCCAATCTTCTTTTGAAAGGCTAAGCCGCGTCCCATATAAACAATTTCTTCGCCTTGCTCATTTCTTGAAAGCACGACATTATTATTTAAAACTTTTTCAATCCTCATGATGAATGCAACCTCACTTTTTTATAAAAAAAGCCCAGAATCCCTCCACTGATTGTGTTAATGGAAGACTCTGGTTTTGCCTGCAAAGCAGTAACAATCCTTATTTACAAAGTAATAATAGCATGCTTTTTTTTAATATGCAAGCCTTTCCAAAAAAATATTTTTATTTATTTTTTACTCTGTTGATCCATTTTAAAAAAAAGTTTACTAAAAGTAAAAAAAAGACTTGCTTTCTCTTACTTTTTATTAGTAAAATAGAGATGTTGAATTTTTAAACTATTTATTTTAAGGAGATTACACAATGTCAAAATTATTAGTTGTTAAAGCACATCCATTAACAAAAGAAGAATCACGCTCAGTTCGTGCGTTAGAAACATTTTTAGCTTCATACCGTGAAACAAATCCATCAGACGAAATCGAAATTTTAGATGTTTATGCCCCAGAAACAAACATGCCGGAAATCGATGAAGAATTATTATCTGCTTGGGGTGCACTTCGCGCTGGCGCAGCATTTGAAACATTAAGCGAAAACCAACAACAAAAAGTGGCTCGTTTTAATGAATTAACTGATCAATTTTTATCTGCAGACAAAGTAGTAATTGCTAATCCAATGTGGAACTTAAACGTACCGACACGCTTAAAAGCTTGGGTAGATACAATCAACGTTGCTGGAAAAACATTCCAATATACTGCAGAAGGACCAAAACCTCTAACAAGTGGTAAAAAAGCCTTACACATCCAATCAAATGGCGGCTTCTACGAAGGAAAAGATTTTGCTTCTCAATACATTAAAGCGATTCTAAACTTTATTGGTGTTGAGCAAGTCGACGGATTATTCATCGAAGGAATCGATCATTTCCCTGATCGCGCGGAAGAACTTTTAAATACTGCCATGACCAAAGCAACTGAATACGGTAAAACATTCTAAATTTTCCGAGTGATTTACATCAAAAAGAGACAAGCAGTTCATTCACTGCTTGTCTCTTTTGTTACGTAGATTCTTGTTGATCTGGCTTATCTTCATCATACAAACCGGAAACGATTTGGTACCACTCAAAAATGTGTGTAATTATCACCTTAGCTGCGGCATAAACAGGAATTCCTAAAATCACCCCGACAATCCCAAATAGTTTACCAGACGTTAATAAAACAACCAAAATGGTGACTGGATGAATGGATAACTGACTGCCTAGGACAAGTGGTGAAATAAACCGACCTTCGACCGTTTGCTCAATGGCAAAAACAATCAAGACTTTAATTAACAAGGCTGGCCCACTGACAATTCCTAAAAAGACTGCTGGAATCATGGCTAAAAATGACCCTAAATAAGGGATTAAATTTAAAAAGCCTGCTGCAATACCTAAAGTGACTGCATAATCTAAGCCAATGACAGAAAAACCAATCATAAACATAATTGCCACTGCGAAAGCGACAGTTAACTGTCCTCTAATATAAGAAGAGACTTGATCATTGACTTCTGCAAGAACTTTTAAGGTTGGTTTACGCATCTTCACTGGTAAAAACTTCATTAAATATGGCGCTAAGTTTTTGCCATCTTTCAGTAAATAAAATAGAATAAACGGCATCGTAATGATGGCGACAAAGATCGTAGCCACCGCCCCAAAGAAATTACCAATTCCTTGTACTGTGAACGTTGAGACGTTTTTAATGATGGTACCTAACGAACTGACAACTTTATCGCCTGCCGCTTCAAGTTGTTCTCTAAATTGCGCGAAAAGTGGATCACTTAATATTTCCTGCGATTTTTGATCAATTGTATCAATATATTGAGGAAAATGATTCACAAAGCTGACAGATTGCTCACGAATTTTAGGAACGATTACAATACCACCCCAAATGAGTAGTGCCACAATTAAAATAAATAGGCCGATAATACTCCAGACACGTGAGATTTGTTTTTTCTCTAAATAATCGACAATTGGATTTAATAAATAATATAAAATCCCCGCCATAATTACTGGTAAGCCGACAACGCCGAAAAACTGCCAGACGGGCTTAAATAAATAAGAAACTTTCGTAAAAGTTAGAATAATTAACAGCACCAATAAGACAATCAGTAAGGCTGTTACTACTTGATTATTTAAAAACCAACGCCAAAACCAAGACAGGCGTTTATCAGTCGTTTGTTTTTTATCCATTGATTCACGCTCCATTTACTAAATAATCAATTGTTGTTCCAATAGTTATCTTTGGTAACTGATGGGGCGTTAAATAAACACCATTTCGGATAACATCATCCTCATCGGTTGGTGCATCAGCAAAGATTAAAGTGCTGTGAGCGATACTCTGCAAGTTACTATTGGCAAAAGAACCCACTTTTGTGATTGTATAGTTTGTATCGCCAATTTTCAGATGATCTCCTTCTGCCAAGGTAACTTGGTCTTTTTCTGGGAATGATTGAATAACTGCATGTTGCTTCAAGGTATCGGTAGCAGTTTCTCCAAAAAGAATAATCATTTTTTCTGAATCATCGATTGCATGTTTGCCTATTTCTGTTACGGTTGCTTGCATCTTCCATCCCACTCCTTCATTATCTTACTTCTATTATTATAGCATAGAATAAAATAGATATTCAGGAAAAAGAAAAGGCGGTGAACAATCGTCAATTGACTTTTGTTCACCGCCTTAAAATAAGTTTTTATTTAAAGAAGTTCATAATATGAGTCCAAATTTTTTCATCAAAGACATCCATTGGATTCCCATTTCCAATCAAACCATAACCAATCATTGTTCCCACAACAAATAAGATAATGACTAACGAAATGACCACTAGAATTTTCAATAATGTTACTAAAATATAACGAAATGAACTCATACGTTTGACTCCTTTAGATTACTGTCGTTGCTTGTTTTTCTTCAATTTTTTCATCATTGACACGTTCAACGTTCGCGCCTAATTTTTGAAGTTTTTTATGGAACTCATAATAGCCACGATCTAAATATTTCAAATTAGAGACACGTGTAATGCCATTTGCACGTAACCCTACTAAAATCAATGCGGCAGCTGCCCGTAAATCAGTGGCTTCCACTGCTGCTCCTTGTAACTCGTTGCCACCATTAATAACGGCAATGTTGCCGTCAATTTTTAAGTCAGCGTTCATTCGACGCATTTCCTCTAAGTGTTGGTAACGATTTTCAAAGACTGTTTCTGTCACGATGCTTGTTCCTTCAGCAAACATTTGGATCGCTGTCATTTGCGCTTGCATGTCTGTTGGGAAACCAGGATGCGGCATTGTCTTAACATCTGTTGGTTTTAGATGTTTTGGTCCAATTACACGGATGCCGTTTTCTTCTTCTTCAATGATTGCACCCATTTCAGTTAATTTAGAAATTAGCGGACGATTATGTTCAGAAATTGCTTCTTCAATTAAAACATTGCCCTCAGTCATTGCTGCAGCTACCATGAACGTACCTGCTTCAATTCGATCTTGAACGATTGAATGCTCTACGGCATGTAATTTATCGACGCCTTCGATACGCATCGTTTCTGTTCCAGCACCGATAACATTGGCACCCATTTTGTTTAAAATGTTTGCTAAGTCAACGATTTCAGGTTCACGAGCAACGTTTTCAATGATGGTTGTTCCTTTCGCACGAACAGCAGCCATCATAATGTTTTGCGTAGCGCCGACACTTGGGAAGTCTAAGTAAATAGTGTTACCGATTAGTTCATCCGCAATTGCTTCAATGTAACCATTTTTTTGGATGATTTTTGCACCTAATGCTTGGAAGCCTTTTAAGTGTAAATCAATTGGTCGTTTGCCAATGGCACAGCCACCTGGCATTGCCACTTTGGCATGACCATTACGAGCCAATAAAGGTCCCATTACAACGATAGAAGCACGCATTTTACTAACGTACTCATAGTTTGCTTCGATCCCTAAAGGTTGTGTTGCGTCTATTGTTACTTCATTCGCGTCTTCATCAAAATCAATGGCTACATTCAAATGCTTAATTACTTGATTCATTGTAAATACATCAGATAAAATTGGTACATTTTTTAAAGTAGTAACGCCTTCTTCAGCTAAAAGAGTAGCTGCTAAAATTGGTAAAACAGCGTTTTTGGCGCCTTCAATTTTTACAGTTCCTTCTAATTTTGTATTACCACCATGAACAATAATTTGTTCCATTTTGTTCCCCCCAAAAAAATGAGAATAGGTATTCCTATTCAAAATCTTTACTATTATACCATTATTCAACTAAAAATTGTACCTTTTTTTATTTTTCAATTTTTAAGGAAAATACACAATGAAAAGATTTCGACAAAGCGCAATCAATTCTAAAGCAAACGAGCTAACTGTGTATCCGATAGCGATGGCGAAAAATACCATCAGCATTCTAATTTGCGGTGTAAATTGGGTTTTGAAAAATTGCTCAATACGCAATGATTGCAACGCCCAAAAACTTATGTAAATGAACATAAGATGACTAACGATTCGAACAATAGCATCTACTCCATAGTATTGCATAAGGAGCCTCCTTTTTTCTAACGTAGGAACATTTTATCACAAAATAATAAAAACCGATAATTAATCCACTTGAAATGCCAAAATTTGACACTATTTATTAAAAAATACGAAGAAATAGAGTTTAAGGCACCTGACTCAATAGCAAGCGCCTTAAACTCTACAAAAGTGACTGAATCCTTCAGCCTTTTTTACCCATGTTTCGATACGTTGATCCGGTTGATTGCACGATGCAAAGCAACAGTCGCACGACGTAGTTGATCGCGGTCATCTTTTGCTTTGGCTTCTTCAATTAAACGTTCTGCTCGTTGTTTTGCTCGTTCAGCACGAGGTACATCGATATCTCGTTCACGTTCGGCACTATCGGCAATAATAGAAACGACATTATCACGGACTTCCATGATACCACCATTTACAGCTACCCAGTCAACATGTGTATCTGAATCGGTCCGTTTGATGCGGACTTCATCAATCGCTAGCGGAACGATGATTGGCGCATGTTTTGGTAAAATACCAATTTCACCATCTGTTGTTTTCGCCACAACGATTTTTGCATGGTGGTCATAAACTAGACCATTAGGCGTTACTACATTCACAGTAAGACTATCCATTGTGTTTGCCGCCTTTCTAGTAGTTTAATTGTTTCGCTTTTTCGATGGCATCTTCAATTTTACCGACACTACGGAAGGCTTCTTCTGGCAGATTATCATGTTTACCTTCAAGAATTTCTTTAAAGCCACGAACTGTTTCCGCAACTGGTACATAAGAACCAGGTTGACCTGTAAATTGTTCAGCAACGTTAAAGTTTTGAGATAAGAAGAATTGAACACGGCGTGCGCGACCAACAAGTACTTTTTCGTCATCTGATAATTCGTCCATCCCTAAAATAGCGATGATATCTTGTAATTCACGGTAACGTTGTAAAATATGTTGCACTTCGGTAGCCACTTCGTAGTGTTCTTCTCCAACAATTTCAGGAGCCAAGGCACTAGAAGATGAAGCTAACGGATCTACCGCTGGATAAATCCCTTGTTCGGTTAATTTACGTTCCAAGTTAGTTGTTGCATCCAAATGGGCAAACGCTGTTGCTGGCGCTGGATCGGTATAGTCATCGGCTGGAACATAGATTGCTTGAATAGAGGTAATTGATCCTTTTTTCGTTGAAGTAATCCGTTCTTGTAATTGTCCCATTTCAGTCGCTAAGGTTGGTTGGTAACCAACGGCTGACGGCATCCGACCTAAAAGGGCAGAAACTTCTGAACCGGCTTGGGTGAAACGGAAAATGTTATCAATAAATAATAGCACGTCTTGTCCTTCCACATCACGGAAATATTCAGCAATCGTTAACCCAGTTAAGGCCACACGCATCCGTGCACCTGGCGGTTCGTTCATTTGACCAAAAACCATGGCTGTTTTTTCAATAACGCCTGAATCTTTCATTTCATAGTACAGATCGTTCCCTTCACGTGTCCGTTCACCAACACCAGTAAAGACGGAAATCCCTCCATGTTCTTGGGCAATATTATGAATTAATTCTTGAATTAAGACGGTTTTACCAACACCGGCACCACCGAAAAGTCCGACTTTACCACCTTTTAGATAAGGTGCTAATAAGTCAATAACTTTAATCCCTGTTTCTAAAATTTCATTACTGGTACTTAATTCATCAAATGCTGGCGCTTTTTTATGAATCCCACTACGTTCAGCATCTGCAGGGAATGGCGCTTCTAAGTCAATTGTGTCTCCTAAAACGTTAAACACACGACCTAATGTATCTTTACCAACAGGAACTGAAATTGATTTTCCTGTATCGATAACTTCCATTCCACGTTGTAAACCATCTGTCGATTCCATGGCGATAGAACGAATCACTCCATCACCTAGTTCTAAAGCGACTTCAAGTACTACTTTTTGTTTTGCTTCGCCATTTTTATAAACGACTAAAGCGTTGTTAATATCGGGTAAGGATTGATCTAATGAAAATTCCACGTCAACAACGGGACCGATTACTTGAACAATCTTTCCTGAACTCATAATTTCTTTCCTCCAGTCTTCATAAAGTCACACGCTTTGAACGTTTTTATAATTTTATAAACGTTCAAACGTAAGACTAGATTATTCTAGTGCAGCTGCACCAGCAACAATTTCTGTAATTTCTTGGGTAATCGCCCCTTGACGAGCACGGTTATAAGAAATTGTTAAATCGCTAATAATATTTTGCGCATTGTCAGTGGCTGTTTTCATGGCGGTCATCCCAGCAGCATGTTCTGCTGTTTTCGCATCAATGATCGCCCCATAGATTAAGCTTTCTGCATATTGTGGTAATAATTGATCCAAGATTGCTTCAGGTGAAGGCTCTAAAAGATATTCTTGTTCGTAAGAGGTCGCCTCTGATGGATCTAAATCAGTAATTGGCAACATTTTTTCCACACGAAACTGACTCGTTAGTGAGTTAACGTGGTGATTATAACAAACATACAATTCATCAAACACTTCGTTTTGGTACATAGTCGTTGCCGTTGTCACAATCTTACGGACTTCTTCAAACGTTGGTTGATCCGTTAAGCCTCTTAGCTCATAGGAAACATCGATTCCGCGTGCTTTAAAGAAATCCGCCCCTGTACCACCAATGGCGATTAAGGCATATTCTTTATTAGAATCATGGTCTTCTTGAATCATACTCATGGTTTGTTTTAAGATTGAGCTATTGTAGCCACCAACTAACCCTTTGTCAGAAGTGATAACGATATAGCCTGTTTTTTTGACAGGTCGTTGTGCTAACATCACATGATAGTTCCCTTCACTAAGAGAAGATTGTTCTGTTTCACGTAATTCACTTAACTGAGCAGCTACTAAATGCGTAACGACACTACGAATTTTTGAAGAATATTCTTGAAAGCTTTTAGAGGCGCCTTCTGACTTGGTCAATTTGGCTGCAGAAACCATTTGCATCGCTTTGGTAATTTGGCTTGTCTTTTTTGTTGATGCAATGCGTTGTTTGATTTCGTTTAATGAAGCACCCAATGTCGCTCACCTCTCTTATGCGTTATCGATTTTTTCTAAAGCTTCTTTGGCTGAATCTCCGCTATTGTTTGCCGCTGCAAACATTTCAGAAAACTCTGTAATCGCTGCATCTAATGCATCAGTATCTGGTAAGTCTTTCGTTGTACGAATGGTTTCCAATAAGTCTGCATGTTTGCCATCAAAATAATCGAATAAATCTTGTTCAAAGTGTAAAATTTTATCTACGCTCACGCTATCTAAAAAGCCGTGTGTTAACGCATATAAAATTAAGACTTGTTTTTCTACAGGCAGTGGCGCATGTAGTTTTTGTTTTAAAATTTCTACCGTACGACGACCACGGTTTAATTTAGCTTGTGTTGCCGCATCTAAATCAGAGCCAAATTGTGTAAAGGCTTCTAACTCACGGTAACTAGCTAAGTCTAAACGAAGCGTTCCGGCAACTTTTTTCATTGCTTTGATTTGCGCTGATCCTCCAACCCGAGAAACAGATAACCCAGCATCAACGGCTGGACGAGTGCCTGCATAGAACAAGTCGCTTTCTAAGAAAATTTGTCCATCAGTGATTGAAATAACGTTTGTTGGAATATAAGCAGAAATATCGCCTGCTTGTGTTTCAACGAATGGTAAGGCTGTCATTGAGCCGCCACCTAATTCATCACTTAATTTAGCTGCACGTTCTAATAAACGTGAGTGTAAATAGAAGACATCCCCTGGATAAGCTTCACGACCTGGTGGACGGCGTAATAGTAGAGAAAGTTCACGATAAGCCACGGCTTGTTTTGATAAGTCATCAAAAATAATTAAGACGTGTTTGCCGTTATACATGAATTCTTCACCCATTGCAGTTCCTGCATATGGTGCAATGTAAAGTAATGGTGCTGGTTGTGAAGCCCCTGCAGTCACAACGATTGTATAATCTAAGGCACCAAATTTACGAAGTGTTTCTACTTGGTTACGAACAGTAGATTCTTTTTGACCAATCGCTACATAAATACAAATTACATCTTGTCCTTTTTGGTTAATAATTGTATCAATTGCAATCGATGTTTTCCCTGTTTTACGGTCTCCAATAACTAATTCCCGTTGTCCACGACCAATTGGTACGAGGGCATCAATGGCTTTTAAGCCAGTTTGCATTGGTTCAGCAACAGATTGACGTTGCATAACACCGGGAGCTGTTGCTTCCACAGGACGTGTTTTGTCTGTTTTAATTTCGCCTAAACCATCTAATGGTTGACCTAATGGATTAACAACACGGCCAATCAAAGCTTCCCCAACGGGTACTTCCATGATTTTGCCTGTGCGTTGTACTTTATCTCCTTCACGAATGGTTTCAAAATCGCCAAGGATAATAATCCCTACATCATTTGTTTCTAAGTTTTGTGCCATTCCGTATGAACCGTTTGAAAACTCAACAAGTTCTCCACTCATGGCATTTTCTAAACCGTGGGCGCGGGCAATTCCGTCACCGACGTAAGTGACTGTTCCAACTTCTTCAACAGCAAGCTGTTGTTGATAGTTTTCGATTTGTTCTTTAATCAAGGCACTGATTTCTTCTGCTTTGATAGCCATTCAATTCACCTCTTTGTAGTCCTAAAGATTATTTTAATAACTTCTGCTGCATATGTTCTAATTGTTTGCGGATGCTGCCATCGATTACTTGATGGTTTGCTTCAATAACCACTCCGCCGACAATTGACGGGTCAATTAAATTGACTAAATGCGCTTGTTCATACCCTAATAATTGGGCAGCTTTTTCTTCCATTGCTTGATGTTGTTCTTTTGATAAAGGAATGGCTGTTGTCACTGAACCCAAAATTAGTCCTTGGTGCTCATCATAACGTCGTTCATATTCATCAATCATCAAGAGCAGATCGTACATGCGACGATATTCGTAAACCACTCGCAAAAAGTTTTGCATCATTTCACTAAAACCTGTTACTAGTTTTTCCATGATGCTGTCTTTTTCATAAGGCTCTAAGCGATCATCACTTAAAATATCGCCAATACCAGGTACTTGGTGATAGACTTCGCGAAGCGTCAATAATTCTTGATAAATTGCTTCAGCTTGGTTCTTTTCAACTGCCAACTCAAACAAAGCCTTGCCGTAGCGTTTACCAACTGTATATTTATCTAGTTTCATTTGCTTTACCTAAACTTTCAATATAAGAATCAATCAATGCTTCATGTGCATCTGGTGTTAATTCTTTATTTAAAATTTTGGCTGCAATTTGAAGAGAAAGATCTGCCACTTCATTTTTTACTGAAGACAATGCTTCTTCACGTTCTTGAGAAATATCTGTCCGAGCTTTTTCGCGTAAGCGAGTAACTTCCGCAGTTGTTTCTTTTAATGTTTTTTGGCGAGTCTGTTCTCCACTTTCTTTCGCGTTTTTAATAATTTCAGCTGCTTCTGATCTGGAAGAAAGTAATTGTTGTTGACGTTCTTTTTCCATTTTCGCTGCTGCTACGCGAGATTGTTCTGCAGAGTCTAAATCGTTGGCAATTTTTTCTTCACGTTGTGTCAAAATATCTACGATTGCTCCCCATGCATATTTCTTTAATAAGAGCATCAAGATTAAAAATGCACCACTGACAACAATCATCGTGCCTAGTGTGGTACTAGGAGCCGTTTCACCGACTACCAATATAGTAAGTAGCATGAAGTCTCAACTTCCTTTCTTGCAAAAATCGATTTAGCTTCTTCAACTGCTTTATCACCAGCTATTGAAAAGGCTAAAGATAGAAGAAAGCAGTGACGGTCCCGATAATAATCAGCGTCCTGCCTCCATTTTATTGCTTATCTGAATAAAAGTAATAAAGAAACAACGACACCTAAAATTGGCACAGCTTCGATTAAAGCGACCCCGATAAACATTGTTGTTCTTAATTGACCAGACATTTCTGGTTGACGAGTCATTGACTCGATTGTTTTTGAAATAACTTGTCCGTTACCGATAGCGGCTCCGATAGCTGAACCGAAAATTGCAATTGCTGCTGCGATAAAATTTAATCCTTCCATTGTGTAAAATCCTCCTAAAAGATAATTTTTGTCCTTCGTATTTCTTGATTATTCTTCTGTTTCAATTTTGTGTGACATATAAACCATTGAAAGTGTCACAAAGATAAACGCTTGGATACATCCAATAAAGATTGAGAATGCTACCCAAATCATTTCTAGCGGAATTGCTAGTGGGATAACCCATAATCCGACGCTTGCTACGGTTCCAGCAATCAAGCCCAAGAGAACTTCGCCGGCAAAAATGTTTCCGTACAAACGCAAGCCTAATGTTAATAGATTCGTGAATTCTTCCATTAATTTTACCGGTAGTAAGAAACCAACGGGTCTTAAATAACTATTAACTAGATAGCCTTTAAAACCAAAGCGTTTCATACCAAAGAAGTGTGTTAAGACAATCATCATCATCGCTAACGTTAAGGTTACGATTGGATCGGCGGTTGGACTTTTCCAAACGCTGAGATCGTCGCCCACAACGATTTTTGTAACGAGACCCAAGATGTTTGAAACAAGTACAAACATGAAGAGGGTAAACGCCATTAAATGAAAATTGCTCACTTCTTTACGAGGTAAATTGTCTGTAATGATTCCACGAATAAAATCCACTAACCATTCGATGACCGTTTGTTTGCCTTTAGGTCGTAGCTTCATATTTCTCGTACAAGCATAGACAAAGGCGAAAACAATGATACACGTCAACAGCACCATCAAAACAATGGTTCCATCAAACCAAATTGGTCCGATATTGAAGAGTAATTTCTTCTCTTCCAAATCAATTCACCTCTTTTCCAACAATCTTTCAGAAGTTTCATCCTACTCCTGAGTGATAATCCCTGGCAAAGCTATCGTACCACCACTTGTTGATAATTTACAAATAGTTTACTTTTAAAATTTCATGTGTTGAAAATTGGTTGGAAAACCTTTTCCATAAACCAATCTAATGCAGGGTGGTACTGCTTTCCGAAGCGATTAAAAAATGAATCATTTACATTCATTTACTCAACACTTACCAGATTTTACACCTAATCCGAAGAAAGGCAAGCAAATATGCGAAAAAGAATAAATTTACATTTTTAACGTCGGTTATTTTTTAATGTTCGGCTGATTTGTCGGTCAACTTCCTTACGTTTCAAGTCTTCACGCTTGTCGTACTGCTTTTTCCCTTTAGCTAAACCAATCAAAACTTTGGCATAGCCGTCTTTAATATAGACCTTTAAAGGTACTAATGTGATACCTGTATTTTTGGTTTCGCCGATTAACTTATTAATTTGTTTTTTGTGTAATAATAATTTTCTGGTACGTAATGGGTCATGATTAAAAATATTGCCTTGTTCATATGGACTAATATGAACATTATACAAAAAGGCTTCTCCGTTTCGAATTCGTGCAAAACCATCTTTTAAATTGATACGACCATTTCGAATAGATTTGATTTCTGTTCCTTGTAAAACAAGACCTGCTTCAACCGTATCGATAATTGAATAATCATGTCTAGCTTTGCGGTTTTGTGCGATTAATTTTCCTTCCCCTTTTGGCATAAGCGACCTCCTCTACTTCTTCTTTTTCCCTTTTTTATTTTTTTGTTTCATTGCTTCTTTATAAAAAGGTTGTTTTTTGCCTTTGCCTTTTTTCTTATTTTTCTTTTTCTTACCATCAAATGATTCATCTTTTTTATTTCTTCGTTGATTATTTGAACGAGTTGAAGAATTGGCTTTACCTTTTTTACGTCCTTTTGGTCCTTCGACTGGTGCGACTTCCTCAGCTGAAATCAATTCAAAATCAACTTCTCTTGTTTCTGGATCAGCTTTTTCAACACGGATTTGAACTTTCTGACCAATTTTCAAAGTCATTCCCGTCCGTTCACCAACTAACGCCATATGATTTTCAATAAAGTGGAAATAATCTTGTTTTAAGTTGTTCACGTGAATTAAGCCTTCTATTGTATTAGGCAGTTCCACAAAGATACCAAATTTTGTGACTGAGCTGATGATCCCGTCATACGTTTCTCCCACTTTATCTACCATAAATTCGGCTTTCTTCATGGCGTCCACTTCACGCTCTGCATCAACTGCGCGACGTTCCATACTTGAACTATGATTGGCAATTTCTGGTAATGCTTCGTTCCATTTTTCTTGATTTTTTTCAGATTGATCTTGGCTATAGCTACGAATCAAACGATGCACAATTAAATCTGGATAACGACGTATTGGTGAAGTGAAATGCGTATAATATTCAGCAGCCAACCCATAGTGTCCGTAGTTGTCTTCTGAGTATTTCGCTTGTTGCATACTTCTTAGCAACATCGTATTGATAACCACTTCTTCCGGCTTATTTTCAACTTGCTCTAAAACTTTTTGTAAATCTTTCGGTGAAATGTTTTCTTTTGTTCCTTTAACAAGAATGCCAAGTACTGCAGCAAAGTCAAAGAAACGTTGCATTTTTTCTTCTTTTGGTTGTTCATGAATCCGATAAATGAATGGCAGTTTTAAGTCATGATAATGACGCGCCACAGTTTCATTCGCTGCCAACATAAAGGATTCAATTAATCGTTCACCCACACCACGCGTGCGTAAAAGAATATCTTGGGGATGACCATTTTCATCAACTAGGACTTTGGCTTCACGATCTTCAAAAGAAATCGCACCACGGCGCATACGCATCTCTTCTAATATATGGTGCAGCTCGCCCATCTCTTTAAACATGGGAACTAGCTCTTTGTAGCGTTCTAACGTTTCAGGTTTTTGCTCTTCTAAAATTTCATTGACTGCTGTATAGGTCATTCGTTCCGTTGTTTGGATTACACTTTGGAAAATTTCATGCGAAATAACTTCTCCTTCTGGTGTAATTTCCATCTCACAACTCATGGTTAAACGTGGAACATGTGGGTTTAGCGAACAAATCCCATTTGATAATCGCTGCGGAATCATTGGCACAACACGGTCTGTCAAATAGACACTTGTGCCACGTTCATACGCTTCCATATCCAATTGGCTTCCTTCAGTTACATAATAAGAAACATCTGCAATATGCACCCCTAAAAAGAAATTGCCATTTGCTAACTTTTGTACCGTTACCGCATCATCTAAATCTTTTGCATCTTCTCCATCAATCGTCACAATCAACTGATCACGTAAATCCCGACGACCGACTAAATCGCTTTCTGCAATAGTTTCTGGTACTTGGTCCGCTTCAGCTAAAACTTCATCAGGAAATGCTGTGGGAATTCCATGAGCCACCACGATTGATAAAATATCCATTCCTGGATCATTTTTATGACCAATCACTTGTTTGACTAGTCCTTCCATACTCGTTGGATATTCTTGATCTGGATAATAGGTAATTTCAGCAATGACAATGCTACTATCTACTGGCTTAATCCCTTCAGGTGCAATTGATACAGTATACTGATTCAATTTCTTATCTTTGGGAATCATGTAGCCATACAGTCCCATTTCTGCCATTTCTTCTTCACTATATGCCACAAATTCTCCGACAACTTGGCTCACTGCTCGCTCTTTAATTTCTTTGACTTTACCTTCTGCGCCGCGATCTGAAAAAGGATCCGCATGTTGGATCACATCGATTAAAACCGTGTCCCCATCCATTGCAAAGTTCGTTGCCTCTTTCGGAATATAAACATCTGGTTCTTCAGGATCGATGGTCACGAAACCAAAGCCTCGTTCATTTGCACGAAACGTTCCTTCTATTAATAAGTCTTTCATCGGTAACAGGACTTTGCCTTTTTTGTTGAAACTAACTGACTTTTCTCGTTCCATTTGTGCAATGGTTTGCACTAAAATTTTAAAATCTGAACTTTTTTCTAAATTCAAGCCTTGTGCAATTTCTTCCATTGAAAAGCTTTTCTTTTTTTGGCTTTCCATGAAATGTAAAATTTGCTCTTTAATTGTTTGTTTTGTCATTATTTCTCCTCATTCCAAGGTAGTGTTGCTAAAAATTGCACCACATCTTGCTCTAATTGTTTATGTTCTCCACTCACCGTAATGACATGTCCGCTGTTTGGGTACCATTGTAAGGTCACACGTGCTTGTGTTAGCGCTTGGGCCGTTTGATAGACGCCCATTGGCTCAATCATTTCATCTTTGCCAGCTTGCGCTAAGAAAAGAGGTGCGTGGATTTTGTTTAGTTTGTCAGCCGTCTGACTAGCAATCGTTTCAATCGCTCCTAATTGTTGTTTGACTCGTTGCTCAATCGATTGCAACCGGCTTTGTTGTTCCTCTGCAGGAACTTCTGCGATTTTCATCACGTTTTCTGCGTATAATACAAAATTTTCTGGGACTTTATTTGCGACAGGGTAGATCGGTGAACAGAAAAATCCACCACCAATTAATCCTGTTAATTGTTCCGTTAATGCATGCATACTGAAAATCCCGCCCATTGATAAACCAAAAATGGCAATTTCTTGATAGCCTCTTTCTCTCAAAAAAGCGACTGCTTCTTGTGTATCTTGCCACCATTGTTCCGTTGTTTGATCTAAAATATCTTCAGGAACTAGCGTGCCATGTCCTGAAAAATTAGGCGAATAGACAGTATAATTTTCTTTTTCTAAACGTCTGCTTAACATCCGTACATCATTACTGCTGCCAGAATAAGCGTGTAATAAAAGGACCGCCCGTTTTCCTTTTTCTGAAAATAACGGCTTCGGTAAATTGATTTTTTTTGCCACTTCGCTCACCTCAGCTTCATTCTATCATATTCTCAAAAGAAAACCTTCCGAAATGATAAGTTTCAAAGACTTTTTCAGAAAGAAAAAGAACAGAAAAATAAGTGTCCGCACTCATCTCTCTGTTCTAAACTTGTCATTTTAAAAGATTACGTACTTATTTTGAAGATAAGAACGCCAAAACAAATAATAAAATCATCCAAATTGCGCCAAGAACTGCTGTTGAGCGTTGCATAACAGCTTCAAAACCGCGCGCTTTTTGCTTCCCAAATAATTTATCTGCACCGCCAGTGAAGGCACTTGCTGCACTGTTTTGTTTGCTTGGTTGCATCATAACAGTAATGACGATTAAAACAGATAAAATGATGACCAACGTTAAGATTAGATTATACATGCGTTAATTCTCCTTTTTATACAAATATGCGAAATTCATCTACTTTAATGTAGCATATTTTATCTGTAAACACCAGTGAAATTTAATGTCTTTCCTTATTTGTCTCTAATAGCAACAGCCGCAAGTAGGAATCAGATTTCTACTTGCGGCTGTTGCTAGCTTCTTTTTTATTTTCTCAATACGTCTCCGTATTCAGGTTTAGTATCAAATTCTTTTTTGGCAAATGGACATAGCGGAATAATTTTTTTATGCTCTTTTCTCGCTTTTTCAACACCGGCTAAAACAAGTTTTTCAGCTAATTTTTGTCCACGATAAGTTGGATCAACAAACGTATGATCAATAATCATCATGCTTTCGCCAGCATCTGACCAAGTCATTTCACCAATTTCTTGGTTTTCATCGTTATATAGAGCAAAACGATTGTTTTCTTCTTTAATTTGCATATTCGTTCCCTGCTTTCCGAATATATTTTAGAGCACCACTTGGACATGAATCTACCACAATCATGTCATTTTCAACACTTCCGTTATCTGGAATAATCCATGGTTTCCGACCAACTTCAAAGACTTCTGGATTTCCGCGAACACAATTACCAATATGTTCACAAATATCTTTATTATAAAAGATATCAATTCCTTCCCCCGTATATTTACGGTAGCTTTCTTTTAATAGTTGTTCTTCCGTGACTGGTTGCCCATCTATTTGGTTTCCTTTCATTGCACAATCTCTCCCCTGTAACTTATTAATATTAAAAACGTACCTTTATTTTACCACTAAGCTGGACATTCAGGCAATTAATTGTTCCACCTTACTTGCCAATTCGACGAGCACGCAAAGCAGATAAGATTGACACAGTGTCCACGACTTCTTGTAGCATAGCCCCGATTAGCGCCGGAATGATCCCGGTACTAGCAATTAGCATTAGTAAAACGCAGATAAAAATTCCGATTAATACAGATTGTTTGGCAATTTTCATGGTATCTTGGGCAATTTCGACCGCTTGGCTGACTTTACTTAAGTCATCTTTTAAAATAACAACGTCAGCAGTTTCACTAGCCGCAGTAGCTCCATGAGCGCCCATAGCAATACCTACGTCTGCAACAGCAAGCGAAGGTGCATCATTTACACCATCTCCTACCATGATGACTGGATGATTTTCTTTAGGCAATTCTTTTAAAATGGTTAACTTATCTTGTGGTAAACATTCCCCATGTACTTCGGTAATTCCTACTTCTGCAGCAATCGTTTCTGCGACGGATTCTTGATCCCCCGTCAGCATTAAAATTCGTTGAAGATGTAATTGGTGTAATTTTTCCATAGTCTCTTTTGCTTCTGGGCGTACAGTGTCTGTAAAAGTAATTCGGCCTAAATATGTGCCATTACGTGAAATATGAATAGTCGTTTTATCAATTTTTTCAGTTGCTTGAGACTCTTGTGTCACAAAATTCTTTTTACCTACCCGTATCTCAGCACCATCCACAAATGCCTTCACGCCAGCACCAGAAACTTCTGCTAGATCTGTAATATTTTTTAATGGGACATCTTGCTTTCTGGCATAAGCAACAATTGATCTAGCTAAAATATGACTTGATTCTTGTTCCACGCTTGCTGCCAATCCCACTAATTCAGCAGCAGTTATTTCAGCATTGATTGGTTGGACTTGATCAACAGAAAGTTGTCCTTGCGTAATCGTGCCTGTTTTATCAAACGCAATCGTTTTTGCAGAAGCTAATTTTTCGACCATCGTTCCCGATTTAATAACGACCCCATGACGACTTGAACGACCCATCCCTGCCACTAAAGCAATTGGGGCAGATAGAATTAAAGGACACGGCGAAGCAACAACTAAGACTTCCGCAAAACGTGTCGGACTTTTTGAAACAAACCAAGCAACACCTGCAATTAAGTAGGCAATTAGTGTAAAAGGTACCGCATAGCGGTCTGCTAAACGTACAAAATGAGCTGGACGCGCCGCAGATTCTTTCACTAAGTTCACAATCGTTTGATATTGACTGTCGGCTACAGTTTTTTCAGCAACCATTTTCAAAGAGCCATCACCATTCACGGAACCCGACATTAATTCATCCTCAGGATTTTTTTCAATTGGTTTTGATTCTCCTGTTAATGAAGATTCATCGACTGTTGATGTCCCAGTTTTTACCAAGCCATCAACTGGAACTAGTTCCCCTGGTTTTACTACTAATTCATCGCCAACATTGATTTCCTCAACAGAAACATCTTCTAAATTTTCGCCATTCAAGCGATGAGCTTTTTGTGGCGAGTTATCCAATAATGACTTCAGCTCTTGGTTAGCTTTTCCAGCGGCATAGTCTTCTAATGAATCACCACCAGTCAACATAATTAAAATCATCAAACTGGCCCAGTATTCTCCCACAGCTAAGGTTGCAACGATAGCGGTAATCGCTAAAATATCGACACCATATTTTCCTTCACGTAAGGTTTGAATCATTTCCCAGAACATCATTAACGCCATTACAGAACCTGTTATTAAAATAATGCCATACGCCCAATTCGGCTGATGTAAAATAAATTCAAATAATAATGCCAAAACTCCTGTTATAATTGTAATCCCCAATTTTGTTACATGCTTCATCTCTTTTTCTCTCCCATCATTCACTTTACATTATTGAGCGTACCTTTTCTGTTTTGAAAAAGAAAGTGAAAACGCCTAAATGAAAACGACTTTCATTATCATGGGATAGTTGCTGTAGCAACGTTTACTTTCTGAAAAGTAGTTATGTAAAAAAACACAGACCATCGTTCATTCGCCGATGGTCTGTGTTTTTATTTCCAAAAATCATCAAAAATTGTAATGGGTAAATGCCGTTTGTGTTGTCCTTTTTTATACCAGTTTTCAATTGTTTGTTGATCTGTTTCCGAGACTTTTTTGCCTTCCAAATAGTCATCAATGGCATCATACGTGACACCTAAGGCAACTTCATCTGCAACTAACGGTTTGTCATCTTCTAGATCAGCTGTTGGTATTTTTAGATACAAGGCTTCTGGTGCCCCAAGTTCTTTCAGCAAAGCTTTTCCTTGGCGCTTATTTAAACGAAATAACGGTAAAATATCCGCTCCGCCATCGCCATATTTGGTGAAGAAAGCTGTGACATTTTCGGCTGCGTGGTCTGTGCCAATTACTGCGCCAGCATTTTCGCCAGCTACTGCATATTGTGTAATCATACGTTGACGTGCTTTCATGTTCCCTTTATTAAAATCGCTAATTTGAACGCCAGCGTTTTCTAGCGAACCAACCATTGCATCCACTGCTGGTTTAATATCCACTCGTAAAGAAACATCTGGCTGGATAAAGGCTAGCGCGGCTTGTGCATCAGCTTCATCTGCTTGCTCACCGTATGGAAGGCGAATCGCAATAAATTGATACGACATATCTCCTGTTTCTTCGCGCATTTCAGTCATCGCTAATTGTGCTAAGCGCCCAGCTAATGTTGAATCTTGTCCGCCACTAATTCCCAAGACAAAGGTTTTTAAAAAAGGATGTTTAGTTAAATAAGCTTTCAGAAAATCAATACTTTTACGAACTTCTTCTTTTGGGTCAATTGTCGGTAAAACACCTAACTCTTGAATGATTTTTTCTTGAAGTGTTGTCATTTCTAGGCCTCCTTATTCACCGTTTCCGTTAAATGTTTAACGTCTTTACGCACTTTTTCCAATAAATTCATTTTGTGGTTCCAACAATCTGTTGAAAGGTCCACTGGATATTTCTGCGGATTCAAGTCCCGCTTGTATTCTTCCCAAAGTGAATCTAAATTTTCTTTTGCATATTGTTTAATTTCATCTAAAGTTGGTAATTCATACACACGTTTTCCTTCAACGAAAATATCTTGGAGTACTGGCCGTGCTTCAAAATCACGGACATACTTATTAATAAAGGTATGAACGGGATGGAACATATAAATTTCTTCTTCTTGGCGAGGATCTTCGTTCCAAAGTGTCACATAGTCCCCTTCTGACTTTTTATCAGATTTACGTGTAATGCGCCAGACTTGTTTTTTTCCTGGTGTTGTCACTTTTTCAGCATTGCTAGATAGTTTAATGGTATCTTTCATTTGACCATCTTCACCTTCAATTGAAACTAATTTAAACACCGCTCCTAAAGCCGGTTGATCATAGGCGGTAATCAGCTTGGTACCCACGCCCCATACATCAATTTTTGATTTTTGCATTTTTAGATTCAAAATCGTATTTTCATCTAAATCGTTCGATGCATAAATTTTTGCTTCAGTAAAGCCTGCTTCGTCCAGTTGTTCACGAACTCGTTTAGAAATATAAGCCATATCGCCACTATCAATCCGCACGCCTAGGAAATTAATTTTATCACCCATTTCTCGAGCTACTCGAATTGCGCTTGGCACTCCCGCTTTCAAAGTATCATACGTATCAACAAGGAAAACGCAATCCCGATGTGTTTTGGCATACGCCATGAATGCTTCATAATCATTTCCATACGACTGAACCAATGAATGGGCATGGGTCCCACTAACCGGAATACCAAAAATTTTACCAGCACGAACATTACTTGTCGCGTCCGCCCCACCAATATAGGCGGCTCTTGTGCCCCAAATGGCAGCATCTAATTCTTGTGCTCGGCGTGTTCCAAATTCCAATAAAGGATCATCGCCAATCACGGATTTAATTCGAGCCGCTTTTGTCGCAATTAATGTTTGGAAATTCACCATATTTAGCAAGGCAGTTTCTACCAATTGACATTGTGCCAAAGGACCTTCAATTTGAATTAACGGTTCGTTATTAAAAACCAAATCCCCTTCTAAAGCAGAGCGTACAGTACATTTAAATTCAAAATTTGCTAAATACGTCAAGAAATCTTCTGGATATTCTTCAACTTCTCGGAGATATGCAATATCAGATTCTGTGAACGTTAAATTTTCGAGATAATTGACTAAACGTTCTAAACCTGCAAAAATTGCGTAGCCATGATTAAAGGGCATCTCTCTAAAGTAACATTCAAAAACAGCATGTAAATCTGCTCTCCCTAATTCCCAGTATGTTTGCATCATATTGATTTGATACATATCTGTATGCAATGTCAAACTATCATCTGCATATGTATAGTCCATCGTTTTCTACCTCTATTCTTTGTATTAAAAACTTGTTTATATTATAACAAAAAAATTTTTTTTAGCCTAAAATCTGCTTAGACCTCTTTTTCTTTAAAAATGAAAAATTTACTGAAGAAATAATTTAAAATCACTACTACAACTTGTGTAATCATTTTCGCCCAAAACGATGAAAAATGAATGCCATCAATTAGGAGAATCATTAAACCCATATCAGCCACAAAAGATAAAATTCGGTACCAATAAAATAAGCCCATTTCTTTAAAAAAACCAGCTATGCTTTCATGCTTACTTGCGAATACCCAATATTTATTCGTGAAAAAGGCAAATAGAACAGATAAAAACCAACTAATTGTGTTACTTATCTTGTAATCCAGCCCTAACACATTTTGACAAACAAAAAACACAACTAAGTTGACGACAGTCGTTGCACCACCAAAAAATAAATAAGCCAGTACTTCTCGGTATTTACGAAATAATTCTTTCAATTTTCACGCATCCTTTCAACTAATCATTTTATCAAACTTCGACAAGAAAACCTATCTATTTTGTGTAAAGACACAATTCTCTTGCTAATTTTACTATTTATTAAGTATTTATGAAAAACATAATAAGAGTAGAGGATAAGTTCATCCATGAATGAACTTACCCTCTACTCTTACTCTAATAATATATTGACTCCATCGACCGATAAGTTAAATCAGCATTAGTCCTTTAGCTTAGGAAGTGCTATCGTTTGTCCTTCGGTTAATACAGAATACGTTAAGTCATTTGCCTGCTTGAGGGCGGTTAAGGAATAGCCCGTTTTTTTAGCAATCTTTGCGAGTGTCTCTCCTCTTTTTACTTCATAATACTCAGTAGACGCTGTTTTTGAGTCATTCGCTTTACCATTTGATTGCTCTGCTGTCTTCAAAGCATTAGTCACCGATTTACTGATTATTAGTGATTGAAGTAACGCTTGTTCTTTCGGTTCTAGAGAAGTCGCCGCTGTATGCTGAGGAATCGTGATTTTTTGGCCAATATAAAACATTTCTTGAGTCTTTGAATTTTGTTTTAAGATGGCTGTTGCTGACACACCAAACGTCTGGCTAATGGTGGCGAGAGAATCTCCTTTGCTTACTTCATAGACGACTGCTTCTTTTTTTAGCTGTTCTTTGACTGCTTCCTTATCAAACGAAGGTTTCTTTTCTTCTGCCAAATTAGTCACTACTGGTTTCTTCTTTTCTTGATCGTATTCAGTTAATTGATAGGTTTCAATCAACGCGTTTAATTTTTTATCGTAATATGTATCCGTTGCATAACAACCTGTTAAAAATTTTGTTGCCTGCTGATAATTCGTCGTGTTTGCTTTCAAAACGCCGTGATAAAACGTTGGATTACCCGCCAGCCCATTGATGATTAATTTACTATAGTCTGTTAATGACTCTTTATAGGAAGGATACTGACGAAAATCGGCATGAATGGTGGTCATCTTCCCTTTACCATCATCTTCTTGTGTGGAAAAGCTGACACTTTGACCTTGATAAGCGCCTTTAATGCCAAACAAATTATAATTTGGCGGCGCCGCTAACGCACTATTGCCCGAGCCACTTTCTAAAATAGCTTGAGCTATCATGACAGAAGCGTATAGATCATGTCGCTGACCAATAACTCGTGCTTCTTCACCGATTTTTATAATAAACTCAGAAGTAGAAGCATTCTCTTGGACAACAAAATTTGCCTCGGCTTGTTGTTGAATTCCTGCTTGCTTTTCCTTTTCTTGACTATTGTCTACCTCTGAATGTACCAACGGCTCTTTGGTCTTTTCAGTTAATGTAGAATTTTGTGGTTCCTGATTATGAGGTGACTTCTCAGTGAGCGCTTTACGATCTTCAGATACTGGTTGCTCACTTTGTAACGATTCGGTTGGTTTAGTACTAGCAATTGGCTTTTCTTGTGGCGGTAAACTATTTTCAGATTCTGAAGGTTCCACATTGTTTTCTGGATGGTCACTGGTGTCATTTTGTGTTGAGCTTTCTTGTTGTTCAGACGAACTTATTATTGTTTCGTTCAGCGTTGAAGAAGTAAGGGTTCCTTGATCTTGATTGGCTTGGTCCGCTCTTTTTTCTTCCAGCGATAGCTGTCGACTTTCGTCCCTCGTTTCGGTCTCTTCTTGAGCGATTAATGGTTCCGAATTGTAGTAACTGGCTCCCGCATAAATCCCTAAAATTCCAATACATACCAACTTCAAATATCTTGCCTTTCTTTTTTTCATCGCATTTCTCCTTCATTTACCTCTTTATTTCTGCTAATAACTGCTCTATCTGTTGGTACGTTCCTGTTGATTCATTCTTGATTGTCAGCATTTGTTCACAATAAGCTTGGTACTCTCTTGCCACTTGCTTCATGCGTGTTAAAGTTGCTAAACGTTGTTCCATTTCTTCATGAACTGTTGCAACTTGTTGGTTAGCTTGGGCAATTGTTTCTTTTGCTTGACGTTTGGCTTCTAATAACACTTCGCCAATTTCTTTTTGAGAAAGCGTAACGGCTGTGTCTAAATTCTCTTCACTGGTCTGTCTCTGTTGCATCTTTTCTTCAGACAATTGTTTCTGTAAAGAAGTGATAGTTGCTTCTTTATCACTTAACGTTTCTTTAACATCTTTAAGTTGAACATCTTTTTCGACTACTTGTTTTTGTAATGCTTCCACTTCATTGGTTTGCATTAATAATTGCTCCGTTAGTTTTTTTATGGATTGCTGATATAGTTGATTTTCTTCTTCTAGTTTTTCAGCAAAAGAAAACGATTCTTCCGACAGTTCAGTCGGCACTTCTTGCTTGACCTGCTTAACTTTTGCAGCTTGCTCTTTTGCATAAACGACCTCGGCATCAAAGATTGCTTCCTCTGTTACCTTTGGTTGTGCTTTCCCAGATTGTTCATTTTCAAAATCCGGCATCTTCTCATACTCCTCATCTTCATTGTTTTTAGTCAAAAATTGCCACATTTGTTTCTCCTCCTTCGTACCTTTTACACCGTTAACATATAGCCTTTTGAGCGAATTGTTTTGATATATTGTGGTTTGTTCACATCTTGTTCAATTTTTTTACGCAAATGGAAAATCACATTAGCGACACGATATTTTCGTTCATTCGCAGTATCTTTCCAGACATTTTTGTAGAGTTCTTCATATGTAATTGTTTGTCCTGCGTGTTTGTATAAATACTCTATTGTGAAAAATTCCAATTTTGTTAAAAGAATTTCTTCTCCACTTCCCAAGCAAACACTCAAATTTGGCGCAATTAAATACCATCTCTCAGAAAGATTCTTAGTAACGGTTTGTTCCTCGTTTGCACTAACTAATTTAGGATAAAAACGTCTTTTTACACGTTGCAATAAATTACTCATGCTTAACATGCATTCTTGACGATCATAAGAATGATCAAAAACGCCATCTGCACCTAATTGTAAATAAATAATTCGATTGACTTTACTAATTACTTCTGTCCGAGAAAATAACCAAATCGGTAAATCTGACTGCTTGCGAATCGTCATTAATAACTCACAACAAGTATTTACTTGCTGGTGGTCAGTAACTTCAATCACTAATCCATCAATATGGTGCAAATGAAGAAGTATATTTGTTCCTTGGATAATCTGACATTCTACTTGATTACTAACAAACCAATTTTGACAGTATTCTTTTGTTTCAATTGTCAAAGGAACGACACCAATTGTATATTTTTCCATTTTTCCACCTCAATCTTCCTAATATTCCCCTTCAAAATATAATAATTTTTATTTATATTCTATTAATAAATAAAAATTACCAACTACTAGTTTTCAAAAAATGATTGTTATTACTAAATTTTATCGAATAAAAACAAGGCTGTCTAGCTAAAACGAAGCCTTTAAATTATCATCTTTTTTGTTAATTGAGTAAATATTTGAGAAAACACCATAAGCAAAGATATTATTTAGATTATTTATTCTTTATGTAAAAAAAAGCTTACGATTTTTCAATCGTAAGCTTTTAGAATACTTTTTTATTTTTACATCATACCGCCCATGCCCATTGATGGATCCATCATAGGAGCTGGTGCAGCTGGTTCTGGTTTGTCTGCAACAACTGCTTCAGTTGTTAATAATAAAGCTGACACAGAAGCTGCATTTTGTAAGGCAGAACGAGTTACTTTTGTTGGATCAACAATACCGGCTTCAACCATGTTTACCCATTCACCGTTAGCTGCATTGAATCCGATACCTAAGTCAACATTTTTTAGTTTGTCAACAATCACTGATCCTTCATAACCAGCATTTTCAGCGATTTGACGGATTGGTTCTTCTAATGCACGAACGACAATCTTGATCCCTGTTGCCACATCGCCTTCAGCTTCTAGCGCAGCGACTTTACCAATTACATTGACAAGTGCGGTACCACCACCAGAAACCATGCCTTCTTCTACAGCGGCACGTGTTGCGTTTAATGCATCTTCAATTCGTAATTTTAATTCTTTTAATTCTGTTTCAGTTGCAGCACCGACTTTAACGACAGCAACCCCGCCAGCTAATTTAGCTAAACGTTCTTGTAATTTTTCACGATCAAAATCAGACGTTGTTTCGCCGATTTGGTTTTTAATTAAATGAACGCGGGCATCAATGGCTTCTTTTGAACCAGCACCTTCGACAATTGTTGTGTTATCTTTGTCGACAACTACTTTGCTAGCATTTCCTAAGTTTTCAATAGTTGTGTCTTTTAACTCTAACCCTAAGTCGTCAGTGATTACTGTACCACCTGTTAAAATAGCAATATCTTCAAGCATCGCTTTGCGGCGGTCACCAAATCCTGGCGCTTTTACTGCGACAACATTAAATGTACCACGGATTTTGTTCAATACTAATGTTGGTAGAGCTTCCCCATCAACATCATCCGCAATAATCAATAGTGGACGGCTTTGTTGTAGAATTTGTTCTAATAAAGGTAAGATATCTTGAATATTTGAGATTTTTTTGTCGGTAATTAAGATATATGGATTTTCTAAAACAGCTTCCATTTTATCGTTGTCAGTAACCATGTATTGAGATAAATAACCGCGGTCGAATTGCATTCCTTCAACCACATCTAATTCTGTTTCAATCCCTTTTGATTCTTCAATGGTAATTACGCCGTCGTTACCAACTTTTTCCATTGCATCGGCAATTAATTGGCCGACTTTTTCAGAACCTGATGAAACAGCAGCGACTTGTGCAATCGCTTCTTTTGAATCAACTACAGATGAAATATTGTGTAATTCTTCTACTGCTGTTTTTGTTGCTAATTCAATCCCACGGCGAATACCTAATGGGTTAGCTCCAGCAGTTACGTTTTTTAAGCCTTCACGAACAATGGCTTGTGTCAAAACAGTCGCTGTTGTTGTTCCGTCACCAGCAATATCATTCGTTTTAGAAGCAACTTCTGAAACTAATTTTGCGCCCATGTTTTCAAAATGATCTTCTAATTCAATTTCCTTAGCAATTGTTACCCCATCGTTAGTAATCAATGGTGAACCAAATGATTTTTCTAAAACAACGTTACGACCTTTAGGGCCTAATGTCACTTTCACTGTATCTGCTAATACATCTACTCCGCGTAGCATTGCTGCACGTGCATCTTCTGCAAATTTAATCTCTTTTGCCATGATTTCTTCACCTCATAATTTTTTTCTTCTATTATATTATTCTGTAAAAGTTGTTTATTATTCAACAGTGGCAATAATGTCTTTGGCTGATACAATTAAGTATTCTACGCCTTCGTATTTCACTTCTGTTCCTGAATATTTTTCAAACATTACTGTGTCACCAATTTTTACTTCCATCGGAACTTTTGTGCCATTTTCAAGCACACGACCTTCACCTACTGCGATAACTTCACCTGTTTGTGGTTTTTCTTTTGCAACGGATGCAAGAACAATTCCTCCAACAGTTTTTTCTTCTTCTTTCGCGACTCTAATTACGACGCGATCGCCTAATGGTTTTAACACAATAAATCCCTCCAAATAAAAAGTTTTCGCTTATTTTAGCACTCGATACACAAGAGTGCTAACTCACACTATTTATAATACTCATTTCACTCTAAAAATGCAAGTCTTTTCTCTCTTTTTCTTGTCAATTATAAGATACGCATTTTTTATTGCGTATTCTTTTTTCATGGAATGTTTTTCCAATCCTTTAATTCATGGTAAAATAAATTGACTACGATTGGAGGCGAATAAAATGAAACAACGTTTACTTACAGCACTAATAGCAACCTTCGTTTATTTTGTGATAGCGAATTTAGGAAATCTTGTTTTCAGTGTCACAGAAGGAATTGTTTCGACACTTTGGGAATCTCTTTTCTTTTTCTTATTCGTTTTTCTTTTATTAGGATATCGCAATAATCGTAAAAAATAATTATAGAAAGGATTAACCATGACCTTAAGAAAATCAAGTTTATTTATTTTAGTCACATACATTATCGCTTTTTTCGGGCCGTTACTTTTTTCGGGTATTTCCCCCAATGCAGCGATTAATGTGACAACTGCTCTTTACATTATTGGCGCCCTTGTAATGATTGGCATCTTTTTAAAAACAACAGAACCTTCTCCTTTAGAGGAAACAGCAACCTTGAAATCACCTATTTTTATTTTTTTACTAGGTGTTAGTGGGATTTTCATTGCCATGCTGATTCAAGGCGTTACTTTCGCCATTGAAGTAGCCATCACAGGAGAACAAGCTACTTCTCAAAATACACAAGCTATTGTAGCGGTGATTTTGGCAAATCCTTTATTTATTTTGGCAACTACTATCGGTGGTCCGATTATGGAAGAATTCGTCTTTCGTTATGCATTTATCCATTTAATCCAGCCTTTTACAAATTTCTGGATTGCGGCTACTGTTAGTTCGGCGATTTTTTCACTCGCACATGCCGATGGTCACTTTTTTGTTTATTTCTTTATGGGATTTTTCTTTGCTCTTTTGTACAAGCAAACTGGAAAAATTTGGACCTCAATTATCGCCCATTGCGGCATGAATACGATTGTGATTATTGTTCAACTACTTTTGCATAATGGTGCAATTCAATAAGAAAAGGGCCTTCGTCTAAACGACTAGGCCCTTTTCTTTTGCTTATTCTTCTTCGTCAATCAATTCGTTGTCATGATGTAAGAAATAAATCAATGTTTGTAATTCGTTGGTTAAGTCAACATTTTGAATTAATACTTCAGGTGGCGCTACTAAACGCGCAGCCGTAAAGTTTAGAATTCCTTTAACCCCTGCTTCGGCAAGTTTGTTCACAACTTCTTGCGCTTTGCGAGCTGGAATAGTTAAAATAGCTACTTCGATTTGTTGAACACGGATTTGTTCCATCATATCTTCCATTGGATAAACCGGAATACCGTCAACAATGCGTCCCACAATATCTTCATTCACATCAAATGCGCAACTTACACGAATACTGTTGCTTTGATGGAATTTGTACTTTAATAAAGCACTTCCTAAATTACCAACCCCGATTAATGCGACATTGGTTAACTCATCTTCATTCAATGTTTTTGCAAAAAAGTTCATTAAGTTTTCAACATCATAGCCGTACCCACGTTTACCTAATTCACCAAAATATGAAAAGTCACGACGAATAGTCGCACTGTCTACTTGTACCGCTTCACTTAATTCAGTTGATGAGACTTTATTTTTTCCTGTATCATGTAACATTCTTAAGTAGCGATAATATAAAGGAAGGCGTCGCGCCGTTGCTTTTGGAATAACTTGATCTTTCACAATTGGACCTCCAATACTTTCACTTAAATCTTATCCATTAACATAATAGCAGTTTTTCACAATAAAAAGCAATTCTATGGCTCAAAAATAGCATTTTTCTTCAAAAGTTTGTGATAAAAGGTATAAACCTTCACAAAGCATTTTTTGATACGTGCTATTTTAGCAGATTTTATGCTACACTAAGGGCAATGAATTTAGAAATGAGGACTACTGATGATTTTATTACAAGCAAATCAAGTTGCCCGGCATTTTGGCTCGGAAACATTGTTTGAAAACATACATTTAGAAATTGCAACAAAAAGTCGGATTGCCTTAGTTGGTCGTAATGGTGCTGGAAAATCGACTTTTTTAAAAATCATTGCAGGCATTGATGCTCCCGATAGCGGAACCATTGCCAAAAATAAAACTGCTACGTTAGGTTATTTAGCTCAAAATACCGGCTTAGAATCAGATAAAACCGTTTGGGAAGAAATGACAAAAGCCTTTGCTGACATCCTAGAAATGGAACAGCGTATGCGAGAATTAGAAACTAAAATTAGTGAAATGGATCCAACCACTTCCGTTTATGAAGGAATTTTAAAAGAGTACGATCAATTGCAACATACGTTTTCTGAAAAAAATGGCTACGGCTATGAAAATGAAATTCGCTCAGTCCTTCACGGCTTTGGCTTTGATGAATCCTTTTACACGAAAGATATTCAAACCTTATCTGGTGGTCAAAAAACCCGGCTTGCATTAGCGAGAATGCTTTTACAAAAACCAGATATTTTAATTCTGGACGAGCCTACAAACCACTTAGATATCGAGACGCTTTCTTGGCTGGAATCTTATTTGCCAAGCTATGCCGGCGCCCTATTGATTGTTTCCCACGATCGTTATTTTTTAGATAAGGTAGTTAATGAAGTTTATGAACTGAGTCGCAAAAAAATGACTCACTACAAAGGAAACTATTCCAAATACTTAGAGTTAAAAGCAGAACAATTAGCCAGTGAATGGAAAGCGTATGAAAAGCAACAAGAAGAAATCAATAAGTTAGAAGATTTTGTTGCCAAAAATCTGGTTCGTGCATCTACAACGAAACGTGCACAAAGTCGCCGAAAAGTATTAGAAAAAATGGACCGTTTAGACCGACCTCAAGGAGATGAAAAATCGGCGCATTTTCTTTTCGATAGTGAAAAAGTCTCGGGAAATGTTGTTTTACAAGTCGAAGATGCCGCCATTGGTTACGACCAAGAACATATTTTATCCGAACCTATTCATTTGGATATTCGTCGCAAAGAAGCCATTGCCTTAGTCGGACCGAACGGAATTGGTAAATCTACTCTCTTGAAATCAATTATTGATCGCATTCCTTTCATTAAAGGAAGTAAAACTTTTGGCACCAATGTTTCTGTAGGTTACTATGACCAAGAGCAAGCCAATTTACATGGCAATAAAACGGTCTTAGCGGAATTATGGGATGAACACCCAACCACACCTGAAAAAGAGATTCGAAGTATTTTAGGCGGCTTTCTCTTCAGTGGAGACGATGTTGAAAAAACGATTCCTTTATTAAGCGGTGGCGAAAAAGCACGTGTGGCATTAGCAAAATTAGCGATGGATCGTGACAATTTCTTGATTCTCGATGAGCCAACCAACCACTTGGATATCGATAATAAAGAAGTTTTAGAAAATGCGCTGATTGATTATGAAGGAACCATCCTCTTCGTTTCCCATGACCGTTACTTTATCAATCGAATTGCAACAAAAGTTGTTGAGCTTTCCGAAAAAGGCAGCAAACTTTATTTAGGCGACTATGATTATTATTTAGAAAAGAAACAAGAGGAAGAAGAAATAGCTGCCCTCTTAGCTAATGAAGAAGCGGCGAAAAAACCCGAACCAGTTACAGCCAAAAATACCTTTTATCAAAACAAGGAGCAACAAAAATTACTCCGTACTTTGCAAAGAAAAATAACACAAGTCGAAGAAAATCTTGCTCAGTTAGATACGACAATTGCACAATTAGAAGCACAAATGAGTCAACCAGACATTCTAGAAAATCATGTTGAATTGCTGGCTCTAAACCAACAATTAGATGACGCTCGTCAGCAACAAGATGAACTACTTGAGCAATGGGAAAATTTCAGTTTAGAATTAGAAGAAATGGAAAATAACAATTAACGGAGGGATTCACTATGGCTTCCAAAAAAATCAGTTTAACGAAGCCCAAATATCAACAAATCGCCGTTGATGTTGCGGAAAAAATTGCAGAAGGCAAATTACATGTCGGAGATAAAATCCATGCCCGTTCCACCCTAGCTAACCAATACCAAGTGTCGCCAGAAACAGCCCGCAAAGCCATTATCGTTTTAGTTGATTTAGAAATCGTTAAAGCCAAACACGGCAGCGGCTTCTATGTGGCATCAAAAGAAAAAGCGCAGGACTTTGTGACACAATATCAAGACGTTCAAACGATTGCTGAAATTAAAGAAGAATTGCTAGATAGCGTGGCGAAACAAAAAGAAGAACTTACTCATTTTTCTAGCATTCTAGATACTCTTGTTGAACAAACAAAGCGTTTTGATTCTTTCAATCCAATGAATCCTTATTCATTAGTTTTAACAGAAGAAGCTGCTTATCTTGAGGCGACGATTAGCGAAATGAATTTTTGGCAAAACACTTCGGCAACGATTATCGCCATCAAACACAAAGAAGAGCTTCTGGTCTCACCTGGTCCATATGCAAAGATTTCGTTGAACGACACACTTTATTTTGTTGGACATGACGAATCAACCTTACAACGTGTCCAAAATTTCTTTTATCCTTAAACAAAAAAGTGACTACTTATCTTGCGGTAAATAGTCACTTTTTTTATTTATTATTTCTATTTTTCATAAAAAACCACTATAAAACCTATTTAAAATACTGTTTTTCTTCATTTTCAGAAAGATTTTCATCTAATTTGACAAAGTGACAACTTTATAGTAGTCTGATGTAGTCACTTTTTTTTAATGAGGAGGAACAATGATTTGCCAAAAGTAAAAGTAAATCACCTTACCAAGATCTTTGGTAAGAAAACCAAACCGGCACTTGAAATGATTCGTGCCAACAAAAGCAAAACAGAAATTTTAGAAAAAACGGGTGCCACAGTCGGTGTTTATGATGTAAATTTCGAAGTTGAAGAAGGCGAAATTTTCGTTATTATGGGGTTATCAGGAAGTGGGAAATCAACATTAATTCGTTTATTAAATCGTTTGATTGAACCAACTTCAGGAAATATTTATATTGATGGACAAGATATTTCTTCTTTAGATAAAGAAGGATTACGTGAAGTACGTCGAAATAAAATGAGCATGGTTTTCCAAAACTTTGGTCTTTTCCCCCATCGAACTATCTTAGAAAATACGGAATATGGTTTAGAAATTCGTGGTGTTCCTAAAGAAGAACGCCAAGCAAAAGCTGAAAAAGCCTTAGAAAATTCTAGCTTAATTGCTTTTAAAGACCAATTACCAAGTCAATTATCTGGTGGGATGCAACAACGTGTCGGCCTTGCTCGTGCCTTGGCTAACGATCCGGAAATTTTATTAATGGACGAAGCATTCTCTGCTCTTGATCCGTTAATTCGTCGTGAAATGCAAGACGAACTATTAGATTTACAAGAAAATGTCAAAAAAACCATTATCTTTATCACACATGATTTGAATGAAGCTTTACGAATCGGCGACCGGATTGCTTTGATGAAAGATGGTCAAATTATGCAAATTGGGACTGGAGAAGAAATTTTAACCAACCCAGCCAACGAATATGTGCGAACCTTCGTGGAAGATGTGGATCGTTCAAAAGTCTTAACTGCCCAAAATATTATGGTACCTGCTTTAACTACTAACATTGAAATTGATGGCCCAACTGTTGCTTTAAAACGGATGCGTCAAGAAGAAGTGAGTATGTTACTTGCCGTGGATAAAAAACGCCAACTAAAAGGCGTGGTACGCGCAGAAAAAGCTTTAGAAGCGCGTAAAAACGGGACTTCTCTTGTAGAATGTGTGGATCCAGAAATTCAAACAATCGACAAAGATATGTTAGTGAATGATATTTTCCCACTGATTTATGATGCACAAACGCCTCTTGCTGTGACTGATAACGGCAAACTATTAGGCGTGGTCATCCGTGGTAGCGTACTTGAAGCACTTGCAGAAACAGAGGTGAACGAACATGAATAAGTATCAATTACCTGTCGCGTCTTGGGTTGAAAGTTTTACTGATTGGTTAACTTCAACATTTGCTGGATTATTCAGCTTTTTACAAACAATTGGTCAAAGTGTAATGGACAACATTACTGCCTTACTAACAGCCGTACCACCACTTGTGCTGATCGTGCTATTAACGATTGCTGCTTTCTTTATTTCTAATAAAAAAATCGGCTTAAGTTTATTCACGTTTATCGGCTTAATGTTTATCTATAATCAAAACTTATGGAACGATTTAATGAGTACCGTTACGTTAGTTTTACTTTCTAGTGTTATTTCCATTATCATTGGTGTGCCACTAGGGATTTTAATGGCGAAAAGCGAAAAAGCCAAGAGTATTATTACACCGATTTTGGACTTCATGCAAACAATGCCTGGTTTCGTTTACTTGATTCCAGCCGTTGCATTCTTCGGAATTGGTATGGTTCCTGGGGTCTTCGCCTCTGTTATCTTCGCTTTACCACCAACCGTACGCTTTACGAACTTAGGAATTCGACAAGTACCAAATGAACTTGTTGAAGCAGCTGATTCTTACGGTAGTACCGGCTGGCAAAAATTATTCAAATTAGAATTACCTTTAGCCAAAAACACGATTATGGCTGGTGTTAACCAAACAACCATGCTAGCTCTATCAATGGTAGTTATTGCTTCAATGATTGGTGCGCCTGGATTAGGACGTGGCGTCCTTTCTGCTTTACAACGTGCGCAAGTCGGGAACGGTTTCGTAAATGGTGTAGCTTTAGTTATTTTAGCGATTATCATTGACCGTTTTACTCAACATTTAAATAATAAAAAAGCAGCCCCTAAAGCAGCTGGTGCCACCTCTAAAAAGAAAAAATATGGGATTATTGCAGCGGTTGTTGTAATTGTCGCTGGCTTAGTTGGTGCTTCAATTTTTACAACAACAAATGATAAGCAAATTTCCCTTTCTTATGTGGAATGGGATACCGAAGTAGCCTCCACACATGTGGTTGCCGAAGTCTTAAAAGATATGGGGTATGATGTTAAAACGACTCCTTTAGATAACGCAATTATGTGGGAATCTGTAGCTAAAGGTGAAACAGATGCCATGGTTGGTGCGTGGCTGCCAGGAACTCACGCAGAGCAATATAAACAATATAAAGATAAATTAGACGACCTTGGTGAAAACCTTAAAGGTGCGAAGCTAGGAATTGTCGTCCCTTCTTATATGGATGTTGATTCTATCGAAGATTTATCTGATCAAGCTGGGAAAAAGATTACTGGAATTGAACCTGGGGCTGGTGTTGTTGCAGCAGCAGAGAAAACTAAAGAAGCTTATCCTAATTTGAAAGATTGGTCTGTTGAAACTTCTTCATCAGGTGCCATGACTGTCGCCTTAGGACAAGCAATTAAAAACAACGAAGACATCGTTATTACTGGCTGGTCTCCTCACTGGATGTTTGCAAAATATGATTTAAAATATTTAGCTGATCCAAAAGGCACTATGGGCGGCGAAGAAGCGATTCACACAATGGCTCGCCAAGGCCTAAAAGAAGATCAACCAGAAGCTTACAAAGTGTTAGATAATTTCCATTGGACAACTAAGGATATGGAATCTGTCATGTTAGAAATTAACGAAGGCAAAGACCCACAAGAAGCTGCACGCGATTGGGTTGATTCACATAAAGACCAAGTAGCAGAATGGAAAAAATAATTCTTAACAAATGACTTCCCCATCTATTAAAAGAGGGCGTTGAACAAATTGTTCAACGCCCTCTTTTTTCGCAAAAAAAACCACTCAGTTGGGTAGACTGAGTGGAAAGGAGTTATTTTTACTTGAGGAGTAAAAATAAAAAGTGTTTATGTTGGGTGTTTTGTTGGTATGCTTATATATTAACGAGAACCTGTGAATAATCTGTGACGAAAACCTTGGAAATTTGCTACGAATTACTTAAAAAAGTTTAAATCTGTCTCACCCTAGTTAATCAATACAGCGATTATTTCTTTTTAGCATTTTGGATGGCTTTAAATAATGTTGAAAATTGTCCTTTGAAAGACATCACATCATCAAAGATATCAACACCATCGTTTAACATTTTGACGGTAACCCAGCCAAGCGCTTCCGTAATTGCTACCGCAACTGAAGCATTGACCATGCCACCAGTCACAGTTCCGACAACAGGAATCACTTTTAGAATATTCCCGACTGCACTCTTACCTAAACTAACCACTACTAATTCTTTGGTTAAACTTTTCCCTAAGCTTTCGGACCAAGACTGACCAAAAATTTTATGCAGCCGTGACATCATAGTTAATTGAACAGGTACCAGTAAAAAAGCATCCGAAAACGGAATTGGCGAAAACCCAATAATTGCTGCTGACAATGCAGCAAAATGAATCGTTTGATGACTTTTCTTTTTCACGTCAGGTGAAACACCAGCCAAAAATTCATCAAATACTTTGTCGAGTTGTGTTTGACTGTTCGTCACTAATTGTTCTGCTTTACCTTTAGAAGTTGCGAAAGCATTCATTATGGCCGTAGACGTTTTTTGTGGAAATTTTTTCAAGACATCTTGAAAAAAAGAACGAAATTCTGGGTCTTCGATTTCTTCATTCAATTGCTTAGTTTCTTGTTCTGCTAATTCTTGTTTTTCAATCTCTTCAAAAAGTTCTTGTTTCTTTTTGTTTTTATGTTTTTTTCTTCTCATCTCATTAACTCCCTTATCTATCAATATGTAGAAACAAAGTATAGCATAGCCCCTGATTGATTCTCTTTTAGATGATTTGAAAAGCCAGAACTTATCTGTTTTTTAAACAAATAGAAATGTTCAAGCTTTTCTCAAAAAATCAGCTATTTTGTTTGTTCTTCACCGCAATACACCGTCAAGTGTTTAGGTAAAATTTCCAGCGTAATTGGCAAAGCAGCTCCTTCATCACCATCCACATTAGTGGTTAATTCTTCTTGGTTTTCTAAGGAGATTGTTCCTTCTTTAAAGGTTAGGTAAACTAAATTATCAGTGGACTGGTCGACGCCTTTTAACAAATCTGGGACTGCTTTTACTGCATCCCACAATGATTGATCTTTTAAATAAACTAAATGAAGTTTGCCATCATCCACTTGGGCCTCTGGTAATAATGTTTCAAACCCACCGATTGAATTTGTTAAGCCAACTAAAACGGTACTACTTTCAATGGTTTGTTCTTTTTGATCCAATCTTAAATGAAAAGGATACGTTTGAGCATTCGCTAAATGTTTGGCACCTGAAATAAAATAAGCGAGTTTTCCTAACTTCGTTTTTTGTTCAACGTCCACGTCGTTAATTGACTCTGGAATCGTCCCAATCGCAACGACATTCATAAAGTAGTCGTCATTGATTTTCCCCACATCTAAAGCACTGGTTTTTTCTAAATCTAATTGTTGAATCGCTTCTTCAGGGTCCATCGGTAAATTCAAGGCTCGCGCTAAATCGTTCACCGTTCCTAAAGGAAAAAAGCCAAATTTTGGGCGGTAAGCTTGTTCTGCCAACCCGCTAATTCCTTCATTAACGGTTCCATCTCCCCCCATTACGAAAACACTGTCGAAGTGACTTTCCGCAGCTTCACGGGCAAATTGTTCTGCATCGCCGCCTTTTTCTGTTTGTTTCACTACAACTTCATCAAATAACTGCTTTAATTTTTCTTCTGCTAACGTTTCAAATTCTTTGGCTTTTTCACCACCAGAACTGGGGTTAACAATTAAAACTGCTTTTTTCACTGGCACCACTCCTCATTGATATCTAAATCGTTTGATTCCTTACAATTATTATAAAAGATATTTTTAATTCTGGCGAAAAATATGCTGACACTTGCTTAACAAACAAGCATTCCTGCTCCTCACTACTTTTCAAAACGTTCTTTAAAGCAATAGGCAAAATAATAGAACAATTTCCAAAAATCTTGCCAAACTTTTGGATCCATCCCCGTCAATTCATGAATTCGTTTCAAACGGTAATTCAATGTATTTCGATGGATATGTAATACTTGTGAGGTTTCATTGATGTTTAAGTTATGATTGGAGAAAAAAATAACGGTTTCATAGTATTCATCATAAATCGTCTGGATGGTTTCAAAAAAATCCAATTCAATATGAAAAGGAAAATTAAAAATTCCTTGAATGAAAAAATCTTCTGCTTGGTAAAACTTAGCCTTTTCTAATTGAAGAAACGATAGAAGTAAATACGTGTTTTGTGCCTCTTGGACCATTTGTTGAATCGTGGCTTTTTCCGAACTTATCACAAGGTATTCTGTTACTGGCTTTGTTATCTGAGGTGGTTCAGAAGTAATCACCAGATAACAATTTTCCCATTCAAATATTTCATGGCCAGGATAATAACTGGATAATAAGCGCTTATCCTTGGTCAGTACACAATGATTCTGGTCATCTAATTGAAGGTTATATAGTTCCAACGCTTCAAGTTTTAAGGCTTCTGAGTAAGCAGAATCAACATGCATTAAGTGCTGGATAAACTGATTTTTTTGTTTTTTCTTTTTTTCGCGTTCTTGTTGTGTATTTAATTCTTCTGTCAGTAAAAGAACAATCGAGCGCACAAGCTTGGTAAATTTGCGCACCTCGTCTGGTTCTCCTGAAATGCCTACGACACCTAAAATGTGATCATTCAAAATAATCGGTTCATTGGTGCCTTTTTTCTCTAAAGAAGTATCTTTATAAATTTCAATATTTTTTCGTTCATTGATGGCTCTTTCTGCGCCACGATGGCGCTCCCCAATTCGAGCAGAATCTCCACTCGCAATAATTTTTCCTCGTTCATCCATAATATTGATGTTATAAGGAATATCCGCCATTAACTTTTCAACAATTTTATTTGCTTGGATTTTGTCTAATTTTAACATTGCTATCGCCAACTTTCTAAAAAGCGAGTAGCGTTTGGGACATAAGCCGCAATGACTTATGTCCCAAACGCTTAATTCTTCAGATCAACGACTGAACATTTTTATTTCAGCTTTCATTACTGATGATACCATGGTTAGTTCTTAGTCACAAGGCACCAGCTGTAATGTACGAGCAATATTTTCAACGGTTCTTTCTAAGTTAACTGGTCCATTTTTCAATGCTGCTTCCAATGGTTCGGCTTTGGCCAAAATTCCAAAAATAGCCGTCATCCCTTCTTCATAGAGGACATCCACATCTTTGCCGATATAGCCAGCACAAGCGAAAACCGGTTTTTGATACTTCTTGGCCAAACGCGAGACGCCATAAGGGGCTTTGCCGAATTTTGTTTGAAAATCCATCCCGCCTTCACCAGTAAAGACATAATCAGCAGCTTTTATTTTTTCTTCTAATTGATTCACTTCTACGACAATATCAATCCCTGGGCGTAACTGAGCTTTTGTGAATGCTAGTAACCCTGCACCCAAACCACCAGCAGCTCCTGCGCCTGGCATCATCTCAACATCAATGCCGACCTCTTTTTTGATGATTGCTGCATAATGGGCTAAGTTTTTATCTAATTGAGCCACCATTTCTTCTGTCGCACCTTTTTGCGGACCAAAGACATGAGACGCCCCTGTTGGCCCTGTTAGTGGGTTATTCACATCACTAGCTACTAGAACTTCGGTAGCAAAAATACGTTGATCAAACTGTGTTAAATCGATCTGCGCCAGTTTATCTAATGCACCACCGCCACGTGTCAATTCTTGCCCTTCCTTGTCTAACAAACGCGCACCAAGTGCCTGAATCATACCTGCACCCCCATCATTTGTCACGCTACCACCAATGCCGATAATGATTTTTTTTGCCCCATGATTGAGCGCATGTTGAATCATCTCTCCTGTACCATAAGTAGAAGTGATCAAGGGATTACGTTCTGCTGCTTTAACCAATTCAATTCCGTTGGCTTTCGCCATTTCAATGACCACCGTTTCTTGGTCACCTAATAAGCCGTAATAGGTTTCAACGATTTGATCAGGAAGCGGTCCTGCCACGCGCACTGGTACTCTTGTACCTCCTGTTGCATCCACTAAGGAATCCACCGTTCCTTCCCCGCCGTCTGCCATCGGGACATGTTGAATGTCTGCATCTTTAAATACAGCTAAAATCCCTTTTTCCATTGCCAGACAGGCTTCTTTTGCACTCATACTTTCTTTAAATGAGTCTGGAGCCAAAACAAATTTTTTCGTCATCTTTTCGCGCCTACTTTCCAACTAGTTTAAAATAAAGCCATATAAAATGGTTGCAACAATCGTCATTACCCCACCGACACACATTTCATAAGGAATCACTCGAATTCTTTCTTTAATCGTCATATTCATACTTTGTGCCGTAATATGGAAATAATTGCCTTGAGGAACACTATCAATCACAGTTGCACCAGTATGCACCATGACTGCTGCTGAAAGTGAAGATGTGCCCATATCTAAAATCGCTGGTCCAAAAGAACCTGTCGCTAAAATAACCGCTGTGGATGTTGAACCAACTGCTAAGCCCATTAAAATACCAGAAATCGGTGCCAAGAAGGTTCCAGAAATTCCCATAACAGAAATTAAGTGGACAATTTGTGTTGATAAATCAGAAACAGAAATTAATCCAGCAATTGCACCTGCACCAATTAAAATTAAAACGGTATCGGTTACTCTCTTCAAGCCAGAAGATGCATAAAAGGCCAGTTGTTTTGTTTGCCCAATCGCAATTGTCCCAACAACTGAGGCGAACGGCAAAATATACAGAGCATCAATATTCAAACTTTTGATGAAAGAAATATTTAAAACGGCGCCAATCGGATTAAGTAATAATAAGACAATCGCTAACACTGGCGCGATCAACGCCTTTTTCAAAGGTAATAATTCTTTTGTTTGTTCCTCTACAAGATCCGTTTCTTTGACCATTGATCCTTTGTTTCTCATGATATTTGCAAGAACAACAGCTGTAATTAAGCCAAATACGGCTGGAATAAAGCCAGCAATCATAACGTCACTTAGAGGTAAATCAAAGCCATTCGCCGCTGCAATAGTATTTGGATTAGGCGAAATAATATTGCCCGCTTTGCCGCCACCTGATAAGGCAATCAATAATGATAACTTACTGATACCCGTACTTTTCCCAACAGATAGAGCAATCGGGGCAACAATCAACACTGCAACAGGAATGAATACGCCCACTGCTGTAATTACCATTGTGGATAATGCCAAAGATAAAATAGCTTTTTTCTCGCCAAGCTTTTGTACAATGGCGTTGGCAATTGATTCTGCCGCACCAGATTCCATCATCACACCCGCCAACATGCCGGCTGCTAAGACACGGATTGCGGTTCCCATAATACTTTGTGTTCCGTTTAATAGAACAGCGACTGTATCTGACAGGGAAGCGCCTCCAATAAGACAACCAACAATTGCACCAAAAAACAAGGAATACACAGGATTAAATTTTTTCAAAATTAATACTATCGCTACAACTAATCCTAAAATTGCAGCAACCCAAGATATTGTAATATCTGGCATTCAAAATCAGCTCCTTAAATTGTTTACGCTTTCATTCTATCAAAGTCCTTTCTTTTTAAAATTGTAAATTTAACAGGATTTATTGTTCAAATGCACAAAAAAACCGTTCTTAAAGAACAGTTTTTTGAAATCTTTTTCTATCTTTCTCAATAATGACCACCAATCCAACGAACAAAAGAACACTCACAATTAACAATACTGCCGTTTTATTATATCCATGAAATAGCGCTTCGCCTCCACATGCGTAAAGTATTGAGGAAGGAATTACACCAATGAATATAGCGGCTATTAAATTTTTTAATGGCAACTGCATAGTATCTGCAGCAAAATTAATCACAGAAGAAGGAATAATTGGAATCATGTAGCCCACCATAATCCCAATTTTTGGATGCTTCATCCGTCGAATGGACTGGACCCAATGATTGGTCTCCGTTTTTTTATCTAAAAATTTTATATGATGCATCAAAAAGATTGCAACCAAATTTCCCATACTATTCCCTAAAACGTTAATGAGTGTGCCGCTGAAGGGACCAAAACTCAATCCTGCAATCACACCAATTACTGAGGTCGGAATCCCTGGTACTGCACACATGATCGCGGTCAAAAAAACCAACAATAGCGCTGCTGAAAAACCATGTGAACGAATTCGCTCTAATAATTGTGTCTTACTGGCTTTAGGATTCAAAAATAATTGAATATCTGTTTGATATTCTAGATACAAACGGTAACCTACCAGCAGGATTAAAATAAGCCCGCTACTGATTAGTAGTATTCGGATTGTTTTCCTCTTCATTTTCTTTGCTCCTTTTATGCTTTATACAAAGTGTAGCACAGGATTCTTTGTGCCTCAATTAGAAGCTTGTATGAATAAAAGCCGCCCCTAAAAGTTAGACTAAAAATCTAACTTTTAGGGGCGATTCGAAAGTTACGAAGATACTTTTTTTATTTCCGATACATCTTAAACTCCAAGAACAGATCGTTATAAATTCCTAAGTATTCTTGACCTAAGTCTTGGTAAACTTCTAAATGTTTGATAGTTTCATCATCTGGATAAAATTGTTTATCTTCGGCAACTTCTTTTGGTAATAGTTTTTTAGCTTCTTTATTTGGTGTGGAATAACCAATATATTCTGCATTTTGTGCCGCATTTTCTGGTCGTAACATAAAGTTCATAAATGCATAGGCACCCTCTTTATTTTTGGCTGTCTTAGGCATCACAATGTTATCAAACCAGAGATTAGAGCCTTCACTGGGAATCACATAATGTAGATGTTCATTGTTTTCTAGCATTTCAGCAGCTTCACCAGAGAAAGTTACAGCAACTGCACTTTCTTCATTAGCCATGTACATTTTGATTTCATCGGCAACAATTGCTTTGACATTGTTCGTTAATCGGTTTAACTTATCGGTAGCCTGACGTAATTGTTGGTCGTTTTTACTGTTTAACGAATAGCCTAAACTGTTCAAAGATAATCCTAACACTTCGCGAGCGCCATCAATCAGCATGACATTATTTTTTAATTCCGGGCGCCATAAATCATCCCAATGTTGGATCTGACGGCCGTCAATAAATTTATCATTATAAATAATCCCCAACGTGCCCCAGAAGTACGGAACGGAAAACTTATTTTTGGGATCAAAGGATTGATCTAAAAAGCGTGCATCAATGTTTTCTAAGCCTTTTAATTTGCTGTGATCAAGTGGTAAAAGCATCTTCGCTTTCATCATTTTTTGAATCATATATTCAGAAGGAATGGCAATATCATAGGCTGTACCACCTTGCTGAATTTTTGTATACATAGCTTCATTAGAATCAAAGGTTTCGTAATTGACTTTATAGCCTGTTTCTTTTTCAAATTTCTTAATCAAGGCTGGATCTATATAGTCCCCCCAATTGTAAATGGTCAAGGTATCTGCTCCTGCCATGCCACTTGCTTTCTCCAATTGGCGGACGCTAAAAAACAAGATGACAATAATAGCGATAATTCCAATAAAAAGTGACTGTAATTTTTTCATTTTAACTTGGCCACCTCACTTTGTTCCCGACGCATTTTCTTTAAACGTTTTGGCGTATTGTCTTTACTGATAAAGTAATAACCGACAACTAGAATCATTGAGAATAGGAATACTAACGCACTTAAGGCATTGATTTCTAAACTAATTCCCTGACGTGCTCGTGAATAAATTTCAACAGATAATGTTGAAAAACCATTGCCTGTCACAAAGAATGTTACGGCAAAATCGTCCAACGAATAAGTAAAGGCCATAAAGTAGCCAGCAATAATTCCTGGCGCTAAAAAAGGCAAAATAATATTTTTAATCACTTGAACATTATTGGCCCCTAAATCCCGTGCCGCATCTACCATAGAATCGTTCATCTCTTGTAGTTTTGGTAAAACCATTAAAACAACAATTGGAATACTAAAGGCAATATGCGACAATAACACACTTGTAAAACCTAAACTGATAAACCCTACTGCCGTGAAGAAAATTAAGAAACTGGCTCCAATAATAACATCTGGTGAAACGAGTAAAATGTTATTAAAGCTAAGCAACGTGTTCCGGTTTTTACGACGTTTTGTATAATAAATCCCCATCGCGCCAAATGTTCCAATGATGGTTGCTATTAAAGCCGATAAGAAAGCTAGCAAAAACGTATTCAGAACAATGGTTAACAAGCGTGTGTCTTCGAAAACGTTCCGATAATTATCTAACGTAAAACCAGTAAACTGATTCATCGTTTGCGTGTCGTTAAACGAATAAAAAATCAAATAAAAGATTGGTGCGTACAGTAGCGCAAAGACAACGAATAAATACACATAAGACCATTTAAACTTTTTCTTTTGCATTATTTGCCACGCCCTTTCTTCTTCTCACCCGTCAGCAACATCACAATAAACATGGCAACAATTAAAATCACACCAATTGTTGAACCCATGCCCCAGTTTTGCGTTACTAAGAAGTGTTCCTCAATCGCCGTTCCCAACGTAATCACCCGATTGCCGCCAATTAAACGCGTTAACATAAAGAGCGAGAGCGAAGGAATAAAGACAGCTTGAACGCCACTTTTCACACCGTTTAGGGAGAGAGGAAAAATGACACGGCGGAACGTCTCCGCACTGCTAGCTCCTAAGTCCCGACTAGCACTAATCAATGAAGGATTCATCTCTTCTAAAGCATTAAAAATCGGCATAATCATAAATGGAATTTCTATATACGTTGCGACAAATAAAAAACTGAAATCTGTAAACAGAATCTGGTGCGTACCCAAACCCATAAAACTCATAAACTGATTGATACTCCCATGAATACTGAAAATCCCAATAAAGGCATAAGCTTTTAATAATAAATTCACCCACGTTGGTAAAATAACGAGCATTAACCATAACTGTTTATGCTTGAGCTTTGTCAAAAAATAAGCCGTAGGATAACTTACCAATAACGTAAAAATGGTAATCAGAAAAGCATACCACACTGAATTAATGGTCATACTTAAATACGTTCCTGATGTAAAATACGTTTGGTAATTCGCCAAAGTAAACTGGCCATTCATATCGAAAAATGATTGATAAATAATCATTAGCACTGGCGCAATGACGAATAAAAGTAACCACATTACATAGGGAATCGAATAAATTCGACGCATTGTTTTCATTTTATTTTCCCCTTTCGTTTACTCGTCGTAACTTTCTAAACGGGCATCAAAGTCTTCTTCTGATTCATTGAAGCGCATCACGTGAATATCTTCTGGCTCAAAAGAGAGACCTACTTGAGCACCTTCTTTGGCTTTTCGAGTGGAATGCACCATCCATTCGTTTCCTTGTTCATCAAAACAAATAATTTCATAATGAACGCCGCGGAATAACTGTGTATCCACCGTTACGGTTAGCTTGCCTTTTTCAAGCGTGGTAATCGTTAAGTCTTCTGGACGTAAAACGACTTCTACAGGTTCATTTTTCCGCATGCCGCCATCGACACATTCAAACTTTTTTCCCACAAATGAAACTAAATTATCTTCCAGCATCACGCCATCCACAATATTACTTTCCCCTACAAAGTCAGCAACAAAGTGATTAATCGGTTCATCATAAATATCGACTGGTGTGCCACTTTGCACGATATGACCTTTATTCATGACAAAAATTTCATCGCTCATCGCTAATGCTTCTTCTTGATCATGGGTCACAAAAATAAAAGTAATTCCTAAACGTTGTTGTAAATCACGTAGTTCATATTGCATCGCTGTGCGTAATTTCAAATCTAAAGCGGATAACGGCTCATCTAAAAGCAATACTTTTGGCTCATTGACAATCGCTCGTGCAATTGCGACCCGCTGACGTTGGCCCCCAGACATTTCACTAATTTCACGTGTTTCGTAGCCGGGTAATTGAACCAAACGTAATGCCTCTTTCACTTTTTTTTCAATTTCTGCTTTGGATAGTTTTTTGATTTTTAAACCAAACGCAACATTATCAAAAACATTCATGTGAGGAAACAAAGCATAATCCTGAAACACGGTATTGACTTGGCGTTTATTGGCAGGTACATCATTTATTCTTTTACCATCAAAATAAACATCGCCAGAAGTCACGTCATTGAATCCCGCAATAATACGCAAAATCGTTGTTTTGCCACATCCTGAAGGTCCTAATAACGTATAAAATTTTCCTTCTTCAATTTCAAAGCTGACATTTTTTAATACTGGTTCATCGTCAAATTGTTTGACAACATTTTCAAATGAAATCACATGGTTTCTCACTGGATAAACTCCTCCATTTCGTCCTTTATAAATACGATTCTGTCGCCACAATTAACGCACGACTTTTTCCTCGACCATTGTTGCTAATTTGGTGAGGTTCTGTTGCTTGGTAATACATGGTTTGACCTTTTTTAGCAATATACGTGGCTTCCCCTAATGTCAAACGAATGGAGCCATCAATCACATAAATAAATGTTTCTGATAGAGAAGGTTCAAACGTTTTGTATTCGCCATTTTTATCAAAAGTAATAATGACAGGTTCCATTTCTTTTTCATTTGAGGCTGGAATTAACCATTTTAGTTCATAGCCATGTTCTTCATCATAATAGAGGGTACTTTCTTCTTCATTGTAGACAATTTTCTGTTCAAGCGGTTGCTGACTAAAAAACTGCTCTGGCGTCACGCCTAGTACTTCTAAAATTGAGAAAAATGTTTCCATTGATGGTGAGCTTAAATCCCGCTCCAATTGGGAAATATAGCCTTTGGATAAATCCGTTCTTTCGCCTAATTCTTCTTGTGTTAAATTTTTCTGAATGCGTAAATTTCTCAACTTCTCACCAATTTCCATGGCACACCTCGTTTCTATTTTCAGCTAATCTTTTCAACAAAAGTTTTGTAATACTAAACTTACAGTTTAGTTTTACCTTTTTTAGTATACGAACTTTTTGAAAAATTTCAACCATTTTTCTTTATTTTTCTAGTCTAATTGTCACACAATCTTTCTTTTCTGTATAACTTACTGTTTATAAGAAGAAAAATGATACGAAAAAATCAGAATATGATAAAATAAGACGAGTTGCTTTTTTACATAATTGGAAGGAGAGTTTTTATATGAATTCATTTCAAGCATTTACGTTAAGAGAACAAGATACATCTGTTATTGGTCAACTAGAAACCATTACTTTAGACGATTTATCAGAAGGCACTGTAGTAATCAAAGCAGCCTACTCCTCAGTTAACTTTAAAGACTCTTTAGCTTCAAAAAAAGACGGCGGTGTGATTCGCAATTATCCAATGATTCCAGGAATTGATGTCAGTGGCACTGTTGTCACATCGGAAGATCCTCGTTTCAAAGAAGGCGATAAAGTGATCGTAACAGGCTATCAATTAGGGGTTAGTCATACTGGTGGTTATTCTGAATATGTGCGTGTTCCTGGCGATTGGGTAGTTCCACTTCCTGAAAAAATGAGTCTCAAAGAAGCAATGATTTTCGGAACTGCTGGCTTTACGGCCGGATTATCTGTCACAGCTTTAGAAGACGATGGCTTACGCGACGACAAAGAAGCCCCCATTATTGTAACTGGTGCGACAGGCGGTGTTGCGACATTGTCTATTGCGATGTTGCATCAATTAGGCTACACTTCAATCACTGCATTAACTAGAAAGCCAGATTCTTTTGAGCTTTTAAAAGAGTTAGGTGTTAGTGAATGCTTATTAGTAGAAGATTTCTTAGCAACTCCTGTTAAAGCATTAATGAAACAGCGTTTTGCTTTTGCAATTGATACCACTGGTGGGGAAATTACTTCTGCTGTTTTACCACAACTTCGTTATGATGGCCGTTCAGCCATTTGTGGCCGCGCTGCTGGAATTACATTAGAGACAACCGTTTTACCCTTTATTTTACGGGGCGTTCATTTATTGGGCATTGATTCGGTTAATGTTGGTATGGACAAACGAAAAATAGTTTGGCAACGTCTTGCCACTGATTTAGACATCACTGAAAAAGCTGTGTATCAAGAGATTACTTTAGAAGAACTTCCCCCTGTTTTTGAAGCATTACAAGCAGGCCAACATATTGGACGGACCATTGTCCGAATTTCTTAAGGAGGCGTTTTGATTATGGATGTTTTAGTTACTGCTGGCGGAACGTCAGAACCGATTGATAATGTTCGTTCGATTACCAATCATTCTTCTGGCGGACTAGGAAAAGCAATTGCTGAAAGTTTTTTAGCTGCTGGACACACCGTAACCTACGTAACAACCAAACATGCATTACGTCCAACCCAACAATTGGACTTATCAATTAAAGAAATAGAAACAACGGTTGAATTAGCCACTACGTTAGAACAACTCTTTGCTGAAAAGCAATTTGATGCGATTGTTCACGCAATGGCAGTCAGTGATTTTACGACGGAAACTGCGCAAACGGAAGAACAATTTATTGATTCTTTTGCTCAACAATTAAGCGAACAAACATTGCCAAAGACCAAAGAAGCCTTGGTAACTATCGTTCAAAACACATTGAATCAGATTGCTGATATTCCTCAAACAGCAACAAAAATTTCATCTGATACGGACCGATTATTAATTTTTCTAAAGAAAAATCCTAAAGTCATCCAAATGATTCGTGACAAGCAACCCCAAACTGTTTTAGTGGGCTTTAAATTACTTGTCGACGTTTCACAAGAAGAACTTGTCCAGGTTGCACAAGCCGCTTTGGTTAAAAATCGGTGTGACTTTGTCTTAGCCAATGACTTGATGAACGTTCATGAAACAGAACACGAAGGATTATTAATTAACGAAACGGGCATTGTCCAAGAAGCTTGTTCAAAACAAGGGATTGGTTCAATGATCGTTAAAAATGTTGAAAAGAAATGGAGAGAACAACAATGAAAACTATTTTATTAGGCGTCTCTGGCAGCATTTCTGCATATAAAGCAGCAGATATTACAAGTCAACTAGCTAAGCTTGGCTACAATGTGGAAATTTTAATGACTAAAAGCAGCACAGCGTTCATCACTCCGCTGACGTTACAATCACTTTCTAAGAATCCAGTGCATACGGATGTCATGATGGAAATTGATCCCAGTAAAATTAATCACATTGAGTTAGCTAAAAAAGCGGATTTATTTTTAGTAGCACCTGCTTCGGCCAATACAATTGGGAAATTAGCCCATGGGATTGCAGACGACTTATTATCAACAGTTGCTTTGGCACTTTATCCTGAAACACCCAAAATTATTGCGCCCGCGATGAATACGTATATGTACCAAAACCCCATTGTCCAACGAAATATTGGCATTTTAAAAGAAGTCGGCTATCAAGAAATAATCCCACGTGAAGCTCTATTAGCTTGTGGCGATTATGGTCGTGGCGCACTTGCCACTGTTGAAGATATCCTTCAAACAGTGATGAAAATTTTAGCATCTGATAACAAGGAGTAATTTATGAATAACACGAAAAAATTTACGTTAACAGCAATGTTCTTAGCTATCTTACTTTTACTGGCTTTAACCCCGCTAGGATTTATCACATTAGGTCCTTTAAATTCGACCACGATGCATATTCCTGTAATTATTGGTTCCATTGTTTTAGGGCCAAAAATCGGTAGTATGTTGGGCGGCACGTTTGGGATCATTAGCTTAATTAAAAATACGACAGCACCAACACCTTTGTCGTTTGTTTTTTCTCCATTTATTCCTGTGATCGGTACCGATCATGGTAGTTGGAAGGCACTTTTAATTGTGCTCATTCCGCGGATTTTAATTGGGGTCGTTCCTTATTTCGCTTACAAATGGCTAAATAAATTAACGAAGGAAAAAGCGCAACCTGTCTCCTTATTTGTGGCTGGTGTTTTAGGCTCAGCAACGAATACCATTTTAGTCATGAACATGATTTATTTTCTTTTTAATTCAGCTTATGCTGAAATTATTGGTAAAGCTGGAACTGCTGTTTACCTAGCTATTATTGCGACGATTTTCAGTTCTGGTGTGCCAGAAGCTCTTGTTGCTGGTGTAGCTGCTTCAGCAATTGCTAGCGTTTTGCTTCGCTTAATGAAACGGAATGCAACACAAAAACTATAGAAAAAAACACATGGACTAAAAATCAAGTTTGATTTTTAGTCCATGTGTTTTTTATTTATTTTTTTTGTTTTCGTAATTTATAGGCATATTCACTGGCTTTAAATAATAATTTATTAACCGGTAAATCGAATTCCCCAATAAATTCATTAATCGTTGGGTTGAAGTTCGCTTTAAACTTAATTAAGCCATCATTTAAACTACCTTCTAAGCCGCCCATATTACAGCTTTCGCAGCCACGGTTAAAACATTCTTGAATGGCATCTCGCCAAGTCACATATGTTGGCATGTAGCGTTTATAACGATCATCTAAGCCAGCATAAAGGATTTCACTTGTTGGACCAAATGTCACAGCCAAAGCGCCAGCAACCGTGACGATTTCACCAGCTTCTGCGATATTTTCTTCTAATTCTTTTAGTTCCCGAGTCAAGGAAGCATCTAATTCTTCTAAATTATGGCGCTTTTTCACTTGATTTTCTTTCAAATTACTCAAGTCTTTTTGATTTTTGTCATAGCGTTGTCGCGTGCTATCTAAGCGTTCCTTTAAATTGACTTGCGCCAGCATAATAAAGGAGTCTTCTGGGTAAATGTTCAACAGCTTCTTAAAGTAATCACTATTCCGTAAAGAAATATGTTGGCGTTCCATGGTTGATTGAATGACTTTTTCAAATTCATCAACAAAGTCAACATGCCCTTGCTGCACAACGACCCCTTTTTTTTCAGCTGTTTTAATCATTTTCTTGGTGCTTTTTGACAATTGTTCCTCACTAAAATCTTCACGATAAATATTCGCTTGGAAGCGGGGCTGGATGGTGGCCCCCATATCCATTGTCAGTCCTTGATATTTGGCCCCTGCTTCTTTCAAGGTCTCAATAATAGCTGTCGCTTCAGCATGCGGTTGATGTTCTTCTCCCAAATGAAAATCTTGATAGTGAACCGCTGGATCCATTTTTATAAATAAAGCTCGTTTTTTCTTGCCAAATTTTTTCAATTCAGCCATAAAGTAGCTGACCAAACGTTCATTTGTATAGTCCATTACTGGACCTCTTGGTGTATATAACATCGTAAAACCGGCTGGTAATGGTTTGATTAAAACTAAACTTGATGCGACTAATGTATCCTTTTCATAAACCCCAACAATTTCAGAACCCCAGTTATCCTTGACTTTTGCCCATGAAGATGACTGTAGTAAATTACATAATGGGTGATTTTTAACAAATGTATCGTGTACTTCTGCCGGAATACCGATTTTAAATGTGTACATGCTCAAACTCCTCTGCTGTGACTTTCCAATAGTCCGTTTATCTTACACTATCATAGTGTATTCCAACAGACTAGTAAAGTTTTACATGAAAATTTTTAGAAAAAATGTAGATCTTATTCTTTATGTAAAAAAGACGAGGTAGAAACAGTTCATTCTATCACTTAGCTCACTAATAGCAACGACACTTTTCTTCACTGCCATTCAAAGGATGAATCATTTCTATCCACATCTTTTCAATTAAATACGTGTTTCAAATTTTAATGACTTGTTGATAAAATACATGATTGGTGCTGAAATCGTCATAATAATCGCTTCACTTAATGCTAACCAACCATAAGTTGTCCAAAATGCTTGACCGCCACTTGGTACTAGCATAAAGGCAATAAAAAACATACTTACAGTAAAAAATAGACTATTTAGACACATTCTAACAGGAATACTTGGTACCTTTTTTTGTAAAAAAGCTGTTAAGCTCAACGCAAATAATGTTTGCGCTCCACCAAACAGAGCATCCATTACACCGAAACCAAAAAATAAGTTAAAAAAGATAACGCCGCCTAAAACACCCCACATCAATTTGCGATTGAAAACGACTAGGTGATTCAAACTTTCTGAAATTCTAAATTGAATCATACCAGAAGAAACTGGCCGAACCAATAAAGAGAGGACAATATATAAGCCCATAATGATACCATTGGCTAAGACTGTTCTTAGCTTTCGATTGGCTTGAAACGAATTTTGCATACTTTTTCCTTCTTTCTCCGAGTTTTTTTACAAGGGATGGTTGATGAACCTTGGTTACAATTGCAACAGTTCACATTCTAATATGGAAAGTCAAAATAGTCAATGAAAGCCCTGTTTTACTTTGCACTTATTTGCAGTTTTCACCTCTCATGCATTGTTTCGTGCCTTTTTCTAGTCATTTTTTACTTTTTTAAGCAATCTTTATTCGCAGAAGTTCCTCCCTCTGGTATAATGGACAATAGCGATTCAAAGGAGGAGCTCAATGAACATTCACTACTATCTTATTATCAACGAGCAGGCAAGTAGCGGCAATGGCCGAAAAGTCGCTAGAAAAGTGATTCAACAACTCAAGCAACAAGAACTTAAATATACGGCTCTTTACACTGATTACGCTGGACATGAAAAAGAATTGACGAAGGAACTTGCAGAAACAACTTTACTTCCTTGGTCTGAAGACTTAGACGTTTCAACTTTTCCAATCCTAGTCGTGCTAGGCGGCGATGGCACACTACATAATGTCATTAATTCATTACTTCCATATGATTCAGCTATTCCTTTAAGCTATATTCCATGCGGCTCTGGAAATGATTTTGCACGAGGGGTGGGATTATCAAGAAATATTGATAAAGCATTGCATCAAATCCTGCGCACCAGACGACCAAAAGAAATTCAAACAATTCATTATGTAGAAGCCAACCAAGAAGAAATCGGCTTAGCCACCAATAATGTTGGCTTAGGATTAGATGCGGCAATCGTGGAAAAAACCAACGAATCGTCATCAAAAAAAGCCTTAAATAAATTTAAGCTTGGCTCGCTTTCCTATATTTCTTCAATCATTCATGTCTTTTTTAAACAAAAAGGCTTTCCAATTTTAGTTGAAATGAATGGTAAACAATACACATTTAATCGTGCTTTCCTATGTACGGTCACAAATCATCCTTATTTTGGCGGGGGCGTATCAATTATGCCGACGGCCAATCCTCGCAAAGCAGTCGTGGACTTAGTTGTCGTGGAACGAATCAATATTTTTAAAATTTTGTGGCTTATTTTCCTATTGCTTCGCCAAAAACAAGGGAAATCTAAGCATTTTCATCATTTTCAATCAAGCAAAATTCGAATTGTTTCGACGATTCCACAAACCATTCACGCAGATGGCGAGATTTTAGGCAAACGAAGTATTGATATGGTTTATACCACACAAAAACGTTTGTTTTGGTTTTAACTGAGTCCCTTAAGGTTGAAAAAGAGTGCCATAAGTCAAAACGACTTATGGCACTCTTTCCTTTTCTCACATAAATTGATAAGGCGTCGTATCCTTCATTCCAATCATTGGATCAACAGCATTTGTTTGAATAATTTCAACTGTTAGTCGTGGTTCTTTTGGTAATGGTTCTTCGACAACTTTTGTCGCTTTATTTGCTGTTTCTGGGGTTGACTCTTCCCCTTCATCAGCAAATAGTGAAACTTCTTGTACCGTTGTGTCAACTAATTGCTCGTCTGTGTCTTTGATCTGATTGGCTTTCGTTGATTGCTGTTCAGTTTCATAAGAGACAGCTTTTGTTTCCTTTTCAGTAAATGGATGGTCTGCCGTTAAACCTTCTTCATAGGCTTCTAACTGAGTTCTAGTCGTTAAGGTCATTTGTTCTGCGTTCACGATTCGTTCTTTTAGCATCGTCATGCGACTAGCCGATTCGTTTTTGACACATGTTTCAAAAGCAGAAACCTCACCTAATAGAATTAATAATTCTTTACTACGTGTCACTGCTGTATACAACAAATTTCGTTGCAGCATTCGGCTATACTGATGAACCATTGGCAGTAACACCATGCGGAATTCACTACCTTGCGCTTTATGAATCGAACAACAATACGATAGCGTAATTTTATTCCATTCATTTCTTTTATACGTTACTTCATTATTATCAAACTGTAAAACCAACTCGTCCACTTTGTCCTCTGAGTCTTTGGCTAAAGTAATTCCGACGATTTCTCCCATATCTCCATTGAACACATTTAATTCTGGCGTATTGACTAGTTGCAAAACTTTGTCCCCGATCCGATAGACGGTGTCATTCCACTTGACTTCTTTTTTCTTCCCCTCATTTGGATTGAAGATTTCTTGCATCATCTTATTCAAGGCATCAATGCCAGCTGCGCCACGATACATTGGCGCTAAAACTTGGATATCTTGTGGCGTAAACCCTTTTGCTTTTGCCTTTGTGACGATTTGTCGAATGTATTCTTCAATATGACCAATATCACTTGCAAAGAACGAGCGATCCTTTTGATTTTTTTGAAAATCAGCAGGCAACTTTCCTTCTTTAATTTCATGGGCAAGAGGAATAATACTTGAACCGTCTCCTTGACGATAAATTTCGTTTAGCTCACATTTGGGAATTTCGTTAATTTGCAATAAGTCATGTAAGACTTGACCTGGACCGACAGACGGTAGCTGATCCTTATCACCAACAAAAATCACTTGCATGTTTGTCGGAATAGCTTTTAATAACGTATTGGCTAACCAAGTATCCACCATTGACATTTCATCTACAATTAGCAAACCACCTTCTAATTCTTTGGCGGTTAAACTCGGATTTTTTTCACGACCTGTCAAGCCTAACAAACGATGGATGGTACTTGCAGGTAAACCTGTCGTTTCGTTCATACGTTTCGCTGCTCGCCCAGTTGGCGCCGCTAGCAAGATTGGAAACATCTCCTGCGTATAGTCTTTGAGATCTAATGAAAGACCATTTAGTTCCGCAAACAACGAGACAATCCCATTAATAACAGTTGTTTTCCCTGTTCCGGGCCCTCCAGTTAAAATAAATAACGGCGATTTAATCGCTTCTTCAATCGCTGCTTGTTGCGAGTCGCCATACTGAATATTTAAACGTTTCTCAATCATTCGGATATTTTTTTGGACTTCTTCTTCCTCATAATGAATTTCTTTTTTACGAGAAAGTAAACGCTGAATCGAAGTACCAATGCCCCATTCAGAAAAATAGAGACTGTTCTCAAAAAGTTTAGTCTCTTCTTGTTGGATTTTTCCATGTTCGACTAACGTAATGATTTCATTAGCCACTTGATCAGGTGAGATTTCCACTGGGCGACTTGCTTCCAAGGTCCGAATCGCTTCTTCTAACAAAACATCTGCTTGAGCATACGTATTGCCTGAGCGAATGGAGTGCTCAAACACTTCATGTAAAATCGCCGCTCGAATTCGAACAGCAGAATCCGCCTGAATGCCGATTTGTTCAGCAATATTGTCCGCTCGTTTAAATCCGACTCCCTCAATATCTTCAACTAACTGATAAGGATTTTCTTGAATCACAGAAAGGGTTTCTTCTTGATAGGTTTGATAAATTGAAAAAGCTAACTGACTACCGAAGCCGTATCGATTTAGTCCCACAATCACTTGCTCCATCCCGTGATTCAAGCGAATTGTTTCGACGATTACTTGTCGTTTTTTTTCATTTAAAACAGTAACTTCTTCCAAAACACTCGGGTCATCAATAATTCGGTCAATCGCACTTTCCCCTAATACTTCAACAATTTTTTCAGCAGTTCGTTTACCAATGCCAGGAAATTTGTCACTTGATAAATAGTTAACCACCCCACTAGCCGAAGTCGGTCTTTCTTGCTGATAACTATCCACCTGAAACTGTCTGCCATAACGAGGATGGTCCACAAAATGACCAAAGAAACGATAGGGTTCCTCTTCTTGAACTTGGCCAAAACTTCCAGTTACTACAATTTCTTTTTCTAAATAATCTGTATTTGTATCGGTCACATTTACAAGAACGACTTTATAAAAATTACTGGGATTTTCAAAAAAGATTGCTTGTACAGTTCCAACAATAAAGGCTTTTTCTTCGTCCTCACCAAAAAGTGTTACCACTACAAGCCCTCCTTTCTGTTGTGTGCTTATTGTGCTTTTTCTTTAGCTAAAAAAGACGTATCATTCCATAACGTTAAGTCGTACGGCATGTTCCTTGATGCCTCTTTGGTTTCAAGGATTGAAAGGCTATTGTTTAACAGCCCGCCCATTGTCCGTAATTCTGATAATGGTTTACCAGCCATCGCTTGGATTGCCGCTGTCAGGGCTGCTCCGTGTCCGACAAATAGAACTGGACCTTCGTGTTGCTTCGCCGCTTCAGCAACTGTTTCTGAAATCCGTTGAATCGCTTGCTCGATTGGTTCACCATCAAAAATTGTTGGATCATACAAATCTAAACGATGCCGTAAATGATCTAATTCTTCTCCATAAAAATTACGCATTTCTTCAATATATTGTCCTTCTAGACGACCTAAACCTAATTCTTTTAAGGTATCTGTATAAACAATTTCAACTGGATGAGTCAATTCTTGTTGAATTCCCCGCGCAGTATTTTTGGCACGTAATAGCGGACTAGAATAAATTTTTTCAAACGGAATATCTTGTAAATATTGGCCTAATTGTTTAATTTCGTCATAACTAGTTGGTAATAACGGCGAATCTCCTGTCATTCCTTGAAATCGTTTCTGTTGATTCCATTCAGTTTTTCCATGTCGTGTAAAATATAATTTCATGTAACTTCTCCAAACTTCTTTATCTCTTCATATGTCTTTCTAGTTTATCACTTCCCTGCGAAAATATCCATGGAAGTTTCTAGTAATCCAAGCAAAATAAGCCTAGAACAAAAATCTAAATTGTTTTTTGTTCTAGGCTTGAAAATTGGGCAACAGTAAAAATAAAACCACTTTCTTCTGACATTTTTGAAAAAAGCGCTACTGTCTTAACTTTTTTTAATCCAATTTATCATTTTCATAATGATGCGTCAGTTCTAAGTTCGGAAAATTTTGCTGACGTAAGGCTTCATAAACAATTAGTGCGGCAGTGTTAGAAAGATTCAATGAGCGCACATGTTCATCATTCATAGGAATTCGGATACACTTTTCTTCGTTTTCTCGCATAAACGTTTCTGGTAAGCCCGTTGTTTCTTTTCCAAAAAGGAAATAATGGTCCTCGCCATCATTATAATTGACCTCGCTGTATGTTTGGTGAGCAAATTTGGTTACTAAATGCAAGTGTTTGCCTGCCACATGGGCTAAAAAGGCAGCCAAATCTTTATGATACGTAATATTTACATCATTCCAATAATCTAATCCGGCACGTTTTAAGTGTTTATCATCTGTTGAAAATCCTAAAGGTTCAATTAAATGCAACGGTGTATTCGTCGCTGCACATGTCCGTGCAATATTTCCAGTATTTGCTGGAATTTGTGGTTCAAATAAAACAATATGGTTCGTCAACTATCTTCAGCTCCTCAAATATCAATCGTGTTCATTTTAGCATAAATTCAAAATAAATAGCGCCCACAATACTTATTTTCAAAAAAAAACCGCATGACGCGATGATGTCAGGCGGCAGCTATTCTAACCAATTAAAAAAAACGTACCGTCTCGGTGTCTAGCACGGCGAGTCGTTACGTTAGTGAAGGTCTCTTCACTAACTTTTATCAGAACAGGACCCTGATAAAAACCAATGAAAAAACAACTTGTAAGTAATATAACACCAATGTCACTTTATTGCAAGACTTTTTTAGGATTTTCTTCACAAAAAAGTCTATCTTTTACGACCTACTAACAAGCGGACGTCAATCGTGATTTTTTCCAATGGTCGCTGTTGTAGTTTGGCTTTAACTTCTTGAGAAACTTGCCACTCTAATGGCGACATTTCTAATAAATCCAACCGTCTTTCCTCGGGAATGTCAAAGCAATAAGTTATTCGTTCATCTACTTCCACTGCTAATTCCTCGGCAAAACGTTGGACTACTTTTTGATTGGAATAACTTTGTTTCTTTTCGTCATTGGGATAAAAAGCCGCTCGTAATTCCTTTAAGTAATTCTCTTCAGGAATAATTTTAATCACAGTCCCGTCAGCTTTTAGTACTCGCCGAAATTCTTGATAATGTGAAGGGGAAAAATATTTAAAATCGTATCAAGCCCTTCATTCGCAAATGGCAAATTCGTTAAATCCGCCACACACCAAAACGCATCAATTGGCTGATTACTTGCTAAATAGATTCCTTCCTTTGATAAATCAAACCCGATTTTCAGTCCAGATAAGCCTGCTTGACTTAACTCAGCTAGAAAACTCCCTTCACCACAACCAACATCGACTACTGTTTTATTTTGAGGAAGATAGTACATAATTTTGTTTAAAACAGGCGCGTACATGCCACTTTGAATCATTTTTCCTCGAGAAGTAAACATTTTTTTATTATATTCTGTCTGAACGCCATGATTTAGAAAGTATAGCGTGCCTTTCTTGGATAAATCAAATTGATGCCTCTGTTGACAAATCAGACCAACCCCTTCTACATGCATTGGTTCATGACAAGTTGGACAGCGAAATACGGCTGCTTCTTTTTTCAATAATTGTTGTGCTCGTTCAATTTTCTTTAACATTTAAAACTCCTTACGTTCATTAAATGAACATTTTCTCTTATAAAAAGTTGCACTCTTTTTTTCAGGGCTATGGTAGTAAGCAGAATTATGGTACAATGCCTGTGAAGAAAAAGCAAGGAGCGATAAGAAATGATTAAAGAATTCTGTGCCGAAAATTTCACTAAGATTCCCCAAGCCATTCAAAAAGGTGCGAATCGCATCGAATTATGCGATAACTTAGCCGTGGGTGGAACGACGCCAAGTACTGGTGTTATTGAAGAAGTCTTAGCATACGCTGGCGAACATTCTGTACCAGTGATGACAATCATTCGTCCTCGTGGCGGCAATTTTGTCTATAATGATATTGAATTAAAAATTATGCATACCGATTTAATCGAAGCAAAGAAATTAGGAACCGACGGCATTGTTATTGGCTGTTTAACTGAGGACGGTTGGTTAGATGAAGAAGCTTTGGACTTATTCATTGAAACAGCTGAAGGCTTGCAAATCACTTTCCATATGGCTTTTGATGCCTTGTCGAAAGAAAACCAATTTAAGGCGATTGACTGGTTAGCTGAGCGTGGTGTGACGCGTATTTTAACTCATGGCGGGCCGGCTGGTACCCCTATCGAAGACAACTTTGATCATTTAAAAGAATTAATTGCCTACGCAGATCAACGGATTCTTATTTTACCAGGTGGCGGTATTTCCACAGAAAACGTTCAAACTGTGATGGACACTTTAAAAGTCACAGAAGTCCATGGCACAAAAATTGTTTAATTTCTTGTATCTAAAAAAGTGAGGTAGCCGTCGTATTAACGGCTATCTCACTTTTTTGATTTCAAACAAACCAACGAATCCTTTTACCTCAGTCTTATGATAAATAAGTGCAATTTTTTAAACAAAATAACGCATAAACATGCTGGCAATATTGAAATAAATTAATACACTGGTTAAATCACTTAAGGTAGTAATAAACGGGCCACTGGCAACTGCGGGATCAAACCCTAATTTATCCATTAACATTGGGATTAAACTCCCTGCTAAATTCGCCACAGTAATTGCACAGAGCATTGCCATCCCAATCACAAATCCAAGCGGAAGATTATGTTGCCACACGCCAACCACAATCATAATGGTTAAACCTGTCACAGCACCCGTCACTAGTCCCGTGAGCACTTCACTTAAGATTAAGCGACCAAAATTACTATCCTTTTCATCTTTCATAGCCAAACGGCGTACCGCGACCGCCAATGATTGTGTCCCGGCATTGCCGGCTGTTCCGGTAATTAAAGAAATAAAAACGGCTAAAATACTCGCTTCGCTAACTAACGACTCATAATTACTGATTAACGAGGCCGTAGACATCCCTAAAAACAGCAGCGTAATTAACCAAGGTAATCGTTTAGAAGCGGCTTTTAAAGGGTTCTCACTAACTTCTTCAACGTCGACCCCGGCTAAACCAGAGTAGTCGCTAGCGGCCTCATCATCGATAACATCAATAATATCATCAACTGTTACAATCCCCAACAAATGATCATCATAATCTGTAACTGGCACAGCTAAGAAGTCATAGTCACGAATTGTTTGCGCGACATCTTCTTGGTCATCGCCAACATGAACTGAAATAACCCGTTCATTCAAAATATCAGCAATCAAGGTATCATCATCATTAACAATTAAATCCCGCAACGAAATAACGCCGACTAAATGATTTTCTTGGTCGACTACGTAAACGTAATAGATTGTTTCCGCCATGTCCGCTTGATTCTTTAAGACGTACATCGCAGAACGCACTGTTTGATTCGCCACAATCGAAACAAATTCGGTGGTCATAATCGCCCCAGCAGTTTCATCTTCGTAATGAAGTAACTCTTTAATTTCGCCTGCTTCTTCACTACTTAACAAACTAAGATATTTCGCCTTTTGACTTTTGTCTAACATATTTAGTAAATCCACCGCATTATCGGTATACATCTCAGCTAACATATCTGCTGCATAACTTGGACGCATTTCAGCTAAATAATCTTTCATATTCTCATTATCTTCTTCGATAACATCAAACATATCCGCTAGTTCTTTCGGAGATAGGTAATTGTATAAATGTTGTCGGTCTTTTTCATCTAACGATTGGTAAAATTGTCCTTGTTCATAAATGTGTAACGCTAAAAATAGCTCACGAAATTCGTTCATTTGTTGATTTTTTAGCGTTTCTAAAAGAAGGGCAAATTGCTCTTCCATTTCTTGGCCTTCATTCATCTTACACTTTCCCCTCCTGCCTCTTTATTATTATAACGTATCATCTACACTTTTCATATCCTCCGCTAGTGGGGAAATCAGATGAACCGTTTCTTTGGTAAAAGGATGAGTAAAAATTAGTTCCATGCAATGCAACGCTTGCCGCTCAATTCCTTGATCCATCTCTCCATGATACATCTCATCCCCTAACAATGAACAGCCAATTGCTTCAAAATGTACCCGAATTTGGTGTGTTCGTCCTGTATGGAGCTGAATGCGCACAGCTGCTGCTTGGGCTCCTCTTTTTGCGAGCCAATATTCTGTACTAGCAAATTGACCTGTTTCGATAACTTGGCGTTTTAATAAAGAGGACAAGTCGCGCCCAATTGGCTTTTCAATCAATTGATGCTCGTTTAACTGCTCAATCGCTCCACCAACAAGGGCATAATAAATTTTTGTCACCTTTTTTTCTCGTAATTCTTGATCAATTAAAGCATGAGCAAAGCCGTGTTTCGCAAATAACATCAGCCCAGAAGTATCTCGATCTAAACGAGTCACGACATGAATAACTTGATTCACGTAATTTTGACGCTTGTAATAGCCCTTAACACGATTCGCCATCGTTCCTGAAGGATGATACTGAGCAGGTATCGAGGCAATGCCAGCGGGCTTATTAACTACTAAAAAATGATCATCTTCAAACACAATTTCAATCGGTTCATCATCTGTTAATAATGTCTCATGTTCCGCTTCATCTGGAATCGTCATTTTAACGACATCGCCAGTTTGTAAAGGATAGATGGCATTTTGAACGGTCCCATTCACTTGAATTTTACCACCCTGAAATTTCACCTTAGCTAATAACCCTTTTGAAACGCCTTGTTCCTTTAAAAAATATTTCACTTGTTGTGTTGTTTCTTTGTCGTATGTCCATTGAAATTCCATCGTTTAATTAATCCTCACCAATAAAGGCATCTTTCACTCGATGCCAAAAATGCATGTGCCGATAAGAGGCAAAATGAATCCGTTCGTCTGCAATTCGATAGCAGACGGAAGCGATATTTTCTTGATAAATATCTAATTGGTCCACCGTGACAAAATAATCATCACTTTCCTGTAATTTAATCTCCAGCCACTCCGTATGTGCGATTACAATCGGTGACCCCAATGTTCGAAAGACACGATTGTTTAAGGAGGCGATTTCGGTTAACTGAAACGCATTAATGCTAGGATGCAAAACAGCTCCACCAATACTTTTATTATACGCAGTAGAGCCGGTTGGGGTCGAAATCGACAACCCATCACCACGAAATCGTTCAAACAGTTCGTCTTTAATAAACACATCGCCCACCATCGTCCGGTTTCCTCGTTTAATTGTTGATTCATTTAATGCTAAAAAATGTTTATCTGGTTTCCCATCTCTAAACCGAATCCGCACATCTAATAATGGATAACTCGTACTTTTTTCACGATGAATACACAAACTCTCAACTAGTTCTTTTAATTCATAATCACGCCAATCTGTATAGAAACCCAAGTGTCCGGTATGTACACCTAAGAAACTTACTTCGTTTAACAGATGATTAAATCGATGAAAAGCGGAAAGAAGCGTACCATCTCCGCCGACTGAAATCACAAGTTCAGGTTGACGATTGTCTATTTGAATTTGGTTTTGCTCTAATAGTGTTGTCAGTTGTTTTGTGACTTGTTTCGATTTTTCTTCCGAGTTATGAACAATCGCCACTTTCATAAGCAGACTCCTTTACTGATTTTCTGGTGTTTCGTTTTTAATTTGCTTATAGTATTCGTTTTCTAGCAATCCACGGCCATGAGAGAAGTAATGTTGTGCTTCTTGAATTTCTTCACGGATAGATGACATCTCTTCATCTAATAAATAGGCTGCCTCTGCCGCTCGCTGAAGGCGTTCTTTCATTTCTTCAGGAAAGACACCTTGATATTTATAATTCAAAGAATGTTCAATCGTTGCCCAAAAATTCATGGAAAGTGTCCGAATTTGGATTTCGGCCAAAATAATCTTTTCCCCGGTGACTAATTGCACAGGATATTCCACCACCACATGGTACGAACGATAGCCACTTTCTTTTTTATTTTCAATGTAGTCACGTTCTTCCACAATTTTTAAGTCTTTACGATTTCTTAAAAGTGCGACTACCTGGTAAATGTCTTCCACAAATTGGCACATAATCCGCAAACCAGCAATGTCTTGCATTTCTTCTTCAATCCGATTTAAAGGAATATGCCGAATTGCCGTCTTTGTCAAAATACTATCTACTGGTTTCACACGTCCTGTAACGAATTCAATTGGTATGTGTTTATCTTGCTCCCGAAATTGTTTACGAATACCTCGTAGTTTTACTTTTAATTCGCTGACCGCCTGTTCATATGGCGCTAAAAACAGCTCCCACTCTCGTTCCATGGTAGATCCCTCAATTTCCTTGAATTTCATTCACTGATTATTTTACCACAGTCCTCCCTAAAATAGGGTGTTATTCGCTATTTGATTTCCAAACGCCTTTCATTAGAAAAAATTTTCACAGAGAAGACCACTTTTCTTGACGGAAACCTATATAATATGTGAAAATTGGAGTGATTTAAGAAAGAGAGAGAACCCCATGAGTGAGCACTTAGAAATTGAATTTAAAACATTAGTTAGTCCGCAAGATTTCAAACGATTAATCGACCATTTTGCTATTCAAAAAACGGACTTTTTTACGCAAACAAATCATTATTTTGATACGGACGATTTTCAATTAAAAGCACAACGAATGGGCTTAAGAATTCGCGTATTAGCAGATCGTGGTGAGTTAACCTTAAAAGTTCCTGCGCCAGAAGGATTATTAGAAATCAATGACCCTTTATCGCTTGAGACGGCGAACCACTTTATCAAGAGGAATCACCTCCCTACTGAGGGGGCTGTGGCGAAGAAATTACAAGAATTAGGTATTGAAATCGCCTCGATCCATTTAATTGGTTCATTAAAAACAGCACGTGCAGAAAAACAAATTCCTCAAGGACTACTTGCGTTAGACGAAAGTTGGTATAACCAACAGCACGATTTTGAATTAGAGTTAGAAGTTACTGAAGCTGAAAGCGGCAAGCAAGCGTTTCAAACATTAATGGCTGATTTGAACATTCCCATTACGCTTGCACCTAACAAGATTCAACGCATGATGCGGACCACTGCCCCTTAGTATTCGAAGCACTGACGTTCTGGCACCTGTATTTGAAAAAGCATGGCATTGGAGGAAGTATGAATGGTTGAAATTTATTTGTTCGTCAATCCTTTAGGCGGCGTCTGTTTAGAAATTGAAAAAGAAATTATACAATTGTCTGTTAACGACAAGAAGAAAATACAATTGCGCTTTATTCCTTTATTAAACATGAAAACGATCAATGAATTTTTGAGTCGTCAACATATTCCGATTAATGACATTAAACGACGGAATCGAATTTTTGAAGATTTATACTCAGCCGCTCTTGACTATAAAGCAGCACAGTTACAAGGCCGAAAAAAAGGCCGACAATTGTTGATTGGCTTACAAAAAGCAGTAGCTGAAGACGGTCTAGCTTACTCTCCTGAGTTATCAGAAGAACTACTTCTAGCGGCCGGCGGGGATATTGATATGTATCGTAAAGACCGACAATCAGATTTTGTCAAAGAATCTTTCCAAACCGACCAAAAAGTTGCTCGAGAAATGGGGATTAAACAACATCCTACCGCAGTCGTTTACAACTATACTTGCGAGAACGATTTCGGCATTTTAGTCGAAAATTTTGAAAACATGGATGAAATTAAACAACTGTGTCGTGTCCATCCACATAACGAACCGTTGCTGAGCCAAGATGACGCAACCTTTGAATTTAAACGTCGCTCCAATTATCATTTTCCAAATGGACATTTACATTTATTATAAAAAAGAAGGACCAGTTGACTGGCCCTTCTTTTACTATTTTCACCATGTTCTATAATAATAGATAAAGTCTAATACTGCTACATTTGATGATTTGTTCTTATAAAAGACAGCTATGGAATGGGGCCATGTATATATTATGTACTTTTAAATATTAACACCGAAATTTGTATCGACCACCAATATTTATTTCAGTTCATCGACTAACCTCTTGGAACGCTATCAGACAATACTCGCCGATACTAACTCAAAAAATCGAGGAAATTTTATTCGGTTTAACACAAGCTAATTTATTTCTTCCCATTTATTTTTAGTCTGCTTATATAATATGGTTAGTTCTTTTTTATCCTTATCTAAATTTTTATTTATTAATTCCTGAATCTCATAAGAAAATTTATTTCTTTGATTTACATTGTCAAAGATGAATTCTTTATCAAAAGATAACTCTAAGCCATTTAATGCTCCTGTTGTCCAGTAAATTTTTATATTCGAATCATCACCGCTATAATACATATTAAACTTTTCGTTTTCAGAGATATACGAACTCATTAATTCCAATTCTTCTGGAATTGTAAACAGATTATAATTATCAATTTTAACCACATGATATTGAATGTTATCTTCTATTAAATTATAAGTTTGACCATTTTGATTCCATTCTTTGACACCGCTATAAAAATTATTCAGACGAAGTTGTAAAATAGTAAAATATCCACCTATACATAGTACTATAATTAATAATATTAAAAATAATTTTTTGTACTTCTGTCCCTCTCTAATATCTTTCGAAAGTTTCTCCACCATCGTATTGTCCTCCTTCAATAATCGATCCAAGGTCATTTCATAAAGATTACTTAGTTCAATTAAACAATCAATATTAGGATATGATTTATTATTCTCCCAGTTAGAAATTGTTTGCCTAGTAACGTATAATTTCTCAGCAACCTCTGATTGTGTCAATCCTAATTCATTTCTTCTCATTTTTAATGAATTCCCTATGTTCAAAAAAAACCTCCTTTTATTACTCTAAAGATAATAGAAGCTTGATATAAAAGAAAGCAAAGAATCTTTGCTTTCTTTTATATCACAGCAACAATCTATTTAATTATATAACTAAACCTGGTTTTACACAGATATATTTACTATTCTGTGTAAAACCAGGTTTATATTTTATGTTTACTAAGAAGTTACGACTTATAATTTTTCAACCAAAGCTTCTAATTCCGTTAAACGTTCTTCAAAAACTTTCATTGCATCTTCGATATACGCGGCTTGTGTCATATCCACGCCCGCTTTTTTCATCACTTCAATTGGGAAGTCACTACTTCCTGCTTTCAAGTAGTTAAGGTAGTTCTCTAAAGCTCCCTCTTCTCCAGCTAAAATATGTTTAGACAATGCCGAAGCGGCTGAGAAGCCAGTTGCATATTGATAAACATAGTAATTGTAATAAAAATGGGGAATTCTCGCCCATTCGTAACTGATTTCTTCGTCTCTAACTACTTCTGGTCCATAATATTTAGCATTGAGCTCGCCATAATACTCACTCAAATATTCACTCGTTAATGGCGTGCCTTTAGCATCTTCCGTGTGAATAAAATGTTCAAATTCCGCAAATTGTGTTTGACGGAAAATGGTTCCCTTAAAGCCGTCTAAATAGTGATTTAAGACATACGCACGTACTTTAGGATCTGTTTCTGTTTGTAATAAATATTCTGTTAAAATATTTTCATTTGTGGTTGAAGCAATCTCAGCTAAGAAAATTGAATAGTCGCCATAAACATACGGCTGATTATTTCTTGTATAGTAACTATGAACACTATGACCCATCTCATGGACTAATGTAAATAGTTGATCCAAACTATCATGCCAATTCATTAAAATGTATGGGGCTGTATCATAAGCTCCGGAAGAATATGCGCCGCTTCGTTTTCCTTGATTTTCAATCACATCAATCCAGCGACTTGAAAAAGCTTCTTTAACAATAGATAAATAGTCTTCACCTAGTGGTTTTAAAGCCTCAATTGCTTTTTCTTTTGCTTCTTCATAGCTGTAACGAATTGGTGCTTCACCTAGCAAAGGCGCATACAAGTCGTACATGTGTAATTCTTCTACGTTTAATAATTTTTTTCTTAATTTTACATAACGATGTAGCAAAGGTAAATGTTTATTTACTACAGCTACTAATGTTTCGTGAACACTTTCAGGGATATGATTACTTGCTAAAGAGGCTGCCCGAGCAGAATCATAATTTCTAATTTTTGCTTTATAATTATGCGTTTTAACATGTGCACCTAAAGTTGAGGCTAATGTATTTCTAAATTGTTTGTACACTTTGTACAACCCTTTAAATGCTGCTTCACGAACAGATGGATCGACACTCTCCATTAATTGACCATAAACGCCATGAGAAAGTTGAATTGTTTCGCCTTCAGCATTTTGCACAGTTGGAAATTCTAAATCTGCATTATTTAAAATTGAAAATGTATTACTTGAGGCACCAAAAATTTCACTAGCCCCCGCCAGTAAAGCTTCTTGTTCCATCGATAAAACATGGGGACGTTCATCTAAAATATTTTGAATATAGTGACGATAAACAGCTAATTTGGGCTGCTCTTCAAAATATCCCCAGATTTGTTCATCACTTAATGTTAAAACCTCTGGGTCAAACCAAGAAACAGCTTCACTAACTTGTGCATATAGAGAACTAGCTCTGGCATATAAAGCTTGGTAAGCTGTATTTGTAGTGTCTTGATCATTTTTTAAATGAGAATAGACATATAATGTTTCCACTTTTCGATAGACATCTAAAACGTATTCTAACGCAGCTAGAAAAGCTTCTGCGCCATTCCCTAAGGTACCTTTAAATGACTCTGCTTGATTTAGCTCCTCTGTCAACTGATTATACGCAACATCAAAAGCAGCATCATCTTTAAAAATTTTGGTTAAATCCCAAGTCAATGGAGTTGGAACTTCATCACGTGTTGGTAATTGTTTAATTTCGCTCATAGTTTACTCTCCTTTAAGAAACGTTTTACTCATTATACTATCATAATTTAACACGTGTGACTAAAAAAATGTTGTTTTTTCACTTTTTTTAGCCAATGAATGAGCTTTTCAGGATCTTCTCTTAGGAAAATACTAGTTATTAGGTACTTATTGTTTACTTTAATTAACACATAACATTCTTGTAACCATCTCAATAAGTTATTTCCCACAATTTTAAAAAGCTTTTTTAAGCCAATATTCGGCAGTGGCTGCCAAACAAAGTTCCCTTCTTCCAAAAAAACAGCTTCCAAGATACGCCATAGTTCCTGTTTGGTCACTAAACGCTCTTCTTCGGTTTTTAGTGCTTCCCAAACAAGCATTTTTAAATGAATATCTTCTTCAGAAGAAGGTATTAGCTTCAATCCAGGATAGTAAAACCAAGGAGGTAACTGGAGAAGGTGACAACCTTTCGTGTATAAAAAGCTTTGTGTTCTAAGTAACTGAGCATTTCTGTAACCAAGTTGTTGCGTCAATTTTTGATAATAATCATGCATCAATTGGCCAGTGTGCCGTCTATCTGGCAGTAAATTTAAATTAGCGGTCGGTAGTCGGAAGATTTCTAGTAATTTTTTTTCGTAAAAAGCCCATGATTGTTTTCTTCTATAAAATTGTTGACATTGACTCTCTTCAATATGACAAAGTAATTCTATTCGTTCTTGCTTCTTATTGGCCGTCCATAAATAAAATCCCAAGGACTCCGAAAAGTAAAGGAATTGTTTCGTTAATTGCGTGAGCTTGTCTTTAGGCACTAATCGTTCACCTAAAATCCAAACAACTTGATAGCCATGAGCTTGATAAGTCTCCGTCCGTTCCACCAAACGTTTAATTGGCAACGGACTACATTGAATTTCAATGGCTATCTTCCCAATGAGTAAATCTGGGCGTTGCTTCAAGGCGGGTAAGTATGCCTCAACTTGAAAAGACAGCTTTTCACGCAAACACTTTTCCGCAAAAAGCTGCTTCAAGCGGAGGTGTTCTTCTGTTTCAGCTTCTGCTTCGTACCAACAACTATTCTTTTTGCGATGAGCAAAATGGGGTATTTTAATGGGGCCTGCCTTCAAAATGACCGATTGATGACACATTGGACACACAAAAGCTTGTTCGCTTCGTATCTGTGTTAATTCATCAATCGAGCAATCGATTAAAGAAAATAATTCTTGGTTGTCTGCCGTTAAAGCTGTTAACATGATTTTCACCTCTCATAAATAAACTACGCAAAGTTTCTTAATTTTCATCAAAAAAAAAGCAAAAACTCGAAAGTTTTTGCTTTTTTGCTTAATCATTAAAGTAATAACGTGTTAATTCCAACGCACTGCGTTCCATAATACAAGTGCCATATTCGACTAAAGTATCCTGAGTGACAGTTGTTTTATGAGCAAATTCTAAAATCTGTGCAATTTCATTGTCAACATTTGTTTTTTCTAATTCATCGGTTAAGAACAAAACTTGTAAGTAATAACGATCGTTGTACGTGTATAAGTTAGTCAAAACAGATTGCATGAAGACTTCTTTGGATAATTGGATCATCGCTTCAAAATTATCTAATTCAAAGATTACATTTCTGTTTGTTTCATCTGTGGCTTCCATCTCATCAAGTTCATCGGCGGCTGCTTTGTCTGCTTCAATTTGTTTGCGAATTAATTCGCTAACATCTGCATTGACTTCGCTCAGACCTTCTAAGGAAGACAAGTCGTCCATAGCGACATTTTTACTAATAAACAGTTCTAAACCATCATTTTTAGGCAAGACTTGGAAAGTGACTGCTTCACTGCCTTGGAATTCATCTTCGACATCAACTTCTTCTAAAATACTATAAAAGAAATTTTCAACATCTTTGTGGTTTCCTAGTAAGTCAAGAAAAGTAATCCCTCTATCCGCCAGGTCTTCGTTGCCAATTAACACACGAATCGTATTTTCATTAATATGTTCCATTTCCATAGCGCTACACCTCTCTTTGCTTCAATCAGGAAACTTCTTACGTTCATTGTAGCGAAAACTACACAAAAGTAAAGTGGAAAGTCTATAAATCCTCGAAAACTAGCGAACGTTTTATAAACTTTGAACTTTTTTAACGATTGGTTTTTCGCTCCTTCTACCTCTTCATCTTAACGCAGTCTCTCCAAAAAAGATACTATTTTTCCTTGACCACGTTCTGCCAAATCAAATGAATACAAGTTCTAAATATGTATTAAAAAGCCAGAGATAAAAATCCCTGGCCCTAAATTCATATGAATCGTTCTTTATTACAATTAACAAATAAAGAACAAAATTTTATATTTTTTATAAACCTGCCATTAATTGTGCTTGGCGCAATTCCAGTTGTCGAACATCTCTTGGTAAGAATCGGCGAATTTCATCTTCGTTAAAACCGACTTGTAATCTTTTCTCATCAATCATAATTGGCCGACGCAACAATCCAGGGTTTTCTTGAACCAACTCTAATAAATCTTGAAGTGGAAGCTCGTCCAAATCCATATTTAATTTTTGGAAAACTTTAGAGCGAGTAGAGATAATCTCTTCTGTTCCATCTTCGGTCATGATTAAAATTGCTTTTAATTCCTCAATATTTAAAGGTTCAGAAAAAATATTTCTTTCTTTAAAAGGAATTTCGTGCTCTTGCAACCAGGCTCTAGCCTTACGACATGACGTGCAACTTGGGGAAGTATAAAGTGTCAACATTGTGCATCACTCCTTTTCGCGAATCATCGCGTTTCTGAAACAGGGAACTGTACTGTTCCTCTATTTAAAACCAGTATACCTAATTTCTAATAAAAATACTAGGGGTTTTTAAACATTTTTTATTAACTTTGTTTATTTTTCCTTCATTACATCCGTGTAAAATTAGGGTTAATTTTTATGAAATTTTATGGATATTCGTTATGATTCTGTAAAAAAGTAATACAGTTTTCTATTTTTATGGTTGCTGTTATAATTTACTTCTCTTGGTGATTTTTCAAGAAGTTCCCATGTATTTTTTTCTAATAAAATGTATAATAGAACTATTCACTATCTTAAGTCTAAAGTCAGGTGGTTATTTAATGAAAACAATTTTTTCTGGTATTCAGCCCAGTGGTACTCCGACAATCGGAAATTACATTGGTGCAATGAAACAATTTATCGAATTACAAAATGAATACAATTGTTATTTTTGTATTGTGGATGAACATGCCATTACCGTTCCCCAAGAACCGCAAAAGCTACGTCAACAAATTCGTAGCTTAGCAGCTCTTTACCTAGCGGTTGGTTTAGACCCACAAAAAGCAACAATTTTCATACAGTCTGAAGTGAGTGCCCATGCAGAAGCTGGTTGGATCATTCAGTGCAATACTTCTATTGGTGAGTTAGAGCGAATGACACAATTTAAAGATAAATCGCAAAAAAATGGTCGTGCTGGCGTAAGCGCTGGTCTTTTAACATACCCTCCATTAATGGTTGGTGATATCGTGTTGTACAATGCTGACTTAGTGCCAGTCGGAGATGATCAAAAACAACATTTAGAATTAACACGTGATTTTGTGGAACGCTTCAATAAACGTTATGCCCAAAAAAATCAAGAAATTTTAACGATGCCTGAAGTAAAAATCGCTGAGCAAGGTAGTCGAATTATGAGCTTACAAGAACCAACGAAAAAGATGAGTAAGTCTGATACAAATGTGAAGGGCTTTATTTCAATGCTTGATGAGCCAGCAGTGATTCGCAAAAAAATCCGCTCTGCTGTAACTGATTCAACTGGTGTAATTGAATATAATAAAGAAGAAAAGCCTGGTATTACTAACTTACTAAATATTTATTCTGCTGCGACAGGTCAAACTGTTGAGGAACTTGTTCAAGCATACGAAGGCAAAGGCTATGGAGACTTCAAAGCAGATTTAGCAGAAGCAGTAGTTGCCTTATTAGAACCTATTCAAGTGCGCTACCAAGAGCTTCTAGCTTCAGAAGAATTAGATATGATTTTAGATGAGGGCGCAGAAAACGCTCGCCAGGTAGCCAACAAAACACTTCAACGAATGAAAAATGCTGTTGGTTTGGGAAGAAAAGTTCGGCGCTAACTAAACATAATAAAAACCCGCGAAGTTTTATTCGCGGTTTTTTTTATGTTCTAAATTGAGCATCGTATAAGCGACGATAGTGGCCTCTTTGCGCGTACAAAGTTTCATGTGTTCCATCTTCTAAAATTCCTTGGTCACTCACTACGATTATTCGATCAGCATGTTTAATCGTTGCCAGTCTGTGGGCAATAATTAATGTTGTTCGCCCGTCAGCTAACGAGTTTAATGACTCTTGAATCACTTGCTCTGTTTCTGTATCTAATGCAGAAGTCGCTTCATCTAGAATTAAAATCGGCGGGTTCTTCAAGAACATTCGCGCAATTGCCACTCGCTGCTTTTGACCGCCCGATAATTTCACGCCACGTTCGCCAATAATTGTGTCTAAGCCATCTGGCATTAGCTGAATTACATGTTCTAAATGTGCTAATTTCACCGCTTGTTGAATGTCTATTTCTGTAGCATTTAAATTCCCATAAGCAATATTTTCTCGTAATGTTCCAGGGAATAAAAACACATCTTGTTGAACAATTCCAATTTGCTTACGTAATGAAGCCAAGGTCATTTGCTGGATATTTCTACCGTCAATCGTAATTTCACCACTACTAACTTCATAAAAACGAGGCAACAGATTGCACAAGGTCGTTTTTCCTGAACCACTTTGGCCAACGAAAGCAACGGTTTCACCAGGTTGAATTTTTAAATTGATATGGTCTAAAACTTTTGTGCCATCTTCATAAGCAAATGAAACATCTTTATAGGCAATCGTTCCTTCTAAATGTGAAACAGCAACAGCTCCTGGCAAATCTTTGATGGACGGTTGTTTGTCCATTTCTTCCGTAAAACGTTTAAAGCCAGCAAATCCTTTGGGATAGCTTTCAATCATATTGTTGACTTTTTCAATCGGCCGAATAAAAATATTGGCTAATAAAATAAATCCTACAAACTGACCTTCTGTAATTTCTCCTTTAATTGTATAGTACGCACCAAAAATTAATGAAAATAAATTTATCAGACGAATTAATAAGTAATTATAGGCGGAACTGACACCCATCACCTTATAAAAATATAATTTCGATTTTCGATACATTTGATTTAAATAATTAAACTGTTTTCGTTCAAATGGTTCATTTGCAAAAGATTGCGTGACACGTATCCCACTTACTGACGCTTCAATCCCAGCATTAAATTCACCTAAATTATCGTAAATATCCGTATTCGCTTTTGTCATTTTTTTATTAAAATAGCCTAGCGCAATCGTGATAAATGGCAATAAAATAAACGTAGCGATGGCTAATTTCACGTGAATGGTTAACATTAATAAAAAAGAACCTGCTAACGTCATAATCGTAATAAAGACGTCTTCTGGACCATGATGCGCCACTTCCGAAATTTCAAAAAGATCAGTGGTCAAACGGCTCATTAATTTCCCTGTTTTTTGATTATCATAATACTCAAACGGTTGTGTTTGAAGATGTTGATATAATTCTTCACGCATATCTGTTTCAATATTCACGCCTAACATATGACCAAAATAAACCACAATAAATTGTAAAAACGTATTGATTATATAAAATGCAAATAAGCCCGCACTAGCTAATGCAATGAGGCGAAAATCTCCTTTTGGCATAATCTTATCAATTACTTGGTTGACTGCTACTGGAAAAGCCAACTCTAACAGCCCCGCAAAAACGGCACACCCAAAATCCAAAATAAATAATCGACGATAAGGTCGATAATACCCAAAAAAACGCTTTAACATAACTCCCTAACTCTCCCCCTTCATTCTCATTCATTATACGGAAAAAGACTGTCTCTTGCAAAATTCTAACTTCTATCAGAACACGTGTTATTTAAGTAACTTTGACTCAAAATCATTTTCACAAACTTTTCATTATCAGAATATTTTTTCATTTATCGTTTCCATTTTTTCGGTAAAAATAACTATAATTGTCTTTTCCCGCAAGGCTTTGATTTCTGTACAAAACCTTGAAATACAGTGAAAAATACTCTATTTATTTGTGAAAATATCGGCTACAATATAACATATGAAAAGTTTTGTAAAAAAGTTAAGAGGTGCACTTGTTAAATGAGAACCATTGTTTTTGATGTTGATGACACGCTGTACGATCAGCAACAACCCTTTCGAAATGCGATGACTAAAATTTTCCCGAACGTTGCGACAGAGGATATGCATGAATTGTATCTTCGTTTTAGACACCACAGCGATGAAACGTTTCCGAAAGTTTTAGCCAATGAATGGTCCCTAGATTTCATGCGGTTTTTCCGGATGAATGAAACATTAAAGGATCTAAACTATCCAGGAATTTCACAAGAAGAAGGAAAAATTTTCCAACAAGTTTATGAAGAAGAATTGGATAATATTACGATGCATCCAGAAGTTACTAAGCTTCTTGATACTTTACAAGAGAAAGAAATTCCGATGGGGATTATTACAAATGGTCCAACAGACCATCAATTTAAAAAAGTTAAACAATTGAATCTTGAAAAATGGGTTCCAAGCCAAAATATCATTATTTCTCAAAGTACGGGTTTTCAAAAACCTGAAAAGGAAATTTTTGATTTAGCCTGTAATCAATTTTGTATGGAACCTGAACATACTTTATATGTTGGTGATAGTTATGACAATGATATTGTAGGCGCACGTAATGGTGGCTGGCATTCTCTTTGGTTTAACCACCGCTCTCGTGAACTACCAAGTTGCCAACCTGCATCACACCTTGCAGAAGTCACTTGTTTCACCGAACTTTGTCCGACTGTGGAGAAATTATTTAATCTTTAAAAAAAAGCCGCTCTTCAAATTGAAGAACGGCTTTTTTTATTTATTTTTTTGTTTTTTCAGACGTAAAATGATGAACAGGCAGATTATCAGTAAAAGGAGCAATAAACCGATTAAGAGATAAATAAGTTTAGATTCCGTTTTTTTGACGGTTGCATCTTTCTCATTAAATGTTTTTGCTTCCTCTTTTGAGATTGTAAATTCTTTCGTAAATTGCCATTTTTTTCCTGAGCCTTCCACAGTCATTGCCAATACATACGTTCCAGCTTCCATTTCATTTTCTTCATAAGGAATAGGGAAATTAAAAATTGAATTGGGCGCCATTTGCATATCTTCTTGTTCTTTCTCTAAAATAACGTTATTTGTTTTCTTATTTTTAACATTTGCCGTTACTTTCATTGATTGAAGATAGGCTGCTTCATGGTTTAACAGTGTTGCAGAAATAACACTGCGCGCATTTCTTTGTGTCGGTTCAACTTTCTCTAAAGACAATTCTGGTTGTACAACTGTTTCATTTTCTCGAAGTAAAACAGCTACTGTATAGGCATAGCGATTTTCAATTGCTAAGCCGTTTGTATTTTCTTTTTGCTTGTCTTTCGTTTCATCGACTTTTTCACTAAACGTGATCCCGCCCGCTAGTTGCCCTGAAAACTCTTCTTTAGGCATCTTCACTCGCAATTCAACTACTTTTTCACTTTTAGCAGGCAATTCAACACTCTCACCGCCGTCTTTCAGTTGAATGATTTCTGATAAATCTGCTGGTGCAGATTTATCTAATGCTGTCAACGACTCGCCATATTCAATCACTCCGTTGCTGTTTGTTGTGGCCGACTTCACACTAACATCAATCACTAAATTTTCATCTGTACTATTGGCCGCTCGAACTTTCAAAATTTGTTCTTGGTCTGGTTTCATCATTAAATCAAAATATGTTTTTGTTTTATCTATTTGGTTTTCTGGAATTTCTGTTTCAACACTAAATCGTAATTCTGCTGCTGAGGTTTCAATCCCAAAAGCAAAGAAATAAAAACTTAGGATCATCAGAATAAAATATCTATTTTTCATTTCGCTCTACACTCCATTTCTATGTAAAGGAGAAAGGCTGAGTTCCCCTCTTCCTTTCTCCAAAAAGGTTCTTTTTATACTGGCGTATTAGCTAATGTCCAAGTAATTGTTGTTTTGTAGGCATCATTTAATTTAACTGATTTACCTGGCACTTTTAATTGAACATCTTTCATTACTTGACGGCCGTCAACTTCAGCAATTGAACTAGCATTGCCGTATAAGTATGACCATTTCCCAGCACCTTGATCTGTTGCAGCTACCATCACGTTATGACTTTCACCAACTGTACCAAAAGTTACGCTCGCTAAACTTGTTGGTGCAGCGCTTTGTCCTGCTGTCACAGCTGAAGCGTTTTGAAAGACAATTTCAGTTCCTTCAAGCGTCTGACCTTTTGTAGCAGAAGTAAATGCAGAATTTTGTTTTGCAGATAAAGTCCAGCCTTCTAAAGTTCCACGATTATCTGTAATTTGAGCAAATAATGGACCCGTTTTTTCAACATTATTTTTATCTTTTAAAACTTGTGCTGATGCAAAATAGATTTCATCTTTTGTGCTGATGATATTTTCACCAAAGTTTAAACTTGAAGCATAGTCCAAGGTTAAGGGGCCTGTAGAACCTTCATCAACTGGTTTGTCAGGATTTACTGGGTCGATAGGTGTCACAGGATCTTTGCCGTCTTTGTCTTCTGGATCCACTACAGGATTTTTGCTGTTGGGATCCTTTTCATCTGGTGCTTTAAATTTTACAATAGCATCTGTGTCGCGATTAGCCACTTCCTCTGCTTGAACTGGTAGTGTGCCTACCGCGATGGTTGCTAAAATTAAGCTGCTTGCGATGGTCATTTTTTTCATGTTAGTGCTCCTTCTCTTCTATTGTTATAGTTTCAATAATTATACGCTTGGTAAATCAGCGATTGTCCATGTTAAAACAGTTTTGTATTGAACAGCATCTTTTGGTGTTGCTCCTGGTACAGTTAATGTGATCGCTGTATTTTTATCTACGCTTTCACCGTCAACTTCCACTTTTTCAATCCCACCGAACGCACTAAGCCAAGTTCCAGAACCTTGACCTTCAGCGGCAGACATCACATTTGATGAATCGCCAGCTACTAAAGTTACTTCATGCGCAGTTGGTGTGACTGCTTTGGAATTAGACACTGCTTTGTTTTGACTTAATTTAATTTCTGAACCGTCTAAAACTTTATTTAATGTTTCTTTTGTCGCTGTTAATTGTGTTTCTTGTTTAACTGTTAAGGCCCAACCGGCATTCGTTCCGCGTTTGTCGGAAATTTGTACATAATTTGGTTTAGGATTAGTCAAATCAGGATCAGAACCGTCTGCCAAGAAAAAGTATTGTGGATTTGCATAATATTTTTCATCTTTATTTGAAATTTTATTTTTGCCAAAGTCTAAACTAGAAGCATAATCGATACTTAGTGGACCAGTTGTTCCTTCATTTGGCTTATTGCCTGTGTCTGGTGTCGTTGGGTCAAAGGGTTCAACAGGTTTTTCGGTATCTGGATTCACTGGATCGACTGGTTTGTTGATAGAGGTGTCCGGCGTAAATTCTACGATGGCATTTGATTCATAGTTTTTTTCTTCTGCATTCACTTCTGGTGCAATAGCCACGCCTAAAGTGATAGCGGGGATTGTTGATAAGATAATTTTTTTCATTTTATTGTTCCTTCTTTCTTTTTTTTAAAATAAAACTAGCCATAAAGATGACTATTATTCCGAGATAATTAAACATTTGTTGCTGTTTAGTACCAGTTCGAGGTAAGAAGCCTGAGCCTTTTTGATCAACCGTTTTACTTGTTGAGTGCTTCAATGATTCTCCACTCACTGCTGGTATTGCTTCCGATTGCTTGGGGAAACGCTGTGGTATCTTACCATCTGGTTTTTCTTTGTTGGCTGGTGATTCATACTCGCCATAAAAAGAAACTTCTGTATTTGTCGGATAGGCATTTGTTTCAGCAAATACATCAACTGATGAAATCAATCCTAATAGCAATACACCGCTAACTATTTTTTTGATAAGACTCACCCCCTATTTTGCACTGCCATCAGGTACGTCCATCAAGTGCCAAGTTAGTTTTGCTTCGTATTCTTCTGCTTTGGCCGTCCCTCCAGGAACAGATAATAACAACTCTTGGTCATTTTCTTTCCATTGATCAGAAATATTTGTTTCTTGATGTCCATTGACTTGGTTGTGAACAAGAATCGATTGGCCTTCTGGAATGTCCTGTAAGCGATGGTTGGTTCTAAATTTTAAAATATTCGGCAACGTAGCACCTGATTCAGATTTGAAATCAGAAGTAACGGTTAGTGCAAGCGACCAATTATTCCCTGTTTGACGAGTATCCCGTATCACTAATGGTTGATCCATGGAAACAATTGGATATTGGGTCGTGCTACTAGCGATTTGCAGCTCATTCCCAAAGGAAATCGCTGTGGGTACCGTTTTGAACCTGACAGAGCCAACCACAGTGACTGTTAGCGCTAATTCATCAATCTTGTAGCCTTTATCATAGACTTCCACGACCAACTGCTGTTTTCCATAAGTTAGTTCTGGTAATAACAAGGCTTTTTCCTTAAATGTTTTAGAATTAGTGGTTGTTTCATCTGCTAATTTCTGGATTTCTTGGCCCTCTTTTTTGACAATAAATTGTAATCTATTCCCAGCATCGACATCTTGCCAATAAAAAGGCAGGGCTGTTTTTTGAAAGTCATCAATATCGATTGTTTTTTCCATCGACTTTTCTATACGCTCTTTTGACCAAGATAGTTTCGTTTCACTTAAGAAAACTTCTTTGACAGGTTGGACGACTGTTCCAGAAAAGTTCCCTAAGTATGCTTTATCTGTTGATTTCCAGATATAAGAAACGCCTTCATGAGCTTTGGGTAAATTCCATTCAAACAGTCCTTTTGTGGCATCGTAACTTCCATAAGGGCTAATCGTCAGCGGTGGAAATAGTTGACCATCACGAGATACCACCTTATTTTTTAATTGCAGTGGTTTCCCAGCAATATAATCGACAGAAGATAAGATAATCATTTGATTAGATACATCTAGCCCTGTAATGGCCGTTAAGCCTTTTAACGGACTGATATCTGAAATTTGATTTTCTCCCACATCTAAAACTGTTAGATTGAGTGTTTTCTCTAACGGTGCCAAGGAAGAAATTTGATTGTTTCTTGCATACAGTACACGCAGATTAGGAACAGTGCTTAAAGCTTCCAGACTAGCAATCGTTTGATTCATAATACTCAACTCTTCTAGACGTGGCTTATTCGCCAAGGGCGCAATTGTTTTTAATTGATTATTTTCCACATAAAGACGGAGTAGGTTATTTGCTTCCGTAAGCCCATCTAAAGTAGCAATCTGATTATTGGCAGCCCAAATGGTTTCTAAATTACGAAGAGAACGAAGCGGGTCGAATGAAGTTACTCGATTATTCGGCGTGATTTTTGACGGATGATCTGTCGTATTTTGGATACTTAAATTTTTTAAAGCAGCCATTCCTTCAAGTCCATTTAATGTCGTTAATTGATTGTTCTCAACATACAAGCCTTCTAAATTAATTAATCCTGCTTGACCTAACGGACTAAGATCAGCTATTTTATTGTTTCTCATATATAAAAAACGTAATAGCTTAAATTCACCTTTAGCAAAAGGACTCAAATCTGTTACATTGAGTGAATCTTGAAAAGATAATTCTTCTAAGTTTCTTAGGTATTGAACTCCTTCCACATTAGAAACAACGACATTTTCTAAAATAACTTTATTCAATTTATCCAATTCTGCTTGGGTGACAGTATTAGAGGTCCGAGATTTGCTTAACTGTTTTCTGATATTTTCCGCAAAGGCTGGATCAGGAAATAGTGTACTGATAGGCGTCGCTTTATCTAAGACAGCACCTGCGTATAATTGGGGCATCATCAGTTGTGCTTCCGTTATCGCTAGTGCTTCATTTGGCGGCTCTTCACTTGTTTCAACAGTCGTTAACTCTTCTGATTGGGGAATCTCCGAACTACTGGTTGCTGAATTTTGCTCTTCTGCCGATGAAGTTTCTGGAATCTTTTCTTCTGAAACAGATGAAACATTTTCTTCACTGGAGGATGCAATTGTTTCGGTCGTTTCGGCGAAAGTTGTTACAGGAAGTAGCAAACTATTACCCAAAAGTAAGGCACTAACTGCGGAGATGCACATTTTTTTCATAAACTTCACCTCCTGATATTTTCTTAATTATAGTGAATATCAACTGAAAATGGGTTCAATTACGACAAACTGTCCAAATTAATTTGTATAGACAAGACAAAGAGCGCCAAATAGGGTTTTCTACCCCTATTTGGCGCTCTTTGTCGCTAAACACAACCAGAATGTATTATGACAAATTCTCAATTATGCCTAGTTTTCTTTTATTTCTTTTAAACTATCCTCTATTTTTTCCAATTGCCCAGCAAAAAATTCTTGTTTGGCTTTTGGTAAAAACAATGTGATAGATAAAAGGATCTGTTCTTTAAAGATTGACCAATCTGCGAATATTTCTTCATTGGTTAAAATCATTTCTATTTTTTCTGCTATTTTTTTCCAGAGGATCATTCGCCAGTTATTTTCACCCACTTCATATTCTTTAAACATGCTTAATACATGAAGAATATGGGGAACATTTTGGCTGACAATCGCCGCAAATAAAAAATCAATAATTACTTGCTCGATAATTTCTAGCGAGCGAATATCAATAATTTCCCGCTCATTGACAGATTGTAGTACACGAAAAAGTAACGAAGTTGGAAACGGCTGCAAGCCAACGTTTTTTTGTAATGCTATAAATTTCAAATTAAAAATAGTATACACATCGGCATTAATTAATCGTTCCAGAATCTGATTTTCTAATGCAATAATTTCCTCTTTTGTCACAACCGTTTGAGGGTTAAAAAGATATTCCAACGCCAACATCGAATACATTACTTCTTGCTTTCCTAAAGCAAAAGACGATTTATCATAATACGCCCGATAATCTGCAACGATTCGACTACTTTCTTGAAAATTTTTACTAAAGATTGCTTGATTAAACTGCTCCTTAGCTAAAACCGTTTTGGACATTGGCGTTAATTTTTCTGTCATTTCCATCGGCGAAATAGACAAGATTTCGACAATAATGGCTAAATCCGAAATACGCAATTCACTATTTCCTTGGACAAAGCGTTGATAACTTCGACTAGAAACACCATTTTCATCAAAGACACGCAGAGGAATATTTTTCCCTTTACGAATCCGTTCAATTTCTTCACCTAGTGGCCGATATTCCATATATTCTTTTTGTTTCAAACGAATTACTCCATTTCTCTTTAAATAAGATAGCAACTAAGTTGAACGGCTATTCCCCAATGCTTAAAATTGTGCGAATATCTTCTTCCGTCATTTTCGCTAATTGCTCTTCATTTCCTTGAATCACTTTTTGGAACAGCTCGCGTTTTTCTTGCTGTAAGGAATTCATTTTTTCTTCAACCGTTCCTTCTGCAATCATCCGCCACACTTCAACAACTTTTTTTTGTCCCATGCGGTGCGCCCGACCAGCCGCTTGTTCTTCGACTGCGGGATTCCACCATAAATCGTATAAAATAACTGTATCTGCACCAGTTAAATTTAGTCCGGTTCCCCCTGCTTTCAATGAAATTAAGAAGACATCTTTTTCTCCTTCATTGAAGGCATTCGCCATCGTTAACCGATCTTGAGGCTTCGTACTTCCTCGTAAATAGAACGTCTCTAAACCTAATTCATTCAATTCTTTTTCTAAGATAGAAAGCATGCTTGTGAACTGAGAAAATAATAGAACACGACGATTGTTTTCTTTGGCAGCCACTAAAAAGTCTTTGACTTGTTCCACTTTGCCAGAACCTCCCGTGTAATCCTCAATAAACAAACGCGGATCGCAACAGATTTGTCGTAAACGGGTCAAGCCTGCTAAAATACTCATGCGATTTTTCTTGAAGGTCGCCTGATCCATTTGACTGACATCTGCTTGCATTTGTTTTAGATAGGCCAAATAAACCGTTTTTTGTTCTTCTGTTAAGACACTGTACATATTATTTTCAATTTTTTCTGGTAAGTCTGCGAGCACCGTTTTCTTGTCTCGTCGTAAAATGAATGGTTGAATCATTTTGGCAATTTCTTCCGGCTTAATTTCTCGAAAGGCTTTTTTGCCTGGGAACAATCCCGGTAAGATCATTTGGAAAATTGACCACAGTTCATCTAAATTATTTTCAATTGGTGTGCCACTTAATGCAAAACGTTGCGGTACTTTTAAACTTTTTAAGGCTTGCGCCGTTTTAGTTCCACTATTTTTAACCATTTGGGCCTCATCTAAAATCAAATAGCCGACACGCATTTCCTGATAAAGCTGAACATCTTGTCGCATACTTGCATAAGAAGTAATCAGAATATCTTCGGTGCTATTTTGTAAAAGCGCTGCTCGTTCTTGGCGGTTGCCAGAAACCACTTGAACATTTAAGGTTGGCGCAAAACGTTTGACTTCGGCTAACCAGTTATAGGTTAAACTTGCAGGAGCGACAATCAAAGCTGTCCCTTTCAAGCACTCTTCTTCTTTTTCCGAAAGTAAATAGGTAATGGTTTGCAGTGTCTTCCCTAAACCCATTTCATCAGCTAAAATACCGCCAAATTGATAATGGCTAAGCATTTTCAGCCATTTATACCCTGTTTCTTGGTAATGGCGTAACGTTGCTTGTAAGGTTTTGGGGACTTGCGCTTCAAAGTTTTCTGGATGTGTTAAATCCGTGACCATTTTTTTAAAGGAATCTGAAAAATGTGCCCGCTCGTTGTCTTCTAATAAACTTTCGATCATGAGACCTTGATTTTTGGGCACATGAATGACATTGTCTTCTTGATGCATATTTTTTCGCAGCTTCGTTAAAATTGCACTTGTATGGAAAAATTCCTCTGAGTCAAAAGCAAGAATTTCACCACTTTTTAACGTATAAAAAGCATCATTACGTAGCAGACTAGTCAATACTGCATCGATTTCGGTTTCATCAATGCCAGTGACATCAAACCGAATATCCAACCAAGAATCCCCTTCCGCAACTTCAATCGTTGGTTGATGATGCTGGGCATCTAAATACAATTCCCGTAATTTCCGTCCCATCCGAACTTCTCCTAATTGACGGAAAGCTGGTACTTCGGCTTTAAAGAAATAATACAAGGACTCCCCAGCAGGTAAGACTTTTTCAAAGCCTGTGGTTGTTTGCTGATAGGCAAACTGTTGAAATTGTTGCTTAATTGCTGTTTCTTTTGCTTTATCTCGAACGATTTCTTGATTGACTTCAGGTAATTGAGCATATTTCGGGTTTGTCGAGAAAATGACTTCTCCATAGTGATAGTCAATTCGAGCATTAATCCGACCTTTAATTTTCTTAAAAATAAAGACTGCTTTTAAAGGATGATGGACGACTAATTCTTCAACTGATTCTTCAACAGACACTCGACCAATTTTTTCCAATAATGGTAACACTTCACTAAATAAATCAGAAACTGTTTCTTTTTCATAAATAATTGACGGCTCTTCCAAGCGTTTCATTAATTGAAGTAACGTGGTGTAGATGGCTTCCTGCTCTTCTGTTAGTAAATAAACCGTTTGATCCGCAATCGCCCAGTGATAGTGGGCTAGAAACGTTGTAATAGGATTCTGAATAGTTAATTTGAAGCTTTGTTCCTCGGTTTTTTGCACTGTAAACGTAAGTGGCAAACTGGTTTCTTTGAACGTTAGATAGCGATACTTATGAGTTTGATTGGTCAATATAAACTGACCCGTTCGATTCATTTTTTCAACTAACGATTGACTGCGATCAATTGGTAATAATAGATAACGTTTGTCGATTTTCCCTTTAACTTGAATACCGTTTGCACCTAATAATTGGCTGGTATGATAAATTGCCGCAAGTTCTGTTAAAATTTCTTGAATCTCCATTGAAAAAGAATCATGTAGCAAGGTAAATTGGTGTTGTTTATTCACCATAAAGGTCATTTCTTTTTCATATGCTTGTAAAAAATCACCAATATTTTTCACAATATATGTTTTAGGTTTGGTGCCTTCCAAACCAATTTTTAAAGAAAGACCAATCGTTGATAATTCTGGATAGTAATTATTCGTTTCGATCACATCTAAATGAAATTCTAAACGTAAAGGCTGCAAGGGAACTTCGGCAGAAGCTTTGCTTAATTTGGCAAAGCCTTTGGTAAACATTTCAGCTGTTGATCGATTTGTTTTCTCAAAACTGACTGTTTGATTCGCTTGAATAATTCTTGACACGCCTCGTTGTTTCAGTGCCAGTTCAACTGCCACTGTATGCTTGCAATAGCCATGTTCCATCCAATATTGACATTCACAAACATCTTGTTCTTTGGCGGTACCATCCAATTCAACAAGATAAAGTTCTTCCCCTAAAACCTCAGACAACCAGATCCTTTTTTCTGGATTTTGAACGATAGATAAGACCCGGCCTTCTTGCATATATTCGCGCCCTTGTTCAACGATTCGCTCTGGAATACTCCATTTCATCGACTCACCTCCTCTTCTACTAAGCTAGCTGATAGTGAACGGTACTTTGACCATTCCCATTGCTTTTTATTTGTAATTGTTGTGGAATTCGTGCTTTTAATTCGCCAATATGACTAATAATCCCAATCATGCGGCCTTCATTTTCAATCGTTTCTAACGCCTCCATTGCCATTTCCAATGCTTCTTCATCTAAGGAACCAAAGCCTTCATCAATAAACAACGCATCAATTAAGACTCCGCCGGCTTGTTCTTGAATCACTTCTGCTAAAGAAAGTGCCAAAGCTAACGCTGCTATAAAACTTTCCCCGCCTGATAACGTGTGAGCACTGCGCACCGTCCCTGAATTGTCATCATAAATATTGATTTCTAGCCCCGTTTGATTCCGATAACTGCCTGCTTCGTGATTCAATTCAAATTGATAACGACTATTGGTCAGGCGGTCTAAACGCTGATTAGCGACTGTCAGCACTCTTTCTAAATACGTTTGTAACATATACCGTTCAAAACTAATTTTTTTAGGATTATTGCCATTCACCGTATCTGCCAACTGTTGTAGTGCAGCAACTTCCTCAAACTTGTCTTCAATTGTTGTTCTTTGCGCATTAATTTCTTGAACCAACTGTTGGTTATTCAGCATTTTTTCATGCAGTTGATAGTATTTTTTTTCTTGTTCTTCAATTTGTTGTGTTATTTGTTCAATTTCTGTGGTGATTAAAGATAATTCTGGGAACGTATCACTAGATAATTTTTTCTCAATTTCAGCGAGTTGGATAGTCAGTTGGGTTTGCTCTTGTTCAAATAAAGCAATTTGTTCTTGCTGACTTTCTAGTGTCGGTACCTCTTTCAACCACTCCGTCAATTGGTCCTCTGTCACTCCTTGTTCCGTTAAAACTGCGTTTAACTGACTCTCAAGTTGTGCGACTGTTTGTTGAAGTGTTTGTTGTTCTTTCTCCAAATGAGTCAACGTACTTTCAAGGATCATTTCTTCTTTCTTCAAGGTTTCTCCTTGTGTCGTCACGTTTTCTTTTTGACGTTCAAATGCAGAGAGTTCTTCTTGAAGCAAAGCTTGTTGTTTGGTCATTTCTTCGTATGTGACGGTTGCATCCAATAATTGGCTAGCAATCATTTGCTGCTGGATAGTGATTCTTTCCAGACTTTGTTGCATTGTTTCTACTTGTTGTCGGAGCACTTCAAAGCGTTGAGAATTTTCAGCTACTTGTTCTTCTAGTTCCGCCAGACGGTCCTTTTCGACTGAAATTTCCGTTAGTTTTTGTGCTATTTGTTGTTTTTCTTTAGCTAATTGCGACTCAACTTCCGCAATTTCTGCAGGTGTTACTTGTGAAAAAGTTAGTCCTGTTAACGGCAACTGCAAGTCAGCAAACTGCGCTGCTAATTGTTCTTGTTCCTCAGTATACGCAGCTTCCTGTTCTTGTAATTGGCTTTCTTTCTGTTGCTTTTCCGCCCCTAATGCAGAGAGCGTTTCAGTAAATCGTTGAACCGTTTTTTCAACTTCCGTTAATTCCCGTTCCGCTTGATCAATCTCTTCTAAGGAAACTTCTTGATGTGTTTGTTGCTTTGGATGTTCTAAAGAGCCACAAACTGGGCAAGGTTCTCCCTCTTCAAGTAACAAGCTTAATCGTTGGATTTGTAAAGAGGCCCATTGACTTTTCTTTGTCTGCAACTTCGCTTCTTCGGCGCTTTTTTGTTGCTGTTCAACAGCAAACCGTTGTGTCAACTCGTGCAATTCCACTTGGTTTTGACTAATTTTTTGCCAAGCTTTTTGATTTTTTTGCCAACGTTCTACAAAATTTTGCCAATGATCTGCTACACTAGAACATTCAAAATTTGCTTTTTCAAGTGTTCCTTCTTGTTCAATAAATTGTTTGGCTGTCGCCACTTTATCCGCTAATGTTATTTTTTCCTGTTGGCAAGATTCATACTCTTTTTGAATGGCTTGATAATTGGCTTGTTCTGCTATTTGTTGTTGGGCTAACTGTTCATATTCTTGGTATTGTGGTAATTGACGTTGAATCGTTTGAAGACGTTCTTGTTTTTCAGCAATCAATGGTTGTTGTTCTTCCAACTCACTCATGATTGCTTGCCAATCTGTCAATGCTTGTTGCGTTTCCATAAGAGCTTGTTGTTTGGACTTTGTTTCTTGCTCTTTTTGTTGTTTTTCGCTTCGTTTTTCAAAGACTTTTTCAGCTAAAGATTGCTGTTTTTGGCTCCATTTTAATTGCTGAATCTGTTCCTTTAACCGCTCAATGACGGTTTCCTGTTCAACTTGTTTTGCTTTCTTTTCCAGTAATTCTTCTTTTTGCTGTTGCAAGTTTTGTCGTTCTTCAATAGCATAACGAACTTGCTCTTTTGCTTGTTTGGCTTGTTTTAAGGTTGCAATTTGTTCTCTTTCAACTAATAGTTGTTGCTGAGCCTCTTGTTGTTGGCTTTCTAATAATTGAAGTTTTTCAAAAAGTGTCATTGTCGGTTCAGGTTCTTCTGACCAATGCAACTGTTCTGTTTTCAGTTCAATTTTTTGCTGGGTTTCTTGAATCTCTTGATTGGCAATTTTTAAGCGTTCTTTTAAATTTTCGCTGAACAACTGATACAATTCTGTTCCGAATAAATTACGCAAAACCTTTTCTTTTTCATCACTTTTAGCAATTAAAAAAGTCCGAAACTCTCCTTGTGGTAACAATACAATTTGAGCAAATTGATTGGCATTTAAATGCAATAATTCTTGAATGAGTTCGTCCACTTCGCGTCTTTTAGAATAGGATCGTAGTTCTTTCCCTTGAGCATCTTTGACAATTAAAGAAATTTTGGCACTTTGTTTACGGACTCCTGTGCCACGTTTTTTAAAAAGTTCTTGTTCGGGAAGGCGGTTCAGTTCATAGAGATACTCGTTATGTTTAAAAAGCAAAGTAACTTCAGTGGCTTCTGAGGGGTCAGCAAATGTGGAACGCATTTCTTTGCCTAAACGTAATTTCCCAGAACTTTCACCAAACAAAGCATAGCTCATTCCATCAAAAATCGTTGTTTTCCCAGACCCTGTTTTTCCACTAATTAGAAAAAGTGAAGAATCTTCAAACTTCGTAAAATCAATGATTTCATTAATATACGGTCCGAAGTTTTTCAATGTTAAAGATAATGGTTTCATCCTGTTACTTCCCTCTTTCTAATTGATTAAGTGTACTCAGTTCTTCTTGGACCCATTGTGCTTGTTGTTCTGTCAAGGCCTCTCCTGTCACATCGTTAAAAAAGTCATGCAGATGTTCTTCTGGTGAACGTTGTTCTATTTGTACCACTTTTTTCTGATTTCCGTTGCTTGTTTCTCGACCATTCAAACGTTCCAACCCAATAATTTTGGGGTAAATTTTTCGCAATTGATTCATCATGTTGGGAATGATCGCTCGGTCAGTTAATTGGACATGTAAATAATTTTCCCGATTCACTTCTTGATAAAAAGCGGGATCCGTTAACTGCTGAAACGAGCCCGTCAATTGTTGAATGTCTCGCAATGGTTTCAAAGCACGGAATTGAAAATGAACTTCAGCTTCTGTTTCAACAAGCCAAACACCCTTTTCTTGTGTCATTTCTGATAAAGAAAATTTTACAGGCGAGCCACTGTATCGAGCATTAGGTGCCTGCAACGCATTTTTTCCATGTAAGTGGCCCAACGCGACGTAATCAAAAGGCTCTAACAAAGCCGTCGGTACAACATCCAAACCACCCACTGTTAATTTTGTTTCAGAATCAGTTTTTTCACTGCCAGCGACAAAAAAATGACTAACTAACACCTGTTTTTTGTTGGGAAGAAAAGATTCCTGCATTTTCGCGACAACTTTTTCCATCGCCGCCTGAATCGTTCGAATCGTTTCATCTTCAAAATATAAGCGAGCCGCAATCGGTTCAAAATAAGGCAACAAATAAAATTGGGTATTGTCGATTTCAATTGGTTGAAAGGCTTGTTCTAAACGCGTATTCAAATGAAATTGCGTTTGGTTAAACCAAGGGCCTCCTGTTTCTAAACGAGTGCTGCTATCATGGTTTCCCGAAATAGCTAACACGGGGAAATGCTCTTTGAGATTCATTTGAATCATCATTTCATTAAAAATCTCGACTGCTTCAACCGCTGGAACAGAGCGATCATACAAATCTCCAGCGATCACAACAGCATCCACTTGCTCTTCTTTCGCAATTGCTAAGATTTGTTTAAAGGCTTCCCTTTGTTCTGCCAATAAATCAAAACCATGTAATTTTTTGCCAATATGCCAATCTGCTGTATGTAAAAATTTCATTTTTTCACCGCCTAAAAAAGTCCTTCTTATTATTATAACAAATTTCTGGTATTTTTTAAGAAAATCGGACAGAAGAATTAGATTTTTAACAAACTTTTTTCTTAACACAAGAAAAAAGACAGGGAGCATCATCTTTTGATGAGACTACCTGCCAGTAACATTCCTATTTTGTAGCGGTTTGTTTTATTCTTTTTCTGTTGATTCATATTTAAAAGTTGGATCAATTTCTTTATCTAACTGATCAAATGCTTCTTGCATCCGACGTTCCACTTCAGCTAAACCGTCTTTATCCATTTTTTTAATATCGCTAATATCGATTGGCTCCCCAAAACGAACCGTTACTTTTTTACGTTTAAACAACTCTTTTAAAGTTAACGGACCTTGATAAACAGATGGCACGATAGGTGCTCGCCCCATTTTAGCAATCAAGGCTACCCCACCTTTTAATTCTGAGGAATGACGCGTGCCACTAGGGAACATAATCAAACTTAAATCAGAATTTTTTAAAATTTTGACAGGTGTTTTAATCGCGCTGGGACCGGGCTTCTCACGATCCACCGGAAACGCATTCGCATGTTTTAAAATGAAACGTAAAACAGGATTTTTAAACAACTCTTTTTTTGCCATAAAACTAAACTTCTTAGGACTGCCAGCAACAGCTAAATACAGCGGTTCCCACCATGTTCGATGCGGCGCAACTAAGACATAGTTTTGGTCTTTTGGTAATTTTTCTTTATTTTCATAATGTGCATTTCCATTAATCACAAATAAAATGACGCGAACCACGCCACGCATAAATGTAAAAAACATAATTTTCTTCCTTTCTTCTCTCCGCTTTCTAGTATGCCGAAAGCTCTACCTTTTGACAAGCTTTTTTTACGTCTATCAATCAGAGAAATAACATGTCCCTACTAATCTAGGGAACAGATTTTGTCATACGGGTTTAAAAGTAGTATAATACATGAACAATCAGATGAAAAGTTGGAGGTTCTTAATCTATGTTATTATCCGGCGAACGGATTGATCAATTATATGCGGATGATATTCAAATTATTCAAAGCAAAGAAGTCTTTTCTTTTTCCATTGATGCAGTCTTATTGGCTAATTTTCCGCAACTACCAAAAAAAGGCAAGATTGTCGATTTGTGTGCTGGCAATGGCGCGGTCGGCCTCTTCGTTAGTCGGAAAACAGCTGCAAAGATCGACCAAATCGAATTACAACCTCGTTTGGCAGATATGGGTCAACGAAGTATTCTATTAAATAAATTGGAAAAACAAGTAACGATGTATGAACGTGATTTAAAACAAGCGACAGAGGTCATCAAAAAAGATTCTGTTGATTTAGTACTATGTAATCCCCCATACTTTAAAGAACGACCAACTAGCCAAAAAAATCCAAACCCGCATTTAGCGATTGCCCGTCATGAAATTCACACGTCTCTTCAAGAAGTGGTCACTGTGTCGGCGGATTTATTAAAAACAAATGGTCGCCTCGCAATGGTTCATCGTCCTGATCGTTTCCTGGATATTTTACATGCCATGGAAAACGCCAATATTGCGCCGAAAAAAGCTCGGTTTGTTTATCCGAAGCCAGGCAAAGAAGCCAATGTTTTACTAATTGAAGGCATTAAGCAAGGCAAAAAAGACGGTTTTCGTGTGTTACCACCTCTTTTTACATACAATGAGAAGAACGAATACGAAGCAGAAATGAAGGCTATGCTGTATGGAGAATAAGAAATCCCATTATTTTTATGTTTTACTTTGCCAAGATGGTTCCTTTTACGGTGGCTATACAACTGAGCCAGAACGTCGATTAACCGAACATAATAGCGGAACTGGTGCAAAATATACACGATTAGCCAAACGACGGCCAGTCAAAATGATTCATACAGAGAAATTTGAAACACGTAGCGCGGCCACTAAAGCCGAAGCCGCCTTTAAAAAATTAACGCGCAAACAAAAAGAGCAGTATTTAAAAACCTTTCATTAAATGACAACAAGCAAAAAGAAACAGCCATCATTTCATTGATGAAATGATGGCTGTTTCTTTCTCTTTTTAAACTAAGTTCTCGACAAAATGAATAACCATTTCGGCTGATTTTTTCCCAGCTTCATCGATGAATTCGTCAAAGCTTTGAGTTGCTTCGCCATCTGCTGTATCACTCATTGCCCGTACAACTAAGAATGGAATATTGAACTGTGAAGCCGCTTGGCCAATTGCTGCGCCTTCCATTTCACAAGCTAAGGCTTCAGGAAACTCTTTCTTAATTTTGGCGATTTTCTCAGCGCTATCCACAAAAGTATCTCCAGTAACAATCAATCCTTTACGAATAGCTAAACCAGTTTTTTCAGCAGCTTTCGCAATTTCCATCCGCAAGTATTCACTTGTTTCAAAATACAAAGGCACACCACCAGGCAATTGTCCATAGGCATAACCAAAACCAGTGACATCAACATCAAAGTAAGCTAATTTATCTGCAATGACTAAATCGCCGACTTTTAGTCCTTCACCGATACCACCAGCAGAACCTGTATTAATCACCATATTTACGCCATATTGATGAATCAATAAAGTCGTGGTCACAGCTGAGGCCACTTTACCAATTCCTGAACGAACCACAATCACCTCATGTCTTCCTAACGAACCAGAAACAAATAAAGCGCCTGCTCGTTCCCATGACATCGTGTCTGTCAATTTTTCTTTTAGAATTTTGACCTCTTGATCCATTGCTCCAATAATTCCAATTTTCATAGTGATTCCTCTTTTCTATAAATTCAAAACGATATATGCCACAACGGCTAATAAAATCGCTACAATAATAATTGCCTTGTTTAACCAAGTACTCCGTTCTCGACGCTTCGAGTATTCTCCTACTCGTGACTTGTTGATCGGTTTTTGTTTTTTCTTTTCTTTACGATAAAACGTCGAAATTTCTTTTTCTTTTCGCTTATACGCTTTTTCCGCCAGCTTCTGTTCTTCCTGCTGACGACGTTCTGCTTCTTTTTCTTCTGCTTCTCTGCGTTTGCGAAGTTCTGTCCGAGTGACTAACGGACCTTTGCTCATTGCGTGTCCTCCTTAAACTGTCTCTGCAGTAAATACAATTCCCAGTATTGTATAGCAAAAAGTGTTTTGGCATCACAAATCGTGCCCTTTGCCACTTCTGCTTTGGCTTCAGCTATTGTTAGCTCGTAAAGTTCCAAGATTTCATCTTCATCTTGAGGACGCGGATTTTCGACTTTCTGCAAATCCGTTGCCAAATAGAGAGCCAATTTTTCATTAGCAAATCCTGGTGACAGATACATTGAATTTATGTAGGTGAGCTGACCCGCACGATACCCAGTTTCTTCTTCCAATTCCCGCATAGCCGTCGTTTCCAGTTGATTTTCTTCTCCAGGATCAATTTTTCCCGCTGGAATTTCTAAAATCACTTGTTCCAAGGGTTTTCTAAATTGTTTAACTAAGACGATTTTTCCTTCTGCGGTTAACGGAATCATAGCTACTGCGCCTGAATGAAAAACCAATTCGCGTTTAGCAGTGCCGCCTGTCGGTAAAGCCACGTCATCCAAAAAAACATCAATAATCTTTCCTTTAAAAATTTCTCGACGTTGAAGTGTTTTTTCTTCGAAGTCCTCATAATTTAACATATCTTTCACCAACCTTTCTTGTTTATCATACCCTAAAATGATAAAAATCGCACCCCTTCTTCTCTAGTTAAACCCTTTTCAAAGAAAAAAATTTATTGCTTTAGAAAAAAATTACATTTTCGAAAAAAAATAGACATAAAAAATTCACAACTTCCTTGTATTATTTAAGCATACCAACAAACAACCCTAACAAAACACTTTTTCATTTTTAACTCCTTTCCCGTCCTACCCCCAATTAGGACGGGTCTTTTTTTGCGTTTTATACTTTTTTTCTTAGGATTTCACTAAATCATAAAATACATCTTCCGCTGTATGTCTTTTCTCTCACAGAGTATGCTAAAATAACTATTGTAACGAGAGCTGACTCTTTCGAGGATTAGATAGATAGGAGGAACTATATAAATGAACAAATTAAATACAAAATTACTGATTGGCTATATTCTTTTAGGAGCCTTAATCATTGCTGTCGCTAGAGAATATGGCTTCTTCGCTTTTGTGATTCTGGTAGGCTTTTTAGTATTCGTTCTCTATCGAAAAAAGAAAAATGCCGCCGACAAGAGCGATCAAATGCCTTACTTAACAAAAGATAAAGAAGCCCATTATCGTGAATTGGGGTTATCTCCACAAGAAATTGATTTTTTCAGAAGTACAATGAGCACAGCCAAAAAACAAATCATACAATTACAAGAAAACATGAATCGTTCAACTAAATTACGGGCGATTGACTTACGTAATGATACAACGAAGGTTTCTAAAGCTCTGTTTAAAGAGTTAGTGAAAGAACCTAAAAAGTTACACTTAGCCAATCACTTTCTCTATACACATTTACCAAATATCGTTGACTTAACAAGTAAGCATTTAGAAATCGAACAACATGAAGTAAAAAACAAACAAACGTATGAAAAATTAGAAGAAAGCGCACAAATCATTGACCAATTGTCAAAATTAGTTAAAAATGATTATGAGGAAATCGTTTCCGATGACTTAGACGATTTAGATGTCGAAATGTCGATCGCTAAAAGCAGCTTGTCGCAAAAAGCTGCAACTGAGGAATCACCTCAAGTAAACGAAGACCAGCAATAATCATTAGGGAGGAAAAAAAATGACTGAGCAACAACCCAAAGAAACAACATCTGCAACCAATACATTGGACGATTTATTAAGTAATCCATTTTCATCAATGGATGAACTAACACCAACGCAACAAAATGAACTATCTGAGTTAAAAGAACAGCAATCAGCTCCTCGTTTAATTGATAAATTACCACAAGAACGTCAAGCCCAAGCAAAAGAATTAGCTTCAAAAATTGATGTCCAAGATTCACAAGCAGTAATTACCTATGGTTCAAATGCCCAAATCAAACTTGGCGAATTTTCGCAAGCGATGTTAAACCACGTTCAAGCACAAGACATTGGTCCTGTTGGTGATTCACTGACCGATCTAATGTTTCGTTTAAATGAAGCCAATCCCAATGAATTACGTGCTGGCGAAGGCAACTTTATTCAAAAAATGTTAGGTAAAGTCAAACAATCCGTTTACGAAATTACCGCCAAATATCAAAAAATTGGTGCGCAAATTGACAAAATTGCTGTCAAATTAACCCATGAAAAAGATGGTCTTTTAAAAGATAATGCCATGTTAGATCAATTGTATCAAAAAAATAAAGATTATTTTGATGCCTTAAACATCTATATTGCCGCTGGGGAATTAAAAGCAGAAGAACTACGGACGCAAATTATTCCTGAAGCCATGAAAAAAGCGGAAGAATCTGGAGATCAAATGGATGTCCAAATTGTTAATGATTATAACCAATTCCTAGACCGTTTAGAAAAAAGAACCCATGATTTACGCTTGGCTCGTCAAATTACGATTCAACAAGCCCCACAAATTCGTTTAATTCAAAATACTAACCAAGCTTTGGCTGAGAAAATTCAATCATCGGTGAATACGGCGATTCCGTTATGGAAAAACCAAGTAGTCATCGCCTTGACCTTACTCCGTCAAAAAGATGCTGTGACTGCTCAACGTCAAGTCTCTGAAACCACCAATGACTTACTGAAGAAAAATTCAGAAATGCTAAAAATTTCTGCAATTGAAACAGCAAAAGAAAACGAACGTGGCCTAGTCGATATTGAAACATTACAAAAAACACAAAATGATTTAATTGAAACTATCCAAGAAACATTACGTATTCAACAAGAAGGAAAAGAAAAACGCCAAGCTGCCGAAATCGAACTTGGCCATATGGAAGAAGATTTGAAAAATAAATTATTAGAATTAACACAATAAATAACGTCTAGAACAAACTTCTTATAGTACAAGCCTGGGACAAAAATCACTTTGGATTTTTGTCCCAGGCTTGCTTTTCTTTTTACGCTTGAATATTGTATTTCAGCCACTTAATGATACAATAAAAGAAAATCATGTTTCTTTTTGAAAGGAGGAGCAATTGTGCCACAATTTGCTTCTAAAGCCGAAGAAAAAAATTATTATGAACGCCAAGCTAGCTTAGCAGAGTTTTTAACTTGGTATCATCAACAAGAATTACCTGAATATGAAAAACCCTCTTTAACCGTTGATATGGTTCTTCTTTGTTACAACAAGGAAGCTGATCAATTAAAAGTCTTACTGATTCAACGTAAAGGTCACCCCTTTAGAAACTCATGGGCGCTTCCTGGCGGTTTTGTTAATCGCAACGAATCTACTGAAGATAGTGTTTTAAGAGAAACAAAAGAGGAAACTGGTGTGGTGATTTCTCAAGAAAATATTGAACAATTACACAGCTTTAGTCGCCCAGATCGAGATCCTCGTGGTTGGGTCGTGACAGTCAGCTATTTAGCCTTTATTGGTGAAGAACCTTTAATTGCTGGCGACGATGCCAAAGAAGTCCATTGGTTCAATCTTGAACGGCATGGTCAACACATCACGTTATCTCATGAAGATGTGGAAATTACTTTAGACTTGAAAACAGCGGCCTCTCTTGGTAAAGATACATTAGCCTTCGACCATAGTGAAATTATAATTAAGGCGTTTAATCGTGTTGTTGATAAAATGGAACATGAACCGCAAGTGCTTCAAGTCTTAGGAAAAGATTTCACCATTACGGAAGCCCGTAAAGTTTTTGCGAAGTTCCTCGGCGTTGATTATCGTAGCATTGACCATTCAAATTTTAAAAAAGCCATGACACAATATTTTGAAGAGTTAGGTGAACGTCCCGTTGGCATTGGCCGCCCTTCAAAAATTTACCAATTGAAAACAACAACAGGTTTCTAAGAGGAGGGAATATTTTTTGACTGTTTACTTAAGAAAAGCAGAACCTTCTGATTTGCCTGACATCCTTGCTATCATTGAAGATGGACGCCGCACCTTACAAAAAAGTGGCATTCCCCAATGGCAAAATGGCGATGGCCCGAATCAAGAAATTTTAGCAAAAGATATCGACCAGCAAACTTGCTATATTTTAATGGTTGAGGATGCCTTGGCAGGCGTTGGTGTTTTATGTTCGGAGATTGATCCTGCTTATGAAGCGATTTTTAATGGTTCTTGGCAACCTCATTCTCAAACTACGTATACGGCGATTCATCGTGTTGCTCTAAAAAGTTCCTTTCAAGGTCAAGGACTGGCCTTGGTGCTTTTGCGCTCACTGGTTACAGCCGCTCGTTTGCAAGGTGCTACTGATATTCGAATTGATACACATCCACAAAATCTCGCTATGCAGCACCTGATTAAAAAAGCTGGCTTTGTTTATCAAGGTGACGTGATTTTAGATGTTAACGATGGCGAACGTTATGCTTATCAGATGATATTGAAATAAAAAAGTTAGGGATAACTGCCAGATTGACAGCTATCCCTAACTTTTTACATCTTATGAACACTATGAGCGCTTTGAATGCCCTCACAGGCTTCTTTACAAGCTTGATTAATTAATAAATAAGAGGATTCTTTTTGGCGGATTCCTAATTGATATTTCAATTCATCTGTCACTTGGCAAGATTCACTTAATGCCTCTAACCAGAAAAATACTCCTTCTTTATACGTATCTAATCCTTCTAGCAAGATTTTCGTTGCTTCTTTATCATAATACGGCTCTAAATTTTTACGAAACATCATTTCTTCTGTAAAAAAACGATTCACATTATTTCGGCAAAACATATAAGTGTCACGGCCTCTCCGATGTGCAGCCTGATTACAACCGTATTCTTGAACTTCTTTAGAGATGGCTTTGAAAATTTCGTTGTATACTTCAATTCTTTGCATAATTGACAAAATGGTATCTGTATAACTAAACATAACTCCTTGCTCCCTTCCCCTTCTAAGTAACAAAAATTTGCTTGTTACTTTCATTATAAAGGGAATGTTGGGTTTATATCAAATGATACGCTGTTTCCTTGCTAAAATCCTTCGTTTTTTTCTTAGAAGAATAAGAAGTAAGCGGATTACTTAATCTGTTATGTTCGGATTTTCTACACTTGGAAAATAAATTATTTTATAAAGCCATTTTCCGTTTTAACTGATGGCAACGGGCCGGTCTGTGTATTGCCAGGAACACCAATATACGTATTGCCGTTGATGGAAGTCATTTCGTTTTCCTCAGCTGCTTCATCTTGAACGGTATAATCACTTTGATATAAAAATTCACCGTTCGTATGGAAGACATAGCCGTCTTGATCTCGTTCATCTGGCTTTTCTAAATTTAAAGACACACGTAATTGATGACGGACATTTTCAATACTATCTGGATATAGTTCAACCATACTGCGCCCTTCATTACTAAAAGTGCGCCAGTCAAAAGAAAGCTGTTGTTTATCATAATTGGTCCAAGTCAAACCTTCTTTGACTAAATGAGTCAATTCATTGGAATCCACATCAGTTTGAATGTTTCCATTTAACGAATCAATAATGTCCATTATTTTCATGATTGATTGACCAGATTTCAACTTGTCTTCAACTGCTTGAATAATTTCTTGTTGTCGGAATCCACGCATAATATCGTTATCGCTATGTCTTTCACGGGCATAAGATAAAGCTTTCGTACCATCTAAATGCTGTTTCCCTGCATCAAAATGAATGGATCCTGGCCCGTCTTTGGTGACACCATCAAACGCCTGCTTGACATTGACATCTATGCCGCCAACTGCATCAATTAACTTAATAAAAGATAAAAAGTTAAACACAACGTAATGATTGATTGGAATATTCAATAATTTCTCAACTGTGTTAACAGAAGCTGTTGGTCCATCGTAGGTATAGGCGGCTTCAATTCGCTGCATCCCTTGGTAATTTTTCGCATCAATTTGCACAAAACTATCCCGTGGCAAACTTAAATAGGTTATTTTCTTCGTCTTGTTATTCACGGTAATCACCATCATAGCATCAGTCCTAGTTGTGCCTAATTTCCGTTCAATTGTATTGTCTAGCCCCATAATCAAAAACGATTGACTATCTTTATTTTGCGCTTCATTATAATCATTTTTTATGGGAACATAGCCTTTATCAATTGTTTTCTTTAAATAGCTACCCGCTACAGCAAAGTATGCTGAGCCGACTGTGACAAAAACCAAAATGATGACTAAACTAATTAAGCTGATTTTTCGCTTCCTACTCATTGGCTGTACTTCCTCTCTCTTAAAAAGTCTCCACCATCATTACTACTCCTCTAAGCAGACAAGAGACAAGTCTATCTTACCAGTCCCCTTCAAAACTAAACATAGCAGAATTTATATAGGGGTATAACCTAGAGGAAACAAAAAAGAGGGGCTTGTTTGTTTAAAAGCCTCTCTTTTTTGTTATTTATTTTTGTGTTCTTTTTTGAACAATTCCACCATTTTTTGCTGTGGTTTTGGAAAAACATAGTCCGAAAATTGTTGTGCTGCCACCCATCGCTGCGACTCTAGTGTGGCTAATTCGCCTGTATTTCGGCCATAAAAGACTAAGATATGCCATTTTAAATGACTGAAAATATGAACGACTTCGCCTAAGGCACGTTTTTGCCAGACAACTGTTTCATAGTCCGTAAAAAAGCTGACAGGTTCTTCAGCGACCAAAGGCTCTGTTACAGGCGCTAACTCTAAAGTTAATTGTTTTTCCGTTTCTACTGGTTGCGCCAGTTTTTGCAATTGTTGAAATTGTTTTTTGCTAATTTCTTCAATCGGAAACAGCCACATATTGGCTAACAAACCTGTTTCAGGTCGTTGTTCTAATAAAAATTCTTGCTTGTTATTTTCAATAATAGTGCCGACATAATACACATCTTTCGGCTTAACTTTTTTTGATTTGACTGGATAAGCGGTCATTTTATCTGCCTGATAGGCCGCACAATATTGCTGAAGCGGACAGCTTTCACACTTAGGTGAAGTTGGGGTGCAGACGGCTGAGCCTAGATCCATTAAAGCTTGATTAAAATCCCCTGGACGCTCACGATCGATGATTTTAAGCATCGCCGCTTCAAATACTTTACGACTACTCGCTTTTGCAATATCTGCATCAATTTCAAATAAACGGCTCACTACCCGCATGACGTTACCGTCAATTGCTGGTTCGGGGAGATTAAAGGCAATACTGCCAATCGCACCAGCCGTATAGGGGCCGATTCCTTTTAAACTCCGAATATCTTCGATTGTGTCAGGCATTTTCCCACCAAATTCTGAAACAATCTGTTGCGCTGCCACTTTTAAATTACGCGCTCGTGAATAGTAACCTAACCCTTCCCAAGCTTTCAACAACTTATCATCTGGCGCTTCCGCTAAATCTTGAATCGTCGGAAACCATTCCATAAATCGATAAAAATAATCAATGACTGTATCTACGCGAGTTTGTTGTAGCATAATTTCAGAAATCCAAATACGATATGCATCTGTATTCGCTCGCCAAGGTAAATTGCGTTTTTCTCGTTCATACCAAGCTAAAAAATCTTCCTGGAATGAACTAACTTTTTCGGGACTCCACGCCTCCCAAGGCTCTTTATTCGTCATGTTCTACTTCCTTTTCGCTAATAAATTGCTGAATCAAATCATAGTCAAACCCTTTTTGGAATAAGCTTTGTTTGACTTTTTGAACTTTTTTAGAAAAATCAAATCGCTGATTGGCACGCCATAAACGTTCGCCTTCCTTGTTTAACGCTTGTTGTTCTTGTTCTTCGTCCTTTTCAAAAGCTAAAGATTCCAAAGCTAGATCAATGATTTCATTTGTAAAGCCCTTTTGCATCAGATGCAGACGCGTTTTCTGAAGTGCATCTTTAAAACTTTTAGTTCGATAGCGTTTCATGGCTTTTTCTGCAGTTGCTGTGGCAACATTAAGCTGTTCATCTAACGTATAAAAGGTCAAACCATGCTGAATATCTTCTTCACTAATGCCTTTTTGCTTTAATTGTTGTGCCACATTTCGTGGTCCTTTATCACTGGTTCGCATAGCTGTCCGTACGTAACTTTCACTAAAAATTGCATCATCTAACAACCGTAGCTCTTCTAAACGTTGAACGATTTTTACTCGATCTTCAGGTTCAATTTCTTTCTCTTTTAAATAAGTAAAAATCTCTTTCTTTGAACGTAATTGATAGCTTAAGTAATTCATCGCCATTTGTAACCCGACATCATAAGAACTGGCTTTTTTTATTTCTTCTATTAAAGTATCTGATAACTCTTGACCTTTTAGCAGACGCTGCCGTACTAAAATATCTTCCGAGACACGCAGTTTTTCGCCTGAAGATAGCCAAAGTAGATAAAATTCACCTTTATCTTTACTAATTCGTGTGATTGTTGTCATCTTATTCTCCTGCCCCTCTAAATCAGAACATATATTCTACTATACCATAGAATCCTTGGAAGCCAAATAAATAAAAATGTGCTAAAATGGGAGGAAGTGAAAAATGTGAGATGACTAAAGGATGAAAGAATATGACCCAACAACTAGTAAAAAAAGGCCAACAAATTTCTTTAAAAATTAAACGATTAGGAATTAATGGCGAAGGTATCGGCTATTATAAAAAATTAATTATTTTCGTTCCTGGGGCGCTACCGAAAGAAGAAGTGACTGCCACGATCACAAATGTTACACCCAAATTTGCTGAAGGAACCCTTCAATCTGTCAAAAAAGCTGCTAAAGATCGCGTGGTCCCTCCTTGTCCTGTCTATGAAACATGTGGCGGCTGCCAACTACAACATTTAGCCTACAAAGCACAATTAGACTTTAAAAAAGATTTATTAAAGCAGGCACTTAACAAATTTAAACCAGCCAATTATCAAAACTATGAACTACGAAAAACAATTGGGATGGAGAATCCTTGGAATTATCGAAATAAAGCCCAATTCCAATTACGCCAAATCGATGGCCAAGTAGAAGCTGGTCTCTATCAAGCTGATTCACATCAATTAGTACCGATTGATAACTGTTTGGTCCAACAGCCTGCGACAACCAAGGTGATGAATACATTAGTTGATTTATTGAATGACTTTCAATTACCAATTTATGATGAACGTAAAAATAGTGGTATCTTTCGAACATTAATGGTTCGAGTGGGCATCCAAACTGGCGAAGTCCAAGTAGTGTTCATTACACAATCGCAGAAATTTCCACAAAAAGAAAAAATGGTTCGCGCAATTAATGAACAATTACCAGAAGTTGTTTCTATTATGCAAAATGTCCAAAATAAAAAAACCTCTCTAGTAATGGGTGATGATACCCTTCACTTATGGGGCAAAGAAAGCATTGAAGAACACATTAACGACGTTGTCTTTGATTTATCGCCGCGAGCATTTTTCCAATTGAATCCAGAACAAACGGAAGTTTTATATAATGAAGGAATCAAGGCCTTAGATTTACAACCAAACGAAACTGTTGTTGATGCTTATTGTGGCGTCGGGACCATTGGCTTAAGTTTAGCGAAACAAGCGCATCAAGTTCGTGGTATGGATACCATTCCCGCCGCAATTGACGATGCTAGATTCAATGCAAAACGACTTGGTGTTACGAACACACATTATGCTGTTGGAACAGCTGAAGACTTATTACCTAAATGGTTCAAAGAAGGCTTTAAACCTGATGCCATTGTAGTTGATCCCCCACGGACTGGTTTGGATCGTAAATTATTAACGGCCCTTTTGAAACAACCACCTAAGAAAATGGTGTATATTTCTTGTAATGTATCCACGTTAGCACGTGATTTAGTTCAATTAGCCAAAGTATATCAAGTAGACTATTTACAATCTGTTGATATGTTTCCACAAACCGCTCGTTGTGAAGTTGTCGTAAAATTAACGAGAAAATAAAAAAAGGAGCGTGGGACAAAAATCACTTTGGATTTTTGCTCCACGCTCAAAAACTGATAAACGGCGGGAACAGAACCAACTCCTTCGGAAATAAGCCGAAATTATCCAAAAATTAAAAAGCAATTTTCGGAAATTTCTTCTTATTTCTCGGAGCTAAACGGTTCTGTCCCGACCTCCTTTAACTAATCAAACAATTATTTACTTAATTAGCTATTTTTTCGTCCGAAGAAGAATGAAACCACAGCAACTAAAATTACTGCCCCAATAATTGATGGCACAATTGCCATACCTGCTACGTGAGGACCCCAGCTACCTAAGATTTTTTCTCCGATAAATGAACCAACTAAACCGGCAACGATATTCGCAATCCAACCCATTGATTGACCTTTGCTTGTAAGTGCGCCAGCGATAGCACCGATAACAGCACCAACGATTAAAACCCATAAAGTATGCATAAAATAATTCCTCCTAAATGCTTTATCTAGCGAATAATTCGCTATGTTACTATTATGGACTACTTTTATTAGATAACAAAATAGTTTGCTTGTTTCCGTGAAAAAAAGCAATAATTTCTGATAATTTCATTAAAAAAGCTCAGAACAGGAGAAAGAAGTGCACTGTTCTGAGCTTTTATTTAAGAAATTGTTGGTCGTTTTACTCGTTCATGTGCGACATCCGCTGCTTGAATCTCTTTATTATTAAAAGGTGTTAAGCGGAATGCCAATTGGAATTCTTCAAACGTAGTCCGGTATTTTTCTAATTGCCACTGGCCACAAGAGTAGCTACCTAGGGCGTTTTGTTTGTAATCGATATTTAAAACAACATACTCACTTTCTTGTAATTCATTGGTATGCTTAGCAACATCTAGCGCTTGTTCTTCAAAATAAGAAACACTAAAATTATATGAATCAGCCGCTGTTGCTACTACCCCTTGGCCGCGATCATCCGTGAATGCGGACCATTTAGTCGCCATGTGGTTACCATTGGCTTGTGGAACAACATAATTAGTGAACATTTCCGCCACTGTAGCATCATAAACGCCAAGTAAACCAGCTTCTTGTGAATCTACATAGTTTTCTCTCGGCCCTTTACCGAAATATTTTACTTCTGATAGAGACTTGTCTAAATGGAGAGTCACACCCAAACGTGGTAACATATCTGGCGCATTTTCAATTTTACCAGCAGGACTACCTTTTAAGTCGAAGAAAATTTCGCCATTTGGTGCAATTAAATACTGATAGGTACATTGATAATGCCAAGCACTGTTAGTCGTTCCGTTAATTGTTTTTACGATGACTTGGATAAAATCATCAACTTTTTTCCACTCAAAAGAACGGACAATTTCATGCTCTAAATGTAAGAAATATTTCTTCTTCATTTCATCAATAATTTCCATATCATTACTGATCGGTGCCCGCCAAAATGTAAATTTCGGCCCTTTATGCAATAATTTTTTACCATCTCGTGTCACATTCGTTAAGGCACCCTTCACTTTATCAAAATTAATTGAAAAGTTTGGTCCTTCAATGTATAAATGAGGGCCAATTTCCTTTGCCATTAGCAAGCCAACTGGTGTGATCTCAATCCCTGGTGTTGTAATTGGCAATTCAAACTGTGCGGTAGCTAATTCATGACCAGCAGATGCATAGGCGGTCGTTTCTTTCAATTGATATGAAAGAGTTAAATAATAGGCGGCTCCTGCCTTTTTAGGAAAATCTAAATGATAAGGTAAGTGCAGTCTTCCTTCTTCTCTAGCAGCAATTGCTGGCACTGATACTGTCCCTGATTGAATCACTGTTTGATCTTCAGTAATTGTATAAACCAGATTAAAGATAGCCAAGTTTTCAAAGTCAAACCGACTCAATAATGAGAATTCACCTGACAGAACGTCAATAGCGCTAGTTGTAATGGGTTCAATGACTTTTTTGTATTCATACAAGCTAGGAGATGGCGTACGGTCAGGCATCAACATCCCGTCAATACAAAAATCTTTGTTACTTGGATCATCGCCGAAATCGCCGCCATAACGATAATAAACTTCACCGTTATCTGTTACCGATTCAATGCCATGGTCAAACCATTCCCAAATAAAGCCACCTTGTAATTTATCATGAGCATAAAATAGCTCTTGGTATTCTTTTAAATTCCCAGGGCCATTCCCCATCGCATGACAATATTCACATAAAATATGCGGTTTTTTTGAATTTTCAATAATCGTATTCATCAGTAATTCTCTAGTTGGGTGTTCCAACCACGTATACATTGTAGAATAGACATCCGTGACCTCTGCCTCAAAATCACCTTCATAATGAACCAAACGTGTTGGATCCATTTCTTTTGCAATACGGGCCATTTCAATAAAGTTATGACCAAACGCAGATTCATTTCCTAACGACCAAAAGAGAATTGATGGATGGTTTTTATCCCGTTGAATCATCCGTACCATCCGAGAAACATAAGCCGTTTCCCATTCTGGATCGTTGCTAATCCAATCATATTCTCCGGTTAATTCAAAGCCGTGACATTCCAAATCAGTTTCATCAATCACATACATTCCATATTCATCGCATAAATCATAAAAATAAGCAGATGCTGGATAATGACTGGTTCGAATGGCATTAATATTAAATTGTTTCATTAAACGAATATCTTTTTCAATTTCTTCACGACTAACCACTCGACCATTTTTCGGATTATAATCATGACGATTCATTCCTTTTAGTTTAATGGCCACACCATTGACTAAGAAAGTCTCACCAGATACATGAATATTTCTGAAACCAACTTTTTGCGGAATAACTTCGACGACTTCCCCTTCAGAAAAAACAGTGATAAATAGTTGATACAAGTATGGTTTTTCAGCTGACCAAGCAGTGACAGACGGTAAACTTGCTGAAAATTCAACCGTACCTTGATTTCCTGCGACAGTCTCTTTAAGAACCGTTTTTCCCTGCTGATCCATCAACTCCAATTGAACTTGTTGTCCTTTGTCTTGCCAAAATTTACCCGTAATTGCCAAGTGGCCATTTTGATACGAATCATCTAAATCGGAAATAATAAAGAAATCTTCCAGCCCATTTTCTGGTACACCGAGTAATTCAACATCACGAAAAATACCACTTAACCACCACATATCTTGATCCTCTAAATACGTACCATCTGACCATTGATAGACTCGCACCGTTAAATCATTTGTTTCACCAATTTTAGCGTAAGACGTAATGTCAAATTCTGCTTCATTTCGTGCACCTTTACTGTAGCCAACTTCATGGCCGTTCACCCAAACATGATAAGCTGAATCTACGCCACAAAAACGTAAAATGATTTTTTTATCGTGAAATGTTTCATCTATAGCAAATGTCCGTTTGTAAATACCTGTTGGGTTTTCCGTTGGTACATACGGCGGATTAATGGGAAAATTGTACCATAAATCAGAGTAATGCATTTTGCCATATCCTTGGACTTGCCAATTTCCAGGAACAGTGATTTGATCCATTTGGCTTGTATCAAAGTCCGTCGCAAAAAAGTTTTCTGGGCTGTATTCTGGCGCTTCTAAAAAGAGAAAATGCCAGCATCCGTTTAAATTTTTGTATGCTTGTGTATATTTATTTTCATTTAATAACGCTGTTTCTTTCGAAGGAAAGCTCGAAAAATGTGCTCGTCCAGGCAACCGATTGATACTATCTACTTTATAATTTTCCCAAGTCTTCATAATCCATTTCTCCTTTACCAACTTCATTTTTTTCTTTTGTTTCATATCGTTTCCAACAAATCCAAGCAAAGCCCATAAAGACAATTAACCCAATAATGTTATACGCCAACATGCCCAGTGGACTAGCGGTTCCTTTCGGTAACGTGCCATTGATTTCTTCCATGATTAATTTTGGATCCGGCACAGTTGACATAAAGAATACAAAGATAAAAATGGCTAATAAGAAAATTCCCGCAATTAAGCCAAAGGTTCGATTACCAAAGCGGAAACTTCTCGGCATTGTTTCTTTTCTCCAACGAAGCCCAATATAGGCGATTAACAAGAACAAGACAGGCACTAATGACGTAGAAGCTGTCATATTAATTAACGTTTCTAAAAAGCTATCCATATTTCCAATTCCTAATGCTGGAATGGCAACTAAAATCGTCACAATAATTCCTTGAACTAACAAAGCATTGGTTGGATTTCCCTCTTCGTTCGTTTTCACTAGCCACTTACCGAAGACCCCATCAGGAATTTCTGAGAAAAATACTTTAACTGGTGCTGCCGTCCACAGAGCCAAAGAACCAAGACTTCCGACAAATAAGATAATTCCTACTAAGCGCACCATCATTGCTGCGGGAATATGGAAATACGTACCTAAAATTTTAAAGATATCAAAAATACCATTTGAAAAGTTTCCTTTTAAGACGTCCGTTGGCACTACCAAACCTACAGCAACAGCTCCAAGAATATACATGATGCCGACCGCAATCGTTGCACCAATCATCGTGCGGACAAACGTTTTATTGCCGCCTTTAACATCCTTAATATATACACCAATACTTTCACCACCGCCAACAGCTTGTAAAATCCACGCCATCGTCATGAAAAAAGTCCAATTAAAAGTTGGCATAATTGACGTCGTGGTAAACTCTTGTGCTGGTTCATTGCCAAAACCAAACACGACGACAAAGGCTAAAACCACAAAAGCCACGCCCATAAATAAACGAGCACCACCCGCTAAGCTAGTCACTTTCGAAATCCACGAAACCCCTTTAATACAAACCCATGTCATTAACCAAAATAACAGAATAGAAATCACTGCAATTATTTTAGTACTATGGTTTCCTTGAAAAACGTTTTGACCTAAAAAAGCGTATGAACCATAAATCAATGTATTCGGTAGCAATGAACAGAAGAAAAACAAGTTGACAAAGAAATACGACCAAGCGCCTAAAAATGCCCATTTAGGTCCTAACACAGATTCCAGCCAACTATGAACGCCTGATTCATTTTCAGAATTAGCAGAAGCAAATTCTGCAATCATTAGAATAAATGGTAAAAAGTAAAAAATAGAGCCGAATAAATAGCCTGGAATAGTTGCTAGGCCAATCTGAATACTGTTGTTAACAATGCTGGGAAAGGCAAAAACCGCTGAAAAAGTCATGAGCATCAATGCGACAGAACCTAATCGTTCCCGTGAATGTGTTGCCATTTTACTACATCCTCTCTTTATCAAATTAATTAGTACTCACACATTGTAAAACGCTTACAGTTTTTTAAAAATAAAAAATGTTGCCTATTTCTTGTAAAGATGTTGACTTTTAGAAAGCCTTTACATACTCTTATAAAGAGGTGATAGCATGCAAAATGTTTTTACAAATAATGTCAGCATCCTGATTAATGATCAACCTATTAGCCAAGAATTTCATCTTTATGAAGCTGGCTATGAAAAATGCCGTCCGACAAAACCAACTGAGTTTGCCCCCATTAATTATTGGGTTTTGCATTATTGTAGCGATGGTGAAGGTTATTTTTCAACACCCTTTATGGAAAAACAACACATTACCGCTGGCGATTTGTTTATGATTCCAGCCAATTGTCGCAATATTTATTATCCTAATCGGCAAAATCCTTGGACCTATCATTGGGTCGGTTTTGTTGGAGATCTTTCGTCTCAGTATTTAGAAAAAATAGGCCTGACTACCGAAAATTGTATTTTAAAAGGAACTGTTGATAAGAAATTAGAAAGTTTATTTAAAAATATTTACCAAGAAGCGAAGAAACATAATCATTTTGGCAGTTTAAGTGAAAGCTTTCAATTGTTGAATTATCTAGAGCATCATTCCGTTACACAGCACGAAAATCAAAGCCAACAATTATTTAACCAAATTAAAATGGCTATTCACGAAAATTTTTCAAACAATCTTTCAATTAGTCAATTAGCTTCTGAGTATAACATTGATCGTAGCTATTTATTTAAGCTATTTCAGCGTTATGAACAAACAAATCCTAGTATTTATGTACAAAACTTAAAATTGCAAAAAGCCTGTTCTCTGTTAAGAAAAAGTTCCTTAACCATCACGGAAATCAGTTTTGAAGCAGGTTTTTCTTCACCTTCTTATTTTTCAAAATTTTTCTTCCAGAAAAAAGAGATGACACCTCGACAATATCGTCAACAGTTTTTGACTTAAAATAAATTGTTGCTTATCTGTAGTTAAAGTAAAAAACGCTTTATTTGATAATTTTCAAATTTAGGTAGTTCTTATAACTTATCTATTTTATAATTAATTAGGGTTTTATTATAGGTGGGAGTGTGATATATAGATTAATCAAAACCAATAAATAATTTACAAGTTTTAGCAAATAAACAATATTGGAGAGAAAAATGAAACATTTTATTAAAGAAAACAAAGGTTTAGCCATCTACAGCTTTTTTATTGTCTTTGCCACTTATGGTATTAAACTATTTAACAATACTTACGCTATTGATACTATGCACTTAATGACTAACTACAGAGGCTACTTAAAACATTGGGTTTCCATTGGTAGACCAGGATTAGTAGCTTTAAAGCTTTTAACATACAACTATGTAAATGTTTATTTTTTAAATTTGTTAGCTATTATTTTCTTTGCTATCGCCACTATCTTGTTGTGCTATTATGTTGATCTTTCAACTAAGCAGATTTATAACAAAAAGTATTTATATATTATCCCAAGTATTTTTCCAACCAGTCAATTATTTAGCGAACAATTTTACTTCGTCCTACAAAATTTTGAATTTTCATTAGGTATCTGTTTGGTTATACTTTCTCTCATTGCTATTTACCATATTCCCAATAAAATTTTTAAATTATTCGGCTTTTTGTTGCTGACATTTACACTTACTATGTACCAATCATTCTTTGTATTTGCGTGTACCTTAGTTTTATTCAAGATTTTAATGACATTGTATTTTGCTCAGTTAAATGATCTTAAAATTTCTTTTAAAGACTATGCCTTCAAAATTGGTCATTTTATTCTACTAGCTATTTCATCTCTCGTTCTATCTCAACTAATGGCGATGTTAGCGAAAAAAGTTTTAAACGTTGAAAGCTCCTATCTAGATAATATGATTCTTTGGGGTAAACGCCCCTTGATAGATTCTATCAACGATATTAAAGATTACGCCAAAGAACTATTCTTCCCTCCAGTCGGAGACACTTTTTTTACACCGCTATTTTTGATATGTGTTCTTTTACTGGTCATTGTATTAATTAATATGTCCTATCTGAAACGCAAAAATGTTTTCTTCATCTTTATTACCTTGTTAGGTATTCTAATCACTCCACTCATGTTTACAATTTTAGGTGGAAAACGTCCGGCAATTAGAGGTGAAGTGCCTAACTTTCCTGCTGTTTTAGCATTATTACTCATCTTTATTATGATTTACTGGGGATACAACTTTGTGCTTAAACATTTATTAGTTGGCATAGTAATTCTCTTTACTTTTATTCAAGTTCGGGAAACAACCAACCTAGAATATTCTGAGTATCTAACAGCGGAAGAAGATTTACGTACTGCGGAAATGATTACAAATAATATTTATTCAATGGAAATTGAGAATCCAGAATCCTATAAACTTTTAATGTATGGAAATCGTTCTCCTCGGAATGTTTCAAATATAAAAGGGGAAACAAACGGTGTCTCATTATTTGAATTCATGCCTAACTCGGTGCATACTAGTTTAAATACTTTGCTCTATATGAAAACATTTGGATTAAATTTTAATGATCCTACCCCAGAAGATTTTGAAAAACACAAAGCTTTACAAGCAGAAATGAATGTCTGGCCTAGCAAAGATTCTATCCGAGTGGTAGATGATTGTATTGTTGTTAATTTGTCAAAGTAGACAATTAAATTTTATAGATATTTTACTAACGGTAGTTGTTTTAGCAAAAGACAACTACCGTTTGCTATAAAAAAAGAACCCTTGCAACACAAGGGTTCTCGAACATTCAAAAGTTGAATGAATTATTTTACTGTTACTGAAGCGCCAACTTCTTCTAAAGCAGCTTTTAAAGCTTCTGCTTCTTCTTTAGAAACAGCTTCTTTAACTGGTGCAGGAGCGCCATCAACTACAGCTTTAGCTTCTTTCAAGCCTAAGCCAGTTGCTTCACGAACTGCTTTGATAACTTTAACTTTTTGATCGCCAGCTGCTGTTAATTCAACAGTGAATTCAGTTTGTTCTTCTGCTGCTCCACCTGCTGCTGGTCCAGCTACTGCTACAGGAGCTGCTGCTGATACGTCAAATTTTTCTTCGATAGCTTTAACTAATTCGCTTAGTTCTAAGATAGTTGCTGTTTCTAACTCAGCAACGATGTTTTCAATGTTTAATGCCATTTTGAATTTCCTCCATTTAAATTAAAATTGTTTGTTTTTTATTTGTTTGAATTAGACTGCAATTAAGCAACTTCTTCGTTTTTCTCTGCCACTGCTTTGACAGCGTAAGCCACGTTGCGGACTGGCGCTTGTAATACAGATAATAGCATAGATAGTAAACCTTCGCGGTTTGGTAGTTTTGCCAACGCAGTAATTTGTTCCACTGAAGAAACTTTTCCTTCGATGACGCCACCTTTGATTTCTAATGCTTTTGCATCTTTAGCAAATTCGTCGATGATTTTAGCTGGTGCTACTACATCGTCGTTGCTGAATGCGACAGCAGTTGGGCCTGTAAAGACTTCGTCTAAGCCGTCTAAACCAACTTTTTTAGCTGCACGAGAAAGGATTGAGTTTTTGATGACTTTCATTTCTACGCCTGCATCACGTAATTGTTTACGTAAGTTAGTGACTTCTTCAACTGTTAAACCACGGTAGTCCACGATTACAACTGATGCTGCTGATTCAAATTTCTCAGCGGCTGCTTGAACTAGGGTTTCTTTTTTAGCGATTGCTGCTTCACTCATTTATTTCACCTCCTGATTTTGATGGTGGAGTTGGACTTGGTTTACGTTATGTAAAGTAGAAGAATCAAATGAAACTTCGCTCACTTCGTTCGCCAAGTATTGTTTTACATCGGCTTTTTTTCAAAAAGTCGTGTAAAACAACAAAACTCCATGCCACCGTAGACATAGAGGGACCGAATTGTATATAACTCAACAATTGTCCTCGGTAGGAAATTAAGACTTGCGTCACCTACTGTCTTCGGTACAGTTAATTATTAACCTCACTCACTTTACCATAGGGTAAGTGAGTGAGTCAAGAATTTTTTAATTATTTTCTTTCAAATTAGAAAGAAGCTTGGTCAACGTGGATTCCAGGTCCAAATGTTGTTGTTACTGAAATGTTTTTGATGTATTGACCTTTAGCAGTTGATGGTTTAGCTTTCAATAATACGTCGTTAATTGTGTTGAAGTTTTCAACCAATTTTTCGTTATCAAATGAAACTTTACCGATTGGTACGTGGATGTTACCAGCTTTGTCAACGCGGTAAGTTACTTTACCAGCTTTAACTTCTTCAACAGCTTTTGTAACGTCCATTGTTACAGTACCAGTTTTAGGGTTTGGCATTAAACCTTTTGGTCCTAAGACACGGCCTAATTTACCAACTGTAGCCATCATGTCAGGAGTCGCAACAACTACGTCAAAGTCGAACCATCCACCTTGGATTTTTGCAACCATGTCGTCGTCGCCTACGAAATCTGCACCAGCAGCTTCAGCTTCTTTAGCTTTTTCGCCTTTAGCGAATACTAAAACAGTTTGTGTTTTACCAGTTCCGTTTGGAAGCACAACTGCTCCACGGATTTGTTGGTCTGCTTTTTTAGGGTCAACGTTCAATTTGTAAGCAACTTCAACTGTTGCGTCAAATTTCGCGATGTTTGTATCTTTTGCTAAAGCTACTGCTTCTTCAACTGAGTAAGCTTTTGTAGCATCAACTTTTTTCAATGCTTCTTGCATTTTTTTGCTCTTTTTAGCCATTTTGTTTCCTCCTTGATTGTGGTTATAACGGTTGTACCTCCCACGTCTTTCATATCTTTAAATATGAAACGAACTGAGAAGCTACTTCTTTGAGTAAGTGTGGAATAAAAATTATTCTACGATGATACCCATGCTTCGTGCAGTTCCTGCAACCATGCGCATTGCTGCTTCAACGTCAGCGGCGTTTAGGTCTGCCATTTTAAGTTCAGCGATTTCTTTCACTTGATCGCTTGAAACTGTTGCAACTTTAGTTTTGTTTGGTTCACCTGAACCTTTTTCGATTTTTGCAGCTTTTTTCAATAAGACTGCAGCAGGTGGTGTTTTAGTAATGAATGTAAATGAACGATCTTCATATACAGAGATTACTACTGGAATAATTAAGCCTGCTTGGTCAGCTGTACGAGCATTGAATTCTTTAGTGAATCCCATGATGTTGATACCTGCTTGACCTAACGCTGGACCTACTGGTGGAGCTGGTGTTGCTTTCCCCGCAGGAATTTGTAATTTAACGATTTTTTCTACTTTTTTAGCCACGAAAATACCTCCTTAAGTTCTCGTGCGTGGTTAATGGGGTTGAGATTTCCCCTCCCACTCAACGTACATTTAAAACATACCCTATTACTATACAGGATTCCCTTTACTTTTTCAAGATGTTTTTATGATTTCAAGGCAATTTTTTTATCCGTTATTTTCTTCATGAAATGTGCATCATGCTCAATCACTAGCATTGCAGGCCTCACAGATAAGATTAGCGCTTCTAATTGTTGATGATTAAACACATCCAAGTAATTAAGGGGTTCATCCCAAATATAAAGTTCAGCTGATTGAGACAATGATTTGGCTACTTCGACTTTTTTCCGTTGCCCCATACTCATTTGTTCAATTCGATTAGTGAAAACGGCGCGCTCCATCCCAAGTTTTCGTAAGTTATTTAAAAATTGGGTGTAATCTAACTGATTTTTCTCTGCAAATTCGGATAAAGTTCCTTGATTGTCTTCATAATCTTGGCGCACATAAGAAATGGTTAATTGGTGAGCCAGAGTGGCTTCTCCTTCTGAATCTCCAGAAAAATCCCCCAACAAATACTGAATCAAGCTCGATTTTCCTGAGCCATTTTTTCCTGTTATTCCGACAATTTCTCCCGCGTTTATTGAAAAAGAAATTGGCGTAAATAGCCAATTTTTCTCGTAGCCTAGACGAAGCTCTTCCACCGTCAATAATGTTTTGTGATGCGTTGGCTGATAATCCATTGACAAAGGATCAATATACTCAAGATCTTTTAATAGTTTTTCTTTTTCTGCTAATTGTGTTTCGGCACGTTGTTGAATGTGTTTCGAGCGCTTCATTACGCGCGCTGCCCGGGCACCAATGGCTCCTGTATCAAAAATCGCCCCGCTTCCTTTTTCTTTAGCATTGCCGTACTTATCACCTTCACGGTTCATCGACCATTCCGCTTTTTTACGAGCGGTTTCTTTCAAGCGATTGACTTCTTTTTTGATTTTTTCATTTTCTGCCAGTTCAAAAGCATCTCTTAATTTTTTTTGCTCTTCATAAATAGAAAAATCCCCTTGGTACAGTGTCAATTGACTTTTTTCAATCGCCAAAATATGATCAACCACTTCATCAACAAATGCCCGATCGTGGCTGACTAAAATAAACCCGTGTTTCTTTTTCTTCAAATATTCAGCCACTTGTTGTCTGCCAGCTAGATCTAAATGATTTGTTGGCTCGTCAATTAAAGGAAAGGCATTTTCTTCAATAAAAAGAAGACCTAATAAAACTTTCGTCTTTTCGCCGCCTGATAAAGAAGAAAAGGGCCGCCATAAAACTTCAGGATCAACGTTTAAAAGCGTTAATTCTCGTTCTAATTTCCACTGTTCAAAAGAAGTCACCTCTTGTAAGACATAATAAGTGAGCTGTTGTTCTTCTGCAACTGTTTGTGGAAAATAGACGAAATCGACTTGATGAAGAATCTCTCCTTGGTAATCCAACTGCTTTTGTAACAATCTTAATAAGGTTGTTTTCCCACGGCCATTGCGGCCAATCAATCCTAATTTCCAATTGGTATCCATCGTGATATTTGCCTGATCAAAAAGCAACGCTTCTTGATTATCATAGGCAAAAGATAGTTGTTTTAGTTCAATTTTCGACATAAATATACCTCCATAAAGCAAAATTGATGCAGCTTTACGGAAATCAGCGGCATCAATCCAAGGTATACAAAAAGACCCGTGGTTGAATTCTTTAAGCTAATTTCCGAAAATCCGCACACTCCACCCGTTATATTCAGGCAAAGTTATACAGTTTCTCTAAAAAATTAACTTAAATTTTCAACGCACGAATCCCTCTTTTCGTCTTTTATTATCTAGAATTTAGCATCTCTTCACTGATTTGTCAACGAAGGCCCCTTGCTTTCATTCTGATAAAAATTTAAATTATTCGCTAAAACACAAGCGATTGCCTAGTTCCCCGCCATTTTTTGTGTTAGACTTCCAATGAAAACATATTCTAATGAAGAAGGTGCTGAAATGGAAGAGTTACGCTTTAATAGTGTTTTTGATATTATCGGACCTGTTATGATTGGTCCAAGCAGTTCTCATACAGCTGGAGCGGCAAGAATTGGAAAAGTGGTTCGCAGTATTTTTGGACAGCAACCTGATAGCGTTGACATTTATTTATATGAGTCTTTTGCCAAAACTTATCGTGGTCACGGAACAGATATCGCCTTAGTTGGCGGCCTTTTAGGTATGGAACCAGATGATGAGCAACTAGCCAATTCTTTGGAAATTGCTTATGAACAAGGAATGGAAGTTTGTTTTATTCCTAAAAGTGAAAAAGCAGACCACCCTAATTCCGTTAAAATTGTGGTTTCTTCTGGCGACCGAAAACTATCTGTGACAGGAATTTCAATTGGTGGTGGAAACATTCAAATTTCTGAATTAAATGGCTTCAAATTGTCTTTAAGTATGGGCACGCCAACATTTATCGTTGTTCATCAAGATGTTCCTGGCATGATTGCTAAGGTGACCAACATCCTTTCAGCTAGCGATATCAATATTAGTACAATGACCGTTACCCGAGAATCTAAAGGGGAAAAAGCGATTATGATTATTGAAGTTGATCAAGCCGAAGTCGGTGACATTGTCATGCAATTAGCTGAAATCCCTCATATATATAGCGTTAACTATTTTGACTAAATGAACGTAAAGGAGTAATACGATGTTTTATTCAATTAAAGATTTGGTAGCTCAAGCGAAAGATTACCCTTCTGTGAGCGAATTAATGATTGCAACAGAAATGGCTCATGGCGGGTATTCTCGTGAACGAATTATTGAAACAATGGAAAAAAATCTAGCCGTTATGAAACAATCCGTCGCTGAAGGAATCGCTGGTGTTACCTCAGTAACAGGGCTAACTGGTGGCGATGCAACCCGCTTAAATGATTACATACATTCAGGCAACTTTTTAAGCGGTGAGACCATTTTACAAGCCGTGCGAAATGCGATTGCTGTTAATGAAGTTAATGCAAAAATGGGCTTGATTTGTGCTACACCAACCGCAGGCAGTGCCGGAGTAGTTTCTGGCGTCTTGTTGGCAGTTATTGACCGCTTAAAGTTAACGCATCAGCAACAATTGGATTTTCTATTTACCGCTGGGGCTTTTGGCTTAGTGATTGCCAATAATGCCTCAATCAGTGGTGCCGAAGGTGGTTGTCAAGCTGAAGTCGGTTCTGCTAGTGCAATGGCAAGTGCCGCTTTAGTTGCGGCTTCTGGCGGTACGCCTGATCAATCTGCTCAAGCTGTAGCCATTACGATAAAAAATATGATGGGCCTCATTTGTGATCCTGTTGCGGGACTTGTTGAAGTTCCTTGCGTGAAGCGAAATGCATTAGGTTCTTCTCAAGCCTTCATCTCAGCTGATATGGCTTTAGCGGGGATTCGAAGTGTTATTCCACCAGACGAAGTCATCCACGCAATGTACCAAGTGGGTCGCCAAATGCCACAAATTTTCAAGGAAACAGCTGAAGGCGGTCTTGCGGTGACACCAACTGCACAACGTTTAAGCAAAGAAATTCTAGAGAAACAAAAATAGAAATAACTATAGCAAGAAGCTTACAGAAAAAAATGTCCATTCGTTTTTTCCGTAAGCTTCTTACTTTAATAACTTGTTCCGCCTAAACCAACCACAGCGACAATTCCATTCATGACATCTTTCATCGTTTCACCTACAAATGAAACAGTTCTACCATCAATGCGTTTAATCATTGGTAACATTTCAATACGATCTGCTTGTGCTGTCGTCACACATTGCAATTTTACAGTTGCAGGTGTTTGCAAGGCATATCGGGGTAATTCAGACAACGCAAAGGAAGTTAACACCTGACTTGTAGTTGCTACTATAGCTTCCCGAACTTGTTGCATGGGTCTATTTTTGATTGCATAACGTCCCAGAGATTCTTTGGTGGAAACAAAGGGAACTTCGGGCATCATTTTTTCTTGAAAAAGTTGTTCCTCTAAGCCTGATTCACCGATAATTAAACCAACAGGGACACCTAATTCGCTAGCGTAAGCTGCATTAATTGTCGTTTCATTCATCGCTAAGTCGTTTATTTTTAAATCATAAGCAACACTAGCGCTATACCCATGATCCATATTCCCTTTTTGTTTACCAATACCGGCATGATAACCTAAGAAAAAGACCACATCATAGCTACTATCCAAGCCACTCATCATATAATCCATGCGAGGAAAGCCGCTCACTAAGGAAATTCGTTCATCCATTTCTGCCAAGCGCGCATAAGCTAAATTCAATCCACGGCTATGCGAATCGGCAATAGTAATTTCTGTAATTTGTTCATTTTTGGCACTCTTTTGAATCCCTTCAATTAACCAAGCCACATGTTGGTGATATAATTCTCGGAATAAAACGGTGTCTTCTTTTTCCATATCAAATGTCGCAATACCTGCTAATCCTTCAATATCGCATGATACATAAATCTTCATTTGTTCCACTCCTTTGACAATGGCTGAACCAGTGCTTGAATTTTGTCAGCATCTAAATTTTTGATTAATTGAATGACTAATTCTTTCGCCGCTTGGTAATCTTGAAAATCTACATAGCAATGGGGTGTGTGAGCGTAACGGACAGGAATTCCTACAACAATCGTCGGGGCTCCTTGAACTTGTGTAATCGCCATGCCATTGGTTCCACCACCACTTCGAACAGAAACTTGAACAGGAATTTTGTGTATTTTAGCAATCTCTAGTGCATACTCTTGAAATTCCGGATTCGTAATCATAGAAACATCAAAATAACGTAACATCGGTCCTTTTCCCATTGCTGATTGAATCATCTCTGGCGTTTCTGCCGTATCATCAGCCGGGCAGCCTTCGAAAACAATAGCTAAATCAGGATTGACTTGTTTTGCGGCAATAAGTGCTCCTCTTTCGCCAACTTCTTCTTGTGCAGTTACTGTCGCAACTAACTTGAATGGAAGTGTCTCTTCTTTCAACTCCTCCATGACGTCCACTAAGCAAGCACAGCCAATGCGACAATCAAAAGCTTTTCCTAAAAAAAGATCTGTCTGTTCGTTGTAACAACACGTCACATCTGGAATGACCGGTGCACCAAGATCGATTTTGTACGTTTCAATTACTTCTTCTTTTGAGGTAGCACCAATGTCGATCGTCAAATCAGCAATGGTTAATGGCCGCTGACGTTCCTCTGGTGTCATAAAATGAGGGGGCCGACTAGTAACTACGCCTGGCAGATAGGTGCCTTCCCGGTTACGAATCCGAACTTTTTGTGCAGAAATCGTATTAGGGACCCAGCCACCTAACGGAAGAAAACGCAACAAGCCGTTTTCTTTAATTGCTTGAATCATAAAACCCACTTCGTCACTATGGGCATCAAAAAGCACAACTGGACCTTCACTTAGATTATTTTTCTTCTCAAGATATAAATTTTTAATGGCATCTAGCCGTTGAATAGTAAAATCCGCAGTTGCGTGTTGAAGGATTCTAACGACTTCTGTTTCAAAGCCTGAAACACCATTAGCATTTGAAAGTTCCTGAATTAATTGAACAGCTTGACTTTTTTTCATTTTTTCCCAACCTTTACTTGTCACTGATAGAGACTGATTTGTAATAGCCTGAACCTAATGGACCATAGACTAAATTTTGGACAGAATCGGCCACTAAGCGTGCTTCTGTTAATTGATAAAGAGGAACTAGGGGTGCTTCTTCCGCAACCAATTGATCCGCTTTTTGTAATGTTTTCCAACGTTCTTCATATTTATTTGCATAAGTTACGTTTGCTTCTTGAAGCAACTGATCGAAGGTCTTATTAGACCATTTACCAAAATTATTGGAATTTTTTGATTGCAATAGGTTTAAGAAATCGATTGGATCAGCATATACTGGCGTCCAGCCACCAACCACAATGTCGAAATCTCCGCTGCGACTTTTTTCTAAACGATTATTAAAAGGAACTGGCGAAACATTGACTGTTAAATTTTCTAAATTATCTGCTAAAGCTCCTTGAACATACTCACTGATTTTTTTAGCATTTTCTGTATCCGAACTTAAAATCGTTAGCTCCGCTTTTTCAATTCCTAATTCTTTTTTAGCCGTTTGCCATAACTCTTTCGCTTTTTCTGGTTCACTAGGATTTAAATCTCCTAATTCCTCTGCAAAATCTTTTTGCGTTTCTTGATTAGTGAAACCTGTTGGCACGAAGCCAAGTGCTTTTTTTGAGCCATCATTTAAAACATTTTTAGCTAAACGTTCAGAATTTATTGATAATGCTATTGCTCGACGTGCATTCTTATTTGCCAAAAGATCTTTTTGCGTATTTAATTGGATATAATACGTTCCAGGAATTTCACGAATTTTCAAAGCTGCATTGTCTTGTTCTTGTGCAACAATTTCTCCAGAAATTTTTACAACATCTAATTCTTTCCCTTCGAAAAGATTTTTCCCAGTATTGACTTCTTTAACTACTTGGACATCCACCTTATCTAGCGAAACATTCGCTTGATCCCAATAATTTTTATTCTTCACATAGGACCAAGTATTATTCGTGCCATCCCAACCTTCTAATGTGAAGGCGCCATTGTAAAGTATTGACTCAGCTGATGTACCATAGTTTTTGCCCGTTTTTTCGACAAATGCTTCATTTAAAGGATAAAAAGCTGGTACCGCCAATAATTGTTGAAAATAACTCATAGGATAGCTTAGCTCTACTTCCAAGGTATGGTCATCAATGGCTGTTACTCCTAACTCTTCTTTAGATTTGCCACCGTCAACAATAGCACGATAATTTTTTAGCCCTTCAAAGTAATACGCTTGCGGGGAAGCTGTTTTTGGGTCCACTGTGCGCTTCCAAGAGTATTCAAAATCATTGGCTGTGATTGGCTCGCCGTTACTCCATTTTGCATCTTTTCGAATCGTAAAAGTATAGCTTAAACCATCATTGGAGGGCTGTACTTTTTCAGTTGCCAATGCTGGTTTCGCTTCTCCTTTTTCGTCAAAGGAGAAAAGTCCCTCCCCTACTTGACTCATTACATCTGCTGCGGTATTATCCATTGCCAACGACACGTCTGCCGTTGATAATTCCGAATCAATCCCGACCCGTAATACCTGTTGTTCTTGCTTTTTGGTTTCTTTCCCAACACTTCCACAGCCCGAGAGAAGTAGAACCATGATTGCTGCCAAAGACAGCCTTTGCTTTGTTGCCCTTTTCATAAAAACACCTCATTTTTTTATTTTTTGATACCTTTTTCCCATAAAATTATTTATAATCTGATAAAGGAGGTTTGCTCATGAACTTAGATTACTTAAAAGAAACATATCATTTAACGAAAACAGAAAGTCAGATTTTGTATTATTTGGATCAACAAAGTACGAACGCGGCCGATTTGAGTATTCGAGAAGTTGCCAAACACTGCTTTTCTTCGCCTAGTTCCATCATTCGTTTAGCCAAAAAATTAAATTTATCAGGTTATAATGAACTTATTTACAAATTAAAAGAAGCCCATTTTTCTCAGCCAATCCCTTTTGAAACAGCGCCTTCATTTGAAACAACCAACGAGTTTTGTCAACTACTTGCCAAACACAAAAGTCATTTATTTGTTATTTTAGGTCATGACTTTTCACGACATTTGGCGGCTTACATTAGTGAAGTTTTCAATTTTCATGGCATCCCCAGTATCACAACAGCCCATACTCATTCGATAAATAGTCAAAATAATCAGAATTTTCTTTTTATCATCCTTTCACATTCTGGTGAAGAAAAATACTTAAAAGAAACAGCTCTGCTTGCGAAAGAGAAAAAACATCCTATCATTTCTTTTGTTGGCGCCAAAAATTCAACTCTTGGTCGACTGGCAGATCTCGTTTTTTCAACTGACTCTTACAGCCCGTTTTCAACAAGTGTCGCTCAGCCACAAATGTTTTTTGGCCAAACATTAATCACCTTTGAAGCCTTGATTTGTGCTTATTTAAATCATGAGGACTCCATTCCAATATCTCCTAAAAATAAATAATTTTATTTATTATAGCTGAAAAAAGCTATTTCGCTAGCCAAAGTATAGAAAAAGGCACATGTTCCATTTTTTATGGAACATGTGCCTTTTTGCTATTTTTTACTCGGCCATAGAAATTCGATTAGCAATTGATCTACTTCAGGATTTTCATGTAATTGGCTATGTTGTGCATTTTCTCCTTTAATAATCTGGCTAGTGACTTGAGTTCCTCGCTGTCTTAGCAAGGCGTTGACTGCTAAGGCACTAGATAACGGTACCGTTCCATCACTTAAATCTGTTGGACTTAATTGACCACCAATTAATAAAATGGGCAGTTTTTCTGGAACAACATTAATCATCTCTTGATAATCCAAATAGCGGCTACTTTTTTCTGTGGGGCCGTTCTCTAGTTCCGTTTCGATGGTTTGCTGTTGACTCGTATCAATAAAATCATTGAAAGGTGCTCCAATGCTGACGAATTTTTCAATTTTAGGTAACGATGCGTCTTGCCCATAGGTTCCTAAATAACGTAAGCCACTAACACCGCCCATAGAGTGCCCGACAATATTGGCTTTGTTCACTTGATAATTTTTTTGTAAATAGAGTAATGTGTTTTTTATCCATTCTGTTTGATTCCATTCATTGTTTTTATTATCTTCAAATAGAACTTGAACACTGGGATTCGTCGCTTTGCCACTTAAAGCTCCTCGCTCTTTAACCACGGTCCCATCAGGTTTAACGAGTAGCACTAATTCTTGAGTTGTGGCACCTTGTTTCTCCAAGCGATGCAGTAACGAGCCAAACGAATTTTTAGTTCCTGCGTAACCATGAAAAAAAAGCGTTGGTGTTGTTGTGCGGTTTAACTCAACAGTTGCTTCTTTTGTGGCGGCTTGATTGTCATTCTTCGTGGTTGCCCCAATTTGGCAAGCACTTAATAATAGAACAAGACCCATTAGCAAAGAAAAATAACGATATTTTTGGGCATGTTTCATTTTTTTCATTCCTTTCTGCGATGAACTAAAAAAGGGCTTGGAAAAGAAGTCAGTTGACTGCTTTTCCATACCCTACAATCTGTATCAATCAGCTGAACAATAGTTTGTCAGCTTGTTTATTAATCAATGTTATCGACTTGTTCAAAGTCTAATTCTGTACTTGTTTCACGACCAAACATATCGATGTTTACTTTTAATTTTTGTTTTTCTTCATCGATTTCTGTCACAACACCTTCAAGACCAGAAAAGGCACCTTCGATAATTTTCACTGTATCGCCTAGCGCTACTTCTAAGTCTGATTGACGGGTGCTCATGCCAATTGAACGTAAAATGTGGTTAATTTCTTCTTGTAATAAAGGAGCGGGTTTACTACCGGCACCATGTGAGCCTACAAAACCAGTTACGCCTGGCGTGTTACGAACAATATACCAAGAATCATCGGTCATAATCATTTCCACTAACACATAACCAGGGAAAGTTTTATGAACGATTTCTTTTTCTTTACCATTTTTGACTTCTTTTTCTGTTTCTTCTGGTACAACGACACGAAAAATATAATCGCCCATCCCCATGCTTTGTGCACGTGATTCAATGTTTGCTTTTACTTTATTTTCATAGCCTGAATAGGTGTGCAATACGTACCAATTTCTTTCAAAAGTTTCCATTACTGATTCGGCTCCTTTAAATGTTTTAGTTTATTTTTTTCGAGCAAATAAAAAAAGCTCAGTTTCCCGAAGCTTTTTCTCGAATACTATTATAGCACCCCTCGTCGAGAAATACTAGAATTAATTATTTTAAAATCCAGCCAAATGCCGTTTGGATAACAGTATCCATGATAAAGAACAATGCTGCAAATAAAATAGATGTTTCAATTACAACTAATGTATCTTTACGCAATTGTTTTTTTGTTGGCCAAGTTACTTGCTTCATCTCATCAGCAACGCTGCGGAAAAATTTCATGTTGATACCCTCCTCTAAATCTATTTCGTTTCTTTATGTAACGTGTATTGATTACAATATTTACAGAATTTATTGATTTCTAAGCGTTCGCCACGTTTACCTTCACTAACGGATTTAGAATAGTTGCGAGAGCCACAAACGGAACAAGCAAGAGCTGCTTTCTTTGTTGCCATGTTCTTCGACCTCCTCTATTCACAAATTTACTTCTTAACAGTACCATTATTCGAAAAAGTTGTCAAAGTTTAATTTACTTTTTAAAGAAGCGCCGTGCCGATTCTTACGTAATTTTTTACCATTATCGCGAATACGTGCTTGATTTCTTTTATAAAATATCTGATTTTTCTTTATTTTCTATTTATTTTAACAAAATTGCTTTTATTCTGAGGTCTCAGCTATTGTTTTCTGCTAAGTTATGATATGATAAATTTATTAAAAATGAACCCTTAGGAGGCCTGTTTATGTTATTAAAATCTGTAGTTATTAAAAAAGATAATTTAACAACAGTCAATGAATCTTGTACTCTAGAAGAAGCTCTTTCTATTTTAGAAGACTCAGGTTACCGTTGTGTCCCAATTTTAGACGAATCTGGAAAAATTTTCCGAGGAAATATTTATAAAATGCATATTTACCGCCACAAAGCAAACGGTGGCGATATGAGTTTACCTGTTACCTATTTGTTAAAAAATGCCACAAAATTTATTTATGTCAACACTTCATTTTTCAAGGTATTTTTTACTATTAAAGAACTACCTTACATTGCTGTTTTAGATGAAAATAATTATTTTTACGGCATTTTAACACACAGCACCTTATTAAATATTTTAGCGCAATCTTGGAATGTAAAACAAGGGAGCTACGTTTTAACAATTGCTTCAGTTGGTCAACAAGGCGACTTAGCAGCCATTTCAAAAATCATTGCCAAATATAGCAGCATCGCCAGCTGTATTACATTGGATGTCGATAGTGAAGAATTTGTTCGTCGCACACTTATTACTTTACCTGCCGGCACAACTGCCGAAACGTGTACAGCCATTGTAGAGCATTTAGAGCGGAAAAACTTTAAAGTTGTAGAATTGGAAAATTTAGAAGACGAGTAAAATTTACGAATTACCGAACGAAAACTATTAGTAATATAAGTAAAAAACAACAATATAGTTCCTTTTATGGGAACTGTATCGTTGTTTTTTATTTTCTACTAAAATATCTCTATAATTTAGAGAACTGATGAATCTAAAATTGATTTTTTACAACTCATCAGTCCTTATTGGCAAAGAGCCTCTATAGTCCGTTGATGTAAATGATTTTTTTATTCCGTTTATAGAAACAATGTCATTAATTCGTGCCAAACCATTTGCCGATAAAAGATAGAAGAATGGTAAATACTGAATTAAATATCTAGATCGTCCACCTTCAAATAAAAGCAAATATAGAAATGCTCCTATAATCGTTAATTTTATTATTAATAGTGTACCTCCTTGAATGTCCTTAACAAAAAAAGATAACAACATTCCTAGTAAAACTACAATCCACAGTATTTGCATGACAAACCGAAGATTATTTGTACGTTTTCCTTGTTGATAGTAGGTATCTCTAAGCTTCGTTTGAAATTCACTTTTCGAAGGTTTTGTAGGATTTTGTGGTGTACCATCTCGTCCCCAACCAAAATCGCCACGATCAGTATTATTAAAATGTTTTACTAGAAGAAATTTAGTGTAACCTACCATCCCATAATCTTCCAACCGTTTCTTTATAGTTTCAGTTGTATATTTCTTTTTCTTTTCTAATGTAGGAAGGCTATTCACTTTTCTTGTATCTTTCTCACTATATCCTCCAGATCCAGTCAAACCCATCATTACAAAGTGCGTCCACGGTTTTTGCATCTCAGCATCATAATTAACGATTGTTTGCTGCTTCTGAAAAATTGAAAAACATCCCACAGTTATTATAAAGAAAAACATCGCTACAAAAAATGATAAAACATTTTTTTTATAAAGCTTTCCGGTAGTGAGTAATTTAATTCCCATAATAATAGTCCATGCTATTAAGAATACAATAGAGGAGGGCTTTAAAAGATAACAAATACCTAGAAGAATACCTATAAATATTAAATTCCATACGCCACTATTTTTTATCTCGATTTGTTTAGCATATAAAAGTAGCACAGCTGATATAACAGGAATCATTATTACATCAGTATATGGTACTAAAATCCATGGTGAAAACATCAATGAAAAAGAAGCCAAGTAGAAAGTTAAATATGCAACTTTTTTATTAAACAAATACTTAGCTGCTTTAAATAAGATAACAAATCCTATATCCATAAAAATTATATTCCACAACTGCCAGACAAACCAAGACGATCCCCAAGTATGATTAAACAGATTCATCACCTTAGAAATTCCATACATCAAAAAAAAAGAAAAAAGAATTATTAGGATTTATTGATAGGTAATTACTGATAACTTCTTTATTTTCAGGCAAAGCACTTACACCATTAAAAATAGCTGATACATCCCAACCAATAGGAGCGGAAATATTAGTTAAGATAAACACTTGTAAACAAAAGCCAAAAATAAAATAAATGCCTGTAATTAATCCTATATTTTCCAAAAATATTTTTTTTACACCAAACAGATATTTATCAATCCACTTTTTAGCATGTTTACTAAAAAGAAGTACTACTATCGCAAGTATTGCTATTAACAGTATCAAAAAAAAATGGTTTGTAAGAGTACTGATTTTTAAGTTATCTGAGCGGAAAGCACCTATTAATGTTATCGAAATAAAAAATAAAAAAAGCCCATTTATGGCTGAAGGTAGCCATTTTTTATAAATAAAATTCATTATAATCTCCCTATGATCATAATACAAGTATACTTAATTTTCATTCGAAAAATTAAAGAGTCTTTAGACTTCTTCACCAATAATTCGAACTTCCGTTTGTAATTCAACATCAAATTTTTCTTTAATCACTTCTTGGATATGTGCAATTAATTCCACATAATCTGTTGCGGTTGCATGATCGATGTTAACAATAAATCCCGCATGCTTTTCGGAAATTTGAGCACCGCCCCATTTTAAGCCTTGTAAGCCAGCGTCTTGGATTAATTTTCCTGTAAAATGACCAACAGGGCGTTTAAAGACACTGCCACAAGAGGGATACTCTAGCGGTTGCTTCAGTTCACGAAGTTCCGTTAATTCATCCATTTGGGCTTTAATTTCTGCATGGTTTCCTTTTTCTAAAGCAAACGTTGCTTGCAAGACAATACAATGTAATTCTTGAATTTCACTATGACGATAACGGAAATTCAGGTCTTCTTTCGTCATTGTTTGGATAGTTCCATCTGCCAACAGCACTTCTGCAGATTGGAAAACATCTTTAATTTCCCCGCCGTATGCTCCAGCATTCATATAAACAGCACCACCGACACTTCCCGGAATGCCACAAGCAAATTCAAAACCAGTTAAATCAGCTGCTAAGGCTTCGTAGGTTGTATCAATCAGCTTGGCACCAGCATCCACAATCATGGTGGTACCGGCTACTTTGATTTCTTTCATTTCTGTTAGCATAATCACGACATCGCGAATACCGCCATCACGAACAATCAAGTTGCTAGCATTGCCTAATACTAACCATGAAAGTCCTTGTTCTCGGCAATACGCCACAATCTCTTCGACTTCTTTTTTTGTTTTGGGTAAGGCCAACACATCAGCTGGGCCGCCTGTTTTGGTAAAGGTTACGTTTTTTAATGGTTCATCTACTAATAAAGTAATTTCGTTTAATGTTTCTAACATAGCTTTAGTGTTCACGAAAGTTAGTCCTTTCTTTTCAAAATATCTGTCTTATTCTAGCATGATAGAAAGAAAGTTGCTAGTCCTCTTTAAAGAACATGCCGTTGTTGTTGGCGTAGCATTTCTTCACATAACGCATGACTTTCATAGACTTTTTCTTGCTTTAACTCTTGCTCTTGCGGTTTTTGAATGGCCTGAATGAAAGCAGTAACCATTTGGTAAAAACCTCTTTTTTCCAATGTTGGCGTCCAATCTCCCATCTCTTTTACTTGGTATTCTTCTTCTGTTTGGATGGTCAAATGCGTTAAATTTTCCAAGCGATAAGTACCTGTGGGGCTGGTGACTTCAAAAGTTTCTGTATTGGCTCCAGAGTGTAAATCCATGGAACAAACAATCGTTGTCTGTTCGGTTTCTAATTGTAAAATTGCTCGTTTTAAATGACCGTTTTCTTCCACTAATTTTGACTGCACCACGTGGAGCGGTCCTTCCGCTAAATAAACTGCGGTATCAACGACATGTAAAAATAAATCATACATCATAAAACTTGTTTCTCTCGTTGTATTGATGCGGTTCTTTTTAATAAAAATTGTTTGTTTTTCAGGAATATTTTTCAATACTTCCGTATAAGGGGCAAAACGACGATTGAAGCCAACCATCAGGCGCAGATTTTTTGCTGCCGCCAATGCTTGTAATTCTTTGACTTCAGCAAGGTCTTCACTTAAAGGTTTGTCCACAAAGACGTGAATACCAGCCTGTAATAATTGGCGAACGACTGCACCATGCACTTTTGTGGCTACATGGACAAAACAAGCATCAATCTTTACTTCAATCAATTCTTCTATGGTCCCAACGGTTTCTGTAAAGCCATACTGATCAGCGATTTTTTGTCGTGTTTCTGGGTTTCTAGTTGCTAATACAAACTCTGCCAAGTGGCGGCATTCACTATAAGTTGGCAAATACGCTTTTTGTGCAATATTTCCTAAACCAATGACTCCAATTTTCATTCGTTTGTCCTCATTTCTGCTCTTTTTACTATTTTATCATAGACTACTTCTTTCCAAAAATCAGTCATTTTCTCTTTTTCTTTTCAAGTATTTAAAACTTCTTTAAAAAGTATTAGAATAGAAGAAAGCACCAAGCGACCTTTTCTTTGGTTCTGGTTTGCACTGAAACGAGCAAAAGCGTTTCTTATTTGAAAGGAGTTTCAACAATGAAATGTATTTCTTGGAATGTCAACGGCTTACGAGCGGTTGTTAAAAAGAATTTTATGGATGTTTTTAATGAATTGGATGCAGATTTTTTCTGTTTACAAGAAACAAAATTACAAGCTGGACAAATTGATTTAGAACTTCCTGGCTATCATCAGTATTGGAATTACGCCGAAAAAAAAGGCTATTCTGGCACAGCAATTTTCGCTAAAGAAGAAGCGTTAAGTGTTCGCTATGGCTTAGGTATCGAGGCTCACGATCAAGAAGGCCGCGTGATCACTTTAGAATATCCAGAATTTTTCATGGTCACTTGCTACACACCAAACTCACAAGCTGAACTAAAGCGTTTAGCTTATCGAATGACATGGGAAGATGCGTTTCGTGCCTATTTAAACGAATTAAATCAAGAAAAACCCGTCATTCTTTGCGGTGACTTAAACGTAGCTCATCAAAATATTGATTTAAAAAATTGGAAAACCAATCAAAAAAATGCGGGGTTCACGCCTGAAGAACGGCAAAAATTTACTGAGTTATTAGACAGTGGTTTCACTGATACATTCCGTTATTTTTATCCAGAAGCTGAGGGCATCTACTCATGGTGGAGTTATCGCTTTAATGCACGAAAAAATAACGCAGGTTGGCGGATTGACTATTTCGTTGTGTCAGAATCCTTGAATGAACGTTTAGTCAGTGCTAAAATCCATACAGATATTCTTGGTAGTGATCATTGTCCAGTGGAAGTTGTACTTGATTTTTAAGTGTTACTCAACGCGTTGAAAGGAGTTTTTTTTAATGAACTTTTACGCTTTTGACTTTGAAACAGCTAGTTATGATAAACATAGTGCCTGTTCCATTGCAATTGTTAAAGTAGAAAATAGTCGGATTGTGGATGAATTTTACACGTTAATCAAACCAGAAACACCTTTTTTCTGGCGAAATACGCAAATTCACGGCATTCATGAATCAGATGTTGTCAATGCGCCCAAATTCCCTGAAGTCTGGCAACAAATTCAGCATTGTTTTCAACCAAATCGGTTAGTGGTCGCTCACAATGCAAGTTTTGATTGTAGTGTTTTGGCTGGCTGTTTAGATTACTATGGCTTAGAACAACCTAATTACCTTTCTTTATGTACAGTCAAAACGAGTCGCAAACTGTTTCCTGAATTTCCTAATCATAAATTAAATACCGTTTGTGAAAACCTCAATATCACTTTAAATAATCATCATGATGCTTTAGAAGATAGCCGAGCTTGTGCCGAAATTCTTTTACAGCAAGAACAACGATTTGGGGTTGAACCTTTAAAAAAATTAGTATTGGTGAAATAATCCAGTTCTTGTTTCCAGCGAAGGCGTTATCTCTTTCAGTGGCTAGTTGGCAGGAGATAACGTCTTTTCTTTTACATAACTTTTCCGCTAAAACAAAAATTTTTCAGAAAGGACGCGATGATGTATTCGATTCTTTACTTATTCATAGACTCTCTCAAAAATGCGTGGCGCTCAAAAAACCAATTTAGTACGTTGATTCTTATCTTTATTATTAGTTTTCTGACTTTTTCTGCTCTATTATTGACTTTGTTGTTTTCTCGATGGCTTTCACAAATGATTCTTCTTGATAATTATGCAGTGATTCCTCCCTTGACAATTTTCAGAGGTTTGGCTGGAATCAGCGCTGGAACACTCTTTTTCTTCCTGATTAGTTATATTTGCCGAACTTTCTTCCTAACTTTTTTAGAGCAAAAAAACGACTTACTGATCTTAGCTCTTTTAGGTACGACAAAATTACAAATTTTAATTAGCTATGCCTTACAACCCATCTATTATTTGATTTTTATTTTGCCTTTAGCTGCTTTTCTAGCCAATAAGCTCATTCAACAGTTTATCCATGATTTTTTCAGTGAGGTACCTGGTTTAATGCATATCGATAGCTACATGCAAGGTATCTTTTTACCACTAACAGGAAGCCTATTGTTCATTTGCTGTTGTGTCTTTTTAATTCTTTTTAGGAAACTCAATCGCTTAATCAAAAAAGGTACTTGACTAACTATGCGAAAAAAGTGAGAAATACATCATCTCGACGTATTTCTCACTTTTTTGAATGACTTAGGTCTTTAGGCTAATTACTTTTTTCCGCCTCTTTTAAGCCAAAGCTTCAATAATTTCTGTCATTGTTTTTGAACCAAAAATCATTTGTTCGCCATCAATCAGCATTGCTGGAACGCTCATAATTTTCTTTTCTTTTTTCAACTCTGGAAATAGACTAATGTCCACCATTTCTGCTTCAACATGAGGATTAATTGATGCAATCCGTTGGCAAGCGGCCACGACATCGGGACAGAAATGACATGTTAGTGAAACAAAGATTTCTATTTTTCTTTTTGGCAATGCAAGTATGTTCTTTTGCAGACTTGCTTCTAACGGCTGCCCCTCGCTGCCGACATTATAAACCGCCAAAACCAACGAGTTTACTTCATGGCCACTAGGAATACCACTAAATTTAATTCCTGTATAGTTTCCTGCCGCATCTAAGAGCACAACGCTAGGCATTTTTTCAATCCCATACAGCAATTCTTTGGCTGGCTCAGTATCTTTCAAAATCGTTTCTAAAGTAATCTTCTGATCCAGACTTGCAAATTCTGTTAAGAATGACTGAAGTTCCAATGATTTTTCATCACTTGCATCCAAAAACTGAAGCAATGTCACTTTTTTGGTTAGTTTAGCGAAAATACCGCTTAATTGTTGGCGCATACTTTCTGGGAACCACTGATGCTTACCAGTAACTTTCGCTGGCTGTTTTTCTTTTGGTTGCTGACTGCTTGTTTCAGGGGCAGATTGATTAGCTAATCGTTCAGTCATTCGCTTCGTTACAATCGATTGGCCCGCCTGTGTTTTTTGTTCTGTCACGTAACGTTGCGCATGAGTGGCGGCAATTGCACCGTCTGCAACCGCCGTCACAATTTGACGTAATTCTTTTATTCGTAAATCTCCTGCTGCATAAACTCCGGGAATATTGGTTTCCATATTTTCAGTTGTTGGCACATACCCACGGTCTAAGGCAATTTTTCCTTCAAAAATTTCTGTACTTGGTTTATTTCCAGCAAAAACAAACAGACCAAATGTACTGTCTTTTGGCGCTTCATAAACCGTTTCTTCTCCCGTCTGGTTATTGACAAACACAGCTTTTCGGACAAAATCATCTCCCGTAATTTCTTTCACTTCTGTGTTATAAACAATCTTAATTTTCGGGTGATTTTTAGCCGCCTCCGCAGTTAATTTTGCACATGTAAAATCAGGTTCTCGGATAATCATCGTTACTGATTTACCGTAACGTGTCAAATAAACGGCCTCTTCCGCTGCTGCATAACCGCCACCAATCACAAAAATATCTAGGCCTTGGAAAAACTCCCCATCACAAGTAGAACAATAGGCCACGCCGCGTCCTGTAAATTCACTTTCCCCAGGGAAACCAATTTTACGAGCAGAGGCCCCTGTCGCAATCAATACTGCATATGCTTGGTAGGTTTGACTCGCCGATTGAACAGTTTTTATCGTTTGACTAAAATCAACATCAATAATCTCGTCTTTTGTAAAAGCTACACCGAAGTCTTGTGCTTGAATGCGCATTTCTTCCATTAGTTCTGGACCTGTTGTGTGACGAATCGCTGGATAGTTCACAATTTCAGAAGTCGTCGTTACTTGTCCGCCAATTTTGTCTTTTTCAATAATTAAGGTATCCATCATTGCGCGACCTGCATAGATACCTGCAGATAAAGCAGCTGAGCCGCCACCAATAATAATCAAATCGTAGATTTCTTCTGTCACTTGCTTCTCCTCTTTCTTCTGTGTTTCAGAAAAAGAGCTGAACAAAACATTTTCTCTGTTTTATCCAACTCTTTGACCTCTATTTACAAAGCGAATTTAAATTTTGCCAACTAAATCTAAGCTTGGCGCAATTGTTTCTTCTCCTGGTTGCCAATTGGCTGGACAAACTTTATCACCATGTTCTGCTACAAATTGAGAAGCTTCTAATTTACGAACAAGTTCTTCAGCATTACGACCAATACCCATATCGTTGATTTCATAAGATTTGATCTCACCTTCTGGACTCACAATAAATGAAGCACGGTAAGCCATTCCAGAAGCTTCATCTAAAACGCCAAAGAAACGAGCAAGTTGACCGTTGGGATCGGCTAACATTGGATATTTAATTTTTCCAATCGTTTCTGTAGCGTCAGCCCATGCTTTATGCACATAATGACTATCTTCTGAAACAGAGTAAACCTCACAATTTAATTCCTGTAAATGCGCATAATGCTCTTGCATATCCCCTAATTCCGTAGGACACACGAAAGAAAAATCAGCTGGATAAAAGAAGAAAATACTCCATTTTCCTAAAATATCTTCTGTTGATACTCGTGTAAATTCACCATCGTGATAGGCATCACATTCAAAGTCAAAAAGTTTTTGATTAATTAAATTCATTGTCGTTCCTCCTCTGTTTTTTTACTCTTTAAGGATAACAGTTTATAATTATTCCGTCAATAGAATAATTATAAACAAACAAGGTTTTATTAACGAATAATACTGTCCTATTGAGAATTTTATGATTATCATTCTCAATTAGAAATAGCGAGATAACTTTTTAAATAACATAAAAAAGAAAGCGAATCATTAAAAGAACTTGCTTTTTAATGATTCGCTTTCTTTTTGTGAAGACATTCTTTAACTATCTAAAATAATCGTTTCTTTCTCTTTGGTAATTAAAATAACTCCATCACCGAGAGGAACTAAAGTAGAAGTTAAATCAGGGTGCGCCATGACTACATCTAAAAATTGGTTTAATTTACGATGAATCGCTCGATTTTTTTTCGGTACTTCCTCAGCAGGGTCTAAAATTGTCCCAGCTTGAAATACATCATCCACCATCAAAACGCCGCCAACTGGTAGCAACCGTAAACATTCAGGTAAAAATTCAATGTATTTTGATTTGGCACTATCCATAAAAATAAAGTCATAAGGTCCTTCCAACGTTGGTAGAATCTCAGCTGCTTGTCCTTCTAAAAGAGTGACCTTTTCTTCTAAGTCTAGGCGTTGGTAGGTTTTCTTCGCTTTTTTTATCATTACGTCAAAACGATCAATCGTGGTCACGTGACCATCTTCACCGACAAATTGGGCCATCAAGCTTGAAGAAAAACCAATTGCTGCCCCGATTTCTAAAATATTTTTGGGCTTTAGTTGTCCTAGCAAAAATTGTAGAAAAACTACTGTTTCGTGTGGAATAATCGGCACTCCTGCTTCATTGGCTTCCGCCTCCACTGCACCTAATTCTCCGGGAAGTTTCTTTTGTTTTGTACGCATATACTCAACCAATTCTGGTTTAACGACTGGTCGATGCATCATTTCGTTTCTCATCACTTTCGCTCCTTTTCGTCCCTTTATTATACGAAGTCCTTGTTCCTCTGTAAAGGATTGAAATAGGATTCTTATTATTTGTTTGAAAATAACATGCACATTCTTAACTTCCTAGCTAAGTGCGGATTACTTCTTGTAAGCACATTTTTTCTTTGTTTCTGCTATTTTTTATTAAGTTTTATTCAGAAAACGTCAAAAAGTAGCCCTCAAGAACATACCTATTGATTTTTTCTCGTTATTTCTTATAAAAATATTTCTACATATGTTAATATTTTCCCTTAAATCACTATTAATTCTTGCTATTTCAAGCCCCAAAACAAGCCTATAACCTTGCCAAAATAAGAAACGTCAAATTTTACTACTTTGTCTGTAAAAATTTGATATCACAAAAGAAAGGAAATCTTGTATACTCTTTACAGATAGTGATTTATAGTGAAGCACATAACCAAATTCCCGGACTTGACTTGGTTCAAGTACATATGCAGGCGAGCTATTTGATAGTTCCCTGATAAAAATCGTTTCGACGATTTTGCACATAGCACTACCTTTCTAAAAGCTAAAAATTATTTTTTAGCTAGAAAAAAGACAACCGTTTGAAACGGCTGTCTTTTTTTTTTAATAAATTAACCCAAGCAAATCTTCTTTTTCGATATTGCCAAAGTATTTTTTAACGTCAATTTGATCAATGGCTTCTTCTAAAGAAGCTTTATCATATTTCACGCCGGTTAAAATATCTTCAACATCTTTAATTTCACCAAGCCCAAAGAAGTCCCCAAAGATTTTAATTTCTTGAATGGCACCATCCGCCACGTTCATTTTCATTTCAATTGAACCAATTGGAAAACGATGGCGACGTTCTAAGTTAAATGCAGGTGATTTACCATAATTCCAATCCCAATTGCGATAGTATTGCTCTGAAATTTTGTTAATAGCCGCCCAGTCTTGATCAGTTAATTCATACGTTTTAACTTGGTCGATCGAATCTACGCCGAAAATTTTCAAAAGAATTTCTTGGCGGAATTCTTCCGTTGTCATCTCTTGTTTATCTTCAGATAAAAATGGTTTAATGTTTGTTACCCGTGAACGAACAGACTTGATACCTTTAGATTCGATTTTATCTTTCCGTACTTTTAATGTATTTACAACTTCATCAATATCACTATCAAACATTAAGGTTCCATGTGCAAACATGCGGCCGTTGGTAGCGTACATCGCATTTCCTGAAAACTTCATATCATTAATCACTAGGTCATTGCGCCCTTTTAATTCGGCACCTTCAACGCCTAAGTCGTGCAATGCTTGAATAATTGGTTGGGTAACTTTCGCAAAATCACGGAAAGAGTTGCCGTCATCTGGCATAATAAAACTAAAATTCAAATTACCATGATCATGATAAACGGCGCCGCCGCCACTTAAGCGACGAACAACATGAATGCCGTGCTCATCTACATATTCTTTGTTAATTTCTTCAATTGTATTTTGGTTACGGCCAATAATGATTGACGGCTCGTTAATGTAAAATAAAAGAATGGGCTCATCTAAAGGCATTTCTGTTAACAAATATGTTTCAATTGCTAAGTTCACTCGTGGGTCATTATTTTCATTCGGTACAAAAATCACAATCGGTTCTCTCCCTTGGTATAGTTACTTTTTTAAATCTCAACTGTTAAATCTGGTTGGGCTAATGTCACTGGAATTTCCGTTCCAGCATAGTTTTGCGCTTCTTCCCGTAGTTGTTCCAATGACCCATGCTGTGGTAAATGGGTCAACATCAATTGTTTGACTTGTGCTGCTTTGGCAATTTCACCCGCTTCTCTTGACGTAAAATGTGCATGATGTCGTTCATTACCTTCAAATAAGTACGTATCCGCTAAGAATAAATCGGCGTCTTTTGCAAAGTCTTCAAAACTTGCTAAGTAACCAGAGTCTCCTGTAAAGACAAAGACTTTGCCAGTCGCTTTTTCAACAATCCGCATCGCGTAACAAGTGACAGGATGAATCGTTTCCATGAAAGTAATTAAAAATGGTCCTACTGCCAACTCTTCTGCTTCAAAATACTCTTTCCCTTCGGAAACGTTAGGAAGCGTTAGTTCTTTGAAATGCATTTGATCTTGTGTATGGCCATATATTGGCAAAATAGGCGTCGGTTCCAGCGTTGGATAAAGCTGACGATAATATTGTAAAACACCTAAATCTGCGATATGGTCATGATGGTAATGCGACAGAATGACAGCATCTAATTTCAATGGATCTAGATAGTTTTCTAAACGCACTAATGTCGTACTGCCTGCATCAATAAGCAAATGAAAGCCTTCAGATTCTAACAAATAGGAACTCGTTCCTTCTCCTTTGTATGGATAAGCACCTAAACAGCCTAAGACAGTCAATTTCATGTGTGGACAACCTCCTTCAATACGATACTTCCATGTTACCATAAAATAACGGAAAAACGAGGTTAAAACGCTTAAATTTTCACAAAAAGACCAAAGAAAAAACCTGAACCCTTTGTCGAGATAACGAAGGATTCAAGCTTCTTTTTTATTCTTCGGCTAAACCTTTTTCTTCTAAGGCAGTTTGATAAAAACTAGCTAACGCTACATAGTTATAAGGAATCACCCATAATAGACCGATACCAATAGCTAAAAAGCCCACAATATACCAACCAATAAAAGAAAATTGTAAACATAAATATTGCCAAAAACGATTTTTCATTAAATATAACGCCTGTTTCAATGCCATCATAATTGGCAGTTCTGGATTATCAAAACGTAGCCACACAGCAAATTGAAAAACGCCACTCACAAATAAACCAATTAAAAAGATCAAGATAGTGGCAACGCCAAATGCTAGGAAAAAGGAAAAATCATTTAAGAAAAAGGCTTGGATTTCCTCTGGTGTAACTGTATTAAACATCAATTTGAAATACAAGGTTGTCCCTGCCCCAAATAAAATTGGTAACAAAAATAACAAACCAATTACACGTTCAAGTACTTTTTGAAGTAGGTTGACCACAAATAGCGGACCATAATATTTTCCTTGAAAAACACTCATTAAAATATTGACCCGCACCTTTTCACCACGTAACACCTTCAAGGCTGCGTAATATAGCGCATAACTTAACGCGAATAAAACAAAAATTTGCAGTAATACTGCGGCAAAACTACTTTGAAAAACTTGATTTTCACCAGAAAATAAATTTTGCACAATCGATGTTAAGAAGCTCTGTAAAACCACTCCTAAGAAAGTTAACCAAGCCATGATCCCCCATTGCCCATCAAGAGCTCTGCGAGCATTGGCACGATGTTGCGAATTTGTTACTAAACTCTTCATTCATTCCATCCTTTCTGAAACTAATAACTAGTCAATTTAGCGACTGTTTCTTTATCTAGACGTTTCACCACTTCTGTGACTAATTTGACTGTGTTGAAATAATCATCTTCATGAATAACTGAGGTATGTGAATGCAGATATCTAACAGGCACCGTGATGGCTAATGATGGAATCCCGTTGCGCGTTAAATGCATGCGACCAGCATCCGTACCTCCCCCTGTAATCACTGTATATTGGAAGGGAATGTTATTTTCTTCCGCCACTTGAATAACAAAATCACGTAATTTTTTATGCGGAATCATCGATGCATCATAAATCAAAATTTGTGGTCCTTCACCTAAAACAGAGTCGGCTTCTTTAGGTGTCATTCCTGGTGTGTCACCAGCTGTTCCTGTGTCTAAAGCAAACGCTATGTCTGGATTCACAAGATGCGTACTTGTTTGCGCACCGCGTAGCCCGACTTCTTCTTGCACATCACTGCCTGCAAATAAAATATTGGGGTGCCCTTCTGTCGCTAAATTTTCTAAAACTTTTAATGAAACGGCCGTACCAATTCGGTTATCCCACGCTTTTGCCAATAAAAATTTTGTATCATTCATGCGACGATAGTCAATATATGGTGTCACCATATCCCCTGGATGAATCCCCCATTCTGCAACTTGTTGATCGCTACTTGCACCAATATCAATAAACATATCTGCAATCTCATAGGGTTTGTTACGAACTTCCACTGTTAACACATGCGGTGGTTTAGACCCAATGACACCATGGTAAACCTTACCAGTCGTGGTTTTAATCTGAACTTGTTGGGCCAACATCACTTGCCCCCACCAACCGCCAACGGTTTGAAATTTTAAAAAGCCTTTTTCTGTGATTTGGGTAACCATGAAACCGACTTCATCCATATGCCCAGAAATGTAGACTTTTGGTCCTTCTTTATCACCAACATTTTTTGCAATAATACTGCCAAGACCATCATATAAAAATTTATCCGCATACGGTGCTGCATACTTTTTAAATAACGAACGTACTTCGTCTTCATTCCCAGCAATCCCTTTAGCACTTGTTAAATCAATTAACATTTTTTCTTCTTTTGCATCCATAAAAATAACTCCCCTCAAAAACCAATTTTATCCATTATACCACGAACTAAAAAAATACTTACAAAAAATAAATTGAGCAACGTTCTCCACTAAAAATAAACGAAAAAACAGCCTGCACGCTCGTTATTCAACGGCAGGTACAGGCTATTTTCATTGTTACGAAGCGCTTCTAGTCCGCTTCAGATAATTGGTACTTGATCCATCTTGCCTTCTTAAAATTGAGGTAAGACCAATGGATTTTGTTGTTGCCAATCTGTCTGATAAAAACGATCATCAATTTGATACGCTAACTTTTTAGACGCAGGTTGTTTCATAAATTCATCTACTTGACGATCAACAGCGAGCCAACCACGCCAACCTAAATGAATCGTGTCCGCCATAAAGTAGCGTTCATTACTACATGTTGAGAAGTCAGCAATGTTAGTAAAGCCTTGCTCTTGAAGTTGATATTTCAGCTTGCGTGCTACTTGTTGCAACATATCTTGTGACAAGCCCGTATAGTCCGACCAACGTTTGTTAACAGGTGGGATTACAAATAAAACATCGACATTTTTTTCTGCTAACTGTTCTAACGCAGCTTGGAAATCACCATATTCTGGAGAAAAACGATAATCCCATTTCTTTTGTGAATGAGCTAATTTCGGTAAAACTGGTTTAATCCGTTGGCGATAAAAACCGTTACTAATTTCAAATTTATTATTATTAATGGCTTTTGCCGCAATTTTTCCAGCTAGCTGATCTAATTCATTAAAATTATAAGTAGCAGGTAATTGTTTCATATCTTTTTCAACAATTGGTTCTCTGCTAACCATGCCAATTTGGCTAAACAATTCATCTTCACGATTCAAGAAACGGAGATTCATTATAAAATAATCTCGTTGAGAGCGTTGGGGAAGTTGCCCTGCCTGCAGATTTGCCAAGGTTTCCATTAAGACTTTGTCTTTTTGAACAACTGGAAATTTGGTCAAACGTTGTGCTAGATATTGGTCACCGCTGGTTAATTCGGTTAAATTAGCTAACCATTGATAGGTTTGTAATTGTGAATAGTGTGCACCAAAACTATCATTAGGTACACCCTTTTTGACAAACCATTGCGGAGATAAAATAAAGACCGCTTTCTTATTGGCAATCGCATCGCCCATCGAATGAATGACCATCGCTTGGGTTAATGACTGTGTGCCCGCTTCTCCTAGTAAAAACGGTCGGTAGTTCCGTTGATACTTTTCAGAGAGCACACTAGGGTGGAAAGCACTAAATCGACTTAATTCAGAAGAGCCAAAAAAAGGAACATATTTACCAGAAGCCACTGCTTTGTTTTTAATCACATTGCCTTTTAAAACGTTCGGTGCCATTGACGTTGATGCTTCCTTCAACGTTTTTTCGGAAGTTAAATTGATTCTGAACGGTGCAAAAAAGAACACTGCAACCAAGACCGCTGAACAAAGCACTGGACCTAAGATTCTGATTAGTCGTTTTTTTCTAGACATTATTGTAAAGCTTCCACTTGTTGAATGATTTGTTTTGGTGTTCCCCATACTTCACGGTCAAAGTCTGATACAGGAACTTGGATTCCTAATTGTCCTTCAATTTCTACTAATAATTGAACCGTTGCTAAAGAGTCCAATAATCCTTCTTCAAATAATTGAATGTCTTGATTGTTCACAACTTCGTCTGTTCCTGTAATATCTTCTAAAATGTTTAATACTGTTTCTTGAATGTTCATTGTAAATTGCCCCTTTATATTTTTATTTTTGTTTATTTAAACCATAGTTTGTCTAAAAATCCTGAGAAAATCAGGAAGCTGACACAAACCGCTTGGAAAGTTAAAAAGACTGCAAATGCATGTGTAAATTTGTTTGATGGTATCTTGTCTTTATGTTTTTTCTTAAAACGTAGCCAAGCATCTGTCACACAAATTAGTGTTGCATGGTAGAGCCCATAAGCGATGTAGAACCACGTTAATCCATGCCAAATGCCCATGATTAAGAACAACGCAAAGTAACCAATATTAGAAGTCACAATCCGACTCTTAAAGACTTTCTTTTTCAATAAGAAAAACATTAAGCGCATGTAAATGTAATCACGGAACCAAAAAGATAAGGTCATGTGCCAACGATTCCAGAATTCTTTAATATTCCAACTTAGGAACGGTTTGTTAAAGTTCATTGGTGTATCATAGCCCATTAAATAACTTGTGCCAACGGCCAGTAAACTATAGCCTGCGAAATCAAAGAATAGATACAAACTGTAATTATACATATAGCCGACTGTCCACCAAGATAAACCACCTTGTGCCAAGGCCATTTTTTCCACATGTGGTAAAAAGACACCACCAAGATAATGACTGATAATAAACTTATATAAAAATCCTAGAAATAAATAAAAAATTCCTTTTTCTAAAAAGTCTAAATATTTCTCCGCACTCGGCGGGTTTTTCAAATCTTTTTCAAAGCGCCGATAACGATCGATGGGTCCTGAAGAAATAGTCGGGAAAAACAAGAGAAACTGAATGTAACGAAACGGATGATATTCTTTCATTACGCCATCCCGTAAATCCATGACCACTTGGACCGCTTTAAAGGTTAAATAAGAAATCCCTAAAAAGCCAAGTAAGGTTGTTTTGCCTGTCATGAAGGGAGAAACTTTCACCCAAACAAGCGGTAATATAGCTAAAAAGACAGCCAGATAAAAGACCCAACCTGCATTTTTATTTTTTCGATAAGCCGCATAGCCCCACGTTAGTAACGTTTGATAAATAACATATACAATCAGAGCGACTCCTTGTTGCCAAAATTCGCCACCAAAACTGATATATAGAAAGACCAGTGTCACGAGTGTTTGGTACCAAGGCCAACGTGTCCCTTTAATGGCTAAAGTTAAAATCATCGGCAACAAGGCCGCAATTAGCAGAACAAAGTAATACGGTGCATTATAGGGAATCATATGAGGAAAATTCATCATGTGGCATTCACCTCATTCATCAACCCTTTCCGATCAATTTTACCATTACTTGTCAAAGGTAATTGTTCAACATATACAAATTTTTGCGGAATCATATAGTCCATTGTCAACGTGGCTAATTCTTGTTTAATTGCCTTAGTTAATTGAAAATCACTTGAAAATTCATGTGCTTGCGGAACGACATAGGCAATTAATTGTTGGACTTTATTTCCTTGATATTTCGGCACAACGACTGCTTGTTTCACGTAGGAAACATTCGTTAAGTGATGATCCACTTCTTCTAACTCAATGCGGTAGCCATGCAATTTAATTTGAAAATCTAAGCGTCCCTCATACTGCAATAGGTTATCGACTAACTTTCCAGCATCGCCTGTGCGATAAGCTGGTACGCCATCTAATTGGAAAAAAGCTTCAGCTGTTTTCGCAGGATTATTTAGATAGCCTTTGGAAACACTTGGTCCAGCAATGACGATTTCACCAATTTCACCTGCAGGTAATTTTGACATGCCTTCCATAATATAAATTTGCGTATCCTCTTTCACATACCCGATTGGTAAACGTTGAACACTTTTTAAAACTTCTTGAGTGATTTCAATGGCACTAATCGCTACAGTCGCTTCTGTCGGCCCATACGTATTATAAATATGCGCAGTTGGGAAACGAGCGGCTAATTTCTCAGCCGTTGGTTTTGGTAATTCTTCTCCACAGAATAAAAACGTGCGCAGTGCTGGTAGATGTTCACCATCGAAGCTTGGTTCCATTAGACACAATTCAATAAAGGACGGTGTTGAAACCCAGACGTCGATTGTTAATTGTGGCAAACGCGTAAATAATTGTTTAAAATCGTTAATGATTTCATTGGGTAACGGAGTTAATGAGCCGCCTAACGCCAATGCGGGATAAATAGACATCACCGATAAATCAAACGAATAAGGTGCCTGTGCTAAAAAGCGGGCCCCTTCTTCTAAACCAAAATCTTGCAACAACCAATTCGTAAAGCTAACTAAATTATCATGGCTGATTTGCACACCCTTTGGTACGCCAGTTGTCCCTGAAGTGAAAATGATATAGTAATTACTTGCTCCTGTGACAGGTATTAACGCAGGCGCATGCCGGGGTGCATGTATCATCATTTCTGTTAATTCTTCCGCCGTAATTACTGGCACTTCAGTGGCTAACTCAGGCCATTCATGCACAGCAATCACTGCGGTTGGTTTGGCTACGTTTAGAATTAGTTCAATGCGTTCTTTTGGTGTATGTGCATCAATGGGGATATAGCTAAAACCAGCTTTCGATGCGCCTAAAAAACTCACAATCATTTCAAAATCTAATTCTCCATATACGACAATCGCTGACTTGTCCGTTTTCAGCTCAGCTAAATAAGCGGCTAGATTGTCTGACTTTTCTTTTAACTCTCCATACGTAGAGACTTTTTCTTCGGTTAAATAAACAGGCCGTTGGGGTTCTTTACGTGCCCATTCATCAATCGTTTGAATCATATTAATTACTTTTTCCATGTATAGCCGCCTCCTTAAAACTCGTTATAAATGAAGGTTCCTCCATTGATATTCTTGTAATGATAAAGATAAATTAATGCAATGACAATGAAAGAATAAAATAACGTTTTACCGATGAATTTAAGACTTTCGTTATTGAGAATTTTCTGAAAAGTTGTTTTCATTATCATTCACCTCCTAAGGTTAATCGCTATCCATTATTTTATGCTATATTTCAGCAAAGTCCATTGAAATTTCTTACAATTTAATAAAAAAACTAACAATTTCGTCACTTCTTAAATTTTCATGATTTTCATAAACGGAACTCTCATAATTTTTTCGCATAAAGAAACTGTAAAAACCGCTTCACAACGGCTTTTACAGTTTTTTAAAAATGGATGTGTCGAATCATCCGCGCATAAATGGCAGACGTTAAAATATAAAAAATTAGATAAACAATTATTAAGATTCCACAAGAAAGATATACTAACAAATATCCTGGACTCTTAATAAATTGGCTTAACAAATAAATGGCAAAGGTGGTATGCAAAATCCCAATGACCATCGGCGGAAAGAAAATCAAACTATTCTGTCGATAAATTTGCTTAGTTATCGCTTTACTAGAAACACCCATCCGTTTTAAAGTCACGTAATCTTGACGCTCACTTACAGCTGAAAAGAGTTGTCGTAACATCAAAATACTGCCCGTAATAAACAACGCTAAAATTGCCACAAACATGGAGACATATAAAGTCAAGCCGTTAATTTTTCGTTCATAGCGTAAAGAGGCGTAGCGATCATTCATATTTAGCCGCCAAGTTTCTGTGACATCATCTTGCGTATTCTTTACCTCTTCGTTAGGCATTTGTTTGGCAAAACCACTCAACTGCTGGTTATTTTTTTCATACTTATACAAAATTGGCGCTTGCCATTCTGTGGCAATCTGTTTATTTACGGCTTCATAAAGTTTTTCACGGCTTTTCGTGTCAACATTTACGGCGTTAATCTGATACTGAATGGAATTTTTTGTCACTTTCTGATAAAGGGCATCGGAAACGACAATCGTTGGTAAGGAATATTGCAATAAAAAATTGCCTAGATAGTTAGGCAGCACTTGTTGCAGTTGTGCCTTCTCTCCTTCAACAAATTGCAGTTTCGATTCATAACGAGACATACCACTTAAAATATTGGTAAAGCTATCCATATAGATAACACTTTGGTCATTTTTTAAATGTAAATCGTTTAAATAAGGATTAATTTTTTGATAGTTGCGGTAATTTGAGAAGGATAAAACATTAACTGCTTCAATCGTTTCTTGTTCCTCTTGCGCTTGACCAATTCGCAAACTTCGTTCAATTCCAGTAATTTTATAAGAAAGTGTCACTTCATTTTTTATTTTGGTGTCCTTCGCTTCATCGAGAACTTTCTTCAATTTAGGATAGCTTTCCTGTGAAACTAAAAAGTCCACGGGGCCATCACTGTTGACCGTGTGCATACTAATCGTATACACAAAAACCATCACGCCGATCCCACTCAAGGCTGTCGCAATTAACAAGGTCAAACCAGTGAGTGTTTTGCTACTTTTAAATAAGTAGCGTTTGGCATTGCCTAAAGTAATCATACGTAAATCTTGGTAATACCATTTTTTTCTATGATTAAATAAGCGAATGATAAAATACATGGTATAACGGAAAAATAAATAAGTTCCCACCACACAGAGACCCAAAATGATAAAAGGCGTCAATGTAATAATCATCGGAATCGAGATATCCAATGAATCATTTAATTGTTTATACACAATACCTGTCGCTAAATTCCGAAAATCAAACGCAATAAAATAACCAGCCAGTAAACAAATAGGTCCTAAAATACCTAGAAACTGCCGCCGTTTCGTTAAACGACTATAATTAATTTGACCAATTTTTTCTTGGTGCATAAGCTGCGACAATGGATAACGATAAATCATCCAAATACTTCTTAAGCAGACAATCAGAATCATAAATGCAAAAGCTACACCGGTTTCAATAACGGAACGCCAAGAAATATAGAAGAAACTGGGGACTTCTAAAAACATAACTTTGGCTAAAATCATTGAAAACAACTTGGTGAAAATCACTCCTAAAATAATTCCATTAATTAGTGAAACAAAGCCTAAAACTAAATTTTCTACTAAAAAAATTAGTGAAACTTGGCTCTTTCTCAAGCCAATTAATCGATACAAGCCAATTTCTTGGCTACGTTTTCCTATAAAAAAACGATTTGCTGCCAACATAAAGCCCAAAATAATAATGGTGACTAAGGTACTACCGAGTCCTAAAGATCGCTTAATTTCGATATCACGGCCTGCACCTGCGACAAGAGGCTGGTTGTAAGCAATCGCACGGAAACAATAATAAACGACCGCTGCAAAAGTCATACTAATGTAATAAACCAGATAATTAGGTACATGAGCTTTTAAATTTTTTAATGATAGTTTAAAAATCATTTGCGCGCCCGCCTCCACCAATCGTTGCTTGCATATCTATCACACGATTAAAAAATTCCTTACGTGATCCTTGACGAACAACTTCTGAGAAAATCGCACCGTCTTTAATGAATAAGATGCGATTGCAAAAACTGGCCGTGTACGGGTCATGTGTCACCATCAAAATTGTGGCATCATCATGCAGATTAATTTCAGCTAAATATTTCAACAATTCTGTTGCTGATTTTGAATCCAGCGAGCCAGTTGGTTCATCTGCAAAAATAATTTTAGGGTTCGTAATCAAAGCACGAGCAGCTGCTACCCGTTGTTTTTGTCCCACAGATATCTCTGGTGGATAAGCAGATAAAAGCTCCTGAATCCCCAAAATCGAAGTCACATGTAACAAACGTTTATCCATTTCTTCTAATGAAACTTTTTCTACAGCTAAAGGCAACAGAATATTGTCCTTCACATTTAACGTATCAATTAGGTTAAACGATTGAAAAATAAACCCCATTTCGTTTCTTCGAAAATCACTTAATTGATTATCTCGCATTTTTAAAATATCTTGTCCGGCGATGCGCACGATTCCTGCGGTTGGCAAAATAATCGAGGATAAGACATTCAACAGTGTCGATTTCCCAGCACCGCTGGGACCCATAATCCCCACAAATTCGCCTTCATCAACGGTAAACGAAATATTATCTAATACTTCTGTTTTATTATTTAAACGACCATATGTCTTGCTGACATGGTTTACTTCTACAATTTTTTTCATTTTTCTCGCTCCAACGTTTTGTTATTACTCTTATTTTACCAAGAAAAAATCTGAATGAACATCGTTTTATCTTACAATATCGTTCGGCAGTCAAAGAATAATTGGCATTTCGTGAATAAATCCGCAAGCAATTATTATTTAATAATTGTTATTTTTTAGTGTTGCTTTTAGCAATTTGGCAAAAAACTCTTTGCTGTTTTTTAATTTTGACAAAGAATTTTTTTCACGCAAAAAAATTTGCTCAATCCTTTTCTTCATTTGTTTTCATATTTTTTCAAAACAACGCAAGCACAATATATAGTGTTTGTCTAGTGATATTTTACTAAAAATACGCAATATATCGATTGAATTTAGCCGACCTTTGTATTAGGATAGTTACTAACGAGATATAAGGAGCTGGATAAAATGATGAAGATTACTGATGAAAAAGCCGAGGATGTTAATCTCTCAACAATTAAAGTTGTCAAACGAGATGGTCGTTTAGTGACTTTCGATGATCAAAAAATATACGATGCTTTGATCAAAGCTGAACAAAAAATACATGACCAAGTCACTCCTTTGACACATCAAAAAGTCCAATCGATTGTTGCCGATGTCAATCGAGAAATTGCCGAACGTTTTACCAATAACGTAAAAATTTATGAAATTCAAAATATTGTGGAACATACTCTGCTATCCAACAACGAATATGCCTTAGCCGAAGAATACATTCATTACAGAACCCAACGTGATTTTGAGCGTAGTAAAGCGACTGATATTAATGTATCTATCGGCAAATTAATTAATAAAGATCAGACTGTCGTGAACGAAAATGCCAACAAAGACAGTGACGTTTTTAATACGCAACGTGATCTAACCGCTGGGATTGTTGGAAAATCAATTGGTTTAAAGATGTTGCCTTCACACGTGGCTAATGCCCATCAAAAAGGCGACATTCATTACCACGATTTAGATTATCATCCATATACGCCCATGACAAACTGCTGTTTAATTGATTTTAAAGGCATGCTAAACAATGGCTTTAAAATTGGGAACGCTGATGTCGAATCACCAAAATCAATTCAAACGGCCACTGCACAAATTTCTCAAATTATTGCCAATGTAGCTTCCAGTCAATATGGTGGATGCTCTGCCGATCGGATTGATGAATTATTAGCGCCTTTTGCAGAACGTAATTATGAAAAACATTTAGCAGATGCGCAAGAATGGATTGAAGGAGAAGAACGCCAAAAAGCATTCGCTCGGAAGAAAACGAAAAAAGATATTTTTGATGCCATGCAAAGTCTTGAGTATGAAATTAATACTTTATTTACTTCCAATGGACAAACCCCTTTTACTTCTCTGGGATTTGGTTTAGGTACCAACTGGTTTGAGCGAGAAATTCAACGGGCGATTTTACAAATCCGAATTAATGGCTTAGGGATTGAAAAACGAACAGCTATTTTCCCAAAACTGATTTTCACAATTAAACGAGGCGTCAATGCGCAACCTACTGATCCAAACTACGATATTAAACAGCTGGCACTGGAATGCGCAACGAAACGCATGTATCCTGATGTTTTAAACTATGATAAAATCGTTGAACTAACAGGTAGTTTTAAGGTACCAATGGGCTGTCGTTCCTTTTTACAAGGCTGGAAAGACGAACAAGGTGAAGAAGTAAATGTTGGCCGAATGAATTTAGGCGTTGTGACCTTGAACTTACCAAGAATCGCTTTAGAAGCGCAAGGAAGCCAAGAAAAGTTCTGGCAAATTTTAAATGAACGTTTAGCGATCGTTAAAGATGCTTTGGTTTATCGGGTTGAACGTGTTAAAGAAGCTAAACCAGCGAATGCACCGATTTTATACATGTATGGTGCATTTGGAAAACGTTTAGCTACACAGGATGCCGTAGATGAACTGTTTAAAAACAAACGTGCCACGGTTTCACTTGGCTATATTGGCTTGTATGAAGTGGCTTCTGCCTTTTACGGCGGTGCTTGGGAGGACAATCAAGAGGCCAAAAACTTTACACTGGATATTTTAAAAGAACTGAAAAAAAATGCCGACAACTGGGGCAACGAATACGGCTATCATTTTAGTGTCTACTCTACACCGAGCGAAAGCTTGACTGACCGTTTTTGCCGTTTAGATACTGAAAAATTTGGCATCGTCGAAAATATTACAGATAAAGAATATTACACAAATAGTTTCCATTATGATGTACGCAAAAATCCAACGCCTTTTGAAAAACTTGATTTTGAAAAGGATTATCCAAAATACTGTTCTGGTGGTTTTATCCACTACTGTGAATACCCCATGTTACAGCAAAATCCCAAAGCACTTGAAGCTGTCTGGGATTACGCTTATGACAAAGTTGGCTATTTAGGAACCAATACGCCAATTGATCATTGTTATGCCTGTGGTTTTGAAGGGGACTTCCATCCAACTGAACGTGGCTTTGAATGTCCAGAATGTGGCAATCATGATCCTAAGACTTGTGATGTCGTTAAACGGACTTGTGGTTATTTAGGTAACCCGCAAGCTCGTCCAATGGTACATGGTCGTCACAAAGAAATTTCCTCTCGTGTGAAACATTTAAAAAATTAAACTCGATTATTCTATAGAAAGAAGTTTTGCTGATGCGTAATCCGAAACCACAAGAATGGAAAACCGAAGACTACAGCCAAAAAAAGATTGCCGATTACAAAGCGTTCAACTTTGTTGATGGCGAAGGTGTACGCAATAGTTTATATGTGAGTGGCTGTCTCTTTGCTTGTGAAGGTTGTTTTAACAAAGCTGTCCAAAATTTCAATTACGGTACGCCGTTTACAGAATCTTTAATGAATCAAATTATTGAAGATTTGTCCCATGACTATGTCCAAGGTTTGACTCTTTTGGGTGGTGAACCTTTTCTGAATACAGATGTTTGTCTTAGTGTGGTCAAACGTGTGCGGGAAACATTTGGCTCAGCCAAAGATATCTGGTCTTGGTCTGGGTATACCTTTGAAGAACTACTTTTAGAAACGCCTGATAAGCTTGAACTACTCCATTCAATTGACATTTTAGTTGATGGGCGCTTTGAACTGGCAAAACGTAATTTAAATTTACAATTTCGTGGCAGTAGTAATCAACGGATTATTGATGTACCCAAATCACTTGCTGCTGGCAAAGCTGTTATTTGGGTAAAATGTCATGACGCCGAAACGTCTTATGAACAAATCAAAAAATCAATTTAAAAAAGTTAGCCCTTTAGCCATCTCTTGAGGATGTGTCTAAAGGGCTAACTTTTTTCCCATAAAGGTAAAACAATGTTTTCATACGCTAGTGGATCTAAATTCGTTAAAGTAATGCCTAATAAACGGATTCCTTGTTCTAAACCTAAAATATCTTCCCAAATTAAATTCGCTTGATAGAAAAGTTCTTCTTTTTTAGAAATATATTCAGGTAATGTCACACGTTTCGTAATCGTCGTATAGTCAGTATAACGAACTTTCAGGACTACTGTTTTGCCATGTTTTTGCACTCGTTGCAATGCACGCTCAACACCTGCTGCTAATTGTCTCAATTGAGCCGTAACCTGCTCTTCCGTCGTTAAAGGGGTGCCGTAAGTATGTTCCTTGCCTACCGACTTACGATCTCTAGTCACTTGAACTGGCGCATCATGGATACCACGGACTTTACGATACAATGAATAACCCATTTTACCGAATAACCGAATCAACGTCATCTCATCTTGCTTGTATAAATCTGCTCCAGTAAAAATCCCTAGTTCATGCATTTTAGGCACTGTTTTTTTCCCGATTCCGTGGAAATCTTCAATCGGTAATGCTTTCAAAAAATCTTCGGCCTCTTCTGGTAAGACAACCGTCAGGCCCTTTGGTTTCTGAAAATCTGATGCTAACTTGGCTAAAAACTTATTGTAACTAACACCTGCCGAGCAAGTTAACTGCAATTCATGCCAAATATCATATTGGATCATTTTCGCAATTTTAATAGCCGACTTACTGTTGACCTTATTTTCAGTTACATCTAAATACGCTTCGTCAATAGATACTGGTTCAATCACATCTGTATAGCGGCGAAAAATTTCACGGATTTCTTGAGAAATTTCACTATATTTCTGATAATTACCTGGCTTAAAAATGGCACTTGGACATAGTTCATACGCCTTTTGAGCACTCATAGCCGAGTGAATACCGTACTGTCGAGCAATATAATTCGCTGTGGTCACCACTCCTTTGCCCCCAGTATCACTTGGATGGCGCGCAATAACTAACGGATGTCCTACTAGCTCTGGATGATCTCGTTCTTCAACTGAAGCAAAAAACGCATCCATATCTATATGTATAATTTTTCTCGACGTATCTTTTTTTAAGGGAAAACGTAATTCGCTCATCATTTTGATTCGCCTCCTCCCTCCATTATATACGAACGTCCGTTCTTTTTCAAATTGAAACTTCTTTATTTCAACCAGAAAAAGCTAAAAATCCGTGAAGTTATAAACACAGATTTCCAGCTTTTTAATTAAACAACCAATTGTTTTTGTTGATTATAGTAGCCTTTATAGGCAAGATAAGTTGCAATCACTGAACCAATACTTGTTGCTGATAGCAACATAAAAGTCACCATAATCTGATATTTTATCGCATGGACAGGATCAACGCCCGCAAAAATCAAGCCTGACATCATCCCAGGCAAACTAACAATTCCGACAGTTTTGGCAGAATCAATCGTCGGCGCCATCCCGGTTTTCACACTTTGTTGGATAATTGGTAAAGAGGCGAGTTTGATAGTTGCACCTAATGCTAGTTTCTCCATTACCGCTTGCCGTTGGTTTTGAAAAAGAGTATCTAAATTGCGATAGCATAAACCAATTGCCACCATCGAATTGCTGGCAATCATCCCACTGATAGGAATGATTTGAGAAGGAACAAATTTGATAGAACCAGAAAAAATCAAAATACCAATGGTAATTCCTGTACTACAACCAATTGCAATGAAAGAAATCAAAAAGCCCTTTTGTAATTGCTGGCTGCGTTTTTTTGCATTAAAGGCTGCGTTGGAAACAATCACCAAAACCATGATGAGCGTTAAAATCAGGTTATTGACTTGAAAAACATATTTTAATAAATAGCCGACTGCGACTAATTGAATGACTGCTCGAATCACACTAATAATAATATCTTTGGTAAAACCTAATTTTTCTTTAGTACTAATAATTAATGCGACCACCACTAGCATGGCTGAAAAAAATAAGGATAAATTATTAACTGCTAAATCCATCTGTCGGCGCCACCTTTCCTGCTACAATACGAATCACTTGCTGTGCTTGCTGAATTTCTTCGGTATCATGCGTGACACGAACCAGCGTGACTCCTTGCTCTTTGTTTAATTGGTTTAACAATTGATTGACAATCTGTTTGCTTTCTTCATCTAATCCCGTTGTAACTTCGTCTAATAATAAAACATCTGGTACAAAAATAATGTTTCGTAGCAAAGCAACCCGTTGTCGCTCACCACCAGAGAGTTCGGCTATTTTCTTTTCAAGATAAGCAGCGGGCAATTTCACTTGTTGGAGTAATGCCACGACTTTTTCCTGATTAAACGCTTCTTGTCTGACGGTAAATGGAAATAACAAATTATCATACACGGTTTCACCAAATAAAGTTGGCTGCTGAAAACAATAAGAAACCTTTTGGCGGTATGTTTCGATTGGCATTGTAGTAATTGGCGCTTCTTGATAAAAAATTTCGCCTTCTGTAGGACTTAATAATGAAGATAAAATTTTTAAAAATGTACTTTTCCCGCTACCTGAAGGACCAACAATTGTTGTATTGCTGCCTGTTTCAAATGACAAATCAATATCAGAAAGAATGCTACGACCATTTACTTGATAAGACACGCCTTCTGCTCGCAATAAATTACTCATGTTTCTCTCCTTTTTTAAATGGAATGATATTCTTTATATACTTCTTGTTTTTTTACATTTCTCAATTTGGCCACTTCTTTGATCGCCTCTTTGGAACTCCGTCCCTCTTCCTCCATTAAAACTTGTACATGTTCTTTGAGGGAAATAGCTGGCATTGCTGCTATTGTCTCTTTCTCACCAGTAAATCCGCTAACTAATAAACAACACTCGCCTTTTAGCGTATTTTCTGCTAAATATTCTGTTAGTTCTCCTAAGGTACCACGCAAATACTCTTCATGAAGTTTCGTTAATTCTCGACAAATCACAGCGGGGCGTTCTTGACCATAGACTTCAGCAAACGTTGCGACCGTTTTAGCAATCCGATAGGGGGACTCATAAAAAATCTGTGTCGGCCGTTCTTCTTTTAATGCTGATAACACGTCTTTCTGTTCTTTTTTCTTTCTTGGTAAAAAACCATAAAACGTAAATGGCTGTGGTAAAAGACCCGAGGCAATCAAGGCGGTCATTCCTGCCGTAGGTCCTGGCAAGGCAATCACTGCCAGTTCTTCTTCAAGACATGCTGTAACCAATTCATGACCAGGATCACTAATTGAAGGCATACCTGCATCGCTAACTTGGGCAATCGTTTCACCACTCAGCAATCGTGTAATCAGTTGAGGAATTCGCTCTTTGTAATTATGTTCGTGTAAACTAATTTGTGGTGTTGTAATCTCAAAATGATTTAGCAATTTTTGTGTGTTTCTTGTGTCCTCACTAGCAATCACCGTTGCTTCTTTCAATATGTTTAAACAACGAATACTCATATCTTCTAAATTGCCGATCGGTGTTGGGACAAGATACAATTTTCCTTTTGTTGTTTGCTTATCAAAACTTTTCTGTTTTTGCATAGCGCATCCCTCATTTCCCTTTTTCGTTCTATAAATAGATAAAGGTTTGATTTGACAATCGATTGACTGTCAAACCAAACCTTTCCTTTTTATTTGCAGTGTCCACTAGACTTAACGCGTACGTTCCCCATAAATAACATCAAGACAAAAGGCACATTCTTCATCATTTTCACGTCTTGAACCATATAAAATATTGCAGACATGGAAGCCCTCTTCATAAAGTTTTTCCAAATTCATACGTGATTTTGATAGCTCTTGTTTTTCAGTTTCAGTTGTATTTCCTGCTAACTTATTCAGTTCTTGGAGATGCTCCCGTAAGCGTTGGTTTTCGATTTCCAACGTGGTATTTTTTTCTACCAACTCATGGAGTGCTGCTTTAATTTCTCTTAATTGTGTCACTGAACTGTCTAAATCAGTTTCCAACGAATTTAATCCATCATAGAGCGAACGTTTATCCATTTTGATCACCTTTTTCAGCAGCAACTTTCGCAGTAGCTTCTTTGATTTCTTCGTAATCATAATCCGCTGCGATTTCACGACCATGCAGACGAACTTTGACAATCCGACTTAATAGATTCAACCCGACGACTTTGCCTTTGCCATCTGGTGTTATTACTTCTTTTCCATAATCTGGTAATTCTTTTTTAGCGGCTTCATATTCGTCGTTTTCGTATTTCAAACAACACATTAAGCGGCCACATAATCCCGAAATTTTGACAGGATTTAAAGATAACCCTTGATCTTTAGCCATTTTGATTGAAACTGGCATAAAATCTCCTAGAAATGTTGAGCAACATAGTTGTCTGCCACAAGGGCCAATGCCACCTAATATTTTCGCTTCATCTCGGACACCAATTTGACGTAACTCAATTCGCGTCCGGAAAATAGCCGCTAAGTCTTTGACTAATTCACGAAAATCAATTCGCCCATCTGCCGTAAAGTAAAAAATCATTTTGCTACGATCGAAGGTATATTCTACTCGCACTAATTTCATTTTTAAGTCATGAGCTCGAATTTTTTCATTGGCAATGCTTTTGGCAGCTTCTGCATCAGCCAAATTTTTTTGTTCTTTTTCTAAATCATTGGCTGTTGCTTTATTTAAAATGGGTTTTAGGTCCTCTGGTAAATCGTCTGAATCGACTGTTTTTTTAGGAATAGCAACAGTAGCTAATTGTTTTGACTGTTGAGATTCAACGAGTACTTTCTCATTATAAATATACTCAGATTTTCCAGGAGCAAAATAATAGATATGACCGGCTTCACGGAAGCGAACTCCTACTACTTCTACCATTTTATTCCTCCTAATCTAGTTCAAGTGAACGTCGCTTCAATCGGTTAAGGAACTTGCTGAAACAACTAAGTTCCTACTATATTATGAAACTGAATGCCACTTGGCACTTTTTTCCTTTATGATTTAGGGTGAATCATTTGGATAACTAATTGTTCACAAACATTTTGCCAACTAACATTGGCAGTCCATTTTTGGCGTGCTTTCAAAATTAGCGCCAACCGTTCCGCCTGCTCTTCCGTTACTTTTTTGGCTTGCTGTGTCGCAACACTTTCTTCCAATAATTGACGGTAATAAACCATGAGCAAGTCAAAGCTAAGCGCTTGTTGTTCTTTTTCCTTAAATACTTTGACCATTTTCTTCTGAACGTAGATAAATGCCTGTAAATCATTACTTTTTAGATAATTAAACCATTGCAAAATGATTTCCCTAGCTTCATTAAACCATTCATCTTGAGAGATTTCAACTGCTTTCTCAAAACTATTTGTCAGCTCAGCTAAAAGGGTTGCAGTCTTTTCACCAATCCCCTGTTTGATTAAGCGATCAATTAATGTTTTTTTGACTAATGGTTGAAAATGTAAGGTTTGGCATCGTGATTGAATCGTTGGTAAAATTCGAGAAAGCGAAGTGGTTTCTAAAATAGCTAAAATTTGTCCTTCTGGTTCTTCTAAAAATTTTAAGAGACTATTAGCTGCGCCGGTACTCATTTTATCTGCTTCTTGAATTAAGAAAACTTTTTTAGCAGTCTCGACCCCACTTTTAGAAAACTCCGCTTTTAATTCACGGATTTGGTTCACTTTGATGGTTTGCCCATCTGGCGCAATTCTTAAAACATCTGGATGTTCATTTTCATTAATCCGCACACAATTATGGCATTCGTTACAAGGCTGTTGATTTACTAAATTCGTACAAAAGACATGTTTCGCCATCCATAAGCCAAATTCTTGTTTTCCAGTTCCTGTATCTCCTTCAAAAAGATAAGCATGGGCAAGACGACCATGCTCAAAACTTTTTTGGAGTTGCTTGTACAGCAAAGGTTGCATTTGCTGTAGCTGTTGTGCTTCATTCATCTTAATATTGATGGAATCCTTCAACTGGTAAGACGAAGCAAGTAGCGCCGCCTACTTCAACTTCCACAGGATAAGGAATTTGGCCATCCATTGTGATATCTAAAGTCACAGGTGTTGAAACATATTGTTTTCTTGATTGACATGTTTCTTTAATTAAAGCTAATGTTTCGTCGACACGTTCATCATCAATCCCAATAATAAATGTGCTGTTTCCCGCTTTTAAGAACCCACCTGTTGAGGATAATTTTGTAGCACGAATATTGGCATCAATAAATTCGTTGGCTAATCGGTTACTATCTTTGTCTTGTACAATGGCTAAAATAATCTTCATGGTCTACACCTTCCTATAATTAAAAGTTTTCTGGATAACGTTCAATAATCGCCTGATACGTTGCTTCTACGACAAGTTCTAAACTCATCCGTGCATCAATCTTTTTGATACGTTGTGGATTTTCTTCTGCTAATTTCAAATATTCATGACGAACACGTTGATGAAATTCTAATCCTTCTGAATCTAAGCGATCAATTTGCTGTGTTCGATTTTCTTGAATCCGCCGTAAGCCAGTATCTGAGTCAACGTCTAAATAAATTGTAAAATCTGGTGAGACACCTTCTGTCGCAAACGCATTAATTGAAGCAATGGGGGCAATCCCAATTCTACGCCCAGCGCCTTGGTAGGCTAATGAGCTGTCAACAAAACGATCACATAGGACTAAATGACCCGCTTCCAAAGCTGGCAAGATTTTTTCCACTAAATGTTGACGACGAGCAGCTGCGTAAAGTAAAGCTTCTGTTCGCTCATCCATTCTGTCATTTCTTGGATCTAAAATAACTGTTCGAATCTTTTCGGCAATCGGTATGCCGCCTGGTTCTCTTGTAGTGACAATTTTTCGTTTTGACTCTTTAGCTAATCTTTCAGAAACTTCCTTCAAAACACTGGTTTTACCAGCACCATCTGGACCTTCAAATGTGATAAAAATACCCTGCACGTGCGAAAACTCCAATCAATTTTTACTTGTATCTATTATACTTCATCTTGCTCTATCAGTCTAATTGAAATCCTTATGTCCTATTTAAAGTGATGCATCCGCTGAAAAAAAGAAACTGAAAAAGAAGTACGGAAAAGCTTGAACTGCGACATTTTCTCACAGAAACGACCTACTTCGATTTCAACTTCTTTTTCCAACGATGTTTCTTTTAAATTTCTCGACGTCCTTCGACTGCTTTTAGCAAGGTTATTTCGTCTGCATATTCAATATCGCTGCCGACAGACAAGCCGTGTGCCAAACGAGTAACGGTGATTCCAGCTGGTTTAATGAGCCGTGATAAATACATCGCCGTCGCTTCTCCTTCAGTGGTAGCGTTGGTTGCTATAATGACCTCTTTCACTTCATCATCGTGCAATCGTTTGATCAAAGAGGCAATATTAATATCTTCTGGTCCTGTTCCTTCCATCGGTGAAAGCACCCCGTGGAGTACGTGATACAAGCCTTGATATTCACGCATTTTTTCCATTGCCATAACGTCTTTTGGTTCTTCCACTACTAAAATAATACTACGGTCACGATTTTTATCTTGGCAAATTTCACAAGGATCTTCTTCAGTAATATTTCCGCAAATACTACAGAAATGGAGATCTCTCTTGACACTAATTAGCGCTTTTGCAAAAGCATTAGCATCTTCTTCTTTCATATCAATTGTATAAAAAGCAAGCCGTGTCGCTGTTTTTTGACCAATTCCTGGTAATTTCATATAACTTTCAATCAATTTTGCAATCGGTTCTGGATAATTCATGAGGCTTCTACAGTCCTTTCTTAGCAAGGCGTTTCTGTTATTACTAAACGAGTTATAACAGATTTTGCGTCACTGAATATCTTATCATGCCCTGTCAAAAAAGCAACTGACAATTACTGCGTTCTAATACAAAAACAAGTCGTTAGTTACGAGCACTAAACGACTTGTTTTTGCATTAACCAATCCAGGTTTCGTGTGTATAGGCCATTTCCCAAAAAGCGTATTCCATCTCACTGCTGATAACAAAAGCGGTGATCATAGCTGCTTGTTCTTGTGGTGAACTTTCTTCATATAATTGGTCTAACAGTTGGCGTTCCTCTTGGACGTGTTGGTACGCTTCCTCCCCAGCATAGGTTTCAATCCAACGTTGGTACAGTGGCTCTGGTGAGTGTTGTTTGACTAACTGTGCACCAATTTCTTGATAGAGCCAAGAACAAGGCAACATACTTGCTGCGGCCGTCTTAGGCGTTCCTTCAATAAGTTGGCGATACATATGAGAAACATAGTGATAAGCGGTTGGTGCAATCGGTGTCGCTGCAACTTCTTCTTCTGTAATCGCTAGTTCTTCAAAAAAAGTTTCACGAATAGCTAATTCGCCCAACGCGAGACTTTCCGCATTTGTTAAGAGTAATTTTTTCAATCGAGGTTGTTGCGTTTGTGCCGCAATCAAGCGATAAAGCTGACTAAAATGTTTTAAATAGTAATGATCTTGAATTAAATAGTAGCGAAAAATCGTTGGACTCAAGGTTCCTTCATGTAACTCTGTGATAAAAGGATGCTGAAAACTTCCTTGCCAAGAAGCTTGCGCTTGTTCTTTGGCTTGTTCTGTAAATGTCATAGGTTTCTCCTTTACGTTAGAAAAATAAACAAATTTGTAAAAATGATGATCAAAATAGCAAGCCCAAGACTGACTTTTGCTGACACAAAATGCTCTTTTCGACTTCTGGTGGCTCCTTCTTCATAGCCATGGGCAGACATTGCTTCCGTATATTTATCTCGCCAAGAAACAGCAACGAGCAGTGTTTTAACATAAAGCATCGGCGACCAAAAATGAAACGTTTTGCCACGGAGTAGGCTTGCTTCTTTTAAATCATTAATTTCTCTTTTCACTTCCGGTAAGGCGTGAACCACCACTAAAATTCCATAAACAAAGTTTGGTGCTAGCCCCTTTTGTTCCAATAACAACAATAATTCTTCAAAATCAACGCCTACAGCAAAAGCTAGTCCTAAACCGGCAAAGGCATACGTTCGACTAAACAAAAGCCAGGCTTGTTGACTACTCGTACCATGCAAATAAATAGACCAAAACGTCCCGATTGCTGGTAAAAGTGGCAAGAAAAATAACCAAAGCAGTAAGCGGGATTTTCGCTGGCCTATTAAAAAAATGATACAACCCATAAAAACCGCCAAATTTGCCAAAATTGACTGAGAAAAAGATAATTCAAAGGTCAAAATAAGAATCAAAGAAGCATAAATTGCTGCATTTGTTTGCTTTATTTGCATGTGGTTCCCTCCTGCCAGATAATCAGTTGTTGCTGCAGCAATTCTATTCGATAATTGCTCACGCCAGAGAGAGGTTCTAGCCGATGCGTGACGATTAGAAAATCTTGTTGCGCACTTTTTTCTTTGATCCATTCAACAAAATAATTGCATGCTCGCTCATCTAATCCAGCAAAAGGTTCATCTAAAAGTAAACAGTCCAAATCTAAGCTCAGCAAACTAATTAATTGCACCATCTTTTTTTGCCCTTCACTTAGTTGAAAAACACTGTGCTCTAGTTTTTCTTTTAAACCTAAAAAAGTTAAGGCTTCCTCTTGTTTTCTTCTTTTTTCTGCTGTCATGTTCTGACCAAACAAAAGCTCTTCTCGTAAAGTCAACGTGACAAACTGACGATTGGCTTGTTGCACCGCTAATGTCATGTGTTGATACAATTTTTTTGAAGCCCGCAAGCGGCGGCCTGCCAAGAACATTTTCCCTTGATATTTTTGTCTCTGAACGATGGCTTTTAATAAGGTGGATTTTCCCGCCCCATTTGGCCCCGTCAACGTGGTAATTCCTTTAAACAAAAGCGCTTCTTTTTCTTCAAGTAGCACTCGTTTTCCCTGAGACAAACGAAAATTTTTCAATTGGAGCATTGGTTGTTTTACCACAGAAGTTGTAAGCTGAAATGTCTGCGGTTTTGTTTTGATAAACGTCAACGGTTGCTTTTCAAACTGACCATTTTTCAACGTGACGACTTGGTCCACAACATCAGCGTAATCGCTGAAATCGTGGTCGCACACCAAAATCGTTTTGCCTGCTTGATGGAGTCTTGCTAAAATTTGAATAAATTGTTTTCGAGAGGTTGGATCAATACTTGCAAAAGGTTCATCTAATAAAAGAATATCTGGGTTCATTGCTAGCAGAACTGTCAACGCCGCTTTTTGTTTTTCACCACCAGATAACGTCGCTAATTCTCGTGTGAATAAGGTTTGAGTCTGCACAAGTTGAAGCGCTGTTTGGATTTTTCGGTTCATTTCTTCAGGCGGGATTCCTAAATTTTCTAAAGCAAAAATCAGTTCTCGTTCCAAGGTTTTCATTGTAAATTGTTGACTGGGGTTTTGAAACAGCATGCCAATTTTTTGCGCCTTTTCACGAGTTGATAATTGTCGGCGTTCCATTCCTTCAATCAAAATTTCTCCTTGGTAATCAAGCGGAGCAAATCCGGCAATCAATCGTAAGAGCGTTGATTTTCCACTACCACTATCGCCAATTAATAAGGAAAACGTTCCTTGAGGAATTGCTAAATTTGTCTTTTCAAACAAGGGTTGTTCTCGTGAAAAGGACACAGCTTTTAATTGGATACTATTCATTTTGCCTTCACAGCTAACCCTTGCGCAGACTGATACATTCGTAAAATAACTTTCGTTAAGAAAATACCAAAGAAACAAATAGAAACGAACCGAACGCTAATTAAAGCAATGTTCATCCCCAGACCGTAATTGCCATAACCAAACTTAAAGTATTCATACACATAACTAAAAATAGTCGTCCCAATCGCACTATAAAATAACGTTAGTGTATCGTACCGTTTGTAGCGTGTCACAAAAAAGCCACTTTCACTACCTAGGCCTTGAATCACACCAGAAATTAATACACTAGGTCCGAAATACGAACCATAAAGCATTTCTGCCAAAGCGGCTAAAACTTCCGCCAAAACAGCACTTCCCGCTCGTGGAATCAGCATCGCTGCAATTGGTGCCACCATGGTCCACATTCCAAATAAAAGCTCATTGGCAAATGGACTCAAGCCTAATGGTAACAGCGCAGCATTCAATAACGCATAGAGGAACCCTGCCCCCATAAAAACACCGCCAAACAAAAAGGCTAAAAAAGCGAGTAAGACGACTTGTTGCAATGACCATTTTTTCAATAAAAAAACTCCTTTCTCTTAACAAAAAGCAAAAGGAGTGACTTAAATAAACCCTGATAAAAGAAAACACACTCATCCTAGGACAGAATGAGTGCGTGAAAAATCAAAGTAAATCGGCATTTCCCTGCGACAGTACTAACTGCATCAGGTTCAATGGGTATCATCTCAGCCATAACAGCACCCCAAATGTTTTTTATTAAAATGTACTTTTACTATAGCATAGAATAATTATAAAAACTAGTCTTGACACTTTTTTCTTTCATCAAAAGCTGAAGAAATCAAACAATTTTGTAAGATAACTGTTAGGCAAATAAATGGTTGGTTTTTCTGGACTTTGTTATATTGTTCTTTATGAAAGAGAGGCGTTTATACTATGGGTAAAACATTAACTGGCTTTCATTTGAAAGTCATTGGGGTTATTTCAATGGTCTTTGACCATCTATTGCAATTTTTTAGTTTTTTAGGCGTGCCTGGTTGGTTCGGATGGATTGGACGAATTGCTGCACCTATTTTCTTATTTGAAAGTTCTGAAGGCTTCATTCACACAAGCAATCGGCGAAAATACATGTTCCGGTTATTGTTAGGCTTCTGGATTATGGGGATTCTGAACGGCATTTTAAATGCGTATTTTTCAACAGGTGGCTTAATTATCAATAATATTTTTGGGACGTTATTTTTAGGTACGGTCTACATGCAGTCTATGGACTATTTTAAACAAAAACAAATTGGTAAAGGGCTTCTTTGGTTTATTGTGCCTTTATTAATCAGTGCTCTACCTCTCGTTGTTTTTAGTTCTCCAGACATATTAAGCAACCCTGCTATCTTAATTGGTTTCCAAATTTTCAATCTGATTGTGCCATCACTAATGATGACAGAAGGTGGGTTTTTATTTGTTCTCTTGGCCGTAGCTTTTTATTTATTCCATGGCAAAAAGTGGTTACAAATTTCAGCAATTGGCGTTGTTGCGTTGATTTCAGCAGCCAGCTATAATTTCCAAGAACTATTCGGGGTGAACCACCAATGGATGATGATTTTAGCAGCGATTCCAATTGTTCTTTATAATGGTGAAAAAGGCCGTGGCATGCGGAATTTCTTTTATATTTTCTATCCAGCTCACATTGCTATTTTTGCAATTATTAGTTTCTTCATGCAACGTTAATTATTTTCTGCTTGACGATTGCCTAAAAAGTGTTTACAATGCAACATGTAAACAAATCGTACAGATAACACGCAAGTTGCGTGTCGAGAGAGAGGCGGTTTCTATTCTTATAGAAACTGCTTCTATTTTTTTACGAAAAAATGAAAACTATAGAGGTGATTAAATGGAACAAAAAAACGTACGATTATTCCCTGCCGTTTTAGCGACAGGAATTATGTCTTTTGCTGGCGTATTAATTGAAACAGCAATGAATGTAACCTTTCCGACATTAACAAAGGAATTTGGTGTTTCCACCGGTACCGTGCAGTGGGTGACAACGATTTATTTATTAGTTATTTCTATCATGGTGCCCTTATCCAATTATTTATTAAAAACCCATTCGTTAAGACGCTTATTTATTGTTGCGAATCTTTTCTTTTTGATTGGTTTAGCGATTGATGTCTATTCGCCATCTTTCAGTATCTTGTTATTAGGCCGACTCTTCCAAGGGGCTAGCACTGGGATTGCTTTGCCACTGATGTTTCATATTATTTTGAACTTTACCCCGCTAGAAAAACGAGGAACGATGATGGGGGTAGGCACATTGACCACTTCAATTGCTCCAGCCATTGGTCCAACGTATGGTGGAATCTTAACATCTTCCCTGTCTTGGCACGCCATCTTTTTATTCTTAATTCCTATTTTACTGCTTTCTTTGTTTATGGGATTATCTGCTATTCCAGAAATACCTGTTAAAAAAACCACCACTCTTGATTTGGTTAGTTTAATTGGTATTGCCCTGTTATTTAGTGGTTTGTTGATGTTTTTAAGTAAAATTGGTACATTGTTTGGCTGGCTTTCACTTCTGGCAGCCGTTATTGGCTTTGTTATTTTTTATAAACGAGCAACAACCGCTGAACAGCCACTAGTTCGTTTGACAATTTTAAAAAATCCCTCCTTCGTTTTATTTTTATGTGGCTTTTTAGTTTGTCAATTCTTATTGTTAGGTATTTCCTTTGTCTTACCAAACTTTGTTCAAATCGTCCTTGGAAAAAATGCGTTTGTAGCTGGGCTAGTCATGCTGCCAGGTGCTACAGTCGGGGCCATTTTGGCACCACTTTCTGGACGAGTGTTGGATCAATACGGCGCTAAAAAACCTATATTATTTGGCTTAAGTTTGGCGACAATCGGTTGGCTAGCTTTAACAATTTTACTAGAGATGCCTGTTTTATTAGGATTCGTCGCTGGACATGTTACCTATATGATTGGTCTAGGTTTTGCATACAGTAATATGATGACGACTGGTATGAGCTTGTTAGAGGAGAAAGATTTTGGCGACGGCAATACGTTATTTAATACACTTCAACAATTTTCTGGCGCTATTGCGACGGCCATTGTAGCGACGATTATTAATATCGCTCAAGACCACGCAGATAATTTTGCTCAGGGGACAACGATGGGCTCACTCATTTCTCTGATTTTCTTGCTAACCTTATTAGTGATTGTTTTGATTGCTTGCTGGAATTATTTCCGCAAAAAAGCTTAAAAAAAAGCAGCTGGTCAGTTCCATAGTGACCAGCTGCTTTTTTTAGTTTTCTAAAGATAGTTGTTTTTTTATGCTTCTTGCTTCCGAATATAAAGTACGAACAAGACAGCAATTAGCACGATAAAACCACCAAAAATCGGTGTATATGTTACTGATAAATGATCTGTGACCATCCCACCTGTCATTGAGCCAACGGTAATCCCAATATTAAAGGCTGCAATATTAAAAGCTGAGGCCAAAGTGATATCTTCTGGAACATACTTTTCCGCTAATTCTACAACATATAGTTGTAAACCAGGTACATTCATAAAGGCAAATAGACCCAACATCAAACTTGCTAATAAGCCTAGAAGACTGTTATCCATTAAAACAGTAATGAATAAAAAGACTAAGGACAGAATTAATAAGCTAAACATTTTTACTAACGAATCTAAAGGTTTTTTATTTGCCCAGTGACCACCTACTGTATTGCCAATTGCGACCATTACGCCATAAACAACTAAAATAATCACTACCGCGTTGGCTGAAAAGCCTAAATTTTCCAATAACGGTGACAAGTACGTATATGCAGCAAACGTTCCACCATAACCAAAAGCAGTAATTAGAAAAGAGAAAACGAGGGGTTTGTTCGTAAAAATCCGCGTGATTCCTTTTAAGTCAACCTTCCCTGGTATCGGTAAATTTTTGGGAACTAAAAAATAACTAGCAATCAGTCCCACCAAGCCAATACTGGCTATAAAAAGAAAGGACATATGCCAAGCTGTTTGTTGCCCAATAAACGTCCCTAAAGGTACACCAGTCACTGTTGCAACCGTTAAGCCCGTAAACATAATAGCAATGGCGCTGGCACGACGTGATGGCGGCACAACATCTGCGGCAATGACAGTCGAAACAGACATGAAAATGCCATGCGCCAATGCAGAAAGTATCCGCCCTACCAATAAAATAATAAACGTTGGTGCAAACGCAGCAATTAAATTCCCACTAATGAAAAGAAGCATAATCCCCAGCATTAATGAGCGACGATTCCATTTTCCTGTCAAAATTGTTAATAACGGCGCCCCAATCGTCACACCTAAAGCGTACAAAGAAACAGTCAAACCTGCTTGGGAAAGACTAATATGAAAACTTTTAACAATCATTGGTAATAAACCCACACTAATAAATTCTGTTGAACCGATTGCGAAAGCATTGATAGCTAATGCAAAGAGCGTTAAATTTGGTGAAATTTTCTTTTCCATTCTCTTCCTCCTAAAAAACATTTGAATTTCAACAAAAATTACTATATACTAAGATTGAAATTTTGATAAGTACCTACTTTTTTGTATCATAGGTACCTTTTAGTAACTTTTGTTTATTATCAACCTATTAAGGAGGAATGTTTTTTGGAAACTCGTACATATGCGATTGGTGTCGAAGCAACGATGGATGTTATTGGCGGTAAATGGAAACCAATTATTCTGTGTAATTTACGGCACGGCGCCATGCGCCCCAGCGATTTAAAACGCGGTATTACTGGCATTAGTCAAAAAATGCTGACACAACAATTACGGGAACTCGAAGAAGACAACATTATCGAGCGGAAAGTTTACAACCAAGTTCCACCAAAAGTCGAATATTATTTAAGCGATTATGGTCAAAGCCTCTCTGCTGTCTTAGATAACTTATGTAATTGGGGAGAATCCCACGTGGCTCATTTGCAAGAACAAGGCCAAGAAATTTATTTAAAATGTGAAGATTAGTGAACAAAACGTTTATAAACTATATTAAGAGGGAGCTTTAAGCTATTTAGAGCCTGGGGAAAAATCATTTTAGATTTTTCCCCAGGCTCTTCTTATGCTTTAATAACTTGAATATCTTGCGTTAATTGGGCCCAATGATTAGTGGGTCCGTGGCCATGTCCAACAGAAATTGCTTGGCTAATGGCCCCTTGTATAAACTGTTTGCCAATCACAATCGCCGCTTCTAACGGCGTACCTTTTGCTAATTCGGCTGCGATACACGCTGAAAAAGTATCTCCTGTTCCATGAGTATTTTTCGTTACAATTCGTGGTGCACTTAGCCAAAAGCTCGAACCGTCTTCCATTAACACATAATCAGCCGCTTGTTGATTTGTGCTATGTCCGCCTTTCATAATAATATTTTTTGTGCCCAATTGCTGTAATTTTTTTGCTGCGGTCTGCATTTCTTGTTCTGTCTTGATGGTCGTCTCTAGTAAAACTTCCGCTTCTGGTAAATTAGGTGTCACGACCGTTGCTAATGGCAACAGTTTCTCTTTAATCGTTTGAACTGCCTCGGCTTCTAACAAATGATGTCCACCTTTAGCCACCATTACAGGATCGACAATCAACGGACCAAAATCAACTTTCTGCAAATTGCGAACAACAGCTTCGACACGCTCACTATCTGCTAACATCCCCGTTTTCGCTGCCCCAATTTTAAAATCAGCCGCCAGTGATTGAAATTGTGCATCAATAAATGAACTAGGAATCGGTAAGCTATCTTGCACGCCATACGTATTTTGTGCCGTCAATGCAATGACAATATTTAAGCCAAATGCCTGCCGTGCTTGAAATGTTTTTAAATCTGCTTGCATGCCAGCTCCCCCACCAGAATCAGAACCAGCAATCGTGACTACTTGTGGGGTCAAATTATATTCGGTCATTTTCTCACCTCCAACATTCGCTCCGTTACACGCATCAACCCTTGAACTTTCTCGGTTATCTGTTCAGCCAGCATAATTTCACTGACCAGTGAAACACCAGCCACTCCCGTTCCCATAAGTTGTTCTATATTTTCTTCTTTGATTCCACCAATCGCTACAACAGGAATCGTGACTGCTGCGGCAATTTCAGAAAGTGTCTGCAAAGAAGTTAACGGACTGTCCTTAGTCGTTGTGGGGAAAATTGCGCCCACGCCTAAATAATCGGCGCCCTCGTTTTCCGCTTCAACTCCTCGTGCCACCGTTTTGGCTGAAACACCTACGATTTTTGTGGACCCAACCAGTTTTCGCACAAGAGCAACCGGTAATTCATCATCCCCTATATGCACACCTGCCGCATCCACTGCCAAGCAAATATCGACACGATCATTAATAATCAACGGAATCTGATACGCATCTGTTACCGCTTTAACTTTCACTGCTAATTCGTAAAAGCGCCGTGTTGACACTTCCTTTTCACGCAGTTGGACCAATGTCACTCCACTGCGACAAGCAGTTTCAATTCGTTTTAAAAATTCAGTATCACTAAAATCATACCGTCCTGTCACCAAATAAACTTTCAATTGCTCTCTCATAGCACTCGTCCTTTCACCGCCTCAAACCAATCCTTCTCCTTCATTAAAAGAGATAACTGATTTAACGTATTTTGGCGAAAATCGGCCAGCCCTTGGCTCTTAGTCTTGGCTTTTTCTCCGCAAAGATTAAAATAGCTCACTGCGGCTACTGCCGCAGTCATTGGCGCGTTGCCTTCACCTAATAAAGCGGCAACTAATGCGCCGACTAAATCGCCCGTGCCAGTGAAACAATCCAACTCAGGCACGCCATTTTGTAAGACAATCACTTGCTCTTGGCTAACCAAAACATCTTGAATCCCTGTTGCTAAAAATACCGTCTGGGGAAACTTTTGCGTTTGTTGACGTAAAGCTTGAATCAGTTCCTCAATTGCTTCTTCACTTTGATCCAAAGGGCTGCCGTCTACTCCTCGACCATGACTCACCAACTGGCAAAAAGTCCGCATTTCTGAAAGATTCCCTTTCACAACGGTTGGCTGATTGTGCACCAGCTTTTCCCCGACTTCATTGCGAATATCACTGGCGCCATAACCGACTAAATCGACCACGGTCGGTTTAGTCACTTGCCGAGCATAATCACTAGCTGCTAACAAGCTTTGCTCTCGTTCTTGTGATAAATGGCCTAAATTCAAAACCAAGGCACTGGTTTGCTGAAACAACTGCGGAAATTCCCGGGGATCATCTGCCATAATGGGCTTAGCATCAATATAAAGTAATGCATTCGCCATAGACTCACACGTAATTTCATTCGTAATGCACTGAATTAATGGTGCCGTTGTCAGTGGAAAAATCGTTTCAAACTTAACGCTTGTTTTCATAAAAGTACCCTCCTAAAAATAATTCCTGTGTTTGTTTAAATACCCGAGTTTCTTTCAGTTTTACTAAGACAAGCCAAGCAATCACTGAACCAATCAGTGTGGCACCAATAAATCGTGGTGTATAAATGAACCAATAAAAATTCTGCTTACTGCCAGTAAACCAAACCATTACAGGATAGGACAATAACGAGCCAATGATGCCTGTCCCAAAAATTTCCCCTAGCATCGACCAGCCTAATTTTTGTCCCCATTGATAAAATAAACCAGCAAAAAACGCGCCAAAGACGGCACCTGTTAACGCTAATGGCGGAATACCTAAGAATGTCATACGGATTAAGCCGCAGACAAGTGCCATGAGCGTTCCATAAAGAGGACCTAATAAAACTCCGGCAATAATGTTCATGACACTGGACATAGGGGCCATTCCCTCAATTCGCATTAACGGCGATAATACGACGTCCATCGCAATCATTAAAGCTAGTAACGTAACTCTGTGGATTCGATTTTTTTCCACGTAAAAAAACTCCTTTCTGCGAGAAGCAAAAGGAGGCGCGACTGAAAAAGACAGAAAAACCCAACCACAAATAAACGTAGTTGGGTGCAATAATCGGTCAAAATTTCAAGACATTTCCCTGCGCCAGTCCTAACTGTTTCAGGTTCCATGGGTATAATCTCAGCTAATAGCACCCCAAATGTTTCTCTTCAATTGGCTTTAGTATAGCATAGTTTTTTGGAAGCGACTACTAAAATTGCCAAAGAGTTTTCCCTCAAAAATAGAAAAAACGTCATGCCCAAAAAGTTCGATTTTTTGGGCATGACGTTTTTCATACTTTCGTTTGTCTTATTTTTTAGAATCCCGGCATTCCTTTGGTGTATTTACCTAAAGTTGCTTCAGTTTCTTTTTCAATTTTTACTAACGCATCGTTGACAGCCATAATGACTAAATCTTGTAACATATCAACGTCTTCAGGATCAACCACGTCTTCTTTAATGGTCAAATCTTTCATTGTGCGATCACCAGTAAAGGTCGCTGTCACAAGTTGATTGGTTGCCTCACCGATAAATTCTTTTTCATTTAGCGCTTCTTGCGCTTTGGCCATTTCTTTTTGCATTTTTTGTACTTGTTTCATCATGCCTTGCATGTTGCCCATTCCTCGCATCATAATTCCTCGACTCCTTCATATTAATCATCTAGTACTTCGACAAGCTCTTCACCAAACATAGCGATTGCTTCATCTACTACTGGATTTTCTTGTGAATGTTCATTTGTTACAGGCGGTTCGTCCGCTAGACGAGCCATTTCATTTTCAGGTTCAGAATGATTCAAACTGCCCTGATTTTGGTTAATAAAACTTTGTCTTAGTTTTGGCCAGCTTTCTCTAGTAATGCAGACCATCTCTGGTGTATAGTCCATCAAACGGCTTAAATTATTATTGAAAGCTAACTGCATCTCTTCATCGTCTGTTGCACGAGCACAAACAATCTCATAGTCAAATGCCACCACGATGCCCTTAGGACTCGCTGCGACAGGTTCACTAGCTTTGAGCATCGCTCGTTGAGTCACAGATAATGTTTGCAGTAAGTCTTCCCAGACATTTTTCACATTCATTAAATGTGTTCTAGTCGCTTCGTTTAGGACTTGATATACGCGTTCTGTGGGTACACGGAACGAACTTTTTGGCGCTTGTGGTCGTGCTTGTTGACGTGGCGCATCTGCTTCTTTGGCAGCTACACCGTGTTTCTTTAATTCAGCCAGTTCTTTCTTCAGTTGCCCGATTTGATTTTGTAAATCTGCTAATTCTGGATTTCCCTCTGCACTACCATCTTGATTAGCTGTTTCTGGCGTGTTGTGTTTATTGAGTTGCACCGTTTTAGCCAATTTGACAGTGGCTACTTCCAGATAGATATTCGCATTGTTGGTAAAGCGGATCTCATTTTGTGTGTCACTTAAAATTTGGATTAGTTGGTAGATTTTTTCAGCAGGTGTTTGTGTAGCTAGTTCCTTAAATGCTTCTGTCAAAGTTCCTGCTTTTTCTGCTAATAACTTCGGTGCTTGCTGATACATCAGTAAATCTCGACAATATAATAACAAATCTTCTAAGAAACGGCGCGCTTCTTTGCCTTCGCCTAAAATACTTTCCAAACCTTCTAATGCTCGTTCAACATCACCGGCGACACAACACTGAATATAATGATCCATCATTTCATAGGTTAGGCTGCCTGTCACTTGCATTGCATCTTCCAGTGTTACTTTTTCATCACTAAATGAAATCGTTTGATCCAAGATACTCAAGGCATCTCGCATCCCACCTTCCGCAGCACGCCCAATCACATAAAGGGCTTGTTCCTCATAATCGAGAGCCATTTCCTGCATGATATGGGCCATATGATCGACGATATCTTGCGTACTAATTCGCTTAAAATCAAAGCGTTGCGTCCGTGAGATAATCGTTAACGGAATCTTGTGTGGTTCAGTCGTTGCTAAGATAAAAATAACATTTTGTGGCGGTTCTTCCAAGGTTTTTAAAAGTGCATTGAACGCGCCTGTTGATAGCATATGAACTTCATCAATAATATAAACTTTGTACTCGGCTTGTGTCGGTGCATACTTTGCTTTATCACGAATATCACGGATTTCTTCCACGCCATTATTACTCGCCGCATCAATTTCAATGACATCATTTAAACGACCTTCCGTAATGGCTACACAGGTTTCACAAACATTACAAGGTTCACCATCTTGACTATGTTTACAGTTAATCGCTTTAGCGAAAATTTTTGCGGCACTGGTTTTACCTGTACCACGAGGGCCAGTAAATAAATAGGCATGAGATGTTTTCTTTTGCACTATCGCATTTTTCAGTGTCTGAGTAATTGCTTTTTGTCCTACTACGTCATCGAAACGTTGTGAACGCCAGACCCGATAAAGTGCTTGATAAGCCATTTTTTACCCTCCCTTATTTTTCATTCTTATCTATTATACGTGATTTTTAGTCATTCGGCATCTTTTTTCTTTTAATGAGTCACTGGCGCAACCATTGCTAAAAAAGCCGCTTTTCCTTCACTTGTTTCTGCAAACGCACTGGCTTCTTTTAATCGCTGTTGATACGCTGAAGCGACCGTTTCAAGTGCCTGCGTTTTCTGGTTGTTCCAAGTCGTTAAACCTTGGACTTCTGCTAACGTTAACGAAGGCTTTGCTTGAGGTCGACTAAAAATTAAGTCCATGACATATAAAAGTTCTTTTCGTCGGGCAACGATTTGTATCTCATCCGTTGGCAGTTTTAGCATTTGCCATTGCTCAAAAATATCATTTGCGGCTTGGGCAACTTCTGACGCATTCGGTCCCTCTAGGCGAAATGTCGCAACTGGCCAATTCACCATTCCTGCGTTGATTAAAGGATAGTTAGCTAACTCAACATATTCTGAAATGCTCGCTTCGGCTAATGGAAATTGTTGCAAACCCGTTTGATAATAGACATGCTCATTTTGTTCAAAGTCAGCATCAATCCCAGCAAAATAATGAGGAAAGACCTCAACAATTTTCAACAATTGCTGAAAAGTCTTAATTGAACGTTTCGCTGACTGATGTTTTTCAAACGCAATCACACCTTGTTGCTGATATTGTGCCTGTTTTACAAAGGAAAACCCCCAGCTTTCGCCATCTAAGTTCATTCGAATCACTCGATGGTTCGTAGTCGCAGGAAATTGCTGACTTCCCTGGTAGCCTTCTGTTGCCATGCACCATTCACAGCGGGGATAGCTTTGTGCAGAGAGCGTTGCTTTTGACGCCTCACTGTGGACCTTATTTGCTAAAAAATCTCCATAGACTGTTGAAAAAACAACAGGTTCTTCCTGTTCAATGACCGTACCGTTTTTTTGACAAAGTTGGTAAAAATACTCGGTAGCCTCTTGTGGCTCTTTGGCATAATGTTGTGCAAAAAAAGCATTAACCACAGAAGGTGGCGGTGTTAACAAATCCATCAATTGCACCATGAACTGTTCTTTTTGTTGCTCTGTTTTTACAAGTTGGTTGGCACTCGCAACTTGACACAATTGTTCCGCCAAATCAGCGGCGGGTGTTGCCACAGGCCGTATGTCTACTTCGCCTAATTCTTGTTCACCAATCATTGATAATAAACGGTTCTGAAGATATAAGCGATCCAATTCCATCCAACCACCTGCTTGAATAGCAAGTGTGGTAAAATCGGCAATCATTTGACTCGTGGTCATCGATTCATTCCTCCTATTACTTTTCTTGATATCCATGTGGATGAGCTTGATGCCATTGCCAAGCGGTGGCGATAATATCCTTGACCTCAGTTACTTCTGGTTGCCAGCCTAAAACTCGTTTGGCTTTTTCACTAGAAGCAATTAACGTACTAGGATCCCCTGCTCGGCGTGGCGCGATTGTCGCAGGAATTTCTTGACCTGTCACTTCGCGTGCAGCATCTAACATTTCTTTAACAGAATAGCCGTTGTTGCTTCCCAAGTTAAAGACGTCACTTTCGCCGCCATTTTTCAAGTATTCTAAAGCCAAAATATGTGCTGCAATCAAGTCTTCAATGTAAACATAATCTCGAATGCACGTGCCATCTGGTGTATCATAATCATCCCCAAAAATACTTAGCTCTGCTCGTTGGCCTAATGCCACTTGTAAAATAATTGGCACAATATGCGTTTCTGGCGTGTGATCCTCACCAATTGAGGCATCTTTTTTTGCTCCTGCAACATTAAAATAACGCAAAGCAACATATTTCATTCCATAAGCGTTGTCGCACCATTTCATGATTTTTTCCATCATTAATTTACTTTCCCCATACGGATTTTTAGGATTCGTTGGGGTTTCTTCTGTAATAGGCATTGCTTTTGGTTCGCCATAAGTGGCCGCTGTGGAAGAAAAAACAATGTGTTTCACTCCGAATTCTTGCATGACTTCCAAGGCAATTTGAGTGCCGTGAACATTGTTATTGAAATACATTAACGGTTTCTCCACGGATTCTCCTACTAAAGAATTGGCCGCAAAGTGCAACACCCCTTCAATTGATTCTTTTTCAAAGACGCTACGTAAAAAAGCTTTATCACGAATATCGCCTTCATAGAAAGTCGCTTGTTCATGAACTGCTGAACGATGCCCCGTTAATAAATTATCAACAACCACAACGGCATATCCTTTTGAAATTAATTGATCGACGGCATGTGAGCCGATGTAGCCTGCGCCACCTAATACTAAAATAGACATAAATACGCTCCTTTTTCTCTCTAATTTCTTTTTCTATTGTACCATTAAATAAGGTTTACTTCTGAATTATTTCATTTTGTAAACAGGATTTAATTTGGCCATTTCTCCTTATTCATTTTTCCTATCAAAATACAGAAAAGACTTGGTAAATTTTAACAAATCTCTAAATTAGTCGTAGAGTTTATGAAAAATCATTGTAACTATTGGATTTTTTTGCTTTTTTCCGTCATAATAGAAACAAATACAATTTGAAAGAAGGAATGAACGATGAAAAAATTTGTATCAGGTATGTTAGTCGGTACTGCTATCACAGTTGCTGCTTTAGCCGGTGTGGCTACAACTATTAAAAAAACAGTCATTGATCCAATTGAAGAAAAAGAAGATATGATTGAAGAAAACCGTAAAAAAGCGATGCGTAAACGTATTGCACGTTAAAAAATAGCTGTGACGTTGAGATAAAAAATCTAACGGCAAGAAATCAACAGGAGCGCTTCTGGCTCTGTTGATTCTCTTAAGCATAACAAGTGGTCATCCATCGCTTTGATGGATGACCACTTGTTATGCTTTTTTTTACCAAAGGAGCTGACTATTTTTCTTAACTATTAAAAATAGTAGCAGCAATCCGATCCATATCACGCATATTCCAAGGATCCACACCAGGACGAGCTGCAGCGGCTGTTAACCAATGAATACCTTCTGTTGGAATACCACAACTAAAAAGGCCTGTCGCCACCTGTCCACCTTTTGTGATGACTTGATTCGTGGCAGGCACAATCAAGAGTGCGCCTGTTTTGACTATTTGACCATCAGCTAATGCCAGTTGATGGAGCGTAGCTAGCTTATCGGCTAACAACTGCCTCGTTAAAGGATTCAAACTTTTTTCATTATTAACTTTGGGAATGCGTGCTTCAATTAAAAAGTGACTATTATACCGATTTTCCGGAAACAAATTAGCATAAGTAATAAATTGACCCGCTTTCATTTCGACACGCATTTCTGGCCCCAGAATCGTGACTAATCCCAGTTCAACTAACGCCTGTATCTCTTCTGTTCTTTCAACAGAAGGTCCCACTGACAAAAAGGTATTCAACGGGGTAAACCAATGCCACAACCACTTTTGACTCTCGTCATTCGTTAATAACCCCTCATCCAAAACAAAGCGAATCTGATCTCTTAAATCTTTTAAACTGTCTAAAGCAGTGGTCAAAGGACCGCTAAGATTGCCTTTCTCTGCTTCTTGAATATCCCATTTTAAATACTCTAGTAAAAACGAACGAAAACTTTCATGAGTGGTTTTCTTTGTTTCAGGATGTTCTAACGCTTGCCAATCAAACCAATCTTGTTTTTCAAAGTGGGCTAAGCTTTCCGGCGCTCCCTTGGTTTGAATAAACAGCTGTTGAAAGGCCTCTTTAGAAAGATGCGGATATTTTTCTTCGATTAAGCAAGTGTAATACACATATTCCACTTCTTTTTTTAAATACCCAAAAAACTCTGCGCCTGTAACCTGTCCTTTTTTACGACATTCAGCTAAATACGTTTCGGTTAAAAAAACAGGCTGATAGGCTTCCCCGTAGCCTTTTTGATTAATCCCTCGAGGATGAGAAGGAAAACCGCGACCAGAACCAGCAATAATAATAGGCTCTCTTCCAGAAGTTTCATAACGTAAGCGGCCATTTTGACGAGAAAAAACACCCCCGCGGCCAATCGTCAAGGCAGATAAATAGTCAAAAAATGCCAAACCTAAGCCTTTTAACACAACGGGTTGTTTTGCAGGTATATTGGCAAGTGCCAATAAAGCATCCGCCGCATTTTTAGGAGAAGAATAAAACAAACGATGCTCCTTGGCGTAGTCCGCAAGCTCTTGTTCAACAGTCGTTAATTCATTTTCTTGGTGACCCAAAGCTAAAATTACTTTGTCTGCCGTAAACTCAATGGATTGAGTATACACATAATAGTTATCCTCTCCTGCCCGCACAGCAGTTACTGGCTCTTTAAAAAACGTCAGCGATGTTTGTTCGTTACACCTCGTGGCTAAATACGTATAAAACCATTTTTGGTACATGCCATAAAAAGCCCTCGAGCAGTGATCATTCGGTCCAAGGCGATGACATTCTTTCAACAACTCAAGATAATTATAGGGTTGTTGCTGTTGAATGTACTGCGCAGCTTCTGTTTGGGTCCATTCATAGAGAGTGGGGCCCTTGACAATTGGTCCTTCGCCACTAAAAGATTCATCTGTAAATAAAGTGACTTGACTAATCACGGTGTTCATTAATAAATAATTAGGTTGCTCTGCTCGCCAAATTTTCCCACCTGGACCGTATGGATCAAACAACGTGAGCTGAACATTTATTTCCGTTTTACGAGCCCATTCAATGACTCGTTCTGCAGCTGATAAGCCTCTGGGTCCAGCACCTACAATTGCAATTTTCATCCAATCACCTACTCTATTTTTCTAATAATTCTTTTAAGACAACCGCTTGATTATGCACTGTATCTTTCGCCCCATAGACCAGCGTGACTACTGGCTGATTTTTTACAATCGTCTGTAACTGCTTAAACGCTGTGGCAGTTGGCTCATGTTTCAATTCTTCTTGGTATTTTTGTTTAAACTCGGGATATTTATTTACTTCATGATTAAACCATTTCCGTAGCTCTGTACTTGGGGCCACTTCTTTGAGCCATTCATCTAACTTTTCAGATTCCTTGGATTTTCCTCGTGGCCAAATACGGTCAACTAAAACACGGTAGCCATCTTGCTCTGTCGGTGCTTCATATGCTCGCTTGATTTGAATCATCTGCCTTCACCTCTTCTCTTTATTGTAGCTCAAAAAGTGAGGACTGACAAAAAGCAACATCTCTATTAAGCTTTCCTATACAAAAAGAGTTGGTCTCAATGAAGACCAACTCTTTTTGTTATTAACTATTTCTCTTTTTCACTTTCCCAGTCCAGCCATCATAGCCGCCTTTTAAAATATAAATATCAGTATAGCCATTTTTGCGTAATAAATTAGCTGCTCGGATACTTAAAGCTTTCTTCTGATCATAAAGATAAACAGGTTGATCCTTACGAAGAGAACCAATTGTTGTTTTTAACATGCTGTATGGCATGCTGCGCGCCCCTAAAATATGCCCAGCATCAAATGTATCTTTCTCACGAACGTCAATCACTTGTGCTTTACGCATTGTTTCTTTAAATTCTTCTTCCGTCAGCATTTTTGCTGAACGTTTCACCATAATTTTCAAATATAATTCATTGAATACCATCGCTAGTACAATAACTAGCAAAATGCCATTGATTACCCATAAAATACTCATTCTAAAAAGCCCTCTCTATTTCTCTTTTGAAAATTGTAATGCTAGTGAAGCGGCACCAATGACGCCGGCCTCATTACCTAGCTCTGCTAATTTGATTTTTGTACTATTTCGAACTTGCGGGAAAGTAAATTCTTGGAAATATTTTTCGACACGACTACGTAAAAATTCTCCTGCTGCAGAAACACCTCCACCGATAACCACGCTATCTGGATTTAACGTGTTACCTAAGTTTCCTGTGGCCAAGCCTAAATAGAAACAAACACGATCCACAACCATTAAAGCAAAATGATCGCCTTTTTCGGCAAATTCAAAAACGTCTTTACTTGAAACATCTTGTCCATCATCAATCGCTTGTTTCAGTTCAGAGTCACCTGCAAACTCTTCTGATAAATGACGTGCAACACGAACGACACCAGTGGCACTAGAAACAGTTTCTAAACAGCCACGTTTCCCACAGGTACAGTCAAAGCCGTTAGGATCAACCGTCACATGCCCAACTTCACCAGCACAGCCAGCAACACCGTGGAGTAATTCTCCTGCTGCAACAATGCCTCCGCCGACACCTGTTCCTAAAGTAATAAAAATCACGTCGGGATTGTTTTCCCCCGCGCCTTTCCAACGCTCACCTAAAGCGGCAACATTGGCATCATTATCTAAGGCAAACGGAATTCCTAAAGCAGATTCGATTTGTTCTTTGACAGGCTGTACAGTCGTCCAGTTTAAATTATAGGCACCTACAACAGTTCCTTTTTCAATGTCGACACTTCCTGGTGTTCCCATACCAATTCCCACAAAATCTTCTTTTTTCATATTATAAAGATCTATACGGTGACGAATACTTTCAATAATTGATGGCACAATGTGCTTGCCATCTTCTAAAATATTCGTTTCAATACTCCATTTTTGTTGAACAACGCCATCGGTTGTTAAAATAGCAAATTTGATGGTCGTTCCACCTAAATCAATCCCAATAATCTTCTTATCCATTTAGTCGATTCCTTTCTGCTTCCCTCTAGATTCTTCTATTCGATGCTCTCTTTGCAAAATATGCCGGGCCTGTAAATACGTATCTCGGTCTACCAATTGACCTTCATACAATTTTTTTAATTCAATCATCATTAACTCAATATCATAAATCCGTGCACCGACATAAATATACATCCCAAACTGTTTAAAAAGTTGTTGTACATCATATAACGTTTCCATACGAAAACACTTCCTTATTATACAGGTAAACCGTATTTTTTAAAACCCAATAACAGACAAATTACGACAAGAAAAATAAAAATTAACGTGGCCATAATTCGCTCGTGCTTATTAAATGCTTCTTCACGATTTGGAACAGCAAAAGCCGTCGCGACTAATAGTCCACCGATTAGACCGCCAACATGACCCATCATATCTACAGAGCTACTAAACAAGTTAAATAACAAATTAATCACAATAAACATTGAATAGCGTTGCACCATATACATAATCGCTGGATTGTCTCTAAAATGGCGTCCTAAAATAACAAATGCTCCAAACAAACCAAAAAGCGCTGTACTAGCACCGGCTGAGACACTGTTGGGTGTCCCAAAGGCAAAACTGGCGATATTTCCAGCAATCCCACTCAATAAATAAATTCCCAAATAGCGCCAATGCCCATAAATTGCCTCAACCTGTGCGCCGATATAATAAAGAGTAACCATATTCAAAATAATATGCATAAACCCAATGTGAAGAAACATTGGCGTGATAAACCGCCAGTATTCATGATTTTGAGCTACCAGTGGACGAACCATTGCTCCCCAATTAACTAAGTTTAAAATATTTTCTGATCCTCCAGTTAATTCCAATCCAAGGAAAACAATGATTGAAATACCTAAAAGGGCATACGTAATGAACGGCTGATTTTTTAGCCGTTTCAATTTCATTTCTGTTTGATAATTCATTCCATTCCTCCTATTGTATAAATAATTGTTCGATTGGCTGATCAAACGCTTCTGGTTGCCATTGTTCATGGAGTTGTTCACTAAAAACTAAACTACATGAATGGCCCGAAAAATGTTCCAAATAACGATCATAAAAACCACCGCCGAAGCCTATTCGATAGCCAGCCCGATTGAAAACAATCCCTGGCACAATCAATAAATCAATCGCTGTAGCTGTTATTTCTGCCGCTGTTAACGGAGGTTCTTCCACGCCAAATGCACTGGTGTCATAAACCGTCTCTGGAAAAACTTGATAAAAGTACATTTTGCCTCCTTTAAATGTTCGCGGCACCGCCACTTGCTTGCCTTCTTGCATGGCCCGTTCGAAAATTGGCTGTGTTGATAATTCTAGCGGTAACGACCGAATCATTCCGATTGTTTGTGCTTGTTGCCATTGCTGACTAGCAAACAACTGTTCATAGAGACTTGATTCTTTATGTTGTTTAATTTCTGGATGTTGTTTTAGCCATTCTAGGGCAGTTAAGCCCACTTTTCTCAACTTGTTTTTCTCCATGTACACCTTCAACCCCTTTTCTGTTAAGTTTATAGAAAGTGTTCTTAAAAAACAAGCTGATTCCCCTTTTCTCTTTGAAAAATCCCGTTATTTTTCTAACGTTTTTGACGCTTCTTTAAAAAAGTCAACAACCAAATCCATTGTTTCTCCTTTCACTAAATGCCGCTCACCGATTTCCGTTATAAATTGCGTATTTCTCGCATACGTTTTCCCAGACACTAATTGTTCAAAATCAGCCATGTCTTCATAGGGAATTTTTTCATCTTCCGTTCCATGCCAAAACAGCATCGGTCGTTCTTGTAGTCTTTCTGGCGTTTGTGATAAATCGTATTGATGCACCCAACTTAGCAACAGTGGCAAGTCTTTAGGTACAAAAATAGCAAATTCTTTCGCCCGTTGAATCACTCGCTGAATATAGCGCGCCGGATAGGGTGTTCCCATTAAGCAAGCAGCAGCTTGAATCTCAGGATGTTGGGTCATAAGAGCGCTAGTAGTAATACCGCCCATGGATACACCACCCACGCCAATCCAATTTTCTTTAATCAACCCTAATTTATGAAAATGATGGATAATTACTGGAAATTCAATTAAATTATATTGAATGCTACTCCAAAATGTAATCGAAGGAATCGTGGAAATAGGTCCTGTTTTTCTTTCTCCATGGTTCATGGCATCTGGTAAAATGACCCGAAACCCCTCGTGTGCTAATTTTCTTGCTTGTGTTAAAGATAATTCTTTAGCTGATTGCCAACCATGATAGTAAACAATTAAAGGTAATGCTTCGTTTTTTTGCTCTTCTGTTGTCACTTCTAATGCTGGAATTTTTGCTATGTAGCGATGTCTAATACTGATTTTCATTCATGATTCCTCCATTATAAAATATCTTCTCTTATTTTACCGTTTTTTGATAAAACCTGCTCTTTATATGATTTATCAAAAAAATCACAAAATATGCGAATTCGCATTTTCCTATTTTATTACTTTCCGTTATAATCATTTTATTAAATACAAAGGGGTGTTTTTATGGTTAAAATTGAGGAAAAAGGCAAAGTAACATTTGGACAAGCTTTTAAAGATTATTTTCGTGGATATGTTGATTTTAAAGGTCGGACCACACGTGCTGGTTATTGGTGGATGACATTGGTATTAAGCATTTTAGCACTTATTTTTTATATTGCCATTGTCGGCAAAGCCGTGTCAGCAATTTTAGCAGCTGAATATTTTGAAACCTATGATTTTGGAAACTTATTACCGTTGATGCTTTTTGCACTTGTTTTATGGTTAGCTTTATTATTACCAACGTGGGCAATGTGTGTACGTCGGTATCGTGATGCTGGGATGACAGGTTGGGGCGTGCTTGTTTTATATCTACTTTCTATTGCCTGTAGCTATACACAAGTTTTCTCTGTTATGTCAACACTGAAATATGATGTTCAAACAGATACTGTGATAACAGGTGGCAGTCCCGTCTTCTTATTTTTCACTCTTGTGATTAGTCTGTTTTTCTTCTTACTAACAGTCTTACCGACAGATAAACTAACAACAACTAGCCAAAATAGCGTCTTACGCTTCTTCTTCCGTTACAAAGAAGTGAAGTAAGGAAAAGTTTTAAGCCTTTCTTTTAAAAGAAGGGCTTTTTTCTTATTTTAAAATCTTTATGATAAAATAAGAACTAGTCTAGCTAAAAAAATGGAAGGAGAAAATATGGCTACTTTTAAACGGATTCTGAATCTAGAAAATTATATTTTTACTTTTTTTATTTTATTTGTCTTTTACGGCGCAATTAACTCTCCCTATTCGCTGGTAAAAATTCTTTTGGGAAAGCCTAAGCACTTGCTTGTTTTACTTCCTCTATTAATTATTCTATTGTTGATTATTTATAAAAACAAAAAATTTCTTTACACTAAGATTCAAGCGCTCTGGCACTTAATAAAAGCCCATGATCGTGTGGTTATTATTGGTAGTTTGATCAGTTTATTTTTACTGCAACTTTTACTCCTGAGGCAGATTACTGTGCCGATTGGTTGGGATGTTTTTGACAACTTTCATAGTATTACCACTGAAAATAGGGATTATTCAAAAATCGTACTTTCTTTAAACCCCAATAACGAATTTTTCTTTTTCATGATGTATTACCTGAATAAATTTTTGCGTTTCATTGATGTAACAGAGAGCTGGAGCAATACTTGGTTTAGTTGGCAAGTGGTTAATTGCTTGTTTATTAATAGCAGTTTATTTCTCTTTTATCATGCCTCTAAACGTGTCTTTAATCCATTAACGGCCTTCGTTGCTTATAGTTTATTTTTTCTTTCTTTCGGATTGTCTCCATGGTTACTCACGCCTTATACAGATACGGCCGTCTTATTGTTCATCAACCTAGTCTTTTTTGCATATAGCCTTTTTGACCAAGTTTCCCATCCCTTCGTAAAATATTGTTTATTACTGTTTATTGGAATTGGCTTAGCTTGGTGTTTTTTAATGAAACCTTCGTCTATTATCTTTTTTATTGCATTTAGTTGTATCAAAGTGCTGCAACTTCTTTTAGTAAATCGGAACAAACAGTCTATCGTAAAATTAACCGTGGTTGCTCTCTTTTTACTGACTGGTTTCGCCAGCGCATATTATAGTTTTCAATTTTTTGTGGAAAAACAAACGATTACGGAAATCGATAAAGAACAAGCCAAACCTTGGACACTTTTTGTAATGATGGGTTTGACTGGAACTGGCGGTTACAATGATGCAGATACACAAGCAGTAAATCAGTTGCCTACACAAGAAGCCAAAAAAGCTTATACCATAAAAATGATTCAAGACCGTTTAAAAAATAAAGGATTCTTTGGTTATCTCCGTTTTCTGGCTCAAAAAAATCGTCATAATACTGCCAATGGTGATTTTGACTGGGGTTGGGATGGCGGTGATTTAATCCCAGAAACACCTTCTAAAAATCGTTGGCAAGAACACTTGCGGTCACTGTATTATCCGCAAAATCAAAAAAGTAACTATCTACGAATTTATATGCATTTTTTCTATTTACTCACATTACTAGGTCTATTGTTCAGTATCCCTCTAAAAGATTCAAAAAATAACTACGCGATTTTAAAATTAGCTTTCATTGGAGCTATTCTGTATTTATTGCTCTTTGAAGGCGGCCGCTCTCGCTATCTAATCCAGTTTATGCCGTTTTGGTACTTGTTATCAGCGAGTGGTTGGCTGGGGTTGAGAGAGATTCGAAGATACAAAAAAACAGTAAAATAGAAAAGAGGATTGAATTAAAAATGAAAAAAAGTTTACTGGGGTTGATTGTTTTTTTATCCTTACTGAACCTTACTTCTTGCAGAAATAAAGTGACCACAAAAGAGCTAATGGCAAACGAGTGGGCCGTAAACTCCAACGTTGATGAAGTAGTAATGATTGTATCATTCAGCGAAGATACCGCTACTTTCAAAATCAATACAGATGAACACACATCAACTGCAAAAAATGATTTGGAAAAAGCAGGCGAAGAATTAGGTAAACAAATTGCAAATAAAATAGAATACAAAGTCAAATACCATCTAAAAAACAATCAAATTCGTTGGAAAAATGAAGGAAAAGAAGTAGCTTACAAGATAAAAAAAGAAAAGCAAAATCTACTTTTCACTCCTACTAAGACAAACAATTCTGATAACCAAACAAAACTAGTTTTGAAACCTTACACAAAGAAAAGTATTGATTCTTCCACTCAAAAAGATAAAACGGAAGAAACCAGCTCTAATTATCAAAACGTCTCATCTGAAACAAACCAATCTACCTCTTCATCTACTACTAAAGAACCGCTACCACAAGTTAGCTTAGCTGATTTTATAGGCGGTTGGGGTATTCCTCAAAGTGATAACTTATTTTTTATAAATGCTGACGGAACACTCACTAGCATAACTCAATCGAATGTTCCTCTTCAAAATGTAAGTTTTTCTGTGGATGAGAATGGTAATCAAACAATGACGTTTCTTTTGAATAATACGCCCCGAACAGTAACGAAAAATAATGATGGTACTTTAACTGTTAATGGACAAATATACACTTATCTAGGTAATATTACGTTGGAACAATTAATTGAAAGAAATACTCAAACTCAACAAGTTTTTGAACAATCTGAACAGCAACCACCACAAAACTCTGATTCTCGTGAACAAATACAAAATTCTAAATCAGACCAACCTATATACGATACGGTACGAAGTGGTGAAGGTGGGCGACAGTTAGCCGAAAGAAATGGTTTAACCTTAGAAGAATTATTAGCATTAAATCCAGGCATTGAAACTTCTGTTTTTTATCCTGGTCAGTCATTACGAATTAAATAGAAATTTAGGTATACTAATAGATAATAATCTATAAAAGTAGAACTGGACCATCTACCATTTACTTTGGGATACCAGTTGATGGCAATAGGTTTGACGAAGTGGAACTAGACCTTGTACCTACTGGCTCAGCAAAAATTGCGACATTTGATATAGCAGTTGGGCATTGATTAACAGCATGCATATAATTTGATAATATGGAATATAAACAAAAATGTCTAAGGAGCCTAACATTCTTTCAAGAAAGAATGTTAGGCTCCTTTTATTCAGACAATTTCAGCCACTCCTTGCGATTGCAATAGGACATAGTTTTTACAAAGACAAAATGATAAAGCAAACCGTAAGCTAGCCCCAACATATTTAACAAAATTCTTAAGTAAAGACTTGTTTCTAGCCCAAATATCATAGAAGCTGCCATGATAGCACCAACACAATTAAAAATCGTTTTACTTTTATAAGATGTGCATAAGCCTAAACAAAGTCCTCCTAAAATACCAAGTAGGTTCGTTGGTATATAAAATAACAAGATAGCCGATACTAGAGAACCAATAACGACCCCTATTATTCGTTCTTTTGCTCGTTCAGACAATTTAAACGTATCATACCCAGAAAATAATGACGAACTAGCAAATGTTGCCCACATAAAGCGGTCAATCTGAAGGTGCGTTCCTATAAAAAGTAATAAGCTAATGCCTAAAGCGTAATAACCAAACCAAATATTTCTTTGATTAAAAAAACCATTTTCTGTAACCATCTGTATAAAAGTAATCTCTTGATCCAATTTTTTATGTTTCACATGATAAACAAAAGCTAAAAGTAGATAAGCAAACACTAATACAAAGAAAGTTTGTTCTAATTGCTGAAACGATTGATAGTGAACCGTGCCAACTAAATATAAGTAGGAGAACGTATACAAGCCAGGATTACCCATTTTAGGGTTTTTACCAGTTAAGAAAAACAATGCCAGCAAGCAGATAAAATGAAGGCCCAATTGTAAAAATGATACAGAAATCAGTGAAATTAATGGACTAACACCTAGAATTGTTAACACGATTCCTAAACTAAGCAAGGCCTGTTTTTCCCTGTAGCCATATGAGACGAAACGGATACTCAACAGCAAACAAAATAATACAATTGAAAAAGGCGCTACAGCTTTTCCAAAGAAAAAAGTAATCGTCGACACCCATAAAATCGCAAACGAAACTAATAAGATATCCCTTATTAACAAGGCGCGCCAAAAATATCTCCGCTGTTTTTTAGTATCCGCTTGATGAATTTTTTGTTTTAAAATAAATGGATCTAACTGCAATAATTGATAAAAAGTCACCTAAAATCATCTCCTAAAAATCGACTCTTCTCAATTCATTATTCCAACTTTTCCTTCTATGAAATCAGAAGAAAAGTAGTTGTGACGAACATTTTACTACAACTTTTTTTCTGAATCAATACATGCTTTATTTCTTAATTCAATACCTCTCCCGATACGATTTGCTTACTTCATAAAAAATAAGCCTAGAAAAAATCAAAACGATTAATTCTAGACTCAAACTTAAATAACTGTTGAACAAAAGCTAGCGCTTTTTTACATAAACTTTTCCAACAGATCCATTTCTTTTTCTAATTCTTTTTCATCATACTTGTCATACTTACCAGCTTCGTGTGCAATTTTTTTAATCTCATGAATGGCTTTTTTTTCAACAATCCATTTCTTCATACTATGTTTTTTTGTATCCTCATCTAGCGAGGCCAACTCTTCTAAACTTGCATCCAATTTGTTCAAAACGTCGGCAATTTTTACTAATGCTTGCGCTTCTTTTTCTTCATAGTTTGACATAATAGACACCTCTTCTTAAGTATTTTTCTACTTTAAGTGTACGTCTCTGTCGTTTTATTTGCAACTAATAACTCAACTGCTTCTCAGTACGGAGGATAAGGGATTCGAACCCTTGCACGATGTTACTCGCCTAACGGTTTTCGAGACCGTCCCCTTCAGCCAAACTTGGGTAATCCTCCCTCTACATTCCATCTACAAATGAACATGTAATGAATCAAAAGATAAAAAGCCTAGACCCTTACACAACAAGGATTCTAGGCTCTATCTAAATAAATTATTTAGTTTCACGGTGTAATTTTTCTACAACACCATATTTAGACAGACTAGAACTCACAAGGGTTTGCGTAATATCATTTTAATTCAAATTAGCAAAATAGACTATAACAACAAGATAAAATCTACATCAAAAAATAAAAAAAGGCAAGCGAATAGACATATAAAATATACCGAATAAATAAAAAAATCCCTACCTCTCACAATGAGAAGTAGGGATTCATTATGAACCATACAGGACTCGAATCTGTGACCGAACGGTTATGAGCCGTTTGCTCTAACCAGCTGAGCTAATTTCCTTAAAAATGAAAAAGGATAAGCATCATATGACACTCATCCTTCAAGACAAGAACCCGACGATTGCATGAATTTACTCATGTAGTTTCAGATATTCCAAAACTAACGTCGTTTTTAAGCATTAATTAATACAGTGTACGATTATCCTATTAAGGAAGTAAGAACTTAATCTTATTCGTACCTGATAAATTAATATTATACCCTTCAGTTAGGTATTGTCAACTATTTTATATATTTAACACCAAAAATTTTAGAATTCTTCTCACCAAAAGTCTCTAATCCTGAATATCGATGTTTCTTCAAAGTAGAATAGATACTTGGCTTTGTTTGATTCTCTCCACAAAAATTCATTAAAAATGGTTGAACCGTAAAATCTGCTATTTGTAGACCAGCATCATTTTCTTGTTTTTTTATGAAATCAATACCAGTAATGTTGCTTTGTAAGTCTAATCCTCTATATATTTTTGTTCCATGGGCTATTATTTTATAAAACTGTTTTTTTAGTTTATTGTCTGCATGATTACCACTTTTTGACGCTCTACTTTCGAATATGATATTGCCTGTTGCATTGTGCCATTTTAAAAAGCAATTATAATTATCAATGATTTCAGTCATACATATAAAATCTCCAGTATAATTACTACTACCTTTAAATACTTTATATGTTTCCTCTAAATCTGTAAGATTTATAACTGCTCCAAAAATAACTAACTTTCTGCATTCAATGATATTCCCAATACCATTAAAAGCTTTGCGAATATTTGCTTTTTTATTAAATATTTGATATTCAGGTATATCACTTGATCTTGCTCTTCGAATTTCAGTAGAGTGTAATACAACATTTTTAGCGTTTACATATTTTATTTTATCTCCCCAAAGAGAGATTTTGAGCTCGCCCAAATTTTTACGCATATTGTATAACTCACTTTCATGGACAGCTACCCCACATATTCCATATATCTTTTCTCTAGTATTTTTATCTGTAAAAATACACTCATCTAAGTAAAGAGAATACTTACCACCTTTTATCACAAATTATTCCCCCTCACTGTAGTCATAACTTGTATTCCAGTAAATATATATTTAACAATATCATTATCCATAAAATTCGTCAATAAACAAATAAACAACCACGTTATTTAGAAGAAGTGGTCTTCGTGATAAATAAGATTATATAATATGTAAAAAGATGCCGCCTCGTTTGGGAAAGGTGGCAAGAGGTAATAATGAAAAATAAAATTGTTTGGTAAAGACATTTTACCGCTTTCTTTTTTGAATTTCAACAAAAAATGCACCTATCTTAGGACTTGGAAAAGATAGGTGCACCCTTCTTTTACTCTCATAAAAGAAGGTCAAATATGGAAATATCAAAAGGTAACTATATTTTAAATCAGATATTTTTTATTTTCAACCGATTTTGCAAAAAATCAATAGCTCAATGTTTGACCAGAATAAATCAAGTTAGGATTTGCTAATCCGTTTAATGCAGCTAAGGTTTGATAAGTCGTACCAAGCTTAGCTGCAATACTTGATAAATTATCACCGTATTGAACTGTGTAAATGTTGCTTACTACTGATCCATTTACTTTCAAAATTTGGCCAGGGTAAATAAGATTTGGATTTGTCAATCCATTTAATGCAGCCAATCTTTGATAGTTTGTTCCGTATTGATAAGCAATGCTTGATAATGTTTCGCCGTATTGTACCACATGAGTCGCTTCTGGTTGTTTATCAGGAACAGTTGCCGCATCTGGCAATAATTCAATATCGCCTTTGCTGATCCATGACAAGATACCTTCAAGCAATACTCTGCTCTCAGTTACTTCTTGTACTTTATAACTGTTTCCTTTTACCCATTGCGGAATAGCTTCGCCAGTTGCCCAAGCATCAACACTAAATTTCACTTTAACAGTGTCGCCCACTTTAACATCGGAACTTGGCGTATTTTCTACTTCTTTACCTTCCTCAATAGCTGGTGTGTTTGTTGCTGGTTGGTTATTCTTTGTATAACCATTATCAGTAATACCTGTTAAATCAACGTTACCATCTAGCCCTCCTGCAACGTAGGTTGACGTGAACTGAAAAATACCGATATTTTCAAATGAAGGAAAATAATTGTAATTTGGATAAGGTGTCACTTCATAATCTGGATATTCTGCCATCCATAATTGATACTTCTTTGCAATTCGTGATAAATCATAAGATGAAGTAAGATACCCTTTGTATCCGTAAAGCATCGGTGTATATCCAGCCTCTTTGATATAGTCTAACGCCCATAGCGTTACATCCGTCGATTGAACGCCGTCTTCCGCATCTAAGGCGACAATTGATCCCTTTGGTGTTTGAACTTTAGGTAAAAAGTAATCTAATACTTGTTTTGCATTTTCGTAGGTAAGGACGTTTTGCCACCATACATACGTATGCGCTCGTTTACCTTGAGCAATCGTACTAGCTACTTGACTAGAATAAGTAACTTGATCATAAATCCCATAGTTGTTTTGCCCACCAATTTGTGAAATTGAGAATTTATCATGTGCATAACCAAATGTTGCTTGATACCCATTCCAAATAGACAAATCAACGCCTTGATCGCCTTTAGCAGCAAATACATTTAAAGGCATAAAAAATAGAGCGATTAACGCTCCAACTAAAATTTTCTTTTTCATTCGTTTACTCCTTGTCTTTTAAATTATATGCTGATACACCTGTTACTACTCCTAAAAAAGTTGCAATGGCATTGATAGTTAAAACAGCCATATCTGTTTGTTGCCAACCATAGGCTTTGCCTAACGTTGCTACTAAAACAGAACTAGCAGGAAGTACAGTGAGTACTCCCCATTTGATGATTTTGTAATACTTGTCTGGTAGTATCATTTTCAAATTCCTCCTAAGTATTTCGTGATTAAGTAAACAGCAACAGAAACCCCAATTCCTGCAATTGTTCGCCACGTCCACTTTTGATTCTCTTTTATTTCCGCAATATCGCCTTCATTGTTTTTGGCCATTGAGAGTGCTATGTCTGCTTTCTCTCTTAATTGTTCGTGATTATCCAACTTTGTCTCAATTCGTGCCAAACGATCGACGATTTCAATTAAAGGCTCATCTTTCAAGTTATCGTCTCCATCCCTTTAACAAAAAACCGCCTAGCTTTTGCTAAACGGTTTTCCTGTCATTTTAGTAAATTCCTCTTCTGTAATACAACTAGGCACAAATTCTGATACTTGTTCAGGCGTGAAAAAGCCCCAGTCATACATCAGTTTAATGTCATCATATGAATACATTATTTTGCACCTCCGATTTGCTCTTTAATCGCATCAATTTCTTTAGTATTTTGAAGCGACGTAAGCATAGTCTTAGAATTGATTTGTGCAAGCGATTCTGCTTTAGCAGTTAGTTTTTCATTTGCTTGTTTTAACTCGCTATTTGAAACTTCTAAGCTATTCGCAAGATTTTCTAATAAGTTTAATTTTTTAGAATAATCTTGCGTGACTGCTTCTTCCCATTTTTGTTCTGAAAAATTAAAGAATTGTGACTGTTCATTGCCCAAACCTCCAAGCGGTTCAATCTCTACAAAAGGTAAAGACGTTGGAAAATTATCCTCCACTTCGTGTTTTTCAAACCCCATTGGATATAATACTTTGTATATTACTTTCATTTGTAATTTCCTCCTTATACTGGCCACGCATCTGGTGTTATCCACATTCCTGACACGTAAGAACTTCCGTTACCAGACTTTACTTGCACAACACTTGATTGATCAATATAAGCACGGGCATCGGCTGGTTGATTTGCGTTCCTAACAAGCGAAAGTGCTGTCTGTGCAGGATACCCTTGATCACGTTTGTAACCTTTCGGAATAGTAATGATCCAACGTGTTTCAGTTCCTGTAGGCCAATTATCGCACTTAAAGTTAAAGGTTAAAAAAACTATATTTCCAATTCGAGTCAATTTTCCGTTTACATCTGTGATATTTGTTGTATCACTTCTATCAGCCATTGTTATTGCACGCTCAATCATGCCAGCTTGGACAGTTAACCCTTTAAACTGTAAACCATCTTGAAAATTCTTTGTTCCTAAAATTGTTTCATTTCCAGTCGCTTTAACAAGTTTTCCGTCAATTCCATCCAACCCATCAACGTGTGTTTTCATATATTTCGCATTACCATTTTCTTTTAACTGAACGATATCTGCCATTATGCGTCACCTACCTTTTCAAATGTAAAAACTGGTAATGCATCCAGTTTTTCTTTATCCATTTTAGACATTAAACCATCTTTTTCAGCAGTAGCATTGCCAGGAATTGTTGGAATGATGGTTGTGTCAGGCAACGCTTTTACATCTGAAGCAGTTAAAACAACTTCACCTGTATGACCATTTACAGACGAAACAGTCCCTGCTCCAGTACCACTAATCTTTCCATCTACAAATTCATTCAATCCAACAACGCCAGCTGTACTAGTCTGTACATCAATAGCTACGCCATCTTTTTTCACTACGTATAAATCAGGCATTTAATTCTTCATCTCCTTTTACTTTTTCAAACTCAACACCAGAACCACCTAGTTTTCCAGCTTCATAATCGGCTATGATTTTTACCATTTTGTCATACTCTTGTTGTGAAATCATCACGCCATCACTAGGTAAATCTAAGTCTGTACGTGTAATAATCACTGCTCCAGTTTTTCCGTTGACAGATAAAACTTTTGCTTGTCCGTTCATTATCTCTGATAAACCAAGGATTGCCGATACGTGTGTCATAGGAAAAAACTGACGTTTAATACCATTTTCATCAGTTTCCATCATTCTTTTAGCATCAACCATTATCTGCACCTTCAATCGTAAAAACATTTTGTTTTGGGTCATCAACTGTCGCTATGATTAACGCCCCTTCCTCGATTGGGAAATTGACTGTACCCACCAGTTCAACTTCATGATTCTTAGAAAATGAATCATCCTCTAAAATTTCTAACGTGTTTACATTGCCGTATTTAATGGTGTATAGCCGTTCCTCTAGCCGATGATACAAATATTCCATATCTGCCAATAAACGTTCAGAAATCGAATTATGGCGCACTCCTTGAATGTCTACACGTGCATCCATTAATTCGGCTAGCATTGTTCCGCCTGGATCAACAGTTTTTAAAATATCTTTGATTGATTCGAACCATTTTAGATAATCTGTTTCTTGGCCGTTCCGCCAAGCTTCAAATGTATCTTGTTGATTTTTGCGCCACTTTTCAAACTCTTCTTTTCTAGCATTCATCCAAGCTGTAAAATCGCCTTTGTTTTCATTGATAAAAGCGGTCATATCAGCTATCAAATCTTCTATTGATTGCCAATACGAACCCATTTCACCTTCTGTTTTAGAAGCGGCATTGACAACAAAGTAAGAAAAATTCTGCGTTGAGCCAATTAGATTGTCGCCTTTGTGAATACTGAAATACGCTTTCTGTCTGTGCAATGACTGCATAGAATATTCATCAAAGGTATACTGGATAATCCCTTTTTTGGCATTCACAATTTTTGCCGCACGTTGAATTGGATACTTTTTATCAATAACTGATTCAAAAAATACTTCGCAACCTGTTAAATCAAGTGGCAAAGCATTTTCAACTAATATAGCTTCTAAAACTTCGGTATTTCGGTTCCCTTGCCGTACATTTTGTATGCCAATGTAATTGTATGGCTCCGTAGTGCTTAGTGTCGCTTGCCATTTAACCATTTATTTGCTCCTTTCTAAAAATTAATAACATCACGTGGGTTGATTCGTTGCCACTGTCCGCCTTTCCATACTTCAAAGTGAAGGTGAACTCCTGTAACAGTCCCCGTAGCTCCCATAATTCCAACTTTATTTGTCGTTGTAACTTTATCGCCAACAGCTAAATCGACCGAATCCAAGTGTCCATAATACGTGTAGTAACCATCGTCATGTTGGATAACTACATAGTTTCCTCCTGTACCATCATAAGTAGCTGTGATTACAGTACCGTTTCTTGCGACGTACACTGGTGGCATCGAACCTGCTGGCATTGAAGCAATATCTATTCCTCCATGTATTCCAGCTGCCCCTCCACTAGCATAGTCTGGTTCATCCCATTCTTGTGTAATCGTATAACTTGAACGAACAGGATTCATCCAAGTTGGCTTACTAGGTTTTAAGTCTTTCAGCAAGTTGTACCAATATTGAGCTAATGGAATACGTTCAGGATGCGTAACAGCTGGTCGTTCAAAGTTTGCCTCAAACGCCATCGTGGCTGTGCCAATATCTGTTAGTGCTTTGAACTCTGCAACAGAATATGGATAAGCCGCGGAAGGAATATATTGACCGTTATGCATATGCCATTCTAACAATTGAAGTTGCGTATTAATGTTTCGATAGTCGCCACTGATACCAGCTTGGCCTAGTAGACGTTGCACATAAGCACGGCCGCTTTCACCAGCAATTGGCGATGTCCATTGAACTAACCCGTATCCAGGACCTCCGCCGCCTTCATCAATATCAGGCATGATACCAGATTCTTGGTCCATGTTCCCTAAAATCCCAGCAGCTGCTTGTTCACTGTATCCTTTAGATTTTAAGAACTGCCAAACTGCCCAAGCGTTTTTCTCTTTTTCGGTTGTTAGCTCTGGTGGTACATCACCATCATTGCCGCCTGATCCATCACCAGGTATTACTTCTTTACCGCCGACAATCAATCTATCAACATAAATAGTTGATTTGTTACCGCCTTTTCCGATGAAATAAGAGTTATTAGCAAGATTCCACTGGGTAGCCCCCCTAATAATCAAACCTGTACTTTCTTCGTTAGAAAGACCGATGATGTTAGTGGGACTGTTACCCACAAGTAACAACGATTTACCATCTGTTACTACGGGATTACCATTCGCATCGTTTAATAATGGAAATGGGTTTCCTTTAGTCCCCATGTTGCCTACATGGCTCGAACCATCCCAAAACCCCATGCCCTTTCGAGTTAGTTCCATTATTTTCGTTTTCCCATTCCAAGCTTGCAGAGCGCCGTTAACTAAACGCAAAATATCTCCATATGCATTGAATGATGTCTCAAAAATATCAGATCTAATTTTACCAGCTCTGATAAAGTCGGCATTTAAAATACCATCAATGGTCCAAGCGTTTCTAAATGGACCTTTCCACCCAGTAGTTGAAAATCCGATGCCCTGATTGTTAATAGCAATAACATTTTTTGCAGTGTCTGTAGAATCTGTATCCATAAAATAAAGCGTATGCGGCCTATTTTTAGGATATTGAAGAATACTACCACCTTTCACGCCATTGATTAAATCGGTAATGTAATCAATAAAATTACTCATGTAGTCTTTTTTTGTTAAAGTTTTAATTGCTTCTTGAAAATCTTGACTTTGCTGTTTATAAAAAGCAACTTGGATATCTCCAGCAGTAATCTTTATTGTTTTTTCTGCTAAAGCATCATAGACAATCCCTGTAACTTTCGTTTGAATGTCAATATCATAAAACTTGTGATAAACAGTGAACGTATCGAATAAATTATAGTTTCTCATTTTCGCAAATTCTTTTGCTTCTTCTGAATCTGTGAGTTTCTCAATTTCTAATTCAATAGAAACTTTAGGCTTATCACTTCCTGGATATAACGTAGTAAAGTATTTACCAGCCACTTTGTTTAAGCTAGCTAAATCTTTTACTCCTTGTTCTTCAGTAAATTGAACGTATTGAGCGTAAACATCAGGATACTTGCTGATATATTCGCTCTTAACTGCATTTCCATAAATCCGTTGAGAAGTTCCGTCTGCACCACTTTGAAGTTCTGCAAATGGTAAAACTTTAGTAACAATTGATTGCCAATCAAATTTAATGGTTAATCCTTTTAAATCTTTACCATAACGAACAGTTCCAACGTTATCTCGTCCTCTACGTCTTAACAAAGATAATTTGAAAGGTTCTCGTTTGATTTCTCCACCCCAGTATTGAAGCAAAGAACCTTGTTCACCAGCAATACAATTAAGTACGTTTCTAGCTTCGAATACCGTACTAGAAGCTGTGTTAATATCAGAATAAAGTTTGATATCGCATGGTTCGTCCATGTTCTGTTCGATTAATCTCATAGCTTCTGCACCATTACGATTATCAACTGTTACTAGCCTCACTTGTCTGTTTCCTAGTTTATAAGTACGAGATTGAGCATAAATGACAATGCTATTAGTAAACGTATCTTTAAACGTTTGTTTGATCTCGAAAATGTGGTATTCTTCTAAGTCATTCGGCTTTGCTTTAATCTGATAGCCATTTTCAAAATAATCACTAAATCTGCTAATCGCTGGATAGTCCATTTCTAGTTCATATTTTCCGTTTGCTTCTTCAGTGATTTCGCAACGTGTCACATCAATAAGACGTCCTAAGCCGTTTGTTGTAAAATCTTTTTCTCCAGGTTTAAAAATAACTGGAATCAAACTTTTCGCCTCCAATTAGGCTGAACTTTAAACTCTGTCACTTTTCCAGTCCAGCGAAAATTATTTTCTCCACTTTTTAAAATTGGGTAATCTTTGAAAAGTGTTTTATGATCCAAGATTTCAAACGATCCACCTGATTTTCGATAAGCTTCTTGTTTTTCTGAATCAATAATGATATCTCCATCTATAGCTTTTAATGCATATTCCTGATTATTGATGAAAAAAGAAATATCCCCAGAACCCAAAATCTGAATAGTAGGTTCTGAAGGATATTTTTCTGTGTTTATTAATTGTTTAGGATTACTTGTCCAATATTGGCCAATACGATTTTTTTTGAAAGGTCGGATACTTACAGTAAACTCAAAAGGAATTAAAACCCCAGTTTTTCTTGTTCCTGTAAACTTTGGCGGACTTGTTACGATGGCTTGATAGATGTAATGTTCATCAAAATAGACGATAAAGTCTGAGTAGTTTCCCATATCGAGCCAAAACGAGATTTCATCTTCTAAGAAAGATACTTCTTGTAAATTTCTTGCTTTCGCATAGCATGTAATAGTGCGTTCTACATTTTTATAATACTCAAAATCAACAGCTATTGAATCATTACCCATTCGCTCCCTAAGCTCTACTACACGTCCAGCAGAAAGTCGTTCAGGTCTTTCTCTCATAAACACATTAAATTCAGAGCTATATTTTCCATTAAGAAAAAACTGACCTCTTTTAAATTCCACCAAAAGCACCTCCTACTGCATCGCTATCTCTATTTTTGACAACTTGAATGTATTTAACTAATTTTTGAGCCATGCTCATTAATTGCTTATCATCTAATTCACCCATTGCTTGTAAATTAATGTTAAAGGTATCACCACCAAAGGTAGTCGTTGCATTGCTGTTGTTCTTATCCGATTTAGATGCTTGAGATTCCTGTTGACTAATATATCTACCTGTGACAGAAAAATCCGGTAATTCCGTTGGCAAATCAGTCATTTTTTTAACCGATTTATCCAGAGTTCCTTTTTCTTGGTCAATACCAGCAACGACACCCAACACGATATTTTTACCAATCATATCCCGCATCCATCTCGAAGGAGAAAATATTCTTAATTGCTTTTGAGTCCATTTTTTAATATTATCAGCCATATTAAACATTGTTTCTTTTAATTTATTAAACTTGTCTGTTATGCCATTAATAAGCCCTTGAATAATATTCTGACCAATTTCAAATAAATCAACATGTTTTAAATCTTCAAAAGTTTGTTTTACATTCGACACTGTATCACTGACACTTCTTGTGAGATTATTCCATGCGTTTTTAGCACCTTGTACCATGTTGTTGAAGGTTTCTATTGTGCCATTTCTAATTCTGTACCAGGTTTGAACAACACCATCTTTTATTCCAACCGCCGTATCAACAATCCACTGTTTGAAATTGGACCATGTATCTTTTGACCACTGAACAGTTGTATTAAATGTATCAATGGTTCCTTGTTTTAGGTTGTTCCAGCCATCGATCACACCATTTTTAATGTTTTCTACTGTTTCGAAGAACCAAGTTTTCAAACTTTCCCATATTCTAATTGCTTCAAATTTAATATTTATCCACGTTTCGATGATAGAATATTTAATTTCAATCCAAACGTTGATTGCTCCATATTTGATGTCAATCCAAAGTAAAGTGAAAAATAACTTCACATCAATCCAAATCTTTTTAATTGTCAACATCAATCCATTAAAAATAGAAGTGACTGAATAGGAAATAGCTGTGACAGTGTTATAAAAGATATTTTTAATACCAAACCAAATTGTTTGGGCTGCTTCAGCAATATTATCCCAAACGGCAATCATGTTCTCTTTTGCTTCTTCCCACCCGCCTGTAATCATTGATGTAATGAAAAGTATTGGAGCTAACAGAACATTTTTTAGAATGGTGACGACATTTTCAGCGATCATTTTGACATTTTCAATGTTTGCTTTCATAGCGTTAACAACCATCTTGAACGCATTTTTTATTCCTGTTATATATGGACCCATGTATTTCCATACAAAATCAAAAGCTTTTGTGAAAACATCTGATATTGATTTTCCAACACCTTTAAACCAATCTTTCGCATTATCAAAGCCATTTTTAAAACTTTCACCAACACTTTTAGCACTATCAGCAGCACCCTGCTTGATGTTTTCCCATGTGTTTTTTGAACCTTCTTTTGTTGAATCCCAAAGTCCACTAAAGAATTCTTTGGTGCCATTCCATTTGTTTTTAACCCAGTCGGCTGCATTGCCTGGTGCTTCTTTCATCCATGTGCCAGCATTTGAAAAAGCTTCTTTTGTGCCATCCCACATATTGCTGAAAAATTCCATTGTAGAATTCCATGCTTTTACAACTACATCAGCAGCGCTTGAAATGACCTCCTGTATGTTTTTCCAAATGTTTTTAACAGCATCTCTAAAACCTTCATTGGTTTTCCAAAGATAAATAAACCCTGTGACTAACCCTACAACCGCAGCTAGAATAGCGACAAAAGGATTTGCTAACATTGTTGAATTAAATATCGCTTGCGCAATTGATAGTCCTTCCGTTGCTTTTTGCCAAGCTGAAAATGCTGCACTTACTTTTTTAGCAAGCATCAACGTACCAATGCTACCAGCTAAACCCGCAAGCAGCGGTGCGTAAGGCTTTAACGTATCATACAATGTTTTAACTGTTTTTATCATTGGCGGTATCATTTCAGCAAACTTAGATAAAGCCGCTTCCATCTTTGCCCCTTTATCAGCGATGATTTCACTAATACTTCCAAAACCTGCACCTTTTAAGCCTTCGTCAATTTTAGTTACAACATTGGCCACGCCACGAACGATCGCAGTTTTCATGTTAGCTAAACCAGTTTTAATACCCGCGGTAGAATCTTTAGCGATCTGCTCTAATGATTTAAGGCCTCCACCGCCCTCTTTATTCAATTTTATTAAAGAATCTTGGAATTCTTCAACTGAAATTGAACCATCAGAGAGACCTTCTTTCATCTGACCAGCAGTTAACCCCATTTGTTTCGCTAATGCGTTTAAAGCTGGGCCCAAACCACTGTTGATCATTGAGTTCCACGTTTGCGCATCTACTTTACCATTTGAAAATGATTGTGATAGCTGGATGATCGCATTGTCTACCATCTCTGCAGACCCACCAAAGCCGAGAATACCATTATTTAAAGCTGCAAAAATTTGCTCTGATTTTCCTAAGTCATTTGTTGATGAAGCAATTAATTGAACACCTTTAATTGCGCTGTCTAAAGGTGTAGGTAACCCTTGGATACTCTTCTTTAAGCTATCCATTGTTTTTGATGTTTCACCAGCTGAAAAACCCATATTTTCAAATACACGGTTTGCGTTATTTAACGTATCCACGCGATTAATGGCCCCATCGATGTTGCTGGTAATCAGCCCAATTCCTTTTGAAATAATTTTAGTTGCTCCGCTGGCTAAAAAGTTACCAACAAATGACGTCCAAATAGATCCAAGAGAGCGGCCGCCTTTTTGTCCTGTTCTGTCAACCTCTCCATCAAAACCTTGCAACTTTTTTACTGCCGAATTTAGACCTTGGGAGAATCCTGATTCATCTAGTATCATTTTTAAGACTAAGTCTTCATTGTTCAATAAGTACCCTCCCTTCTTAGAACATTGTGTGTTCATCAAGGAATTTAAGTTCTTCAAATTCTTTAACAGCATCTCTGAACGCATAAAGCTTCATAAGTTCGTTCAAGTCTGTATTCTCAATTTCGTTTAGTGTCCACCCATTTTCAAGCAACGCAATTTTTAATTCTGCTTCTCGGTACTGTGGACTAAATTTAAAATGAGGATGATAAAGGAGATCTGTTACTTTTTTTTCTGATCAGAATAAACTGCATCATAACCGCTAGAAACAGACCCTAATAGTTGCCCCGTAATTTTTAAGATTTCACGTGCATCCATTCCGTCAAGAAATTCTTGGCCCGTAAATTGACCTTCAAAAATAACTTTTGCGATAAAGTCATAACACTTACGCAAGACAGGCCGAATTTCCTCCATGTCGTTTGTTTTGACGATTTCTTCTAGTTCTACTTGTAATTCTGTTGCATCTTCCATAACAGATCCTGGTAACATTTCAGCGGATTTGAATTGTTTAGTGGTGAAATTGCCTTCTTCATCTTTCAAGTAAAGTTTAATTGTCGTTTGTAATTTGCTTGCCATTTTTTTATTCCTCCATATAAATAGGACGACACTTGGCCGTCCTTAAATTTTATTATGCATTAACTGTTACGCTGCATTCAGCTTTATGGTTGCCATCTTCAGTAGTGACAACAACAGTTGTGGTTCCTGCTGTTACTGCTGTAACTTTTCCTTGCACAGGTGTTACTGTTGCAATTGAAGTATCATTTGATTTGAATGAATAGTTTTTGTTTGTTGCGTTTTCAGGTGCAATTGTTGGCGTTAGAGTTGCAGTTTCACCAACCGTTAGAACTAATTCCGTTTTATCTAAAGTTACACCACTGACAGGATTTGTAGACTCTTCACGTGGATTAGTAACCTTAGTAAACCAATTTTTGATCATATCTAAGTCAACACCATCATCGTCTTCATCGACTGAATACATGTATCCGACACCAGGCACATCAACAAATGAACCTGTCCATTCTGGATGAGTGTAAGATACTGAACTACCTTCTAGAGTTGATGATTCATCAGAAGTCAATGCAAATTTTCCTTTATAAAAAATTGTGTAGCGATATTTACCATTTGATTTACGACGGCGATAAGCAAATGCTCCATCTGGTGCAATATCATCTGCGGATCGTAAAACACCGCCTTTCAATTTTTCACCACCCGTAATTTCAGCTAAAACTTCATTCTGGTATCCATTTGTTTCCAAAGTAACTTCTGCACCACCAAATGCAACGTACTGATCTTGAACTACACTATCGCCATAGTCAGGCGTTGTTTCTGTTGTAACATCTGGTTTGATACTTACAGCAGTACCGATTGTAATTGGCGCTCCGTAAACTGGAAAAGCACCCGTTTCGTCTGTTAGTGGGAACCATGTTGGTTTCTCCACAGAAATGACACTTACATTTTTTTTCACTGCCATCTATTCTTCACTCCATTCGATTAATTGAGGAAAAGCAACATTAAAATTAATATGTTGAATTCCATCTGTTTTAAATGCTTGATAATCTTCTGGAAATAGTTCGTTTCCATCTAGATTTAAGACATTAAAAAAAGCCCCACAGCTTTCTGTCAGACTTGTTACTAATTGTTTATTTTTCTTACTATCAACTAACGCAATATCAACGTTATATGCTTTATTCTGAACGTTTTGGCCAACATTATCAGTCATGCTTTCTTCTACGCTTAAAACAAAATAAAACGGTTCTGATGATTGCATCACATCATCAAGATAGATAGGTGCATCCGAGAACTGTTTTATTTTGCTAGTAAGCATTTTTAAAAGTTTATCGTACATACCCTATCCTTTCTTAGCGATGACAATCGCCATTTGTTTAAACCGTTTTGGAATATAAGTTGCATGAGCTAATTTATAAGACTTTTGCAACATGAATCGCCCTTTTACAAATCCACCATTCTTAGTTCGGTGCCCATCGTTTACATATTTAAAATATTTTTCATTGTTAATTAAGGCGCCAACAATTCTACCACTTGATGTTTTTCTAGCTTTAATGATTCTGTATCCACGTCTTAAATCACCTGTTTTAATCGGCGTAATAGGTACAATTAACTGATAAATCTTCGCTAAGGAATCATTGACCATCGCAATACCTTCTTTTTCAGCAATTGGTGTCATTTTCTTTAAATTAGCAATAACTTTGTCAGCATTCGAGGTCATTCTAAAATCACTTTTACTCATCGATTGCACTTCCTGTCAATGTCACTTCGATGTGACTTGGATAGTTAAAGGGTTTCTTTGCAAATAAAATATGCTTTTGACCTGTACTTTGAATGACAGTGATTCTGTCGGCCTTTTTCACATCTACTTCAGGCATTAAGAATAATTTTTGATCTTCGTAAGTGATATTAAAGGTACCTTTGTTTTCAACAACTGGTAAGCTTCCAGCGCTACCCAGACCACTTTGAGACAGTGCGCATTTTAACTTCCCATCATGAATTGGTGAATAACCTTGTTCCGTAATACCTGTTTCAGGATTTTCGATATCACCCATTCTTTCAATAACACAAGTATCAAGATAGGTCATTGCCAAAACATCCGCTTCATTCAATAGAACAACACCCCACTATCACAGCCAATTAAACGTTTAATAGTGTCGCTGTAATTGCCAAGCAACGCTGTTATACTCTGCTGCGTAGTTGCATAGCTAATAGATGTATCACCGCGCTTAATGCTAGTTACAGCTTGTTCCGTTTCACTTTTAAGTGACTGATATAGAATTTCAATTACAAGCGAGGTAAGTAAATCCCAATCAATTTCAATCTTACATGTATTGTAAGATCCGATTTCCAAAAGAACTAGGTCTAAGACAGACGAAATACGCTCTTTTGAAACATTAGGTAGCATTTTTGAAACCTTTTCTATAATTACTTTTTTTTGTTCGTCTGTCATATAATCACCTAAATTTCTGTTAAATCTGCAGCTTCTTCTAAAATTGCAATAGCTTTTTTATCAGAAACACTCACTTCGATTTTTCCGTCAACTGCTGTAATAAATTTACGTGTTTCAGGATGAACAAAACCAACGAAATTTTTATTTTTTAAAACTTTGAATGTTTTTGTTTCAGGTTTCACTTCTTCAGTTACTTCTTTTGTCTCTTCGATTACTTCTTCTTTGACCTCTGACTTTTTAACCATAATTATTCTCCTTTACTTTTTAATTATTCACCTGGTGCTGCAGTTGCAAGGTTTAAGATTGCCCCTGAATTTGAAGCGTTGTATTCAATCGTGTATTCACCAACTAAACCAATACGTTTTGAATCAGTTGTTTTAGCTAATTCCTCTGCACGCCATTCACGTAACGGACGTAGCTCCACATAGTTTGTATCTAATGCAATCATTGTTCCACTTGGCAGTGACGGCTCAATTAAAGCTGTCCCTGATCCATAATTTGAAACAATTTTCCCTAGTTGCAATCCAAAAGCTACTTGATCTCCAAAGTTAAACACTTTAGTGCCCGCTTTATCAACTTCATCGGTCATTAAATCAACCATATCAGTCGAAACTAGACATAGCTTTTCACCTGCATAACCTTTGTCAAACATAGTTTTAAACATTTTATCTACATCTTTACGTGTTACTGCATCAGCTGCAGACGTTTTAACTAAGTTATCAGAGTTGATTAAGTTAATTACACCAGCCATTTGACGCCCTTTAGCACCATTTTCATCAGCTTTTACGCCAATTAATAGCTTTTTGTTCAAATCTAACTTCATTTCTAATGCACGTTGAGATACTTGATTAGCTAATTCACTACCTACCCCATTTACATTGATAGCATCTAATGTACCTGAAACAGAAGTAGATTTACGGAAAATTTCAGTGTAGTTATTGAACCATTTACGCCCTGAATCTGCATCTTTGTATTCTCCGCCTTCTAATTGTGCAGATGAATCTTCTCCATCAAGTTCTGATTCACGCCATTTGATCTCCGTAGAAGTTGCTGGACTAGTTTTACCAGCTCCTAATAGCCAGCTTAAAAAAGGTGTTGACGGACGTTGTAACGCATTGATTTCTTGTGAAATGTCTAAATATTCAAGGTTATTAAGTGTAGTTTTTTTCATTTATAAATTCCTCCTAATTAAATGCTTGTAATTTTTGCCCTAATGCTTCTTTAGGATTTTCAATCGGTTGCGTTGACTGATTACCATTAGTCGCATTAGTTTGTTGCTTATTACCGAATGCTTTTGTCATTTCCATGTTTTTAATTGCTTCAGCATGCTTTTCATTGATGGTGCTTAAAACACCTGTGAATGACTCTACAGCCTTTTGTGTGAACTCTGTATCTGAACTAACTAAAGTGCTTAACATGAATTGAGAAATTGAATCTTTCAATTCTTTATCCAAATCTAACCCCGCGATTTGTTCAGCAACAAAAGCTTTATTTTCGTTCGAACGGCTCTTAGCTTTCTCTGCTTCAAACTCAGCTTTTAATTTCTCAAGTTCTAGCTGTTCTGGTGTTTTGTTCTTTTTAGCTTCTTCATATTGCTTCACAGCTTCCTGTTTTAGCTTATCGAGGTTATTCTGTTTCCAAGCTTCTAACTGTTTATCTGCAGCACTTTGTGATTGAGATTGAATGAATTTCTGTGCATCTTCATTCGATTCGACAAATGCTTTAAAATCATCAATAGTGAACTCTGGTTCATTTCCCCCACCATCAGCAAACATCTGCAAATTCATTGGTAATAATTTTTTTGTTTTCATTTTGTTTCTCCTTTCGCCCCGCGATTCGTTTGCACGCCCCGCATTGCTTTAGATTTATTTATTGCGCCCCACCATTCAATCAAGCCCAGCATTGCGCTAGTTTTACGTCATTTCGGACAAAATAAAAAGACTAACAATAGCTAGACTTTAATTAAGGTGTTAGATTCTTTTAAATAAGCGACCATATAGATTTCTTTTTTATCTCCGTTCAATGTCATTTCATAGAGAGGTGCCCCCGTATATTTTAACGAAAGAATTGCTTTACTATTTTGTAAGGTCTTGCAACTCCACACTACAAATATATCCGTTCCTTTAACCATGAAGTATTCATCTGGATTTTTACCTTTGTTTTCTTTTTCAAGGATTAATTCCTTACATCTTTCCATAAACATCTCATGATTCATTTTGCTACCTCATTTCTTTAAATTTAAATTTTACATATTTTTCTGTTTTAGTTTCAAATTCTTCTAGTATGAACTCTTGCAATTCATATGCTTCATAGGGTTTAAAAACATCCCATAAATATAGCTGGATAGCTCTATACCAAAAATAAAGCGTTGTTCTAGTAATAATTTTAATCGTGCACTTCTTTTCATTTTGTTTCTTTAAATATTCTTCATAATCACTATCTAAGTAATCATAGGGATCCATCTAATCACTCCCAATTCTTATGGACCAGTTCAGCGCCTAGCATTTGATAATCAGTGACAGCATCTTTTACATTTTGTAGAGTCCTAGACACAATCGAAATAGTTAATTTACTTTTTTTACCTGGTAATGAATACAAAATATCGACGTGACAATAATTACCGCCCCAAACTAATTCAAGCTCATCTTTGACGATATTACCGTTGCCGTCTCTCAAAGTGTGTTTGGTTAAGTATCGTTCGTTTTCTTGTTCAAAAGCTTTTTTATAGGCTTTTTCTGTACCATTGGTTACTTCTAGATTTAATACTGCTTCGAATAATCCTTTCATGATATCACCTCCAATTTAGGGTATAAAAATAGCACTCAAAGTTATCCTTTAAGTGCTTAGTAAAGTCTGCTATGGTAATCTGACGGGACGTGGACCAATTTATTTTCTTTAATATGCTCATCAATGAATTTCGCTAATTTTTTAGCACCTTGAATAGAAAAATCGAAGTCATCACTCTTTGTTACATCGATATATTCATATATTGGAAACTCATCATGAAAATGTTGTTCATACTTTTTAATTGCAGCATCAATAATAGACCATGCACCCTCTTCGCAACTGAACATTTATTTCACCGCCTTTAAGATGTCATCTAACATATTTTCCCATATTTTCGATGCTGTTGGAAAGACTTCGTACATCATTTTTTTAGCTTCTTTGTTAACAACGGTTTCAGTCATATGAGCAAAAAATTCTGTTTCTTGCATTCCGTATGCTTTCCAGTATTTAGTTCCGTGCCCAAATCCTAACGGGTGATCTATAAAACCACCTGTGGATTCCATCATATCTGACAATGCAGAGTATGCTTTCGGAGATATTTCAGATAGTTTCTTATATTTTCTAACTATAGCACTTTGATCAAAAACAGAAAGTTTTTTTAGATTTTTGACTTGTTGATAATTATCTCCATTTGCTTCTTTTAAATCATTATTGAAAACGTTTAATAAATCTTTTTTTATCGCATTTTTTAATTTATATTCTGGCATTACAGATATGCGATCAAAATCACTGTCTAACATTTCCACACCGATATTATCTATAGCATGACCCAGTTCATGAAATACTACTTGCATTTGAGTTTTATTTTTAGTGCCGTCAAACGCTTCTTTTGATAATTGTATATCATTACCATTAACAAAGCTTTTTGATTCTGAAATGTCTTTAAAATTGAAGCGATTCCCTAAACGATTTAGCAGTTCTTTAATTTGAGTATTATCTATAGAATCTAAACTTTCTATAAACTTCAAATAGTTCTCTTCACCAATTGATTTTGCCATATTTGTTTTATCAAAGATACTAGTTTTTATAGACACTTGCGGATGATTCAACTTAACACCCCACTGATCACTTGCGAATTCGTCTAACAGATCACCGAACATTTCTTCATACAAAGCGTCAATATCATCGCTTATTTCTGGAATTCTTGGTATTTCTGTGCATCTGCACAATGTGTGGTATGGAGGATGTTCATTTTTAATTAATTGGCCATGAAATCCGCCACAAATGGTACAAACTCGTTCATCTTCTGCAGACCAACTTTCTGATTCTTTAACGTTAGCTCCTCTAAATGATTCTCTAATCCCCTCTACAGCAAAATGGGAATATTCCGTTCTGACAAGATTTTCAATCGATCTATTAAACTTTCCCTGCTCTAACTTAAACATGCCGCTAATAACACCATCGTTTTTCATCGTTCTAAGAGCTTCTAAAACACCTTCGCCACTTGCTAAAGAATTAATAATAGAATTACTTAGACGTTGCTCTAAACTTGAAATATTGCCCCACAAGCGAGATGAAAAAGTTTTGCCGCTCCATGGATAATTTAGAATGTTTTCCAGCTCTTTTTTTGATAAACCAGGTGCTGAACCGCCTAATAATTGCATCAACGTATTAGAATTAGAATTGTAGATTCGTTTTGTAATGTTCTCTAAGTCGTTATTAAATTTACCGTTAACGTCGCTTGCGATTGCTTCATCAGCTAGCGTTGAAAAGATATCTGCTCGTAATTGTAACAAACGATTAACTTTCGCATAGTCATAGGACGGAAAATATTCATCAATGAATTGCTTATAAGCTTCGTCAGACTCCATCAACTTTTCATAGTTTTTCTCAATATATTTATGATACTTTTCTTGGTCTTGTTTGCTAAAGTCTTCTAGCATTTCGCTTTGTGTGATGTCGTGTAAATCCGCTTGTGACAATAGCTGTCGTTGAATTTTAACTAAAGCACGTTCAAAAACAGATTCTAGCTCACTAAGAGTTTTCTTTTCTAGTTTCAAACGGGCTTTGTCTTCTAATTCTCGGCGTTTTTCCCAATAACGTTCACTAGCCGTTGTTTTCTTCTTCGTCATTATCCGCACCGCCTAGCTTGCCGTATTCCCCGCTTGGATAGTTTTGCCCTTGTTCTAAATTCATCATGTCCGCCTCGTAATCTGGATCTTTAACGAATGGAATTTGATTAATGATAGTACGTTTTGATACATAAGGTGCTAATTTAGGTAACGCCTCAGCAAGATATCCAATATCGGTTGGTAAACTACGACTAAATGTAAACACAATTTTAGAAACATCTACTTCTAATTTATCGTTAAATTTTATAAAAGCCGCCATGGTCTCTGCAACTTCTTTTAATCCTTCTTTGAAGTACTGCTCTTTCGTGTTTGTTTTGGCTTCTAGTGCTATTATTTGCCACTTGCGAGCTTCACCAGAGCTATTAGACTTAAATACTTCATCGTTGAAGTCGATTGACTTAGTGACTGTGTAGTAAAGCTTTTTCAACTGATTAAGATGATACTCGTTGAAATCTTTGTTAATATCTTTCGTTACATAGCCAACCTTAGCTTGTGGATCTGGCAAGTTAATAATACCTAATTGCTCCATCATCCTCTGTGCTTCTTCTTCACCTAAACGGGACCCGCTAATCATCATATACGCTAATTTAAATTGCTCTACCTCGTTTTGTTGGTCAGACAGGCTTCTGTCAAATGCATCAGAAAGTTCCTCTGCTACTTCAAAATCACAATAACGGTTCGTGTTGTTTTTAAATTCTGATAGGTAGAACGTTTCTAAAGGGTTATCAGTTTCTGCTGTCAATTTAAATGTTTCAGCCGCATTCATTAAATTCGTTTCCACATATCTGTTATACGTTAAGATTTTTTTCTTAGTAACAACTTTCATTTCTTCGAAAAATTTCTTTTGGTGTGTGTCATATTTCTCTCGAATGAAAATATCTGCATTCTCATATTTTTCGGCTCTCCACGGCTCAACATTACTTGCCCACAATTGCCACTCGCCCTCAGTTTTAACGGGTTCTAACAAACGAAAAGCCACCCCACAAGCGCCTTGATATCGTGCCGTGTCCGAATCCAACATTGCGAATCGCATTTCTTTAACTAATTCTGCTAGTCTATCGAATTCTTTAGGCGTTTTAATTTTCGCGCTGACGTTACCTAAAAATAAATCCTTTGTTTTTTGAATTAAGGACTTTCTTTGTTCTGTAATATCATAATCCCATTTAACTGGGATACCTGTGAAATGATCAGCTGCTTGATCAACAATGGTGTTGTATAAGCCAGCGTGAAGTTTATTATTCACTTTTATAATTTTTGTGTTTGGTTTAGGTCTGCTATCAATCTCATTTTCTTCACTTGTATAAGCTTTGTATTTACGCTCTCTGTCATCAAAAAATGGCTTCATCTCTGTTATAAAGTCATTTGGATCAAACAGCTCTTCGTTTATTTGCGTAGAATATTTCGTTCGTAATCTTTTATATCGACTCAATGTTAAATCACTTTGGAACAATCATTCCACCTCCTAAAATTGGATAAATTGAACTTTATTGTCATTTGCTAACGTTTCTACAATTCCTGTAACTGCATCTGGTGCATCATCATGTTTATTTTTTCCCTCTCTTTGGTAGGTCGTCATAGCTTCATAAAAATCTGGCCATCTTATTTTCCAATCAGAAGGGAAAAACACGTTATTTTCAACAAGTGCCGCATTAGAAAGGATACGCGATTGTTTGTTTGCCGATTGATGAAATGGCTCGTAATAAGCTCCACGATATCCTCGTTCTTTAACGATTCTTTCCGAATTACGAGAAAAACCACGCCCACCAGAGTTAGACTCAATGCGGGCATGGTTCACCTGATTATTTTTAATTTGTTCTGCATGCGCTGTTTCCGTTTGTTCCATTGGTTCTTTTGTAAACAGAACATCCAATACTTCTGCTTTATGTTCTTCTGTCTCACCAAAAACAATTGAACACAAGTTGTCAGCACCTTTATCTGCCGTATCTGTATAATTCCATATTTTGATATAATTTGAACGCGTTTCATAAGTTGAAAACTTTTGATACAGTCGTCCTTTTAAATCAATTGGTTCTTGTTGGTAGTTAGCTGAAGCAATGTCTGCACCCATTGTTTTCTTTTTGCGGAAATATTCTTCCTTGGAAAGCACAGACTCACAAAGCATTGTATCCGTTTCTTCATCGTACGCTTTCATGCTAATATGTTTTACTTTATAACCTGATTGCGGTAATTCTTTTAATGCTTTACCTGCTAAATCATTAGAATTCCATCTGGTCATAATGATGATGATTTTGCCGCCTGTTTCTAAACGAGATAGCATCGTATTAACAAACCACTCCCAGTGTTTCTCTAATACCATAGCATTATTTGCTTCTTCAGCATTTTTAATTAAATCATCAATGATAATAATGTCTGCACCAAACCCTGTAGCTGTACCAGTTGGTGACGTTGCTAGATAATTGTTATATCCGCCGGTCAAACTCCATAGATTCATGGCCCCATCACCAGACTTTATCTCTACACCAGGGAATACATCTGAAAATACAACTCTGTTTTCATCAGCTTTTATTTCTTGAATAGTATTCCTTACGCTTTTAGAAAATGTTGTAGATAGCGTTTCGTTATATGATCCCGTCATTATTTTTTTTCGAGTGTCATTCCCTAACAACCATTCTACGAATTTACCAGCAGTTCTGGATTTCCCATGCCTTGGCGGTTCGTTGATAACTAGAACGTCATCGTCGCTATCATAAATGAATTCTTGCAGGTCATCGCATAACTCTTTTAAGTACTCTCTGTCTTGCTTATAAAAGTCAGATGCAGTTAATTTACAATAGTCCCAAAAATAACGACGGGATAATTCTAACTTCGCGCCTAAAACGATTTTATCCATCGCCTTCAGCTAACTTTCTTAATTCTTTTTCAGACAAACCAGCAAAAGGATTGTTAACAGACATTTCACCAGAAACTTGTGTTTCTTTCTTATCTCTCCACTCATCTGGTTTTCTATTTTTCAACCAGAAAATAGCAGATGTCGGGTTAGGAGCTATTTGCTTTGTTACTCGTTTAGTTACTTTCATGCCTGAGTCAGTTAACTCTTTAGTAATTTCAGTGTATTCGTATCCCACCGCACTTTTGAACAGTGCATTTTCCACTTGGCGGTCTACAACTTCTTTACCTCTTTTTATGGTGTCCTTAATGTCCGGAAATCGTTTTTTCCATTCATTTAACGTAGAACGACTTATTCCAATATTTTGTGCTATCTGTTCATCGGTGAGGCCGTCTTTAGCCCACCCACCTATTTTTATTAATCCTTCTTCAGAAATCCATTCTGTGTACTTTGCCATGACCTCACCTCCATTGTAATTTTATGTATAAAAAGAGACATCCTACAAGCGAATGCCTCCTCGTGAAGGATAGAAACATCTATTGACGTTTCCTAATTTATTTAAGTGGTTTTGCCACTTATTGGCGTGACAGGAGTCGAACCTGCATGTACTTGATTAAAAATCAACCGCTCTCACCAATTGAGCTACAGGCCAATATTTAAAAACAAAAAATTCTTCATTATAAAAAGCCATCGCATATACGATGACTTGATTTTTATTTCATTCTTACTTTATTTATCATTTTTCTTAGCATAAGTGTTGAAATAACAAAGTATATTATACCTACTAAAGAAAATGCTTTTTGTATAAATAAAAGATACTTCAATAAAAGGGTTACGTTAAAGAATAAAATTAAAATTTCCAACAAGATAGCCATAATAAGATAAAACAATCCAAAGTATACTGGGCTATAATACTTATCAATATAACCTGCAGTATCTTTTTCTTGTATCTCTTCTCTTGAGTTAAATTCAACCATGTTACCAAGCATTGAATATAAAAAACCAGAAAAAATTGTGTTAACAGTTAATAGATTGTATAAACTATCAGAATCGACCACTTTAGGTAACGATTCTCTTTGACAGATAAGGATAACAACAATTATTGCTGTTGAAGCCATAAATACAATAGAAGTAAAAGTATTGTCTTTATAGTATTCTTTCATAATAACGTCACCCTCTTTCAAAAAACTATTATTCCAAAACGTCATTCTCAATTCCAATATATCTTAATATTGCTTGTTCATTCTGTTGAGACTTATACCATAATTGATCTTCTATTGAAGATTGAATAGACTTTACATCTGTCAGACTGCCTACATTGTATTCAAAATTGACATTTTTGTAAACGGATTATCCACTAGTTTAAAGTCTTACATCATCTCATCATTGTCATCTCTAGCTTTTATTTTAAAGTTCAATCCTTTTTTTCGTACTGATTTAAAAAATGTTTCGGCATTTTCATGATTTTCAAAAACTGATGTTTTCCTTTTTTCAGCTTTTAATGTCACTCCGACTTTTATACCTTTTTGATTTTGTAAAAGGTCATACTCTCTTTCAGTAAGCCCTAAAAGTTTTTTGGTATATTCTGGCGGTATCGTTAAATCATAATACATAGTTCCTATTATATCTTTTCCGCTCAACGCCTTTATTGCATTCTCATCAACTAAACATTCAATCCAACCCCATATTTTATCAGTACTTTTAAATTCATTTGTAATCAATGCTGAAAGATAAGAGATACTAGGTGCAGTGCTTTCTTTTATATATGACACAGCGAAAGTAGATTTATTGATTAAAAAATAAGAAAATGATTCAAATAACTCATCAGTAGCTTTACTAATATTTCTTGGTTCCAAAGTGTCGCTTTTCCTAATTTGGAATTGATTAATATCATGTTCTCTTCCTAATTTTCCAAATACATAAGAATCATTATTTGTAATTACTTCTAAAATAGCTGATTGTCCATTAGGTTTATCCAAATCTTTAAGTATTTTTATTGAAGAATTTGAATTCAATTTATTCTTGACGATTTCGTCAAGAATTACTAATTTAGATTTTATATCCAAAAATTCTTGTACTGAATTTCCTTTTGAATCTAAACCTAATCTATACATATCAAATTTAAAGAAGTGGATTTTTTTAATCTTTTTCACTATAAACATCTCCTTATTAAATTATTATCTGCTATATTTATTAAATCAAAAAAAAGTCCGAAAAACAAGCGTTTTTCTAGACTTCTTTTACGCAGACATAATCATAAGGATTATACTTCTTATTATACACACGAACTAGAGTTCGGTCAAGGATGTTACCACTTGCAAACCTGTAGAAAAAAGAGGAGGTTATTCACCTCACTTCATTTTATTGAGAACGTAAGTCTGCAAGTGACCATCGAAAGTCAAAGTGAACGGTGACTAAACGAGAAAGTGTGTAATGTGTCCATTTCTTTGACTTTCGATACTACCATAATACACCGGATTTCGAGTTAAAAACCCTAAATAATCCCTAAAAAAACCCTAATTTTTTTGAACTATCAAATTTTCGTAATGGTAGGCTTCCGCAAATTCAATTAATGCATTGTCTTTTAGCTTCTCAATATTTTTAATGCTATAGCTTATTTCTTCCACTTGGCCAAACTCGTTTTCACGATATACTTTTATTGTTCTGCTCAGCTTAGCCATGCTATATGGATTCGGTACACAATAGGAATAGTATAATATTTCTCTTGAGACATCAGGCAACGATTTTAACGTATGCTCTATCGCTCTGACTTGCTCTCTACGTTGTCTAGCTGCCTCTATTGATAATTTAGACGTGTCTCTAAATAAATGAACCATACTTTCCTCAGCATTATTTCTGTTACTATGGTGTCGTGGCATATCAGATAATATAGGAGATTGCAAATGTACTTTTACACCACTCATTCGTTGTAGGCTTCGACAATTTTTTAATAATCTACGAACTTTATCTTTTGTTTTTTTGTAATCTATTTCTGGTACCAACGTCATAGCCTTGACTCCTCCTATATGGTATAATATTTTATGTGAAACATACCATCATTCAGGAGTTACTTAGCGGAAACTGAGTAACTCCTTTAATTTATGCAAATATACAAATGAAAGCTTATTCTTTGCTATTTAACCATTACTTATGATATTAATTATATTAAGAATAATATTCCAATAGTTATTCACTTCTCAGCCAGTCGGCGGAAAACGACTGGCTATTTATCTGGTAGAATATTCATCACTAATATGGTTTTAGTCAACCAGTGGTCGGTTGGCTTTTTTATACTTGATTTTTTATAATGGGTTTGGTATAAAAATACTATAAAAAATAAACTTAATATTATTTCTTACAGAACTACCTAGCGGAAACTAGGTAGTTTTTTTATACTATCATTTATTATTCTTCCAATGCCCATCCCATTAATTTACTCATTTCAAATACTACATTTCGTCTTACTCCAGTTGAAATACCTAGATAATTAAATTTTAAAACATCCCATTCTAAATCAGTTGTAACTGTTTCAACATGCCTAACATCTTCAAACTTCATTGTTTCACCAGTCGGTAGCCATATGATCAAACTTTTTGATTTTTCCATTTATTATCCCTCCACCTTCACAGCAAACGGCCAATAGCGCTCATCAATTGCTTTGATTACTGATTCAGTAAGTTTATATGCTGAATCGTGCCAATTTGTTAGTTCTTCATACTCAACAAGTCTAGCATCAGTTCTACCACTAAAAAGTTGCACTAAATATTTATGGTCAATAACTACTTTATACAACTGTTCTTTCTCGACTTCGTAGCCAAATAACTTCATTCTTATCAATGTCTCAATTGGATAATTCGTGGTATCGACAAGCCAATCTTGAAAATCACTTCTCTCACTTCTATTTGTATTAAAGGCATTTATTAAAACACCACCAAGTTCCCAATCTAACTCTTCAAAATTATCTTCGAACCAATCAGCCACGAACTTCGGAACAACGACTTTTTTCGGTTCGTCTAGCTGTTTTGCTAAGCTAATTGCTCTTTCGTTGGCATAGTCAGCACCTCTCAAATAATCAAGGCTGTCTGTAGAAACTTCTAAACATTCTAACTCTTCAATCAATTCTTGTTTATTCATCGCTGTTCCTCCTTGAAACTGTTAAAACAGTAGACAGATGTCCGTTATTACGCAAATATTTCAATAAGTCCTCAGTATCAGATACATCTTCATCTCCTCCGTAATAGATGCTTTCAATTATTACAGCTAAATCTATATAGCTTATTTTTAATTGTTTCACTCTGCTTCCTCCACTCTAAAAAGTTCGTCTTCTAGTCCAACTTTTTGATACTTCAAAAATTCAGTAATTATGATCGGTTGTTTATTACGCCATGAAATTTCAGTAATATCTGTATTTCTAAGAACCACGATTGATGGCAATGCATCTTGTGCATTTTCATTAACATAACCCCACGAACCTAGGTCCATATATTTTTTAGGCTTCAAGGAAAAAAAGGAAAGATATTCGCTGTCGCAGTCTCTGACCACATATTTAAACCCTCTTTTAAAGGCTTCTTCCATAACCTCTAGCGCTTCGTCTCTTGATTTAAGCTCCATTATCTTTTTTATTCGATCTAAATAATCACTCATTCCGCTTTCTCCTTGCGTTTCGCTATATCATCGGACCAAGCAGCATAATAATCAAAGTCATAGCCATCTTCTCTTGGGTTTTCTTCTAAACGATCTGGATCAGGCATTAATATGGCCTGTTTCACTTCTTGAGATTTATCTTCCAGTTCCCATATCAAATCATCAGGCACCTCAATTGAGACTATTTTTACTGTTTCATCTTCATCTGGATCATTTGACATTAGATAGTCTTTTTCTCCTTCGTATTCTTTAATTACATCAATTAAGCTTTCTGTCCAATGTCCAGTATTTGAGCTCTCATATCGATATAGTTTCATTCTGATTCCTCCAATAATTCTGGATTTTCGTATATGTTGCCATCGTTTGCATAATCCATTTCAAGCAATTCTTTAACAGACACAGGCTTCCAATTTGTTTTTTGAACGCTGTTTACTGGCACAGCCATTAGACACCCTTTATTTTCAATTCTTTTGATAAAGAATGGCCAACAACCTTCTTTGATTAGGTAGTTTCCTTCCCAACTTTCAACGCCGTTCTTGTCTTTTAACCCTGTTGATTGCATGAGGACTAAATTTCGTACATGATATGATTTCAATTCGGAAGGTGTCTTCCAATATTCGATACTGTTGACCTTACCACCTTTAGTAAAATGTAAGACAGCTACATCTCTCATTGTGTTTTCTCGCTTATCCCACGCTCTAAACTTTGGAATCATCTTCTTCACTCACTTTCTTACAAACTCATTGGCTCTTTTTTATAACCAGCATCAATCAAAATTCCCTCAATCACATAAAGGTCCGTTTTCTGCTTTAAACTAGCCTTAAATTTCTTGGCAATATTTCTAGCTGTTTCTAAAGAAACAACTTCATATTTTCTAGCCAATGCATCCGCTATTATTGCGGATGTTGGCGTGTAATAAATCTCCAGCAAAATGAACACTCACTTTCATTTCATAAATCTAATTTAAATGTTCAGCTTTATATTCCCAAAATTTGCTTCTAGGCATTCCTAACGCTTCTATGATTGCATTTACTGAATAACCAATCCATTGCAAATACAAATATTCTTGAATGGTGAACTTGTCTTTATCAATTGAGTTGATTGGTTTAGATTTATCCATTGTTTGCTCGCCAATATCCTTACCAAGCATTTTAATTTGTCGATAGACCATGCTTTTTGGATTTCTATACCAATCTGGGTTTTCATTCATTAACTTAAGCATTTCTTTTCGTTTTTGCTTTTTTTCAGCTTGAATACGTGCTATATCTTCAAAAATTACACTGTTCATTCTTTAACCTCCTAGAACGGCAGATCATCGTCGCTAATGTCGATTGAATTACCTGCGCCTGCGAACGGATCTACATCTCCACCAAACGACATTTGTTGGCTGTTATTTTGCTGATTTAAGCCTTTATTTTGATTTGTAGCATAATTACCCTCGAAATTGTTTTGAACGCTTGTACCGTCATTCTGTGACGTCTGAATGCTATTTCTATTCTCATTGGCGCTTTTTGGCTCTAATAATTGGAAACTCTCGCAAATAACTTCAGTCACATAGACACGTTGGCCTTGTTGGTTGTCATAATTACGAGTTTGAATTCTGCCAACAACTCCTAATAATGTTCCTTTACGAGCATAATTAGCCATTGTTTCAGCAGGCTTACGCCAAATTACACAGTTGATAAAATCCGCTTCTCGTTCGCCGTTTTGGTTTGTAAAGTTACGGTTCACAGCAAGAGTAAAGCTTCCAACTGCAGAACCACTTGCGGTGTAGCGTAAATCAGGATCTTTTGTCAATCTTCCGACTAATACCACATTATTTATCATTCAAATCACTCTCCTTAACGAACACACCATTGACATTTTTTCCCTTACGATCTTTAATCTCGTTATACGCTTGGTTCAGACATTCGTATAAATCCATATCATTTTGAATAGCGAGAATAACTAGTGTCACAACAACATCACCGATACCATCCCTTAAATCATTTTTATTATTTCTTGCTAATGCTGCTGCGACTTCTCCGACTTCTTCAACCACTTTTAGCATTTGTTTCTCAGGCTCTGCGATATCTAAATTTTTTTCTCTTGCCCATTCTTCCACTAGTTTAACTAATTCATCCATGTTTTCATCCTCCTAATAGTTCTTGCATTTGCCGTTCTAACTTCGCTTGTTCTTTGTCAGAAAGAGGCACGTCTTCTTGCATCCCATTCCAATTTGGTAACTGCTCTTGTCTCACTGGCGCCTTAGAATACGCAGGCTGTTTATTTGTTTGAGATAAATCATATTCATCGTTATAACGATCATCACGGATCCAACGAAATAATTCTTGTGGATGGTACCAATCATTTAATTTAATATACGCAAGATAGTCTTTATATCCTTTTTTAAACGACTCTAAATCTTCTTCCGTCTTGAACTTCTTTAAAAATTGTTCTCTAGCTTTTTTCTTGTTGGTTTTCTTTGGATAAGTTTTCCAAACTTTTTCGAATAATTCAGGCATAGTTGAGCTCGGCTCAACACTATTCTTTTTATTCTTTGTATTATTCTCTGTATTATTAAGTAATGTATTATTATCTTTGGCGTTTTCGCCTATACCCCTATAGTTATTTTTACCTATACCCTCTAGTTGTTTTCGCCTATACCTATCGGTAATTTTAACTACACGTCTCTCTATTGATTTTGTCCCTGATTTGTACTGATAGCTTACGTCAATGTAGCCTTTTTCTTTTAATCCAGATATAAGTTTAGAAACCCTATCTTTACTAAGACCAAAGAAATTTGAAAAGTATTCATTGCTAGCAAAACAGCCATTTTCATTGTCTAAACTATCAATCTCAACTATCAAAAATTTTTCTATCCAGCTTAATTCATCATCAAGCCAAACGTTTTTAGGGATCCAAATACCTTTAAACGCTCTCTCCATTTGTTATCCCCCTATGTTTAATTTTTTACGTTCATCCGTATTCAATTTCACTGGTTTAATTTGATACTTATTCAAAAAGTTCTTAGTACCTATTTGGTGCTCCTCTTGATGGTGCTGACGACATCCTGCATAAAATGTGAATGTCTCATGATTAATCTTTTTACGATTACGCCCCATACCAACAACTTCAATATGGCAAACGTCAGCATGCTTACCGCAAATACAGCACTTACGATATTTCAGACAGTAATAAAACCATTTGTTATTTTCAAGCAAATATTGGTATCTTTTTTCCAGTGGTATATCGTTTTTCAAAATGAACTCAATCAAGAAACCGATCCACTCCGTCGCTTCATTCTTGGTAGCTCGACTATGTTCAAAATAAACACCACTCTTAGCCTCGTAGTAGTATTTCAAGACACTTTCAATCCATTTAGGTTCGTCATAGCTCCAACGTGCCACATCGGCTATTAGAACGTGAGAAAGTGCATTCTGTTTTTGAGACATCTGTCGATTATCTAATAATTCAACTTTCGCTAAATTATCATCGTTATTAGCCAGAAGTTCGAGAAAATTTGAATTTATTTCATCCTCAAATTCGATGACCAATTTATTTCCTATGTGGTTTATTATTTTTCCAATCACTCAATCACTTCCACCATAATGCCACTATCAACTATAAACTCATTAAGTGCTGTCAATTGACTGTGCGAACCTGAAAGTCGTAATGTTACTGTATTTTTATTTGTATCTTTTACTTCCGCTTTTGGTGATAGTTCACTGACTATTTCTCCTGTATTTTTGTCAATTACTTTATCTTCTACGACTGTTTCATTTAATTCTCGCATTGCTGCTTCATATTCTTCATGTGCTTTCTGTTGTTCTATAGCCCTTTCTTCAGCGGCTTTTTTCTTTGCTAGTGCAGCATCAATCTCAATCATCAATTCTGCAGCTGTTTTTCCGTTATCAATTTGACTTAACCACGAGTAAGGCTCTAATCCTAATGCCTTTACATAATTTTCTATAATCGCTTTTTCTCCTATAACTCGCTCTTTTTCTTTAAAAATCATTGTCATATCGGCAGCAATTTCTTCTAAAGTTTTTTTATTTATTTCTCCTTTTGCAGTAAAAGAACTCTTATTTAACCAGTTATTTCTAATACCTACTTCTTCTACCTCAACGCTATAGTTTTCTGACATTTCTTTAATAGTATCTTTGATTTTTTCAAGCCTCTTAGAACGTTCTGTTTCTTCATATAATTGGATACTTTCGTTGATGCCATCACTTACTAACTTAATTTGTCCAACATAAGTTTTAATTTTGTCTTCAAACGATTTCAAGGGTTTGTTATACTCGTTTTTTATTGCTTTGCGCTCATTATCTAAAAGTGTCGCCACTTTATTTAAATCCGCTTTTGCTTGCTTGGCTTCTGGAATATTCGCATCTGTAAAAATCATACTTGAGTAATGATTTACTGCTTTATCAACCATTTCTTTTAGTTGCGATTCGTTCTGAATTGTTATTTCACTGGCTTTAAAATCTACTTTAAACTGCACATTTGTTGTTAATTCATTTGTCATTACCTTTGCCCCCAGTTAATATTTTTTACTTGATCATTTGTATTGTTTTTATTGATCTCTATTTCATAGTTACTTTTCCACTTATTTAACTGTCTCATTGCTTCTGGATACTGTTTATCTGTCATACTGTCTAATGTTTGTGCACCAACATGTTGCAACAATCCATTTCTAACAACTTGCATATCGCTTGAGCTTAGTTCCGCTACTTTTCTTATTAAATCGTTCATCTCTGATATTTGTTTACCATTAACCAAATTTATTGGTTCTTTAGCATCAAGCTTCTTTTGAAATGAATCAGGATCATCTTTATCTGTTGCAATATTAAAAAATTTCAATAAAAAATATTTTTCTGCATAAGTTAATGCTTTACCTACACCCTTCTCGCCAGCAATATCAACACCTTGTGCATACCACTTTGATTCCAAAAAATCTTCTGGATTATCAATATTAATCCAGCGCATAGTCATCTCAAGTTCAGTAAAATATGTTATTCTTTGTTTCTGTTCTGTCTGTTTCGTGTACTTATTGTATTGATTTATAATCTCTATCTGGTCCTTAACTTTATGGCCTGTAATTGCTGGTTGTAATAACAATCCCATTTCATTAATTTTTGAATGTAAAGCTCCTAGGACATCACTTGACCCAACATAATTAAATTGACTTCCTGATTGTTCTTTTTTTAAATAAGATACTTTTTTTCTTACTTCTGCTAATCTTTGATAAACATTTAGTTGTTCAGCCATTTAACAAGACCTCATTTCTGTGATATAATTTTTCTTGTATAATTTTTGTATGTGCCTTAATCGTTGGCAGACGATTGGGCATTTTTTATAACTTCCGACAAAAATCTGCAAATTCATCGCTTGTTACCTCTTTGAAACATTCGAATTTCTTCTCTTTTCCATCTGAATAATAAATATTGATAATTGGAGTATCCCAATCACTTCCTGGAATTCCAGCAATAGTCTTTACTTTTCCCAAGTCAATAATATATTTGCCTTTTTCCCAAACAGTTTCGGCAGTCCAATAGTAATCTGAGAGAGTTCCTAAAAATACTTTATCAATATCTGCATTATCCACTTCGATATCGATTAGCTCTTTAGCTTTTTTAAAATCATATAATTTTGGCATTCAAATACCTCTTCTCTTTTTTTGTTGATCAATATATATCTGCCCCTTTTGTTGCTGGTACCATAAATCAGCAAGTTTTTTCGTTTGCTGTAATTTTTCTTTCCTTGTCATTTATTTACCTCTCTATCTTCAAGTGCCAGATCATAAAACAGTGTCCAAATGATGAATAAGCCGATATATACATTTTGGATAATCGGATTAAAATTTCCGCCTACTATCAACCCCAATCCGAAAACGATTAGCAACACTGCAATTCTTCTTAAGTTATAAATTTTTCTCATTTCATTTCTCCTTAAATATGCATTCTATTTTGAATCTCTAAGTATCTTAAAAATTCAAGTTCTCTTTCAATTTGATAGGCTTTTCCTTCGGTCAGTTGTTCTGATTGTCTAAGCGCTGCTCTATCATCTTGTAGCTGTTTACGCTCTTTTTTGATTTGGTTGAGTATCCAACTTTCTTGTTCAGTTGTATAAGCCATAATATTCTCCCTACGCTATGTCGTTTAAGTCTAAACTCATTTGTCTTACAACTGTTTTTGTGGCTGTGGACGGCTCCCAGTCATTGATATATTCAATTACCATTGGATAATGTTTTTCTCTTAATTGTGATCGGGTACCCACGCCTGTAATTTGCTTAATACCTGAATTAATATCTTTGTATAACTTTCCACGCTGCTCCTTTGTGATTTTCCCAAATCCTTTTGCAACTTCTGCTACTCGTTGATGAACTCGACGTGATAAGTAGCCATAATCATCTGCACCGATTTTTTGATTGTCTTTTAAGTCGGCTACTTCTTTTTCGATTACATCTACACGCTCATTTGTTTCTTCATTTGCTGATAAAGCAAGCATTGCTAGTTCTCTTTGTGAGGTTGGAAGTTTAGGCTGTTGAATTTCTTTTTCCATTTGATTAAAAGCCTCAATATATTTCAGTTTGAACTGCAATGCCTTTTGACCAGTGAACCCCATTGCTAACAAAGTGAAGCCGTCGCGATTCATAATAACTTGGCGATAAGATTGTTTGTTTTGTGGATGAATGTAGGTATCTTCGTAAAATAGGTCTGCGTAATTTTCCGCAACCCCCTCTTTTAAATCATCAATTGCTGCTAAAACATCACGATGGTTTTTATTAAATGTTTCGGCAACTTGTAAACTACTTGTTACTACTTGTTGGTCCTTCATAATTACTAAGTTGTCCATTTGATTTACTTCCTTTCTTACTCAATTCCTTCAATTATTTTTTTATCTGTCTTCTTACTTAAATTTCCGCTTGCCCAAGATTTATCTTTTTTGTGATAGAAGCCATCTTCGACACTCTTCTTTGTCGTAGAACTTCCCTTGTTTACTTACTGATCCATGCGGAAGACCTAGCTTCTCCCATTCCCTTATTGTTGTAGTGGATACATCGAAATATTTTGCAATCTCTGTTTGATTTAAAACTCGCTTATCAATTGAGGTATCTCTTCGTGCTTTTTCTATTTCATCAACAATAATTCCATGTACAAAATCTCTTAGAGAAGCTTCATTTTCTGGAGTTAAAATCACTTCCATTTTTTATACCTCCTATCTGATTTTGTAATAAGCAATAATATCGGTCATTTGCTTTAAATGTTTTTCTGGATTGTTTAGGATTTTTCGTAGATATTGTTCTGTAATTCCTAACGCACTTGCTACATCAGGAATTTCCCAATCGTTAGATTTAAAATGGTCTAAAATTTTTTGACGTGTTTCTTGAATATTTGCCATGCTTTTTCTCCTTTCTCTGAATTAGTAAACAAATTAATCAACTAATTTCTAAATTCGGTTGACACGAATAGAGTTTTATTCTATAATCAAAACGTAATTAAATAAGACATTGAAACATTGATTTATAGCTTTCTTGGCGGTTAGCGTTCATTTATCAATATTGTTTTTTTGTTGTCTTTTTAGTTGACTAACTTGTTTACAAAATACAGTATAGAGCTTAAACTCTGATTTGTCAATTAAAATAGAGTTTTTTTCTAAACTTTTTTTGTAAGCATTCAGAAAGGTTGTCAAGTCGATGAATACTTATGAAATAATAAAAGAATTAGCAAAAAGGAAGAAGATGTCCATTCGACAATTAGAAATTACTCTAGGCTACTCAAATGGATATTTTAGCAAGTGGAAAAAAGTTTCTCCAAATTCAGAAGGTCTAAGAAAAGTAGCTGACTACTTTGATGTATCTGTAGACTACCTTCTTGGAAGAGAACTCAAAGAAGCTCCAAAAAAAGTAGATTTATCAGAAGATGATACTGTATTTTCATTTGATGGAAAAGAAATTTCAAAGGAGACGATGCGTAAAGCAATTGCTATTGCTAAAGCTTTGGAAGAAAACGAGTAATTGGAGTGGTAGTTGGTATGTATTTAAAACTGAAAGAATTGCTAAGTGATTATAATTTAAAATTGGTTTATATGGAAATGGAAGAATCTGGATTCTACTATCCTAAGCCAAGAATCGTATTTTTAAACGAAAAATTACATGAGGATAGAGCGGAAGCCTTTCATTTAGCACATGAACTCGGCCATTTTATCGCTTCACACTACGAATATACAACGTTATATGATAGCTCTATTATTTTTCATTCAAAGTTTGAGACAGAAGCTAATAAAATAGCAATTATAATTCTATTAAACATTTTTGTAGAAAATGAACTAACGGATGAATCACAATTTAAATTAGATAACTTTATGGATTTTTATTCTATAAATAGTAATTTAAGAACGGAATGTTTCGATGTTTGTCATTCGTATTTCAAAAAGAATTATTCTTATGCGCAATAAAAAAGCCCGTGCGATACCACGGACTTAAAACCTCATTTCGAGATTTAGCTTACAAATTTATTATATCAAATAGAAAGAGGTTTTCATATGGAATTTTTAGTTTTAATCGGGTTGTTAGGTATACTTGTTAGTATCATTTTGTTTATTATTTCGCTTTTCAAAAAACAGCCTAAGAAAAAAGCTTTATTACTTTTAGTTATTAGTTTTATTTTGATGGTTACCGGTGCATTAAATATAAATAAAAAAACTCCAAATAACAGAAATGATAAAACCACCGTTACTGAAACAAAAAACTATCAGAAACAAAATCAAGAAAAGTTAAATGAAGAACTTAATAACTATAAAAACGAAGGTTACCCGTATATTTTAAGTGCGGAAGTAGATACAAAATCTAATAACAATATTAATTACGTACAATTAAATTTATCTACTGATTGGGAAAATTTAGATTCCACTGACAGACAAAACTACATCGGTGTTTTAAAAGCGATCGCATCACCTTTCACGAAAGATAATAAATTACCTTTTATGCAAATAAAAGCGGGTGATGAAATCGTAGCTAGATCTGAAGCGCTGGATACTAATAAAATCAAAATACTAAAATAAAAGATTCCCCTCTCTGGTGAGTTCTAGCATGTTCGATTCATGCTAGGGGCTTTAAAATTTAATAAGGAGGTGCTAGAAATTTGTCATTCCTTCTATTCGCTTGCCCAAGTGGAAAGGATAAACAATGGCAACTTTTAAACAATATACAAAAAAAGGAAAAAAATACTGGAAAGTAACTGCCTATTTAGGCGTAGATTATTTAACTGGAAAACAAATTAATGTCACTATCAGAAACTGTAATACAAAAAAAGAAGCACAGCTCAAGCTTAATCAAAAAAAATTAGATTTTGATAATGGAAATCTAGCTAACGAGCATACTCGTTTAACCACTTTTGAAGAAGTTTATTATATGTGGTTGGATGAATACAAAAAAACAGTTAGGGAATCCACATTCATAGCTACTGAACGACGTATGAAAAAACACATTTTACCCACATTCGGGAAAATGAGACTTGAGCGTTTAACAGTAAAGATCGTGCAAAAATCTGTTAATGAATGGTATAAAAAGAATGAAATGGGAAAAGTACTTTTGAGTTATGCTTCTCGTGTTTGTGACTATGCTGTTGGTTTAGAAATAATAGACTCAAACCCATTTAAGAAAATAACTAAGCCTAGTTCGCTAAAGAAAGTAGAAAAGAGTACAAAAAGAAAGTTCTATACAAAAGACGAACTGGAACATTTCTTAAATACAGCTGATAGCATTGCCAATCAAGCCAAAGAAGAAAGTTTAGTTCTAAAATACTATGCTGACTTAGACTGTGCTATTTTTCGCTTACTTTCTTTTACTGGTATACGTGTTGGTGAAGCTTTAGCATTGAATTGGAATGATATTGATTTAAAAAAGCAGGTAGTTAATATAAATAAAACTACTGCTATCAGTACAAATGGATTGACTATAAACGATCCTAAAACTCCCAATTCTATTCGTAAGATTTCTTTTGATAACAAGACTGCTTATATCTTAAAAAAATGGAAACTTAGACAGTGTGAGGCTTTAATGAAAAAAGGTGGGTTTAAAACACAACTTATTTTCACAAAAATTGATGGTACCATGTTCCGAAGTCAAGACATTTACCAACGTTCCAAAAGATTGGCAGAAAAAGCTAACTTACATTCTATTGGTTGTCATGGTTTTCGGCATACCCACGCAACATTATTATTCGAATCAGATAATGTTAGGTCTAAAATAATCCAAGAACGTTTAGGACATTCTTCTTTACAAATAACTATGGATACTTACACTCATGTTTCTGATGAAGTTACTAAAGAAGCAACAGATGCTTTTAGTAGCTATGTAAATTTTTGAAATAGCAAATCTACATCAATAACTAAATCAGTAAATTCCTAACAACAAAGAAAGAGCCTAGAACCCTTATAAAGTAAGGATTCTAGGCTATATTCAAATAAATTATTTAGTTTCACGGTGTAAAGTAACTTTTCTTTCACGTGGGCAATATTTTTGTTTTTCTAAACGATCAGGATTGTTACGTTTATTTTTATTTGTTAAGTAGTTACGTTCTTTACAAGAAGTACACTCTAAAGTGATGTTTACGCGCATGTTTTCCCCTCCTACTAATAATTGATCTTTCCAAGAGATTTCTTAGACTTGAATATCATACCATTTTTTTTGTCATTTGACTACCCTTTTGGGCAAATTTGTAAAGTAGTTCTACTTTACAAATTTTATTTTTTGTACATTTCCATATACGCTTCTAAAACTTCTTTGGCAATCGTTTGGTTTGGTTTGGATTCTTCATCATTTAAGTGTGGTAAAACAACGCTAATTGCAATTTCAGGGTTTTCGTACGGCGCATAAGCCACCAAGTTACTATTAACCGTTGTATGAACAACTCCGTTAGCATCCGTTGCTTGCGTTTCGGCGGTCCCTGTTTTAGCAGCAATCGAAAACTTGTCTGATTTTAAACCCGGTGCCGTAGTAAATTGACTAGTTCCATTTACCACATTATAGAAACCTTGTTGAAGAATTCCTATCTGGTCTTCAGAAATATTCACTTTATTCAAAACTTTCGGTTCGATTTCTTTTAAAATTTTTCCTAAAGCTCCATTTTCATCATTGCCATAGATTCCTTCTACTACATGGGGTTGCACGCGGATGCCATTATTTGCGACAGTGGAAACGTACTGTGCTAATTGTAACGGTGTGTAGTTATCATATTGTCCAAATGATAAATCTAATAGATTTCCGCCTTTAGGCGCTTCAGCAGGATCTTTGAAATCTTTATTTACATATCCAGGACTTTCACCAGGTAAATCGATGCCTGTCTTAATCCCCATTCCATATTCAGCATAAGCATTTCTTAGCTCTTTGAAAACTTTATCATCGCCAATTTCATACGGAAAGACCATATTAGGATAGTAATTTACACCCATTAGTTTAAACACAACTTTCATCATGTAAGCATTAGAAGAGTACTCTAATGCTTGCTCAGCAGTTAATTGCATTTGTGCATTACGACCACCACTATTCCACCAAGAAGCTTTTGGATTTGTACCAGCTAAAATAATTGGTTCATCTAATAGAGTATCATTTCCTTGTAATACTTTCGCCTCATAACCAGCTGTTAAAGTACCTGCTTTCACAACAGATCCAGGTACCTCAAAGTTTAAAATAGGCCCTAAAGGATTAGGTGTGACTTCTCCTGTCTGTAAATCATGACTAACTCCGGACATCGCTAAAATAGCACCTGTTTGAGGGTTCATAGCAACGACATATGCATTTTCTGAGTATGGTCCAATGGTTTTGACTATTTGTGAATAGTTTCGTTGTAAAATTTCATCAACTTTGTTTTGGAAATTTGAATCAATCGTTAATTTTAAGTTGGAGCCTTTTTCCCCTTTGGAAATTGGGGTTTGTGAAACAATCTTTCCGTTATTGTCTAAAACGACTTCTGATTTTGCTTTTTTACCTTGTAGAACGTCTTCATATTGTTTTTCTAAATAGCTAGTTCCAACACGGTCATTTCGTGCATAGCCTTTTTTCAAATATTCATCGACTTCTTCGGCTGGCAATCCTTGTTTTTCAGTTGAAACGGTACCCAACAGGCTACGTAATGCACCACTTTGAGAATAATCACGCGTCCAATCAGTCCCTGTTGAAACACCAGATATTTCCGCTGTGTGTTCACCAATTGTCGCAATTTCACCTTCTGTTACCCCTTCATTCTTGATGAAGACCGTGTTCATTTGTGACGCGGCATTCATTCGTTTAAAAATCGTCACTGCTTGTAAGGTTCGGTCATCAAACGCAATTTCTTCAGGGGTGACTTTTTCAACTGCTTTGGCATATAATGTGCCTTCGTCCGTAATTTTGTTGCCTTTTTCATCTTCTTTATCTTGATCGGTTAAACGGGCTTGGGCTGCTTTTAAATTTTCAGGATTCGCTAACCAATAATCTTTTTTATCACGGTCCGTTAAGTTTGGATCAACTGGAACGTTAATAAGTTCGTTGACTTTATTCGCAATCGGTAAAATATCTTTTCCTTCAATATTTTTTCCTCGTGTGTATGTGATTGCTAAATTAGCTTTGTTAGAAACCAAGACTTTTCCTTGTGAATCATAAATTTGTCCTCGAGGGGATGGTGTCGTGATTTGTAGTGAAGAATTGGCAGTGATTTTTTTGTTAAACTCTTCTCCTTCTACAATCTGTAAATACCCTAAACGAACAATTAATGAAACAAATAAAGTGAATATCACAAAAAATAATAAGTTCAATCGAAAAGGAATATGTGGCTTTCTACCTCGTTGACTCTTTGCTGCGGCATCTGTTTTTTTTATTTTATCTATAAATGAGTTTTTCTTCATACCTCTAGTCCCTTCACTAAAAAGTTTCGCATTCTCATTGTAACAAAAAATAGTCAAAAAATCAGGATTATTCCCAGCTCTAAGGAAATATTTAATTATTTTGTTTTTGAAAAAAGTCAAAAGGACTTCTGAATTCAGAAGTCCTTTTGACTTTTTCCCTTTTTTTAACGGCTGTAATTGTGAACTTCAGCAGCCATGCTGTCAATGAAAATTGATAAATCTTCGACAGACGTTTCTTTGCTTCCATAACGACGGACGTTCACCGTTGCATCTTCCATTTCTTTGTCCCCGACCACTAATTGATAAGGTACTTTTTGTGTTTGAGAGGTCCGAATTTTGTAGCCCATTTTTTCGTTACGATCATCGACTTCAACACGTAAGCCTTGTGCTTGTAAACGTTCTTTGATTTCATAAGCATACTCAGAATGCGCTTCTACAGAAACTGGGATAATAGTTGCTTGAATTGGTGCTAACCAAGTAGGGAAAGCGCCTTTGTAAACTTCTGTTAAGTAAGCCACAAATCGTTCCATTGTTGAGACAATACCACGGTGGATAACAACTGGGCGATGTGTATTTTCACCATCTTCGCCAACATAAGTTAAGTCAAAACGTTCTGGTAATAAGAAGTCTAATTGGATGGTTGATAATGTTTCTTCCATTCCTAAAGCTGTTTTTACTTGAACATCTAACTTCGGACCGTAAAAGGCAGCTTCGCCTTCTGCTTCAAAGTAATCTAATTCTAATTCATCCATGGCAGCTTTTAACATCGCTTGCGCTTTTTCCCACATCGCATCATCATCAAAATATTTGTCTGTATTATTTGGATCACGATAGCTTAAGCGGAAACGATAATCCGTAATGTTAAAGTCAGCATAGACTGCCACCATTAACTCCAAAGTACGTTTAAATTCGTCTTTAATTTGGTCAGGACGAACAAAAGTATGGCCATCGTTTAAAGTCATTTCACGAACGCGTTGTAACCCTGATAATGCGCCAGATTTTTCATAGCGGTGCATCATCCCTAATTCAGCGATTCGAATTGGCAATTCGCGGTAACTATGAATGTCATTTTTATAAACCATCATATGGTGTGGACAGTTCATTGGACGTAATACTAGCATTTCGCCATCGCCCATATCCATTGGTGGGAACATATCTTCATGGTAATGATCCCAGTGACCAGATGTTTTGTATAATTCCACATCTGCCATAATTGGTGTATACACATGTTGGTAACCTAAGCTAATTTCTTTGTCCACAATATAACGTTCAATTGTACGACGAATGGTTGCGCCTTTTGGTAACCAGAAAGGTAACCCTGAACCAACTTCTTGTGAAACCATAAATAAATCTAATTCTTTTCCTAATTTACGGTGGTCACGTTCTTTGGCTTCCTCGCGCATTTTGATAAATTCTTTTAAATCTTTTTTATCAAAAAAGGCAGTGCCGTAAATCCGTTGCATCATATGATTGTCAGAGTTTCCGCGCCAATAAGCACCAGCTACTGAAAGTAGTTTAAAGACTTGAATCCGTCCTGTTGAAGGGACGTGAACACCACGACATAAATCAACAAAATCGCCTTGATCATAGACAGTGATGATTTCATCTTCTGGTAAATCTGTAATTAATTCAACTTTGTAAGGATCATCAGCAAATAATTCTAACGCTTCTGCACGTGAGATTTCTTTACGAACGATTGGGTTATTTTCCTTCACAATTTTCATCATTTCGGCTTCAATTGCAGGTAAATCTTCCGCTGTCACAGGGGATTCTCCATTATCTGTATCATAATAGAACCCAGAATCAATCGCAGGACCTACGCCAAATTTAATGTTAGGGAAAAGACGGCGTAAGGCATTAGCCATTAAATGAGCTGATGAATGACGTAAAATTCCTAAAGCATCTTCATGATCAGGTGTCACGATTTCAAGCGAACCATCTTCTGCGATAGGACGATCTAAATCGATTAAAACACCATTGAATTTACCAGCTAAAGCTTTTTTGGCTAAACTGTTGCTAATACTTTTAGCAACATCAAATGTTGTAACCCCAGAATCAAACGGTTTAACAGCGCCATCTGGAAAAGTAATGTGAATAGACATAATAAAATTCTCTCCTTTTAATTTTTTTGATTTGAAGCGTTTCATTGTGTTCCTGTTTTTCACAATGAAACGAAACAGCCACCTGTTCCCCTTGTTAAAAAACAAAAAGTCCTAGTATTCTAACGAATACTAGGACGAAAATATCGTGGTTCCACCTAATTTTGAACACAAATAATCTGTGTTCCTCTAGCGTGTTAACGGTGCGACCGCCTTTGTTTCAACAAAGGTTTCGAAAGTGGTCATCCCTTGTGCCAATCTGGAAAATTTTCAGCCAAGATTTTCCTCTCTAATAGATCGCGGGCAAGTTCAGTTGTCTTTCTCATCAATCATTTATGCACTTATTTAACCACTTATTTTCAGAAAAAGCAAGTGATTCAACAGAAATTCTCTGAAAACTTATTTTTTCCATTCGCCGCCTTGTGCATAGCGGTCTTTTTTCAATTCATTGACAATCACATGGATATTCTCTTTTGGTGCACCAGCGTTTTTTGACACAGCTTCTGTAATATCTTTGACCATATTAGTTAACTGTTCTTCTGTGCGGCCTTCAATTAATTCTACATGTACAAATGGCATCTTCGTTCCCCCAATTTAAATTGCTTGTTCTGTTTGTATCATAGAGCGGGTTATGACGCTTGTCAATAAAAAATAGCCTATGTTCAGTAAAAGCTAAGATAGCTTTATTGATAAACAATTAATTATTATTTTCTGCTAAGTATTCTTCTAACGTTAGACTCGCTTTTTGAATCTCTAGTGCTGCTTTTTTACCCACATATCGATAATGCCAAGGTTCATAACTAACACCCGTAATTTCCACTTTGTCTGAAGGATAACGAAGAATAAATCCATATTTATAGGCGTTCTTTGCCAACCAAGCGTAGACTTCTTCGTCAGTAGATCGCTTACTTTGCGCATTTATATCCACTGCTAAACCTACTTCATGTTCACTAGTTCTCGGCACTGCTACCCAACTTTCAGCTGTTTCAATCGCTTCTTGTTCGCTGAATCCTTGATCTTGAAAAGCCTGTACTTTTTCTGCCATAATTTCTTTTTGCTCTTCATTTGTTCGATAACTAGAAGTGACTTCAAGATAGAAGCCTTGTCTTTTGGCATCTTTAAACATCCTGTTCAAAGCTGGATAAATTCGTTTATCCACTGCCTGTTTGTTAGGTAATTTTTTTAATTGGATTTGATAATCTTCAGGAATCTGATGCGTTTGATTTACTAATAATAATTTCCATGATTGATCGCCTTCTTCAGGAGAACTCATTTTTTCCTCTTCCTCTAAACTGAGGGCTTGCTCATTTCCTATTGAAACTATTTTTTTCTCAGCAACTTGTTTAACAGCCATGCCCACAATAAAAAGCCCTAAAATAGCGACACCAATTGTAACTTTAAATTTCATTTTTATTTCTCTCCTCTTTACTTACTTAACAAAATTAGTATAGCAAGCTAGTAAAAAGGAGCCTTCTTTTTTTTCGCAAGAATTTCTAACGATTTTCTTACAAAATCGATAAAGAAATCATAAAGGTAGTTTTTTCATTTTCGCTTTCAGCTGAAAGCACCCCGCCATGCAGCTCCACAATTTTTTTAGCAACCGCTAAACCTAGTCCTGCACCTCCTCGGTTTGTTTGACGGGCAGTATCTAATCGGAAAAATTGTTCAAAAATTCGGGCTAATTTTTCTGGTGGAACAGTAGGGCCATGATTTGTAAAATAAATATTTACTCGTTGATTTTCATTATCAACTTTAGTGGAAAGAGAGATGGTTGTTCCTGCATAGCTGTAGTTAATGGCATTTTGAACTAAGTTATCAAAAACTCTTTGCATTTTATCGACATCAAGATGAATAGACAAAGCCTCAGTAAAATCTGTTTCAATAGTTAACTGTTTTTGTTTCAACATAGGTAAAAATTCATAACTTACTTGATTTAACATACGATCCAAGCGAACACTCGTTGGTTCTAATTCAATATTCGAGAGATTAAATCGAGCTATTTCAAAAAATTCATTAATCAACTCTTCTAAATGCTCTGCTTTTTCTAATGAAATAGCTAAATATTTTTCTCGTAATTGCGTCGAAATTTCCAGTTCATCATGAAGAAGTGTTAAATAACCAATGACTGATGTTAAAGGCGTTTTTAAATCATGTGCTAAATAAACAATCAAATCATTCTTTCTTTGCTCAGCTTCCTTCGCTTGTTGCTGGCGTAAGTTAACTTCTTGACGGATTTGATTCAACTCTTTGTCAAACTCCATTAAATTTGCTGACAAGGCTATCGGTTCTTCGGAATTCTGATAGAGTTTCCCTGTTGCCTCCAATACTTCTGTTAATTGATTGATGCTTTGCAACCATATCCGAAAAAGAATGATTACTGAACCACCTAGAATTACTAAGCTAATTAAATAAACGTAGTTCTCCTCAATTCCTTTGGCTAAAAGGTAGAGTGGATCTTCCATGCCCCATCTACGTAATCCAAACAAAAAATTACTAAAAAAATACAAGACTGCTGATAACGCCAATATTCCCAAACTAAAAAACAAAAACTTTGTTAGTAGTTGTTTAATCATTCGTTCTTTAAATTGCTGTTTTCCTGTTTTTTTCTTTTCAGTCAATTTTATACCCCACTCCCCAAACAGTTTTAATAAACTTTGGCTTCCTTGGTGGTTCTTTTAATTTTTCCCTTAAACGGCCAATATGTGCCATCACGGTATTTCCATTGTTTTCCAAATATTTTTCACCCCAGATTTCTTCAAACAATATCTCTGCTGGGACTACTTCTCCCTGACGTTCTGCTAAATACCAAAGAATTGAAAATTCTAATGGCGTTAAAAATATATCCTCCCCGTATAGTTTACTTGTATGATGTATTTTATTTATCACCAAACCATGAATATCTATTTCTGTTCCTTCTGTTTCTTGTTGTAGACTCGCCTGTGAATTATATTTACGAAAACGTCTTAGTTGTGTTTTAATACGTGCGACTACTTCCAATGGATTAAATGGCTTTGTAATATAATCATCAGCGCCTAAAGTTAGCCCAGTAATTTTATCAATGTCCTCAATTTTAGCGGTTAAAAGAATAATAGGGAAAAAATATTTTTCCCGTGCTTTTTTAACCATTTGAAAGCCATCAATATCTGGTAACATTACATCAAGTACCGCTAAATCGAACTGATTATTTGCCATTGATTCCAGAGCAGGTTTCCCTCGATAAAATTTTTCTACTTCATAACCGTCACTCGTTAAATATACTTCCAGCAAATCAGCTATTTCTTGTTCATCATCTACTAATAAAATTCTTTCTGCCATGGTTTTGCTCCTTGCTTGTCCATTTATAAATTATCTATTCAACTAAAACAGCACCAAAAAAGACTGCTCATTTGCCCTTTTGGTGCTGTAAATAATCATTTATACTTCTTCGCCGTAATCTACAGGTTTATCAAATTCACCTGGTGCATCATCATAGATATGTCCATAAATAATTACCGGCATTCCGTCATAGGATACATCAAAGATTTTTGAAACTTCTGTTCCTGGCGTATTGATACAGCCATTACTACCAGCATCGGTTTTAAAGGCTTCTTTATCGCCATACTTATCCAATTTATGGTCGGAGTCATGAATCCCAATTTGTGTGACAACGCCCCCTTGACTTAATAACGGCATCCAATATTTTACTGGCACACTGTATCGAGAACCATCGAGCATTTGACCTTCTAAATTCACATCGGTTGTCCGATATAAAATTGTATGGAATCCTGGTACTGTTGCAGTTCCTTTGTTATATCTGCCAGTAATGACATCTGTGGTGACTATTTTTTTGCCATCAATGAAACAATACATTTTTTGATCTTTTAAATCAATTTCAATGTAATTATTGGCTATTTTACTATTTTCTTTGGTATCGCCAACCAACGGAGCAGTGATTGCATTCGTTTGTTCTTGGCTATTCAGCGCGTTTACTAGTAGTTCTTGCGTTTTGGCCCCATCAATCGACCAGCCATAACTTCCGTTGTTTTTAAAACGACGTGTCGTGCCGTGAACATCTGTAAATAAAACTGGTTGGTTAGCAGAACCATATGTTGTTTCTAATTGTGTCACCCAAGTAGTTAGTTTTTCTTTGTTGATTGTGCCATCATCATTCAGCACGTTTTGAATTTGTGTTTTATCAAAGGCTACTTTTTCACCATTAATATCAACTGTAATTGTTTTATTTAACTTGTTATTGAGCGTTGTCAATGTTGCCTTTAACGTTTGATCCTCTTTTGTAATTTCAGGGGCTTTATAAAAATCTTTGGCATTGTATTGATAGTTGCCTTTTCCCGCTTCAACATCCGCAATAATCTGCTGATTTAAGCGCTGTGTGTCCACTACTGTGCCTTGTTCTTCAGGAACAATTTCAAAAGTGCCATTGCCTCGACGGATACTCGCATTTTTGCTTGGTTTCCCCTCTGGAAAACTTAAAGTCGCTAATTTAGCTTCTAGTTCTTTTTTGAATGCCTCGTTTAACGGTAGCTTCACCTTGCTACTGTGTAAATGGTCTTTTAAAAATTTTTGATCCAATTGGTATTTTTTAGGAAGTTGAATTTTTTCTTCTTTTGTCCCCGTTTGAACCACAACTTCTTCGGTTTGATTAACTTGCGCTAATTTTTCTTCTGCAGCATTTACATTTAACCAGCCTACAGAAACTCCATTTACTTTTGTGGTTGGTAAAAAGTGACTTTGAAAATAAACATAACTGCCCCCAGCAACCAGAGCTAGTCCAACCAAAGAAGTAATAATTACTTTCTTTTTATTATTTTTTCCTGATTTTTGACAACGTGTATTACGCATTTGCATTTCTTCTTTTTTCATTTGTTCATCCTTTATATCAATAATTTTAGGTTTATTTCTTAGAGACTAGGCAACAAACAACTGCGGTGATCTACAATCAAAAAAGGTTCCCTTTCTCTCGCAGATTAATTTTTTCAATTATACACTATTTTTATGTTGTTTTCAGCTTATTTTCCTTGTAAATCCTTTAATCTTAAAGAATTTGTATACTCTGTGACTTTTTTTGCTTCTTGTAAATGATACGTAAACTGGGCCATTTTAGCAAAATCCTGAGCGACGACGTCAAAAAAGGCTTGTGTCTTTATTAAGCTGTTCCAACAAGCTTCTTTACTAGAAAAATCCAGCAACGATGCTAATTGATCCATCGTGTCAGGAGTGACATAATTTTTCAGATACTTAAATTGTTTCCCAACAGAAATTGGCTCCGGTTCCTGCCAAGCCGCTTGCCAAGAAAGCAAGCGCAACAGTTCCTGCTGACAATATTCATAGAGATGTGTGACAGCGTAAAATAGTTCATTCCGACAAAGCCCCTTAACTACATATGTACTAACCCACCAAAATTCATTGCAACAATCGTTAAACTGCTGCTGATTCGGAACTGTTACTGTATAATTTTTATCAGATGCTACAGGTAAAGGCGGCAAACTTTCATCTTTGTCTAACAAGATAATTGCTAAAGAATCTCCTTCATGCCAATTGTCTTTTTCTGCGAGAGGACACAATGTTAAATCGATACGTTGGCCATCTTCAAATAACATTAAAAATGTTTCCCGCGTCTTCGGTTCTGTGGGAAATAAGGTCATTTCCTTGGGACGTTGCATAATTAATGGTTGTCCAAATTTTGCTATCCACGTTGCTGTTTCAAAAAACTCAGCACATGGTTCTACAATATAAACAATGTCGAAATCTTGAAAACTATCTTTTGGCGCTTTCACATTCGTGCGAGACCCCACCATTCCCACAGCTCGAATGTGTTCTTCTTGTTTTGCTACATCCATAATAAGTTGAAACATTTCTTCTTCTGTACGCATTCACTCGCTCCCTCTCTTCAAAAGTTTCTATTAAAACATAGATTTTTTTATAAGTCTTTTGTTTTCTATCGCTTTTTCTATGGTACTTCGTATACACTAACATTACAAGGAGGGATGTTTCATGCATTGGTTAAAAATAACAAGTTTATCCATTGTCAGTTTTGGCTTTTGTATTCTTTTGATTTTAGGTCTACTTATTTTTACTGGCAAAAATACGCAACCCACCGATAAACCAGATGCTATTTTAATTTTAGGGGCCCGTGTTTTAGGGACGTCTAAAGAAACCGCACTGCCCAGCCGTGTTTTGCAAGCTCGGTTAGATGTGGCTATCCCCTATATTAAACAACACCCCGAGACACCCGTTATTGTTAGCGGAGGGCAAGGAGCAAATGAGCCGGCTACGGAAGCCGCGGTTATGAAACAATACTTGCTAAATAAAGGTGTTCCAGAAAAACAGATTCTCTTAGAAAATCGTGCCACACGCACCAAAGAAAATATTGTCAATTCACAAAAACTCCTTTCTTTTAAACGGCTAGTGATTGTTACTAGTGACTTTCACATGTACCGCTCGCAACTTTTAGCCAAGCGAGCAGGCATCTCAAATGTTTCAGGCATCACTGCGGCTTCTTCTTTTCCAAAAGATATCAAAAATTTTGGTCGAGAGCTGTTTTCTTTAGGCTATGCCTTACTCTTTGATTGGTAAAAGAGCGTCCTTCGCAAGACCATTTTGCGAAGGACGCTTTTATATTCTGTGGATTTGCTCACTTTTGTTCTCTTCTTCTTGTGTTTAAATTATAAAAATGATAACATATCTTTGTTAGCGCTTACAAATAATATTTATTTTATAGGAGGAGAAAGTTATGGGGCATCAATTGAGCACTCATTTTTTTAACAAGAAAACAGGGATTATTTCAACTTTTTTAAGTTTGATACTTTTAGTCGGTGGGTTACTGTTTGCACTACCTGCATTTGAAGTACAAGCAGCATCAACTGTTACACCTAAAACAGTCATGTATGTAGAAGTAAATAACCACGATTTTAACAATGTGGGAAAATATACTTTAGCTGGAACCAATCAACCTGCTTTTGATATGGGGATTATTTTTGCAGCCAATATTAATTATGACACGGTCAATAAAAAACCTTACTTATATCTAAATGAACGGGTCCAACAAACTTTAAACGAAGCTGAAACACAAATTCGTCCAGTTCAAGCACGCGGCACTAAAGTCCTATTGTCTATTTTAGGCAACCATGAAGGTGCTGGCTTTGCTAATTTCCCAACTTACGAAAGTGCGGATGCCTTTGCAGCTCAATTAGAACAAGTCGTTAATACGTATCATTTAGATGGTATTGATTTTGATGATGAGTATGCTGAATACGGAAAAAATGGGACGCCTCAACCAAATAATTCTTCGTTCATTTGGTTACTTCAAGCCTTAAGAAATCGCTTAGGCAATGATAAATTAATTACTTTTTATAATATTGGACCAGCGGCTGCGAACTCTTCAGCTAATCCTCAAATGAGTTCTTTAATTGATTATGCTTGGAACCCTTATTATAGTACCTGGAATCCGCCACAAATTGCGGGGATGCCTGCTTCTCGTTTAGGTGCTTCTGCCGTTGAAGTTGGTGTCAATCAAAATCTAGCTGCGCAATATGCTAAACGTACAAAAGCGGAGCAATATGGTATTTATCTAATGTATAACCTCCCAGGAAAAGATTCATCTGCGTATATCTCGGCGGCGACACAAGAACTTTATGGTCGAAAAACGAACTATTCACCAACTGTTCCAACACCTTAATTATTATCTCGTGTCTACAAGCGCCAACATGTAAAGAGTTAAAAGCCAGCTTACTACAAGCTGGCTTTTTGGTATCTTGAGCGAATAGTTTTACACAAAAAAAGACCCGCCCTTTGGGTAAGGACGGGAAAGGAGTTAAAAATGAAAAAGTGTTTTGTGTTGTTAAGGTTGTTTGTTGATATGCTTATATCTTACAAACTAAATGTGAAGATTTTGTGATCATTTCATTCTTATTTTGCTACTTTTATAGGAATTAAATAGATTGCCACGAGACTATCTTTAGTTGCCTCGTGCATCCGTTATTCTGACTGCTCCTTGTGGTGATACTCTGTAAAAACCGACAGTCCCTGTCCCTCCATTTGCAACCATCTGTTTCGATTGGGCTCTAAAAAAGAAGTCATTTCCATTCATACCCAAAAATCCAAGGTTCGTATCATTATTTTCTGCATCAGTCAATGTACTTCTGATACATGCCTCTGCTTGTTCTTGGTTCTCGATGATTTTTGCCTCTTCATTTTGGTCTTGAATTTCCTCTTCAGAAGAACGATAGTAATACTCTTCCGCAGGATAATTTCCACTATCTTGAGTAATTAACAATCGCGGTTTCGTCTTATCCGATTGGTCGCCGTTAGGATTTTCAACACCAATTTTATATAATAATAACGCAGCACCAGTAGGCCCCCACCTAATACTTAAGCTTGTAATTGGTCGCGACTCATCAGTAGGTGAATCCTTCGTAATCATTCCTCCGGTATTTGTACTACCATCAGGATGAATGATCAAACTCTCTCCTTTACCATTTTTCCATGTTCCAACTAAAGTAGTAAAATCGCCAGCATTAATCGCTGTAGTATCTAAATCAGCTACAGTTAGCTGACTATTGTTTCCATCAGCTGTCGGCTCTTCATTTTTCACTGATTCGTTAGACTCGACACTGCTGCTCGCTTGTTCGTTTGTCTTATCAATTGTTTCACTGGTTTTTTCATTCGTCTCTTCAACTTTAGAGGATGCCTCCGTTGAAGCGGTCACTTTCTTTTCTTTTGGTTCCCGACAAGCAGTTAATGATAAAACCGCTAGCCCGACAAAAAACGCTAACATTCCCTTTTTCACGCCTATTCACCCCGTTCAATGATCTATCTTACTAGACTATTGTACTATTAATTCAATTGTTTAGACAAATATTTATGGAACAGACAAAAGTTGAACCTGTCATTGAATGCTTTGTGTCACATGGACCTATCAATCAACTTTCTTTTTTCTATGTATTATATGAAAAAAAGTGAGCCATCAGTCAAAATGACCGATGGCTCACTTTCTAAATCTTAAAACAAACGAACAAATGGATTATTCAGGTAAATCTACATTATGATGAACTTTTTGAACATCTTCTAAATCTTCTAAAACGTCTAACATTTTTTCAAAGTTCGCTAAATCGTCGCCTTCTAATGTTACTTCGTTTTGTGGAACCATTTCTAACTCAGTAACCGTGAATTCTTCAATGCCTTTTTCTTTTAACGCTTCTTGTGCATGGTGGAAATCTTCTGGTTCTGTGTAAACGATAATTTGACCGTCTTCTTCAACAACATCGCGAACATCAATGTCTTTTTCCATTAAGTATTCTAAAATTCCATCCGCATCGTCACCAGCAAAGCCAATGATACCTGTATTATCAAACATGTAGGAAACAGCACCGCTGACACCCATGTTTCCGCCGTTTTTACCAAATGCGGCCCGCACATCTGCTGCTGTTCGGTTCACGTTGTTTGTTAAAGCATCAACAATGACCATTGAACCATTTGGCCCAAATCCTTCATAGCGTAATTCAGAATATTGTTCATCTGCTGAACCTTTTGCTTTTTCAATAGCGCGATCAATAATATGTTTTGGTACATTGTATGTTTTGGCGCGTTCGATTACAAACCGTAATTTTTGGTTTGCATGAGGATCAGGGTCTCCTGACTTCGCTGCTACGTAAATTTCAATCCCGAATTTTGCATAAACACGGCTATTGTTTGCGTCTTTGGCAGCTTTTTTCTCTTTAATATTTGCCCATTTACGGCCCATATTCTCACTTCGCTTTCTCTGATTTGTTGTTAGTATCTTATCCCTTGTTTATTATACTGGGGAAACTGATTTTTGTTAAGTATTTTTTAGGTATCTGGCGAAAATCGTAAGGGAAACCGACCAAAATTTTGTTCTTTTAAAGAAGAATCTCCCATCTGGTATAGTTGATTGGCGCGAATATCTAACGAAAGCATTGCGCGGTTTTCTTTAGATACTTTGGAAATTACCGGCAATTGAATCTGTGCTTTGGTTTCTTTTAGATAAGCTTGTCCCTTTGGCGTAAATCCTAGCACATGGAGATAGCTGTCTTGCCAAACAGTTTCAACTTCTTCTTTGGTCATATTTAACAATATATAGGTTGCTAATCGTTGCAATCTTGTCCAAGTATAACGCTTCGTTTTCATACGTTCCATTAATTCGTGAAAAGAACCTGCTGCTTGGATTTGATCTTTTAGTCGATATTCAAGTCCTTCCGTCATTTGGTAAATGGCTTGTAACTCTTCTAACGAGGATTGAACAATTTTATACTTTAGGAAGGGCCAATAATTTTCCCATGAAATCATTGTCTGTGTTTGTAAATGTTGTGCGGTTATAGAAGGAACCGTTGGCAGCACTTGCGTTATTTCTTGTTGAAAAACACTTTGCCTAATCGCCGTGGCGCTAGCAACTTTCCCAGAAATCGTTGCATCATGAAAGCCCGCTTGTTTTCTAGCAATTGGGTAGAGCGTCATCGGGGTTGGATACGTGGCATTTTCCTTTGCATAACTCATCCCCAAAATATGATTAGGTGAAGAAAAATCGAACCTGCTTTCAGGATATACTTGACGAAAAACAGCAGTCATTTTTTGTGGATAACTCAATTGTTTGTCTGTCAATGCGTGGAACGTTTGATCAATTAAGGATTGATTTTCTTGGACAAACTGGCCGAAAGCCGCATAATCAATTGCGCTTGTACTATCTGTTCCAAAACATAAGCTCTCACATTGCAACGCCTGCAATAACTTTATACCGCCTTTGGCAAAGTAATCCGCAGACTGTACCGACCAAGCTGTCGGCAATTCAATGACTAAATCCACACCATTTTGCAAAGCTTCTTCTGCTCTGGCCCACTTATCTAGTAAGGCTGGTTCTCCTCTTTGTAAAAAATTTCCACTCATTATAGCAATCACTACTTCAGCTCCGCTTTGTTGGCGAGCTTGTTGGGCATGATAGCGATGTCCATTATGAAAGGGATTATATTCCACGATAATGCCACAGGCTTTCACTCTAGCCACCTCCGTTATAAAAAAATGGACTTATCAGCAAAGAGACAAACGTTTTTAAGCGCTGTCCCAAGCTCATAAGCCAAATCTTATTAATCTCTTTGACAAACAAAGAACCAGCGTTCACTTGTTTCAGTTGGTGCTTCATCTGTAAAGTCTGCATAAACTTTGACGTTCATGAAACCAGCACTTTCTAACATTCGTAAATAGTTATCTAACGAATAGGTTCGTTCTTGATGCAATTCATCATACCGAACAAAGTGCTCATCTGTTTCCTGTTCTTTCACAAAAAATGTTAAGAAATGTTCGATGCTGTGTTCTTTTTCACCAGCGTAACTATCCCATAGAAAAGCAAATTCTTCTGTTTGATAATGATAGCTATATTCTGGAAAAACTGAATCAATTTTGTAAGTAGAATGAACATCAAAAATGAACGTTCCTTCCTCTTCTAACGCTTGATAAACTTCATCGAACACTTGTTGTACTTCTTGGCGATTAGCCATATAGCACAGTGAATCAGAAAAACAAGTGATGGCTTGGTATTGTCCCACTTCAGATAAATCTAGCATATTTCCCTGAACAAATTGAACTGGCACTTCTTCTTCAAAGGCTCGTTCACTAGCAATCATCAACATTTCTTCTGATAAGTCTAAGGCCGTCACATCATAACCACTTTTCGCAAAATCAACTGCTAAAGCGCCTGTACCACAAGCCATTTCAAGAATTTGTTGGGTTCCTTGTGGGAGATGACGATTGGAAAAATCCAACCATTTTTGGTATAGGCTTTCGTCCATCACTTCGTCATAGACGAAAGCAAACGTTTCATAGGCCATTTTAGTCGACCCAAGCGCTTAGATCAACCATTGGGGCATCTGACCATAATTTTTCTAAGTTGTAAAAGGCACGTTCTGAAGATTGGAATACATGGACAATAACATCGCCTAAATCGATTAAAATCCATTTTCCGCCTTCTTTACCTTCCACACGTTTGACTTCTACTTGATTTTTGGCTTCTTGTTCGTTAATTTCATCAACAATCGCATTGATTTGACGTTCACTATTGGCTTGGCAAATTAAAAAATAATCTGCTAATAATGAAATCTCTCTTACGTCTAATGCGACAATTTCTTCTGCTCGTTTTGAATCTGCTGCTTTGACAGCAATTTCTAAAATTTTCTGGCTATCTATGATAGTTCCCTCCTAGTAATTCTTTCTTCTTTTATTTTTGATTAACGACCCATTGATTGTAGGTCTCTAACGTTTTTGGATAAATTTTATGTTCTTGTTCAATCAAATGTAACAAGGTATGTTTCGTTTCATAAGCAACCGCTGCATCTAAGTCAACAAGGGCAATTTCACGGGCTTCTTTCACACCTGGAAAATCACGTCCTGGTTCAATGTAATCTGCGACATAAATAATTTTATCTAGCAAGCTCATCTTAGCAGCCCCAGTTGTATGCACACGAATTGCCTGCAAGATTTCTTCGTCATCAATGGCTAATTCCCGTTGAACAATATCCGCCCCAACTAAGCCATGCCAAATTTCATTGCCATAGTTTAATAAAGCCAAATCAAAACCATCTCGGCGAATAATCAACTCGAATTCATCGTTTGGACGTTCTTTGGCGTAATCATGCGTCAAAGCAGCAATACTTGCTTTGGCTTCATCGGCACCATATTTCGCTGCCAAGGCCACAGCTGTTTCCTCGACTCCTAACACATGGCAAAAGCGACGTTCACTCATTTGCATTTGAACTTTTTGCATTAATAATTCACGTTGTGCAGCATCATAATTTGTTATCCAGCTCATCTTGATACAGTCCCTTCTCTTGAATATAGTTTATCACATTCTCTGGAAGAAGATAGCGTGTTGAGCAACCACTTTTGACTTTTTGTCTAATCAAAGTGGAACTAATCGCCATCTGCGGAACATCGACCCAAATAATTGGATAGGTAGATTCCGTTGGATAATTAGGACGCCGAATGCCGACAAATTGAACTAAATGGAGTAAGTCATCAATCCGATGCCATTTGGGCAAGTATTCCACCATATCTCCACCAATTATAAAATAATAATCAGTATCTGGATTGGCTTCTTTTAAAGCTTTCATCGTATCATACGTGTAACTTTTGCCTTTGCGAATTAATTCAATTGGCTCAATATCTAAGCAGGGATTATCAGCCACCGCTAGTTCTAACATCGCTAACCGATGTTCACTGCTAATTGTTTTCTTTTCGTCTACATGTGGTGGTAAGTACGTAGGCATTAAGTAAACTTTGTCCAAACCTAGTTGATTTTGAACTTGATCGGCCATGACAAGATGTGCTAAATGAACGGGATTAAAATTACCACCTAACAAGCCGACTTGCTTTCTTGTTTGAAAACGTAACGGTTCCTCTTGCAAGAGAACGTCCGCTCCTTGACGCGCTTGTCTTTTTTCTCCCATTGTTCATCCCTCCAATATTAAATCTCTTTGACTGCTGCTGAAATTTTTTGATATTTTTCTTTACTTGATGGCTTGAATAAGACCAACACGCGACCAATAATTTGTACCACATCGCAATGAATGGCTGCTGTTAGTTCTTCTGCAACCTCTTCTGCTACTTCATCTGTATTTTGTAATAACGTGATTTTAATCAATTCACGTTTTTCCAACGCTTCATCAATTTGTGTAATCATTGCGTCATTCAAACCACCTTTGCCTACTTGAAAAATAGGTTGTAAATGGTGTGCCTGACTACGTAAATAACGTTTTTGTTTTCCTCTAAGTTTCAAATTGTTTGCCTTCTCTCTAAAATTTAAATTAATGCTTTTCTACGTAAAACATCGACACCTTTAGGCGCCCAACCAGCGACTACACCAGGTTCTGTGACAGTAATCCAACCTAGACCAGCAAACACAATATCCGTTTTTTCTTTCACGGAAAATTCAAAGCGCACTAATTCAGGAAACTCAGCGACTTCATCGGCACGTGGAGGCTGCAATAAGCCACCAACATGTTTTTCATAAAAAGCATCGGCGGTTGCTGTTTTTGTTCGGTGTAAATTTAAGTCATTGGAAACGTAGGCAATGAAGGAACTTTTAGCACCTTGGACATAATCAAAGCGAGCCAAGCCACCTAAAAACAAGGTTTGTTCAGCATTTAATTGGTAAACTTTCGGTTTGATTTCTTTTTGCGGTGCAATAATTTTCAAGTCTTTTTTACCTAGATAATGTGCCATTTGATGACGGTGAATAATTCCTGGCGTATCAATTAAGAAGTGGCCATCGTCTAATGGAATTTCAATTTTATCTAGCGTTGTTCCAGGAAATTGTGATGTCGTAATCACATCTTGAACACCCACTGTTTGTTGAATGATTTGATTGATTAATGTTGATTTTCCAACATTGGTCACACCTACGACATAAACGTCTCGGCCTTCACGATATTTTTCGATCGTATCTAATAACTCTTGCATTTCTTGTGGTTTCTTGCCACTTGTTAGTAAAACATCAACAGGGCGTAATCCTGCTTCATGGGCCCGTTCTCTCATCCATTGAACCATTTTAGGTTTTTTTAATGATTTAGGCAAAATATCCACTTTATTGCCAACTAACAACACAGGATTATCTCCGATAAAACGATGCAGTCCTGGAATAAGAGAGCCATTAAAGTCAAAAATATCCACTACGTTCACAATCAGTGCATCTTCTGTTCCTAAACCATTCAATAAACGTAAAAAGTCATCGTCTGTTAATTGGACATCTTGAATGTCATTATAATGTCTTAAGCGAAAACAACGTTGGCAATAAACTTCCCCTGTTTCCATTCCTTTTTCGAAAGCTGTTTTTGGTGTATAGCCTAATTCATGAGGATTTTCCGTTTGGATAATCGCACCACAGCCAATACAATGAATTGCCTCTGTCATTCTAATCCGCCTCTCCATGTCATTTCTGGATGTTTTTTTGATAAGTATTTCATAATTTTCCGTTCAAAAAACCGATTGATTCTAGTATTCCAGCCATCTGTATCGACAATCGGTTGAACTAAAACATTGCGTATACCCGCTGCGTTAGCTCCCCGAATATCTGTCATAATCTGATCGCCGACCATTAACATTTCAGATGGCTTCAAGCCTAATTTTTTTTCTGCTAATTTGAAGCCACGTGCGGTTGGTTTCAAGGCACGTGCTACATAATCTAAGTCAAACTTTTCAACAACGCGTTTAATCCGGCTGTCTTTGTTGTTTGAAACAACGAGGACAGTAATTCCTGCATTTTTCATTTCTAATAACCAAGTTTTTAATTCTTCTGTTCCATCGGGATTATTCCAAGCAATTAACGTATTATCTAAGTCAGTTAGTACTGCCTTAATCCCTAGTTTTTTTAATTGTGCGGGGGTAATTTTATAAATCGCATCAATCATCCATGTCGGTTTATATTTTGAAAACATCGTGACTCCTCTCACTGACACTATGTAGTTTCTTCGATTTTAAGAGACTGAAACATAACTAAACAATTATGCTTCAGTCTCTACCTATTGTATTATACTGCATTTTACTGAAAATTTCTATAAAGGACGGTCGTTCCTTGTAAAAGAACAAGTAAAATAAAAGAAAAAATAAAAAAAGCCACCCATCAACCCCTGAAAAGTTCGTTGATGAGTAGTAACTTCTAATATTTGCGAAAACGTTGGTATCTTTTTTCTAGTAACGTTTCCGTATCTAATTTAGCTAATTCAGTTAATTTTGAAATGAACGCTTTTTGTAACATGCGATTAATTTTTGCTTGTTCCAGAGGCTGACCGTTCATAACTTCTGGAATTACTTTATCTACAATAGCTAATTCCTTCAGCTCTGTCGCTGTGATTTTCATCAATTCTGCTGCTTCTTTCGCACGACTGCCATCTTTCCACAAAATAGAGGCGAAACCTTCTGGCGAAAGAACCGCATAAATCGTGTGTTCCAACATCCAAACTTCATCTGCGACTGCTAAAGCCAAAGCACCGCCACTACCGCCCTCACCAATGATGACTGAAATGATTGGCACTTTCAAATCAGACATTTCTAACAAGTTTTGCGCAATGGCTTCCCCTTCTCCCCGCTCTTCGGCACCAATCCCACAATAGGCACCAGCAGTGTTCACAAAGGTAATGACTGGGCGGTTAAATTTTTCCGCTTGTTTCATTAAACGTAACGCTTTGCGATACCCTTCAGGATTAGGTGAACCAAAATTACGTTCAATATTTTCTGGTAGATTTCGGCCTTTTTGGATACCTATCACCGTAACTGGTTTCCCTTGCAAAGTAGCAACACCACCGACTACAGCTAAATCATCGGCAAAGTAACGATCCCCATGAAATTCTAAAAAGTCCTCAAAAATGGCTTCTATATATTCTAAAGTTGTCAAACGATCTTGGTCTCTTGCCAAGGTAACAACATCATTGGCTGTTTTCTTTTCCATGTTAGCGCCACCCTTCCAAAGAATGTAAACGTAACAAGTCGCTCAATCGTTGACGCAAAAGATTTCTTGGCACAATCTGATCTACAAAACCATGTTCTAAAAGAAACTCGGCCTTTTGAAAATCATCTGGCAACTCTTGACGAATCGTTTGTTCAATTACACGGCGGCCAGCAAAACCGATTAAACTCTGAGGCTCTGCCAAAATAATATCGCCATCCATCGCAAAACTTGCGGTAACACCGCCAGTCGTTGGATCAGTCAATACCGTAAGATACAGCAAGCCTGCTTTGTTATGCCGTTGCAAAGCGGCCGAAATTTTCGCCATTTGCATCAATGAAAAAATTCCTTCTTGCATACGGGCACCACCAGATGCAGTGAAAATCACTACTGGTAAATGCTTTTCTGTCGCCCGCTCAAACAAGCGTGTGATTTTTTCACCAACAATCGTTCCCATACTGCCCATGATAAAATTAGCGTCCATGATTCCAATTGCAACAGCTTGTCCTTCAATTGTTGCTTCTCCCGTTAAGACAGCTTCATCTAGCCCAGTTTTTTCTTGCATTTTTTCAATTTTTTCAAGATAACCAGGAAAATTTAGTGGATCTTTTGTCACTAATTCACTGTCCCAATTGTGGAAACTTTTTTCATCAACGGTTATCGCTAATCGTTCCCATGCACCAATCCGAAAACTATAGCCACAATGCGGACAGATTTTTTCTGCACCCATTTCTTTTGTATACAGTGTTCGCTTACAAGAAGGGCATTTTGCCCACATATTATCTGGAACAGAAGGCTTCTTTGATGCATCATTTGCATCAGCACGATTTGGATTAATGCGAATGTAATTTTTCTTTTTAAATAATGCCATTTGCTTACTCCTCGTATTTTAGCGGCAAGAGCACAGCTCTTGCGGCGTTCTTTCTTTAATGATTGCTTTCTGGCTCCCAATTTGGTAGAAATGTTTCTTGTAAAAAGCTTGTGTCATAGTCACCTGTCAAAACATTGTCATGTGTAATTAAATCTAATTGGAATTCGGCATTCGTAATAATACCTTCTGTTACAATTTCATTTAAAGCCCTTTGCATTTTCATCAAGGCATCAAAACGATTTTCACCATGTACGATGACTTTTGCAATCATTGAATCATAATAAGGCGGAATTGAATACCCTGAATACATAGCGCTGTCTACACGCAAGCCCATTCCACCACTAGGCAACAAGAGATTTTGAATTTTACCTGGTGAAGGAGCAAAATTAAAGGCAGGATTTTCAGCGTTAATTCGGCACTCAATCGCATGCCCAGTCAGGATAACATCCTCTTGGGTATAGCCTAAAGGTTCACCTGAAGCAATTTCTAATTGTGCTTTGACTAAATCAATCCCTGTTACCATTTCCGTAACTGGATGTTCGACTTGGATGCGGGTATTCATTTCCATGAAATAAAAGTCGCCAGCTGGATCCATCAAAAATTCAATGGTTCCGGCATTTTCATAATGCACAGCTTGTGCCGCTCGAACGGTCGTTTCGCCTAACATCTGACGCTTTTCTTCAGAAATAGCAATCGATGGTGATTCTTCTAACACTTTTTGATTATTTCTTTGTAGTGAGCAATCACGTTCCCCTAAGTGAATCACATGCCCATATTGATCACCTAAAATTTGCACTTCGATATGACGTGCTGGATAAATAATTTTTTCTAAATACATATCATCATTACCAAATGCGGCTTTGGCTTCTTGCTGCGCTGAAGTAAAGTGTTTCGGTAACTCTTCTTTTGAAAGAACTTTTCGGATTCCTTTTCCGCCACCACCAGCAGCTGCCTTTAACATAACTGGGTAACCAATTTCTTCAGCAATCGTCAACGCTTCTTCGACAGAATCAATGACGCCATCACTCCCAGGAATAACAGGTACCTTGGCTTTTTGCATCAGTTGACGTGCGTTTATTTTATTGCCCATTGCATCAATCGTTTCTGCTTTAGGACCGATAAAAGTAATGTTACATTCTTCGCACATTGAAGCAAATTGACTATTTTCAGATAAGAAACCAAACCCTGGATGAATCGCTTCAGCATTGGTAACAATCGCTGCACTTAAAACAGCTTGAACATTTAAATAAGAATCAGTTGCTTTCGCCGGTCCAATACAAATGGCTTCATCTGCTAACTGTGTGTGTAACGCTTCTTGATCCGCTTCAGAGTAAACAGCAACTGTTTGAACGCCTAATTCGCGACAGGCACGAATAATACGAACAGCGATTTCTCCGCGGTTTGCGATTAATACTTTCGAAAACATTTTTCACCTATCCAATCATAAAGGTTAATTCAGCCTCGGCAACTTTTTTTCCATTAACTTTTGCCACACCTTTACCCATTCCAGCAGAAGCGCGGACTTTTAAAAGTTCAACCTCTAAAATTAATGTGTCGCCTGGTGTTACCTTTTGTCTAAATTTTGCTTTATCTAATCCACCAAAGTATGCCGTTTTCCCTTTGAATTCAGTCATTGAAAGTAATGCCACGGCGCCTGCTTGAGCCAACGATTCAATAATTAAAACTCCTGGCAAAACAGGATTCCCAGGAAAATGACCTTGAAAAACTTGCTCATTAACCGTTACATTCTTTTTCGCTACAACGCGTTCCCCGGGAATGACTTCTTCAACACTATCTAATAATAAAAAGGGATAGCGATGTGGTAAAATTTCTTGAATTTCTGTAATTGTTAATTTCATGTTTTATTCTCCTTTAGCAACTCGGAATAGCGGCTGACCAAATTCAACCACATCTTCATTGTTGACTAATATTTCAGTAATCACACCGTCAACTGTCGCCGTAATTTCATTCATTAATTTCATCGCTTCAACGATACACACAACGTCACCCGTTTTAACAGTGTCTCCTACTTTGACAAAGTTCTCTTTATCTGGTGCTGGTTGTAAATAAACGATTCCTACAATAGGTGACGTAATTTCTTCTGTCTTTTCATTGGCTGTCGGTGTATTAGTTGGCGTTTCTTCAACGACAGAAACTGTTTCAACAGGCACTGACACACCACTAGCGGCTACTGGTGTTTCTTGTGGTTGCACCACTGGTTCTACGGCACTTCGCCCAGAAACTGTATTTTTATTCATATATAATTCAAACGAGCCTTCTCGTAAATCAAATTCGGTTAAAGTTGATTGATCAAATTGTGTTAATAGTGCTTTTACTTCTTCTAACTGCATGTTAATCCTCCCAGCGTTTTAAGCAAATAACTGCATTGTGGCCACCAAAGCCTAGTGAGTTACTTAAAGCATAATCAAATTTATGCTCTTTGCTTTCGTTTAAAACAACGTTCACCGTAATTGCTTCATCTTGATTTTCCACATTAATGGTTGGCGGAATAAATTGATGTTGTAAAGCATTTAGGGTAGCAATTCCTTCAATTCCACCAGCGGCGCCTAAGAGATGTCCCGTCATACTCTTCGTACTACTTACATACGCCGTTTTTGCGGCATCACCTAAAGCCAATTCAATTGCTTTAGATTCTGCACTGTCATTGGCTTGTGTGCTTGTTCCATGAGCGTTAATATAGCCAATTTTTTCTGGAGAAATCCCCGCTTCTTCCATTGCTAGTACCATGGCTTTCGCTGCGCCGCTCCCATCTGGTGTTGGTGATGTCATATGATAGGCATCGCAATTAGCACCATAGCCAACCACTTCACCTAAAATAGTTGCGCCTCGTTCTAGAGCATGATCTAATGATTCTAAAATAAAGACACCCGCACCTTCTCCCATCACAAATCCACTACGTTCTTTATCAAAGGGAATTGAGGCTTTTTCTGGGTCAGTCGCCTTTGTTAAAGCGGTCAAGGAAGCAAATCCTGAAATACCGATTTCTGTAATAGGCGCTTCTGCTCCACCAGCAATAACGACATCGGAGTAGCCATGTTTGATATTGCGGAACGCTTCCCCGATTGAATGAGTTGCACTAGCACAAGCCGTCACTGTTGAAGTACAAATTCCTTTGGCACCAACACGTAAAGCAATATTTCCCGCCACCATGTTTCCAATCGCCATTGGAATAAATAACGGTGCCACACGTTCAGGTCCTTTGTCGTGCATCCGAATTACTTGATTTTGAATTGTTTCCAAACCACCAATCCCGGAACCCACCATGACGCCAAACCGATCCACATCTAGTTGACTGGTATCCAAGCCACTCATAGCCATTGCTTCTAAGGCCGCATAAATGCCAAATAACGAAAATTTATCCATGCGTTTGCCATCTTTTTTAACAAAATATTTTTCCATTGGAAAGTCTTTCACTTCAGCTGCTAAGGTGACACCTGTTTCACTAACATCAAATTTACTAATCGGTCCGATACCATTTTTCCCTGTTTTCAAACTTTCTAAAAAAGTCTCAGGTTCATTGCCAATCGGCGAGGTGACACCGTAACCGGTAATAACTACTCGATTCATCCTTTTGACTCCTTTCGTTTATCCGTGCATGACTAAGCCGCCATCAACATTCACGACTTGCCCAGTAATATAGGGACTTTTAGCTAAGAATATCGCTGTAGCTGCGACATCTTCGACTTGCCCAAACGTTTGTAAGGGAATTTGCGCATTCATTTGTGTTTTAACTTTTTCCGATAAAACATCCGTCATTTCGGTTTGGATAAATCCTGGTGCAATCGCATTGCAGGTAATACCACGCGGCGCAACTTCTCGCGCCACCGATTTAGTAAAACCAACAACACCCGCTTTACTCGCAGCGTAGTTTGCTTGACCAACATTTCCCATTAAACCAGAAACGCTAGCCATATTAATAATCCGGCCACTTCGTTGTTTCATCATACGTTTAACCGCTTGCTGGGTCATGTTAAAAGTTCCTACCAAGTTAATATCTAAACAGGCATTAAAATCCTCTTTTGTCATTCGTAATAATAATTTATCATTCGTAATCCCAGCGTTATTCACCAGAATATCAATCGAGCCTAATTGGTCAACGGTTGCTTGAATCATCTCACCCGCTGCATCAAAATCGGAAATATCTCCAGAAAGGCCAATACATTTTACCCCAAAGGCTTCAATTTCTTGTCGTTGTTCTGGCGTAATCTCACTCCGACCGTTTAAAACAATATTGGCGCCCTCTTTCGCAAAAGCCAACGCAACTGCTTTGCCAATCCCACGAGTGCTTCCAGTAATAAATACGTTTTTTCCTGTTAATTCCATTTTTTACCTCCCAGTAAGTGCTGTTAACGTTTCTGTTAATGTTGCAACATCTTCCACACGGTGCATTTCAATTGTTTTGTCAATTTTTTTAACAAAACCAGTTAATGTTTTCCCTGGACCAACTTCAATCATCGTTCCCACGTTCATAGCCTTCATCGTTTCGATACTGTCTTCAAAACGTACCGCAGACATGACTTGCTTTTCCAATAACGCTTGAATTGCCTCTTGGGGCATAATTTCGGCAGTCGTATTACTAATGACAGGAATTTGCATCGTTTGAAAGTTCAATTTTGCTAAATCCTGAGCCAATTTTTTTGATGCTGGTTGTAACAGCGCCGTATGGAAAGGGCCACTCACATTTAACGGAATCATTCGCTTCACACCAGCTTCTTTGAGAAGTGTCATCGCTTGATCAACAGCAGCAACCTCACCACCAATCACGATTTGTTGTGGTGTATTATAATTTGCTGGAGCCACAATTCCGAAAGCACTGGCTTCTTGGCAGGCTTTCTCAATTACTTCACGCTCAGCATTCATGACAGCAACCATTTTGCCAGTTCCTTGTGGTGCTGCTTCTGTCATGTACTGACCGCGCTTTTGGACCAAGGCCACTGCTTCTGAAAAGCGCAAAGCCCCGCTGGCAACCAAAGCGCTATATTCCCCTAAGCTTAAACCCGCTACGACATCAGGCGTTAGTCCTTTTTGTTGCAAAAGACGGTAAAATGCGACACTGACTGTTAAAATAGCAGGTTGCGTATATTCTGTTTCATTTAAACGTTCATTTTCAGTAAAACAAAGTTCTGCCATCTCATAACCTAAGATATGACTTGCTTCATCGAAAGTTTCCCGAACAATCGCTTCTTGGTGATATAATTCTTCACCCATCCCTTGATACTGGGCTCCTTGTCCACTAAATAAAATCGCTGTTTTCATACGACACCTCATTTTTTGTTAAAATTATTCACTTAGCCCCAACGCTGATTCATCTTATGTACAATCGCTTTGCATTCAGACATGAGTGAATCAATGATTTCTTGGGCTGTTTCTTCTTTTTTTATTAACCCGGCAATTTGTCCCGCCATGACGGAACCGTAATCCATATCCCCGTCAACGACAGCTTTGCGCAAAGCGCCTTGACCAATCTTTTCAAACATTTCTAAATCAGGTACTTCTTTTTGAAGTTCTTGCTTTTCTAATTGATTATATTGAGCAGTTAATTTATTTTTTAAAGTACGCACTGGATGGCCAAAATGTTGACAGGTAATTACTGCATCTAAATCACGTGCCTTTAAAACTTTCTGTTTATAATCTGGATGAACGTTGCATTCTTTGGCAATTAAAAAACGTGTGCCTAACTGGACTGCTTCAGCACCTAACATAAAGGCCGCAGCCATACCACGACCATCACCAATCCCACCTGCTGCAATCACAGGAATTGACACAGCGTCAACGATTTGCGGTAAGCCACTCATAGTGGTTAACTTGCCAATATGTCCACCAGCTTCCATTCCTTCAAAAATGACAGCATCGGCACCAATTTTTTCCATTCTTTTTGCTAAAGCAACAGAAGGAACTACTGGGATTACTTTAATGTTATGTTCTTTAAAACGAGCCATGTATTTGGCTGGATTGCCTGCACCTGTCGTTACGACAGGAACCTGTTCTTCACAAACCAAATCGACAATTTCATCGGCAAAAGGTGAAAGTAACATGATATTGACACCAAAGGGTTGCTCCGTTAATTCTTTAACTTTTTTAATTTCTTTTTTTACGACTTCTTTTGGGGCATTGCCGCCAGCAATAATCCCTAATCCACCAGCGTTTGACACGGCACTTGCTAATGAAGCATCGGCTACCCAAGCCATACCCCCCTGAAAAAAGGGGTAATTTTGATGTGAA